>Ga0268299_1000029_pt1 | contig 598649 bp, 543 predicted proteins | sample NOBtaG_FD_193484 | JGI IMG/M metagenome (GOLD analysis project Ga0268299, IMG submission 193484) | Activated sludge microbial communities from bioreactor in Nijmegen, Gelderland, Netherland - NOB reactor | ecosystem: Engineered > Bioreactor > Aerobic > Activated sludge | place: Netherlands... | reverse complement strand
TGGATGAGCCTCTCGGGCGAAGACAGTCACGGTTGGATGAGCCTCTCGGGCGAAGACAGTCACGGTTGGATGAGCCTCTCGGGCGAAGACAGTCACGGTTGGATGAGCCTCTCGGGCGAAGACAGTCACGGTTGGATGGCCCAGGCGGCCCCAGCCCATCCACCACGACGGTCTATTCGTGCAATTCCTTTGTGGCGAGCGGTAGTTCGCCAGCCGTGGCTACGGCCTCGACGGTATGCGGGTCGAGCTCGAACAGCTCGCGCAACGCCTCGGCATAGCTGTCGCCACCGGGCGCCGACGCCAGCTGCTTCACCCGCACGGTGGGGGCATGCAGCAGCTTGTCGACAACGCGGCGAACGGTCTTGGCGACTTCATCCCGCTCGGCTCCGGCCAACCCGGGCAGGCGGCCGTCCAGGCGCAGCAGCTCGGCCTCGACAACTTCTGCGGCGCGCTGACGCAGCGCGGTGACCGTCGGGGTGACCTCCGCCATCCGCTCGCCGGTCAGGTACCGGGCGACCTCGTCGTTGACGATCTGACGAGCAGCACCCGCATCGTTGGCCGCCGCGCGGGCGGTCGGCTCACGCTGGATGCGCTCCATGTCCACCACGACCACGCCGGGCAGCCCGGCCACCGTCGGGTCGACATCGCGCGGCATGCCCAGATCACAGAAGACCAGCTGACGGCCGCCCTCCAGGGCGTGGTGCACATCAGCCAGGGAGATCACCGGCCGGACCGCACCGGTACAGGACACCACCACATCGGCCTGAGCCAGGGCCTGGTCCAGGTTGTCCAGTGTGATCGCCTGAGCGTTCACACCGGCTTCGCGTGCGGTCGCGGCGAGACGCCGCGCGCGCTCGGCGCTGCGGTTGACCACCCACAGGTTGTCGATGCCCGCGCGAATCAGCTGCGCGGTGGCCAGCGAGCCCATTGAACCGGCGCCGACAACCGCCGCCGTACGTCCCGGCAGGCCATCGAGCTTGTTATCGGCCAGGTTCAGTGCCACCGACACCACAGAGGCGCCTGCCGCGTCGATTCCGGTCTCGGAATGCACCCGCTTGCCCACCCGCAGGGCGCTCTGCGACAGCTCGTGCAGCACACGGCCCACGGCCTGATGCGATTCGGCGGTGGCGTAGGCGTTGCGCACCTGACCCAGCACCTGTTGCTCGCCGACGACCATCGAATCCAGGCCACTGGCCACCGCGAACAGGTGCTCGACGGCGGCCTCGCTGTAACGGACGTAGGCGTATTTGGTGAGCTCGTTCATCCCCATTCCGGCATGCCGGGCGATGGCCTCGCCGATGACGGTGAGGCCGCCGTGGAAGGCCTCAACCACGGCATATACCTCGACCCGGTTGCAGGTCGACAGCACCATCACCTCGGTGACCAGGGGTGATTGCAGAATATGTTCGATGATCTTGGGCTGATCGGCCTCGCCAATCGCTAGCTTCTCCAGCACCGGCACAGGCGCGCTACGGTGCGAGGCTCCGAACAGCAGGACGCTCACCGCAGGTCACTCCGCTGACATCTCAGGGCCTGACGCTCTTCCCGCGAGCGGCTCATCACTGTCCAGCTCCCTTGCTTTTGGTGAGGCTCGAACTTCATGCACGGTAGCCCGAATATGGCCACTGGGCAAAATCCAAACAGCCTGTTATCGGTCACGTTTCAGGTCCGCCCGGAGCCGGGGCTCGTCTACTTCCCAATAGCTGTGCTCCTGACCGTCCAGCAGAACCACTGGAAGCCGGTCGCCAAACTCCGCGCGCAGCGAGGAATCTGTGGCGGCCGCCTCATCGACATCGGTGACGGTGAGTGTGACGCCGAACTCGTCGGCCAAAGCCGCCAACTCGCTCTCGGCACGGTCGCAGGCAGCGCATCCGGCCCGCGTCAGCAGCGTTAGCGACGTCATATGCCAATTCTGCCACCGGGTCCCCCGCGTCCTCGCCGCCCTCAGTAGGGTTGAACGGCATTCGCACGCTGCGCACAGGAAGGGCGGGTAACCAGGCATGACCAGCCCCCAGATCAACGGCGAACCCCCTGCCGAAGGCCCTACCGAGGAGCAGGTGCTCGCCGAGGCTTTCGCCGAGGACGTCGCGCGTGCCGCATCCTTCGCCGAGGCGGACGCGGCCGCCGAGCAGCCGCCCGGGCCACCTCCCGCCGACCTGACCGCGGCCGCGTTTTTCGATGTCGACAACACGCTGGTGCACGGCTCATCGCTGGTTCATTTCGGCCGCGGCCTGGCGCAGCGCGATTACTTTCAGTATTCGGACATGCTTCAGTTCGTCTGGGCCCAGGCGAAATTCCGGCTGACCGGCCGCGAGAACTCCGACGATGTGGCAGCGGGCCGGCAGAAGGCGCTCTCGTTCATCGAGGGGCGCAGCGTCGACGAACTCGTCGCACTCAGCGAGGAGATCTACGACGAGACCATCGCCGACAAGATCTGGCCCGGTACCCGGGCACTGACGCAGATGCATCTCGACGCCGGCCAGCAGGTGTGGCTCGTCACGGCCACACCGAGAGAGCTGGCGGAGACCATTGCCCGGCGGCTGGGCCTGACCGGGGCGCTGGGAACCGTCGCCGAATCGGTGGACGGTGTCTTCACCGGACGCCTGGTCGGCGACATCCTGCACGGGCCGGGCAAGGCACGGGCGGTGCGCAACCTGGCTATCCGCAATGGACTGAACCTCAAGCGCTGCACCGCCTATAGCGACAGCGTCAACGACGTCCCGATGTTGTCCCTGGTGGGCACCGCGGTGGCCATCAATCCGGATGCCGAGCTGCGGGACGTGGCCCGGCGCCGCGGATGGGAAGTCCGCGACTTCCGAACTGCTCGCAAGGCCGCCCGCATCGGGGTGCCGTCGGCCGTACTACTCGGCGCCGCGGGCGGAGCGTTGGCGGCCGCACTGGCCCGCCGCGAGAAGTGACGATCACCATTACCGCTGCTGATAGGCTCAGCGCCGCTCGAACTGTCCTAGATTCGTCACTGACCTGCAGCGAAATGGGTTAATGCATGGCCATCCGCCAAGACATCGTCGGAACGCACTACCGCTACCCCGATTACTTCGAGGTGGGCCGCGAGAAGATGCGCGAATTCGCGGCGGCCATCAAGGACGAGTGCGAGGTCAACTCCGGCGTGGTCGCGCCCATCACCTTCCTGGCGGTCGCCGGACGGCGGGTGCAGCACAAGATATTCACCGAGATGGACCTACCCATCAATGTCGCACGGGTGCTGCACCGCGATCAGAAGCTCAAGTTCCATCGGCCGATCCGGGTCGGCGACCGGCTGTACTTCGACAGCTACCTGGACAGCGTCCTGGAATCGCACGGCATGGTGACCGCCGAGGTGCGCGCCGAGGTTACCGACGAGAACGGTGATCCCGTCGCCACCAGCATCGTGACCATGATCGGCGAAGCCGAAGGGCATGAGCGGGACGCGGCTGCCATGGCCGCGAACATCGCCTCACATCGCAAGAACTAGGCGCGCCTACGGTCCGACCGGTAAGCACTCGGGGTGGCACCGAACCAGCGCCTACAGCTGCGGGTGAACACACTCTGCTCCGCATAGCCGAGCTGTCTGCTCAGGTGGTCCAGGCTCAGGTCGGTATCGGAAAGCAGCCGCTCTGCCGCCTCCCGCCGGATCTGATCGACGAGCTCCGCGAAGGTCATCCCCTCGGCGCGGAGCCGCCGTTGCAATGTCTTCGGGTGTACGCCGAGATGTAATGCAATGTCTCCCAATCCGATTGCACCGGTCGGCAGCAGCTGCCGGATGAGAATCCGGACCAACTGACTGGAATCGGGCTTGCGGCTCGCGTGGGTTCCCGTCAAGTAGTCGACCGCCGTCTGGTGGGCCAAATTGTCCTTGGGCAGCGCCTTCTGCATGTCGGTGGCGCGCAACGTGAACCCGCCGACAGGCTCACAGAAGAACGGCGGACACCCAAAATAACGCTGATACGCCGATGCCGGCGTGAGGGCTTGGTGCGGTAGATGAACTGACACCGGGCGGTAACCGGCACCCAAAAAGTGATGCAGCACCCGCAGCGTGACCCCCAGAGACAGCTCAACAGCTTGCGCCTGTGGCGGGGCCGGGTTGAGCAGGTACTCGAATTCGAATCGGCACAGCGCGGGATCACGGTGATCGGTGACTCGCGCGCTGATCACCGGACAGTATGCGCCCATGAACTTTTCGAGAATGGCGAAGGCGTCGGCGACCGTCGCGGCGGTACGCGCCGCCAAACCGACCGGACCCAGGATCTCGATGCCTTGCCTGCGGGCAAGCTGACGGCCGAAGTCCGGAGCGTTCAGCGTGGCCGCGGTGGCCTCCAGCGCGCGGGCGCCGTTGGGCAGCGAGATGAACCTCTCGTACGAGCCGGCGTCGGTCGGTGAAACCCGGGCCCCGGCAAGCAGTCTGCTGCCGTCGCCGCCGAGCTCGGCCACCAGCTCGTGGTAGTTGGTGAGCGCCGAGCCCCGGATGACCGCCATGTCCCGAACTGTCAAATATTTGTCCTCCATTGTCAAGACAAGTGGGCCGAATGTGCTGCACGATCAACATTCGGCGACCAAGATCGTCGCAACAGGAAAGGGAGGGCCCGTGAAGATTTGGTGTACGCAGTGGACCAAACTATTGGTCGTGATGAGCACCGTCGCGCTGGCAACGGGACTTACCAGCTGCTCCAAAGAGCCTGGCTCCCAGAAGCTTTCCGCCGACGAGGCGAAGTCCATCGCGATGGACGCCTATGTCTACGGCTACGCCCTGGTCACCATGGAGATGACCCGCCGGGTGATGACCAACGTGGAGAAGGCGGAGCCGCCGCGTGCGCCCATGGGACAACTCATGCGGATGCGCGAGTACCCCAATGCCGCCTTCCGAGATGTCACCGCCCCCAACGCCGATACCCTGTACACCAACGGTTTCATCGACGTCGGCAAGGAGCCCTGGATCCTGAGCCTGCCGGAGGCGGACGGCCGGTACTACCTGTTCCCCATGCTGGACGGATTCACCAATGTCTTCGAGGTGCCCGGCAAGCGCACCACGGGCACCGGCCCGCAGACCTACGCAATCACCGGCCCCGGCTGGAAAGGCACGCTGCCGCAGGGGGTCCAAGAGTACAAGTCTCCGACCGCACTGGTGTGGCTGCTGGGCCGCATCTACTGCACGGGCACCCCAGAGGACTACGCGGCCGTACACACGCTGCAGGACGCAATCTCACTGGTGCCACTGAGCTCATACGGCAAGCCGTATACCCCGGCCGCCGGCCATGTTGATCCGAGCATCGACATGACAACGCCTGTCCGCGAGCAGGTCAACAACCTGAGTACCAAGGCATACTTCGATCTGCTGGCCACCCTGCTGAAAGACAATCCGCCCGCTGAGGCCGACAAGCCGATGCTGGAGAAAATGGCCACGATCGGCATCGAGCCCGGAAAGCCCTTCGATACAGACAAACTCGGCACGCAGACCGTCAGCGCACTGGAGTCGGTACCCAAGGAAGCGTTCGCCAAGATCATGGCGCACTTCAAGGAGGCCGGCAACAACATCAACGGCTGGGTCTTCACCACCAAGACCGGTCAGTACGGCACGGATTACCTGCAGCGTGCACTGATCACCGCAATTGGATTGGGCGCCAACCGGCCCCAGGATGCCGTGTATCCCACCTCCGAGGTGGACAACACCGGCAAGCCCTACGACGGCGCGAACAAGTACGTGCTGCACTTCGACAAGGGTCAGTTTCCCCCCGCAGAGGGTTTCTGGTCGCTGACCATGTACGACGCCGGAATGTTCTTCGTCGACAACCCCCTGGGCCGCTACACCCTAAGCCAGCGCAACACCTTCACACCGAATCCCGATGGCTCGGTGGATCTGTACCTGCAACATCAGAATCCAGGGCCCGAGAAGGAGGCGAACTGGCTCCCCGCACCCACCGGCAAGTTCAACCTCATGCTTCGTCTCTATTGGCCCAAGGAGACCCCGCCGTCGATCATCGACGGCACGTGGAAGCCGCCCGCTGTACAACAAGTCCCGTAAGGAGCCGTTCATGAAACCGATTGCCACAGGCCTGTTTACGGCCCTGGGTGCCGCGGCGCTGTTCAGCGCGGCAACCGCGAACGCAGAGCCGGAGCGCCCGGCCAACTGCACGGCCGCCGATCTGGCCGGGGTCTCGGCGGGTGTCGCCGCCTCCACATCGAGCTATCTGTTCACGCACCCGGACGTCAACGACTTCTTCACCAGCCAAGCGGGCAAGCCGCACGGCGAGATGCAGGCCGCCGTGAAGGCCTACTTCAGCACCAACCCCGAGGCCGAGAACGATCTGCGCGCCATCCGGCAGCCTGTCGTCGACTTCCGGGAGCGGTGCCAGTTGCCGCAGGAGCGTCAGCCATGAGGCGCCTGACGGCCGCGCTGACCGTCGCGGTGGCATTGGCTGGTCTGCCGATTACGCAACCGGCGGCCAACGCCGATGTCTGTGTCGGTGGCGGCCGCCGGATTACGGTGAGCGGCTGCGCGAACATCGCCGATACCGTGCAGCGGTATGCGCCGCCGCCCGAGGACTATGCGCCGCTTCCGGACGACCCGCCGCCTCCACCACCAGCGCCGAATGTCCATGCGTGCGTGGGATACAACGGCCGCTGGGTCAGCGCCAGCGGCTGCAATCCCTAGACGTACTGTGACGCGAGCTTACCGATCACCGCGGTGAACTCGTCCATGGTGGCGTCGAGGATGTCCTTGACCGATTCGACGCCGCCAATGCGCCCGGCAACCTGGCCGCCAAGCGGCACAAAGGTTTCCATGTTGCCTCCGAAGTAAAGGTCCAACGGGTCTCCGGTTTCCAGCAGTGACACCAAGTCCCGTCGTTCCATCTCCTCGGTACGTGCGCTGCGCAGCGCACGTAGCCCCGGCTTGGTGAGCCGGTTGAGCAACACGGTGTCGGTCTCACGGGCCGCGACCACCGCCGCCTTCCAGTTGTGGTGGATGGGCGACTCGGCAGCCGACATCATTCGCGTGCCCATCTGTACGCCTTCAGCACCAAGCGCGAACGCAGCAGCCATCGAGACGCCGTCGCAGATGCCTCCTGCGGCGATGATCGGAATGTCGACGTGCGAGCGCACCAAGGGCAGCAGCACCATGGTGGACGCGCCCTTAGGGTCCTTGAATCCGCCGCCCTCGACACCCTCCACCACTAGGCCGTCGACGCCGGCATCGACCGCCTTGAGGGCCGCCGCCAGCGTGGGGACCACATGAAAGACCGTGAGCCCGTTATCTTTCAGGACGCGGGTGTATTTGTTGGGGTCCCCCGCGCTGGTAGTCACGAAGGTGACGCCTTGGTCCACCACAAATTGCGCAATGGAAGGATCACGCACGAATGCCTGCGCGATGTTGACGCCAAAGGGCTTGTCGGTGAACTCACGCATCGCACGGATCTCGTCCTTGATGGCGTCCAACTCACCGGAGCTCGTCTCGATGATGCCGAGCCCACCCGCGTTGCATACCGCGCTAGCCAGCTGGGATCGCGCTATCCAGCCCATCGGGGCCTGCACGATCGGCCGTTCGACACCCAGCAATTCGGTTACCCGGTTTGTGATCACGCGTTGAACCTACGCCGCCGTCACTCCGCCCGGTGACGGCAACTGCGATACAGAACCACCGCAATACGGCGTGTCGGCAGGGTCGGCGGCCGGGCGTCTTAGCCGAAGAACATGTTGCGACGGCCCGCGAGTAGCCGGTACAGCGTCTGCTGAATGGTCTCGCGCACCTGATCGGTCACCTCGAAGGTCACCATCGGATCGTCGGCTGCGGCCTCGTCGTACCCATCCGTCGGGATCGGGGTGCCGAATTCGATATGCCACTTGGACGGCAGCGGCACCAGCCCGACGGGACCTGCCGCCGGGAACAGCGGGGTCACCGGGAAGTACGGCAAGCCGAATAGCCGGGCGATCACCTTCAGGTCGGCGATCATCGGGTAGATCTCTTCAGACCCCACGATCGAGCACGGGACGATGGGAGCACCGGTGCGGATGGCTGCCGCCACAAACCCGCCACGACCGAACCGCTGCAGTTTGTAGCGATCCTTGAACGGCTTGCCCAGGCCCTTGTAACCCTCCGGGAACACCGCCGTCAGCTCGCCGCCGGACAGTAGCCGGTGCGCATCGGCCGTGCATGCCAGCGTATGACCGGCCTTTCGCGCCAACTGCCCCAGGAACGGTGCGTCGAACACCATGTCGGCGGCCAGGTTACGCAGCGTGCGGTTGCCGGGGCACCGGTCGTGCACGGCCACCGACAGCATCAGCCCATCCAAGGGCAGCACACCGGCATGGTTAGCCACAACCAGGGCTCCACCGGTAGCGGGAATGTTCTCCACCCCGGTCACGTCCACTCTGAACCAACGGTTGAACAGTGGCCTCAGCAAAGGAAGTAACAGCGATTCGTTGAGGTGCTCGTCGAATCCGAAATCATCAACGCTGTAATCGCCGCCCACTCGCCGGCGAATGAACTCAGCGACGGCGGCAATGTTGGCCGCGAGAGCCGTCAGCGACTCCTCGCCGCCCACGTGAGCGTTGCCCTGTGCCGCCCGAATCTCATTGAGGTCGTGGATCACTGCGGCGGTTTCCGCGGGATCGTGGACGGGCGCACCGTTGGTCAACGACGAGGGGTGCCGCCTGCCGGCGTCGGCACGCGCCTCGGCCCGGCGAGCACGTGCAGCATGGCGTTCCGAATTAGCCTGCAGTTGAATAACTTTCGCCTTGGTCTCACCAGCCACGCTGTTCACCTCCACCCTATTTTCACGAACTGATCTTCTGCGCGAAAGCCACCGCGCGATCTCCCAATGAGCGTACCCACTCCGGCTCGATAACTGGAGTGATCCCGCGTCCCCTTACGTAATCCCCAAATGCCCCGATGGTGGTCCACTTGGGCTGATACCCGAGCTCGGTCTTCATCCGGGTGTTGTCCATGGCGCGTCCGTAAGCCAGCCAGTCACGCTGTTCGGAACTCAGTTCGGTGTAACGGGTGCCCTTGGTGAAGGAGGCGATCGCCGCAACCGCAAACGATGGCACAGGAATGCCGAGCTGCCCCGAGCGCCGGACTGCCTGCGACATCATCATCATGCCGTCGGCCGCGATGTTGAAGGTGCCCGCCTTACCGGCCATGGTGGCGCGTTCGAGCGCACCCAGCGCGTCCTGCTCATGCAGCAGCTGCAGTCGGGCGTCGCGCCCGAGCATGGTGGGAACCACCGGGCCCGCCAGATAGCGAGCCAGCGCGGTATCCATGCCAGGACCGATCAGATTGGCCAGTCGCAGGATTGTCACGGCGACATCGGGCCGGCGCCGGCCCAAGCCGCGGGCGTAGCTCTCGATGTCGATGCTGTCGCGTGCGAACCCGTCGGCGGGCGGGCGACGCGCGCTCATCTCCTCGGTGAACATCACCGGGTCCCGGGCGCTGGCCCCATACACCTGCGCGGTGGACTTCACCACGACGCGCTGCACGGTGGGGGCCTTCTGGCAGGCCGCGAACAGCTGCATCGCGCCCATCACGTTCAATTCCTTGAGCGCGGCACGCCCGCCGGAACGCGGCGAGTAGGACGCCGAAGCGGTGTGCACCACCGTGTCGACCTCGCCGTTGCGAATAACCTTCGCGATGAACGGGTTGCGGATATCGGCCCGGACAAACTCGGCCCGGCCCATGCGGCGCAGCAGGTCCTTGCTCGGAGCGACCGCATCCACTGCGATCACGCGATTGATCATCGGATTCTGGACCAGGCGCGCAGCCAGGTAACCCCCGAGGAATCTGCTGGCCCCGGTAACCAGCACGACCCTCGGGTAATGCAGGTTGGACTCGCCGGCGCTCACGGACGAAGCTTATCCATCAAGGCAGTAGTGGGCATCCGGAGCGGATGCCCACTAACACAGGGTTTACTTGCCGAGTTTTCTGCGCTGCACGCGGGTGCGACGAAGCAGCTTGCGGTGCTTCTTCTTGGACATACGCTTACGCCGCTTCTTGATGACTGAACCCATGAACTCCTGCTAACTACTGTGAAATCGTCTTTACCGTGGGCGGTGTACAACGGCTGATGCCAGCCGTACACGAGCGCCCCAACCCCTCAAGGCTTAAACCAGGGTGCCGCACGACTCTACCCGTTACGGCCCCCCGTCAGGAAACCGGCCGAATCGGGAAGGTGCTCTTGTCCAGTTCCTACCCGCCGTTTGGCCTACCCGGCGTCGAAGTAGGAGGCCTGCAGCAGATCGTTTACCGCCTTGGCGTGCACACGGAACGACCGGCCAACCCGCACCGCGGGCAGCTCTCCGTTGTGTACCAGCCGGTAGACAGTCATCTTGCTGACGCGCATCAGCGCGGCAACCTCAGCGACTGTAAGGAACTGAGCCTTCCCGGATTGGCCAGCAGCCGACGCGTCCCGGCCCGGCTTGGCGCCGGCCCCGTCGCGTGCGGATGGCCCGTTCATTGACGTCATCGCATACCCATTTCCCTCGGCACATGTCGTGCCGCCGATCTTCCCCATCGGCGGTACGGACACGCACGTGCTAGAAGGAGAATAGCGGGACCAGTGGGGTTACTGATACCCGTGTGGGCTAATTGATCAAGATTTGGTTAAATTACTCTGATGTGATTCCGAGCTGCTCGGAGCGTGTTTTTGCGGCATCCACGGCCGCGTAGACGCTTGCCCGCAAACCTCCGCGTTCCAGTTCACGCAGCGCAGCGGCGGTAGTACCGCCCGGCGAGGTAATCGTCGCGCGTAGCTCGGCGGCGGTCGTATCGACCTCGGTGCGGGTCTGCAGTCCGGGGGCGCGATTCTCGTCCGATTCGGCCCGCTCCAAGAGCATCGCGGCGGATCCGGCCATGGTTTGGATGACCAGATCGGTTGCGACGGGGCGGGTGAGGCCCGAGGCCACCCCCGCGTCAACCAGCGCCTCGACGAGCAAAAAGAAGTAAGCCGGCCCTGATCCGGAAATGGCGGTCACGGTGTCCATCTGCGATTCGGCCACGGTGATGACGGTGCCGACGGACTCGAGCAGCTCGGCGACGGCACTGAGCTGCTCATCATTGGCGAATCGGCCCTTGGCCAGTGCGCTTACCCCCGCACCGACCAGCATCGGGGCATTGGGCATCACGCGCACCACCGGTGCTCCGGCCGCCAGCTTGGATTCAAAGAATCCCGTCGATACCCCGGCGGCCACCGACACCAGAACCTGCTCGGTTTCCCGCTCGCTGCCCTCGGCGTCCAATTTCGCCAGCGCCGCGGCGATCTCGGTCGTTGCGCTCTCCACATCGGAGGGTTTGACCGCCACCACGATGAAGTCGGCGCCCTCGACGGCGTCGGCCACCTCGCTGATCCGGATGGAGTACGCGTCGGCAAGGGCCCTGGCCCGCGCCGGTACCTTCTCCGAGACAACAATGTCCTTGGCCTGCCGCCCGGCCCTCAGCAGCCCGGAGATGAGTGCTTCGCCGATATTGCCGCCACCGATAATTGCGATTCTGGACATGGCGACCAGCATGGCAGACCAATTAGCACGTCCGGAAACGGCTTTCCGGCGCGCCGGTGGCGCCGGCGGTGTCTGTGCCCCCCCGATACCCGCAGTCGGCCCGATTGGTGACTCTTCGCAGACCTGACCTGGCGTAGTAGCGCGCAAGCGGATACGCGGACTACAAGTTACATATGTCACAACCGCAGCGTCGCGTGGAGACGGCCCCCGCTATCGCACCCGTCCCCGTCCGTACCGAGCTGCCTGGCGGGGTGCACGGCTGGGCCCAACCCGAGTTCGATCGGGTGGTTCGCAAGTTCGCGTCGATGTACGTGGGCCGCATCGGCGGCGGCGCACTCTGCGTATATGTGGACGGCGAACCGGTGCTCGATATCTGGGCCGGCGAGGCGCGTCCGGGCATGCCCTGGACCCACGACACCGCGCCCATCGTCTACTCGGCGTCCAAGGGCGTAACCGCCACCGTCATTCATCGGCTGGCCGACCGCGGGCTCCTAACCTATGACGCTCCCGTGGCCCGGTACTGGCCGCAGTTCGCGGCCAACGGCAAGGAGTCGATCACCGTCCGAGAGGTGTTGTCGCACAAGTCCGGGCTCGCCGCGCTCGCCCCGCTGGCGTCCACACCCGAGGAACTGCTCGATCACGAACTCATGGAGGAGCGGCTCGCCGCCGCCCCCGTCGGGCGCTTCTACGGCAAGGCCGCTTATCACGCGATGAGCTACGGCTGGCTGCTGGCCGGGCTCGGGCGCGCGATCACCGGCCAAGACATGCGTGCGCTCTATCGCGCCGAGATCGCCGAACCTCTGGGGGTGGACGGCATCCACCTAGGACGACCACCTGCCGATTCGCCGACCATCCCCGCGGGGATCTACGCGCACCTCGAGAAGGCAGTGAGGACGCCCTTCTTGTCGCGGGGCCTGTCCCTCGGCGCGCGCGTCATCGACGCCATACCGGCAGCACGCGGCGCCACCGGCGCGATCCATGTCCCGGGGGCCGAACGCATCGTCGCCGACAACGGACACACCAGTGCACCGCTGTACGACACCCAGATGGGCGCGGGTAATGCCATCTGCACCGCGCCCGCGCTGGCCAAGCTCTATGCCGCGTTGAGCAATCGGGGAAGCGTCGACGGCCGTCAGCTGCTCTCGGCAGAGAAGACCGCCGAACTGGCCCGGGGGCGCGGGATCCGCCCCGGCCTTCCCCTTGCCCGCGATATCTGGGACCTTGGCTACCACTGCTTCCCCGCCCCCGGGCTGCTGGGCGGGTTCGGCCACATGGGCGCCGGGGGCTCCACCGGATGGGCAGACCCCAAGCGTCGCATCGCCGTTGGGCTGGCGCATAACCACCTGATACTGCCCAACCCGATGCACAATGTGGCCTTCCCCCGGCTATGGGCCGCCACGGTACGCAGCGCGCGCTAGGCCGTGGCGGCGAGCGCCTGACGGTCCTCCGCGGCGAACGTATCTTCAAGCTGCAGTGGTGAATAGTCCAGATCGATCTCCGCGAGCGGGCGGCCACGGGCACTGCTGATGGTTCCGAATCGGCGCATACCCTTGTCTGCGGAGTACTGCATGAACTCGTCCAGAGAAAGCCCAAACGGGGTGTCATCGCCGTAGAGTTCGAAGCCTTCTTCGGTGAGCCGCAGGGCAATCGGGATGAGTTCGTTCATCCGTGCTTCGAACACCGACCAGTTCGCATCATCGGCCGCGACATGACGCCGGCAGGTGAAGGTGCCCCAAGCCATGTGGCGCCGCTCGTCATCTCCGATCCTGTGCACCAGCTCCTGCATGCCCGGCAGTATCCCGCGATCCACGCAAATCTTGTGCCAAGCAAAATATCCGGTGAGCGCGAGCATGCCCTCCACAACATGGTTGTAGGTCACCGACGCACGGACCTGCGCCGCCGGCGACGGGTCTGCGGCCAACATTCCGAGAGCATCGGGCAGCCGATCGAAGAAGATCTCGCGGTAGGCCGGCAGATCGTCGAGATAGCCGTGCAGATCCTCGCTGACCCCGACGGCGTCGAGCCAGAGCCGAAATACCTGAGTGTGCTTTGCTTCCTCAAAGGCGAACTGCGTCAAGTACATTTCATCGCCCAGCCGCCCCTCGGCGCGCATCGCGGACATGAACGGCTGAATATCCTGAGTCACCGATTCCTCGCCCGCGATGAACTGCGCGCATAGCCGGGTGGCATAGTCGCGTTCGCGTTCGGTGAGCGATTCCCAGTCCGCCCTGTCGCGCGAGAAGTCGATACCGGCCGGATCCCAGAATTTCGCGTTACCGCCCGCGAATAGCTTGAGCGGCATGGAATCCCAATTGAGCCCTCCGGCCCGCAGCGATCCGTATTGTGTGCGCGTCATAAGGGCCTCCTAGTGTCGACATTGACCTAGCACCCATCCTGAATGTGACTCAGCCCACAATCAAGGGCCGGCGCTAGGCCGGCACGCAGATGATGACGGGGATATCCCGGTCGGTGTTCTTCTGGTAGCCCGCATAGCCCGGGTTGACCTTGACGATCGTGGGCCACAGCGCGGCCTTCTCCTCGGCCGAGGCGGTGTGCGCCGTAAAGGGGCGTGCGACATCGTCGACAGCGATCTCGACGGCCGGGTTCTTCACGAGGTTCTTGTACCAGGCCGGGTTCTCGGTGCCGCCACCGTAGGAGGCCACCAGCACCACCCTGTCGGGCTCGTAGATGGGAGCGGTCAACAGGGTGCCGCGGCGCTGCCCCGTCTTGCTGCCGATGGTGTACAGCTCCACTGGCTGCATCCCCAGCACCTTCTTGGGATAGCGCCCGCCGGTGAGCGCGAGCAGTGCTCGGTGACCGTTTTCCAAGAACCAGGCACCAATCCGGATGGCCCAGTCGGGTTGCTTGCTCACAAATTCTCCTTAAGCCGGTTCACAGATGACGACGGGAATGTCGCGGGTGGTGCTGCGCTGATATCCCGCGTAGGGGTTGCCGAATCCCCGGGTGATCTCCGGCCACAGTTCCGCCTTCTCTTCCGCCGAGGCGGTACGCGCGATGTACGGCTTGGTCTCGCCGCGCACAGTGATCTCAACATGGGGATCGGCGACGAGATTGAGGTACCAGGCGGGGTGGTGCGAGGCACCACCCAGTGAGGCGATGACGATAATCCGGTCCGGCCCAAAGACGGGAGAGCTCAACAATGTTGAGCGGCGTTCACCGGACTTGCGTCCGATGGTGTGCAGCTCCAGGGTCTGCATGTACCCGAGTTTGTGCGGCCAGCGGCCGCCCGTCAGTTTCAACAAGGCCCGGTGCCCGTTTTCCAACACCCACGCGCCGCGCTCGGCGACCCAGTCAGGCGTCTTCTGCTTGTCGCCCATGCCCGTCTCCCTCGTCAGGTAGCCCGATCAGTTTACGGGCACCATGGCGAGCTGGCGAGACTGCACCACCAACGCGCCTTCGGAGTCGATCACCGTGTGCTCGGAATCAAACCAATGCTGCCCGATCTGATTGGTGCTACACAGCACGCGCAGCCAACCATCCGCGGGCAGCGTGCGCAGATACGTGGTCAGCTGCACGGTGGGCGCCCAGCCAAAACGCCCCAGCGGGAAGGTCACGGGCACCGAGATGTCACCGCAGACCAGCGCGAACAGCCCGTCGGGCGCCATATCGCGGGGCCGGGCCCAGAGGACGATCTCGGGCTTGCCGCGCTCGCTCAGATCGCTCATCGACCGCAGTGACGGGCGCACATCCAACCCGCCAAACAGGTGAAAGATCTCCCCCATCGGATGCCCCTCGGCTATCGGGGCCACTCCCGGCGGCGGCTCGGCCGGCAGCTGGGTGAGTGCCGGCGGCAGGGCCGTGAGAAGCGGGCCCACATGCTGCTCCGGAGTGCCCAGGGTGACGACGGCATGAACCGCGGTGCGGTCGCCCTGGATCAGCTCGGCATCAACGAGAGAAATCTGCTTGCCGTGCTTGCGCACGGACGTACGCACCTGCATGTCACCGGGAGACGGCGCGAACAGGTAACTCGCGCTGACGGCGATGGGCTCGCGCTGACCCGCGGATGAGCCGCTTGTGCGAAGACCTTCGGTCAGCGACTCACGCGCCGCCCCCGCGAGCAGCGCGAGCATCACGCCACCGTGCAGCTTGGGCCCGATCGTCCAGGTGTCATTCAGGTGAGCGTCAAACAGTCCCTCCCCGGCCGGGATGAGAGACATAGCTTGCGCGAAGGGGGCATCTACCACGCCGTCTATCGCACCAGATGAGTTCTGGCGAACTCCAGCGACTCCCTCAAAATGGCCTCGCGCTGGTCTTCGGTGCGCGCCGTCGAGGTGTGCACCTCCAGCACCACCTGTCCGGTGAAGTCACCGCCCGCCAGCTCCTGACAAACCTGCGCTACGGGCTGAGTTCCCTTGCCGGGCACCAAATGTTCATCAACAGACGCGCCTGTGCCATCGGTCAGATGTAGATGCGTTAGCCCAGATCCCATGCGGCGCATCATGTCCAATGCGTCGGTACCGGCGGTCGCGGTGTGCGACAGATCCAAGGTGTAGTGGGCGTGGTTGGCGTCGGTGGGATCAAACGATGGGGAGAAAGCGGACACTCCGATTCCCGGCCTGCCACCGCGGCGTTTCATACGTTCTACCGACGTCTGCCCGGCGCCGAAGAGACGATCGGCCCGCAGAGGGAACATGTTCTCCACCGCCACGTGGACATCACTCGAGTCCTCCAGCGCGGCAACCTGTTCGGCGAATCCCTCGGCGTACCGGCGCTGCCACCGAAACGGGGGATGCACGACAACGGTTTGTGCGCCCAACTTCTCGGCGGCGCGAACGCTGCGTTCCAGCTTCGGGATCGGGTTGGCTCCCCAGACGCGCTGCGACACAAGCAAGCACGGTGCGTGCACGGACAACACCGGCATGCCGTACTTACGGGAGAGTTTCGCGACGGCGTTGACGTCCTGACTCACCGCCTCAGCCCACACCATGAGCTCGACACCGTCGTACCCGAGCCGGGCCGCATACTCGAAGGCAGCTTCGGTTTTGAGCGGATATACCGAGGCCGTCGACAGACCAACCTTGATCGCAGGGCGCACGGTTGGGTAACGCTACCTAATCAACTGCTTGCAGCATGAGGACAAGTGGACCGAATGCGATCAGGGCTCCCACCACGATGGCGATGAGGATGCTGATCAAGTCCACCGTCTTGCGAATCACCCACAGCGACGCGACAAGAATTGCGATGAACAACACACCCAGCACCAGGGCGATGCCCTGGTTCCAGCTCCACAGCTCCCGGAATCCGAAGAACAGGCCGGCCCCGGCAGCCGCCGCCAACAGGTACTGGGCGGCGATCCAGCCGCCTTGCAGGTAGGTCTTGATCTTCTCCTTGCGCTCGGCCTTGGCCTCGGCGTCGGTCTTCTTCTCGGTCTCGACATCCGCGAGCTGACTGGCCTCGGTGTCGACCGGGCTCCCGTGCTCATTGACCAGCTCCTGAAGCTCATGCTCCAGTTGATAGTCATTCTCGTCGTAGTCGTTCTCTGCGCCCTCGACATCGTGCTCGGCGTCGTGTGAGTTCCATTCGACGGCCGTGGAGCGCCCGTACTCGCCGTCGTCCTCTTCGTACTCCGCGTCGTCCTCGTACTCGTCGTCCTCGTACTCGTCCGCGATGACCTCGGGACGGGCGTCGGGCTCCGGCTCCGCTTCCGGCTGCACGACGGCTTCGGGTTCCGGCTCGGGTTCAGGTTCCGGCTCGGGTTCGACGGGGCGAGACACCGGCGCCGGCGGAGTCGCGGGAGGCGCGGATGGCGCCGCCGGCGGAACGGGTGTGACCGGCTTGGCGGCTTCGGGCTTGGGGGTGGGCTTGGGGGTGGGCTCGGAGGTGGGCGCACTGGTGACCGGGGAGATGACGCCGGTGGCGTCGTTGAAGTCGATCGACTTCCGCGGTTCACCCGGCCGCGTGGCAGGGGTTGGCGTCGGCGGGAAGATGCTGCGCAGCGAGGACGCCATCGAAGACGGCTGAGCCGGCGTGGACGGCGTGCTGGGACCACGGCGCGCGGCCTCGTCGGCCATGCTGTCGCCACCGAACAACGCGTCCTCATTGGAACGCAGGTAGGAACGCGTCTCCGACGGTGCCGCTGCCTCGGGCGCCTTGGTTGCCTCGGGTGCGGCGGTTTCGGCGGCGGGCGACGGATTGGGACGTGCCCGGCCGCCCTTCTTGTCACGGATGACGGGGATCTCACCGGTCAGCTCGGCGACCGGGATCGCATCGGCGTTACCGCGCATACGGCGGCGGTGTCCGCTGATCTTGCCTTCGGCGGCACCATTGCGCGCCAGCAGCTCGGCAACCGATACCGGCCGCTGCGTGTCGTCTGACTCGGTCATGTCCTCTCCTACCGTCCGAGGCTAATGTCGCCGGCCCTGCGGCTCCGGGGACGGGTCTTAGTCCACAAATGCGGTGCCATCCGCTTCGCTGTCCAGCTTGCGCAAAATCAGGCCCTCGCGCAGAGCCCAGGGACAGATGTCGACCGCCTCTAACGACAGAGCACGCATGCTTGCCTCCGCGACGAGTGCTCCGGCGACGATCTGAGGCGCCCTGTCGACACTGACTCCCTCCAACTCCGCACGGTCTGCGGTCGTCATCCGCGAGATGAATGCGATCAACTGACGCAGTCCGCTTGCTGTAAGTGTCCTCTTAACTCGTGGTCCTGCGCCGGAAGGTGCAGCACCGGTGAGTCGCGCAAGCGACCGGAACGTTTTCGAGGACGCTACGGCCAGGTCAGGCACCCCGGCCGCCGCCACCTGTTTGGCGGCGTCGACCAGTTCCGATTCCAGCCAGTCACGCAGCATAGCGACGCGGCGCCGTCCCGGCGGATCTTCGGCCAACCACTCCCGGGTCAACCGGCCCGCCCCCAGGGGCAGGGACAACGCGATGTCGGGTTCTTCGTCGACTCCGCACGACATCTCCAGAGAGCCGCCGCCGATGTCGAGGTTGATGATCCGTCCGGCGCTCCAGCCGTACCAGCGCCGCACCGCCAGGAAGGTCAGCCGCGACTCGTTGACACCGGAAAGGACCGCGAGGTCTACGCCGGTCTCCTTCTTGACCCGGGACAGCACCTCATCGGAGTTGGTGGCGTCGCGTACCGCGGAGGTGGCGAACGCCATGATCTCCGTGCAGCCGGAGCTGCGGGCAATCTTGGAGAACTCTCCGATGGTGTGCACCAGGCTGTCCGCTCCCTTACGGGTGAGCTTGCCGGATTCATCGATGGCCTCTGCCAGACGCAGCGCGGCCTTGGTGGAACTCATGGGTGTGGGGTGCCCACCCCGTCGGGCATCAACCACCAACAGGTGCACCGTGTTGCTGCCGACATCCAGCACGCCTAATCGCACGCTGGACAGGTTAGTGGGTCTACCGTTGACATCTGTGACGACGCTGCCAAAACAGCCCTTTGGACGTGACGCCTCCCTCGACGGTCAGGAGGTGGAGCTCGACTTCGCCCGCGAGTGGGTGGAGTTCTATGACCCGGAGAACCCGGAACATCTGATCAAGGCCGACATGACCTGGCTGCTGTCGCATTGGACCTGCGTGTTCGGCACACCGGCATGCCAGGGAACCGTTGCTGGGCGCCCCGACGATGGTTGCTGCTCACATGGGGCCTTTCTGTCCGACGCAGATGACCGGGCGAATCTGGATGATTCGGTCAAAAAGCTCACCGACGCCGACTGGCAATTCCGGGAGAAGGGGCTGGGCCGCAAGGGCTACCTCGAGAAGGACGAGCTCGACGGGGAAAAGCAGTGGCGCACACGCAAGTACAAGGGCGCCTGCATCTTCTTGAACCGTCCCGGCTTCGCCGGTGGCATCGGCTGCGCCCTGCATTCCAAGGCGCTCAAGCTGGGTGTGGAGCCGTTGACGATGAAGCCCGAGGTGTGCTGGCAGCTGCCGATCCGGCGGACGCAAGCCTGGGTGGACCGTCCGGACGGTTCGCAGATCCTCAAGACGACGATTACCGAGTACGACCGGCGCGGCTGGGGTGAAGGCGGCGCAGATCTGCACTGGTACTGCACCGGGGACCCGGCAGCACATGTCGGCAAGAAGCAGGTGTGGCAGTCGTACGCCCCGGAACTGACCGAGCTGCTGGGCGAAAAGGCATATGCGGAGCTGGCCGCGATGTGCAAGCGCCGCAAGGGACTGGGACTGATCGCGGTGCATCCCGCCACGGTCGCCGCGGCGCCGCACTAGCGCCCGGCGCGCCCCCACTCACCGCACGGCGCGAGCATGCTCAAATGTGCCGCTTTCCCGCCGAAATAGGCACATTTGAGCATGCTCGCGGCTAGAGGCCGGCGAAGAGGTCGGTCTCCGGGGCCTTGGTCGCGACACGACTGTGCGCGAGCTCGAACTTTTCGGTGGGCCAAAGGTGCTGCCGCCAGGTCCATGGCACTAGGAAGAACGGCCCGTTGGGGTCCACTTGCGACGCGTGTGCCCGCAATGCCCTGTCCCGAACGCAGAAGTAGTCTCCGCACGCAACCAGGGTCGTTGCACGCCGGCTGCCTACCCGTCGCGTCAGCATGCTCGAGACCCGCACCCAGCCGGGCACCGCCACGTCGCCCAACCGCTGATCCGTGGATGCCGCGGCGGCGGATTGGCGCCGCGGCATCCGGCTGACGATTCGTTCGGCCCGGCCCGCGAACCGCACCATGCGCGGTGTCACCCGGACTATCTCGTGAAAGTAATAGAGCTTGGCCACGTCGGGGCAGGCCTCATAGGCCGCGACAGCCATCTGATGACAGCGGATGTGATCGGGGTGTGGATAGCCGCCGCATTCGTTATAGGTGACCATCACATGCGGCCGAAACTGCTCGATCACCGCCGTAAGGCATGCCACCGATTCGGCCAGCGGCACAAGCGCGAAGCCATCCGCCGGCAGCAGACCAGGATCCAGCTGCAGGCCGGAGTCCGTGAAACCCAGCCAATGGTGCTCGACACCAAGGGTTTTCGCGGCAAGCGCCATTTCCTGACGGCGCACCTGGCGCAGGTTCTCCTGAACGCCGGCCCGGTTCATCGCCGGGTTGAGAATGTCCCCACGCTCACCGCCGGTGGCTGTTACGACGAGAACCTGGTGCCCCTCGGCCGCATACTTGGCCAGGGTCGCGGCACCACGGCTCGACTCGTCGTCGGGGTGGGCGTGCACCGCCATCAACCGCATGTTGTCAGTGGAACACAGCCCGCCCTGCCTGTACTGCCCGGCCGGGCAGTCTCAACCGGTGCGCTGTGGCCCGCGCACCGGCAGCTCGCGGGCCAACCCGCCGAGCCCAAACCAGAACACCGGCTGAAGCACGGCGGCGACCGGCCGAATCAGGAACCGCGAACCCGGGATGTTCGTCAGGTACCGCGGCGCGCAGGCCAGCGTCCAGTCGACGGTTGCCTTGCCGGGTTCGGGTTCCGGCACCACCCGGTATTCCTCGCACCAGGACCCGAACACCGGCAAGGTGGCATCTAGCGCCGTGTATCGCATGACGCGGGGAGCATCGAAATGAATGATCTGCTCGTGCTGGGCGAACACCATCCAGGAGTGGATGTACATCTGAAAGTCCCGGACGGTGCCCGGGGTGGGCGTGATGTCCAGCGGATACCGGCAACCCCAGACCGACGGCAACCACGACCACATCCGGTCGCCGGACACCACTCGCCAGACATCCTCGGGTGGGGCGTCGAAGGTGCGGCGAACTCGGGTCACAAACGGCGCCGTCGCGAAGAAGTCCTCGACCCCGTCCGCCGCAATGGGCACTGCGTCAAACCGCATGTTCGATCTCCTTCACCGGGCTGCTGATGCGCTTGAATTCGTATGCGGTCGATGGGAATTGGACACTGCGCCGGTAAGACTGCAACACCGTCCACGGCCGCACGTAGGGCGTATCGCCCTGCGAATTGATGAAATAGCTGTTGGATCCGGCGCAGTTCACGGTGAAGTACCGGTTCAGGTTCGCGCCGCTGCGGGAGATGCTGGCCTGAAAATCGTCGAGGGCCTCCTGCGTCACCTCAACCCAGGTCGCTCTCCTGGCACGGGCCAGTTTGAGTACCGCTTCGATATGGCGCATCGAGTTCTCGAGGATGTAGTGAAAGCTGGTGCCCGTCCACGAATACGGGCCCACGAGCATAAACCTGTTGGGCAGCCCAGGAACCGACGTACTCTGATATGCCTGCAGACCGTTGTCGCGATAGAACTCGGCCAGGTCGAATCCCTTGGTGCCCAATACCGTCCCCATTCGGTAGGTCTCGGGATCGGAGAACATCTCGTAGCCGGTGGCCAGCACCAGCACGTCAATCGGCCGCTCCGTCCCCGCCCTGTCCACGATGCCGGTCGGGGTAATCCGTTCGATACCGTTCGACACCAGCGTCACATTCGCCCGGTTAAAGGTGGGGAGGTAATCGGCACCCAGCGTGCCGCGGGTGCATCCCGCTCCGAACCGCGGCCGCAGCTGCTGCCGCACCTCCGGGTCGTTCACCTTGTATCGCAGCCATCCGAGATACGCCCACAACGCCACCCGATCGAAAATTGCTCCGCCCGCACGGAAAAGCGGCTTGGGCGTGTAGATCAGCACGCGTAGGCCAAGTTCGATCCCGGCCAAGGCGATTCCATTCAGGGCATTGGCGAACCGGCGCCGCGACAACAACCGCTGCAATGGCCGCGGCAGCCGGAAGTCGGGTTTAGGGAAGTACCACTGCGGGGTCCGCTGATACACGTCCAGGTGTTCCACCTCGCCGGCGATGGCCGGAGCGATCTGCACGGTGGAGCTGCCGACACCGACGATCCCGACGCGCTTACCACGCATGTCCACGTCGTGTTGCCACCGGGACGGTACCTGGACCGGACCGGCGAAGGTGTCCAAACCCGGAATGTCCGGCGCCGTACGAGGATTGATGTAGGCGCCGATCGCACTGATCAAGAACCGCGCCGAGATGACCTCGCCGCCTGTGGTGTGCAGCCGCCAACTGTGGTTGTCTTCGTCGAATACCTCACGCTGAACACATGTCCCGAACCGAGCATGCGCACGCAGCCCGTGTTCGGCCACCAAATCCAAGGCGTACTGCTGTATCTCAGCTCCACTGGCGAAGAACCGCTGCCAGTCCCCCTTCGGGGCGAACGTGAATTGGTAGGCCACCACCGGAATGTCCGCACCGACGCCCGGATAGGTGTTGCGCAACCAGGTGCCACCGAAATCCTCGTCCCGATCAACGATGACGAAGTCTTTGATACCGATCTCAAGCAGCTTGATGGCCGCGCAGATGCCGCCCAGCCCGGCGCCGATGATCGCCACCTCGTAATCAGGTTCGTCGGGCAATCCCATGGCTGTCTCCATGGTTCTTTTCACGGCACATTCCTTCCATTCCTTGCGGGGTATCTCGCCGAACGTCCCGGCTGCCCACGCATCGCGCGCGACGACCCACCCAACCGGACAAGTGGAGAATATTTAATAGACTGACACGCCATTCACTAAATAGCAAGATGGTTGCGGCGGTCCATACTGCGAAAACCGCTCCATCACGGACCTATGCGTTATCTTAAGTATCCAGTACTATCCGTTCCACAAACTCGCTCGATCGACGTTGACCGGGAGGCATCGTGGGCATGCTGCACCATCCGACACTGGCTGATTCGCTGATCGATCCGGCCCGGATCGATCACCCCCCGCGGCGTGATCACGGCTATCTCGACGTCCTGGGCCCCGAAAGCGATGAACCGGTGTCCGTTGCCAACCGGTTCATGCAGAGCCCGCTATTGGCGGCGATCTACGAGCGTGCCTGGCGGCCGATGTTCACCCGCGGGTTCAGCTATGGCGGAAAGAGCACTCTCAAAGCCCATACCGCGCTGATGGACGAGATAGCCGGTCGCGGCGATCACAAGATCCTTGATGTCGCATGCGGTCCCGGCCTGTACACCCGCGAGCTGGCGGCGCAGCTCGGCACGGCCGGCGTGTGTATTGGGCTGGATTTGTCCGGGCCGATGCTGCGGCGCGCGGTGCGCGACAACTCGGCGGAACGGGTCGATTACATCCGCGGTAGCGCGCACTCGTTGCCCTTCGCCGACGCCACCTTCGACACGGTGGTGTGCCTCGCCGCGCTGTATCTGATCCCCGATCCCGAGCAAGCCGTCCGGGAACTATGCCGGGTGGCGGGGCCGGACGGTCAGATCGTCGTCTTCACGTCTCTGAGGACTCGGGCGGCGTCCCTGCCCGGTGTCACCACGGCCATGCGCATCGGCGGCTTTCGTGCGTTTGGGCGCGACGAAGTCACCGGCTGGCTGCGCGCCCAGGGCTGGACCGATATCGACCAGACAGTCACCGGACAAGGTCAATTCATCCGGGCACGCCGCGCGGTCGCCCTCCGGGTGGCAACCTAGCGGCCCGACCGCCGCCGCTACTTCTTGTTCGGCACCAGCTTGATCAGATCGGTCATGCCCGCCTTGGTGGCGAAGTAACGAGTCAGCCCGGGGGCCAGCCGATTGTTGAGGTATTGCAGTCGGGCCTCCGGGGTCACGGGTACAACCTGCTTGTTCTTGCGCACCGCACCGACAATCTGGCGGGCGACCTTTTCCGGGCCGTAGCGGCGCATCGCGTAGGCCCTATCCCCGGCCTGCTGCATGCGCGCCTCTTCGTCGGCACTGACGCCCGAAATTTTAGTGGTGGCAACGATATTGGTGTGCACAACCCCGGGGCAGATGGTGGTGACGCCGATGTTGTGCGCGGCGAGATCGGCACGCAGGCAGTCGGAGAACATGAATACCGCCGACTTGCTCGTCGAATATGCGGTGAAGGCCTTCTGCGGGCTATACGCGGCCATGCTGGACAGATTGACGATGTGACCGCCGAGCCCGCGTTCGGCCATCTTGGCCCCAAATGCTCGGCTACCGTTCACCACTCCGAACAAGTTGATCTCGATGACGCGCCGGAACTCTTCCGAGGGGGTGTCCAGAAATCCACCGGCAGCGCCGACCCCGGCGTTGTTCACCAGAACATCAGGCACACCATGACGTTTCACGACCTCCTCGGCGTGTGCGTTGACCGCCTCCTCGTCCGCGACGTTGAGCCGATAGGCGTGCGCCACCCCGCCCGATTGCTCGATGAGGGACACCGTTTCGTTAGCGCCATCCAGATTGACGTCGGAGAGCACCACCTCAGCACCCTGACGCGCGAATTCGAGCGCGGTTTCTCTACCGATGCCGCTACCGCCACCGGTGATGACCACCAGCTGATCCTCAAACGGTCTGCGACTCTTGCCCATTTCTGCCCGCCGTAGCCCACGTCCGGGCTGGTTCCCCGATACCGCATCGATCAGTTCGGCGGTCGCGGCCGCGAGCACCTGCGGGTGCGAGAACGGCAGCCAGTGGCCGCCATCCAGCACACGCCGCCAGGTCTGTTGATTCCACTTGAGCTCGTCGTCATAGTTCGATTGCCGCACGGCGGGATCCCGGGTGCCGACGATGACCTGAACGGGCACCCGGGTATGCCGGTCCTGTGGATGCAGCATGGCCGGCAGTGCGTTCGCGCGGTATACGCGCAATGTCCTGGTGATATCGCTCATGAATGTCGGCCCGAGGTGAATGTCCTCCACCGGCGCCCCCTCGGCAAGGGAGAGACCTGTGCGCCAACGTCTTTCATTCATCGTCAGCTTGAGCAGGACGTTCGGGATGACCGGAGTCATGGATCCGAACATGTAGAGCAGCGAGCCGATCTGGCCCAGCGCCAGTGCCAGGTTCTTGGGTGTCGGATTGCCGAACCGTGATCGCACCCACTTGCTCATGTGATGCGCGGAGGGGCCCGACACCGACGTGAATGAGGAAAATCGGTGCTCCAGTTCGGGATCGCAGATCGCTTCCCACATCGCGACGCTGCCCCAGTCGTGCCCGAGCACATGCACCGGCTTATCCGGACTGACCGCATCGGCTACGGCAACGTAATCACTGGCCATCTCGGTGAGCCGAAAGTCACGGAAGCTCTTGGGGTTGGAACTCTTGCCCGCTCCGCGATTGTCAATCGCGACCAGTCTAAAGCGGTCCCGGAGCAGCGGCGCAACACCGTCCCATAGATGGTGCGAGTCGGGCCACCCGTGAACCAACAGGATGGTCTCGCCCTCGGGGTTGCCCTGCATGAAGTACGCGACGTCGATATCGCCGTTGCGCACCACATGCTCGGTCATACCGCCGTTCGTCACACCATCACGTTCGGTCGTGAGAGTCATCCGTATCTCCGTTTCTCAGATGTCCAATACCAAGCGCTCGCCGTCAGCCCGTGACACACACAGGAGCATCTGGCCTTCGGCGCGCTGAGTTTCCGTCAAAAGGCTGTCGCGGTGATCGGGACGGCCCGCGAGCACCTTGACCTTGCACGTGCCGCAGAAGCCCTGCCTACACGAGTGCGGTGTGCCGGGCCTGCTGGTGAGGACCGCTGCCAGGGCGCTCTGATCGGCGCCGACTTCCAACACGGGGCCCCCAATACCTAGCTGGACCTGAAACGGCACACCATTTTCGATAGGAGGAGCCGAAAATCGTTCGAAATGCAGCTCGGCTCCATCACATTCGGCCACGGCATCACGAACGACGTTCAGCATGGGTGCAGGGCCACAGCAGTACACCGCAAGATCGGGATGTAATGGCGGCAGCAGATCCGCCGGCGTGGGCAACCCGTCCTCATCGTCCGTACGGATGGTGATCCGGTCTTCATAACGGGCCAGCTCATCGCGGAACGGAATGGACTCCCTACTGCGGCCGGTGTACGTCATCGTCCACGGCAGTCCCAACTGCGTCGCCACCGCCAACATCGGCAGAATCGGGGTGATACCGATACCGCCTGCCACGAAATGGAACCGGCGCGTACCGGTATTCAGATGGCCGGTGGTGGCCAGCGGGAAGGCATTGCGCGGACCCTTGACGCCGAGCACATCACCGACGCTCACCCCGTCGTGCAGCTCAATCGATCCCCCATTACCGTTCGGTATGCGCCGCACCGCAATTCGGTAGCTAAACCGATCGCGCGGATCGCCACAGAGCGAGTACTGCCGGACGGCACCCGACGGCAGCGTCACATCCAGGTGCGCGCCCGGCCGCCATCGTGGTAACTCCCCACCGTCGTGCGCGCCGAGGGAAAGGGCTACGACATCCTGGTCGGCGGCCACCACCGACCGTTCCCGCACCGTCAGGTGGAGCGACCGGTCCACCCATTTGGGTGGCCGGACGGGGCCCAGTAGCGGACTCAGTCGCAGCACCGCGGGCAGTGTCTTCCCGAGAGCCGCGACAGCGGTCGGTCCCACGACGTCGAGAACCCTCATGCCCCAGGCGAGGGGATGACGACCTGTCTGGGTCGCCATCGGGAGTGCGTGTGTCATGCCGCGGCCGCAGCCTTGGCCGCAGGAGATTTTGCCAAGTACGCAACCGCCTGCGCGGTATCGCCGATCGATTCCGGAGTGAATCCGGGCCGCAGAAAACTCCTGAAGCCCTCTCCCAGCACGCTCCACTTCAAGGTGGCGCCACGCTTCATCGCTCGGTTTGTCTCGCGCAGCCATCGGACCAAACTCATCTTCGGCACCCCGGGGTCGGCCCGCGCGAGCAGCCAGCTGAGCAAGATGAGCCCCACCGGGATGGTGGCGCAGGAACCGATGAAGTACGCCATCATCCGCGGGCGTCCGACTCCGACGTGCCGTGCAAGATCCCAGGCGACGCTGCGGTGTTCGACTTCCTCCGCCCCGTGCCAGCGGAACATGTCGGTGATCACCGGGTCGGCACCGTAATTCTCGAATTCGAAGTTGAGCAACCAATCGCCGGCGGTGGCGGTGAGATGCTCGATGCCCGCAATGATCGCGATGCCCTCGACCATTACGCGATACCGCAGCTTCGGCGGGAGACGATCCATCTGCTGTCTGAATGTGGCGAGCACGCGCTCGGTCAGCTCGTGTAGCGGTTGCGCGTCGATACCGTGCTGGCTGAAGTACTCCAGCAGTGCCTTGTCGTGCGTATCGGAATGTAGCTGTTCCTGACCGATGAAGCCGATGACCTCTTCACGCAGCTTGTCGTCTCTGATGTGCGGTAGCGCCCGGCCGAATACTTCGACGAAGAACAGCTCGCCGGCCGGCAGCATGAAGTTGAGCGCCGATAACGCGTGGGAGGCTACCGGCTCGCCAGGGATCCATTGCAGTGGAGAATCCGAGAAGTCGAATCTGACATTGCGGGCGTGCAGTGCCACCTCGCCGATGGCTGCGGTGTCATTCATCTGGTTACCTCCTCGCCGCCGTGGGCTTTCGATCCTCCTCGACACCGCCTTGGCGCGGGAGCAGGTTCAGATCGTCGAGCTTGCCGAGTGCCCAGGCACCCCAGCGCTCGGCACGTTCGATCGAGAACGCCTGTGTCGTCCGACGGTTGATTCCTGGTGCGACCCGGCCGAGGACATATCCCAGCCACGCCTCGGTACGCACCGGAACCACGGCGAGGTCGTACCGCACCGCACGGGTAACAGCACGCGCCACCAAGTCCGGGCTCATCGGAGAGAACGGCAAGTGGGCGGCGAACTCCTGTGCCCGGCGCATGATTTCCTTGCCACGCTGGACCATTTCTTGATCGACCCCAACGGTTATCCCGTTGAGCCCGATGTTGGTGTTGATAAACCCGGGGCAAATGGCACTGACCCCAACACCTTTGGGCCCCAGCTCGAGCCTCAAACATTCGGTGAGCATCTTCACCCCGGCCTTCGACACCGAATACGGCGCCATCACCGCCGTCGGCGTAAACGCGGCAGCCGAAGCGATATTGACGATATGCCCACTACCGCGTTCGACCATCTGCTCACCGAACACCCGGCACCCATGCACCACCCCCATGAGGTTCACCGAGAGCAAGCGATCCCAGTCGGCCGGCGTGAGTTTCAGGAATGGTCCACCCAGCGCGATTCCGGCGTTGTTCACCAGCACATCCGGGACGCCGTACTCGATGGAGACGTAGCGGGCGACGTCCGCCCAATGCGCAGGGTCGGTGACATCGAGTTGTACCGCGGACGCATTGCGTCCCATGGCCAGAATCAGGTCCACCGTTTCATTGGCGGTATCCAGATCGAGGTCGGTAACTACCACGTGGGCACCGCGTTTGGCGAACCTTATGGCCGTGGCCCTACCGATACCGCTGCCGGCACCGGTCACCACCACCAGGCGAGGCTCCGACGGATTGACTCTCACACACTCACACTCTCCCCGGCGGTCGATGCCACGGTCTCTGGCACCACCGAGGCGGTCGAGTAGCGATACACATCAAGGTTGTAGTGGCGGTTCTGCCAATACATTTCACCGTGCGTCGTCGGCCGGAACGGTGAATCACCGTTCTGGTCCAGGTAGTACGTGTTGGAGCCGGCGCACACGTCGGTGAACAGGAAATTCTTCTCCTGCCGCTTCAAACACTTTCTAAAGTACTCATCGTGGGCTTCCTGGCGTATCTCACACACAGTGGCCCCACGCCGCTTGGTCTCGGCTATGGCACGGGCGAGGTGCGCCGAAGTAGCCTCAATCATCCAGAGATAGGACCCCAATACAAATCCGTATGGGCCGGTGATGGAGAACATGTTGGGATATCCGGGTACCGAAACTCCTTGGTAGGACTGGAAACGGTGCCTGTCCCAGAATTCGCCCAGGTCTTGTCCACCACGGCCGTGCACAGGGAACGGCGGTACCGAACCCTTGTCCCACAGTCTGAACCCCGTCGCGCAGATGAGCACATCGACCACGTGCTCGACACCATCAACCGTGCGCACTCCGTCGGGCGTGACGCATTCGATCGACTCGGTGATCAAACTGACGTCATCACGATTGAAGGTCTTGAGGTACTCATTCGACATCGACGGCCGCTTACAGCCCAGCCCGTACCGAGGAATCAGCTTCTCGCGAATCACCGGGTCGTCGACTTGGCTCCGCATCCAGCGGCGCATCGGTGCCTCACCCGCGCGCCTGACCGCGTTGATCAGCCAGGCCGGTCCGGCCACCTGACCGCTCATCGCCATCTCGATGCCGACGGTCGCAATCGCCCGGATAGCAGAGCGAATCCTGCTGTTCCCCAGGATTATCCGACCCAGCGGGCCAATTTCCAGGTCGAACTTCGGACCGACCCAGATCGGCGTACGCTGGAAGACGGTGAGATGACTTGTCTCGTCGACGATGGCTGGAACCAGCTGCAGCGAGGTCGCCCCCGTTCCGATCACGGCAACGCGTTTACCCGCGAGCGCCACATCGTGATCCCACAGCGCGGTATGCATGAGCGTCCCACCGAAGTCGTGCACACCCGGGATGTCGGGCATCTTCGGGCGCTCCAGTCCGCCGACCGCCATCACGCAATATCTGGCGGTGATCTCCTTGCCGCCATCAGTGGCCAATCGCCACAAGCTGTTTCGCTCATCGAACTCCGCACGAGTGATGCTCGTACCCAACCGCAATTTGTCACGCAGGCCGTACTTGTGCACCATCGATTCGGCATATTGTTGCAACTCGATCCCCGGCGCGAACAGACGCGACCAATCGCCGCGCTGCTCGTAGGAGAAGCTGTACACCACCGAAGGGATATCTACCGCCACTCCAGGATAGGTGTTCGCATGCCAAGTGCCACCCACCTGATCCCATTTGTCGAGAATGATGAAGTCGTGGATCCCTTTGCGCTGCAGAGAGATACCAGTTCCAATGCCGCCGAATCCAGCCCCGATCACCGCCACCTCGTGATCAGGTTGTTCCAGCTCAGCCGTCGTTGCATGCCGTGCGGCAGGGCTCACGGTTCGCGTCTCCTTTGACGTTTCGCGGGTCTATTTGAGGTGGTCTACGAGAATTCCCTTGCTGCCGAACAGTTCCTGCTGCCAACGTTCCAGCAGCTCATCGGTGTTGATGTCGTCGGGATGGAAACCGGGCCGCAGGTACTTGCGGACATCACCCACGATTCCCTTGAACAGGGGGCCACCGAAGAGTCCCCTCGCTTCTCGCAACAGCCGCAGCGGCTGGCGGCGTGCGACGGGATCAGCAAGCAGCGAGCCGGCGAGGATGCCCAAGGTCAGCGGCGGCACGATGGTCATCGCCGCAAGCATCAGGCCTATCCGCATCGTCTCGGTGCCCCCAACGGCACGGTAGACGTCAAAGGCCACCGACTTGTGTTCCAGCTCCTCCAGGGCGTGCCAGTTGAGCAGATGCCATACCTCGGGATCCCCGGGAATGGCCTGCACTTCGTCACTACCGAGCGTCCGCTCGGCGAGGATCGCCGTCATGTGTTCGGCCATCGCGGTGAAGGCCAGGTGAGCCCGCGGGGGCAGCATGTTCTCAAACCGGATCAACCGGTCGACTTGCTTCTTCGAATCCAACCACGCGATGGGGTAACCCATCTCGATCAGCTTCTCGTTGACCCGCCGGTGCTCTTGTCCGTGCACCGACTCTTGTCCGATGAAGCCTGCGACACGCTTCTTGAGCACTGGATCGGTGATCTGGTCGGAGAACTTGCGCACCGAACGAATGAAGCCCTCTTCACCGGGCGGGAAACCACCGGACAGTCCGGCCACAAAATGGCTGTAGACGATGTCGTTTTCCACGAAATACTTATGGGCGTTGCCGTCGTCGCCGAAGCGGAATCGGATCCGCCGGGTCTTCGGATACGCCGCAGCCGGGCTCGCCATTTCATCACTCCCTTGTGACGGAAAGTTACTAGTACTTGAAGTACTACCTGGAGTACACCATAAGACCGGGGCAACGCGGGACGCAATACACAGCTTTAGGTCAAATCAGCCCAAGAAAGCACCCGGCCGGCGAGCAGCCAGTCGGTGTCACAAGAAGAAGACGCACACCCAAGAGGTGGGAGATCAGTCGGTGGGCAGCAGGATCGGATCGTCCGGGTTCAGCTCGACACCGCGGGCTTTGGCAGATGCCGCCAAGCCGCCCCACACGTAGACCACCAGCTCGTCAACGAGGGTCTCCTTGCTGATCACCGGCTCATCGAACCAGCGCAGCACCGCGATACCGGTGGAGGCCAGCATCGCGTCGATCACGTACTCAATATGGTCCGCATTACCACCGCGAGAACTGAAGACCGATCCCACCAACTGTGCAATGGCATCCGACAACGGACGCCCGCTCTCGATGAGCGATGTCGCGTTCGCATACTGCACGCCCAGCAGAAAGCGCACCAGGTTGGGACGCTCATCGACAAGGTCGACGTATCCGGCCATACCTGTACGGAAGAGCTCCAGCAAGGAAACGGACAGGTCGATGTTCGACACCACCCGCTCCACGACCAGCTCCTGCACGCGCATCGCCACCGCGGCGAAGAGGGCTTCCTTGTCGGTGAAGAAGCGATACAGCTTGGGCCGCGAGATACCCGCGGACTTGAGCACATCGTCGATAGACAGATCGGGACCGAGTTCATCGATCGCATTCAGTGTGGCTTCGACCAGTTCCGCGCGGACCTTCGCGCGATGCTCACGCCACCGGTCGACGCGGGCGTCACCGGTCAGCTCAGGAAGGCCGCGCTCCGGGTACACCTGCGTTGACACGCCCACATCGTAGACCGACCATCGGCCTCCCCGACGCGCATATCGCCAGGTACAGGTCTCGGGAATCTCAAGGCACTGCGAGTACGGGCAAACCGTACCGTACTTCCAGCAAACAAACCACGCCAGCGGGCATGAGGTTGTCCTCCTAGAGACAGGTATGCGCCACACCTATCCGACCTCACAGTATTTACTCGACCTACCGTTCAGCTAATGAGCCAGCTTGTGACGGCGCCCGAACGGTGTCGTGACAACTTCGTGTATTTTCCAACATATTTGCCAGCAGTGGTTAATGTGATCGCGTGGCCAGTACCAGCAGTGGCCGGCGAGGGCCGGGGCGTCCGCCCAACCCGGCGCGTGCACGCGAACGTCAGCGAGCGCTGACGGAGGCGGCCGCGCTGGAGTTCGCCGAGAAGGGCTACCACAAGGCCAGCATCACCGACATCACACAGCGCGCCGGAGTGGGCCGTGGGACGTTCTACCTGTACTTCGACACCAAACGCGACGTCCTGGACGCGGTGATCGACAGCTACTTCCAGCGAACGGTCGCCGCCGTGAATGACACCAGCGACCTGCTCGGGAACGCCAGCGATTTCGAGCTGCACCTGCGCACGGTATTCACCCGCCTTTTCGACATGTTGGACAACAGTCCGGAAATCATGCAGGTCATCCTGCGTGAAGGTCTGCTCGACACCGCGATGACCAAACGGATGTTCGGCATCCTCGACCTCATCGAGGCCATCAACGTCACCATCATCGAACAGGCCGTCATGGACGGCGCCATCACCGCGGCGGTGGACATCCCGTTCCTGGCCCATGCGATCGGTTGTCCATGGCGGCCACCCTCAAAGCCATCAGGGGCGAACTAGAAGGGGACGCACGCGAGGCCTACATCGGCTCGTTCATCCAGTTGGTGCGGACCGCGACGACCGGTTCCACACCTGTCGCAAATTCTTGACAATTCGCGTCCCAAGATCATCAACCTCCGCTAGCCTCGGCCCTAGCCAATAATCTGACTACCAAGTCAGTGAATTGCTGGGGCCAGGGTCGGGGGACCTCCGGCGGCCTCGCGACGACGGCGCCCCGACCGGGCGACATGACGCATCCGCGTGCGCATGGCACACAGCTGCTAACGCCAAGCGTGGCAACACCACGCTTGACACAGACCATGAGCTACACCACACTAAGCCACCATATGTGATGCAGGGTACTAGTAACCCAGTGTTACGCAAATGGAAACACTAGGGCCGTTAGGCCACTTCAGCCGGATATTTGAAGCCAGAGGAGCCGCTGTTGAGCTCAGCAATGAGTCATGTAGCGGCCGATGCACGTCTGGAGCCCGCCGCCGACGATTGGACCGAAACACCGGATGTTGAATCCGGCAGCAAATCTGAGGACGATCACACTAGCGATCCGGCAGCGGGAGCACGCCCCCAGCTACTCGATCGGGCGCCTCGGCTTGTCAAACGCCCGGTCGCATACGCGGTCTCTCAAACCGATTCGATGCTCAAAACCCTCGGACGCTACGTCGATCTGGTGGTGCAGTCCTTCGCGTTTCTCATCAGCGACATCGTCCGGCTCCGCCATCCATGGCAGGACACGGTGATCCAGTCCTGGTTCATCCTGACCGTCACCGTTGTCCCGGCCATCCTGGTATCGATCCCATTCGGAGTGATCGTTGCCGTGCAGGCGGGCAGCATCATCTCGCAGGTGGGCGCATCCTCTATTTCCGGAGCGGCCGGTGGCCTGGGGGTCATTCAGCAGGGCGCCCCCATCGTCGCCGCGCTCCTTCTCGGTGGTGCAGCGGGTTCGGCGGTCGCCACCGACCTCGGCGCCAGGAGCATCCGCGAAGAGGTGGACGCCATGCGCGTGATGGGGGTCAACCCGGTTCAGCGGCTCGTGACGCCTCGGCTGGCCGCGATTCTTTTCGTGTCACCGCTGCTGTGCATCTTCATCATCTTCGTCGGGATCTTCGCGGGATACCTGGTCAACGTGGGCTTTCAGGGCGGCACCCCGGGCAGCTACCTATCCTCGTTCGCTGCCTTCGCCAATGTCAGTGATGTCACCGTCGCTGTCCTCAAGACCTGGCTTTTCGGTGTGGTGGTCATCTTGGTGGCCTGCCAGCGTGGACTGGAGGCCAAGGGCGGCGCGCGGGGCGTCGCCGATGCGGTCAACGCCACAGTGGTAATCGGCGTGGTCACCGTCATGGTGCTCAACACCGTGATCACGCAGATTGTCGCCATGTTCATGCCGTCGAAGGTGGGCTGACAATGGCCACCTCCCGACCATCCCGGTACTTCCCGGATGAGCTGCCCGCCGCGGTGCGTTCCGTGTGGAACTTCACCAAGGGCGCGGGCGGTTCGGCCGAATATCTCGGGCACCAAATCACTTTCGTCGGCCTGGTGCTGGCCGCGATACCCCAGACCCTCAAGCGCTACCGACGTCAGACCGGGATTCTGCTTGTCGACATGACGTGGGGCAACGGCTCGATCATCGTGGGCGGCGGAGTCATCGGCGTATTGGTCTTCATGGGCATCGCGGTCGGCGCTTCTGTTGGCATCGTGGGCTTCTCGACCCTCGACATGGTGGGCATGGGCTCACTCACCGGCTTCATCTCGGCCTATGTGAATACCCGGGAGATGGCACCGATGATCGCCGCGATCGGATTTGCCGCCCAGGCCGGATGCCGGATGACCGCGGAGATCGGCGCCATGCGCATCTCCGAGGAAATCGACGCGCTCGAGGCCCAGGGCATCCGCTCCATCCCGTTCGTCGTCACCACCCGCGTGATCGCCGGAATCATCATCATCGTTCCGCTGTACGTACTGACTCTGCTGCTGGCCTACGGCTCCTGCGCCTTCATGGTGTTCTTCGTCCATAACCAGTCGCAGGGCGTGTACAAACACTACTTCGACTCATTCGTCCATCCGGTGGACGTGCTCTATTCGGTGATCAAAGCCGTCGTATTCGTTGTCATCATCATCGCCATCCAGTGCTACCAGGGCTATTACGCGGGTGGCGGCCCCGAGGGCGTGGGTATGGCTTCCGGCCGCGCGATCAGGGCCTCGCTGGTGGCGGTCGTGCTCTTCGACATGCTCCTCACGTTGCTCTTCTGGGGCAACAATCCTGGAATTCAGATATCGGGGTAACAGGTGGCCATCTACAAAGATCCCAGTGGGCGCTCCGCGGGCCCGACCGCCCTCAAGGTACGGGGGCTTGTGCTGGCGCTCGCGGTCGCGGCCGGCGGCTACTCGCTCTATCAGTCGGGTATCGGCAGCTACGGCGAGCCGTTCGAGCTCACCCTGATCACCAACACCATCGGTGAGGGCATGGGCCCGGGCGGCGAGGTCAAGTACCGGGGCTACAACATCGGGCACGTCAAGTCCCTGCAGACCACGGGTTACAACAAACAGCGGATGACGGTGATCCTCGACGGCCGACAGGCCAAGGCGCTCACCTCCGACACCAAGGCACAGTTCACCTCGTCGAACATCTTCGGCACCGCCGCAGTCGAACTGGTCAGCAGTGGCGTCGGCGAGCAGCTGAAATCTGGTGGCGTACTTGAGATCAGCAGCGACGTCCAGGCCGCGTCCATCACCGGATTCCTGCGGATGGGTCAGCGGCTGGGCGCCATCCTGGACACTCCTCAATTCAACGCGATCATCGCGACGTTCGAGCGGCATGCTGATCTGACCGGTCCCGTCGTGAAGTCCTTCTGGGACTTGTTCGCGATGATCGCCGACACGCAGAAGGTGCCGTTCTCAAAGACGCTGGATGTGATGGCTTCGTTGATCGAGGGCGCCAACGACTTCGTCCCCGTCATCGGATCCACCAACAAACTGCTGGACAGCCTCGACTTCATGGTGGGTCCGGGCAACACGGAAAGAGCTGCCGCCGCGCTGGGTTCGCTATCGGATCTACTGAAATCGGCCGGAGACGGGCTGCGTGCCAACAACGACTGGCTGGTTCCATTGATCCGGTCGATCATGGATCTCGCCGTTCCTTTCACCTACTTCTTGGGCAGCCTCGCGCCCGCGTACGACCGGCTCAACGGTTTGCTCGACCGCACCACCGCCGCCTTCCCCGTCGACAACGGCAAGGTACGCCTCAACGTCCAGCTGATCATGGACACCGCTCCGGGGCTCGGTGCGGCACTGCCAGTACCGCTCGACGGTCAAGCCGCTCCCGTGGCGGCGACCGCACCCACCGGCCCCGCCCCCGGACCGACCGCTGGAGCGCCACGATGAAGCGGATCGTGTTTCTGATGGCAGGCCTCACCGCAATCGTCGCGGTGGCGGTGGTGTTGACCCTGATCATCGTGAACGCCCTGCGCACACCGGTCAACGGGCCGGTCCGGCACTACGACGCACTGTTCACCGACGCGTCGGGCCTGATCGTCGGCAACGACGTACGCATCTCGGGTGTCCAGGTGGGCAAGGTCGAGAAGATTCATCTGGACGGCAAGAACGCGCGTATCACCTTCAACGTGCTGACGGACCATCCCCTGTACCAAAACACCACCGTGGCAATCCGATACCAGTCGCTGGTCGGGCAGCGCTACGTCGAGATCGCACAGGCGCCGACACCCAGCGCCCCTCTGGCGGCCGGCACCACCATACCGCTCGGCCAGACCATTCCATCTTTCGATATCGCCAAGTTGTTCAATGGCTTTCGCCCCATTTTCGAGACTCTTGATCCCGCGCAGTTCAACAGGCTGACCGAGAACATCCTGCAGCTCATCCAGGGCGATGAGCGCGGAATCGGACCGATCCTGCGCGATATCGACGCCGTGCTCAAGCTCTCGGTGGACCGCCAGGCCGCACTGCAGACGATCATCACGAATCTGGGTGACATCTCCAAGGATTTGGGCGGCACCTCGGATCAACTGTTCTATCTGATCAATGACCTCAATGACGTGTTGGAGCCGTTCGAGAAACAGGCCGACGAGTTCAACAGGGCGGGGGCGGATGCGCTGCCGGTACTGCGCAGATCGGTGAGCTTGCTGCGATACATCGAGAACTCGGTCGACGGCGCACAGCTGCCGCTGTACGACGTAGCAAGCCGCACCACCCCGGGAACCCCGACCATCATGGCCGGGCTATCGCTGATCCCCGACCTTGTGCAGGGCATGCGCGATGCGCTCATCGAGGAGAAAACCGCACCGCCCACCGCCTACGAGTGCAAGAACGGCGTGGTCAAGATGCCGGGCATCGGCGAGGTCTCCTTCGCCAATCAGGATCTGGTGGTGTGCAAGTGAAGTCCCTCAAAAGCATGTTCGCACGAAACCGCCCCATCCTGGACGAACACGAAGCCGCCAAACGCAATCGCCGCAACGGCCTCATCGGTGTTCTCGTCATCGCCGCCGTGCTGGCGGCCACCGGAGTGGCCTTCGTGAACACCAGCGGTATGAAGACCTACGCGCTACATCTGCGGGCCTCTGGCGGGCTGCGCGCGGGCGATGACGTGCGGATCGCCGGCATTTCGGTGGGCAAGGTGTCGACCGTGCGTATCGATAAATCCTTGGTGGAGGCCACTTTCACGGTGGACCATGCGGTGCCCGTCGGGTCCGAATCACGTGCCGACATCCGCATGCTGACCCCGCTTGGCGGACACTATCTGGCGCTGTATCCCGAAGGGTCAACGCCACTCGGCAAGACCCCGATTCCGCCCGAGCGCACCAGCATCCCTTTCGAAATCAACGAGCTGTTCCAGAAGTTCACCCCGGTGGTCAAGAAGGTGGACGCCAAGGTAATCCACGACAGCCTGATGGAAGTCGCCAATGCGGTCGATAAGTACCCCAACGGTCTACGAGACTTCTTTCAGTCGTCGCAGTCCCTCATCAAAGCACTCGAGCCCACCACCGAGGACTTTCACGCCACCCTGAACTACGCGAACGAATACCTGCGGGCCTTCAAGACCGGCAAGGAGCAGCTCGCCAGCATCGTCACCATGATGTCCAAACTCGGTGCCAAATACAGCAAGTCCACCACGGACCTCATCGAGGTCTTCGTGCTGCTGCGAGACCTGGCCCGGATATTCGACCGATTTTTCAAGGCCTACGCGCGCGACTACGAGCCCATGCTCAACGGACTCGACGACATCGTCGACACACTCACCAAATACCCCGAGAAACTGGGTAAGGCCGCCGAACAGTGGGGCCAGCTCGTCGGGATCGTCCTGCCCATGCTCAGCGGCAACGGCATCACCATCAATGAGAACGACCGAGTGATACCCGGACAAGATGTTTGCCTACCGCACTTCTTCAGGTTCTGTTGAGGCCCTTGATGACACAGCCAGTATTTGTCCAGAACATCCTGACCCGCCTCGCGAACATGCGTCCTGCCGCACGCGCGGCAGTGGTGAGCGCGGCCGCGCTGGTGCTTGTCGCGGTGATGGCCATCGCCGGTATCTTCGGTGCGCGCACCATCTTTCCCGCCGTCAAGAACATGGTGATGCCGTACCTGGGAAATGCCCATATCCCGTTGCTGGACCACACCCGCTCGCTCTGCGCGAACTTCCGTGACGGATCCGGGCTGTACAAGGGCAACAAGGTTCTGCTGCTCGGTGTCGAGGTCGGAACGGTGACGGCGGTTACCAACAAGCCCGATCATGTCGAGGTCGACTTTGAGATTCCGAGCGATATGGAGCTGCCTGCCGACGTAGGTGCGGCGAGCTACTCACAATCGGTGATCACCAATCGGAGCATCGAACTCACCCGGCCATGGAGTGAAGGGCCAAAATTTGCGGGAGCCCAGTGCATCTCGACCGAGAACACCAGAACCCCGGTAACCGTCACCGAGTCGTTCTCGGCGATAGGCGAACTCGCTGACACCCTGATGCAGGCAACGCCCGGACAAGATCCCGGGGACTCGCCGGGCGTGCGGGCACTCAACAAGACCCTCAAGGGCGCGGCCAGATCACTCGATGGTGTCGGCCCCGGATTCAAGGAGATGCTCAACAGTCTCACCAAGATGGTGGGAGATCCGTACAAGGCAAACGCCGACTATCGGCAGCTGTTCGAGAACAGCGCCATCGTCACCTCGAACTGGCTGCAGTACTGGAATGAATTCGCCGGCGTGGTCACATCGCTCCCTGAAGTCGGGCGCCTGATCGCAGGCATATCTGACAATTTCGCTCAGGCTCTGGACAACCTGGTGTCGCTTCTTCCGACGCTGAACGGCATGGTGCAACGCGCGTCCGGCCGGCTGTACAAGAACGTCTTCGACAAGCTGGTGCCCTGGATACGCGACATCCTCAATGCGTATACCCCGCATATCCTCACGTTCTTCAACACGTTGCCGCCGGTGATCAATTGGCTGGCCGACGACATCTATCTGCCGAACACCAAGACCCATGGCGTGACCTACATCCCTCCGCGCGTTGCCATTTCGCCCGAGCAGGCCAGTGCCATCTGCCAGAATCTGCGTGATCGAAACACCCCCGGCTCGCAGGCGGCCTGCGCGCCCGGAACCGGCTCGGACCCGGTGACGCTCGGCCTGACCAACCTGATCATGGGGGCGGCGCTGTCATGATTCGCAGCATCCTGATAATCCTGTTCGCGGCGGCATTCGCGGTAGTACCGGCATGTTCATCGGAGGCGCTGGATCCCACCAAGATGCCGATGCCCGGGGCCTACCTGCCCAAGAACACATATCGCCTCAAGATCGAATTCTCCAGCGTGCTGAATCTGCCGGGTCGGGCGAAGGTCGACTCGGGCGGCGTGCAAGTGGGCTTGCTGGACCGGGTGGAGCTCAAGGGCACCACGCCCGTGGCGTACGTCGAAATAGACGGAGACGCCAAGTTCCCGGAAAATGTCAGGGCCGAGCTCCGGCAGGCCACCGTGCTCGGGGATATCTATATCGCGATGATCTCCCCCAAGGATCCGGCGACCACGCATCTCAAGGACGGCGACACCATAACCCTGGCCAATACCGTCCCGGCGGCGAACGTGGAAGACCTCATGCGGTCCATGTCGAATCTTATTGGCGGCGGCAGCCTTAACACCATGCAGACCACGGTCGCGAACATGAACAGCGCTTTTCCACCCCCGGAGGAACTCGACCGCATCCATCGAGCGCTGGCCGGCGTCATCCACGACCTGTCCAGCAATCAGGACACCCTCAACAAGATCCTGACCAACATGCAGACCGTGAGCGAGAGCTTCCGGGCCAACAAGGGGACGTACCTGCGGCTGCTCTCCGAGGGCCCCACCAAGCTGCCGTCACTGGCCAAAGTTGTACTGAGTCTTAGTGATCTGATCATCAAGGCCTCCGAGTTTGGACGGCAGATCGGACAGATCTTGGATTACCCCAACCTGATGCAGATCCTGTCCTATCTCACCCCGTTCGTCCACAGCGCCTCGACCGCGGATACCACCATTCCGGTGCTGGGCGACAAGATGGTCCGGACAATCCGTGATCGGATCATCCCCTTCTTCAAAGACGGCGGCCCAAAGTACACCGTGACCGATATTCAAAATCCCGATGGCACCCTAGGTGTCAGTCCCGGCGATCGCGCCGATTCGGTCATCCGGAACATGCAGACGATGGGGCTGGTGCGATGAGGCTCAAAGTCCTGCTCACTCTCGCAGTGCTCTCGATCATCTCGCTCGTCGGCGCGGTCTACATGGCCTTCGGTGTGCTTGATATCGCGTCCACCAGCAAGACCAATCACATGACGCTCATGTTGAACAGCTCGGGCGGCTTGATGTCCACCTCCCAGGTCACCCTGCGCGGCATCAAGGTGGGGCGGGTCACCGATATCCAGGCCACTGCTACGGGTCTGGCCGTCTCGATGGCACTCGACAGCGGGTATCCCATCCCGGTGGACAGCCAAGTGAGCGTTCAGAATCTCTCGGCCGCCGGTGAACAGTACGTGGAGTTCAAACCGGTTCGGATCGAACCTCCGTACTACAGCGACGGAGCCGTCATTCCGGCGTCGAAGGCCGCCCCGGTCTACACCGTCAGCGATCTGCTGCAAAAGGGCAATGCGCTCATGCAGGCCATGGACGCCGACGCCCTGGAAACCACACTGAACAACGTAGCGGCCGGATTCGTGGACAACACCAAGACCATTGACGAACTGGCCACCACCGCAAGGCTGTTCGCCCAGATGGTCAACGACGATAAGCACTATCTGGCCGAGCTGATCGGCAATACGTCCACCATAACCAATGGCCTCGGCGAGATTCGGGCGGGCGATATCTTGAAGCAGTCCGCCAAGACTGTCCCACGGAGCCTCGCTGGCTTGGGGGATCTGGTCAAGGTGATTGAGAAGCTTGAGCCCATCGTCGAAGCCGGCATGGGCGACGGCAAACCACTGACCGATCTGGTGGACAAACTGTTCGACTACATCAATGCCCTGTCCGAACCACTCTCGGAATTCACGACGGTTCTCGAACCCATCGTCGCGCCGCTCCGTGACGTCAAGTTGGATGCTGGGCACTGGCTTGATTTCTGGGATTCGACTTTCAACAACCAGGGGGGCCTGCGCATCCACCTGGGTGTGCCCGAGTGGCCGCAGCCCGACCCACACCAGACCGCACCAGGCACCCAGCCGGCGCAACCGACGGCCAAACCATCAGCCCCGCAACCGACATCAGCACCACAAACGGCAACAGCAGGAAGGTCCGGATCATGACCGACATCGTCGAGCGCGCGCTCACCCTGGATGACGCAGATCCCGAAGAACTCGCGGAAATGGCCGAGGAGCCGAACCCGGGATCGGCCGAGACGCAGACCACCGGCAAGGCCGCGAAGAAGAAAACGGCGAAGACCGTCAAAGCTGTGGAGCGGACCGCTGATCCGGTCATCGGTGAAGGCGACGACGACAGCGGCCCCGGCATCTGGAAATGGATCGCGATCGGTCTCCTCGCATTGGGAATCATCGGCGCGCTCTTGGGCGTTTGGCAGTACCAGAAGTTGTCCGACACCCTGGCCACCGCCCGCTCGGCTGACGCCGAACGCACCGCGGCCATCGACGCGGCATCGGCCTACGCCATGAAGTCGCTCACCTATAGCTATGAAGACCCAGACGGATTCTTCAAGGCCGTCAAAGAGAATGCGGCAGAACCCCTCAAGAACAAGTACAACGACGCCGAGAAGCTACTCAAAGCCATCATGCTGCAGGCGCAGGTGACCTCCAAGGGAGAGATCATTGCCTCGGACGCGGTCGCCCAGCAGAACGGCATCTACCAGGTGATCGTCACTACTCGGCAGACCACCCGCAATGTACAGAACCCCGAGCCGCGGGCGACGACCCTGGTTCTGCAGATCACCGTGAAGAAGGACGGCGATGCCTGGCAGGTAACAGATATCGGCCCCAAGAACGCCAGTTCAACCGGAACCATCATGCATCCGGGTGACCAGAAGCTCATGCCCGAGGGGCCCGAAGCGCCGGCTGCGCCGGGCAAGACGCCGGCACCCGGCCTGCCGCCGCTGCCCGTACTTCCCGGACAGAAGTAGGTCGTGTCCCACCGTCTGCGTGGTCTGCGCGCGGGTATCGCCGCGACTGCCCTCCTGGCGTCGGCACAGGTGATTCATCCGGTAGCCACGGCACGGGCGGCGCTACCGCCCTGTGCCAGCCGCACCACGATGATTGTCCCGGAAAGCACGATGGCGCATACAGACTGCCGGCTGACCGCGGCCGATGGCACCGGGATCACCTTCGACGTCGTGTATTGGAAACCGTTACCCGACAACAACGACGCTCCGGGCTACCCACCGTTGTCGGTGCGGGTCACCATCAGGGACGCCTCCGGCAACACGTTGCAAGAGGTCAACGAGCTGCTGGAGCCGACCAGCCCCTCGCCTGTCGGCCTACAGGACATCGACGGCGACGGCCGGGACGAGATGATCATTCCGATGTCTACCCGTGTCATGAATGGTGCGGTGAATACCCGATTTTCGGTGTGGCGGGCCGAAAAGCAGACCACGCACTTCGAACGGATTCAGATGTTCGGACAGGCCATCTATCCCAGCGGGGACGGCTACGTGGTGGTCAACAGCGGCGCCTTCTCCAGCCGCGATCTCGATTTCTACCTGCCCACCGCGGCCGGATACACCCACATCATCACCCTGACGATGACCACCGAAGAGGTCGACCTCAACACCCGCAAGGTGCTCACCGCGAGCTGCATGGTGCACAAGCAGGCGGGCTTGGGGGCGATCGATATGGACTGGCAGGACTCCCCTGTGTTCTGTGACTCGCCTGCGGCCAAAGCTATTTGGCCGGATGCTGAGCGAGTGGAGACGAACCGCCGGGTGCAGGGCCGCTAGCGGTTACCGGGTGTGCGGCCCGAGCCATCCAGGAGCTCGATGAGCGACCGCAGGCCGGGCCGCATTCCCCAGGTGAACACCGCACGCAGCAGCGGCTGTAGCCAGCGCAGCGGCATCCATGAGACGAAGCGTGGGGTTATCGCGACGGTCCACTCCAGCACACAGCCGTCGGGAGTGCCGGTCAGTACGTAGTCCTCGGCCCACAGCTTCAGCAGCGGCCATGTCCCGGCCACCGCAGAGTAGGTGATGCGATGCGGCGGGTCATATCGCCAGAATCTTTCCCGCTGAATCCACAGAAAGCGCCACGGAGCCGATACCGTGCCCATCTCTCGCTCCATACCGGCACGACGGTCCGGCTCGTCGTAGCGCACACCACATCCGAAGGGAAGCCACGACCACGCATGGTCGCTATCCAGAGCGGCCCACACCTGGCCGACGGGCGCATCGAACGTGTGGGATGTGCGCAGCACGATGGCGGCCGATTCGAACGCCGAGTCGTCGGCTACCGGGATCGGGCACGTGGGGGCAAGCATCGGCCAACTCACGGTCAGACAGTTGCCTGTGAATGAACCACGGCCGCCGTGGAATTCGTGGCGTGCTGCTCGTAGACGTAGTCCACAGCCGGGAAACTTCTCGCTGCTCTGCGCGCCTGCAGCGTGGTGGTCGGACGCAGCAGCGGAACATCGTCGTCAGCATTCTTCCAGTACGAACGCACGCCCCTGTTGAGCTCGGTGAAGTAGTACTTCAAGTTCCGGCCGTTACGCAACATCCTCTGATGGAAGCGATCGAGCGCTTCTTGCCGTACTTCCATACGCGTGGCATGACGCTCACGCGCCAACGAGATGGCACGGACAATATGAGTGACCGCGGTGTCCGCGAGTCCGTGCCAACCGCCGTTGCCCGTCCATGAGTACGGACCCACAATGATCCAGCGGTTCGGGAACCCGGTGATAGAGACACTCTCGTACGCCTGCATGCCGTGGGTGTTGAAGAAATCGCCGAGGTCGCGGCCCTCCGCTCCTATCACCCGCCCCCGCTTGTAGGAGGCCGGCTCGGAGAACAGATCAAAACCCGTTGCGGTGATGAGGAAGTCAGCCTCATACACGGTTCCATCGGTGGTTCGCACGCCCTCGGGCACCACTTCGTCGATGGGGGTGGTCACCAGGTCGCAGTGCGGCTTGTTGAAGACGCGCGGGAAGGCTGAGTTCAGGGTCGGCCGGTTGCCCAGCGGACCGAAAGAGGGCAACAGATCTCTCGCCACCCGTGCGTCCTTGACCACCGCACGTAGATAAGCCCCGTACAGTGCGCGCCCCGCCCTGTCGAACAAGCGCATCAGCGGCCTCATGACCACACCGGGCGTGTTGATGAGGAACCACAGACCTACACTCCCACCCACCAGAGCACCCCACTCGATCGCGGCGGTCAGGCCTGGGATACGCAGCGCCCATTGAGCTATCGCGGGGATCCGAAAGTCCGGCTTGGGTATGCAATAGACCGGCGTCCTCTGGAACACCACCAGTGACGCGGTGTCGTCAGCGATGGCACCCGACAGCTGCACACCGGTTGCACCGGTACCGATCACGGCCACCCGCTTGCCGCGCACGTCGTGTTCGGGTAGCCACTGGGACGGTGTCACCCGAGTGCCCTTAAAACTCTCGATCCCCTTGATGCCGGATTCCTTCGGGTCGAAGAAGGGACCGATTGCCGAAATCACGAACCGGGCCGTCATCACCGAACCGTCCGCGAGGTTCAGCCGCCAGTGGTGCTGCTCTTCATCCCATTCCTCACTACGCACGTCCACGCCGAACCGGAAATGCGGACGCAGACCGAAGTTCTCGGCGACGCGCTGGTGGTAGGCCTGAACCTCGTCGCCCGGGGCAAACACCCTCGACCAGTGGGGATTACGGAAGAAGGAGTACTGGTAGATCACCGACGGGATATCCACCGCGATTCCCGGGTATACATTGTCCCGCCAGGTACCCCCCAGGTCCGCCGCCCGGTCGATGATGACGAAGTCTTCGATCCCCGCCTGTTTGAGACGCACACCGGCGCACAGGCCTCCGACCCCCGAGCCGATCACGACGACGTGGTGGTCGGGAATTGATGCCGTCATTGGAGCTCCTCACTCGACGTCCGGGAAGGACAATTGGCTGATACTTGGTGCGATGGCGATGACGGGTCATCGGTCAACCATCGGTGCATATAGAAAGTTGTGGTACGCCAGCGGCGCGTGAAGGGAATCCGTACCGGAATCCTGGCCAGGATGACCCGTCCGCCCACGAGACCGACCAATTCGCTCCTGGTCAGATCCCACACGAACCATCGGATCACGGGACGCGCGAGTGCGGTAATCCAGCGGTTCATCTTGCCGGCGGGAAGATGCCAGTCCAACAACGTCACTCGATGCTCTGGGCGCTTGGCATCGGCGACGGTCTCGGCGCGAAAATCGAATACCTCTTCGCCCCGGCATCCGGACGGACGCGGATACCCGGGGAAGAGCAGCCGCCAAACCCAACGAAACTGTCGCGGTGTGTTCGAGATGCCGCGTCGGCCCTCGTCGTAGAAACGATGGCCTTGCCACCAGCGGGTGAGTCCCCAGCGCAGCAACGAATCGACGAATCGGCCGTACGGACTGGCCAGATACCTGGCCTGGGTAAGCCCGGCCCGCTGTACCAGCGGGGCTCCCATCAGGAAGATGGCCTCTAGTGTCGTGACATCTCCCGCTTTGCCTAGCTCGTCGAGCCATTGCCAGGTGAGTTCGTCGACACGGGCTGGATCGGTTCGGTCCAGTCTGGTCAGCTCTGCGATCAACCGGCCAGGTTCAGCGTCCGATAGCCGGCTGCGGGAGGTGAATGCTTCGCTCAACGCATTGCCCTCTTGAGAAGGATCGACATGAATGGACGGATCACAAAAGCGGTCCAACGCAACGGGAGCCAACCTATCCATTGGGGTGTGAAGGCCACCGTCCACCGCACGGTGGTGCCCGAAGGTGCCGGCACGAGCACCCATCGCTCCGCAAACGAGGTGAGGAACAGCGGGATCGACAACCCTGTTCCCACCGCGACGAGCTCCCGCGCCGGGTTGTGACGGACGACGCGCTCGCTCAGCGCGATGAGCACTGCGCGATAGCTCATGTCGAGGCCTATGATCTGCGGCCCAGTGACGAAGGGTACTGAACCGAAATAACCACCCGCACTGAGCCGTTGCCAAATCTGCTCGGCGGAAGCTGGCACCGTGGTCTCTACGACCGTGGCCCAGGTGGCACCCTTGTCGAAATACTCGTCGACGTCCGGCACGGAGGCGGGCACGGCGAACCGCTGCGGCCCCCTACTCCCGGATGCCAACGCAGCCAACGCCACTGCCGCCAACACGCCGCCGATGACCACCAGCACGGCGGCGACCCAGAACAACAACGGCATGGACACGTGTCCCCTTCGAAATATCGGTTAGTTCGACCGCGTGGTGGCGGTCTCGGCCAGCTGCGGGCTCTTCGACTCGGGTAACCGGTCAAAACGGAAGTCGTCCAGCGGAAAACGCTTGCTGGCTCGCGTCGACTGGTACGCCGTGGTGGGCCGCAGGAACGAGAAGTCGCCGTGGCGGTCGATGTAGTACGAGTTGGCGTTGACGCAGGCACGGCCATGCATGAGCGTCGACTCGGCCTTGGGCGCGATGAACTCGAAGAATCTGTTATTGGCCTCTTCCGTCACCGCGAACGCCGTGGCCCCTCGCTTGCGCGCCTCGGTGATGACCCGCACCGCGATACGCGTGGCGTTCTCCACCATGACGTGCCAGGAGCTGCCGCTCCAGGCGAATGGTCCAAAGACCATGAAGGTGTTGGGCAACTGGGGCATCGTGACACCCTCGTAGGCCCGGGCACGATTGTTCTCGTAGTAGTCCGCGAGGTCGAAGCCGTTGCGCCCCTTGACGGGGCGGGCACGATACACCTCAGGGCTTTGTGACATTTCGAACCCCGTCGCGAGCACCAGCACGTCGATATCGCGGCGCACTCCGTCTCGGGTGACAATTCCCGTCGGCGTGATCTCGGCGATCGGATCGGTCACCAGATCCACGTGGGACTGGGTGAAGGTCCGATAGTAGATATTCGAGACACTGGGACGCTTACATCCGAATCCGTACCCGGGTGTCAGTTTCTTGCGTAGCTCGCGGTCACGCACTTGAGTGAAGAGGAAGGCACGGCACGCCCAGTTCGGGATGAGGGTTATCGGCGCTATCTGCTTGCCGTACACGGTGATTGCCACCAACCCGACTTCCACCGCAGCCGCGGCTATTCCCCGGATCAGCGACTGTAGACCAGGAATGTACTTCAGCGCCCAGCGGGCGGCGCGCGGTATCGGAAAATCAGGCTTGGCGAAAACCCAGATGGCACGGCGCTGATAGACGTCCAGATGCGATGCCACCCGCGCCATTTGGGGAATGAGCTGAACAGACGTAGCGCCCGTACCGATGACGGCAATCCGCTTGCCGGACAGGTCGTAGTCGTGATCCCAGTTCTGGGTCTGGATAACCTTGCCGCCGAACGACTCCAAGCCTGCTATGTCCGGCACCTTGGGCTCGACGAAGGCACCGACAGCGGTGATGACGAATCGGGATGTGATCACACGGCCATCGGCGAGGGTCAGTCGCCACAGGTGATTGTCCTCATCCCATACCCGCGCCATGACCTCATGCCCCAAGCGGAGATGGTCGTTCAACCGGTACTGATCCACCAGCCCCGCGATGTACTGCTGCACCTCTCGCCCCTTCGGAAAGGTGCGCGACCAATTGGGATTCTTCGCGAACGAGAATTGGTACACGATCCCGGGAACATCCACAGCCACATCGGGATAGTGGTTGTTGTACCAGGTCCCACCGATCCCGGCGGAACGCTCGAGGATGACGAAGTCGGTCAGACCGGCGCGCTTCAGACCTATGGCGGCACCCAGCCCACCTATCCCCGCGCCGATGATGACGGTTTCGTGCTCGGGATTCATCGTGCCGCCTCGACCTGGCGCTCGATACGGCCGTCGTACTCGCTGCGCGCCTGCCGGTCCACCGGGCCAACCGTTCTGTCGGCATTGACAACTCGCCTGCCGAGCAACCAGAGCCACTCGGGTACGAGGTGCTGCAACCGAAGCGCTAGGACCGTACCCCTCGGGGAACCGACCACCGCCGGGCGGTTACGCACGGTCCTGACCGCATCGCGCGCCACCCATCCCGGCGGGATGATGCCCAGCTTCTCCCACCATTTGAAGGGGATACCGTCGACCAGTTGCGTGCGAACGGCCGAGGGCATGACGGTCGAGATGGTTACACCGGTGCCAACGAGTTCCTCGCGAGCACTGCGCGCGAATCCGGTGGCGGCATGTTTGGAGGCGACGTAGCTAGCCAGTCCAGGCGAGTGAATGGCGCCGGCCGCCGACGTCACGTTGATGAAATGCCCTCTACCCCGGTCGACCATCCGCGGCGCCAGCACCTGATAAGAGTTGTAGTGGCTCCAGAAGTTGACGCGCATTGTCGCCTCGGCCACCCCACGGGACTCTCCGAGTAACGGGCCGACCGGCATGATCCCCGCGTTGTTCACCACGATGTCGACGGGCCCGATGGAGTCCTCGATCTCGGTCACCACTCGCAGATACTCGTCGAACTCGGTCACGTCCAGAAAGAAACCCCGCGCGCCCGAACCGACTTCACGTGCGGCCTCCTTCGCGGCGGCGCCGTCCAGGTCGGCGATCATTACTCGGGCACCCATATCTGCCAGCCGATGGGCGATGGCCAGCCCGATACCTCGGGCACCGCCAGTGACCAACGCGACCGCGCCGTCCATCGGAATCTCTGTGAATTTCATGCGGACCGCCCTCCGACATGCGCCCCGACGAAGTCCGCGATCTCACCGACGGCAGTCCTCGCGTCGCCGAGCACATCGGCGGCGATCTGGAACACGTGCACCTGGTTCCTCCATATCTGCAGTTCGACGGGCACTCCAGCCTCGGACAACCGGGCGGCCGCGAATTCGGTATCAGGGCGTAGGATCTCGTCGCTGCCCACCTGAAAGAGAGTCGGCGGCAAGCATGCCAACGTGGGTAGACAGCCCTCAACGAAGCTGTCCAGAACCTCTAGTCCGGCGGTGGTCTTCTCGGCGGACAGCATGAGGCGCTCCATGGCGATCAGCGCCGATTCCGGGAACAGCGGGTCATTGGACTGCGCGGCGAGCACGAGCTTGCCCGCTGGGTCACGTTGTACCAGTGGCGATATGCACACCAAGGCGCCCGGCGCGCCATATCCGCGACGTTGTGCGATCAGGCTGGTGACCAGACTGAGGAAGCCTCCGGCGGAATCTCCCGCAATGACGATCTCCGATGGCCGATAACCCATCTCGGTGAGCAGCCGGAAGCCGTCGAGGGCGTCCTCTACGGCCGCGGAAACGGGATGGGCCGGCAGCTTGCGGTAGTTGACGGCAAGTGAGGTCACGCCGGCCGTCGTGACGATGCGCGAGACCAGTCGACGATGCGAATTCAGGCCCCCGACCACAAATGCGCCGCCGTGCAGGTAGAGCATCGCGCCGTTCGACGGACCGTCAGCGCGAGACATGAGCTCGGCCTCGCAGTTCCTCAGCCGGACCCGTGATCGGCGTACTCCCCGCACGGGCCGGAGCACCGCGGCTGCCAAGTCAACAACGCGATACGGCCATGGCAAAGCCGGGAATCGCGCCCACAGCGCAATTACCGGATAGGCGACGGCGCGTACGGCCAATCGCCCGAGCCGCAGCGGCACAGTCAGCGACCCTCGTTCGGAGCGCACAGGCTCCACGCGCTCCACATGCAGCGGCACCACATTGGCCGTCATCGGCGCTCCTCGGTGATCTCGAACACGAACGGATGTTTAACAGACTGACATGCCATTCACTAAAATACAAGAAGGCTTTTCCACTCGCGCCTGAATGGCTGTTATCGCTGTTGAGACCAGATTTCTATGTCAGCACCCATGGGGGTGACGGTGTCCGCCAGATCAAGATATTCGCGCGCGATAGCCGACCAGGGCGCCTCGGCGCCGAGCTTGCCGAGCAGTGCGGCCACGCACATCTCGGTGCGCCGCGCCATCGCGTGCGTCTCCACCAAACGCTGGTTCCGAATGCCGTCGTAGAACCTTGACGAGGGCAGCACCGCGTCGGCGACCGAACGCCGAGCGATATCAGGGGTCATCCGCAGGCTTCCGTCGACGAGATGCCAGCTACTGACCGCGCGGATGTATTCGATGGCGGCGCCGCGTTCCATGGATGCCGGGTCGGCCAGGAAGCCCGCCGCCACGGCGAGTTCGAACGCCCCGTCGTCGTCCCCGGTGAGCAGCGCCCGAAACACCTTGCGCTGTACCTCGGCGTCGTACGGATCCATATCCGTGCACAGCCCGAAGTCCACGAATCCAACGCGCCCGTCGGGTAGCAGCATGATGTTGCCGGGATGCGGGTCGGCGCAGAAGAAACCCGTCCGGTACATCTCCCCGCAGTAGAAGCGGTAAATCGCCTCCCCTACCCGGTCGCGTACCGGCTGATCCTCATCGGTGAGATGGTCGAAGGGCACCCCGTCGAGATACTCGGTGACCAGCACGTGCTCGGTACACAGTTCTGAAATCGGTGCCGGGATACGGCATACCGGATGCCCGCGGAACGTCTCGAACATGCGCTGGTGATGCACCAACTCGGTGCGGTAGTCGACTTCCTTGATCATCTGCCGCTGCACCTCGGCGACAATGGCCTGGGTATTGCTCGCCGGCATCTTCTTGGCCGCGAGTTTTGTGATCAGCTGAAGGTTTTTCAGATCCGCGCGGACCTTGGCCGCAATATCCGGATATTGGATCTTGATCGCGACCGTCCGCCCGTCGTCAAGGCGCCCGCGATACACCTGTCCAATCGAGGCCGAGGCGATCGCGCCCGTCTCGATATCCGCGATCCGGGACCGCAGACTGCCCAGCTCACCTTCCAGGGCAGCATGCATAGTCGCGTCGGGAACCCTTGGCGCATTGTCGAATAGCGGCGCCAGCCGCGCCGTGAACTCATCCCGCACCGATGCCGAGGTAATGCCCACATCCACGACGGACAGCAGTTGACCCAGCTTCTGGGCGGCACCCTTCATCGAACCCGCGACAGCCACCAGATCGTCGGCGAACCGCAGGATATCGGCGTCCCGCCGGGCGGCCACGTCCGCGGAGACCGGCTTGATGGCTGTGGTGATCGCCGAGCGAACGGCGTGACCGGCAACCACCTTGCCCAGTGCGGCCGCCCTCTTCGCACGCAACGGCACACCTGCCCGGGTTGCGTTGACCTCGTCGTCAACCGGTTCGCCGATGGGAGTGCTCCTTTGTTCCCGCGCCGTCCTATGGCACTGGGTTCAGACCATAGAGCAAAAACTGCGTGATGGCTTGTGCGTACTCGTCGATACGGTCGGTGCGCCCGTCGTCATCGACGACCAGCGTGACGGCACCGACCAGCAACGATACGAAGGCCTGCCCCAGGAATTCCGTGTCCATCGCCGGGTTGATCCGGTCCGCGCCGATCATCGAGAACACCGACTGCTCACTGCGCACCGACGCGAAGCGGAAGAACTGAATGATGGACTGCAGCGCTTCCGGATCTACCCCGGCGGCCTCGGTGCACACGAAGATCAGCGCCGGTAACCGGGCCGCCACCGCCTCCAGTGCATTCCTAAATCCTTGTGCAAGAGCATGTTCTATGTCTCGACGCGCATCGAGCCGGGCAACCGAGCGCGACAGCGCGGGTTCCATGGCCGAGAACTCCCGCACCATCAGTGCGTCGAGCAGGTCGCGCTTGTTTTGGTAGTAGTTGTAGAACGTGCCGTGGCTGACCCCGAGTTTTTCTACGATCTCGTTCACGCCGACCGCGTGATACCCGTCGGACAGGAAGCATGTGAGCGCGGCATCGAGGAGTTCGTTGCGCCGGTCGGCCGCGGCCGGCAATGGAACATGCACCGAGTCAACGGTTTCCCCCGCGACGTGGCCCTCTCCCGGCTCCAGGACCACACCGTCACGCAGGATTCCCTTCTCCGCGATCAGCGACGCAGTGGTGACGAAACGCTCTCGGGTACTGGGATTGTCGTGTCGGCTTTGGGCGAGCAGAAAGCCGGGCAAGACCAGTGCCGGCAGCAGACGCGCCAGCACCGCCTGGTTGTGTGCGTCCTCCGGTAGCCAGCCGGCCCGGCGGCCGGATTCCAGGCCCCGTTGCACGTACGAATCAAGCATCGACTGAATGCCAAGGACGCGCTGCTTGAGTTCCTTGTCGGCCGCCGCGGACTGAACGGTGAGAAGTTTCAGCAGCGCGGGCTCCTGATCGACCAGCGCGTAGAGGCGCCGGCCGCCCTCCATGATGATGTCGTTTCGTTCTTCGATGCCGGCCGTACCACCGACCACTTCGAGAAAATCGTCGAGCGCCAAGGTGTCGACGAGCCGCTCCACGCCGTAGTCAAAAACCAGGTCGAGCACCTCGCGCTTACTCTCGACGTACCGGTAGACCGTGCCCTGCCCCATACCTGCCCGGGTCGCGATATCGGACATGCTGGTCTGCTCGTAACCGTTTTCGGTGAAGGCCGCGAATGCGGCGTCGACGATCTGTTGACGCCGTCTGTCGGCAAGCCCGGACACCGGGGGCCGTCCTCGGCGAGGGGGCTCCTGCGCCACTAGCTGCTCCATCGACGTGTCCGACCTGACTGCGGCGCGCAGATGTGAGCGCCTCGTTGCCGTCCGAGTGTAAACGCCTATCCGGTCAGACTCAGCAGACTCAGCCTTCCAGCTTGTAGCCCAGCCCGCGCACCGTCACCAAGTGGACCGGGTTCGCCGGATCCGCCTCGATCTTCGAACGCAGCCGCTTGACATGCACGTCGAGGGTCTTGGTGTCGCCCACGTAGTCCGCACCCCACACCCTGTCGATCAGCTGCCCGCGGGTGAGCACCCGGCCGCTGTTGCGGATCAGGTATTCCAGGAGGTCGAACTCCTTGAGCGGCAAAGTAATTGCCTCGCCATTCACGGAGACGGTGTGCCGATCGACATCCATGCGCACCGGTCCTGCCTCCAACACCCCGTCACCGGAGGCCGTCTCCTCGGAATCCGATCCGCGGCGCAGCACCGCACGAATGCGGGCGATGAGCTCGCGCGCCGAATACGGCTTGGTCACGTAATCGTCGGCACCCAGCTCCAGCCCGACGACCTTGTCGATCTCGCTGTCGCGCGCGGTCACCATGATCACCGGAACGCTGGACTTGGCGCGCAGCTGCTTACAGACATCGGTGCCGCTCATGCCGGGCAGCATGAGGTCCAACAGCACGATATCGGCGCCGGCACGCTCGAATTCGGCGAGCGCGGAGGGACCGTCGTTCACGATGGTCGCCTCGAACCCCTCCTTACGCAGTAGGAAGGCCAGTGGATCGGCCAGCGAGTCTTCGTCCTCAACAATCAAGACACTGGTCATCGACGTACATGTTCCTCTCGTGTAGTCGCTTTGTGCTCTTCGCGTAAGCGGCTGGGCGGTACTTGGGATGAGCCGATGCGAAGACCATCGGCCGGGGATGAGCCGATGCGAAGACCATCGGCCGGGGGTGTGCTGGTCAGAAGCCCGTCAGCTTTCGATGATCCGCTGGCGGGTAGACCATGGGGTCGTGGGGGATGGTTAGTCGCGTCTTTGCGAGGTGTGGTGTCGCCGGTTGGTGAATCGGCCTGGGTGTCTTCGGCATCGTCATCGTCTACATCGTCCTCGTATACGGGCAGCGACAGCGTGAAGGTCGATCCCGTACCCGGCTGACTCCAGAGTTTGATGACGCCGTTGTGGTTGGCGGCGACGTGCTTGACGATCGCCAGCCCCAGCCCGGTGCCTCCGGTATCGCGCGAGCGCGCCTTATCCACCCGGAAGAACCGTTCGAATACGCGTTCCTGGTGTTCCTTGGCGATCCCGATGCCCCGGTCGGTCACCGCGATCTCGACCTTGTCGCCGCGGCGGCGCCGGCTGATCGATACCGGTGAACCCTGCGGCGAGTAGGCGATCGCATTGGCGACCAGGTTGCTGATCGCGGTGATGAGTAGCGTGGGGTCGCCGCGCACCTCAAATCCGCTGGGTGCGTCGGTGGTGACCGCGATATCGGCGTTCTCGGCGGCCACCTTGGACCGGCTCAACGCCTCAGATACCACGAAGTCGACGTCGACGACCTCCAGATCGGGCAGCTTTTCGGCCCCCTGTAGCCGTGATAGCGCGATGAGTTCGGTGACCATGTTGCCCAGACGGCGTGATTCGGCCAGCACCTGCTCGCCGAAGTGGCGCACCGTCTCGGGGTCGTCGGAGGATTCCAGCAGTGCCTCGGCGAGCACCCCCATCGCCCCGACCGGCGTCTTGAGCTCATGACTGACATTGGCCACGAAATCGCGACGGGTGGCCTCCATACGCACATGCTCGGAGTCGTCGTCGACGTAGATGACCACCCAGCGGGTGTCGGCATCGGACAGCCGGCGCACGTGACCGCGCAGCGAGAATCCCGCGCGACCCGGCGCCCTCGGCTTGGTGGTCAGGTCCACTTCGACGGCCTCACCGGTGGCCAGGGTCCGCTGGGCGGCGTTCCATGCCTGCTCGTCGAGCTGACGGTCGCGCACCAGGCCGAGCTCGCGGGCCCGGGCATTGACCAGGACCACGTCCTGGTGCTTGTCGACGACGACAATCCCGGTCGGCGAGATGGCGACGATGCGCTCCAGCATCTGGGAGACCGTCAGGCCGGTCTGGGCTACTTCGGAAGCATTTCGATGGGTCGATGCGCGGCGCGAGTACCACACGCCCAGCGCCGCGCCCACAGCAAGCGCCGCGAGCGCAGCGGTCGCGACGAGAAGGGCCGATGCGGCGGTCACGCGAAAAGCGTACGCATTCGGTGAACGTCACCCCAGCAGCGTGCGGCTAAATGCCGAGCAAGTCACATATTCCGGCACAGGTGTTAGGCCTGAGTTCACCGAGTATTCGCCGATTGGCGACCTTCTGGTGGGGCCGGACTCGCGATGAGGTTATTTTGCACCCTGGTTGGCTACCGCGGCCGCGCCGGCGGCCGCAGCCTCCGGATCCAGGTAGACCCCGCCAGGAGTGACCGGCTTGAGGTTTTCGTCGAGGTCGTACCGCAACGGAATGCCGGTGGGAATGTTCAGACCGACAATCTCCTCGTCGGAGATCCCGTCGAGATATTTGACCAGCGCGCGCAGCGAATTGCCATGCGCGGCAACGAGCACTGTCTTGCCCGCACGCAGCTCCGGCACAATGGCCTCTTCGTAGTACGGCACGAATCGCGCCACCACGTCGGCCAGACATTCGGTCAGCGGCCCACCGTCGATATCGGCGTAGCGCGGATCCTGATCCTGGCTGTAGTGGCTGCCCCGCTCGATGGGTGGGGGCGGGGTGTCATAGCTGCGGCGCCACGCCATGAACTGCTCTTCGCCATATTTGGCCTTGGTTTCCGCCTTGTCCAAACCCTGCAGCGCGCCGTAGTGCCGCTCGTTGAGGCGCCAGTCCCGCACCACCGGAATCCACAGCCGGTCGGCGGTGTCGAGAGCCAGATGCGCGGTATTGATGGCGCGACGCAGCAGCGAGGTGAACAGAATGTCGGGCAGCAGACCCTGCTGAGCCAGCAGCTCACCACCGCGCTGTGCCTCGGACCTGCCCTTTTCCGTCAGGTCGACATCGACCCAGCCGGTGAACAGGTTCTTGGCGTTCCACTGGCTCTCGCCGTGGCGCAGCAGGATCAGGGTGGCTCCGTTTGTCTTACTGGAGGTCTCGCCGCTCATGAGCGTTACCTTATCCCGCCGATTGTCGACGCATCGCGGTGTCTACTCGCGCTGGCCCTGAACACCCGGGCACCCCCGCCCCGGACTAGACAACTGCCTTGTTCACCACAGCCGCCGCCCGCTCCGGCTCGGCGTGCCCCTCGAACGCATAGTCATGGAGCGGGAAGGTGCGCGACGAGCGCCGCGCGGCCTGCGTGGACATCGGCCGGATGTACGCGGACTCGCCGTTGTGGTCGAAGTAGTAGCTGTTGGCGGTAGCACAGTTGCCGACCTGAAATAACGAGGTGGCGTACCGGCCCCGTACCTGCGCTGTCCAGTCCGCCGCCGCCTGCCGGCGCACTTCGACATCGGTCGCGCCCAGGCGCTGCGCCTGGGCGATCACGCGGCTGATGTGCGCGCCCGCGGTATCCACGACGCTGTGCCAGGTGCCGCCGGTCCATCCGTAGTGCCCGAACACCTGGAAGTAATTGGGCAACCCGGGTATGGAGATGCCGTGATAGCTCTGCGGCAACTGATGCGCATAGAAGTCGCCCAGGTCAAAGCCGTCGCGCCCGGTGACCGGGGTATCGCGGTAGATCTGGGGGTCATAGAACAGCCGGAAACCGGTCGCGAGCACCAGCACATCGATATCGCGCTGGGCACCGCCGCGGGTGCGGATGCCCGTCCGGGTGATCGTCTCGATCGGATCGGTGATCAGGTCGACATTGTCTCTAGTGAAGGTCTGCAAGTACGAACTGGAGACCGCGGGCCGCTTGCAGCCGAAGTCGTAGTCCGGGGTGAGTTTGGCGCGAAGCTCCTTATCCGGTACCGCCATCCGGTAGGTCACGTTGCGCAGGAAGCTGGACACCGCCTGCGGGACGATCTTGACGTTCGCGTAGTACATGACGCCGTAGACCAGCACCCCGGCATAAACGAGTTCCAACCCCTCCTGCAGCAGCCGCTGCGCCAGGGGGACCCGGCGAAAGAAGGTCTTGACGGCCCTCGGAGTGGTGGGATCGAACTTGGGGAAGATCCAGATCGGCGTGCGCTGATAGACGTCGAGGCGACCGACCTCGCGGGCGATCTCGGGAATGATCTGTACGGCGCTGGCCCCGGTGCCGATGATGGCGACCCGCTTGCCCGCCAGGTCGACGCGCTGATCCCAGGACGCCGATTTCAGGATGGTGCCCGCGAAGTCGTCGAGCCCCGGTAGCTCGGCCGGTTTGGGCTCCGGGAACGGTCCCGCCGCGACGACGACGAATCGTGCGGTCACGTCCTTGCCGTTCACCTTCATGCGCCAAAGATCGGCGTCATCGTCCCAATGGCGCTCCCCTACTTCACTGTTGAAGCGAATCAGCGCACGTACGCCGAAGTCGTCGGTCAACCGCTCGATATATGCCAGTACCTCGGGGCCCTTGGCATAGAACCGGGACCATTCGGGGTTGCATGCATCCCGGAATTGATATGCCTGCGCCGGGACATCAACGCCGATGCCGGGATACACGTTGTCCCGCCAGGTGCCACCGACGGCCGCGGCCCGCTCGAAGATGGTGATATCGCTGACGCCGGCCCGCAACAAGTCGCGGGCCACCCCGATACCGGACAGCCCGGCACCGATGATCACCACTTCGTGATCAACACGGCGGTCGGGCCCATTCGTCTTGCGCCGCCGCGCGCTCATGCCGTGGCCTCGTAGGTCAATTCCTTTGACCAGGAGGGCTGTTGGGCCAGTCGCTTGCGCGGGTAATGGTCCGAGAGCCGCACCATGGAGTTGGCCAACGCGTGGTACGGCCGGTGGAACCGGTTGTCCGGGTCGGTGATGAGCTTGGCGCCGCTCTTGAGCACCTGGTACACCAGGAGTCGCTTGCCGTCGCCGCGGTCACCGACATTGATGAAGCGCAGCATCGCGTCGTAGAGGCGCTGTTCGCGCAGGCCCATTCCGATCAGATTGCCCTTGATCCGATTGATCAGCGGAATACCGGTGCCAAGGCCGAGGAGCAGGCCCAGGAGCAGCGACGGGTTGATCACCGTTGCGACGTTCTCGATGACAACGCGCCGCAGATTGCCGTGCCCCATCATGTCCAGAACATGGAAATCGACCGCCAGATGCCGGGATTCGTCGGAGTTGATGTGCCGGAATGCCTGATGGCACACCGGATCCTGGACCTCTTCCAGAAGGAACTTCAGCAGCGCCCCATCGAGGGCTACCTCCAGTAACGGAATGACGGTGCCCAGCACGGTGAGAGAGAGACCGTCCGAGTACTTGTCCAACCACTCGATGGCCAACCGCACATTGATGTTTGGTTCCGGAATCTCATCCTTTTCCAGCATGCCCCACCGGCGCATCAAGGCAAGTTCGGCATTGGCGTGCTTCTGTTCTTCGGCGTGAAAGTACCGATAGATCTCGGCGAGCGTGGGATCTGGAGCCTTCTTGGCCAGGGCCGCGAACCCGCGGGCGCCGATATTCTCTATCCACACCAAGTCGGCCATGAAACTCTTGAGTTTGGGCCATAGCTCGGGACTGATCGTCTCGGCTCCGGGGGCATCCCAATCGACATCCGCCAGTGCCCACTGCTTGTCCTTGACGGTCTGCAGAGTCTCTTCCAGTACGAGCGCCATTGCTCTTCCTCCTTGTAGAACTGTCTTATGCGGACTGCTCGGCGGTCAGTTCCGATCGCGCGGCCAGGGTCGCCGTGATGAAGCGCGCGGCCTCACGGACTGCCGCGGTCGCCTCGGAACTGAAGCGGGGCAGTGCCTGGAACACGTGCACCTGGCCGGGCCACACCTGCAGCTCACAGGCGCCACCGGCACGCGTGATCATCAGCTCGAGGTGCTCGGCGTCGGCGACCATCATTTCGCGACCGCCGACTTGAATGAGAGTGGGCGGCAACATCACGCCCGGCCCCAGCGCAAGTCTCAGCCGCGGCGAATCCACAGGCTGCGCCGCGGTGTAGCAGTCGACGAGCCGCCGGGCCGCCGCAGCCGAGATGATCGGGTCGGGGGCATCACGTTCACGTTCGGCCGACAGCCCTAGCGTCAGATCGGCAAGCGGCGAGAACAACACCAGGGCGCCCGGCTGCGCCACGCCCATTCGGTGGTTCTCGGCGATGAGATCGACCGCGAGATGGCCACCCGCCGAATCGGCGGCGATCACAATATCTTTAGCCGCATGCCCCGTGGACAGAAGCCACTGGTACGCCGCACGTACATCGTCGGCAGCCGCGGGGAAGGGATGCTCGGGCGCCAACCGGTAGTCGAGACTGAAGGCGGGAAGCCCGGAGGCCTGCGACAATCGGGCCACCAGACGCCGATGCGTCCGCGACGAGCACACCACGTATCCGCTGCCGTGGATGTAGAAGATGACGGGGCCATCACGGTCACTGTCGGGTGCGTGTACCCACTCCCCGCGCAGGCCTTGCTCTCTGACCCGGTCGATCCGCACGTTCGTGGGCATGGGGCTGCCCGCAGTCATGGCGGTGGCCACCAACCGCCGTGAGGCTGCCACCCCCAGACGACTCATGGGGACTCTTTCGATCAACGGCCGCAGCCCCATTGCCGCCAGCGCGACTGTTGCCCTGGTCAACCGCGACGCCGGTAGCACCCCGATGCTGGTTTCGGGCCGCACCGTTCCTTGTACCCGCGCGGCCACCCGGTGCACGCGGCCACGTATTCGCTGTACCGCGTCTCTGCCGGGCTGCCAAGGAGGCGGGTCCGCCAGGAACAGATTGGGGAAACCGGCCACTGAGATCTCGTCGGACTCGGGCAGCGGTTGGCCGCCGTCGCCGGTCACCGGAATCTGCGATGCACCCGCGTCATCGGGCGCCGACGCGAAAATGATGACGTCGCAGTGATGTTCGATCCCCTCGGCAGTGCGGATGCCGCGGGCGCTGCACCGCGCGATGGGCCAGGTGATGAGCTTGCAGTTGGGCGCTTGTAACGCTGTGTAGAACTCATCGGCGATCACCACGTTGGGGCGCCCGGTCAGCGGCAGCGGGGTCAGCTGGCGCCGGACCCAGGGATCATCGACATGCCGACGCAGGTGGATGCGCGCCAGCAGCTCCATGATGCCCCTGCGTTGCGGACGGCGTCCGGCGAACCAGGCCTGCCGGGTTGCCTCGCGGACAACCGGCACACCCTCCAGCAGACGTACGATTCGCCCACCTTGGCGCGGCAGTACCCAATCGGGCGAGCTCTGGAACAGCTTGACCGAAGCCGCTTCTCGCACGATCTCGGGAAGCAGGGTAGCTGCGGCGGCGCCGTTGCCGACCACAGCTACCCGCTTACCGGCCAGGTCCACGTCCCTGAAATCCTGGCCACGCATGACGACCCCGGTATAGGCCTCGATACCGGGAACCGTCGGGTCTCCTGCAGTCCGCGACCCGGTGGCCAGTACCACCGATCTCACGGACAGGTCTTCTCCCCCAGCGACTTTGATAGTCCACCGCTCATCGGCGGCATCGTAGGCCAGGGCTGCCGCTTCGTGCCCCGAATGTAGGTGCTTGGCCAGGGCGAACAGCCGAACGGTATCGCCGCGCCATTCCTCGCTCGACGCCGCCGACCGACGATCGAGCACCACAAAGTTGTGCACACCGGAGCGCTTGAGCGCGGCGGCTACGCTCAGCCCCGTGAAGCCGGCCCCGATGATGGCGACGTCCGTATGCAGGGTCATATCACCGCACATCCGCTCCGAGTAGTTCCTTGGCCTCGACCGCCGTCGGCATCAGCCGTCCGATCAGACCGGCCCCCCACCGGTAGGGATTGGGGATGTGTCGTTTGAGGTGCCACACCAGCTTGGCGTCGAGCTGCGGCACCACGTAGAACCGGCCACGATCGTGGGCGTCGAGCGTGCCGCGCGCGATCCGCTCCGGCGAGACGCCGGTGTACTTCATCATCGAGGCGGCCAGGCCACTGGCCGAACCGCTGATACGCCCGTCGTTGACAATGTTGGTCTTGACGAACGTGGGGCACAGTACGGTGACCTTGACGCCCGACCCACTCAGCTCGGCGGACAGCGTCTCCGAGAGCGTCAGCACTCCAGCCTTGCTTACGTTGTAGGCAGCCATCAGCGGCGCGGCGGCGAAGCTCGCGGCCGACGCCACGTTGATGATGCCGCCGAAACGTTGCTCGCGCAGCAGCGGCGTGAACACCTGGCAGCCGTGTATGACGCCCCACAGGTTGATGGCCAGGGTGCCTTCCCAGTCCGACATCGACATCGCGCCCACCGGCAGCCCGCCGGTGCCGATCCCGGCGTTGTTGATCACCAGGTCAGCAGGCTGTCGCAGCCAGCTCGTCGCCACGCGCGCAAGCTCGGCCACCTGCTCGTACGAAGTGACGTCGCAGGGCACCGCGTGGGCTTTGCCACCGCCGATGATGTCAACGGTCTCCTGCGCTCGCCCCACATCGATATCGGCACAAACGACGCGGCCGCCACGAGCGGCGAGTGTCTGCGCGAAGGCGCGGCCGATCCCGCTGCCCGCACCGGTCACCACCGCGCTCGCTCCGTAGCTGACCTTCGGACGTCGGCGCGGGTAGATTCCCACGTCGGGTGCCGTCATTGGCATCACCCTTCGCTTACCGCTTACGCATGACGCATAAACGTAAACCAAGAGTGTGGCACGCCTGCCCGCTTGTCAAGGGTGCGGCGAGATTAATGTCGGGTTAGTCGTCCCGCGCAACGGCTAACGCAGTGCGGGCAGCCCATCGATCGAGCTGCCATTGGTCTCCAGCGCACTCTGCAGGGTCATCTTTTCTTCGGGCACCCTCTCGACATGCTTTTCATACACGTCGCGATGACCCACGAAGTCCATCAGCGGAACCGAGTACCCACACGAATCGGCCACTCGTGTCACGTCAACCAAAATTATTGAACGAGCGCCTTTTTCGAGCTCCTTGGAAAAACTTGTACGCAGTCGCGGGTATTCGGGCTCGTTGAACTGCACCACACGCGCCCGGCCGTGTAGCCGAATAATGCGGCAGCGCTTGTCGAATGAACAGAACATCAGGACGATGCGCCCGTTGTCTCGCACATGCGCGATGGTCTCCGCGCCGCTACCGAAATAGTCCAGATAGCCCACCTGGCGGGGACCCAGCACCGCAAAAGTGCCTGCCATCCCCTTCGGGGAGACGTTGACATGCCCGTCGGAGCCGCTCGGCGCGGTACCCACGAAGTACACCGGCTGCTCGGTCAGCCACCGAGCGAGTTTGTCGTCGATCTCCCCGTACACATGACCCATGCGGTCCAGGGTGCCATCTGGGCCCGACACCTCACCACCGAAATTCCGGAAGGTTAGATACGGGCGCGCAGGTCCTTGCGCAAGATCTTGCCCGCCGCACTCTTGGGAATCGCGTCGATGAACTCGACCTGACGAATCCGCTTGTGCGGAGCCACCTTCTGCTCGACAAAGGCCATCACAGCCTCATCGGTGAGGTCATCGTCGGTACGCACCACAAAGGCCTTGGGGATCTCACCGCTGGACGGATCGGGCACTCCGATCACTGCGGCGTCGCCGATACCCGGGTGGGTCAGCAGCAGTGCCTCCAACTCCGCGGGCGGCACCTGGTAGCCCTTGTACTTGATGAGCTCCTTGAGCCTGTCCACGATCGTCACCACGCCATCGGCGCGCACGACCGCGATATCGCCGGTGTGCAGGAACCCGTCGGGCTCGATCGTCGCGGCGGTGGCTTCCTCGTTGCCGAGGTATCCGGCCATCACGTTGGGGCCCCGTACCAGCAGCTCCCCGGGTGCGCTCTCTCCCTCGGCGGGAATCTCGATCTCGTCACCGGTCTCGGTGTCGATGATCTTGTTCTCCGAGTTCGGCACCGGGATACCCACTGAGTTCAGGGGGATATCGGGACGGTCGGGCGGGATGAGGTGGCTGACGGGGCTCAACTCGGTCATGCCGTACCCCTGGCTCACGCGGCAGTTGAGGCGTGCGGCGACGGCATTGCCCAGCTGCTCATCCAGCGGAGCAGCACCCGAAAATACCGAGCGCAGGCAGGACACGTCGTACTTGTCGACATCGGGGTGCTTGGCCAGCACAACGGCGACCGGTGGTGCCACGAAGACATGATCCACGCGGTAATTGGCGATGGAGCCCAGGAAGGTATCGAGCTCGAAGCGCGGCAGAATCACCAGCTCTGCTCCCAGCTTCAGCTGCACATTGAGCAGCACCACCAGTCCGTAGATGTGGAAGAACGGCAGGACTGCCAGCACCCGGTCGCCGCGCTGCACCCCGTAGAGGTGCTTGGCCTGGGCGATATTGGCCACCAGGTTGTGATGGGTGAGCATGACGCCCTTGGCCTTGCCGGTGGTTCCCGAGGAATACGGAAGCACTGCCAGATGCGTTGCCGGATCAAAGGTTACCTGCGGCGGCGCGAGGTCGGGCCGGGCGATGTCGGCCAGCGACAGTCGTCCTTCCACAGGGTCGACGGTGATCACGCCGGCGGCGTCGATCCCCGCGATCTCCGCGGCCTCGAGTGCGCGCGACAGCAACGGCGACACCGTGAAGATGAGCTGAGCCTTGGAGTCGATCAGCTGTTTGGCCAGTTCCTCGGCGGTGTACAACACGTTGACCGTGCTGGCAGTGCCGCCGGCGCGCAGGATGCCGTGCAGCACCACGGCGAAGGCCGAGCAGTTGGGCAGGAATACCGCCGCGACATCTCCGATGCCGAACCCGCGTTCGGCCAGCCCGGCCGCCGTCGCGTCAATCTGAGAACGCAGCTCGCCGAGGGTGGTCTGAGCGCCGGTGAGCCCGTCGATCAGCGCGATGCGGCTGTCTTCTGCACCTGTGTCACCGAACACGTACTCGTAGACAGAGCAGTCGGGAATCGAAACGTCTGGCAGCGGGCTTCGGAAGGTCACGCGAGACAGTCTTGCACGCCGCGTCTAGTCCCTGCTGAGTGTCCTTGCCTCCCACCCTGGACGACGGTCAGTCGTCGATGAGGTGCTCGAATGCCTCAAGATTCTTCAGCGACTCGCCCCGGGAGGTTCGCCAGGCCCATTCCTTCTGGATTGATGTCTTGAATCCCAACTCCAGCAGGACGTTGAAGTCGCCGTCTACCGCTTCCAGTACCTGTCCGAGCAATCGGTCGATCTCATCGGGGGTGATCGCGGGCAGCGGCAGGCGACCCACCAGGTAGATGTCGCCCATGTTGTCGATCGTGTACGCGACGGCGTACAGCCGTCGATTGCGCTTGAGCAGGTAGCGGTACACGCCTTCGGTGTTCTCGTCAGGATGGCGGCACACAAACACCTCGACGCGCACGGCGTGCTCGCCGGGGCTGAGCATCGCGGTGATCCTCTGTTTACGTTCACCGGGCAGCTCCACGACGAGCGCCGGCTTGCCGTCGGGTCCGTGGTGCTCGCTGAAGGTGACCTCGCGGTCCACCAGCGTCCGCACGATGGTGGCGTAAGCCTGATCTGCGGTGGTCATCGCCGCAGACCCGACAGCCTGCGTGGCCGGAAACGCGCACGAGACGCCCACTGCGTCGAAGGTCTTTGTGGTGCACGGTAATCGGCGATCGCACGGCCGTAGCTCGACAATAATGAGTCGGCAGTGCTTGACCATGAGAAGCCCGCGGCATGCTCAACAGCGGCACGACTGAACCCTGCCCCCTTGCGCACCAACAACTCACCGATGGCGTCCGCCCAGTCCTCGGTGCGATGCGTCGGAACCAGTAGACCGGTGCGCTGGTCGGCGACCGCGACCGGAAGACCGCCTACCGCGGCAGCCACCACCGGGGTGCCGCAGGCTTGCGCCTCAATGGCCACCAGCCCAAAGGACTCCGAATAGCTGGGCACTGCAACAATATCGGCGGCCCGATAGACCTGCGCGAGCCGTTCCCGCGTCTGCGGCGGCAGGAACGTGACCCGATCTGCGATCCCGAGGTCCACGGCAAGGTCCTGTAGCGCCGTCGGCTCGTCGAGACCACTGCCGGACGGTCCACCGACAATCAGGACGCGAACGCCCGGCAGGCGCTCGGCAGCTCGCACCAACAGATCCGGGGCCTTCAGGGGCTGGATCCGCCCGACAAAGGCAACCACCTGCTCATCGGCCCGTAGCCCGAATTCAGCACGGGCAGCGGCCTTGTCGCCCGGCGTGAAAACGTCCAGGTCCACGCCGGGATGCACGATGTCGATGCGCGCCGGATCCGCGTTGTGTATCGAAACCAATTGGTCGGCTTCATCTTTGGTGTTAACGATGAGCCTGTCGGCCTCGTCGACCACCTGCTGCTCGCCCACGCCCCGCAACGCGGGCTCGGGGCGGTCACCCTCGGCGAGGGTTTGGTTCTTGACCGCGGCGAGTGTGTGCGCGGTGTGCACCAGCGGGACACCCCAGCGGTCGCGGGCGAGCCAGCCCGCTTGACCCGAGAGCCAATAGTGCGAGTGAACCAGGTTGTAGTAGCCCGGTTCGTGGACCGCTTCGGCCCGCAGTACCCCGGCGGTAAAAGCGCACAGCTGGGTGGGCAGGTCGTACTTGTCCAGACCCTCGAAGGGACCCGCGACGATATTGCGCACCGTCACCCCGTCGGTGACGGAGACCACGGGCTCGTCGGACGACGAGGTGGCACGGGTGAATATATCGACGGCGACACCCCGACGGGCCAGCTGAAGGGCCGTTTGCAGCACGTAGACGTTCATCCCGCCGGCATCGCCGGTGCCCGGCTGGGCCAGTGGCGAGGTGTGTACGGACAGGACGGCGATGCGGCGCGGCTTCAGTGCCGCAACCGCCCGGCGCGCGAACTCATCGCCACTAAGCACACAGCCATCTTGTCACTTGCATACAGGCTGTCCACGCGCAGCACCGCTACCAGCGCATTGGGCCTCAGCGTGACGCGATCTCCTGGCGGTGCCCCTCCTCGAGGATCTTGCGCAGCTTCTCGTCCGAATGCGTGATGGCCAACGAGATGAAAGGCGAGATGACCTTGCCGAGCGCGCGCCCGGCAAGCCCACCGGGCAGGCGGTAGTCAATGTTGATCTCCAGCTCGGTTTCGCCGTCGGAGAGGGGCCGGAACCGGCATTCGATCTGGTTGTCGATACCCGAACGCGACTCGGTGCTGAACAGCGTGTCGGGGTCCCACCCGGTCACCTCGATTGTCGAGCGTAGGGTCGCGCCGAGGTTGATCGCGATGTCGTACTTGGCGCCGAGCCCGCGTGGCACGTCGTTGACAAAGCGGACGTGCTCGATCCCGAACATCCAGTCCGTCAGATTGTGCGCATCGCTGACGTAATCGAAGGCGTATGCCATGGGCACCTTCGCGGAGGACACGTGGTGGATATGCGTCATGTGCACATCCCTATCACTTTCGCGGTCGCCGAGTGTGACGCCATGGAGAAAAACGCGGGAATCCAACTGCGTCACACTCGGCGCGCGCCGCGCTAAGCCAGCGCGGAGGCCTCGCCGCGACGAGCGGACGCCCGTCGCATGGCCCCCAGCGGATCGGCGAACAGGCCGCCCAGGGACACCACGCCGGCGCCGGCCTCCTGCACGCGGTTACCGAAGGCAGTTACGCGAATATCGCGCTTGGACAAGGTCGATCGGTCCAAGAAGGCGGTTTCGACATCGTTCATCACTTCCGGGTACTCGGTGAAGGCCTGCCCGCCGACAATCACTTCGTCAGGGTTGAGGATGTCGCGCAGCAGCGCCACCGACTGACCCAGCACACGCCCACGTTCGGAAAGCAGTTCACGCGCAGACTCATTGCCGCCGCGGGCGGCCTTGTACACCGCACTCACCGAGACGCCATCACCGGCGGGCACGATACGCAGCTTGCGCGCCGCGGCCAGTACCGCCTCGTCGCTCACCGTGGTCTCCAACTTGCCGCTGCCGCCGAGCAATTCGGAATCGACGGGCAGCGCCGCAATGGTTCCCGGCCCACTCGACGGACTGTGCACCCGTCCATCGATAGCGAGCGCGAAACCGACTGTCTCACGGGCGTATACGTACAAGCTTGTCAGAGAACGGGCGGCGAACCGACGCAGCCCCAACAGCAGTTCGGCGCCGGCCATCGCGTCCACGTGCGAGGCCACCGAAACCGGCAAACCGAGCGTATCGGCGAACACCCGGCCCACAGGTGCCTCGGTCCAGCCCAGGCGAGGATGATCCACAGTCCCGGCCGGTCCGTCGACCACTCCACCGGTGGCAACTCCCACCCACAGGGGCCGACGACGGTGCCAACGGGCCAGGTAGCGCTGTGCGCTCCCGGCCAGCGAAGCCAGCGCGGCGCCCTGCGGACCGTTTGGCGTCGGAGTTTCCACCACGTCGAGGGTCCGGCCGAACAGATCGGTTGCCACGATGCTGGTGGCACGGGCTCCGATGTGGATACCCAGGGTCAGGAACGGCTCGTGGTTGAGCTCCACGGGCACCCGGGGACGCCCGATGGCACCCGAGACCGCCAGATCGGCGCGTTCGCGCAGCAGCCCGGCATCGAGCAAGGCCGTCACCTGTCGGTTGACGGTAGCAATGGAAAGGCCTGTGACCTGGGCGATCGCGTCTCGGGCGACAGGTCCACGCACACGTGCGGCACGGAAGACGGACGAGGCGGCGCTATCACCGATGTAGAGGGCGGGCGGGTGGATCTGGTGGCGGGAAACGGGTCGGCGAACTGGTGCGGTCATGAGATGGGTCCTTTGGCGAAAAGGCCGGGTTCAGACGAATGCTGAAGCGCGGGCTAAGGGTGGCTTTTGGTGTTGTGAACTGGGGCGATACCGCGCCCGAGACGTCAGGAAGACGTACAGAAATTAGGCGCAGCGACAGACGCAGCGACAACACAGCTCGCGAGCCAGCGGCAGCCGGGAACCAATACCCGCGATCACGAAAGTGACCCGGGGTTCGGCGGCACGCATGTTGGACACAGGCGAAATTTAGCATCCCTACGAGGCAATGTCCTAGCAGCGGCCCAATGCCGCTGCCTGACTACAGTGGCGACCATGACCAATCCCACGTTCGACGGCCGGGTCGCGGTTGTCACCGGCGCCAGTTCCGGAATCGGCGCAGCTACGGCTAAATCCCTTGCCGCTCTTGGATTCCACGTAGTGGTCGCAGCCCGCCGAGAAGACCGCGTCAAGTCGCTGGCCGGAGAAATCGGGGGCACTGCGTTTGTGCTCGATGTCACCGACGCCGATTCGGTTGCGGCCCTTACACAGAGCCTGGATCGGGTCGACGTGCTGGTCAACAACGCCGGCGGCGCATGGGGCCTGGAGCCGGTGCTGGAGGCAGATCTTGAACACTGGCGTTGGATGTGGGAAACCAACGTGGTGGGAACCCTGCAGGTGACCCGCGCCCTGCTGCCCAAGCTGATCGACTCCGGCGACGGGCTCATCGTCACCGTCACGTCCATTGCCGCACTCGACGTGTACGACGGCGGCAGCGGATATACCTCCGCCAAGCACGCCCAGGCGGCGCTGCATCGCACTCTGCGTGGCGAACTCCTCGGAAAACCGGTGCGACTTACCGAGGTGGCACCGGGCGCGGTGGAGACGGAGTTCTCAGTGGTTCGCTTCGACGGCGACCAGGACCGCGCCGACGCGGTGTACCGCGGCATCACGCCTCTGGTAGCCGAGGACGTCGCCGAGATCATCGCCTTCGTGGCATCGCGGCCCCCACACGTCAACCTGGATCAGATCGTCGTCAAGCCGCGCGATCAGGCGTCATCTACCCGCAGGGCCACGCGCCAGTAAGAGCCGGGCCGTCCCGACCATTCATTGCGTGGTGTTACACCGGTCCTTCCGACGGAGGCACGTCACGGAGGAAGGCGACGGACCCGGCAGCACACAGTATCCACTGCCCGCTCCGCAACAGTGGTGCATCGCCCTCCGGCCGGTGTAAACCCCTCAATTCAGGTTAATACGTTGTGTTTCAAATGTTTTCGCCCGGCGTTGGCTCCTCAGCCCGTCTGCGGCGCGGTAAGTCGCGGCGGTACCAACCATCATCGGCTGGACGATATGGTTCTCCGAGTGCTGGGCTATCGCCGCGTAGTCGTCGGGGTAGCCGACAGCGAAGGCGCGCCGGAGGTGGTCGATGGAGTTGACGTCGGCGTTCCCGAGAGTGTGGGAGCGCCCGACGGTGTCAGCGGGACCGTCGTCGGGATCGACGATGTCGCCGGTGAGGATGTGACGGTCCGTTCCCTCGGGTTCGGGGGAAGCGCGGACATCGACTGCCAGGTCGGCCAGTCCACCACCCAGTCCCACAGATCACCGTCGGCGTACGACAGCTCGATCGAGGTGCCCGTCACCTCGACAGGATCGCCGTAGATGGCGGTGCGGAAATAGGACTCCGCATCACCCAGGGAGAGATTGATACACCCATTGGTGACATTGGTATTCCCTTGCTGCCCAATGGTATTAGGGTTGGCGTGAATAAACTCGCCGTTGTTGGAAATCCGGACCGCGAAGCGCTCGTGGACGTTGGAGTATCCGGCCGCCGGGTTGGACATCCAGAAGTCCTCGTACTTCTCCGTGACAACGTGAATTCCGCTGCGAGTGACGTTGCGGGGCAGGTCTCCCTCGCCGTAGCTGCACGGCAGGTCCAGGATGGTGCCCTCGTCGGTGGTCACCCTGATCCGGTGGCTCTGCGCGTCGGCATAAACAACCTGACGGCGCCCCACACTGAAGTCCAGGGACATGTCCTCATTGCCGAACGCACCGTCTCCGAACGGAATTCCATACAGGTTGGCCTTCACCTCGACCTTGGTGCCGGCCTTGAAGTATTCGCGTGAACGCCAATGCACCCGAGAGCCCTGCGCCTCGTCGGGCAGCCAGGCCCACCCACCTTCGGTGGGCGGATCGCAGCTGATGCTCAACGACCGCTCCACCGCGGCCTTGTCCGCGATGTGCGCATCGAACTGAATGATGACGGGCGCCGCGATACCGACCGTCTGTCCGTCCGCGAGCTGGAACTGGCCGTTGACCTTCGCTGTGGGTACCAGAGTGGTGAACGCACCGGACACCGGAACGGCCTTGCCGTCCAGGCCTACCGCAGAACCCTTCCAGGTGTACTTCACGTCAAACCCGAGCGGCTCGGTGGTGTGGAATCTCGTCTGATCGCGGCTGAGTGCGCCGGCCACCACCTTGCCGTCCGCGTTGACCAGCTTCACATCCCGAAACCAGCCATTGGTCACGGCCACACTGACCGGCGCGGTCGGATTGACGTCCTTGGCCTTGTCGTCGGGCAGGAATGTCAGCGAGGCCCCTGGCGAGGGCGCTTCCTCGGGCTGATTCGACCCCACTGTCGTGCAGGCCGCAGCAACGGCGGGGACCGTCAGACCCAAAATCGTGAGCGCGCGTCGCCGCGTCAGCGCATCACCGAGATGGGGTCTGGGGTACTTCACGACACCCCACGATACGGGCCGTCGCGGACAGCTTCGCCCAGCCCGGCCAGGATCACACCCACGATCACGCTGGACGTGCGGTTTTGTCCTACGAATCGGCTAGTAGACCGGGATATCGAAGATCGCCGCAGGTGCGCCATAATGGGCACTCCAGCCCGCCCAGGCGATATCGCTCGGCCCCACGCGCTTGTCGACGAGCGACCAGCCCTGATCGTCCTGATGCAGCAGGGCCACGTATTTCTTGGACAAGACACCGTTCGCGGCAGCCTCGGCAAAGGGTGTCCCGGTGTAGTCGACCGGGCTGCCGTCGGGCTCCTGCATGGCGGACCAGAGAAACGCCCAGCCATCGGCAGCCTTGAGGCTGCGCACATCCAAGCGAATGGGCTTACCGAGTTGGGCCGCCGCATCCGCGACAGCGGGCGCCAGGACGGCCGCACCTTCTGCCGAGGACGGGTCCATCGGCGTGGGCCCGGGGTCGGCAGTCGCCGGCGGCGCCGCCGTCAGTCCCAGCCACATCACAAGTGTCACGATCGCGATCCGCACGGGCACTCCTTCATTCCGGGACACTCGAACGGTAGACGACTCGTTGTCCAGACCGCGGCAGACGAGCTCAAACACGACCTCAACCAATCCGCTAGCCCGCCGTCTGAGCCACCGTCGTGTCTTCGGGCGCCAGCAGGCGGCCATCGGCGGCGCGCAACTCGAACCGCCGCACCGGGCTCGATGTCTTGCGGTCTATCAGCGAAACACGGGGTTCGCCTGGCCGGAAACAAAACTCGCCGCTCCACTGCCGCAACGCCACCAGGACGGGAAACAGCCCACGTCCCTTTTCCGTCAGTTGATACTCGTGACGCGCGCCCGCGGGAACGACCTCCAGGATGCCGTTCTCCACCAGGGTCGACAGACGCGATGCCAGGATGTTCTTGGCAAGCCCAAGACTTTTCTGGAATTCCCCGAATCGGCGTAGTCCGTCGAACGCGTCACGAACGATCAGCAGCGACCAACCGTCGCCGATCTCTCCCAGCGGCCGGGCCAGGGTGCAACTGGATTCCGCATGACTTGCTCGCCCCACCATCGCCAGTCTCCTTTGGTTGCAATATGCAACCGAATCGTGCGATGCTCAAACGGTTGCGAAGTGAAACCAACTCTACCGAGGAGTGCGCGTGCTGACCAGACCCGTCATCGTGTTGTTCTCGTTTTCCTGCGGGCTGGCGGTGGCAACGATCTACTTCTCCCAACCGCTCCTGGACACCATCGGCTCCCAATTCTCCATGCCCACAGCGCAAGTCGGAATCGTGCTGACACTCACCCAGATCGGCTACGCGATCGGGCTGCTGCTGATCGTGCCCCTCGGCGATATCGTGGATCAACGTCGGCTCATCGTCGGCCAGACCGTACTGCTCGGGGTGGCGCTACTCGCCACCGCGATATCACCCAACGCGTGGACGTTCTTGCTGAGCATCACCACGCTGGGCGCACTCGCTGTGGTGACCCAGGTGATGGTCACCTACACAGCGGTCCACGCCGCACGGGAACGACAAGGGTGGGCAGTCGGGGTCGTCACCGGCGGCATCATCAGTGGAATACTCCTGGCGCGCACCGTATCCGGAGCACTATCTGATCTGCTGGGCTGGCGGTCGGTCTATGCGGTGGCGGCAATCGCCGTAGCGGCAATCGCCACAATCCTGGCGCGCACCCTGGTGGGATCCGATCCCACGCGCCACGGACCGCCCTATGGCCGCCTGCTGCTCTCCACGCTACGGCTCCTGCGCGACGAGTCCGTCCTACGCTCCCGGGCCATCATCGCCATGCTCGTCTTCGCCGCCATCACCGTCTTACTGACCCCCATGGTGCTGCCGCTCACCTCCGCGCCATACCACTTGTCGCATACCCAGGTCGGGCTGTTCGGATTGGCCGGAGCGGCGGGAGCAGTGGGCGCCTTCAAAGCCGGCACGTGGTGCGATCGCGGCTGGGCCAACCGGGTCACCGGCGCAGGCCTTTCGCTGATGCTGGCGGCATGGGCACTGGCCGCGACGCTGCACTGGACGCTGCTGGGGCTCGCCGTCGCCGTCGTGATCATCGACTTCGGCCTGCAGTCGGTGCATGTGGCGAACCAAAGCCTGATCTACCGGCTGGATCCCGAGCTCCACGGTCGCGTCACCGCCGCCTATATGACCTTCTATTCCATCGGCAGTGCCATCGGCGCCATCGCGTCAACATGGGTCTACGCGGCCCGGGCATGGAGCGGGGTATGCCTGCTCGGTGCGGCCATCAGTCTTGGCGCACTTGCCTACTGGGCTGCGCTACAACGAGCAGCCCACCAGCACCGGCTCCGGCACCAGACGCACGCCGAAGGTCTCCAAGACCCCGTCACGCACGGTACGGGCGAGTGTCAATAACTCATCGGTGCTGCCGCCGCCGCGATGCGTCAATGCCAGAGCGTGTTTCGTGGACACCCGCACCGCCGACCGCTCTCCCGGATAGCCCTTGTCGAATCCGGCCCGTTCCACGAGCCAGCCCGCCGACAACTTCACGCCATGCTGGGCCGAATACAGCGGCATCACGACACCGGGGCCCAGGTGCTCATGCACCCGAGCCCGAACGCCATCCACATCGCCTTCGGCGACAACAGGATTTGTGAAGAAAGAGCCGACGCTCCACGTGTCACGATCGGACTCGTCGAGCACCATGCCCTTGCGCCGTCGTAGTCCCAGCACGGCCTCGCGCACTGCCGACGCATCGGTGCGATCGCCTTGTGCCACGCCCAGCTCCTTGGCCAATTCCGGGTATCGGATCGGCGCGCTCAGCCCATCCGTGGACAGACCGAACTCGACCTCCAGCACCACACGCGCACTGGTGCCCTTGAGAATGCTGGTGCGGTAACCGAACCTCAGCTCATCAGGCCCATACCAACGCACCCGGCCGGTCTCGCGGTTCAATACCCGGACTCGTCGCAGTAACGAAGAAACCTCGACTCCGTACGCACCCACGTTCTGCACAGGGGTAGCGCCCGCGGTACCCGGGATTCCCGACAGGCATTCCAGCCCACCGAGACCGGCCCGCAGCGACAACGCCACCACCTCGTCCCAGTTGGCGCCGGCCTCGGCCCGCAACAAGGACCCGTCCACCGTGACACCCGCCGCGGCAATGTGCACCGCCGTCACGTCCGCCAGGTCATCGGCCAGCACCACATTGGAACCACCCGCGAGCAGCAGGGCCGGATGACCGTCCAATGCCGCCAGCGTGCCGGTCACCTGCCGGGTGCTCTCACACCGAATGAGCGTGGCGGCCACCGGCCCTAATCGCAGTGTCGTCAGCGGAGCCAGTGCAGCGCCCTCGGTCACCACAGCGCCGAGGTCCTCGATCTCCGCGCGCGTTGTTCGTGCCAGGCCCACGGGCGGTAACGGTAGCCTTGCCACCCATGGCGCGCTCATTCGACCTGTCAGTGGAGTATTCGGCTACCGTCGAGCAAGTCCATGCGGCCTTCGCCGACGAGAGTTACTGGCATGAACGTCTAGCGGGCTCCGGAGCCGATACCGCGACGCTGGACTCCCTGAAATCCGACGACGGCGACCTCGAGATCGTCACCACACAGGTGTTGCGCAGCGACCGGCTGCCCGGCATCGTCTCGCAGTTTCACCGAGGTGACCTGCAGATCGTCCGCACCGAGAAGTGGGGTGCCATCGCAGACGGCACATCCGAGGGCACCGTGGTGGGCTCGATCCCGGGCGCACCCGTCACCCTGTCGGGCACCGCGCGGTTACAGCCGGGAGCCAAGGGTTCACGACTTGATCTGAAGGTCGGCGTCGAAGTCAAGATCCCCCTGGTAGGCGGCAAAATCGAGGGCTTCGTCGGCGGAAAGCTCATGGACCTGCTCTCTGCCGAACAGCGATTCACCTCCGAATGGATCGCCACCCACGGCTAGCCTGGGTCCGATGTCCAGGCGTTCCGTCTTCACGGTGAGTTTTCCGGCTCCGGCCGAGAAGATCTACCAGGACTTCGCGAGCCGGGACTACTGGGAAACCCTGATGTCGGCGTATGGCTGGCTTACCCCCGTCTCCGAGATTCAGGCCTTCTCGGTCACCGACGGCGGTATCGACGTCGTGCTCAAGCAGCATCTGCCCCGCATCTATCTGCCCCCGATCGCGCAGAAGGTGATGCTCACCGACCTGATCATCACCCGGGTACAGCATTTCGCCCCTTTCGACCAGCGCACGACGTCGGCGATAGGCAACTACAGTGCCTCGGTGGTGGCCGGGCCGGGCTCTTTTACCGGAGTGTGCGCGCTGTCCGATACAGGTGAGGGTTCTCAGCTGAGGCTCTCCAGCACTTGCAGGGTCTACCTCCCCTTCATCGGGGGCAAGCTTGAGGACTTGATCCTGTACCACCTCAACGACCTCTTCCGCGTGGAGGAAGGCTTCATCGCCGACTGGGTCGCCAAGCACCACTAGCCTTCACACTCACCGCGTGAGCATGTCGAGGGCAGCCATCAGTAGTCCGATTCGGCGGCCAACAGCTCGGCGAGAAACGCGTCGGCGGGCGGCACGGCCAGCCGGGCCCGCGCGAATCTCCGAACCCGGTCGCGCGATTCACTCGAATCGGCGGCCCGTCCGGCACCCACACTGACCTCCGCTACCGACCAGTCGGCATTCCATGCCTGCATTTCGCCGGCGGGCTGCCCGTTGGTATCGAGAACGGGCAGCGTCGCGGCCCCCTCGGCATCCAGCACACCGATTGCCTGAAAAACGCCGCAATGCAACGTGATTGGAAGGTCGAGCGCCGAATCCGGGCCGCATATCGCTGCCCGTAACCGTATAGTGACGGTGGCACCGTCGGAAACGACTGCCCAGTCCAGATTGTGTTCGGCCGCATCGAAGATCCCCGGCGGCACATCCGACCACGCGATGGTCGCGGTGCCCATCGCTATGGTGCCTGGCGCTCCGCGCTCATCACCGGCGCCTGCGGCCAACGCATAGTCCTCGCGCCGTGCCACCCCGGCGTCCCGCACATCCCACTGAAGACCCATCTCGTCGGCCAAGTCCCGACAGCGTGCCGCAAGCAGGCCTACCCGCGGGTCGCGATGAGAGTCCAGCGCCGCCGCATGGGGTGCCAGGAGTCCGGCAACATCGGCATCCAGGGTGTCGTCGGTGAAATAGTCCTCGGCCGTCGCGGTCAGCACCGCTACCTCGGCATCCAGCACTGCCCGATCCAATGGGCCGACGCCCTCGCGGAGGCTGGCCGGCCACCATCGCCTGAGCCAATGCCCCAATGCCAACCGCCGCAGCGAATCCGCAGGCCGGGGCAGCACCGACACCGACGGCAGCTCGATGGCTTTCCCCGGGGCGGCATCCCGCAGTGCCTCCACGACCGCGACATGCCCGGCCTCGCCAAAGACCCGCCACATCCAGTCCGCCCGCATCGCATCGGTGAAACTCACAACCGGGGGCTGCGAGGAGTCGTCGACCGGCCACGACAACACCGCGCCGCTCACTTCCAGCACCGCCACCAAAGGAACCGGCGCCGGGGCGGGGCCCGTTGTCCACAAACCGGCTTCGTTGACGAGTCTCATTCGGATACCTGCAATTCCAGCATCACCTTGATGCGCTGCCGGTGATCCAGGCTCACGGAGCGCGCCGCGCCCTCCAAGAGAGATCGCATGTCGTCGACATCACCGCATGGTTCCTGCCAGACATCGCGGCCGTGCAACCTGGCCCATAACCGGCTGAGGTAGGGCCGCGCGAAAGCCGCCAGATCATCGACCACCTGCCGCTGTCGCGGATGAATGACTTGCCCCGCCGCAAGATAACGCCGCGCGTGCATGACGTAGGCCTCTTTCACCAGTCGAGCCTGGACGCGACCGGACAGCTCATAGCGTGTCGGCGCAGAATCATCTAACGGCCGCAGGTCCATCGCCACCTCGATGCCGGCCACCAGCGCGGCCTGCTTATCTTCGCCCATCAAACCCCATGGCGCGCAAGCCCTATCGACCTCTTCGGCGCACAGCAGCGGTAGGTCGGGCAACTCGTCGCGGTCCAGCGCCCGCCGCAACGTGGCCCGCACCCGATCCACGACACTGCGGTCCATCGGACGGTCGCCTGTGGTATCTCCGTCGATGGCTGGGGGTCGCTGCGGTGCAACCGAACTCAATCCGATCTCGACAATCGACCACGGCACCGCGGTGACATCGCCATGGACACTCGCACCCAGGTTGTATGGCGTGGCATCGCCGATCAATGCCGTCCAGACTCGCTGGCGCGCAGCAATTTCACGGTAGCTGTCAGCGGCGCCGAGCACGGTGGCCAGACCGGTGAAGAACGGGCCCGCGATGCCGCCGCCCGGCCGCACATCGCGCCAGCTTCGATCCCGCAGTTTGGCAAGCCGGGCAACCACATCCGAATTCTCGATGTAGCGGTTGAGTACCTCGATTGCCGTACGGTCCCGGCCGCGGTGCAGGCCGCGCAGCACCTCCGCCGCGGTCAGGTGATCCGCTTCCCGCGGTATTCCTTGGGTAACAGCCAATTCGTAACACACTGGGAAATAGAGTTCCTGCGCGTTACCGGTGGTGATACGCAGGCGGCGCCGCTCGGCCTTCAGCATCACGAACCAATCTGCCGTCGCCCTCAGCTGCGGACCATGCGCCACGATGAGAGCGTGCATGGCAGAAGCCACCTCGGGTGCCAATACCGGAGCCGAGAATGACGCATTGCTACGCAGTCGCAGGACCAGCGGATCGAGAATCCGTTTCACGGTCCGCCGCAGCGGGCCGCCGTCGTCGGCGCTGAGCACCTCCACACCGTCACCGATCGCGCGCCAGGCCCGGTCGATCACGGCACGGCGCGGCAGCGCCGATCGCACCGTGAGGGTGCTCTCGGAAGGTGCCGACCCAATGCTCACCGTGACAAGGATAATCGCCGCGGTCAGCTGGAAAGTTGGGTTCGGTAGCAGCCGGACGGGTCGACGCTATGGACATGACCACAGGATTGTTTCCCGCCATCGTCAAAGCCTTCGGTGGATGTATCGCTCTGCTCTCCGGCCGCCGGAGCGCAGCGGTACACCCGGACGACGAGGCCGACGAGCGCCTCGTCACCGTGGAGGAGTTCGCCGCCGAATTCGATCACCTGCTGATCCGCAAGCGGCTGTTGACCCGGGCACAGCGGGCCGTCATCGACAGTGGTATCCGCTCACACGGAGTCGTCACGGGAGTCAAAGCCACCGGGGCCGGCCGCGAGATGCAACTGGATCTCATGGTGACCCGGCCCGACGGCGGTCAATTCCCCGCTCGGGAAACCGCGATGATCTCCGCCTGTGCGCTGTCGAAGATGGCACCGGGCAGCGTAATCGACGCGTACTACCGGCCTGCGGACCACAGCATCATCGCGGTTCGGGTACGCGCCGGCTGATCAGCGAGCGCCATCGACGGCGAAGCTGACCACTGCCGCCCAGTGCAGCGGGCTCGCCGCGCGGTCGCCATCACGCCAGCGCCGCAGCTGGGCCCGCTGCCAGCGGTTCACCGCGCGGCCGGCGTCCTCGTCGCGGTGCGCGTGGTCCACCCCTATGACCGTATCGGTCATGGGATCTGCTGTGTACGAAACAAATTGGCTATAGGCAGCGGTAGTCGGCAGTGACCACAGGGTCGCGGTCACCAACTCCGCACCACCCAGGATCATCGCCGCGGCAAGCCCCGTCGCCTCGTCGAAGCGATAGTCACCTCCCGATGAGCATGCCAACAGCGCCACTCGCGGCGGGATCGGAAACTGCGCGGCCATCAGGTCGGCCGCGGTCAGCGGGTGATCCTCGGCCAGATGTAGGGCGGCCCGGGCGGCGTGGCCAACAGCCCCCTCCGCCGCACTGGCATGCCCGACGTAGAGCAGCCGGGCCGGGTTCTGTGCGCATGCTCCGCCAAGCCAGTCACGGTCTGTATCGCTCCGGCGGAACAGCTCTCGCGGCGTACCGGCTACCGGCAGCACCCGATGGTTATCCATCAGTTCGCCGAAATGGCGGGTCAGGGCGCCCTCCGCCGCGGGGCGGCCCAACACCGAACCCAATGTGGAATCCGGCCGTTGCCCCGGAATCCGCGGATCCAACAGCAACGCGACGGGACCGCGCTGACGATCGCGCCACCGCGCTGGATGACGTGGCGCATGAACGATGTTCGGTGGCACCGACATCAGGACATCGACCAACTCCATCAGCCGATAATCGTCCGGCCCCGGCATAGCCAGCTGTCCCCACGGCACCCGCGCCAATTTCGGGCTGGGAGTCACAAAAAGCACGGCCCGCGGAGAAGTCACGCACTCGGACAACAGCTTCCAGCCCTCGGGCGCCACCAGCTCCGCGCCCAAGGCCCGCGCCAGCTGTGATTCCGCCTCCGGGCTTGCGAGTGCGCCCACGGTCAAGGCTCGCGCGATGGCGGTCAGCGCGGTTTCAGACCCCGTCGCCTCCGGCAGTGCGGCATCGAGTGCGGTACAGACAGTTTCCAACGGCCGCTGATCGACGACCCAGGTGACCGTGCGGGAGGGCTCTCCCACCACTCGCAGGCTGGCATAGGTGGCGATGCCCAGATCGGCGAACCGCAGCACCAAGATATCCGTCATGGCCACGTCGACCATTCGTCGTCGACGGCGGTCACCTCGCGGCCGTACCGCTGCCGGGCCAGCTCTCGATAACCGCGCATGATCTGATCACCGGCCGGGTCCATCCGAAGCGGCGGTAGCGGCCCCAGGCGGGTGAGCCCGCCGTCCGCCTGCACCGGTGGTGCCGCGGCCACGAGCGCCAGCTCCCCCTCGACAGGCACTGCCGCAGTCGCGATCGAAGACCATGCTCCCTCAACCGGGCGGGGACGATCGTCCCCCAGTTCTGTGGTGAATGCCCCTCGTGCGCTGTGATATTCGATCAATTCACTGACCAGTGCCGCGTTCTCCCATTCCTTCGCCACGGCGAAGGCGCCCGCCAACAGGGGCGCCGAAACGCATCTGGCCCAGCGCATCCGCGCACCCGCGTCGGAGATCGAATACCGCACCGCGTCGACAGCCAATGCCGCCGGCACCTTCAGATCCGCGGCCTGCTTGAGCTTGACCATCGCGCTCCGGTATTCCCGGCTGTCGGGGTCGGCTGACACCGTGCCGGTGTTGGGATCCAGCCCCAAATCGGCCAGCGCATCGGCCCGCCAAATGTTGCCCAGTTGATCGTCCAGGCGCGCGTATTGCAGCCAACTGTGCCGCGGATAGGAGTCCAACAGCTCGCGGGCCTCCGCGACCTTCTCGACCGCTGCGGCGAAATCGCCACGCATGATCGCGATCCAGCTGCGCTGCAGAAGAATTCGATGAATATGCAAAGGCTTTTCAATCTCCCGCCAGTGGCGTTCCGCGTGTCCCCAGCATTCGTCGGCCTCGTCCAGCGCGCCAACCCGGAACCGAATGAGCCCGAAGTACAACCAGCTGCGCGACACATCATGGGCCCGGACATGCTCGGCGATCGCCGGGTATGCCTGATGGACCAACGTCTGAGTTTCGGCGATGTCGCCATCGGCCCACCGGGCTGCCGCGCGTTCCAACTGCGCTCGGGCACCGGCCAGCCGCCACCCTCTGGCCCCGGCACGAGCCTCGGCCCGCCGCAGCCATGGCTGCGCCTCATCGAGTCTGCCGGTCTCGACACAGAACCGGCCGTACGACAGCGCACCGTGGACAAACAGATGGTCGGATTCGACATCGCCCCGGCGCGCATACTCATCGAGCAGGCCGAGAACCTCGGTCCACACCGGAACCGAGTCCGCGTACATGTCGTCATCGCATAAGCCCCGGGCAATCAGGATCCTGGCGTGACAGATGAGGCCGCGATGCTCGCCGGCCAGATCCTCGAAGTCTCCGGCGGTCTCGATCAGTGTCCGCAGGTGCGCCGCGGCACCGGTGTGGTCACCATTGGCCGCGGCCAGGCCGGCGGCGAGGAATTCCGTGCGCCGCGTATACCGGCATACCAGGTGGTCGATTTCGCGCTCCGACATGGTGACGCGTCCGGCGAGGTCTGGCCGGCGCCCGGCACGGATTTCCGTGTAGGCGTCCAGGCACTCGCGGATGCGCCGGATCCCCTCCACCACACCGTCGTAGGCGGTGCGCACCAGGTAGATCTCGGCGAGTTGAGCCAGCACCTCACAGGCCAGATCATCACGGTCGGCCTCCTCGACCTGTGCGAGCAGCGCGAGCAGGATTTCCTTGGCGGATTCCTCCTGGGCAGCCAACGCCAAGTGACGGGCGCGCTCTAGATCGCCGATGATCGTCACCTCCGCATAGTAAAAAGCGGCGGGCGCGATACGCACGCCCGCCGCCGTCGAGATGTCAGCCGCAGCTCACCTTGATGGTGAACGGTTTGGTGATCATCCCGGCCATCGGGTTCTTGACGTCGGCACCCGAAGCCTCACCGGTGATGGTGTAGGTCTTTCCGTCGACCTTGACGTCCGCGGAGCCGACCTTCGCACCCATACCCTCGCTGACTGCCAGCGCCGCGCCGTCGTACACCAATCCCAACGAGGTCACCTTGGGGGTTGCCTCATCGGTCATGACCACGCCCAGGCCCTGTTGACCGTTGATGGCGGCGCTGGCCACATTGATGTTGCCGCCCTGCTTGACGCAGGTCACCGACTTCAGGTCCAGACCCGCCAGATCCTTGCCGTCCACCTTCACCTCGGCATTGCTGCCGGAACTTACCTGTGCGGCGCCGGCCGGCTTATCGTTCGAGCAGCCGACCACCACCGCGCCGGCGGCAAGAAGTCCCATGGCGCCCACGATTACTCGATTCATCATTCGTCCCTTCGTTGTCCGTCGCCCCGATGGCTCCGTGATGGCTCAAGTGAAGGCGGGCGATTGCGCTACCGATCCCAAGAAATACCGATTACCGCAGGCAGCGCCCTTCCGGGCACCATGGACGTCGTGGCACCCCCCGCCCGCCCGCGCGGCACCATCACCCGCGGCACCACCGGTATCAATCGCCTGCGCCGCAGCGACCGCTGGCTCGTTCATCACCCGGGCGTACAGGCGGCACTCGCGAGCGCCGCTGATCCGCTGGTGGTCGACCTCGGGTACGGCGCCATGCCCAACACCACGCTGGAGCTGGCCGCTCGGCTGCGCACAGTCCGGTCCGATATCCGGGTGGTCGGGCTGGAGATCGACCCCCAGCGCGTGGTGCCTGCCCGAGACGGGGTCCACTTCGGTCTCGGGGGATTCGAGTTGGCCGGACTCACGCCGGTTCTGGTGCGCGCGTTCAACGTGTTGCGTCAGTATCCGGAATCGGAAGTGGCACAGGCTTGGGCCACCATGACGGACAGGCTGGCGCCCGGTGGACTCATCATCGAGGGCACCTGCGACGAAATCGGCCGCCGGTGCGCGTGGCTGCTCCTCGACGCCTCCGGCCCACTGACACTCACCCTGGCCTGCGACCCGTTCGATATCGACAAGCCCTCCGATCTGGCCGAGCGGCTACCGAAAGCCCTTATCCACCACAATGTTCCGAGCCAACCCATCCACGATCTACTCGCCGCCGCCGACAAATACTGGGCAGCCGCCGCACCACATGGCGTTTTCGGCCCTCGCGTCCGCTGGCGCATGATGTTGAAAGCTCTGCGCGACAACGGCTTTCCCGTCGAGCAGCAGCGCCGCCAGGTGCGTGATTGCATCCTGACCACACCGTGGTCAGCGGTTGCGCCGGTGACAGGCCCATCGCGCTAGGCTGGGGCCATGCGGATTGTGTTGGCGCAGATCACCAGCGGTGCCGATCCCACCGAGAACCTGGCGACGGTGGCGGCCACGGTACGCGACGCCGCCGCGCAGGGCGCTACCCTGATCGTCTTCCCCGAGGCCACCATGTGCCGGTTTGGCGTGCCGCTGGGTCCGGTCGCCCAACCGGTGAACGGCCGCTGGGCCGACGGCGTCCGCGCCGTCGCAGACGAAGCAGGTCTGACCGTCGTCGTCGGGATGTTCACTCCCGCCGGCGACGGCCGCGTTCACAACACCCTGCTGGCCACGGGTCCCGGTGTGGACACGCACTACAACAAGATCCACCTGTACGACGCGTTTGGCTTCCGCGAATCGGCCACCGTCGCGCCCGGGCACGAGCCGGTTCTCATCACCGTCGACGGGGTGGCCGTCGGGCTGACCACGTGCTACGACATCCGCTTCCCAGGGCTGTACACCGACCTGGCGCGCCGCGGTGCCCAGGTGATCACGGTCAGTGCGTCCTGGGCCGCCGGCACCGGCAAGTGGGACCAGTGGACACTGCTGGCACGGGCCCGGGCCGCGGACTCGACATGCTTCGTAGCAGCGGCCGACCAGGCCTTACCGGCACTGGAAGCACCCGCTCACGGCTCGCCCACGGGGATCGGCGGCAGCCTGCTGGCCTCGCCGACGGGCGAACTCATTGCCCAGGCCGGCCCGGACCCCGAGCTCATCGTGGCGGATCTGAACCTCGGCGCGGTGGCCGAGACCCGCAAGATCTTGCCGGTCCTTAACTCGTCCTCAGCCGAGTAGGGCACAATCGCGCGGGTGACGACACCGCCTCAGCCGCCGCCCGGCCCATCCGGATCGACACCTCCCGAGCCTTCTCCCTGGCAGCCGCCCGCCCAGCAGGTTCCGCCCCCGGCGCACGAGCAGGCGCCGACCCTGCAGAACCCCGTGGCACCGCCGCCGCCCCCGGTCGGGCCGCCGCCCGGCGAGCCCGCCGCAGCACCCGAGCCCGTCTCCCCCCGGAAGGGCCGCGACTACAAGTCGCTGGTGCTCATCGCCGTCATCGTCGTCGCCGTAGCCCTGGCCGCCGTGCTGGGCATCGAGCTGTACGCGCGCCAGCGCACCAGCAGCGAAGTCAATGCTGCTACCTCGTGCCTGGTGCAGGACGGCGCGACTGCATCCTTCGGCCCGATGCCGCTGGTACTGCAGTATCTCGGCGATCACATCGACAAGCTCACCATCAAGACAGCCGGCAACCAGATCGCACAGGCCAAGAAGATGACCGTCGCCATCACCGTGCGCGACGTCTCACTGAAGAAGACAGCCGACTCGCTCGGCACCATCGGCCGCCTCGATGTCGAGGTCTCCTGGCCAACCGCCGGCATCACCGAGAGCGCTCGCGCCCTGGTGCCGGGCATGCTCGGCTCGATGGTCGGCGACGCCACCACGAACGAGTCGACCGGCGAGGTGACGCTGAGCGCCGCCGGCGGACTGGCACAGATCACCACCAAACCCGTCATCAAGGACGGCATGGTGACACTGCAATCCGAGAATGTCTCGGCGTTCATCGGGCTTCCCCGCGAGATCATCCAGCCGGCGCTCGACACCTTCTCCAAGGGCCTTGTCGGCGGTCAATACCCGATGGGGCTCAAGGCCCAAGAGGTGAAGGTGACCAATGACGGCATCACGGTGAAGTTGTCGAGCACCAATCAGCCGATGAAGCCGACCAACGAGCCGTGCCTGCAGAATCTGTCGTTCTAGTCGGCGAAGCCGTCCAGAACGATCCTGCTACCCGACAGGCCTAACCGGGTGGCGCCGGCCTCTAGCATGGCGGCAGCGTCCCGTGCGGTCCGGATTCCGCCGCTCGCCTTCACCTGAAGCCGGTCGCCGACGGTCTCGGCCATGATTCGGACGGCCTCCACCGTCGCTCCCCCAGCCGGGTGAAATCCGGTGGAGGTCTTCACGAAATCCGCACCGGCAGCCTCGCTGGCCCGGCAGGCCGCACGGACGGCCTCGGGGCCCGAACGCTCCAGCAGCGCGGCAGACTCGATGATGACCTTGAGGGTCGCCGCCGGGGCCGCCCGCCGGACCGCCTCGATATCGCCCTGCACCGCCCCGAAATCGCCGCCCACCGCGGCACCCACGTCGATCACCATGTCGATCTCGTGTGCGCCGCCGGCGACCGCCAGCGCGGCCTCATGCGCCTTGACAGACGAAAGATGTTTGCCGGACGGGAATCCCACCACCGCAGCGACGAGCAGTCTCTCGACGCCTTCGGGTAGGTGCACGGGCAGCATCGACGGCGACACGCACACCGCGAGCACGCCCAGATCTACCGCCTCCGCAACGAGCGCCCGCACGTCCTCGGGCGTGGCCTCGGGCTTGAGCAGGGTGTGGTCGATGAGTGCGGCCACTTCCCTGCGTGTCGGCCAAACCGCCGGTGTGCCTACCGAATCCGTCCTGGGCTCCGTCATAGGGCTAGCGTCGCATACATGACTTCCCAACATGAGCGTGCGGTCGCGTTCGCGGCCCTCCACCAGTCCGGGACGTTCGTGGTCCCCAATCCGTGGGATGCCGGGACGGCCCGGATTCTCACTGCCTATGGCTTCCCCGCATTGGCCACGACCAGTGCCGGGCTGGCCTTCGCGCTGGGACGACGCGACGGCGCCAATCTGATCGGCCAGGCCGAGACGCTGGCCAACGCCGCGCAGATCGCAGCGGCCACACATCTGCCTGTATCGGCCGATTTGGAGAACGGTGGTCCCACCATCGGGGACATCGCGATGACCATTCGGGAAGCGGCGGCCTCGGGGCTTGTCGGCGGGTCGATCGAGGACGCCACCGGACGACCCGACGCACCGATCTTCCCGCTGGCCGAGGCGGTCGATCGCATCACCGCCGCGGCGCACACAACACGTGACCTACCGTTTCCGTTCACCTTGACCGCGCGCGCCGAGAACTTCCTCTACGGCAGACCGGACCTGACGGACACCATCACCCGGCTGAACGCATATGCGGAGGCCGGTGCCGATGTGGTGTACGCACCGGGCTTACCCGACGCGGAGGCCGTCCGCACGGTGTGTGCCGCGGTGGATCGCCCGGTCAATCTGCTCGCCACCGGGTTCGTGCTGAATCACTCTGTCGGGGAGATCGCGGAGTGGGGGGTGCGGCGAATCAGTCTGGGCTCCGCGATGGCACGCGCGGCACTGGGGGCATTTGTCGGGGGCGCACGCGAGCTGGCGCAGCAGGGCACCTTTGGATTCGCGACGCACGCACTCTCCTATGGGGACACGAATGCGCTCTTCCCACCCGGCTAGCCGGCAGGGGGAATCAGGCCCATGACGCCGTTGCACATCTGCCGGAAGTTGACGATCCCGAAGATGCTGCCGCCCGGCACGAATTGGCATCCGGCCCCTCCGCCGATACCGCCGCCACCACATTTGGGCCACGCTCCGGGCCCCTGTGTCCTGAGGACGTCCTCGGCGACGGCGATCTGTTCTTCCCGGCTGGCTTCGGCGGGATTTCCGACTCCGCCGTGAGCCGCCCAGGTGGACGGCTTGAATTGCAGACCGCCGTAGAAGCCGTTTCCAGTATTTGCCGACCAGTTTCCGCCGGACTCACATTCGGCAACAGCATCCCAATTCATGGAGTCGGCGGACGCGACACTCGCGGTCATGGACAGCGACATCATGAACAACACAGTGAAGATCAGACACACCGCACGCCTGTCGCGCACCCACCGTGCCCGGTCCATGACGATCTTCATGTCACTGCACCCCGATCCTCTATCCCCCGGCGAGGTCGTGCGGTACGTCATGAGCCACCTGCCACGCCGGTCGTGATCAGATTGTGATCACTGTTGTAATCGTTACTCACGAGGTGTGCGTTACGCAAGCGGAGAATGGTAAGAAAAGTTGCCATTGGGCTGTCTGAGGCTTTAGTGATTTCTTACTCCCGCCAATAACACGCAGATAAACCGGTGGTCTCAGCAGAATTACATCTTTGTAATTCCGTAGGGAAATTGATGCGCATCACAGCGCAATTTGCCTGCACGTGCGGTGCGATATCTGCGAGTGCGCCCAAACCTGCAATTCGTCGCTCGTAGCCGAGCGATTCGGCACCCTAGATTTCGGGCCCACCCGGGTTGCATTGCGAGGCCGCCATCAAGGCCCCGTCCACTTGAGGACGCCACGGCTCGAGGTTCCAGCTGGGTTTGTCCGGAATGAACACCCGCCCGTACCAATGGCAGTCAAACTGCATCCGCATACCCGGTGTCTGCGCGTCGGGCGCCAGCGCGACAACCTCTGCCCACGCGACATCCACGGCGTCGGGTGCGTCATAGGTACGGCCCAGCGGCGTCGGATAGATGCGCAGGGTGCGGCCCAAAGATGTTGTGCCCCAAGACACATGGTCGATAAGAGGTGGCTCGACCGCCGCCGCGGGCACCGCGTTCACCACCAACAGCGCGGTCATCGCGGCGGCCACCGCCGCTACCCGCCGCGATGTCAACGTTTTGCGCGCAACATGCTCGTCACCGCGACTTGCCCTGCACTTCAAGCACCCGTGGACGGACATCGACGAAGTACACACCCGCCGCCACCGCGGCAATTCCGGCGGTTAACAGCTCCAGCCCCGGGATCAGGGTGAGTACGGCAGCTCCGGCGAGGATGACTACCCACGTGGTCTTGGTCTGCTTCTCAGCCGCCACAAACGCATCCGAAGGCTGAATCGCGGCATGGACCAGCGCAACGATCGCCGCGATCAGGGTGATCAGCGAGATCAACGCGAAGACATGAAAGGAAAAAGCCACCCGGTCAGCCTACGTGGCTGACCGGGTGGCTGTTGGAACTGGAACTGCCTACTTCTGGGTGACGGTGCGGGGCGCGGCCTTCTTGGCCGGAGCCTTCTTGGCCGGGGCGGCCTTCTTGGCAGCAGCCTTCGCCGGCGCAGCCTTCGCCGGCGCAGCCTTCTTGGCCGGGGCAGCCTTTTTGGCGGGGGCCTTCTTGGCCGGGGCGGCCTTCTTGGCCGGAGTGGCCTTGCCCGAGAGGTCGATACCGACCAGCTTGGCCGCACGCTCGCCCACGGCCCGGGTCTGGCTCGCGACAGTGCCCAGCGCCTGCTCGGTCAGTTCGGCATAGTTGCCGACCAGCCCCTCGGCACGGGTCACGTTCTCCTCGATGCCGGGGGTGCTGCGGAGACGCTCGATGGCCTCTTCGCCGCGCTCGGCCAGGTTGTTGTAGATGTCGGTGGCCACCTGCAGGTAGGCCTCGGCCACCTTGCGCAGCTCCTCGGGGGTGAACCGGTCGCGCAGCTCGTTGACGTCGGTAGGCAGCTCGGCCGACAGCTCGCGCAGGCGGTCGCGGGTCTCGTCCACGCGGGCGCCGGCCTCAGAGGCAGCTTCCTCGGCGCGCTCGCGCAGCTTCACGACGACGTCGGCAACGGCGGCGAGGGCCAGGTCACCGGCGCCAACGGCCACGTAGAACGGGGTTTTGAGGTCGTCGAACGAGGTGTTCTTCTTGGTCATGCCAGATTCCTTTCGGGGAGGGGAAAGTTATTCAGTTGTCGCCGGGAGTTCGAGGTCGGACTCAGCCACATCCGACTGGGCTTCAGCGTTTTGCTGGACGAACGAGCTATAGACGTCCAACAACACCTGCTTCTGCCGCTCGGTGATGAAGGTATCGGCAATGATGGCGTCCCGTACCGGGCTGGCATCACTACGATCCAAAATGCCGGCACGCACGTACAGCACCTCCGCCGAAACCCTTAGCGCCTTTGCGATTTGATTGAGTACCTCAGCCGACGGACGGCGCAGTCCGCGCTCGATCTGACTGAGATACGGGTTGCTCACGCCGGCCTTTTCGGCCAGCTGGCGCACGGAGACCTGCGCGGCCTCACGCTGCGCCCGGATAAAGCCTCCAATATCGGAAGCGGCATTGCTCACCGCCGTGGCGAGGTCTGATTCCTGCGGCATAACAACCACCGTAAGCTGCAGTGCTAGCTATTGCAAGCACTTCTGTTAGCGATGTGGGGCAACTCACTCCGGCGCGGGAATACGCGGGTCAGGGCCTTTTTAGAAGAGCAGCTGAGCCACGGTATAGATGATCAAACCCGCCAGCGAACCCACCACCGTGCCGTTGATACGAATGAACTGCAGGTCACGACCGACATGCAATTCGATCCGGCGACTGGCCTCATCGGCGTCCCAACGCTCGATGGTCTCGGTGATGACGGCGGTGATCTCGGCGCCGTATTGATCGACGAGATGACGCGCCGCCCGTTCCACCCAGCCGTCCACCTTGTCTCGGACGCTGGCGTCGTCACGTAGCGTCTCACCGATGCGCACCACAGTGTCGGCGATCCGTGTGCGCAGCTCACTGGACGGATCGTCAACCGATTCGGTGATCATCTTCTTGGCGGCCGACCACGCGGTCGCGGCTGCGTTCTGGACTTCCGCACGCGCCATCAACCGCGCCTTGACGGCTTCGGCCTTGGCGATGGTCAGGTCGTCATGTTGCAGGTCGTCGGCGAACTCATACAGCAGTCTGTTCACCGATTGCCGCAGGTCGTGCTCGGGATTGCGGCGCACCTTGTCGGTGAAGTCCACCAGCTCGCGATAGATGCGGTCACCAACGAAGTGGTCGACGAACTTGGGCGTCCAGCTGGGCGAGTCACGCACCACCACACGGTCGATGGTGTCGCTGGCGCCCAGTGCCCACTCGAAGGCACGGTCGCACAGCAGCTGGATCACGGGCGCATGCCGGTCCTCCTTGAGGACCGTCGAGAGCACCCGGCCCACCGGCGGCCCCCATTTGGGCTCGGCGATCCTGCGCACGATGACGCTGTCTATGGCCTGTTGCACGTCCTCGTCGCGCAGCATCTGAGCACCCACCCGAAGCACCGTGGAAGCCTCGGCGGCGACCCGCTCAGCATGCGACCGGTCGCTCATCCACTTGCCCAGCCGACCCGCAATCTGCGCATCCCGCACTTTGGCCGTGATGACGGCGGGCGACATGAAGTTCTCCCGAACGAAGTTCCCGAGCCCCTCACCCAACTGATCTTTCTTGCGCTTGATGATCGCTGTATGCGGAATCTTTAGCCCGAGCGGATGCCGGAACAAGGCAGTTACAGCAAACCAGTCTGCAAGCGCACCGACCATGCCCGCCTCAGCGGCCGCTCCGACATAACCTACCCAGCCCGGCGCACCGACCGACTGCCACCAACGGCATGCCAGGAAGAGCACGGTGGCCCCGATCAGGAACCCCGTGGCCACGGCTTTCATTCGGCGAAGTTGCTTCCGGCGCTGCTCGTCGACGGCCGAATTGCCCATCGCGAAGACACCACCGGATGCTTTCCGCGCGCCCGGCTGATCGCTGTGCTTGCCTGCCACGTATCCATCATCCGGCATGGGGCGCATTACGCACCCCCAAGGTCCCCGTCCAGTAGTATCGGTTACAGATAACTAAGGGAATGTGGCGATAACCGTGGCAAGTAAAACGCAGCCTGCGGCTATCAAGACTGATGGTCGTAAGCGCCGCTGGCATAAGCACAAGGTGGAACGGCGTACCGAACTCGTAGACGGCACGCTCGATGCCATCAGGCATCGAGGACGCGATATCAGCATGGATGAGATCGCCTCCGATATAGGCGTTTCCAAGACGGTGCTCTACCGCTACTTCGTCGACAAGAACGACCTGACGACAGCCGTCATGACGCGCTTCGCGCAGACCACCCTGATCCCCAAGATGGCGGCGGCCCTGTCCGCCCGGCTGGATGGCTACGACCTCACCCGGACGGTCATCAAGGTATACGTCGAAACCGTGGCGGCCGAGCCGGAGATCTATCCGTTCGTCATGGCCAACAGCTCGGCGAGCCGCAGCAAGGCCATCGCCGATTCCGAACGGATCATCGCCCGGATGCTTGCCCTCATGCTGCGCCGCCGCATGCACGAAGCCGGCATGGATACCCACGGTGTTGAACCGTGGGCGTACATGATCGTGGGTGGCGTCCAGCTGGCCACCCACTCCTGGATGTCACATCCCCGGATGAGCTCCGATGAGCTCATCGACTACCTGACGATGATCGCCTGGAACGCGCTGCTGGGCATCGTGGACGTCGGCGGCTCCCGTGAGAAGTTCGTGGACATGGTGCACCCCTCGCCCATTCCGCCCCCACCACAAACGCGTCAAACCCATTCGGCGTAGGTCGACCTCGCTAGGGTCACAGGCCATGACCCAGAAGTTCGATACGTCCGCTCTGCGCTACCGCCCCGGCCTCACCTTCGCCGATGTCGATTCGCGTGCCACTCCGGGCTTCGACGGCTCGCGCGAGGACGGCGAGGCGTTGCAGGCGGAATTGTCTGGACGCCTGGGCCTGTTGCAGGAGATGCTCTACGCCAATGGGCGCAGCGGAGACCACCGCTCGGTGCTGCTGGTGCTGCAGGGCATGGACACTTCAGGCAAGGGCGGAATCGTCAAACATGTTGTCGGACAAGTAGATCCACAGGGAATGGCGCATGCGAGTTTTGGTGTGCCCACCGAGGATGAGCGCAAGCATCACTACCTGTGGCGGATCCGCAATGCGCTGCCGTCCGGCGGGCAACTGGGTGTCTTCGACCGGTCACACTACGAGGATGTGCTGGTGGTGCGGGTGCACAATCTGGTGGCGCCAGAGGTGTGGGGAGCACGCTACGAGGAGATCAACGCCTTCGAGAAGGAGCTGACAGAGGCCGGGACCACCATCCTCAAGGTCGTCCTGGTGGTGTCACTCGACGAGCAGAAGCGACGCCTGGCCGAGCGGCTGGACCGTCCGGACAAATACTGGAAGTTCAATCCCAACGACATTGACGAGCGCGCGTTCTGGCCCGCCTACCAGGACGCGTACCAGGCGGTACTGGAGAAGACAAGCACCGCGCATGCCCCATGGTATGTCATACCATGTGATCGCAAGTGGTACAGCAGGCTGGCGGTCACCGCACTTCTCGACGAAACGCTGGATGGCCTAAATCTCTCGTGGCCACCAGCTGATTTCGATATCGAAGAACAGAAACGCCGCCTCGCGCAAGCGTGAGACGGCGTCGCCCTGTTAAGTCTCGTTATTTGACGAGTGTGAACTGACCCACATTGGTGACGCCACGACGGAAGAAATCCGCGCAGCCGGTCAGGTACTTCATGAAGCGGTCGTAAACCTCTTGCGACTGAATGGCGATCGCTTCCTCGCGCCGCTGTTGAAGATTCTGAGCCCAGATGTCCAAAGTCTTCGCGTAATGCGGCTGCAGCAAATGCACACGTTCAAGGTTGAACCCCGAATCAGCAGCAAGCTTCTCGATGTCCTCTACCGCCGGCAACTGGCCACCGGGGAAGATCTCCTCGCCGATAAACTTCATGAATTTGAGGTCGCTAATGGTAATTGCAATTCCATTTTCACGGAAGAACTGCTGAGTGTGCGCAAGAATGGTGTGCAGCAACATACGTCCGTCATTGGGAAGAATGTCGTACGCCCGCTCAAAGAAAATCGGGTACCGCTCCTGCTTGAAAGCTTCGAATGCGCCAATCGTGACAATTCGGTCGACTTTGTCGTTGAATTCTTCCCAACCCTGCATGCGAATTTCCGCTGAGCGGCCGGTCTCCGCGGCCACCTGCGCCAGTCGCTTACGGCTGTATTCACTCTGATTCTTACTCAGCGTGATGCCGATGACGTTGACATCGAATTTACGCATCGCGCGGTCCAGGCAAGCACCCCAGCCACAGCCGATGTCCAGCACTGTCATGCCGGGCTCCAGGTTGAGCTTGCCGAGCGCGAGGTCGAACTTGGCGATCTGGGCCTCGGCGAGCGTCAAATCATCGCGCTCAAAGTAGGCGCACGTGTAGCCCATCGTTTCTTCGTCAAGGAAAAGTCCGTAGAATTCGTCCGAAATGTCGTAGATGGACTGAGATTCCTCGTAGTACGGCTTCAGATCGGACATTTATTGGAGCACCTAATTCCCATCAACATCGGCTACCTTGTACTGGACGGCACCCTAGCACGACGTGCTGTGCCTACCTCTTAGGAATGGCTACCGGCCAGCCCAACTGCCCTAGCAGCACCCGTGCCGCCCCCTCGATCTCTCCAGCATCCCCGGTCACCCCCACGACACGCAAGGTCGCGTCGGCCAACGCCTCCGGGGCTATCGAATCCCCGTCCGCCCGCAGCATAATCACCGACTCCACGAGCCGGAAGGGCAGGCGCTCCACTCCAGCACGGAGCATGCTCGCACGGCAAGCGGCCGCCGCCAGCTCCTGGTAGTGCGTGCGCAGTTGGTCCCGCTTGCGCCTGAACGCCGAGAACCGCTCGGCGCGCAGATCCGGTAATAGATACAGAGCCCCCAAATTCCACCGGCTCGCGGCCAGCTGCGCGGCGTCCCCCAGTGCCAGCGCATACAGGCGCACCACCGGCGCCTCCGGGCGATCGGCGATCAGGGCCGCGTAGTGCAGCGGCTGATCGATCGTCATCGCCAGCAGCGCATCGAGGATGTCGTCCTTGGTCTTGAAGTGGTAGTACAGCGAGGCCTGCTGAATACCGACCGACTCGGCGATACGGCGGGTAGTGGTTGCGGCGAACCCATCGGTGGTGAACAGCTCGGCCGAGGCGTCGAGAATCTCGTCGCGAGTGCTGTTGCCCTCACGAATGGGACTGATACGCCGCGGTCGCCCAGACATTGTGCCGACCCTTCCATGTATTCCTCGGCAACGTCGCCATGCCACCATCCGGTGAGCGTTTCGTCATCGCTCCGACATCTGCGCAACGACAATGTTACACCGCGCAGCTGTTCTGAAACGGCAGTGTCACCCACCCGTACCGGCCGCCCGTCAAACTTATTTACCTATCGCCTGACAGATATTTCTTCCCACATAGGCGTGGGTTTCAACGACACACAGGGCACAAAAAGCGTTGCCCGACGAGCGATCCTGGAGCGCCCATGAACGCCAGTACGGCCACCGGAACCGCGGCACCGTCCGCCGCGATCAGCGCCGCCTCGGACTCCGACGACCTCGCCGCGTTCGGCTACAAACCTCAGCTGCATCGCAGTCTTGGCAAATTCGCCTCCTTCGCCGCGGGCTTCTCGTTCGTCTCGATCCTGACGACGATCTTCCAGCTGTTCGCATTCGGGTTCAGCTTCGGAGGTCCGGCCTTCTTCTGGACCTGGCCCATCGTCTTCCTCGGGCAATACATGGTGGCGCTCAACTTCGCCGAGCTCGCCGCGCGCTATCCGATCTCCGGCGCCATCTATCAGTGGGCCCGCCGTCTCGGCGGCGCAGCGGTCGGCTGGTTCGCCGGCTGGTTCATGATCATCGCCCAGATCGTCACCGCGTCGGCAGCGGCCATCGCCTTGCAGGTGGTGTTGCCGACAGTGTGGAGTGGCTTTCAGCTCATCGGCACGGACTCCTCGCTGACGAGCGTGAGCGGTGCGTCCAACGCCGTGCTGCTGGGCTCGTTGCTTTTGGTCGCGACCACCGCCATCAACGCCGTCGGCGTCAACTGGATGTCCCGGATCAACTCCATCGGGGTCACCTGCGAGATCGTCGGTGTGGTCGCCGTCGTCGGCATGTTGTTCGGGCATGCCGAGCGCGGTCCGAGCGTGGTGCTGCACACCGGCGACGCGGGCAGCGGGTATCCGTGGGCCTTCCTGGCCGCCGGACTCATGGCCGCGTACGTGCTCGTCGGATTCGGTTCGGCCAGTGAGCTCGCCGAGGAGACCCGGAACCCACGCCGGGTCGCGCCGCGCACCATTCTCTCCGCGATCGTCGTGTCGGCGATCGGCGGCGCCCTGATGATCCTGGGCGCTCTGATGGCAGCGCCCAGTCTGACCGATGGGCAGCTGGCCACCGGTGGCCTTCCGTATGTATTGGACAGCAAGCTGGCGTCCCCGTTCGGCACCCTGCTGCTCATCGATGTCGCGATCGCCGTGTTCGTCTGCACACTCGCCATCCAAACCGCAGCCTCGCGGCTGATGTTCTCGATGGCCCGCGACGGCAAGCTGCCCTTCTCCGCCGTGCTGTCACACGTGAACCCGCGCACCGGTACGCCGATCGCACCCGCGGTGGTCGTCGGTGTGTGCTGCGTGCTGATCCTGGCCGTCAACTTCGGCAATGCCGCACTGTTCACCAGCCTGTGCAGCGTCTGCATCGCATTGATCTACCTGGCCTACCTGATGGTCACCACGCCGTTGCTGTTGCGCCGCCTGGGCATCGGCGGAAGCACATGGGACGCCAATTTAGGCCAGACCGATGCCGACGGGCGAAAACTGTTTTCACTCGGGCGATGTGGACTTCCGATCAACATCCTGGCCGTCGGCTACGGCGCATTCATGATTCTCAATCTGTCCTGGCCTCGCCCGGCGGTCTTCGACCCCACCGGGGAGCACCCCTACCTGGTGTGGATGGCACCGATCTGCATCATCGCGGTGCTACTCGCCGGGCTTGTCGCCTACCCGCGGCACACCGCTTCCACCACCGAGGAGACCGTCCGATGACAACCGCCACCACCAAGGGAGCACGGGATCACGCCCGCGCACAGGCAGGCCAGATCACCGATTCGATGCCCGTGCTACCCGCTTCCGAATGGCCCTGGGCGCCCAGCGATATCGACCCGCTGACGTTCACCTGGGCGGAGACCGTCCCCGGCGGGCGATACGCCAGCAAGGTGCTCGGCCGCGGTACCCGGCTGCGACTCACCGACATCACCGGATCGGCCTGTATGAACATCGTCCTACTGCGGGCCGACGCCCCGTGGGAGCGGCTCAATGTCGCCGACACCGTCAAGGTTCCGTGGCAGGCCTACCTGGGCGCCGGACATCCGCTGCTGTCAGATCAAGGGCGGGTGCTGGCCACCATCGTCGCCGACAGCTCCGGGCATCACGACACCTTCTGCGGAACCACCACACTGGCCGGAAATACCGCCAAATACGGTGCAGGCGAACTCTATTCAGCGAGCTCCGCCGGACGAGAACTGTTCACGCTGGCCGCCGCCAAGCACGGGCTGTCCCCACGTGATATCGGGCCGTCGGTCTCCTTCTTCCACGGTATTCGCGCCGCGGCCGATGGGGCACTGCACAGTACCGGCACCGCAGGCCCCGGGGCCGAAGTGGATCTGCTGATCCACTTGCCCGTCATCGCCCTCCTGGCCAACACCGCACATCCCCTGGATCCATCGGACACCTTCGACACCGGCCCCGTTCGGGTACTGGCGTGGACCACGCTCGACGAGCTAGCAGATCTTCCCAACGCCGATCCGGAATATCAACGCGCCGTACTCAATACCGAAGACGCATGGACCGCCGCGCAGACGGGAAAGACGCAGTGAAAGACAGCACCATATTGGACGAGGTTGTGCCGGCCCGTGCGCCGTGGAGCACCGTGGTCGCCGCCGGCGACGTGCTCACCATCATCGACCTGAAAGGCAACCAGGCTGTCGACACCCTGTTGTACTCGGCGGCCGATACCGGAGTCCGTTACTCGGCCCAGGCAACCATCGCCGCCCAATCGAATCTGTTTCTGCGCGCCGGAACAGTGCTGCGCGCCGAGGACGGCAGCCCGTTGATGACCATCGTGGAGGATGAGGTCGGCAGCCACGACACCATCGGGGGCGCATGCTCCCAGGAATCGAACACCTTGCGCTACGGGCACCACACCAAGCATCAGCACGCGTGCGTGGAGAACTTTCTGCTCGAAGGCGCAAAGTGGGGCCTGGGCAAGCGAGATCTGGTGTCCAACATCAACTTCTACATGAATGTGCCGGTCGATGACGATGGAACCCTGGGCATCGTCGACGGCCTCTCGGCACCCGGAAAGAAGATCAAGCTCCGGGCCGAGGTCGACACCTTGGTACTGGTATCGAACTGCCCGCAGATCAACAACCCATGTAACGGCTTCGATCCCACCCCGGTCCGGATGGTGGTGGAAAGCCTATGAGCAGCAGCACCGTGAGAGTGACGGCGCCCGGCATGCTGACAACGGTGCAGGATTGGCCGGGGCGCACCGGATACTGGCAGGTGGGTGTGCCCCCGTCAGGCCCGATGGACGACCTCTCGTTCCGTCTGGGCAATCGTGCTGTCGGAAACCCCGAGGGCGCACCGGGATTAGAAGCGACGCTTGCCGGCCCTACCCTGCATTTCACTGCCGAGACCTTGGTCTGCGTCGCCGGTGCACCGGCCCTGGTGACCGTGAACGGCCGCCCCGTGCCCCAATGGCGTGCCGTCACCGTACCCGCGGACGGCACCCTCGCCGTGGGCGCTGCCACGGACACCGGGATGCGGATCTATGTCCTGATCGCCGGTGGCATCGCTGTTCCGCAATTTCTGGGCAGCGCCGCGACGTTCACCCTCGGCGGCTTCGGCGGTCCGGCGGGCCGCGCACTGGCCACCGGTGATGTGCTCACCTTGGGCCAGTCCCGTGATGGTGAGCCACAATGCATTCCGGGTGCCGCCCAGCCGGCGATCGGTCACCATTGGGAACTCGCCGTCACCGAAGGGCCGCACGGCGCTCCCGATTTTTTCACCCGTAGCGATATCGACGAGCTGCTGTCTACGCATTACGAAGTGCATTTCAACTCCGATCGCACCGGGGTGCGACTCATCGGCCCCAAGCCCCACTGGGCACGCACCGACGGTGGCGAAGCAGGGCTGCACCCGTCGAATATCCACGACAACGCCTATTCGGTGGGCACACTCGACTTCACCGGAGACACCCCGATTCTGTTGGGTCCCGACGGCCCCAGCCTGGGCGGATTCGTCTGCCCCGTCACGGTGGTGTCCGCGGACCGCTGGAAGCTGGGCCAGCTGCGTGCGGGCGACACCGTGCGATTCATCCGGATCGAGGCTTCTCGCAGCGCCTCGCTGCGCTCGATCGGTATCGATCGGCGCGGGCACTGGCCATCGGTGTTTTCGACGCGGGGCGACGGCGACGACGGCGTGCTGGCCTACCGTCCGGCCCGTGACGACGCACCCGAGATGACGTACCGGCGTAGCGGCGATGACAATATCCTGGTCGAATACGGGGACCTGACACTGGATTTGGCGTTGCGGGCCCGCGTGCACGCGTTACATCAACGGCTCGAGGACACCCACACCACCGGAATTATCGATCTGACTCCGGGCATTCGGTCACTGCAGGTGCACTTCGATCCCGACCGGTTGCCCATGGGCAAGGTGCTGGGGCTGCTCGACGATATCGATGAGCATCTGCCCGCCTCCGAGGAGCTGGTGGTGCCGAGCCGCCGGGTGGCCATGCCACTGTCCTGGGACGATCCGTCGGCCCGTGAAGCCATGGAACGCTACCGCCTGGGTGTGCGCGCGGATGCCCCATGGATGCCATGGAACATCGAATTCATCAGGCGTATCAATGGTTTGGATTCGGTAGACGAGGTACATCGCACCGTCTATGACGCCTCATACCTGGTACTGGGCCTGGGCGATGTATACCTGGGTGCGCCCGTCGCAACGCCTGTCGATCCACGACATCGGCTCGTCACCACCAAATACAACCCCGCACGCACCTGGACACCGGAAAATGCGGTCGGCATCGGCGGGGCGTACCTGTGCATCTACGGCATGGAGGGGCCGGGCGGGTACCAATTGGTGGGACGCACCGTGCAGGTGTGGAACCATCAGCACCCCGACAACGCGGGCGCTTTTGAGCCGGGAACACCGTGGCTGCTGCGTTTCTTTGATCAGATCAACTGGTACCCGGTGAGCGGCGAGGAGCTCCTGGAGCTACGCGATGAGCTGGCCACCGGGCGCGGTAACGGCGGCATCACCATCACCGAGGGCGAGTTCTCCATGGCGGGGTATTCGGCGTTCCTTACCCACAATGCGGCATCAATAGGCCAGTTCCGAGACCATCAGCGCCTGGCATACGCCGCCGAACGCGAAGCATGGAGCACTGCGGGCGAATTCGCTCGGGCGTAGCAAGTGAGCGCCCCGAACCCCTCGCACGCGAACCCGGGGCGTGTCACGTTGCTGTCCGAATTAACCACCTCTGGGTGATCCTGGTCAAGAGAAATGCGCATTTCGCGCCCAGGCATCAACACGACGAGGGCACACCGCTCGCATCCGATCGGGCTGTGATCTGTGCGTGCGGTATGCCCTCGCGCGGTGGGGTGGCTACTTGGCCTTGTACTCGTAGAACCCGACGCCGCTCTTCTTACCGAGACGGCCCGCTTCCACCATCCGCAGCAGCAGCGGCGGTGCGGCGTACAGCGGCTCCTTGTACTCGTCGTACATCGAATCGGCGATGAGCTTCAACGTGTCGAGGCCGACGAGATCCGACAACCGCAGCGGGCCCATCGGGTGCGACAGGCCCGCGACGACCGCCTTGTCGATGTCTTCGACTGTGGCGAAACCAGATTCGGCCATACGGATGGCGGCCAGCAGGTAAGGCACCAGCAGGAAGTTGACCACGAAGCCGGAACGATCGGCGGCGCGCACCACCTGCTTGCCCAGCACCTCGCTCGCGAAGGCCTCGGTGCGGGCGGCGGCCTCGGGAGTGGTGACGAGAGTCGAGATCAACTCGACGAGCGGCAGCACCGGCACCGGGTTGAAGAAGTGCAGCCCGAGCACGCGTCCCGGGTTTTTGGTCGCCGCGGCGATCTTCATGATCGGGATGCTGGAGGTATTGGACGCCAGCACCGCATCGGGATCCGTGATCACCTCATCGAGCTTGGCGAAGATCGAGGACTTGATGGACTCGTCCTCGATGACGGCCTCGATGACGAGCTGACGATCGGCGAAATCGGCCAGGTCGGTGGTGAACTTCAGGTTGGCGACGGCGGCATCGCGCTCGCGCTCGGTGATCTTCCCGGCGGAGACGCCGCGGTCGAGCGACTTGGTGATTCGATCGCGCCCGGCGGTGGTGAGCGCCTCGGTGGTCTCGAACACCAGCACGTCGACACCGGCACGTGCCGATACCTCGGCGATACCCGCGCCCATCTGCCCCGCGCCGATAACCCCTACGCGCGTGATTCCGTCCGTCATCTTCGTACTACTCCCTGAACATCGTTGTTAGTTTTGGCTTTACCTGATGGTCTTCGCCCGAGCGGCTCATCCATCCAGCACACAGGCCCCGCCCAACGGGATACGTGGGCGGGGCCTGTGCTGTCAACTCAGTGGGTCACACCGAGAGTCTTGACGTGGGCGCATGGCCCGGCTTGAGGAAGTGGCTTAGTGGCTTCAGCCGCTGGGTTCCACCTCGCCTGACGGCTTAGTGGAACTGGCCCTCTTCGGTCGAGCCCTTCAGCGCCGCGGTCGAGGTGTTCGGGTCGACCGTGGTGGCGATCTTGTCGAAGTAACCGGCGCCAACCTCGCGCTGGTGCTTGGTGGCGGTGTAGCCACGCGCCTCGGAAGCGAACTCACGCTCCTGCAGGTCGACGTAGGCCGTCATGCCCTCGCGGGCGTAACCGTAGGCCAGGTCGAACATCGAGTAGTTCAGGGCGTGGAAGCCGGCCAGGGTGATGAACTGGAACTTGAAGCCCATGGCACCCAGTTCCTTCTGGAACTTGGCGATGGTCGAGTCGTCCAGGTGCTGCTTCCAGTTGAAGGACGGGCTGCAGTTGTAGGACAGCAGCTGGTCCGGGAAGTCGGCCTTGACAGCCTCAGCGAACTTGCGAGCGACCTCGAGATCCGGCACACCGGTCTCCATCCAGATGAGGTCGGCGTACGGAGCGTATGCCTTGGCGCGCGCGATACAGGGCTCGATGCCCTTCTGCACGTTGTAGAAGCCCTCGGAGGTGCGCTCACCGGTGACGAACGGCTTGTCGCGCTCATCCACATCGGAGGTGATGAGGGTGGCGGCCTCGGCATCGGTGCGGGCGATGACGACGGTCGGGGTGTTGGCGACGTCGGCGGCCAGGCGAGCAGAGGTCAGGGTGCGGATGTGCTGCTGGGTGGGGATCAGCACCTTGCCACCGAGGTGGCCGCACTTCTTCTCCGAGGCCAGCTGGTCCTCCCAGTGGGTACCGGCGGCACCCGCGGCGATCATGGCCTTCTGCAGTTCGTAGACGTTCAGCGCGCCACCGAAGCCGGCCTCACCGTCAGCGACGATCGGCACGAGCCAGTTGTCGACACTGGTGTCGCCCTCGACGCGGGCGATCTCGTCGGCACGCAGCAGGGCGTTGTTAATGCGGCGAACCACGGCCGGCACCGAGTTGGCCGGGTACAGGCTCTGGTCCGGGTAGGTGTGGCCGGAAAGGTTGGCGTCACCGGCGACCTGCCAACCGGACAGGTAGATGGCCTTGAGGCCGGCGCGGACCTGCTGCACGGCCATGTTGCCGGTCAGGGCACCCAGCGCGTTGATGTACGAGTCGTCGTCCTTGCTGACGGCGTCCCACAGGATCTCGGCGCCACGGCGGGCAAGGGTGTTCTCCTCGACGACGCTGCCCTGCAGCTCCTCAACCTGGGCGGCGGTGTAGTCGCGGGTGATGCCCTTCCAGCGGGGGTTGGTGTCCCAGTCCTGCTGGATTTCGGCCGCGGTGCGCGGCTTGCCGACATTCGACATTGGTACTCCTCTGTTACTTGCCCTGACGTTTGGCTGTCCGATTTTCTGCCACGGACAGATTGTTAACGCTCAGGCACGTTCACTGCGTTGACTGTTACGACGATGTCACAGACCATATGCGCAGGTCCACCCGTTCCCGATGCCAATTTTCGCTAGGCATTGACAGCCTTTTGCTAACCTTGCGAAGCGGCTAATCGTACGCCCGTACTGTTGCTACCGACCGGTAACCAACAATCCCCTGTTCAGAACGCTCGTACTGTTAAACGACCGACGCCGCGTCTAGTTATCGAGCGAATATCGAGGCGAGGGCCTTCACTTCGTCGCCAACGACATATGTGAGCGTTGTAACACCGCGACCCGGGACACCGAACTCGGTTCCGTCCTCGTAGACGTTGGTGATGATCTCGAGCTTGTCCCCCAGCGAAACCGCGGAGTCGTGCTCCAGGCATACCCGGAACGGCGCGGACCGGGTCTCGGATTCCCTGGAGAGGTGATCTTCCACGATGCTCCAGTAGACGGAGTTATTCATGTGGTCGAACAGATCCATGTCGGTGAAGCGCACGGGGAAGTCCCGGATGTCCGTCGCGGTGTCGCGGCTCCCGGGCTTGTTGTAAGGCTTCCAACGCAACCGGCCCACATCGGTCGTGGACGCGACGGTGGCGAGGAAGTCGTCGTCGATACGCGCCGGCCCCTGGGTCTCGCTGCTGACGTGAATCCAGAACGCTTCCGATTCGACGAGCCCGCCATCGCGTCCATCCAGCCGTACCCGCATCTGACACCACCGGTTGGAGGTGGCCGAACACCACCGGCGCAGCCACAGCGCTTCCTTGAAGTCGATCGGCTTGATGACATCGATCATGGTGCGACGCACGATCCACAGCGGGTGGGTCTCCTCGGCCTCCACTCCCCGCAGGTGATCCTGGCCGATGTCCTGGATATGCCGGGCAGCCCCGTCCAGCCGTAGTCGCCCGCCGGAGTCGACGTCTGCCATCCGCACCGGCCAGCGGGCCTCGTAGACGTGGGGATGCGCGTGGGGCACGGGCATCATGTCCTTGTCGAGGCCCATACTCGGTTCGGTGCTCACGACCCGATCATCACACACCTGCCGGTTGCGGCGGTGAAGCGCTCAGGCCGAGACGATAGGTGCGGCAAGATCTGCCACATCCGTCGCGGCTGCCGCAGGCGTCCGCCGCTGAAATCCGACAAGAGCTGCGGCACAGGCGAAATCGAATCCGGACACATCCAACTGCCGTGGATCCCTAAGAACCCGACGGGATTCAAACCCGCCACCCATGCATGAGCAGTTAACCGATCCGCACCCGGCCGCACCACCACCGTACTGTTGTTCATCAGGAACTGCACGAGTATTTCGCCTGTCGCCCAAGGGATTATTTGCGCAGTACGCAAACGGCACGAAGCCGGACCGCGATAACGGCCACCGGAGCCCTAGCGAAAGATGCTCCGGACCGGCTGGATCGCAGTCGGTCAGACGAGACCGACTCCGGTGAGCACCTGCCAGATTCCGACCACCGCGAACAGGACCAGCAACACCAACTGCCGATGGGACAGTGCCCAGTTATGAATCGGTTCGAGCACGGCCTGGGTCCGCGCCGGGGCGATCACATAGCTGATGAGCGCGATCTCGAAAACCGCGAGCATGGTGAAGACGAAGACGACGGCCGCGATGACCTGCGTGCTCATCGCGGTACCGGAACCCACGATGATGGTGTCCACCAGCAGAACCAATGGTGGCGGCGGCATGTATCCGATTCCGAGTACCAGTGCCACCCACAGCGCACCGTTCTCCCAGGCGCCCTTGCCGCGGTGAAGAAGGCGCTGAAATGTCGAGCCGAGGTAAGAAACAGCACCCCTGATTCGGCCCACCGGCCGGGCTTCGACCGCTGGTGCCTCCGAGTCCAGTACCAAGACCGACGAATCGCCGCCCGCCCCCGTCGCCACAGGCTGGTTCTCACGCTGGCGGGACCGGAGCCGTGTCGCTATCCACACGGCTATGACGACACAGAGCACGCCGGTGCCGAGTTGAAGAGGCTTGATGGACGAACCTGGGTCCGCGGTCGCAAGATTCTTTGCGAAGGACGCGAAACTCGGGACCATGTGCAGGGCGAAAAGTGCGATCACAAATGACGGCACATTGACCACCAGCGCACCAACCCAGAACGCCAGCAGGTTCTGCACGGGGCGGGGTCGCGAAATCACCACAAGGATCAAACCGAGCAGCACCGGGTTCAGTGACATCAAAAATGCCAAACCCAATAATTCCCGCCACATATCCCTAACCCTACCTCGTTTGCTCGCGAATGACATCTCCTACCGAATCAGCCCGAATTACGCTGGGCGCGTTCAATAGACATGTATTCATCCCGACCCGAAGTGGCTGGATTCAATTAACCATCACGGGAATTGCATCGCGGCGTCATCCGCTACCGCACGTTAAAGCAACCCATGCAATTGAAGGTCACTCGCATATTTTGCGATGATCGGCGCCGATACCTGCGGAATATCGTGGTCGGAACCGATTTTCGCCTTCCGGACGGCCGCGTGAAAACGGTCTGCCGGTGCCATTGGCCCCCGCACGGGTTCCGGCGGCTGACCATCCCAACCGTGGTCCTGCAGGATCTTCAGCATCTGCAACACCGACCCCTGGCGCTGGTGATCGGGCAAGGCGTGCAGACGAGCCTCGAACTGCCGCACCCACTCGCCGAAATCGTCAATGCGTTCGATCGGATGACCGGCTTCGATCAACCAGTCGACGTACTCGTCGATCCCGATGCCGTCGTCATGCGGATTCATCACGTGGTAGGTCTCAAAATCCGCAGATCCGTCGAATGAGCCGGCGGGACCGCCTCCCAGGGCCGTGATCGCCTCCGCCACAAATTCCACCGGCAGCCCGTCGAAGTGCGCGCGCTGCCGATTCCCGTCGGCATCGAGCTGGTAAACGGAGTACGGCGCCACTCCCGTCGCGACGACGCTGAGCACCATGCGGGCCACCGTGTCCGAAGCGTTCACCTGACCGGCATAGCTCGTGTCAACCATGATCATCCCGGAACGGAACACCTTGACCGGCAACCCAACCTGCTCATGAGCTTCCCGCAGCAGCACCTCGCCCGCCCACTTGCTATTGCCGTACCCATTGGCGTAACTGCCATCGGACGGCCTGGTCGCGCTGATGACTCGAATATCGGCGTCTTCGCGGAATACCGACTTCTCGATCTCACGGCCCACATCGGCCGTCGAAATGTAGGTGTATGGCTTGAGTTTTGTTGTCAGCGCAAACCGGATGAGTTCGGCCGTGCCCACCACATTGGGCCCGAACAGCTCGCTATACGGCAGCACGCTGTTGACCAGTGCCGCAGAATCGACAATCAGGTCGACGGTATCGGCCAGCCTCTGCCAAGTGTCCTGATCCAGCCCGAGGCTGGGTTCGGCCTTGTCTCCGGCGATCACCTGTAGCCGGTCGGCCGCCAGCGCCTCGTACACCCGGATGAGTTCCGGGTCACCGCTGTCGAATGTCTTGTCCAGACGCCGGCGTGCCTCTTCGTCAGACTTGGCCCGCACTAAGCAGATCAGTGTGCCGTCGACCTGCTCCAACTCCCTGAGCCATTGCAGCACCAGATACCGCCCCAGAAAGCCGGTGGCTCCCGTCAACAGCACCGTCCGCGCTGTCGCTTCGGCGCGCGGCAGCGTCGGGGCCTTCTGCAGCGTGGCCTCATCGATGAATTTATCCAGGGTGAGGTCACTGGCCCTCACCTCGGTGGCGCCCGGTCCGTGCACGGAGGCATAGGTCGGCCCATTGGCCGGTGCACCCGCGGCGCCATCCAAATACCCACTCAGGCTTCGCACAGAGGGTGCCTCGAACAGCGTCCTTACCGCCAACTGGGCGTCGAACGACGTGTTGATCGCGGCAACCACGCGCATCGCCGAGATCGAATCACCACCGAGATCGAAGAACGAATCATCGGTACCGACGCGCTCGACTCCCAGCACCTGGGCGTAAATGCCAGCAACCGCCTCTTCCACCGCATTGGCCGGGGCCCGATAGCGGGCCGCATCGTCGTATTCGGGCGCGGGCAGTGCTCGCTTGTCGAGCTTGCCGTTCACCGTCAGTGGCAATGCTTCCAACCGCACCAAGGCGGCAGGAACCATATAGGGAGGCAGTCGTTTCGCCAATGCTGCGCGCAGCTCGGCCGGCTCGCCCGTTCCGATGAAGTACCCGACCAGACGCTTGTCGCCAGGTCGATCCTCGCGGGCGATCACCGCTGCCTGCTCCACGCCATCCACGTCGGCAAGTGCCGCCTGGATCTCACCCAATTCAATGCGGAAGCCGCGTATCTTGACCTGTTCATCGGCCCGGCCCAAATACTCGAGCTGTCCAACCGAAGACTCCGACACGCCCCAGCGCACCAGGTCTCCGGTGCGATACATGCGGGTTCCGGGCTCGCCGAACGGGCAGGCGACAAAACGTGCGGCGGTGAGGGCTTGCCGCTTCACGTAACCGATGCCCACGCCAAGTCCCGCGACATACAACTCGCCGACCACACCCGGCGGCACCGGCCGCATCCACCTGTCCAGCACGAACAGCGCCGCGTCGGGCACGGGAACGCCGATCGGCACCACACCCGATCCAGCGATCAACTCGCCGAATGTGGCATAGATGGTCGTTTCGGTCGGCCCGTAACCGTTGATCATCACTCGTCCGGGCGCCCATCGGTCCACTACCTCGGTGGGGCAGGCTTCGCCCGCGACGACCAACGTCAGGTTGTTCAATCCCTCAGGCGACAACATGCCGACCGCCGACGGGGTTTGGAACAGTACGGTGACTTTTTCCCGGATCAACAGATCACGGAAGTCATCGGGCGAGCGCACCACCGAATCCGGAATGATCACCAATCTGCCGCCGTGCAGCAGCGCGCCGAAGATCTCCCAGACGGTGATGTCGAAGACCAGGGACCCGGCTTGGGTCCAGACCTCGCCGGGCCCGGTGGGCATATGGGTGAGCGGGAACTTGAGCGCCTGCGTCACGTTGCTGTGCGCGATAGCGACCCCCTTGGGAACACCTGTGGTTCCGGAGGTGTAGATCGTGTAGGCGATGTCATCGGGAGCCGGCGTGAGCAACGGCGTATGCCCATAGATGGCGCCGGTGGGGTCGTCCTCGGCATCATCGAACTGGACGACAGACACTCCGGACCCATCGAATCGGGCGCGCAGTTCGGCGGTTGTGACGGCCGCGATCGGCACGGCATCGGAGAGCATGAACTCCAGCCGGGTGTCCGGCACGGAGGGATCGATCGGTAGATATGACGCGCCGGTCTTGAGGATCGCAAGAATCGCGATAATCGCCTCGTCGGAACGCGGCATCAACAGTGCCACCGACTCCCCTGGCGCCGCGCCGTAGACCGATAGCAGATTGGCCAATCGATTGGCGGCTTCGTCGAGCTCACCGTACGTCGTCGAGCGGCCTTCGAATGTCAGCGCCACCGCCTCCGGAGCGCGGTCGACCTGTTCGGCGAAAGCCTCCGGAATGGACAACACCGGCTCGGGTCCGCGCACCAGCACCTTGCGGTTACCCCAACCGTCGAGCTGCTTGTGTTCATCGGTCTGCAATACGTCCAGCGACGAAAGTCGTTGGTCCGCATCGGAAACCATGGAGACCAGCACTCGCTCGAACCGCTCGAACACTGCCTGGATGTCGTCCAGGCCGAACTTGTCCGTGTCGTACTCGACGCGAATCCCCAGCTCATGTCCCGGCAGCGCCATCACCGACAGCGGATAGTGGTTGTACTCGCGAGTGACGAACTCGGTGATGGCCAGTTCCTGCACGCCCATGAACGCACTGGTGTCAATGGGGTAGCTCTCGTACAGGAAGAGGGTGTCGAACAGTTGTTCATGGCCTGCGACATGGTGAATCTCGTTGAGAGCCAGATGCTCATGCTCGATGGTGTCGTTGTGGGCACTCTGCAGCTGTCCCAATAGTTCTGCAATCGTGGTGGAGGCGGTGGCACGCGCCCGCACTGGCACGGTGTTGATCAGCAATCCCACGATCGAGTCGGATCCGGCGAGCTCCGCGGGCCGGCCCGAAACCGCGGTACCGAACGCGACATCGTCCTGACCGGTCAGCACCATGAGCAGTTGTGCCCACGCGGCCTGGAGCACGGTGCTGACTGTGGTGTGCTGGGAGCGTGCGAGATCGCCCAGGGCTTGGGTGGTCTCGGCGGACACCCGGTAAGACTCGACACCTCTGGCGCCCGGCGGCGCCGGCGGCGCGACAAGAGTCGGTGTGTCAAAGCCTTCCAGGACCTTGCCCCATGCCGTGCGCGCCGCATCGAGGTCCTGGTCCGCCAGCCAGCTGACGAAACTCCGGTACGACGACGGAGCCGGAAGTCGATGCCCGAAGTAACTGGCGAAGATCTCCTGCAACAGGATCGGCAGCGACCAGCCGTCGATCACCACGTGGTGGAACGTGAGGACGAACCGATGTTGGTTCCCCTCCGTGCGGATCAGTGCCGCGCGCAGCGTCGGCCGATCGGCGAGGTCGCAGACGGCGGCACGCTCGGCAGCGCACAAATGCTGAATCTCTTCATCGGGAGTCAGGTCGTCACCGCGAAGATCGAGGTACCGCCACGCGATCACCGGATCAGCCAGAATCACCTGTACTGGATCACCGAACTGTGTGCAGAAGCGCGCGGCAAGATTGGGATGACGGCGCACCACGGTGTGTACCGCGTCGCGGAGCCGAAGCTGGTCGACAAGACCCGTCACGGTGATGTCGAGCTGCACTGCGTAGAAGTCGATTCCGGCCTCATCGCCTTCGAGCGCTCCCGCAGCGCGAGCGAATGTGGTGTGGAAAAGCAGACCTTCTTGTATGGGTGTCAGCGGCAGTACGTCGACAATCTTGTGCTGCTCGTGCAGCTCATCGATCTGCTGCTGGCTCAGCTGAGCGGGAGCGATATCGGACGGGGTCAGTCCACCGCCGCCACCGCGGACGTACGCGCAGATGCCGGCCAGGGCCTCGAACCACAGCTGACTCAGCCGCTGCACCTGTGGTTCGGTGACCGACGAGGGTGCCCACGTCCAACCGGCGCGCAGATGTGGGCCGGCCTCCTCACCGAGGCCGCCCTCCACAATGCCCGCATTGAGGTCCACCGTGTACATCAGCGGCATGGACACCGACGAGGCAACGCCCGCCGACGAGAGGCTGTCCTCGTTGATGCGCCACAGGTCATCGGTGAGGTCGGCGGCACCGGCACCGAGGCGGCCCAGGTAGTTGAAGCCGATGGCCGGTTCCGGTCCGGACAGATCCACGTCCGGATTCAGGTAGCGCAGCAGTCCGTAAGTCAGCGGATCGGGAAGAGCCCGCAATTGTTCTTTGGCGCTCTTGATGATTGGGCCTAGATCTGGGGACCCGTCGGCGATTTCCTTCCAGGAAAGTCCGCCGACGCTCAGGGACACCGGATACTTGGTGGTGAACCACCCGACAGTGCGTGACAGGTCGATATCCAGTCCGGCAACTCTGCCCAATTCCTCCTGGCGTCCGTGTCCTTCGACGCCGATACCGATCGAGGTGGTGTTGGAGTCCAGGAATTCGTTCCATGCCAAACCGAACGCGATCAGCAGAATGTCTTGTACACCAGCATGAAACGCTGCCGGCACCTCACTAAGCAGCTCGCGGGTGGTATCGGCGTCGAGTGATACCGACAATGTCTTCGCGGTGGCGTAGGTATCCAGTCCGGGCATTACGGCGGGCAGTGCCGCCGGCACCGCGGTCACCTCGCGCCAGGCATCGGCCGTTGCCACCACGTCCTGGGAACGCGCATGCTCGTCGAGTAGAGCGGCCCAACGGGCGAACGATGTCCCGCCCGCGGGCAGTTGGACCGGCTGTCCGCCATGGTGTTGCGCCCAGGCGATGTTCAGGTCTTCCAACAGAATTCGCCATGACACGCCATCGACAGCCAAATGGTGAATCATGAGAGCGAGCTGGCGGGAGTCGGGTACCCACACGGCACTCAATTGCGCACCGGCAGCCGGATTCAGGCGCGAGCGAGCCGCCACCAGCTCTGCGTCAGACAAGCTCTCTGCCACACGCAGGCAGGCACGCGCGTCAACAGTGCCCGTATCCGGAACCAGAAGCGACCAACCGCCGGAGGCGTCGCCGCTCTCGGCACGCAACCTCAAAGTGGCATGGCGGTCCAGGAGCGCCTGCAGGATGACGACGACATCATCCTCGGTTACCCCGACCGGAGCCTGTAGCACGATTGTCTGGTTGAACTGGTCTACGGGGCCCGGCACACCCTGCAACCAATGAATGATCGGAGTGGCAAGCACCGGGCCGATTCCGTCATCGACGATTCCGGCCCGGCCGTCCGAGAGGCTGGCCACCGCCGCCACTCCGCTTACGGTCTGCTCGACGAAGATATCGCGTGGCCGGCAGTGCACACCTGCCGCCCGAGCACGCGACACCACCTGCATCGACAAGATGCTGTCGCCGCCGAGATCGAAGAACGACTCGTCCACGCCCACTCGATCCACTCCGAGGACCTGAGCGTAGATATCGGCCAAGATCTTCTCGACCGGCCCGGAAGGCGCGCGGTAATCAGTTCCGACACTGCGGTATTCGGGAGCGGGCAAGGCACGTTTGTCCAGCTTGCCGTTGACGGTCAGCGGCAATGCGTCCAGGACCACGACGGCGGCCGGAACCATGTACGCGGGCAGCCTTTCGGCGAGCGCGTTGCGTGCCTCGACCGGATCGGCGGTGCCCATGATGTAGCCGACCAGACGCTTGTCGCCGGGACGGTCTTCGCGGGCGATCACGACCGCCTGCTCCACCCCGTCCAGCCGTGACAAGGCCGCTTGTATCTCCCCCAATTCGATGCGATAGCCACGGATCTTGACCTGCTCATCTGCGCGGCCCAGATACTGCAGCTGGCCGTCTTCGCCCCACTGCACCAGATCCCCGGTTCGGTACATCCGCGAACCTGGCCCACCGAATGGGCAGGCCAAGAAGCGAGATGCGGTCAGACCCGAGCGGTGCGCATAACCTGGCGCCACCCCGTTACCGGCTACGTACAGCTCACCGACCACTCCTTCGGGCGCCGGACGCAGCCACTTGTCCAGAACGAACAGTGCCGCCCCGGGCACCGGCGAACCGATCGGTGCCACGCCCGAGCCGGGGGTCAACGGCCCACTCATCGCCGCATAGATCGTGGCCTCGGTCGGCCCGTAGGCGTTGATCATCGTGCGGCCGCTGGTCGCCCACCGGTCCACCAGTTCTGGCGGGCAGGCCTCGCCCGCGACGATGAGCGTCGTCGACTCCAACCGTTCCGGTGACAACATTCCTGCCGCCGAAGGGGTTTGGCAAAGCACGCTGACCTTTTCGCTGATCAGCAGCTCGTGGAGGTCGTCGGGCGATGAGGCCACCGATTCGGGAACCACCACCAGGCGGCCGCCGTGCAGTAGTGCGCCCCAGATTTCCCACACCGATACGTCAAAGACCAGTGAGTGCCATTGGGACCACACCTCGCCCGGTCTGGCAGGCAGATCGGCGCGTACGGCGTCCACCAGCTGCGTCACGTTGTGGTGCGTCACCGCAACCGCTTTGGGAACACCGGTGGTGCCCGAGGTATAGGTCATGTACGCGAGGTCATCGGGTTCCGGGGTGGGCAGCGCCGAACTGGGCTGACCGTCGATGAGGGGATCGTCGATCTCGATGACACTCACATCGAGTCCCTCGAACCGAGAACCCAAGTCCGCCGTGGTGAGCACGGCCACCGGTCCCGCGTCCGACACCATGAACTTGATGCGCTCGTCGGGATGAGCCGGGTCGATCGGAAGGTACGCCGCCCCCGTCTTGAGGATGGCCAGTAGACCGATGATCGCCTCGCCGGAGCGTGGCACCAACAGTCCCACAACCTCTCCCGGGCCCGCCCCGTTACCCGCCAGCAGGTGCGCGATGCGGTTGGTGATCTGATCCAGCTCGCGATAGGTCCAAGACCTGTCCCGGCACACCAGTGCGACGGTCTCCGGCGCGCGCTCCACCTGGACTGCGAAAACCACCGGGATCGAGACGGGTTCGGCGGCGGGCTCGGTGAGCACCGCGCGGTTACCCCATTCGTCGAGACGGTCGTGATCGTCGTCGTCGAGAAGATCCATCGACAACAAAGTCCGGGTGGGATCGGCGCTCATGTTGGCTCCTTCTTCTTCCCTTTAACATCAGATGTCATGGCCTCCAGCACACGCTGGAACCTCTTGACCAACTTGCCAATTCGAACGGCGTTGAAGACATCGGTGTCAAATTCGACGCGCAGCCCCAGCTCGTGGCCCGGTGTAGCTTGGACCGCAAGCGGGTAGTGGTTGTACTCGCGATTGCTGAACCCGGTGATAGACAGCTCGTGCACGCGAGATAGTGCGGCCGTGTCGATGGGGTAGTTCTCGTAGACGAACATGGTGTCGAAAAGCTGGTCATGTCCGACCGCATGGTGGATCTCTTTGAGCGCCAGATGCTGATGCTCCAAGGTCTCCCCGTAGGCGGCCTGCAGCTGGTTCAGCAGGCTCGCGATCGTGGTGTCCGGTGTGATGGTCGCGCGGACCGGCACCGTGTTGATCAACAGGCCCACCATCGATTCCGCCCCGACGAGGTCCGTTGGCCTACCCGATACCGCGGTGCCGAACGCAACATCGGTCTGGCCGGTCAGCCACATCAGCAGCTGAGCCCATGCGGCCTGTAGCACCGTGCTGACGGTGGTGCGGCACGAGCGCGCCAGCTCGCCGAGCGCCTGGGTAGTCTCGGCGGACACCTCGAAGGATTCAACACCTCTGCGGCCCAACACCATTCGCCCCGGAGGGCCCACCAGCGTCGGGGTCTCGAAACCTTCGAAGACCTTGCCCCAGGCCGACCGCGCGGCGTCGTTGTCCTGCCCGGAGAGCCAGGTGACAAACCTGCGATAGGCCACGGGAGCCGGCAGACGTTCGCCGAAGTAGCTGGCGAAGATCTCCTGCAGCAGGATCGGCTTTGACCATCCGTCAAGCACGATGTGGTGATTGGTGACCAGGAATCGATACTGATCTGTCCCGGTTCGGGCGAGTGCGGCCCGGAAAGCAGGCTGGCCCGCCAGGTCGCAGACCGCTGCCCGTTCCGAGGCCGCGAGCCGCTCAACCTGCTCCTCGGCTTCGCTGTCGGCATCCAACTCGAGATATTGCCAGGCCAGTTCGGGATCTGCCGGAATGAGCTGGACCGGTTCACCGAACTCTTCGTAGAACCTAGCCACCACATTCGGACGGCGCCGTATCGCGCTGTGCACCGCGTCTTGGAGCCGTTTCGGATCCAGTGGCCCGCTCAACGCGACATCGAGTTGCACGGCATACAGGTCGTCGCTACCCTCCAGCCCTTCCGGCGCCAGGTTCGAGTGGAACAACAATCCCTGCTGCAACGGCGTCAGCGGCAGGACGTCGGCAATTTCGTACTGCTCGTCCAACTGATCGATCTGCTGCTGAGTCAGCCGCGCGGGCATGACGTCCGAAGGGCTCAGTCCTCCCCCGCCGCCACGGACATGCGCACAGATTCCGGCCAGTGAGTCAAACCAGAGCCTGCTGATGCGGTCGACCTGGTTGTGACTCAGAGCCGACAGTGCCCATGTCCATGTCGCGTGCAGTCGCGCGCCCGCATCGGCGTCTTCCATCACGCCCGCATTGAGTTCGACGGTGTGTCCCAAGGGCGTTGGCACCGCTGTCGCGGCAGCGGTGATAGCCACCCCGTCCTGGTCGATCCGCCACAGGTCGTCGGACAGGTCGACACCGCCCGCACCGAGGCGGCCCAGGTAGTTGAAACCGATCGACGGGTCGGGCCCGGCGACATCGGCATCCGGGTTCAGGTAGCGCAGCAGACCATAGGTCAGCCCGTCCGGCAACGTGCGAAGTTGTTCCTTGGCGCCCTTGATAACCGGCCCCAGCGCGGGGTCACCGGCCACCACCTGCGCCCAGGACAGCTCACCGATCGCAAGCGACACCGGGTACTTACTGGTGAACCAGCCGACAGTTCGGGACAGATCCGCGTCGGCCACGAACTCTTCGTTGCGGCCATGCCCCTCGACATCGATGCCAATCGGCGCTCCGGCCGAGCCCAGGAACTCGTTCCAGGCCAAGGCGAAAGCGATCAGAAGAATGTCCTGAACCCCAGCGTGATATGCGACGGGCACCTCGCCCAGCAGCTCGCGGGTGAGATCAGCGTCCAGCGATACCGACAATTGCCCGGCACTGGCATAGGTGTCCATGGTGGGGTGCACGGCCGGCAACGCCGGCGGAATCTTCTCCACCTGCCGCCAGGTGTCGGTCAGCGCCTCCACGTCGGCGCTGCGTGCGCGCTCATCGAGCAGAGTCGCCCACCGGGCAAACGACGTGCCGCCCGAGGGCAATTCCACCGCCTGCCCTCCGTGGTGCTGCGCCCAGGCGATGTTGAAGTCTTCCAACAGGATCCGCCACGACACCGCGTCGACAGCCAGGTGGTGGACGATCAACACCAAGCGATTCTTGCCGCTCTCCCATAGCGCACTCAGCATCGAACCGGTCGCGGGGTTCAGCCGCGACCGGGCATGGCGCAGCGCCTCGTCGGAAAGCGCTTCGACCGCGAGAAGGCACGCCCGAGCGTCCACCGTTCCCACCTCGGGTATCAGCAGCGCCCACTCGCCGTCGTTCTCCTCGGCACGTAACCGCAGTGTGGCATGCCTATCCAGCAGCGCCTGCAACACGGTCACCACATCGTCCTCGGACACCCCCTCGGGAGCCTGCAGCACGACTGTCTGGTTGAACTCGCCGACATTGCCGCCGAGTCCGTGCAGCCAACGGATGATCGGGGTCGCGACCACCGGCCCGGTGCCCGCGTCGACCACAGTGGCTTCCCCGTCGGCGAATACGGCGACCTGAGCCAGCCGCGACACCGTCTGCTCGACGAAGATGTCGCGCGGTCGCAGCAACAGTCCGGCGGCCCGGGCACGGGCCACTACCTGCATGGACGAAATGCTGTCTCCGCCCAGGTCAAAGAAGGAGTCATCCACACCGATCTGCTCGACGCCGAGCACCTGCGCGTAGATACCCGCCAAGATCTCCTCGACTGCATCCTCGGGCGCGCGGTAATGATCGGCATCCTGGAACTCCGGCGCGGGGAGAGCACGGGTATCGAGCTTGCCGTTGACGGTAAGCGGCAAAGCATCCAAAACCACCACGGCGGCAGGAACCATATAGGACGGCAGACGCTCCGCCAGGGTGGCTCGCACTGCCGCCGGATCCAAAGTGCCCGCCGTTGATTCGGTGATGTAACCCACCAGCCGCTTATCGCCGGGCCGGTCCTCACGGGCGATCACCGCCGCCTGGTCCACTCCCGCCACGCGCGCCAACGCCGCGTGAACCTCACCGAGTTCAATTCGGTAACCACGGATTTTGACCTGCTTGTCGGCGCGGCCCACGTAGCGCAGCTGTCCGTCTTCACCCCACTGCACCAGGTCTCCGGTGCGGTACATGCGCGAGCCAGGAGCCCCGAATGGGCATGCGACAAAACGGGTTGTCGTCAGATCGGAGCGCCCCAGGTATCCACTCGCCTGCCCGGAGCCGGCCACATACAACTCTCCAACGACACCCACCGGCACCTTCCGGAGCCAACCGTCGAGCACGAAGAAGGCAAGATGCTCCAGTGGCACGCCGATCGGGCTGCTGTTGCTATCGACATCTCCGTCGTCGATTTCCCGGAATGAGGCGTGCACCGTCGTCTCGGTGATTCCGTACATATTGATCATGCGCGGCAGCCCCGGATGACTGTCGAACCACGACGAAAGCCGTTGTGGTTCCAGCGCTTCTCCACCGAAGACCACGGTCTGGAGCTTGAGTTGCTGCCCCATTTCGGGCTGCAGCGCATCAGCGGTCTGCAACGCATAAAACGCCGAGGGCGTCTGGCTCAGCACGCTGACTTCCTCGCTGACGAGCAAGGCATGCAACTCTTCTGGTGAGCGGACAACCGCGTCCGGCACGACGAGCAATCGTCCGCCGTACAACAGCGCACCCCAGATTTCCCACACCGAGTAGTCGAATGCCAGCGAATGGCATTGGGTCCAGACCTGCCCCAAAGCCAATTCCGCGTCGAGCGATTCCAGCAGCTGCGCGACGTTGCGGTGGCTCACCGCAACGCCCTTGGGAGCACCGGTAGTACCCGACGTGTAGATGATGTACGCGATGTCATCCACCGCCGGAACAGGCAACGTGGTGTCATTCTGCGCGCTGACCGCCGGATCGTCGATATCGATCACCGGCACATCGGAGGCGCTGAGGCGCGGGAGCAGTTCCGCCGTGGTGACCGCGACGATTGGGGCGGCGTCACCCAACACGAAGTCGACGCGCGAATCGGGATGGGCAGGATCGATCGGCAGATACGCCGCTCCGGTCTTGAGCACAGCCAGGATGGCAGCGATCGCTTCGCCGGTACGCGGCAGCAGCAGTGCCACACGCTCACCGGGACGAGCACCGTGGGTCACCAAGTGGTTCGCCAAACGGTTCGCGGTGGCGTCCAATTCACCGTAGCTCCACGACCGTTCACCACAGGTGATCGCGATCGCCTCCGGGGCGCGTGCCACCTGCGCGGCGAAAAGTTCCGGAATCGATGTCAACGCAGGCTCCGGCCGGATCAACACCGCCCGGTTACCCCACTTGTCCAACCGGTCGTGTTCGCCGGCATCGAGTAGATCGATCGACGACAGCCTCGTGGCCGGGTCAACGGTCATGGCCGCCAGCACCTGACGCAGTTTGTCGACGACGGTATCGATTTCCGCCGAATCGAAGACATCGGTGTCGAATTCGACGCGCAGGCTCAGTTCATTGCCCGGCATAGCCACCACCGACAACGGGTAATGGTTGTACTCGCGGCTGCTGAAATCGGTGATGCCGAGCTCCCGCGCACCGAGCAGCGCGTCGGCGTCGATCGGATAGTTCTCGTACACGAATAGTGTGTCGAAGAGCCTATCCAATCCAATCGCATGATGAATTTCGTTGAGCGCCAAGTGCTCATGCTCAACGGTGTCATTGTGCATGCGCTGCAACTGATCCAGTAGATCGGCAACGGTGGTCGCGGCAGTGATGTTCGCACGCACCGGCACCGTGTTGATCAGCAGGCCAACCATCGAATCGGCACCGGCCAAGTCGGCGGGACGCCCCGACACCGCCGTACCGAACGCGACGTCGTGCTGGCCGGTCAACCACGTCAGCACCTGAGCCCACGCGGCCTGTAGAACCGTGTTGACGGTGGTGTGCTGCGCACGGGCAAGTTCACCCAGTGACCGGGTGATGTCCTCGGAAATCCGATAGGACTCCACTCCCCGACGCCCTGCGGTGGCGAGCGATCCCACCAAGGTGGGGGCCTCGAAACCGTCGAGAGCCCTACCCCACACCGATTGCGCGGCAACGCGGTCTTGCCCAGCGAGCCACGTGACGAAGTTGCGGTAGGGAGCGGGTGCAGGCAGCTGGTGTCCGTAGTAGATGCTGAAGATCTCTTGCAGCAGGATCGGTAGTGACCATCCGTCGATCACGATGTGGTGTGCGGTCAGGACGAGCCGATGCTTGCCCACTTCGCCATCTTCGGCGCCGCCGAGCCCCGAGATAAGTGCGGCCCGAAAGACCGGCTCGGTGAACAATCGGCACACCGCGGCACGTTCAGCAGCACACAACTGTTCCACCTGCTGATCGATGTCACCGATCAATTCGACATGTTGCCAGGCGATTACCGGATCCGCGAGGATGATCTGTACGGGCTCTCCGTATTCCTCACTGAAGCGCGCAACCAGGTTCGGGTGGCGTTTGGCCACTGCACTCACCGCATCATGCAACCGGGCAACATCAAGGGCGCCGGTGAGAGTAAGTGCCAACTGCACCGCGTACACGTCGTCTTCGGTGGAATCTCCAGTGGCTTCCGCGAATCCGGCCTGGAATAGCAGTCCCTGTTGTAGTGGGGTCAGCGGGAGGACGTCAGAAATATCGTACTGCTGCACCAAGGCATCAATTTGCGGCTGGTTCAGTCGCGCCGGCGCCAGGTCGGAGGGCGTCAATCCGCCTCCGCCGGAACGCACATGCGCGCAGATTCCGGCCAGAGCCTCGAACCACAACCGACTCAAGCGATCGGCCTGGGCACCGTCCAGTGCCGATGGCGCCCACGACCAGTTGGCACGAAGCTCGGGGCCCGCCGCGGTGTCCATGGTGCCGGCATTGAGTTCCACCGAATGCGCCAATGGCATCGAAATCGCCGCGGCCACATCCGTCAGCCGCAAGCTGTCCGCACTGATCCGCCAAAAGTCTTCGGAAAGATCGCCCGCTCCTGCGCCCAGCCGGCCAAGATAGTTGAATCCGATTGTCGGCTCGGGCCCGGTCAGATCGACACCGGGGTTCAGATAACGCAGCAGCCCGTACGTCAAGCCGTCCGGCAACGCACGCAACTGTTCCTTCGCCGTCTTGATCACCGGGCCAAGAGCCGCCTCGCCGGCCGACACCTGTGCCCACGAGAGCTCGCCCACCGCCAGCGAGGCCGGGTACTTGGTGGTGAACCATCCGGTCGTGCGTGACAGGTCGATGCGGCGGTGAACAGCCTCGCCGATCTCCTCCTGGCGGCCATGTCCCTCAATATCGAAAGCGATGGGCGCTCCACTGACGCCGAGGAATTCGTTCCAGGCCAGCCCGAAAGCGATCAGCAGAATGTCTTGCACCCCAGCGTGAAATGCCGCGGGTACCTCGCTCAGTAATTGTCTGGTGGTCTCGGTGTCCAACGCTACGGACAACCGTCCCGCGTTCGCGTAGGTGTCAATCTCCGGCTGCACCGTGCCCACCCGGGCCGGCGTAGCCAGAACTTGCCGCCAGGTATCGGCTTGCTCCACCACATCAGTTGAGAGCGCATGCTCCGCCAGCAGCGCAGACCAGCGAGCGAATGACGTTCCGCCTACCGGCAGTTCGATGTCCGCACCGCCATGATGCTGCGCCCAGGCAATGTTTATGTCTTCCAATAGGATTCGCCAGGACACGCCATCGACTGCAAGGTGATGGATGACCAGCGCCAATTGCGCGGTGCCGGGCACCCACACCGCACTGAGCATCGAGCCGGTGGCCGGGTCGAGTGCGGTGCGCGCGGCCACCAATGCCTCATCGGACAGCTCGCCGACAACGTGCAAGCGGTCGCGGGCGTCAACAGCTCCCGCCTCAGGAACAAGCAGCGACCAGTCACCATCGTTGTCCTGCAAGCGAAGACGCAGAGAGGGGTGCCGGTCCAGCAGCGCCTGCAAGACGATGACCACATCGTCTTGCGTCACGGAGGACGGCACCTGAATCACCAGCGTCTGATTGAACTCGACGATGGGGCCGTCGACGTCGCGCAGCCAATGCATGATTGGGGTGACCGCCACCGTACCGAGACCTTCGTCGGCCACATAGGCTTCGCCGCCGGATACTTCGGCCACCGCGGCCAGCCGCGACACCGTTTGTTCGATGAATACGTCTCGCGGCCGGCACAGTACGCCCGCCGCCCGCGCGCGGGCCACCACCTGCATCGACAGGATGCTGTCCCCGCCCAGGTCAAAGAAGGAGTCGTCGACACCCACGCGCTCAACACCGAGCACCTGTGCGTACACGCCCGCGAGAATCTCCTCCACCGCGTTGCCGGGGGCTCGATAGTCGGCCCCCAGGCCGCCGTATTCGGGAGCAGGCAACGCTCGGGTGTCCAGCTTGTTGTTGGAGGTCAACGGCAATGTCTCCAGCACCACCACTGCGGCCGGAACCATATAGGGAGGAAGACGTTTGGACAGAATGCCGCGAATTTCGGCGGGGTCCGCGGTTCCGGTGACATACCCGACCAGGCGTTTGTCGCCCGGGCGATCCTCGCGCACGATCGCTGCCGCCTGATCCACTCCGTCGAGAGCGCCCAGCGCCGCCTGAACCTCGCCGAGCTCGATGCGGTATCCGCGGATTTTGACCTGTTCATCGGCACGGCCCAGGTACTGCAGCTGTCCGTCGTCACCCCACAAAACCAGGTCGCCCGTGCGATACATGCGGGTACCCGGTTTCCCGAACGGGCATGCCACGAAGCGTGATGCGGTCAGATCCGAGCGGCCCACGTATCCGCATGCGACGCCATCGCCGGCGACATACAGCTCGCCGACGACGCCCGCCGGTACCGGCTGCAGCCAGGTGTCCAACACAAAAAGCGCCGCACCGGGCACCGGGGAGCCGATCGGGACCACGGCATCGGGCAGGTCGGCCTTGAGCGGAGCACTGATCGCCACACACATGGTGGTCTCTGTCGGTCCGTAGGCGTTGATCATCGTTCGGCCGGGAGCCCACTTGTCCACAACGGCAGCCGGGCAGGCCTCGCCGACCACCGCGAGCGCGGTCGACTCAAGGCCCTCGGGCGAAAGCATCGCCACGGCGGACGGCGTCTGGGTGAGAACCGTGACCTGTTCGGCGACCAGTAGATCGTGGAAATCTGCCGGCGAAGCGGTGATCGATTCGGGAACTACCGCCAGCCGGCCGCCGCGCAGCAGCGCACCCCAGATCTCCCAGACCGAGACATCGAAGGCCAGGGAGTGGCACAACGGCCATACGCCTGGCTTGGGCAGACCGGCGTCCAACGACTGCATCAACTGCGTGACGTTGTGGTGCGTGACGGCCACGCCCTTGGGCGCCCCAGTGGTGCCCGAGGTGTAAATGATGTACGCGATGTCATCCGGCGCGGGAGCCGCCGGCACTAACCCAGATTGGCCGTCGGCTGGTGAGTCCGTGTGGGCATCGAGGTCAATGACGGCAAGACCGAAACCATCCAGCCGGCCCCTGAGATCAGTGGTGGTGATGGCCGCGACCGGGGCCGCATCGCTGACAATGAACTCCAGGCGTGACGCGGGTACTGCCGGATCAACCGGCAGATAGGCCGCACCGGTCTTCAGCACCGCGAGGATGCCGATGACCGCGCGGGCCGATCGGTCCGAAAACAGGATTACCCGATCGCCGGGTCCCACTCCCCGATGTCCGAGTTGGATCGCCAAGCGGTCGGCGGCCTCGTCCAGCTCGCGGTATGTCAGGCTGCTTCCACCGAAGGTCAGCGCCACCGCATCCGGCTCGGCTGACACTTGCGCGGTGAACAGCTCAGGGATCGACACGGGTCTGGCGGCCGGGGCGGTGAGAATGGCCCTGTTGCCGAGCTCCGCCAGGTCCGCGAGTTCGTCGTTGACCAGGGAGTCCAGAGACGAAAGCCGCCGATCTGGATCGGCGGCCATCTCCGAGAGGAGGCGTTGCAGTCGGACCGCCAGATTTGGCACTCCGAATCTGGCGAAGGGCTCTCCGTCACCCGATGAGCTCAAGACCAACTGATCGCTTGCACCGATAAAGAAAAGCCCAAAATGGCCCATGGGGCCGTGATTGGTATATGACGCGGTCGCGGGCGCGCCAGCGAGGTCCAAGGTCAGTCTGGCCGGAATGAAGTTGACCGCAACACGGTTTCCCGCATGCCGGGGGCCCCGCAAGCCGAATTCCTCGTCCTCGAGGGTGTGCACCGGGAACCGCTGGTGCTGCAGCAGTTCACGGATGCGCGTATCCACATGCCGGCAGAACTCGGCGACCGTGGACTGTGGCGGGGCGTTGAGTACGAGCGGCACAACCCCGGCCATCATGCCCGGCAGCGTCCTGGAATCCGGATGCACGCGCCGGCTGACCGGGAAGTCCAAGGCCACCTCTGATCCAGAGGTGGACCAACCCCGCACCAGCAGTGCGCAGGCGGCGGTGATCACCGAGTATCGGCGAATCCGTAAAACCTTTGTCAGTTCCTTGATCTCACTGACCGTGACGTCGTCCATCTGAACGGAATCGGACGGCTTGTAGCCGTCCGATTCTTCGGAAGCGTGGGGCATCCGGTAGTCGAGCCCGCTGTCCGGAGGGAGGTTGTTGCTCCAGTACTCCCGATCCTCGGCGTATTCGGCGGACGCGACGTAATCCGTCTCCCAGTCGACGAGATCCTGGAGCGTGCCGAAGTAGGCGGGGGGAATGGGTTCGCCCGTGGCCAGCGCCGTATAGATGGATGCGACGCGACGGCTCACCACCGCCATACCCAAGCCATCCAGGTTGATGTGGTGGCACAAGCCGAACAGGTGGAACTCGTCGTCCGCGGTCCGGTACAACGCGAACTTCAGCAGCTGACCGGTCAGCGGCATCAGCGTACGTTGAATATCCGTCGCCTTTTTGCGAGCAAGACCGGCCGGATCGTCCGAATCGCGCAGGTCCTCGAACGCCAGCTCCAGATCCGAATGATCAATCGGGCGCTGGACGATCTGCCCATCCACTTCAAAGAACGCAGCGCGAGCGGGTTCGGCCTCCGTCACAGCTTGACGAATGGCCCGCTCAAGGAGAACTCGTTCTACTTGACCTTCGATCCGAACCAAAAGACCTAGCTGCCACTCGGCACCAACCAGACCGGTTTCCTGGGAAAGCCAGATATCTAATTGTCCACGCGAAAGCGGTAATGCCCGGTCCTCAGACTCCAACATTCGCCTACCCCCTCTCCGAAGGTTCAGCGCCCAAGACCCCCACCTTGCGCCAATCTCTCACGCAGGCTCTTCGGCCGGATATCGGTCCAGTTTTGTTCGATGTACTCCAGGCAGGCTGCACGGTCCGCTTCACCGAATACAACGCGCCAGCCGTCAGGCACGTCGGCAAAAGCCGGCCATAGGCTGTGCTGCTCCTCGTCGTTGACCAAGACGAAAAAGCTTCCCTTGTCATCATCGAATGGATTGATGCTCACGCTTTCTCCAGGTTGCTTCGGTGGACATCGCAAACATACGGCTGAATTTAGAGCGTTGTACGGGGTTTCACAAAGTTCTAATCTTCGTAACTTTGACACATTCCCATTCGCTGCTGCAACTAATTAGCCAGAACATCACCGTTGACGTGTTTACGCAGATCAAGTATGGTTACTGCGATTCCGATCTGTTGCGACAAGCGCACACATGAGTATACCAAGTCCGGGCCCGCTGCGTGAGTCGAGCTTTTTGCGATACCCGAGAGCAACCAAATTTCACTCCACCGCCAGGTGCCACAGCAAAGTATTCAACTAGAACTGGTGACGGTTGTTACCCAATATTGGATCTTGCTGGGAATCTTTGTCAAGTAGCTTGAAGAAGTAGCCGACATCGCTGCGTTCACAAGTTTTACGAGTTCACATACGTGCTCACCTCCAGTTGATTCATTGCGAGACAGACGCCGAATATTACGAGTGGGTGCGTACAGAATGAACTCAGGACGACCTGAATTAGGATTCAAGCCTGAATCGGCACTGCACACGCGATGCTAGCAACAGGGCCCGAGGACACCGCGGTATCGAGAAGTAAATGTGGTGACAAACTGCTACGAATTAAGTTCTCATCTATAAGAAATACCCCAGATATCCAGGGTCGTTAGACCCCCGCGCCCTCACCTTGGGCGACACAACGAATTACGCGAAAAACATTGTTATGCGCGTTTCGCCCAATAACCCGCCGGGCATCACCGACACGATCTATATCGGTGCCCATTACGTGGTGTACAGCGAGTACACAGCCGCGTTGCCGCGCATCGCTCGAAGTGTGCGGAGCGAGGCTCCAAAGCATCCGCATGAGGACTTTCAGCCCGCCCTCAACGGGTACCTTGAGAACAGACCATTGAACGGCCATCGCAGCCGAATGCGAAATACGTGGCGCAGCGTTACGAAAACCGGTTAGTCGACCGGCTGCTCAGCGGTGACGTCCGTCCCGCTGATGGGAGACGAACCGGCCGGCATCAGCATGACAAAGACCGGGAGCCGCACCACAGCACCCGACAAAATGGGCAGCCGGATCGCGACGGAAACTACCTCCAGCTCCAGACGTCTCCCCCGCCGAGTCTCCATCTCCAGACGTCCCGGTAACTGTCGGGGTGTCGCCAGCCAGTCCAGACCGCGTTCTATCGACTCGACGACGTTCATCACTCAACTATACCTATCCGGCCGATGCCCGGCGCATGAAACTCCTTGCCGGAAGAGGAATCTGCCGCATCGTCTAGGCCTTGACAAAGCGGTACATCCGGTATTCGACGGACCCTCCGGCACGCAGATCGTCATAGGCGCGCTGAGCAGGCGCGAAGCGACGGACTATGCCACGAAGTGGAGCAGGCGTGGCACGGTCGATGACATATCGCCACCGTGCCAAGTTCTTCTCCATCCCGCGCCGTACTTCGGCGTTGATTCCGCGCTCCGACACCATGCGCAATGGCGCGTTCGCGAGCGCTACCTTCCAGCCCGCAACGTCCTGAACGCTGCGCGCATCTGTATAAAGGAAATTCCCGCCTGGTCGTAGCACCCGAGCCACCTCGGTCAGGAACACAGGGAAATGGGGATACAGATGCGACGACTCAACATTGATCACCGCGTCAAAGGACTCGTCGGGAAACGGCAGGTCCTCGGCATCTCCCTGAACGAACTCCAGGCCCGGTAGATCGTGTCGCCTGCGGCAGAAGCTGATCCCGTCCGGGTTCAAGTCCATGCCCGTATAGGAGGCAGGCTGCAGGGCGCGCACCAAGTACGAGGCACCACCCCCGTGACCGCAACCGACCTCCAACACCCGCTGACCGCCTAGGTCCGCCTGGGTGGCGGTGCTGTGATAGAGCTGGATGGAATAACGGTCAGGCTCATCGGACGCCGACAGCGGGACACCCATCGCGGGTTCCTCTTCGTACCCATAATTGAGGAACACGACGTCCTCGGTTTCAAGCTTACGCGTGGCATGCCGATAGATGAATTTCTGAACCCGCTGCGTGAACACCGCGTTCAACTTGAACATGACCCAGTCTCGCGACCTCTGCACTGGACGACTCCGTACCATCGACGAAGTATGTCAGAGGTTTGAGTCCAGGACAGTGTTATCAAACCCTGAACTGCCTTGCGACAGTTGAAGAACCAGAGATAATGGCAACCGTTCGGGTTCACCGACGCGACAACCCGCGACAACCCGCGACAAACACTGAAGGGCCAGGGACAGTATGAAGTTTGCGCTGGCATGCTACGGAACCCGCGGCGATGTCGAACCATCCGTCAGCGTGGGATGCGAGCTGTCACGTCGCGGACACGACGTAAGCATTGCTGTGCCGCCCGAACTCATCGGCTTCGCGGAATCAGCAGGCCTGGCCGCCGTGCCGTACGGGCCGAAATTGCACGACTTTCTGCAGGACGAATTCCTCCGCACCTTCTGGACTCGATTGATGCGCAATCCCATCGGTGCTTTGCGTGAACTCTGGGCACCGATTGCCCGATACTGGCCGGACACCAGCACCACGCTGCTATCGCTGGCCGAAGATGCGGATTTGTTGTCCACCGGGCTGAACTTCGAACAGTCCGCGGGCAACGTAGCCGAGTACTTCGACATTCCGCTGATCATGCTGCACCACTTTCCGATGCGGCCCAATGGGCAACTGTTACCGATGCTGCCGGCTCGGCTCGTCCGATCCGGTGGGTTGCTCTCCGAATGGCTGTTGTGGCGCGCGACGAAGGACGCCGATGACGCGCAGCGGGAGGTCCTTGGCCTCCCGAGGGCAACCCGCCCCTCGGCATTCCGCACCGCCCGCCGAGGCGCGGTGGAAATCCAGGCCTATGACGCTGTTTCCGTACCTGGGTTGGCGATGGAGTGGGCGAAATGGGGCGATAGCCGACCGTTTGTCGGTGCACTCACGATGGGGCTGACAACCGGAGCCGACCAGGACGTTGCTGCTTGGCTCGCCGCGGGGAAACCACCGATCTGCTTCGCCACAGGCAGCATTCCACTCGAATCTCCCTCCGACACAGTCGAAATGATCAGCTCCGCATGCGCGGAGCTGGGCGAGCGCGGGTTGATCTGCGCCGGCGGTACCGATTTCAGCGAGATCACCATTCCCGACCATGTCAAAGTGGTCGGGGCCGTCAATTACGCGGCGGTCTTCGCGGCCAGCCGGGCCGTCGTCCACCATGGCGGTTCGGGAACCACCGCGGCCAGCCTGCGAGCGGGTGTGCCGACCCTGATCCTCTGGAGCTCAGCCGATCAGCCGTACTGGGGAAATCAACTTAGCCGACTCAAGGTAGGTGCTGCCAGACGATTCTCCGCCACCGATCGCAATACACTGGCGGCCGACCTACGCCGGGTCCTTCTTCCAGAATATGCGGTTGCGGCCCGCGCAGTCTCCGCTCAGATGACCTCCCCGACGGATAGTGTCATCAAGGCCGCCGATCTCTTCGAGAGCACCGCCGGCCGAAAAGCGGTGTGAGGATTGCCCGCTATTGAGGCGGCTTGATGATCAGACCTTGCCCGGTGGGCAAGGCAACCACGGACACGCCCAACTCGCGAGCCACGTCGTCCATGGCGATGCGCTGCTCATCGCGGCCACGGTTTGCGTAGTCGTCCAGGAGCACGAACGCCCCCGGCGACAATCGTGGCCAAAAATACCGCAGAGTCTCCACTTCCGGTGGAGCACAGTTCATGTCGATATGTAGAAATGCCACCGCATCGGTGTCGACTTCAGCAAGCGTCTCGGGTACGGCCCCGACGATGACACGCTGATTCTTCCACTGCGCGAAATTCGCCTTGACGCTGTCCACCGAGCTGACATACATGCCGTTTTTCACGAGTTTGTCGCTCTTTTCGAGCGCGCCGGCATTACGCTCACCGGCGCTGACGAAGCGTGGATCGAGACCGGCGAAAGTGTCGAGCAGATAGAACGTCTTGCCCAACCGATCCCAATCGAGGTACTCCATGATGGCGCTGCTCAAGAATCCGTAGCTGACCCCGCACTCGACGAAATCACCCTTCACCTTGTTGGCGCTGGCCGCCGCCCACAGCCCCACATGTACCCGCCAGTGCCACTGGTACCAGTCCGTGCCACCCAGCGCGCGAACGCCGCGTTCATACGCACGCTGGAAGTCGGGATCATCAAGGAACGCATGACTGTTGAAACAAATCAGTGCATCGTTCGAATAGACTTTAGGGAGAAGTGTGCGCGCAAGCCAATACTCCTTGCGGACCGCCCACAGCTGGATACGGGTACGGAGCGATAGCTCATCTGCCACAGCGGAAACGATAGCATCCGCCGTCGGTAAACTGGTGAGAAAGGCTCGCCACGAACCAATTCAGCTTGATCGAATCGCTATGGCTCACAAGCTGATCGATGTACGTCCTACGATCACGCAGCATCGCGATCAAGAGGAATCGGTGGCCGCTCGGCCACCGTGACTGCCTGCTTCCGGGTAAGCCGGGACTTCAGTGCGATAGCGCGTTTTTCCACGACAAACCAACTGAAAGCCGCCAGCGGTACGGTGGCAACTGTCGCAATGACAAAGAACAGCAACAGATTCAGACTGCCCAGACCCGAGACGACCAACAGCTGCTGTATGGGATAGGCGTAGATGTACGTACCGTATGACAGATCGTTACGTAGATTTAGCCGCGGTCTGTGGATAAGCGAGCCCGAGACGATGACCGCATAAGCCAGGGGCAACGCGGCCACATCTCGATAGTTCTCAAGCAGACCGGATACCAACACGATGGCAACGCTGAGCGCGACAAGCGACCAGCGCGCCGGCAGAATATCTTTGTACTGATTTAGCAGAGCGCCCGCCGCGAACATCACGGCAAATCTGGCCACCATCTGCGGGATCGACGTCGCCGCAAAGACTGGGTAGGAGAGATAGGCCGTCGCAGCGAGAAAGAACACGAATGCTGCCGGGACAACCCATCGGCGCTTCAGTAGGCCGGCGACGCCCAGCACTGCCACCGCGATGTAACAGATCATCTCGAATACGAGCGTCCAGATCGAGCCGTTCCAAACCCCCGGCCAGGGGACACCGCGCGGCGTGCCGTCGACGCCCGCGTAGTACACGTTGAGCAGGCCGTTGTTGATGACATATTCGATCGGCTTGTGTGAGGCGAACAGATCCGAGACCGAGCCGCCCTGGATGAGGACACTGGTGGGGGCGATAACGAACGCGATGATCGCCAGACACACCCATAACCCGGGAAAAATGCGCAACCCGCGAGCGATCGCAAAGTCCCGAAGCTTCGGTTTCCGTAGCCAACTCGCAGTGATAAGAAATCCCGAGACGGCGAAAAAGCCGTCCACTCCCACTTGTTCGATGAGCTGCTCGAACGGACGGTACGTGATGGTTCGACCGGTGAGTGGCCACGAATGCCAGAAAATGACGCTCACCGCCAGCGCGAGCCGCCATGCGTTCAGCGCGTTGTTTCGCGGGTCGAAGACCTGGCCGAGTGTCAAACCCTTAGCCTGCCCGGTCGCACCCGCCTTGGTCATGCCGAACACCTCGCCTGCGCGAACCGCTCCATGGCATCCGCGGCAGCGACAGCACTTTCACCGGGTTTGGTCATACCGGCCGCGAGCTCCCGGGCCCGATCGGCATAGTCCGACGCCAGGATTCGTCGCAAGTCGGCTACCAGCGACTCGCGGGTGGTCGTCGAAAAGCGCCGAGTAGTGCCTACTTTCAACTTCTTGACCTGACCACCCCACAGCGTTTGATTGGCGTCCATCGACAAGATCAACGTGGGAACTCCAGCCCGCAGACTGGCCGCGGTGGTGCCCGACCCCCCGTGGTGCACGACTGCCCGGCACGCGGGAAAAACAGTCGCATAGTTCACCGCGCCCACGACCTTGACGTGTTCGGGGAGCTGCGCGCCGCCAAAGTCGCTCCACCCGGCACCGATAAGCGCACGCTCGCCGAGCTCGGCACACGCCGAACCGATCATTTCCAATGCGGCGGAAGGCGATTCAACCGGCATGCTGCCGAAACCAAAAAAGATCGGTGGCGTTCCCCCGGCGATCCACGATGCGACCTCCTCATCGGCTTCCTGTGTCATCGCCATGGTCAGCGAGCCCACGAATGGCCGCAGTCCATTCCACTTCGCCCATTCGGTAGCCAGACCCGGGAAACAGACCGAGTCATACCCCTGAATCTCAAGCGAGCGACGCTCGGCGATCCGCTGCGGCGAGGGACTCGAAGCTTTCGGCAAGCGAAGCTCGCGCCGCTGGGCATCCTCCACCTTCTTGTTCAGCCGCCAGGACACCCAATCGAAGGCTCTCATCGCCGCGCGGCCCAGACGAGAGGGCAGGATTGTGACCAGCTGGCCGTTGGGACGCATCGGAATATGGTGCAGCGTGACCAATGGAATGTCATGGTACTCAGCGACATTTGCGGCCGGCTCCTGGTAACTCTGCCCGGCGAACAGTACATCGGCCCCCTGCGCCGCAGACATCAGCGTGGTGTTCATCTGCGCCCAGCACTCATCACTAAGCTCCCACATCTGACGCCACATCGTTCGAATCTCCCGCACCTTCCAGAAAGTGTGAAAGAAGAACGTCCAGAAATTGCGATACACGTCCAGCCACGTCTTGGTGTCCAACCCGTAGGAAACCGTCTCCAGCCCGGCCGACTCCGTAAAGCTGATCAGGTCGGGCGGCACCGCCATGACGACGTCGTGTCCCCTGCGCTGTAGTTCACGAGCCACGACGACAGAGGGCTCGATATCGCCCCGCGTTCCGTAACTCGCCAGCACAAATTTCATCGCTTCCAACGCCTTTCGGGTATCGCGGTTCAGTGGAGTGAGTCCGACGTCATTCCTTACGCCAAAACACCCCTGTACCGTCAATTTCCATGATCTCAGCAGTTATCCCATGCTTTGCCCGATAATCCGTGACGGCCTGTTTGCATGAGTCAAGCGCGTGGTAATCGTCGATGATGCAAAAACCTCCCGGGGACAAACGCGCGTAGAGCCCGTCAAGCGCCTGGATTGTCGACTCATAGAGGTCCCCGTCGAGCCGCAATACCGCGATTTGTTCAATCGGGGCGTCATGCAGCGTGTCTTTGAACCAGCCCGGCACAAAACGGACCTGCTGATCCAACAACCCATAGCGCTCGAAATTCGCCCGGACATTCTTTTCGGTCACCGCCAGGATGGGCGCCGCGAGATGCAGCCGGTCTCCCTTGTCCGCCTTGTAATTGGCAGTGTCCGGAGGTGGCACGCCCTCGAACGAGTCGCAGAGCCAGACGCTTCGTGTCGTATCCCCGTACGCGGCCAGGACCGCACGCATCAGGATGGACGCACCACCACGCCAGACGCCACATTCGACCAGGTCTCCCGGCACGTCATCGGCAAGTACCGTCTCGACGCACTGCTGCAGGCTGGTAAGTCGCTGCATTCCGATCATCGTCAGTGCATCTGCCGGCCAGTCCAGTCCCAAGTCACGCTTGTGCGCATCGAACGCGCGCTTGCGCACGAGCACGTAGTCGCCAAATTTGAAAAAGGGACGATGCAGCCAGTTCCAACCCACTGGCACAAGTTCATCAACTCCGTATCTGGTGAGGTCCTGCCGAAGCAGGTCCAGATAAGCGGATCGAGTGTCGTAATCGGTCACGGTCAAGAACTGCCCCTATCTCGAAATGCTGGTGTCCCGTCCCAGCGGTAAGAATAGCCGCCCGCACGACTCCGTCGACACGTTTCGAGCTCGGCTACTCCGTTGTGGGGACTGCATTTTCGGTGGAATCTGTCAAAAAATCTTATGAACCGATGTCGCCAGATATTTCCGGCTCACGCGGGCGAAGTTTCCACGGTCCTTCATTAATATTCAGGCTCATCGGAACACCGCACGGGGCAGGCTCTTGGGCTTCTCCGCCCGGTGAATCACGACCACCGAGTCGAACACCTCGATCCGGTCGATGATGGTGGTCGCGAGGGGCACCTGAACTCCCTCAAGCCTCCTGGGATGGCCCTCCATGATCTGGTACACAGAGTTCATCTCCAGATAGTGAGCATGCATCGCGTCCATCAGCCACTTCGTGAAGTCGATGAACGATTCACGCTGATCGCGATAGATCGTCCAGTAGTTGGCGCACACATCCTCGACGATGTAGACCCCACCGGGCCGTAGCCGCGGAAACAGGTATCTGAACGAGCCGATCATCTGCTTTGGGGTGTGCCCGCCGTCATCGAGAATCGTGTCGAACGGGCCCAACTCGTCGACCACCGCCCCGAGGAATCGAACATCGGTCTGGTCACCGATACGCACGTGGACGCGATGCTCGGGATCATCGTGCCGCGCAGACTCGGGATTGATATCCAGACCCACGATGGTCGCGTCCGGCAAATACTCTCGCCACATTTGCAGCGAGCCACCCCGGTCCACCCCGATCTCCAGCATCCGCTCGGTCCGCGCGAGGGCATGCTGATAAATGGGCAGGTAATGACGCAACTTGTGCACCTTCTCGGCGCCCTCGAAGATCCGGCCTATCGGAGTATCCATGGCCGGAGTGTCGTCAGCGGACATCAAGACTTTCCCTGCTAAGTCCGGCCCGAGGGCATCGAGCATACGACGACGGCCCGCGTATCGATAGCGCCGTGCGATAAACGGCGGCTTAGGCTGGAGGGTTAGCCGAAAAAGCGGCATACTCACGGAACCCTTTGCGGTTCTTTACGGTTCGAAGAACGCGATTCGTTCCGAGACTTCCGAAGCGCCATACACATCAGCCTACCGACACGTTCCCGGTGCTATCGCCAAGCTAACTGTCCTCATGCGGCGACAGTGCCCGTTCCCGCGGCGCCACGCTATCCGCGACCGCCGGCTCCACACCGAGAGTACCGGCCGAGGTGGCGCGCTTCCGTTTAAGCCGAGACTTCAAAGCCAGCGCGCGTTTCTCGATCAGAAACCAGCTGAATGCCGCAGGTATGAGCGTTGCTACTGCTGAAACACCAAAGAATACAAACGGATTCAAGGCGTACAGACCCGCGACGGCCAGGAGCTGCTGAGTGGGCGAGGCGTAAATGTAGACACCGTAGGACAGATCAGTATGAATGTTCATGCGCTTGTTCTTGATCAGCACACCCGAGACCACCACGGCATAGGCCAGTGGCAACGCCCCGAGCACTCGATAGTCGGGCAACATGCCCGAAAACAGCACGATCACGACACTCACCGCCACTAATGACCAGCGGGCCGGTATGCGATCGCGCCACTGATACAACAGCGCACCGGCGGAGAACATTATCGCGCTACGCACCGCCAGCTGTGGGATGGTCCAGAGGCCCGGGAATGTCAGCGGCGGCAGCATGATCGCCGCAATTGTCGCCAGAATCAGTATCACGGGTGCGGTCCAGCGGCGACTGGCCAGGCCGAGCAAACCCAGACCGGCCACCGCGATATAGCACATCACCTCAAAAACGAGTGACCACAAAGACGCGTTCCAGATTCCCGGGTACGGGATATCGTGCGGCGTACCGCCCACGTCCAACTGGAGTTGCACCAAGGCACTGTTCTTCAACACGTACTCGACGGGTGCGCTGGAGAACAGCAGCCTCGTCGCGGAGCCGCCCTGGATCGCCACGCTCAGCGGTGCCACGACAAACGCTGTTATCGCCAGGACGATGTAGTAACCCGGCAGGATACGAAGAGCTCGCGCTACGAAATACTCACGCACATCGGGATTGCGAAGCCAACTCGCAGTGATCAGAAATCCTGACAGGGCAAAGAATCCGTCGACTCCCACCGAGAAGAGCAACTGAAGGATCGCTTTCGACTCCACTACCCGCCCGGTGAGAGGAAACGAGTGAAATAGGATCACCTCAGTCGCCAAAGCGAGCCGACATGCGTTCAGCGCGTTGTTTCGTGAATCGAATACAGAACCGAGCTTCATGCGCCTCCGCCACTCTTCGCTGGGAGCGTCATCGTATCGCCATCGCAGGGACTGATCACGCTTTCCGGCATTTCTGCGTCAGGTTGGAAAAACATTGCCGCAGCCCAGGATTCACAGCAATCATAGGATGCCCGCGGTTATCGATCGATGCCGAGGCACCGGCTTGCTCAAAAACGATTCGGGCAGTCTTTGTCGATCCATTCGAGCAGCGCATGTAGGCCGTCTTCCAGTGTCCACTTCGGACTCCACCCGAGGCCCTCGACTGCCGGCGCGATATCGCAGCTCGCCGCGCGCACGTCCCCATCGCGAAACTTCCCGACAACGACGGGTTCCGGCGCCGCGCAGATATCGGCCACCTTGCGCGCCAACTCGTGGATCGTGGTCGCGGTGCCCGAACCGATATCCAGGGTGCGGCGCTCGGTGGCAGGTGTGTGCACCGCGGCGAACAGCGCATCGACAACGTCATCGATGAATACGAAATCGCGGACTATCCGCCCGTCTTCGTAAACCTCCAAGGCTTGTTTCTCACGTGCCAACCGCGCGAACAGGGTGACAATTCCGGTGTATGAATTGGTGAGCGATTGCCCGGGACCATACACATTCTGCAGCCGCAAGACACTCAGATTGGTGTCGTGCGCTGCGGCCCAGGACGCCAAGAGGTGTTCCTGCGCAAGTTTTGTACCCGCGTAGATGTTGGTCGGTCTGGGTTCCGTGCGATCAGCACAACTGGAAAGCGGCGTCGCGGATGCGCCCGCCGGGCCTTGTGGATCCCATTCACCGGCAAGCAGCTGCGCGTGGCTGCGCGGCCGCGGGTAAAAGACCTCCGCGCCGGACTGCCACGCGCCTTCGCCATAAACGGCTCGTGACGATGCGAGGACCAACTGGTCCGGTACGAGTGCCGAACGGCTGAGGGCATCCAGAAGTTGAGTTGTACCTACTACATTGACGGAGCCGTGGCGGGTCGCCTCCGAAAGCGACTGTGCTGTGCCCGTCTCCGCGGCCAGGTGGACGACCTGGGACGGCTCGAACAAGCGCAACACCGCATCCCAGTCCGGTGCGTGGGTGACATCGCCGGTGAACAAGCGCACCGACGCCGGCAGGTCGATCGCCCGCCCCCTGGCGTGGACCTGTGGGTGTAGGACGTCCATTACCGCCACGTCGTACCCCGCCTGGATGAGGCGGTTGGACAGCGCGGATCCAATGAATCCCGCGCCACCTGAGATGAGCACAGATTTCGACGCACTGGTCTTTGACAAGCCGAGCCTCCCGTTCTTTTCAGAGCAGTTAGGTGACCGGCACGCACCGGTAATGCGTTCCGGGTGAATGATATCGATGGTGGTTCCGCTACGCGGGGTTGGTCTCTCACACTCTGCCGCGGGTAGCCATCCAGGCCTATGGGTGGGAAGCCTTTGCCTCCAGCAGGTCGGCTGCCTTGCTGACGCTATCGTGCGGCTTCGACATATGAGGGGCGATCGCGCGCGCCCGGGCCGCACATTCCGGGGTGAGAATCGTGCGTAGGTCCGAGACCAGAGAGTCGCGGGTTGTGGTCGAAAACCGCCGGGAGGCACCCACTCCCATACGCCTTAGCTGGTTCCCCCAGAACGGCTGATCACCAACGGTCCACAGAATCAGCGTGGGCACTCCTGCACGCAGACTGGCCGCCGTGGTGCCCGATCCGCCGTGATGAACGATCGCGCGACTCACCGGAAAGACCGCCGCGTAGTTCACCACTCCGACCAGTTTGACGTGTGGCGAGGTTTGGACGCCGCTGAAGTCGGTCGCCCCGGCACATACCAACGCGCGCTCTCCCAATTCTGCGCACGCTGAACCGATCATCTCGACTGTCTCGGCCGGAGATTCAACGGGGATGCTCCCCGAGGCAAAGCAGATCGGCGGGGGCCCCGAGGCTATCCACGACATCACCTCGTCATCAGCCGAGGTCGTCAGCTCCATGGTGAGAGCACCCACGAAAGGCCGTCGGCCTCCGTATTTCGCCCACTCTTCGGCCAGCCCCCGGAAGCACACGGCGTCGTAGGCCTGAATTTCCAGCGAATTGCGCTGACCTATACGCTGCGGCGACGGGCTGGTCGCCTGTGGCAATCCGAGATGTCGTCGTTGGGCATCTTCGGCCCCCTTGGTGACCCGCCAGGTCAGCCAGTCGTAGGCGGTCATCCCCGTCCGGGTCAGCATCGGCGGTAGCACCGGGAAAAGCTGACCATTGGGACGCCACGGCATCGTGTGTAGTGCGACCAACGGGATCCCATAGAACTCAGCAACATTGGCTGCCGGCTCCTCATAGCCCACACTCGTGGACAGCAGGTCGGCTCCCTCTGCCACCGACACCAGGGTTTCACTCATTTCCGACCACTGTTCGGTCACCAGCTTCAGCGCCTGCCGACACAGTGCCACCAAGTCCTGCAGCCGCCAGAAGTGGCGGGTCCACGACGTCCACAAGTCGCGGTACTCATCGAGCTGCGGGCCCACGTGGATTCCGTAGGGCACCGCGGACAGCCCGACCGAGCCGGCAAAACCGATCAAGTCGGGAGGGACGGCCATGCGCACTTCATGACCCCGGCGCTGCAACTCTCGCCCAACAGCAACGGCAGGTTCGATATCGCCGCGAGTGCCATAACTTGCCATGGCAAATTTCATGACGGTATAGACCTCCCCGATATCTGAATGTGCCACAGAATGGACGTCAATATTCTCGGCCATTATTACCGATTTCGCCCGCCTCGGATAGCCTCAATGCAATAGGCATACACCCGTCTCCAATTCCACCGCGGGCCAGTAGCTAAGGCTCCGAAAAATGTATCGACCTGCCTTGCCGCATATAAACGACGAACTCGAATATGACGGCAATGAGAATGCGGCCGAACACACGTTCCAGGACCGCCAGTACGCTCCGTCGACGCGCTCGCCCCCAGCAGCCGGGCCCAGTGAGCGCCGATCACCAATACCTGCGCAAGCATCTCGGGGGCTCGGTGCCGGGCACCGATTCCGTCGGCATTCCAGCTTCGTACGCGATAGGGTGACTAGGGAGTTGCGCGGGGCATGTCAGAAAAAGTCGCCACCGCAACCGGACTCGCATTTGTCATCGAGTAGGAGCACACGTTGCGCGGCATCATTCTCGCAGGCGGCTCAGGCACTCGCCTACACCCGATAACGACAGGCGTCAGTAAGCAGTTACTGCCGGTCTACGACAAACCGCTGGTCTACTACCCCCTGTCCACCCTGATCATGGCGGGCGTGCGCGACATCCTGGTAATCACCACCCCCGCCGATGCCCCGGCTTTTGAGCGCCTACTCGGCGACGGTTCAGCGTTCGGGATCAATCTGAGTTATGCCGTGCAACCCCAGCCAGAGGGGCTGGCACAGGCTTTCGTCATCGGGGCGCAACACATTGGCACCGACACCGCGATGCTCGCGTTGGGGGACAACGTGTTCTACGGGCCCGGCCTGGGCACGAGCCTGCGCAGGTTCGAGAACATCGACGGTGGGGCAATATTCGCCTACTGGGTAGCCAATCCGTCGGCATACGGCGTGGTCGAATTCGATGCCGCAGGAGTTCCCCTGTCCCTGGAGGAGAAGCCCGCGACACCGAAATCTCATTACGCCGTACCGGGGCTGTACTTCTACGACAACGATGTCATCGAGATCGCCCGGTCGCTTCAGAAGTCGGCACGCGGTGAATACGAAATAACGGAGATCAACCAGATCTACCTGGATCAAGGTCGGCTCTCGGTCGAAGTCCTGCCGCGCGGGACCGCTTGGCTGGACACCGGAACGTTCGATTCGCTACTGGATGCGAGCGATTACGTCCGCACCATCGAACGCCGTCAAGGTCTGAAAATTGGCGTTCCGGAAGAAATTGCGTGGCGTGCCGGTTTCATCAATGACGATCAACTTGCCGCCCGTGCCCAAAAGCTACTCAAATCTGGGTATGGAAGTTACCTACTTCAGCTCTTGCAGCGGAAATAGCCCGATATTCCGGTTGGCGGTAACACTACGGAGTGTCAGACGTATAAAGAGATGTGGGCCTGGGAAACAACCCAGGCCTTGAGTACGGCTGAATACGTAAAGTTGATGTGGTCGGTACGAGGAGGCAATTGAGAACATGAACAAACTGTCACTGACGAAAACCATCGCGGCCGTGGGCGGTATCACCATGGCGTTGAGCGCGGGGGCGGGCCTAGCATCCGCAGACCCCGTTACGGACGAGATGGTCAACAGCACCTGTACGTACGAGCAGGCGAACGCCGCCCTACACGCGGAGAACCCAATGGCCGCAGAGTACTTCGACGCGTCGCCGCCCAACCAGCAGTTCATGCGAGAGTTCCTCAGCTCGCCAAAGGACAAGCGCGTGAGCATGATCAACCAAGTCAAGGGAAATCAGGGCATCGAGTACGTCATCCCGGTGTTCCAGCAGATGGTGCGCAGCTGCCACAAGTACTAAGACCTGCCAGACAGACCTGAAGGGCCGGGTACGACGCGATCGTCGTACCCGGCCCTTCAGGCTCTATGCAAAAAATTGATGCGAAACCGGTTGAACGGCAAGACCACTACTCAGAAAGCCGCGGCAGCTCGGCCGTCGGCCCCTCGTCGTCATGGCGTGCATCGGTGTGCCAAGCACTTGGCGCGGACGCGCCAACGGGCGTCAGCAGCGCACTCGGCGGGCGCGGGCGCACACGCTGTGGCCACCAGAACCACCGGCCCAGCAGCGCCGCGATCGACGGGGTCATGAACGAGCGCACGATCAGGGTGTCGAACAGCAGGCCCAGGCCGATGGTGGTACCGATCTGCCCGATGATCTGCAGATCGCTGACGACCATCGAAGCCATCGTGGCGGCGAACACCAGTCCTGCCGATGTGACCACCTTTCCGGTACCACCCATCGCACGGATGATGCCCGTATTCAGTCCGGCGCCCAGCTCCTCCTTCATACGGGAGACCAGTAGCAGGTTGTAGTCGGAGCCGACCGCCAGCAGGATGATCACCGACATCGCCAGCACCATCCAGTGCAGATTGACTCCCAGGATGTACTGCCACAGCAGCACCGACAAACCGAAGGACGCACCCAGCGAGAGCGCCACGGTACCGACGATCACCAGGGCCGCGATGAAACTTCGGGTAGTGATGAGCATGATGATGAACACCAGGCAGATCGCCGCGATACCCGCGATCAACAGATCGTATGTCGAGCCGTCTTTCCAGTCCTTGGCAGTCGACGCAGCACCGGCGATGTACACCTTGCCTCCGACGAGAGGCGTCCCCTTGAGCGCTTCCTCCGCCGCGTTCCGTACCTGCTCGATCCGCGCGATCCCCTCCGGTGACATGGGGTCGCCGTTGTGAGAGATGATGAACCGCACAGTCTTTCCGTCTGGCGATAAGAACGAACTCATAGCGCGCTGGAAATCAGGATTCTTGAATACCTCAGGCGGCAGGAAGAACGAATCGTCGTTCTTCGACGCGTCGAAGGCCTCCCCCATCGCCATGACATCGTCGGTGGTTTCATCCATCTGGGCGAACTGGCCCGACATGGTGGCGTACATGGTCAGCACCGAGGTCCGCATGCTCTGCATGACCTCAATCATCTGAGGAAACTGAACGAGCAACTGCGGCATGATCGCGTCCAGCTTGTCCATGTTCTTGACGAGTTCGACCAGTCCGTCATCAAGCGCATCCGCGCCATCCAACGCATCGAAAATCGACCTGATCGACCAGCAGATCGGGATATCGAAACAGTGCTTCTCCCAATAGAAGTAATTGCGGATCGGCCGGAGGAAGTCGTCAAAGAGTGCGATGCTGCCGCGCAGGTCGTCGGTGATCTGCTGCACCTCGTGCGTGTCGGCTGTCATCCGGTGCGTCGTCTCCGACATCTTCTTCATCACGCCATACGTGCGTTGCATCGTCGCGATCATCTTGGCCATATCGTCGGCCTGCTTTTGCATTTCGGCGATGCGCTTCTTCTGAAAACGCGTTGCCTGAACTTGTCCAGCGCTTTGCAGACTCAGCAAGAAGGGCACCGAGGTGTTGGCGATCGGGGTACCCTCCGGGCGGGTGATCCCCTGCACCCGCGAGACTCCCCGCACCTTGAAGATGGCCTTGGCCACCTTGTTCAGCACCAGGAAATCCGCGGGGTTCCTTAGGTCCCTGTCGGTTTCGATCAACAGCACATCGGGCGTAAGACGCGACTCGGAGAAGTGCCGCTGAGCGGCAGCGAATCCCTGATTCGCCGGGATATCGCTGGAGATATAGAGCCGATCGTTGTAGCTGGTCTTATACCCCGGGAGGGTGGACAGTCCGACCAGTGCCACCGCCAGCGACGCGACCAGAATGGGCGCCGGCCACCGCACAACCGCGGTACCGATGGCTCGCCACCGCTGAACCCTCAACTTGCGCTTGGGTTCCAGCAGACCGAACCGGCTTGCCACCACGATTCCGGCGGGTACCAAGGTAACGGCCACCGCCACTGCCGCGAGCATGCCGATGGCACACGGAATACCCATTGTCTGGAAGTAGGGCAACCGGGTGAAGTGCAGGCACAGAATGGCTCCAGCGATTGTGACGCCCGACGCCAAGACCACCGGGGCGACGCTGCGATATGTGGTGTAGTAGGCCGTCTCTCGGTCCTGGCCCGCCTGACGTGCCTCCTGATACCGGCCGAAAAAGAAGATGCCGTAGTCGGTACCCGCGGCGATGCTCAGGAAGACCAGCATGTTGACGGCGAAGGTCGAGAGCACAAAAACGTCATGGTGGCCAAGGAACGCGACGATGCCACGGGCCGCTGCCAGCTCGACTCCCACCATGATCAGCAGCAGGATCACGGTAATCACCGAGCGATACAGGATGAGTAGCAGCGTGAAAATGATGACGACGGTGACCGCCGTGATCTTGAGGATCGATTTGTTGCCCGCGTGCTGCATGTCCGATGCCAGCGGCGCAGCACCTGCCACATAGGTTTCGACATCCTTGGGCGCCGACGGTGATGTCCGCTTTACGATGTCGCGAACCGCAGCCACCGACTGGTCACCCTGCGCGGTACCTTGATTACCCACGAGATTCAGCTGCACATATGCGGCTTTTTCGTCGGGGCTCTGCACGCTCGACGACGTCAGCCGATCTCCCCATAGATCCTGCACGTGCTCGACGTGTTCGGGATCGTTCCGTAGCTCGCGAACCAGCTGAGCGTAGTACTGATGTGCGTCATCGCCGAGCGGTTCCTTGCCCTCGAGCACGATCATCGCGGAACTGTCCGAGTTCGACTCGTTGAAGTCCTTGCCCATCCGCAAAATGGCCTTCACGGCGGGCGCGTCCTGCGGCATGAGCGATACCGACCGTTCATCCCCAACCGTTTCCAGCGCGGGGATGGCCTTGGTCCAGTCCCAATTGACCGAGGCCAGCGTCGTATAGAGGATCAGAACCAGCCACCCCAGGATGATCAGGGGCGACAGCGTTCGAATAGTCCGCGCGATGAACGGTCGCGAGCGCGCCGAGTCTGTCTCGGCACTCATACCCGGTTTCATCAATTCCTCTGCAGTACCGAGCGGACCAGGCGCGGCCCCCTCCACCCGCGCACCGCGCCGACAGGGCGGGGAGAAACCTGCAACGGCCACCAGAACCACCGGCCCAGGAGCGCGGCGATAGCCGGTGTCATGAACGCTCGCACGATCAAGGTGTCGAACAGCAGACCGAGACCGATCGTGGTACCCACCTGCCCGATGGTGAGCAGGTCGCTGACGATCATCGAGCCCATCGTGGCCGCGAACACCAGCCCAGCGGCCGTCACGACCTTGCCGGTACCACCCATCGCGCGGATGATGCCGGTTTTGAGTCCAGCACCCAGCTCTTCCTTCATTCGTGAGACCAGCAACAGGTTGTAGTCAGACCCCACGGCAAGCAGGACGATGACGGACATCGCCAGCACCACCCAGTTGATCTGTATGCCGCAGATGTGTTGCCACACAAGAACTGACAGACCAAACGATGCCCCAAGCGAAAGCGCCACCGTACCGACGATGACCAAGGCCGCGACCAGACTCCGCGTCATCAACAACATGATGATGAAGATGAGGCACAGTGCCGCCACGCCCGCGATCAGGAGATCGTATTTCGATCCCTCGACCAGCTCACTGACCCCAGCGGCCGTACCTGCCAATGAGAGTTTGGCGTGCTCCAGAGGCGTCCCCTTGAGAGCTTCTTCCGCGGCCGTCTTGATTGGCTCCACCCGCGAGATGCCTTCGGGGGTCGCCGGATCCCCTCGTTGAGATATCAGCATGCGCGAGGACTTGCCGTCCGGGGACATGAAGATCTTCATGACGCGCTGGAAGTCCTTGTTTTTCAGAACATCCGGCGGCAGGTAGAACGAGTCGTCGTTCTTGGAGGCATCGAAGGCCTTGCCCATGGCCGTGGAATTCTCCGTGGACTCGTCCATTTGCGCGAAGATGCCGGACATCGTGCTGTGCATGGTCAGCATCGATTCACGCGTGCTCTTCATGGTCTCGATCATGATCGGGAACTGTTCGAGCAGCTGCGGCATCAACTTGTCCAGCTCGTCAAGATCACCGACCAAGGTTTGCATCTTGTCGGTCACCTGATCGACGCCGTCAAGGGCGTCGAATATCGATCTGATGGACCAGCAGATGGGAATGTCGAAGCAGTGCTTATCCCAATAGAAGTAGTTGCGGATCGGCCGCCAGAAGTCTTCGAAATCCTCGATGTGGTCGCGCAGCGTCCGCATGTCCTGCTGGAGGTCCTTGGTGGTGCTGACCATGCGGTGTGTGGTGTCGACCATCTGATTCATCAGGTCGGACATGCGCTGCATGAGAGCGATCGTCTTGGACATATCGTCGGCCTGTTTGAGCATGTCGTCCATACGCGCCCGCTGGAACGGCAAGCTCAGTCGCTGGCTCGCATTCGACATACTGAGCATGAACGGCACCGACGAGTGTTCGATCTGTGTGCCCTCGGGCCGGGTAATGGACTGCACATTCGCAATGCCCGGCACCGCGAACACGGCCTTGGCCAGCCGGTTAAGTACCAGCAGATCAGCCGAGTTGCGCATATCGTGATTGGCTTCGATCAGCAGGATGTCGGGTGTGGACATCTTCGATTCCGGGAAGTGCCGCGAGGCGGCGACGAGTCCCTGAGTCGCGGGTATGTCCTGCGGGATGAACTTGGCATCGGTGTAGCTGGGGTTGTATCCGGGCAGCGTCAACAATCCGATCAGGGCAACCGCCACCGTCGCAGCGAGGATGGGCCCGGGCCACCGCACGATCGCGGTACCGACCCGCCGCCACCGACGCGTCGTCACCTGTCGCTTCGGGTCGAACAGTCCGAAACGACTGCCGGCGGCGATGCAGGCCGGGACCAAGGTCAGCGCCACCGCAACCGCCACCAAAATGCCTACCGCGCCGGGGATACCCAGTGGCTTGAAATAGGGCAGGCGGGTGAAGTGCAGACACGCGATGGCGCCGGCGATGGTCAGACCAGAAGCCAGCACAACCTTCGCCACACCCTTATAGGCGGTGTAGTAGGCGGATTCGCGATCCTCCCCGGACTGACGTGCCTCCTGATAACGCCCCGCGAAGAAGATTCCGTAGTCGGTGCCGGCGGCGATGCCCACCGATACCAGGAGATTGACGACGAACGTGGTCAGGCCGACGATCCCGTGCATGCCGAGGAACGCGACAAGACCGCGGGCGACCTGCAACTCGATGCCGACGGTGAACAACAGGATGATGACGGTGATGATCGATCGGTAGAGCAAGAGCAGCATCAGGAAGATCACCCCGACGCTCACCAGGGTGATGAGGATGACCGTACGGTTTCCGCTCTCGGCCATATCCGAGACGATGGCCGCCGGTCCCGTGACATAGGCCTTGACGCCCGGCGGCAGCCCCGGAGTTTCCCTGACCACCTTCTGAACGGCTTCCACCGATTCATTCGCGTCAGCCTGACCAAAACGCCCTGTCAGATTCAATTGCACATACGCGGCTTTTCCGTCGGCGCTCTGCGCGGCACCGGCAGTCAGCGGATCACCCCAGAAATCCTGCACATGCTGCACATGCTTCGGATCGTCTTTCAATTGGCGGATGACGGCGTCGTAATACTTGTGCGCATCGTCTCCGAGGGTGCCCTCTCCCTCGAGCACGATCACCGCGACACTCTCGGAATTGGACTCCTGAAAGACCTTCCCCATCTGCGTCATCGCCTTGACGGACGGCGCATCCGGAGGGCTCAGTGAAACCGAATGCTCTCGCTCGACGATCTCCAGTGGTGGCACCTTGACGGTCAGCAAGACCGTGATCGCCAGCCAGCCGAGAATAATGAAGACAGCGCCCCGGCGGATAATGGTCGCCATTATCGGCCGATGCGATTTAACCTTGCCGTCGTCCGCGCTCATGCGGCCTTCAAGAGGCACGAGGTGAACGCGTTGGTCTGATTTGTCACCTTCTCGGATTTGACCTCATCGTCGACGATGATGCGGCAGCCGATGCTGCTGCCGTCGCCCTGCGCCATGATGCTTCCCACCGCGGTGGTCTTGCCGATCTCAAATTTGACGGACCACGGAAGTGGCACTTTCTGAATGAACAGCGGATCACCATTGACATCGAAATAACTGATATCAGCTACATTTCCCGGCGACCCGAAAACTTCGTAAGACATCTTCTTTGGGTCGAACGATTTAGCGTCACTCACATTCGTATCAGCATACGAAGGGCGCTTCTCGTTACCGAATACGCCGTGGAGTCGCGACACCGTAAATCCGCCGACGGCAATTACCGCAATCACCAGCAGCGGAATCCACAGACGCATCAAAAGCCGAAGAATCGTAACCCTCCTCGTCTATCTCCGCATCCGGCACCGTGCGCGGATCTGCGCATCCCAAATTGCAAAACGCGGAACACCTCAGCGGTGCTCCCCGGCCGTTAAAGATTAGACCATGCATCTGAGCCGCGTATGCACCCGTTGCAGACCCGATATCCATTGATTAACACGCTATTTGGGATACGAGCGTGTACAGATTTACTGCAGGGAACCCGAGCAACGATCGCGTGCGGATTTTGCATTTCACAGAATGGGTGAACAGATAGTTAATCAGCAGTTGAGGCCCCTCTTTATGACCCCGAGGCCCCCTAGCCGGTCCGAGTGACGCCGGTCATAGCGAGAAGCAGCGTGGCCAGACATGTTCGCCCGTCACCCCAGCCACGGTAGCCCCAGAAAGCAAACCAGCTTGATCGTCCGGTTACCTCGGGCCCGCCCCTAACAAAGCGGAGGTCGATACCCCTGGATGGATCCCATCCTTGCCAAGACTGCGAAGGTGCAGTTCGCAAAGCGCGTACGCTGGCCACGTGTCCAAAACGTACGTTGGAGGGCGCCTTCGTCAACTCCGGAGCGAACGCGGGTTCAGTCAGGCCGCGCTCGCCCAGATGCTGGAGATCTCGCCGAGTTATCTCAACCAGATCGAGCATGATGTCCGACCGCTGACCGTTGCGGTCCTGCTGCGCATCACCGAGGTCTTCGGTGTGGACGCGACATTCTTCTCTTCCCAGGACGACAGCCGCCTCATCGCCGAGCTACGCGAGGTAGTGCAGGACAAAGACCTGGATATCGACGTCGACCCGGCCGAGATCGCCGACGTGGTCGCCGGGCACCCCGCGTTGGCCCGCGCGATGGTCAATCTGCACCGGCGCTATCGAATCACGACGACGCAATTGGCCGCGGCGACCGAGGACCGCTACACCGATGGCAGCGGCAGCGGATCCATCACCATGCCGCATGAAGAAGTGCGCGACTACTTCTATCAGCGCCACAACTATCTGCATGAGCTGGATACGGCCGCCGAAGACCTGACGGTTCGTATGCGCATGCACCGGGCGGACCTGGCCCGCGAGATCGCGGACCGCCTCACCGAGGTGCACGGCGTACAGATCGCCCGCCGGATAGACCTGGGCGACAGCGTCCTGCACAAATACGACCCCGCGTCCAAGACGCTGGAAATCAGCAATCACCTCTCGGGTGGACAACAGGTCTTCAAGCTGGCCGCCGAGCTGGCCTATCTGGAATACGGCGATCTCATCGACACGATGGTCGACGACGGCAAGTTCACTTCTGAAGAATCACGCAAGCTGGCGCGGCTGGGCCTGGCCAATTACTTCGCCGCCGCCACGGTGCTGCCCTACCGTCAGTTCCACGGGGTGGCAGAAGATTTCCAATACGACATCGAGCGGCTTTCGGCCTTCTATTCAGTGAGCTACGAGACCGTCTGCCATCGGCTGTCGACGCTGCAGCGCCCGTCCATGCGTGGGGTGCCGTTCTCCTTCGTTCGAGTGGATCGCGCCGGAAACATGTCAAAACGTCAGTCGGCCACCGGGTTCCATTTCTCCTCCAGTGGCGGAACCTGTCCGCTATGGAACGTCTACGAGACCTTCGGTAACCCCGGCAAGATCCTGGTCCAGGTGGCCCAGATGCCCGACGGACGCAACTACCTGTGGGTCGCGCGCACCGTTGAGCGCCGCGCATCCCGATACGGCCAGCCCGGTAAGACCTTCGCGATTGGGCTGGGGTGCGAGCTGAGACATGCACACCGGCTGGTCTACTCGCAGGGCCTGGACCTGTCCTCCGAAGGAGCTACCACGCCGATCGGTGTGGGTTGTCGTGTCTGTGAGCGTGACAACTGTCCCCAGCGCGCCTTCCCCGCACTCGGCCGGGCACTCGACCTGGACGAGCATCGCAGTACGGTGTCGCCATACCTCGTTCTGCAGGAAGGAGCTCACCCATGAGCAGTGGCCGTATCCCGTCAGGTGGTCTGCGCGAGCTCGGACCCATCAACTGGGTGATCGCCAAGGGCATGGCACGTGCGGTAAACGCCCCGGAAATGCACCTGGCGACCACGCTCGGACAGACGGGCGCCAGGTTCTGGCCATGGCTCGCCTATTCCGGAGCCATCCTGCGGGGTACCAAACTGTCCACCCGGGACACCGAGGTGGTCATCCTGCGCGTGGCCCACGTCCGCGAGTGCGAGTACGAACTGCAGCACCACACCCGCATCGCCAAATCAGCTGGCATCGATCCGGCGTATCAAGAGCGGATTTTCACCGGGGCCGGTGCCGAGGGGCTCTCCGACAAGGAACGTGCCCTCATCACGGGTGTTGACGAGATTCTCACTACCAGAACGCTTTCCGATGAGGCATGGGAAGGACTTTCGAAGTTCCTGGACCGCCGCCAGCTCATCGGTTTCTGCCTCCTGGTCACTCAGTACGACGGGTTGGCGGCCACTATGTCGTCGTTGCGGATCCCGCTGGATCACTGACCGCCGGACCAGCCGCCGCTAGCCCTCCAGCCGCGCGAGATGTTCCGCGTTGTACCGATCCCCCGCTGCCGCTGCAAGACATTCGAGGCGGACAAGATGCTCCGGTAGCAGTTCGATATCCACCGCGCCGACGTTCTCGTTGACACGCGAGACCTTCGTGGTCCCGGGTATCGGCACGATATCGTCACCACGAGCGAGCAACCACGCCAACGCTACCTGCGCGCTGGTCGCCCCTATCGAGGACGCCACCGAACGAACCTCCTCCACCAGCGCCAAGTTCGCATCGAAGTTTTCTGCACTGAACCTCGGCTGTTCTCTACGGAAGTCTCCCTCGGCCAATTGGTCTCGCGAGCCGATGGCGCCGGTGAGAAAGCCGCGGCCGAGCGGCGAGTAGGCGACCAGGCCAATGCCTAGCTCGCGGATGGTCGGCAAGATCTCGTCCTCGATATCGCGGGTCCACAACGAATATTCGTTCTGCAGCGCCGTGATCGGATGAACGGCATGCGCCCGGCGTATCGTCCCGGCAGCAGCCTCCGACAACCCGATATACCGAACCTTCCCTTGTTGAACCAGCTCGGCCACCGCTCCGATGGTGTCCTCGATGGCGACATTCGGGTCGACACGATGCTGGTAGTAGAGATCGATGTGGTCAACACCGAGCCGCCGTAACGATCCTTCGACAGCGGTCGAGATGTTGCCGGGAGTGCTGTCGAGGACCTGCGATGCACCATTGCCGTGAGACACCAATCCGAATTTGGTGGCAAGGACAACCTCGTCACGCCGGCCCGCGATGGCCCTACCGACGAGCTCTTCATTAACGAAGGGACCATAGATCTCTGCGGTATCAATCAAGCTGACGCCTAGGTCCAGCGCGCGCCGGAGCGTGTCGATGGAAGTCGCTTCGTCGGGCCCGCTTTCGCTACCAATCGCACGGTAGTAGGCGGACATCGACATGGCGCCCAGGCCGATCCTTGACACAGATAACTCACCGAGCCACGTGTGTTTCATGTCAGTTCTTCTTTCCTCCGGCGGATTGAGCCGAGGCACCATTGACCGACTCCGTGTAGTAGGCGACCTTGAAGTCGACGACCCTGAGGTCCTCGGTGAGCCGCTCCATTGCGGCCAGAATCCGGACGCGCTGCGCGAACAGCAGCTCCAAGCGCTCGGCGTGGGTCTCCTCACCACCCGCGAGGAGTTCGATGAACCTCCGCATATCGCGTACCGGCATGCCGGTACGGCGTAACCGCAGCATCAGCTGGACACGTTCGATGTCGTCGTCACTGAAACGGCGCCTGCCACCGGCGTCGCGGGGGACCCGCGGAAAGAGGCCCTCACGCTCGAACCAGCGCAGCGCATCGATCGACAGTCCGGTTCGCTGGGCGACGTGCGAGATGGGGAAGCCGGCATGGGATGGCTCACTTGTGCTCACAAAGCCACGGTAGAACCTGGAGTCGACTCCAGGTCAAGTGTCAGATTCCGCGCAAGACGCCACCAAAGTTGTCGCAGGTACCGCGCCCGGCGCCATCTGCACCGTTGACACGTTCTCGATGCGGCCGCACGATCGGTCCATGCGCTTGGTCCAGGACTGTAGGTAGGCGCGCAATCCCGTTTGCGCGCTATCGGTTTCACCCCACCCCGCCAAGCGAAGGTACCCCCACATGTCTTCCGCAACTCATCAACTCACCGTCAACGGCAGATCGCTGCGGACGGCCGACTCTCACGGACTCGAACGCGACGCCATCGGCTCCTGGGGCGTCTTCGCCCAGGGACTCGCGGCGGCCGCGCCCAGCGTCGCGGTCGCGACGGTGCCGTTCTCGCTCTTCGTGGCGGCCGGCAAGGGCGCCGCCTGGTCGGCGGTGATCGGCCTGGTAGCGGTTGTGCTGATCGCCACCACGATCAGCTTCCAGGCCAAACGGACGGTGTCCTCGGGCTCACTGGGTACGTATGCCGGCAATGGGCTGGGCCCCGGCGCCGCCTACGCCGCAGGCTTCAGCCTGCTCATCGGGTACATAACCTTTGCCACCACCGGGACCCTCGGCGGCGTGCTGTACTTCGAGTCCTTCCTCGACGTCATTGGAATTCATTCGGAGGCAAACGGATTCAAACTCGCCTTGGTCGCATTGGTTGTCGCATTCGCCGTCTACCTGCCATACCGCGGCGTCTCAATCTCGGCGAAGTACGAGCTCATCTTCGAAATTATCGCCACCGCACTAATTCTCATCATCATCGTGGCCTCATACATCAGCTATGGCTGGCGCATCGACACCGAACAGTGGGCGCTCACGAATCTGGGCAACAGCACCACCTTCATCGCGGCTGTCACGGCAGTGGGCGCGTACGCGGGGTTCGAGAGCGTGGCATCCCTTGGCGCCGAGTCCAGGGACGCGCACCGCACCATCGCCCGGTCGCTGCTGCGTGTTGTGCTGATTATCGGCGTGCTGTACATCCTGGCCACCTATCCGCAAATTCTGCAGTTCCGGAACATAGACGGCGACAGCGCGATACTTCCGCAGATTGCCACGAATGCCGGCGTGGCATGGGCCATCTATCCGATAAGCCTTGCCGTGACCATAGCGTTCATCGTATTCGTCACCGCCGTGATCAATTCGGCCGCACGCGGTCTCTTCACTCTCGCACACGAGGGCGCGCTCCCGGCAGTACTCACGCGGGTACACCCGACCTATAAGACCCCTGTCGCGGGCATCTTCCTCATCGGGATCATCGCGACGGCGTTCTCCGTTACCGCCACCCTCAGCTCGGTGGGCCGCCTGGTGTTCGATGTCTATGGAAACTACGTGGCCAACTGGGGATTCCTGGTCAGTTATCTGCTCGTGGTGGTGGCCACACCCATCTGGCTGTACCGAATCAAGGCGCTCACCCCGGCACGACTGTCGGTCTCGGCCGCCGCCACCGTGGCCATCGGGTACGTGATCTTCAGCAATTTCTATCCGATTCCCAAATTCCCGTTCAACATCCTGCCGCTGATATTCGGCGCCATTCTGCTCGCTGGACTGCTGCGCTACTGGTATCTGCGCATCCTGCGGCCCGAGGTAGCAGCCCGGATCGGTTCCATCCAAACACTTTCCGAGTCCGAAAAGGAACGCCTGGCTGAACTCGGCATCCTCGAAGTTCTCCACGAGGAGCCCGCCGCAGAGCCCGTACCCGAACCCGTCGATACAGGAGTTCTCGTCAAATGACCACCGCCACCACCTCACCAGTCCATGCCTATCAAGGATAGTCAGTGATACCGAGTTCCGAGTGGGAGCAGGTGGCCGCACGCGTCGCCGGCGAGCTGTCCGCCACCGCGCTGACGCGCGACCGGGCCAATCAAAATCCCATTGCCGAGATTGAGCTGCTGCGCCGGTACGGCCTGTTGTCATTCGCCACTGCGCGCGAATTCGGCGGCGCCGGAGGAAGTTTGGTGCAAGCACTGCAGCTCGGGCGCATCATTGCTGCCGCCGACGGGTCAATAGGACAACTGCTGGTCTACCACTACTCCAACGGAGTGTGGACCTACATCCTCGGGTCGCCGACTCAACGCGAATACATCGCGCGTGGCGTGGGCGGGCACGGCTGGTTTCAGGGCAGTGTCAGTAATCCACGCGATCCGGGTATCACGGTCACCCGAACCGAAGAAGGTTATCGCGTCAACGGCAAACGGACCTTCGCCACCGGGGTCGCCGTGGCCGACTTGATCACCGTCCTCATTTATGAAGCCGAGCCCATCAACGCAATCATTCCGAGCGAGCGGGACGGACTACGGTTCAACGACGACTGGGACAACCTCGGACAGCGGCTTACAGCCAGCGGCAGTGTGGAATTCGACAATGTTCTGCTGCGTCATGACGAGGTTCTCACCGGGCTTGACGAGTACTCAGGGCTCGATGGGTCGCGCGAGCGCCGCGACGGCCTGCGCGCGCTGTTCAGCCAACTGATCTTCGTGCATCTGTATCTCGGCATCGCCGAGGGCGCGCTGGCTGCCGGCGTGGCATACATAAGAGACAAGGGCCGTCCCTGGCCAGAGGCGCACTCGACCGACGTGACAGAGGATCCGTACCATCAACAGCTGCTGGGTCGCCTGTCGGCAGGGATCGCCGCGGGTGTTGCCCTAGCCGATTCCGCTACAAAGGAATTCGAGCAGGCTTTGGCGTTCGGTGAAGCACCGACGGAGGCACAGTGGGGCGCACTGGCAATCCGGGTAGACCAGGCGAAGTCGGTAGCCACCGAGATATCCCTGGACGTGACGCACAACATCTATCAGGCCACCGGCGCCCGGTCGACCGCCAACTCCGTTGGTTTGGATATCTATTGGCGCAACGCACGCACGCACACCACGCATGACCCACTGCCATACCGTCAGCGCGAGATCGGCAGGCACCTGCTGACCGATCAATGGCCTTCACCGCGCAGCCTCAATGGCCTGGGGCGTCTCGCCGAAACAACACAGGGCAAGAAGCCGTGACCGACATCCGTTTCCTACAGAGCCGGGCGGAACACGAACGCGCCTTCACGGTGTTCTGGCGCGCCATGGTCGGGCTACCCGCGCTCGGAGCCGTCGCAGCGGACGAATTGTTAGAATTAGGGCGGTATTTGGGCGCATTCGTGCAGGGAGAACTGATCGGCGGCGCCGATTCGTACACCAGCTGGCTCACCGTTCCCGGTGGATCCCGAGTTCCGCATGCGGCGGTCACTCATATCGGTGTATTACCTACTCACACCCGGCGCGGAATCCTCACCGCCTTGGTCACCCGGCAGCTCACCGATATCGCGGGCCGGGGCGAGATTGTCGCCAGCTTGCGTGCTTCCGAAGCGGTCATCTACCGCCGCTTCGGTTATGGGATAGCGACCAGCAGTGCGACTTACCGCATTCAGCGGCGCCGGGCGGCGCCGCTGCGCCCCATCGATACTGGGGCAATCGCCCTACTCGACGCGGCAGCATCGCCCGAAGGGCTTGCGGCAATTTACGAGCGAGCGGCGTGGACGGGATCCGTGGCGCGTCCGCCGCAATGGTGGCGCTTGCATGAGCTTTTCGACGCCGCCGACCCCGTCAAGCCTTATGTAGTGACGCACCCGGACGGTTATGTGCGATACCGGCCGCAGGACACCGCCGAGTGGTTCTCCAGCAGCGCGCGCACCATATCCGTTGACGATCTTGTCGCACATAGCGACGAGGCGTACCGGGCGCTGGTCGGCCATCTGCTGGATCTGGACCTGGTCGACGTCATCGAACTCGGACCGCGCCCCATCGATGACCCGCTCCCCCATCTGGTGACCGATCCCCGGGCCGTGGCGGTAGCCGGGATCCGCGACGAGACGTGGCTGCGACTGGTCGATGTCGAGGCGGCATTGGCGGCGCGTACTTACACCGACGGCGCACCGGTGGTCATCGAGGTACAGGACACCCTCCTCCCACACAACGCGGCACGTTTCTCGGTGAGTTCCGACAAGGTGCGGCGCACCCAGCACACTCCCGACATTTCGGTCGATGTCGCCGCCCTCGGATCGGTCTATCTCGGCGGCAACACCTGGACACGACTTGAGCGAGCCGGTCTGGTGTCCGCGCAGTCGCCGGGAGCGATCCGCGCCGCCGATGCCCTCTTCTCCACCGGTACGCAACCTTTCGCAGGTACCAACTTCTAGGAGTCTGCCGTGTCATCCAGGAACGGTCGCCAGCTTCATCTGCTGGCCTTTGGCAACGTGCGCGCGGGCGGCGCATGGCGGCTACCCGGCGTGCGGAACGGCCCGGCCAACCAGCTCAACACCCTGGTCGCCATCGCGAAGGCGGCCGAGGCTGCCAAGTTCGACGCCGTCTTCTTCGCCGACGGTCTCAACTTCGGGCCGAAAGCAACCTGGGCCCACAAATCCACCGAGGACTTCGAACCACTCACGGCCACCTCCTACCTGGCCGCGGTGACCGAACGCCTCGGCCTCGTGGTCACCGGTTCGTCAACATTTCAACCGCCTTACCACCTTGCCCGCCAACTGTTGTCGCTCGATCACCTGAGCTCGGGGCGGGCCGGGTGGAATCTTGTGACAAGCTTTGCGCAGGCCGCTGCCGCCAACTTCGGCGAGCGGGGTTTCCTCCCGCACGATGAGCGCTACCGGCTGGCCGAAGAGACGTTACAAGTAGTGAAGTCACTGTGGCATTCCTTGGAGCCGGACACCGTCATCGAGGATCGCGCGGCGGGAATCTACAGTGATATCAACAAGATTCATGTCGCCAACCACGATGGGGAATTTCACAAGGTCAAGGGACCGCTCGGGGTAACCCCCTCCCGCCAGGGGCATCCAGTGATATTTCAGGCCGGATCGTCCACCACCGGAAGAGCCTTCGCCGCCAGACATGCCGAGGTGGTCTTCACCGGACAGACCGACGTCGAACGGGCCAAGAACTTCTACCGGCAACTCCACCAGGAGGCGCGTGCCGCCGGCCGAACCTTCGCTCCCCTGGTAACCCCGTCGCTCGGTGTGGTCGTCGGCTCGACAGAGGCCGAAGCACTCGCCGCGGAAAGTACGATCTACGAACACTTCATCCCCGAGTACCAAGCGGGTTGGCTGCTCGAAGTCGATGTCAACGTCGTCGGCGCCGACCTGGACGGCCCGGTACCGGCATCGGCTTTCCCGGACAGCACCGAAACCCATCAGACCGCCCTGGCGGGATACAAACACCTTGCCACCGTGGGTAATCCCACGGTCAGAGAGTTCCTCTACCGCACCTTGAATGCCTTCGGCACCCGGTTTGTCGGTTCCGCGGAGCAGGTCGCCGATCAGATCGAGCTCTGGTTCTCGGAGGGAGCCGCCGACGGCTTCATTCTGAGCACATCGGGACTGCCTGGCCAGTTCGAGCTCTTCACCGAGCATGTGGTACCAATCCTGGTGCGACGAGGCCTCTTCCGCGCCGAGTACACCGGGTCGACGCTGCGCGAGCATCTAGCCTTGCCATGGCCTGTCCCGGCACGCCCGCCCGCCCTACTCGCCTAAACGTCAAGCCGCTGCGGTGACCTCGCGCAACGTTCCGTTGGTCACGTCGTAGACGAAGCCGCGCACACTGTCCTTGCGCGGCACGAACGGATTGGCATTGATCCGCGCGAGGGATTGGCGGACATCCTCGTCCAGATCGGTGAAGGCCTCGGCGGACCACGGCGGCTTGATGCCTGTCTCATCCTGAATCGACTGTTTGAACGCGTCGTCGGTGAAGGTCAGCATTCCGCAGTCGGTGTGATGGATGAGAATGATCTCCTCGGTACCCAAGAGCCGCTGCGAGATAGCCAACGACCGGATTTCGTCCTCGGTAATCACGCCACCCGCATTGCGGATGACGTGCGCGTCGCCCTCATGAAGACCAAGCAGCCCATAAGGATTCAGCCGCGCATCCATGCACGCGACCACAGCGACCTTTCGGGCCGGAGGCAGCGGCAGTTCGCCTTTGTCGAAACTGGCCGCGTAGGCCTGGGCATTCTTCAGCAGTTCGTCAGTGGTCGACATGGCGTGAAGTTATGCGCAGGCACGCATCCCGTCAACGGTTACAAGCGATCTGATCCCAGAGTCCCCGAAGAGGGGAATCAGAAGTTGATCATGTGCCCCGCAAGTCCGTGGAACGCTTCCTGCAGCGCCTCGGACAGCGTCGGGTGGGTATGCACATTGCGGGTCAGCTCATTGACCGTCAGGTCCCACTTCTGCGCCAGCGTGAGCTCGGGCAGCAGCTCGGAAACATCGGGGCCAATCAAGTGCCCACCGATCAGCTCGCCGTACTTGGCATCGGCGATCAGCTTCACAAATCCGGTCGGGTCGGCCAGGCCATGTGCCTTACCGTTCGCCGTGAACGGGAACTTGGCCACCTTGACGTCGTATCCCTCGGCGCGGGCCTGTTCCTCGGTGAGGCCGAAGCTGGCCACCTGCGGCTGGCAGAACGTCGCCCGAGGCATCATCCGGTAGTCGCCGAGCTCCAATGTCTCTGCACCAGCGATGGTTTCGGCCGCCACAACCGCCTGCGCCTCGGCGACGTGAGCCAGCTGCAGCTTGGACGTGACGTCGCCGATCGCGTAAATGTGGGGCACATTGGTGCGCATTCGCTCGTCGATGGCGATCGCACCGCGATCGGTGAGGGCCACGCCGGTGTTCTCCAGGCCGAAGCCCTCGACGTTGGGCGCGAAACCGATGGCCTGCAACACCTTGTCGGCGACGAGCTCGCTCTCCTGCCCGTCCTTGCTGACCTTGACGGTGACCTGCGACCCGGAATCGGTGATCGACTCGACCTTGGTGCCGGTGAGAATCTTGACGCCCAGCTTTTTGTACTGCTTTTCGATCTCCTTGGACACCTCAGCGTCCTCGTTGGGCAGCGCACGCGGCAAGAACTCGACGATGGTGACGTCCACCCCGTAGTTCTTGAGCACGTAGGCGAACTCCATGCCGATGGCACCCGCCCCCGCGATGATGATCGAGCCGGGCAGTTCACGGGTCAGGATCTGCTTTTCATAGGTGACCACGTTCTCCGAAAGCGAGGTCCCGGGTACCAGGCGCACACTGCTGCCGGTGGCGATGATCACGTTGGCGAAGGTCAGCGTCTCATGAGAACCGTCGGCCTTCTTGACCGCCAAGGTATTGGCATCGGTGAACGTGCCGACTCCCTCGTACTCGGTGATCTTGTTCTTCTTCATCAAGAAGTGCACACCGGCCACGCGCCCCTCAGCGACCTTGCGACTGCGGTCGAACGCGGCGCCAAAGTCGAAGGTGGCCTCGCCACTGATACCAAAGGTCTTGGCTTCCTTGGTGAAGATGTGGGCCAGCTCCGCGTTCCGCAGCAGTGCCTTGGACGGGATACACCCGACATTGAGGCAAACTCCGCCCCAATACTTCTCCTCGACGATGGCTGTCTTCAAACCCAGTTGGGCGGCGCGAATGGCCGCGACATAACCACCGGGACCGGCTCCGAGAACGACGACGTCATAGTGTGCAGTCACGAACCCCACACTAGTAGGACGGCGATTGGACGGGAGAGTGAACTCCCTCTCGCCAAAGGCGGGAAAATCGCGAAACTATGCCCTGTCTCGGTACTGGATGCCCCAACTGCGCAGCGGCTCAGGGCACAGCGACTTCACACCCGGCACCGATGGCGCCGTGCACGCCACATAGCCATATTTGACGCCGGCGGCCGCCACCGAAATGGCCGGCGCTGTCAAAACGGCGAACGCAAGGGCAACTATCAGCGGCCGGGGCTCGAACATGGCCAAGAGCAGCGCGATCAACACGCAGGCAAACACCCAGGCCAACACATATTCAACTGCGACAATTCGGTCATGCGGCAGCAGTGTCGCGAACCAGTTCTGGTAGAGCAGCAACCCGACCGCGGCGGCAGGAATCCAGGTCCCCACCAGTATCAGCAGCAACACCCAGCGCTTCAGGAGCGCGGGCTCCCGCTCCGCAGGTACCCGCACCGGTTTGGCGGGCTCGTCGCCAAGCACGGGAACCGCCCCGGTGTACGGATCCGGGGTCATCGCCTCGGCCCTGGAACGGCCGACCGCAGCCGGTATCGCTCCGGTGCGATCACTGCCGACGTCGAAGGCCTCAGTCAGCGGCAACGCATCGGTGTCGATACGGCCGGTGGGCACCAGATCGTCTTCGTCGTCCTTGAACGCCGAGAACGCGGTGAACGTGGCTGTGTCCAGGCCATCCCGGGCCTTGCCGTCATCGATCGGCACGGCCAGCGGATCGGCGAGGTCGCCCTCGACAACGCTCGGTTGGTCCGCGTCGTCGACCAACTCCGCCGCGGCGCCGTCGGCCTCCGCATCCGTCTTCTCGACTGTGTTTTCCGCGTTCTTGTCAGACACCCTGAATCACCTGTATCGCCGCCAGAATCCCGAACCAACCAGGAGCGATCGCCAGAATGAATGCCGCGACCGCGGTCATCCATTTGCGTGTGGACGCGATCAAGATCAAAAACCCGATCAGGCTCGGTATCGCCACGATCAGGCCGATGACCAAATCCGGCCGTACAGACTCGTGCGCGACCAAGACGCTCGACATTCCGGCGCCTAGTCCAACTGCTATCCCCAGCAGCATCGCGCTAGCGACAACTTGCGCGCGTGGCAGTGGTATCACGAGAAAGCTCCTGCTCGGTGTTTTAGATACGCCCCCGGGCCACCTTCGACCATACTGCGGTCACTGGCACACTTGCTCAAATGACGTCGGCGCGCCGCTCCCTGGACCCATATCTCTGGCTCGAGGACATCGGTGGTGACGAGCCCCTGAACTGGGTACGCGAGCACAACGCGATCACCACCAGCGAGTTTTCCGGCGCGCGCTTCGAGGAGATGCGTGACGAGGCGCTGGCCATTCTCAATACCGACGCGCAGATCCCCTATGTGCGCCGACGGGGCGAATATCTCTACAACTTCTGGCGCGATGCCACCAACTCCCGTGGCCTTTGGCGGCGAACCACTTTGGATCGGTACCGCCGGCACGATCCGGAATGGGACGTCGTCATCGATGTCGACGCCCTGGCGGCCACGGAAGATGAGAACTGGGTGTGGGCCGGGGCAGCCGTGCTGCGCCCCGACTTCCAGCGCGCGCTGGTGAGCCTGTCGCGGGGCGGCTCGGACGCGGTAGTGGTACGTGAATTCGATCTAGAAACAAGGCAGTTCGTCGCCGGCGGATTCGAGCTGCCCGAGGCCAAGACCCAGATCAGCTGGGTCGACGCGGACACCGTGTACGTGGGCACGGACTTCGGGCCGGGCAGCCTCACCGACTCCGGGTATCCCCGCCTGGTCAAGCGCTGGAAACGCGGCCAATCCCTGGACGACGCCGAGCTGGTGTTCAGCGGCGAAGCCTCGGATGTGACCGTGGGCGCCAGCTTTGACGACACCCCCGGCTTCGAACGCACGCTGATCAGCCGGGCCACCGACTTCTTCAATTCAGAAGTTCACGAGCTGACCGCCGACGGCGAGTTGTTGCGTATCGATGTCCCCACTGACGCTTCGGCATCGATCCACCGCGAGTGGCTGCTCATCGAGCTCAAGTCATCGTGGCAAGTCGGCGACATCGAGTATTCGGCGGGAACACTGCTGGCGGCCCGGTACAGGGATTACGTCGCCGGTGATCGCACGCTCACCCCGGTGTTCGTGCCCGACGAGCACGCGAGCCTGCACCACTACGCGTGGACCCGCGACCGGCTCACCGTCGCGATCCTGCGCGATGTGGCCAGCGAGATCTTGGTGTTCACCCCCGGAAGCTGGCGCTCCGAACCGCTGCCCGGCGTTCCAGACAACGCCACAACTCAGATCGTCGCCATCGATGATCTCGGTGACGAGATATTCCTCGACACTTCGGGTTTCACTCAGCCTTCGACGCTGCTGCGCGGCGAGGTCGGCCCGGCTGGCGCCTCCGTGTCCCCGATCAAGACAGCGCCATCGTTCTTCGATGACGCCGCCTTTGAGGTGGCCCAACACTTCGCACGATCCGACGACGGTACGTCGATTCCATATTTTGTTGTGCGCGCCAAGGGATCTGAAGCCGCGGGACCCACCCTGCTCGGCGGCTACGGAGGCTTCGAGGTCGCACGGACACCCGGGTATGACGGCGTGCTGGGCAGGCTGTGGCTCTCCCGCGGCGGCACGTACGTACTGGCCAATATCCGTGGGGGCGGAGAGTACGGACCGGTCTGGCACACCCAGGCCATGCGCGAGGGCCGCCACTTGGTCTATGAGGATTTCGCCGCGGTCGCACGAGATCTGGTGGCGCGGGGCATCACCACCGCAGCACAGCTAGGTGCCCAAGGGGGAAGCAACGGCGGCCTGCTGATGGGTGTCATGCTCACGGCGTACCCGGAACTGTTCGGCGCGCTCGTGTGCCAGGTGCCGCTGCTGGACATGCGCCGTTATCACCTACTACTGGCCGGCGCTTCCTGGGTTGCCGAGTACGGTGATCCCGACAATCCGGAAGATTGGGAGTTCATCTCCAAATACTCTCCCTATCAAAATATTTCGATGGATCGGCGATACCCCCCGGTGCTGGTGACCACGTCTACCCGTGATGATCGGGTCCATCCCGGGCATGCACGCAAGATGACCGCGGCTCTGCAAGAAGCGGGGCAACCTGTCTGGTACTACGAGAACATCGAGGGCGGCCACGGAGGCGCGGCCAACAACGAGCAGTCCGCGTTCAAGGCTGCGCTGGCCATCGAGTTCCTCTGGCGCCAGTTGGCACCCTGAACCGAAATCTCAGGGCAATCCCGGATGCCGTCGAACGTGCTCGCGGCGGAGGATGGCCTCATGAGCGAATCCAACACCGTGCCACCGTGGGTCAACAAGGTGGTCAGGGGCGTGCTCCGCAGCCCCCTGCACCCCGTACTCAGCGGCAACATCGCGCTGTTTACATTCACCGGCCGCAAGAGCGGCAAGGAGTACAACGTCGCCGCCACCTATGTTCGCGATGGCGATGTCCTGACCATTTTCACCGATAGGACATGGGCCAAGAATCTGCGTGATGGACGACCGGTCACCGCCCTGGTGCGCGGCAAGCGGCTCGAGGGCACCGCTGAACTGGCGACCGGACCGCAGATCGCGGGTCCGCTGACCGAGCTTCTCCTCCGGGTACCGCGCGACGCCAAGTACCACAACGTGCGTCGCGATCCCGATGGCAGCCTGAACCCATCCGACATCAACCGCGCCGCCGCCCGTGAAAGCATGGTGACGATACGACTGACGTGAGGTACATCACCCTGCGGCCCGCACAGTCTCGCAACTCACGTCCCTCCCACCAGCCAATCGCGATGTAACGGCACATTCACCTACATGCAGTTTGCTCGGCGGGTCCTGACCCCGGCGAGTGGGCGTAGCCGATGGATCATGTAACCGCAGCTCAAAGGCGCTAACTGTAGCTAGCGTTGTGTAAATTGACAGCTAACACTCCAGTTCAGAGACATGCATCCGTCGACATACGCGTTCTTTTGCGTCGCGCCCTGTTACCGAAATCGAGACCTAGCCGTTACCGTCATGAGTTGTTGCCGTCGAGTGAGCTCAGCTAGCGTAGTAACCAACTGAACTATTGGCTGCGGCAAAGTTGCCCGGCCGGCGAAGGTACTCACCGTCAGCGGTGTAAGCGCACTGATGCACTTCCGAATGACTGGTAGTTAGAGCCCGAATGCCGTGAGGTGCACTATGACAAACAACCTATTCGTCGGGTTGAGCGAGAACGGGTGGGACCACGCTCCGTGGGACGCCGAACCAGAGTTCTCGCCCTCCGAACTGGACATCCTCCTGGATCGCCGGCTGTCTGCCAGTGACGCCGCCGAACGTATCGGATGCGTGGAGCACGACGTACAGCGCATCCGCGACGCTCACGCCGCCTAGCGGCGCAACAGCGCGCCGAGCAGCCCTGACACGACGCCGATCACGATCACCAGGCCACCTGCGGCCATCGTAAGACTCAGCCAGTGGTGTGCATTGCCGACAGCCGCGGTGACGAGACTGTCGGCCACATCGCGGACATTGCCGGTGACGCGACTCAGCGGCCGGTCCAGGTAGCTCCGACCGATCTCCAGGCCTGCCCAACCCGCCGCACCCACCAACAGGGCCGAAATCCCTAGCCCCGCAAGTCCCTTAGCGCGGCTACGCACCGCAAGTTGAGTCAGACCGGCCAACACAAGCGTCAAACCGAAGAAGATCCACACGGCCAGCTGGCCGAAGCGGGCCACCGGAACCAAACGGCCCGGGGTGAGGCCCGCCAGCTTGTCGTCGGTAACCGACACCTTCAATGTTTCTGGCGCCTTGATAGAAAGGCCTTGCGGTGCAAGGCTCTTGATCATCGGGGCAATATCGATCTGCCACCCGCCCTGCGAATCACGCTGCGCGGAGCTCGAGTTCGTGAACAACCACTGATGCGCCATTCTGTTCACCGACCCGAAGTCCGCTTCAAACTGCGGTCCACTGGTGTACGAGGCGACCAGCTCCGCCACCTGGGACTCATCGACACGTGAACCCTGCTTCTTACCCAGCGACACGATCTGGGTGGTCAACTCCCCGGCGATCGCATGCTGGACCCTGGGATCGGCCGCAGCCGGAGCGGTCAGTGCCGCATAGCCGTTCTCATCGACGAGCCGGGACTGTGCCCAGGCAGCGGCGATGGTCACGGCCAGTGCGGCGGTGGTCAGCAGCCATAACAGGGCCGCGAACAGGAATCGCATCGAGCCCAGGTTAGTCGAATCCGTGAACGGGCCACGTACTGAGACGCGACCGGCCAGGGACGGTCTGTCGCAGCGGACTCTACACAAGCGGGCGACACAGATATAGATATATGTCTTACATTCGAGGCTGTACCATATATATGTCTCAATTGCTCCGCAGGAGACACCGACGGGGAGGGGCTCTGCTTAGTGACTACCGGCGCGACGAATGAACGCAAGCCCGAGCAGGCAAGGCCACCGCGAGAGGAATGGGAAACCCGCGACCAAGTTCCGCTGCTACCGAGCCGCGACCCGTTTTATCAGCCCCCCGTCGGCTTTCGGACACTCCCCGCGGGAGCTGTGTTGCGTTGGCGCCGAGTGGATTTGGCTTTATTCGGCCGGATCAGACAACACGTGGACGCTTGGCAACTGCTCTACCGCACCAACAGCATGCACCATGAGCCGGAGGTCGCGGTCACCACCGTTGTCCTTCCCGCTCGTGTGCGGGCACCGGCACATCGCCCCTTATTGGCCTATCAGTGTGCTATCGACGCGGTCGCCGACAAATGTTTTCCCTCCTACGCGCTCAGGTACGGCTCGCGAGCAATCGGCGCCGTACCTCAGTTCGAGTGGCCCCTGATCGCCGCCGCGGTGGCACGCGGGTGGGCGGTGTCGATATCCGACCATGAGGGGCAAGACGGATGCTTCGTCGCGCCACGGGAGCCTGGCTACCGCATCCTGGACGGGGTGCGCGCCGCCATGAGCTTCGAGCCACTCGGTCTGGATCAGAGTACGCCGGTGGGCATTTGGGGATACTCGGGCGGGGGAATGGCAAGCTCATGGGCGGCCGAGATGGCTCCGGCCTATGCTCCGGAAATCGGTATCGTGGGAGCAGTATTGGGCGCTCCCGTCAGCGACCCGGGTCAACTCGCGGTGCGATTGAACGCAACAGCGTTCTCCGGCTTAACGGCCATCGGCATCGCCAGTTTGCGGCGCTGCTATGCGGGTCTAGACGCGCGCATCAACGCCCATATCGACGCAGAGGGACAGCAGATCTTGGCCGCTGCCAGCCAGCTGGACACTGTTCGGGCGGGCGCTCGATTTGCCAAGCAGGACTTCAACAACCACTGCGATATCTCGCTAGCAGAACTGTTGACGCAACCCGAGATCGTCGAAGTATTCGACGACGTGCGTTTGGGACAGCACGTGCCCGCGTGCCCGATGCTGGTCATACACCCTCAGCACGATCAGATCATCGACGTGCGCGACGTCGACGCTCAGGTTCAGCGCTATCTCGCCGCCGACGGCCACGTGAGTTATGTGCGTGACCACTGCAGCGAGCACATCTCTCTGATGCTGCTCTCCGCACCGCTAGCGCTGAATTGGTTGAAGAACCGGTTCCGGGGCACCGGCACCTCTAACGCACAGAACATCCCAGTCTTTTCGATAGCACTGTCCGCCAAGGCAATTCGTGGCTACCTCAGCATACTCGCAACCATGCTAAGAGCAGTGTTGGCTCGTCCCTTAGGGCCCACAACGGCCCGATCACAGCACCGGATCTAATCCGTGAGCGCGCGCCCCAGGATCAGCGGATCTGCCTGACCGACAACGTCGAGATCTTTGTCGTCGTAGTCGAACTTGCCCAGCACATGGCGCATCGCATTGACACGAGCCCGCTTCTTGTCGTTGCTCTTCACCACGATCCACGGGGCGTGATCTGTATCGGTCAGAGAGAACATCTCTTCCTTGGCCTTGGTGTAGGCATCCCACTTGTCCAGGGATGCCAAGTCCATCGGTGAGAGTTTCCACTGGCGTACCGGGTCAACCTGCCGGATCGCGAATCGCGTGCGCTGCTCGGCCGCCGACACCGAGAACCACAGCTTGGTCAGGCTGATGCCGTCGTTGACCAGCATCTGCTCGAAAAGTGGTGCCTGGTGGATGAATTCGGAATGCTGCTCATCGCTGCAGAATCCCATGACCCGCTCGACCCCAGCACGGTTGTACCAAGACCGGTCGAAGAACACCATCTCGCCCGCGGCCGGCAGGTGTGGCACGTACCGCTGGAAGTACCACTGGGTACGCTCCCGCTCGGTGGGCTTCTCCAGCGCGACCACGCGTGCACCGCGCGGGTTCAGGTGTTCCATGAACCGCTTGATGGTGCCGCCCTTACCCGCGGCGTCCCGTCCCTCGAAGAGAATGACATGCCGCGCGCCGGTGCGCTTGCTCCAGTTCTGCAGTTTGAGCAGCTCGATCTGCAGCAGCCGCTTCTCGAGTTCGTACTGGTGGCGGCTCATCCGCTCGTCGTACGGGTAGTTCTCCCGCCAGGTGTCTACCGCGACACCATCGGGCGCGATCAGTACCGGGTCGTCGTCATCGTCGTCATCGACGGTGTAGCCCTCCGCAGCGGCGGTAATGGTGTCGGTCACCGGCGAAAACTAACCCCGGCAATCGTCCTTCGGATGGACGGTGAGTAAACGGCCGGTGTCAGCGCCGAAACGGGCGCAGCGCCTTGTTCGAGAGCTTGGTGAGGCTCTTGAGCGCAACCGGCGCCAACCAGCTCGGGCCGCTGTACCACAGCGGCTCGCTGGGCAGCGTCACTCGAGTGTCGACGATGGCCTCGGTACGGCAGTACTTGCGCAGTCCGTCCACACCACCGAAGCGCGACCCCAGCCCCGACCCCTTCCAACCGCCGTGCGGCGCGGTCAGGCAGGACAGGTTCATGATCACGTCGTTGATGTTCACGGTGCCGCAATCAAGTTGCAGCGCAACGCGTTCAGCGCGCCTACGATCCTTGGACCAAACACTGGCCGAAAGTCCGTACTCGCTGTCGTTGGCCAGTGCGATGGCTTCGGACTCCTCGGAGTACCGCATGATCGGCAACGTCGGACCGAAGGTCTCTTCGCGCATGCAATCCATGGAATGATCGACATCGACCAGCACGGTTGGCGCGTAAAAGCTGCCGTGGCCCGGGATTCGGGCACCACCGGTCAGCGCCCGCGCCCCGGAGGAAACTGCTTGGCGCACATGCCTGTCCACAACCTCAAGCTGGTTTTCATCGATCATCGCGCCCACACTGTGGTCCAGACCCGCACCGATCTCCAGGCCGCGCACCTCCTCGACCACCAGATCAACGAACTGCTCGTAGATCGAGTCGTGCACGTACACCCGCTCAACAGATACGCAGGTCTGGCCGGCGTTGAACATGCTGCCCCACACGGCGGCGTGCGCCGCCCGCTTGACGTCGGCGTCCGGCAGCACCAGCATCGGATCCTTGCCGCCGAGTTCCAGGCTCACCGGGGTGAGCCTGCGCGCGGCGCGCTCCATGATCTTCTTGCCGGTGGCTGTCGAGCCGGTGAACTGGACGAAGTCCACGTTGTCCACCAGAGCCTCGCCCACCTCACGGGCGCCGTGTACCACCTCGAATACCGGGGGACCACCGATCTCTGCCCAGCCATTGGCGATGAGTTCATCGGACAGCGGGGTGCGCTCAGACGGCTTGAGTAAGACTGAACAGCCCGCCAACAGTGCTGGGATCACATCCCAGTAGCCCAGTGCCACAGGATAATTCCACGGCGAGATGACCCCCACCACCTTGCGGGGCCGCTGGTGCACGGTGATCTTCTTGGTGTTCATGGCAATCGAGGACGCGGGCCGCGACTCCGGCGCCAGGAACTCCGCGGCCTTGGGCGCGTAATACGCGATGATCGCGAGTATCGAGGGAATCTCGATGCCACCGTCGATCTTTGACTTGCCGGTCTCGGCGATCAGCTGAGCTTCGATGCGCCCAGTGTTGTCGATCAACCATTGCGCGAATCGGGCCAGTACCTGGCCGCGCCCCTCGGGGCCGAGTCGCTCCCAGGACGGCTGTGCCTTCGCCAGTTGCGCGACGATCCCGGGGATGTCCGACGGATCGGTCCAGTTCACCCGACCTACGACCTGCCCGTTCGCGGGATTGCGCACGTCATGGGAGGTATCGCTGGGGGTGCTGACGAGATTTTCAGACGTCGTTGTCATTGGTCGAGTCTAGGCACGAAGCGACCCACGTGGCTATCCCCACTAGTTGGTTGGAATGATCCCACGCAGGTATGCAGCCTGGCCCAGGTGCTGCGCGCAGTCGTCGACGATGCTGACCAGCCGGACACTCGCGGTGACCGGTGGGTCCCACTGTCGGTCGACAACACGCGCGAGTTCGGAATCGGTCAGAGTATCGACGTAACTCAACGTCATCTCGTGCACGTCCCGGTAGTAGCCACTCAGTTGATCGGCGGTCGCGACCACCTTGGCCACGTCACCGGCGGTATGTCCGTATCCGTTGGAGTCGGCGGGTAGATCCAGCCCGAATCGCGGCTCCCAGCCGCGGGCCGTCCACACCGGCTCGGCGCCGGTCATGGCACAGATCTGCACGTCCTGGCATCGCGCCGAATGCCAGATCAGCCACGCGATGCTGTTCGCGTCGGGAGTGGGGCGATACGTCAGCGCTGGATCCGACAAGCCGTCGGTCACCTCACCGACGTGTTCGATGATCCGGGTAAAGCTGTCGCGCAACAGCTCCCGTGCCGACGCGGCCGCCACAATATCGGTATCCGTCATACCTGTGACGGTACGAGCATCGTACGGCCATGTCGACAGCCGCGGCGACAGCGCCTAACGCGGTGGCTTGACGGACTTCGACGGTGGGGTGACCGCGAGAGCGCCTGCGGCACAGCCACAAATCACCACGGCGAAGATCGGCAGTACCAGCGCGGTATTCAGCGACAATGCGTCGGCCACCCAACCGATCAGTGCGGGGCCACCCAGCACCGCGACGTAACCGGTCCCTACCACCCGCGACAGCACACGGCCCTCGTGCTGTTCGTCGATATTGCCGGCGACCGTGAACACCTGGGGAACGCCACCGGCAAGACCGAGGCCCACGGCCACCCAGCCGGCCAAGGTCAGCGGCAGCACCGGTGCGGCGATCACAGTGAGCATTCCCACGGCGGCCAGCGCGCATCCGCCCCGCAACACCCGAACCCGTCCCACCCGCTCGACCAGCTTGTCGACGGTGAAGCGACCGACCGTCATCGCGAGCATGAACACCCCGAAGGCGAAGGCGCCCTCGGAATGGGAGGCACCCAAATGCTCCTGTGCGTGCAGGCTGCTCCAGTCCGTAGCCGATCCCTCCGACAACATCAAGAGGAACGCGAGCAAACCGAGCACCACCACCTGGCCCCGCCGGTACGACACGGGCGGCGGCATCGTGTACGGCACTGTGTCCGGCGCCTCCACCTCGCCCGCACGCAGCTTGCCGCGCAGCAGCACCGAGGCCGAGCACGTCAGCAGGGCCAGGCACAGAACCGTCACTCCCAGCACCGTCGCCCACACCTTCAGGTGCAGCGCGAAGGCCGCCGACCCGATGCCGGCACCCACCACGTTGCCCACAGAGAACACACCATGGAATGAAGCCATGATGGGCCGGCCGTAGAAACGCTCGACGTCGACCGCCGCGGCATTCATCGCGACGTCGGTGATCCCCACCGTGACACCGCACAGAACAGCGCCCACTCCGGCAACCCACACGGTGTGGGCAGCCAGCGGGATGTTGACACCGAGTGCCATCGCGGCACCGCCCACAATCGCAATGGGGCCACTACCGAATCGGTCTACCAGGACACCACTGAGCTGCATGCCCAGCAGGGCGCCCACGCCCAGGCCCAACACCACAAAGCCCAACTCCGTCGAGGACATCCCCGTGGCCTGCTTCATGGTGGGCAGGTGTACGGCCCAGGTGGCCACCACGAGTCCGAACGATGCGAATACACCGATAACGGCCACCCGCATACGCAGCGGTTTCGTCAAGAAATAGTCCTCACCTCGGCGTTGAGCCAACGATCGCGCGCCCCCCACCGCGACCTCGGCGAGCAGCACTCACCGGTACCTTCTGACCACAGTACTGACCATGGCCACCCCGGGACGCAGCGCCACTTCGGGCAGCAAATATCCCTTGACATTCATATGACTATGTAGTGATATGAATGCATGGACGCCTTCATGGTGATCGCCGATCCGACCCGACGCCGGATCATCGACGCCCTGCGCGGAGGTCCGGCCGACGTCACCACGCTGATCGAACGACTGGACATATCGCAGTCATTGGTGTCCAAGCACCTCGGCGTCCTACGGGACGCCGAGGCCGTTCGGGTGGAGGTCGCCGGCAAGCGCCGCGTCTATCACCTGGCTGACGATCCGCTACCGGCCGTACTGGCCTGGGTGACGCCGTATCACCGTAAGTGGGCCAGCGCACTCGACCGCCTGACATTTCTCATCGACAGCGACGCCGGCATGCACGACACCGAGAAAGAGGTCAACCGTGACTAACCCCCTGGACGCCACCCTCGCGCCGTGCGAGGACCACGAAGGCCGGTGGGTCCTCACCATGTCCCGCGATCTAAACCACCCTCCGGAAAAGGTGTGGCCATGGCTCGTCGATCCGGACAGACTGCGCCAGTGGTCACCCGCCATACCCGATCGCCCCTTGGATTCGGCGGGGCCGGCCAACGTTCAGGAAACCTCCGCCGATCCCGTGCTCGACGGCGAGGTCCTCACAGTCGATCCGCCCCGTGAGCTGATCCATCGCTGGGGCCCCGAAGATACCTTGCGATGGCGAATCGAACCGACCGACACCGGGTGCCGGCTCACCCTTGAACATTCAATGGCCGACCGCGGCCACGCCGCTGGGAACGCGGGCGGTTGGCACATCTGCCTGGACACACTCAGCCTGGCCGTCGCCGGGACACCGCGCGGCAGGGTTGTCGGCATGGATGCGATGAAATACGACTGGCAAAGCCTCAACGATCGGTATACGGAGATCCTCACCATCAACTAACAGCGGCAACGAATTCCGTTGTCCCGCTTGAAAAAATCCGGCAGCCACACCGCTCCGAAGAGCACACCACCCTCGGGGAGCATTCCACGTCGGGCGATCACTCCGGTTCCGGCGGCAGTAACGCGGACCGGGGAGGGCACACGGAACTTGTGGACGCGCGCAGCGGGGTCCGTTGCCCGGCAGTCAATTTGGACACACCGAGACGCCAATATGGCGGCTCACCGCGCACTGCGGCCGTAGTGGTCAATTTACGTAGATTCGCCACGGCAACCGATCCGGGTATGGCGTAAGTGCTTTACCCAGAATTACTCTCAGGCCACCGCACCCGGCAACGGCGCCGGGTGCCGGCACGGGAGGGTCGCGATGGCTGGTCAGTATTCGGTCCCGGGGAAGCGTCACTCGCTGCGTAGATACGTCGCAACCATCACGGCGGTAGCGGCGACATGCACGGTCCTGGCACCGCTGGCGATGGAATCACGGACCATCGCCTCGACTCTCGCCTCGTATGTCATCGGAATCGGTGGCAACAACGACGGCGCAAGTGCCAACATCCCCCGCAAGCTCGGTGGTGCTTACAGCGTCGATTACCATCCGGTCTCGTATCCCGGAGCCATCTGGCCGGTCAGTGGCCTCACCGCGCCCACATTCAAAACATCTGTGGCACAAGGGCGCACCAACCTCAATGATGAGATCGTCACAGCAGGAAACCAGCCGATCACCATCGTCGGGTACTCGCTGGGCGCCGTCGTGGTGAGCAAATCGCACAGCGACCTACTGCAGCGGTACCCGGGCGGAAATCCCAACATTCAGTTCGTGCTGATGGGCAGCGCGAACACACCCAACGGGGGCATCTTCGCCCGATTTCCCTGGCTCAAGATTCCGTTGGCCGATATCGAATCCAACGGCGCTTGGGAACCCGACCAGTTCAAAACAAAGGTGATCAACACCGAATACGACACCTACGGCGACTTCCCCGCGTACTTCAATCCGCTCGCACTCGCCAATTCCATTGCCGCGATCCAATACGCGCATCCCGATGCGTACTACGACCGCATCGATCCCGCCGCTCTTGACGATCCCGACAACCCCAACGTAGTCAAAACGGTGCAGGGCAACACCACCTATTACCTGGTACGCGCCGAGCACCTACCGTTGCTGCAACCACTGCGCGATCTCACCAATCCCATCGGGGCGTCCTTCGTACTCGACGCCATCGAGCCCACCCTGAGGGTGTTCATCGATATGGCCTACGACCGCGACACCGGCCCGGGAACCACCACACAGTTCAGCTTCTTCACCCCGTCGAAAAACATCGTCGACGCGTTCAACAAGCTACCTACCGCCATTGCGGAAGGCGCCCACAACGTCGAGAACGGCCTTGCGGGTGCAACACCCAAACAGTCGGCGTCTCCTGAGAAACCGGCCAGCCCTCCTGTCCCCCAGTCAGGCCCCACGAATCCCGGGTCGGCAACAACCCAGATACCGGCACCGGAGGCTCCCACACCATCGGTTGTCTCCCTCAGCACCGCGGAGCCACCCGCACCGCCTGCGTCGGCCAAGGCCGCCGACCCCACGGCCATCTCCGTCAGTACCGCGGGCGCCTCCACAGCCCGAGACCAGGACTTCCAACCTGATACGAAGCCCGATCCGAAGAGCACGCCGCCTCCGACAAAGGACTCGGTTGGGGAAGCCGACAAGTCCAAGAACACCCTGAAACCCACATTGCGGCTTCCTAAACTCCCTGTGGCACAACCCGGAACGGCACCGAAGAGCCCCAAGTTCCCGTCACTCAAGAACCATCTCAAGTCCGTTCCGGGGCTCAGCGAGAAGAAGAACCCCGCCGCAGACGCGTCGAGCAAGCATTCACAGCCCGCGAACGCACCGGCACATACCAGCGATAAGACCTCGGACCACGCCTCCGAAACAGGGCGCGGCGCTGCCTAATCCAGCTTTCCCGTCGCCGAACCTACTTGACGCTAAGCACCTTTCACCGAGTTGGCGGGATCAATGCCCCGGCGGTATGGGCCGCTGCGCTCCGCCCTGCACCGTAGTGGGCCGGCCCCGAAAGCAGTTGACCGAGTAGGGGTAGTCTTGCGTCATCACGTAGTGATAGGTCGCCACATCCCGGCCGTCGAGGCGCACGCTACTGGTGATGCCATGACATTCATCGAGATCCCTTGTGGTGAGGATATTTCCATCGCTCACTCGCGCGCCTGTGATGGGAAATCCGTCAAGCGCGTACCCCACGACCTCGGCGATATCTGACGTCGCCAGACACGGGCTGGGCGTGTGGTAGTGGTAGCTACCCGTCACCTCCGGGTGCCCGGCGCAGCCATCCTGCACCTCCCATGCGCCGGCGTCGCGGCCACCGGCGTCCAATGCGCTGAAGAGCACAACACCTGAGAGCATCACCCCCACCTCGGGACCGATGCACTGCGGAATGCCATAGGTCGGTTCGGAAGCCAGCACGTAGGTCAGGTCCTGCGCGGTGATCGCGTTCGGGTTGCGGTCGTACTGATACGCAGTGTCATCGGTTGCGATCGGGAACCGTCCGGTGGAATGGTCTCGGGGCAGATCGTTGGTTGTGATGACCCGAACGCCCTCGGACCTGGCCTCGGAGAACTCGCCGTGGTGCTGCACGTGCCCCTGGACGTGTGTCTTCATGTCCGGGTAGTACCACTGACCGTCCGCCGAAAACCAGGGCCCGCGCACGGCCGCACCGATGGCGGCTCCTGCCGCGAAACTCTCCGCATACCGCGGGCACGCGTAGACATATCCCCCGCGCGCCCCGTCGGTGACAATCTTTCCGTCCCCGACGGGCAGCTTGCCGTCGGCGAACAGGTCGCCGTAGTCATGGCCGACATCGAGTGTCAGGCGTTGCGCCCCCGGGCGGGGAGGCCCGGTGCAGGCTGCGACGACCACGACGCATATCAGCCGGAGCACCACCCCCACGCACCTCACGACGACCAGTCAAGCATCACCCCTGCGGGTAGAAGAGGAAAAGCACGCAACCCTGGTCGGACTGGGGAATGTGCCAGGACTCCGCCGGGGCATGCAGGAAGGTGCCCGCCGGGTAGTCGTTGACACCATCATTGAGCACCCCCGAGACGACATACACCTCCTCAGGCCCGGGCCGATGGTGATCCTCCCCGGGCCACACCGTTCCCGGGGCGATGGTTGTGATCAGCGCTTTCGCGCCATTGTCGCCCTCCCAGAGCGGCTGGATGGTCACCCCCGGGAAGAGTTCGACCGGGTCGACATCGGCAGCCGATCTCCACGCATATCCGGGGGCATTGGGGCCAAACTGAGCGGGGTCGCCGTGGGCTGTCGTCATGGCCAGAGCAACCCCGTTTGACGGTCTGTGCATTCCTCCTGTGGGCTACTCACATCGCGTCGCCTAGAATGGGTGAATGCCAGCCAAGACCGACCCAGCCGCGATCGACGACCTCGAGCCGCTGACGGACGAGACTGCCCATCAGGCTCAGCGCGTCGTCGCCGCGTACGCGAACGATGCCGACGAGTGCCGCATGCTGCTCGCGATGCTGGGTATCGGGCCGACCAAGGTCGACGCGTAACTCGATACGTTTCCCACCTCAGAAACAATCATGGCGACCCAGTCGGATGAGCGATCGCCGGTAAAGCCTGTCACCGGCACCTCCGACTTCGTTGTGGTCGCCAATAGGCTTCCCATCGACTTGGTGAAGCTGCCCGACGGTTCCACGACGTGGAAACGCAGTCCGGGTGGGCTGGTCACCGCGATGGAGCCGTTGCTGCGCAAGCGCCGTGGTGCCTGGGTCGGCTGGCCGGGCGTGCCTGATGCGGATGTCGAGCCGGTTTCCGAAGACGACATGGTGCTGTACTCGGTCCGGCTTTCCACCCAGGAAGTCGCCGAATACTACGAGGGCTTCTCCAACGCCACCCTGTGGCCGCTGTACCACGATGTGATCGTCAAGCCGGAGTACCACCGCGAATGGTGGCAGGCGTACGTCGACGTGAACCGCAAGTTTGCGGAGGCGACGGCCGCTGTCGCCGCCGAGGGCGCGACGGTCTGGGTGCAGGACTATCAGCTGCAACTGGTTCCCAAGATGCTTCGCATGCTGCGTCCCGACCTGACCATTGGTTTCTTCCTACATATCCCGTTCCCGCCGGTCGAACTATTCATGCAGATGCCCTGGCGTACCGAGATCGTCGACGGCCTGCTGGGCGCCGACCTGATCGGCTTCCATCTGGCCGGGGGTGCCCAGAACTTCATGTACTTGGCGCGAAGACTGGTGGGCGCCAGCACCTCTCGCGCATCTATCGGCGTGCGCTCGCGGTTCGGCGAAATCCGCGTGGGCTTCCGCACCGTCAAGGTGGGTGCTTTCCCGATCTCGATCGACTCGACGCAGCTGGACAGCGTTTCGCGTAGCCGGCAGATTCGCCAGCGCGCCAAGGAGATTCGCGCCGAACTCGGCGGCCCCCGCAAGATCTTGCTGGGCGTTGACCGGCTTGACTACACCAAGGGCATCGATATTCGGCTGCACGCATATGAGGAGTTGCTCGCCGAGGGCCGCGCAAGCCGCGAAGACACCGTCTTCGTCCAGCTCGCCACGCCCAGCCGCGAACGCGTGGACAGCTACAAGAAGATGCGTGGCGATGTGGAACAGCAGGTGGGTCACATCAATGGCGAGTTCGGCGAGGTCGGGCACCCCGTAGTGCATTACCTGCACCGACCGGTACCACGAGAGGACCTGATCGCCTTCTTTGTCGCCGCCGATGTCATGCTGGTGACACCGCTGCGCGACGGTATGAACCTGGTGGCCAAGGAGTACGTCGCCTGCCGCAGCGATCTGGGCGGCTCGCTCGTACTCTCCGAATTCACCGGTGCCGCGGCAGAATTGCGTCAGGCATATCTGGTGAACCCGCACGATATCGACGGCGTCAAAGACGGTATCGAATCTGCGCTGAACCAGACCCCCGAAGAGGGACGGCGCCGGATGCGGGCGTTACGCCGTCAGGTGCTCGCACATGACGTGGATCGGTGGGCACGCGCGTTCCTGGAAGCACTGTCCACCCCGGCGACCGGCGACTCGATCGCACCGGAGCAGCCCGCGGTATTGGGTGGCGAACCTCTCTAAAGCGGCGTGATGTAGGAGATCAGCCACTTGTCTCCCGCACGCGTATAGTCCACCTGAATCGATGATGAGTCGTACACCGGTGTGCGCGACTGGTCGGTGATGGTGCGGTTCATGTACACCACCACCTGGGCCGAGTCCCTGTGCGCGGCAATGATTCCGGTTCCCACAATGCTGGTCTGGCTGACGATCTTGCGTTGTTTGGCCTGCGGGATGATCTCCCTGTTGGCCTTGTCTTCGAATTCGCGCCGGTACTCCGGGGTCAGTCCCGCGTATTGCTCGTCGAGGCTGCGCTCGACGGTCTGATAGTCGTACCCGAAGATGCTTCCGATCTGCTTGCCGGCCTGCTTGATGAGCGTCTCCCCCGCCGCCCGGCTTGCCACCGTGTCGACCCGATGCCAGTACATCCCGCCTGCCGCCGCCGACAGCCCCACGACAACCAACACGGTCACCGCGACGAAAATTCTTGCGAGCCAACGCATCAGCTCTGCCCGTCCGGCCACCGCAGGTCGTATGCAGTCATATTGCCCTGCTGATCTTCGGCCACGATCATCCGCATGCGATAGGACTTGGAGGGTTCGTTGACTCCCGAGTCGGCATTGGTGAGCGTCACGCGCGCCGAGATGAGTATCGAGGCCTTCTTGCTCACCTCGTCGATACTCTCCAGACTCGCCTTTTTGATCACCACTTCCGAGCTGGTCCCGGTCTGGTGGTACAACGCCTTCAGATTGGCGGTGTTGTCGGGGTTGAACGTGCCGCGCAGCGGTCCGCTGGTGCTGTTGACGAATTGGTCGACGTTCTTATCGATGCTGTCCGGGCTGTAGGTCATCATGTTCGTCACCGTCTGTACGGCGGTATCCACGAAGCGCTGATCGCGCGCGGCCCGAAGGTCATCACGGTGTTGGGCACGCCCCATGAGTGCCAGCGCCACACCCAGCGCGCCAACGAGCACCACCACCAGCACCGTGGCCGCCCTCAGCACACCACGGGTGTTGCCTGGCCGACGCGAATCAGCAACGGTGGGCTCAGGTTTTGACAGGGCTTCGGTACGGCCCAGCGACACACTGATGGGCTCGGCGCTGACCTCTCCCGTGGGTCCGGCAGGCCGCGCGGCGCGCCGCCGGGTGGTCTGCGACGCACTCTTTTTCTCTTCGGTCATACCGGCTTCGGTCCCAACATCAGATCCGCCCATGTCTCCGCCTCAGTGCCACGGTCCAGTGCGGGCGCATACACACTCGGCTGATTGTTGGCGTCAAGAAAAACACCATTCTTCGGATCATAGGCACGCGCCGCCATCGGCCCGGATTGCGCTGATACCGGCATCACATCGCCACCGGCAGGCGGCACTTCCGGGGCGGGCGGAGACGGCGGCGGCAGCGTCGGGGTGCCCGGGTCCGGCTCAGCCCCCGGCGGGATATTCGGGAACTTGTTAGGCGGAAGGATGTTCCGCGGATCTTCCACCGGGGTGTCATACGGGGCGGGCGGACCGCGCCACGGGTTACTGCCGATCGGCACGTATCCGCGTGGGTCACGGCACAGCTGAATGGTCGGCGCCCGTTTGCCGGGAAATTCCTGGCACGGGTAGTTGCGTGCACCCCGCACCGCGCTGGGGTCGTTCTGCGCGGTCTTGCAGTACATGTCGCGGGGCAGCTCCCGCAAGGTCTCGTCGGCCGGAGTACGCATCAGCGGCGGGGGCACGAAACCGGTCAGACATGGCGGCGGGTCCCCCAGGTTCAACCGGAAGTCCAGCTTGGCACCCTCGTCCATCGGTGCTCCACCGGCCACCGTCAGCAACGCGGAGAACAGCGCCGGCAGGATGACCAGCGATTGCTCGATCGACTTGTTGTAGATGACGCCGACGCGCCCCAGGTTGGCCAGGCTCGCCGCCAACACCGGGAAGGACGGGCGAATACCCGCGAACAGTTGCGAGGCCTGCTCAGAAGCTCCCGGTGCCACCTTGAGGAACTGTCGCAGCTGAGGGTCGGCCTTGGCGAAATGTTCAGTCAGCGCTGCCAAGCTGGACACCGATCCGCGGATGTTGTCGCCGCTGCGAATCTGGGCGTCCAACAGCGGCCCTACCTGATCGATCAGTTTGGTGGTGCTGTCGTAGTTGGTGTTGGCCTCTTGGATCAGCAGCCGTGACGAGTCGATCAGCCGGGAAAGCTCCTGACCGGATCCGTTGAACGCCTTGAATGCCTCTGCCAGCACCTCGCGCAGCCGGGTGTCGGCAACGGTGTTCACCAGGCCGTCCGCCTGACGCAGCAGGGTGGAGACGTCGGTGGGAATGGAGGTGCGGTCTGCTCCGATCACGTCGCCTGACCGCAGGGTCCCGGCCGCGCCCGTAGGCGGTGGGATCAGGTCCACATATTGCTCGCCGATGGCCGAGACGCTCTTGACCGCCGCCACCACATTGCCTGGCACCTTCACGTTGTCGTTGAGACGCATGGTGGCGGTGACCCCCTCGGGGGTCAGCTCAACGTCGGTGACCCGTCCGATCTGCACACCGCGAAACGTGACGTTCGCATTCTGGTACAAACCACCCGAGGCGACGAATTGTGCCTTCACATCGTGTTTTCCGATACCGAGGGCCGTAGGCACCCTCAGGTAGAAGATCGCCATGAGAGCCACACTGATGACCGTGACTGCCGCGAAGATCGCCAGCTGTATCTTGATCAGCCTTTCCATCAGCGACCACCTCCCTGCGGTGCGGCAGGTGCCGGCAGATCGAACGGGCTGGTCTCCTTGCCGTTCAGATTGGCCATCGATCCGATGAGCCATTCCGGCGGGTTCACCACGTCGTTGAAATGCTGCATATTCGGATCGAAGAACGATGTGGTGAAAAGCGTTTCACCCAAGCGGCGCGCGGTGAGGTCGAATGTCACGAAGACATTCAGGTAATCGCCACGAACCGCGTTGCGCAGATACTTGGTGCTGAACGGGAAGGTCGGCAGCAGATCGAGGCTGTCGATCAGTACGTCCCGGTTCTCCGCCAGCGCGCGAACAACCGGGTACAGCCCCTTGAGATCGGCGACGATGTCGTCCTTGGTGGTTCGGAGCACCCGGTCGGTAATCTTCGCAAGGTTGCCCACGGAGCGGAAAGCCTCGATGATGTTCGCGCGATTCTCGTTGAGCACCTTCAGCGCGGGCTCGATCGAATCGATTGCGCGACCGAGGCTTTCCTTGTGCTCGGCCAGCACTCGGGAGAACTTGTCGATGCCTTCGATGGCAGAGATGATGTCGTCCCGCTGAGAGTTCAGCGACGAGATCAGCGTGGCAAGTTTGGGCAGTACCTGGGTCAGGTTGCCGGTGCGCCCCTTGAACAGGTTGTACGTCTCATCGGTGATGTCTTGTAGCGCACCCAGATTGCCCTTGTTGACCACCACCGACAGCGCAGACAACACCTCTTCGGTGCTGGGGTACTTGCCGGTCCGGCTCAGTGGAATAGTGGCTCCGCCGGTCAGCTTACCCACCGCGGGCTCACCCACCGGCGCGGCAAGCTCGATGTGCTGCGAGCCGAGCAGACTGGTCTGCGCGACCTTGGCGACGGCGTTCGCCGGCAGGTGCACCTCGGGCTCCAGCGATACCTTGACCCCGGCATACCAAGAACCGTCGGGTTTCTGGAATGCGTCGATACCCGACACGCTGCCCACCGTCACGTCGTCCACCATGACCGGCGAGTTCTGCGGCAACGTGGTGACATCCGGCAGCTCGACGGTGACGGTGTAGGACCGCGATCCGTGTCCTGCCGTACCGGGCAGATTCAGCGAGTTCAAACCATTGAACTGGCATCCACTGACGACGACGGCGACGCCGACACCCATCACGGCGGCACGTAGTACGTTTCGGCTCATCGCGGTGCTCCTGGAATCGCCGGTGGCGGCGCGTCATCCGCTGTCACCGGAAAACCCGGCGGTACCGGCCCCGGCTCCGCGGGGCGCACCTCGGTGCCCGGCGGTGGCGGTGCGTTTACCTCGTCGGGCCCCAACATCAGTGCGCTCAGGTCTTGCGGTGACGGCTTCGGCGGTGGCGGGGCACCGTTCGGCCGAACCCACACCAGATCCTCTCGTGGCGCCTGAGACTTCGCCTCTGTCTCGGGAGTGTCGTAGATGATCTGTCCCTTGTACGCCGAGATCTGGTTGATCGGGTGCAGCAGTATCGGCGCATAGTTGAAGGTCGCCCGGCGCAGTACGGGTCCCATTCGTTCGCGGCAGATCTCGGCCCGCTTCAGATACTCGGTCTTGGTGCCTGTTTCGAACACGCCACCACAGATGAACTGCACCGGGTTCGCCAAGTTGGGGATGGACAGCATGCCGTTCAAGGTGCCGGCCGCGGGGTTGTAGATGTTGTAGAAGTTGGCCAGACCGTTGGGGGCGACGTGCAGAATCTGCTCAAGGTCGTCGCTCTGGTCGGAGAAGATCTTCACGAAATCGCTCAGTTTGTTCACCTGATCGATGAGTGCGGAGTTGGTGTCTCCCAAGAACCCTCGCACGTCGGTGAGGGCCTGGTTGAGCGCGCCCAGGGTGGCTCCGAGATTCTCGGTGCTGGCGGCCAGCACCTTGGACACCGACGCCAGATGGGTGCTGAACTGCACGATCTGCTCGTTGGAGTTCGCCAACGCGTCCACCAGGGTCTGCAGGTTCTTGATCGTGCCGAACAGATCCGTCCGCGAGTCACCGAGTCTGCCTGCCGCCTGCGAGAGTTCACGCACCGCATTGCGGAAGGAGTCACCATTGCCATCGAAGGTGGTGGCTGCCTGGTTGATGAAATCGCTTACCGGCCCCTTGGATTGCCCCTGCGGCCCCAGGCTGTCACTGAGTTTGGCCAGCTCGGTCTTGACCTCGTCCCATTCGATCGGGACGGCGGTCTTGTCCAGCCCCAGCGAGGCACCGTCTTGCAGTGCCTTGCCGTCGGTGTAGGCAGGAGTCAGCTGAACAAACCTTGCGGTCACCAGATTCGGCGCCATGATGATGGCCTGAGCGCCCTCGGGCACCTTGAATTTGTCGGGCATCTCCATGGTGACCTTGACGTCACCCTCGCGCGGCTCGACCGCACTGATGCGCCCGGCCTTCACGCCCAGGATCCGGACGTCGTCGCCCGGATACAACCCGACCGCCGACGCGAAATGCCCGACGATCTTGTAGGTCCCGCGGCTGGGCCACACCCAGTACAGGAGGCCGCCCACGAGTGCCACGGAGAGCATCGCGAAGGCCCCACGCTTGAGCCAGGTTTTCGATGTTGTCATGGCGATTTCGGCCTCATGATCTGGCGTTCACCGATCAGACCGTTCAAGTAGTCCGAGAGGCTCGCGGGCAGCTTGCCGGGCTGAAAGTACGTGTCGAACGCGACGGCGGTCAGCGTGGCGGGTGGGAAGCCGTAGACGTTGACATGGAAGCCCGGCCCCGAGGACACGACCTCGCCGAGCGCTGTGCCGTACCCGGGCAGACGCTTGAGCGCTTCGCTGATGTGCGCCTTGCGGTCCAGCAGATCGTCGAGCACAACGCTCAGCTTCTCCATGGTGGGACGGAACTCTTGGCGGTTGTCGGCCACGAATCCGCTGATCTGCTGTGAGAGTCCCTGGATACGGTTGATCAGCTCGCTGATCGCCAGACGCCGCTCATCGAGCGCGGCGAACAGTTGATTACCGTCAGTGACGAGCTTGTTCACCTGACCGGCGCGCTCGGACAGAATCCCGCTCACGGATTTCGCGTGTGTCAACAGCTGCTCGAGCGCGGCGTCACGGGCGTTCAACGTACGCGAGAGTGAGGCGACGCCGTCCAAGGCGCCGCGCAGCTGCGGGGTGGCATCCCGCATCGCCTCGGTGATGACCTGCAGCGACTGATCCAGTTGCGCCTTGTCGATCCCGCCGGCCGAGGCGCCCAAATCGCTCAGTGCGCTGTTCAGCGTGTACGGCGTCGTGGTGCGACCCAACGGAATCTCCGTGATGCGACCGGCCCCCGCCGGCGTCACCGAGAGCGACTTTTCACCCAGCACCGTGGTGGTCCGGATCGCCGCCAACGACTGATCGCCCAGTCGGATCGAACGGTCCACCGTGAAGTCAACCCGAACCTTGTTGCCCGCCAAGGAAACATCCTTGACCTGACCCACCTTGATACCCGATACAAAGACATTGCCGCCCGACTCCAGCCCCCCGGAGTCCGCGAAATACCCCGTGTACTGCTTACCCTGCGGCCAAAACGGCAGGCCCGTATAACCGAACGCGACCAGCACCAGCATGCTCACCACAGCAATGCCGAAGATGCCCGTGCGTACCGGGTCCTTCTCCTGAATGTCACTCATTTTTGAAGGCACACCTGCCCTTCGACGGGTCTGGCGGTCCACCGAACGGGATCAGCCAGTCGGTGCCGACGGGCCCGTTGACCTTGATCCGGATGGAGCAGTAATAGATGTTGAAAAAAGATCCGTACGCACCAAGGGCGTTGAGCCGCAGATAGTTCTCGGCCAGGTTCTCTACGACGACGTTGACGTCGGCCTTGCGCTCATCAACCCGCGTGGCCAGTTGGCGGGCCTGCTCGATGGTGCCCTTGATGTACGGCCGGGTGTCCTTGAGCACCGACTCCAGCGATGAAGCCGTCGAAGCGAGCGGCGGCAGTGCACCGGCGACCACATCGCGCTGTTGCGCCAATCCCGAAATGAGCTGCTGCAGTTGATCCACGCTCGAGGAGAACTGTGTGCTCTTCGAATCGACAGTGGCCAGCACCTCGTTCAGGTGGTTGATCACATCGCCGATCAGCTGATCGCGCTCGGCCAATCCAGAAGTGAAAGAGGATGTGTCGCCAAGCAATTGAGAGAGCGTTCCGCCCTGTCCCTGGAGAATCTGGATGAACGCATTGCTGATCTCGTTGACCTTCGCGGCGTCGAACCCCTTGAGCACGGGCCGAAGTCCGCCAAGCAATGCGTCCAGATCGAGTGCGGGCTGGGTGTGCTCCTTGTCGAGCGTTCCGCCGTCGGGCAGTTTATGTAGTTCACCGGGGCCCGCCGTGATCTCCAGATACCGGTCGCCGACCAGGTTCTCGTACCTGATGATGGCACGGCTGGAGCTGTAGAGCTGGTACTTCGAATCAACATCGAAGGTCACTTCGACACTGTTGTCACGATTCAGGGATACGTTCTTCACCCGGCCCACCGGCACCCCGGCGATCCGCACCTTCTGCCCCGACCGTAAATCGGACGCCGTGCTGAACATCGCGTGATACCTCTTGCCCGAACCGAATCGGAACTCACCGAAGGTGATGATCAGTCCGGCGGCCACCAGCAGCATCACCACGGTGAAGACGATGACCTTGATTTGTGTGGCGCGCTTCATCAGAACTCACTTCGCTTCGCGAAGGCACCGTTGTACAGGTACTGGAGGGTATCGGGGGCGTTGACCTGCAGCTCCTCCAACGGCTTGTAGGGGATGTAGGCGTTGTCGGTTACCAGGAAGGGCGACCGGAACCATGATCCGTTCTGCATCTTGGTCGGAATGTTCGGTAGGCCACGGCAATTGGGCCCGCCCGATGCGTTCACGATGGGAAGGCTGTCCGGGTATGTGTACACCGGAGCGCCTAGCGGAAAGCTATTGGTCAAGAACAGTCCGGGCCGCACGCCACCGATGAGCGGGGTGAAGGTCACCAGCGCCTTGGAGATCGCCTGCAACGTGCAGGGAATCTCCGGCGAGTATCTACCGAGGAGCGTGGCGGGGGCGCGCAGCCGTTGCAGCGCCGCGGTGAGGTCCTTCTCTGCCGGAGCCAGCGTCTCGTAACCGTTGTTGCCTAGACCAATCGCCGCGAGCAATGTCGCCTTGAGGTCCTGCTGCTGGTCGGCGACGGTACGACTCAACGCGGGCAGGTTGTCCAGAATGCGCACGATGTCCGGGGCGGCATCACCATAGATCTGCCCGACCTGTCCGGCCTGGCGGAAATCCTGCTGCAGAGCTGGGAGTTTCGGATTCAGCTGATCCAGATATTGGTCGAGCTCGACGAGGCCTTGCCCGAAATTGTCCCCATTTCCGCGCAGCCCTTCGCCTACCGCGGTGAGGGTGGCGTTGAGGTTGACCGGGTCGATCTTGCCGAGCAGCCGGGTCAGGTTCTCGAACACGGTGTTGACTTCCAGAGCCACTGCCTCGGCTGTCACTGTTGCCCCCGGCCGCAGTGACGAATCCGAGGGCTTTTGCGGAGCAAGGAATTCCACCGACTTGGCGCCGAAGACCGTGGTCCCCGCGATACGCACCGTGGCGTTCGAGGGAATCAGACGCAGATCCTTGGCATTGACCGCCAGTTCCAGCTTGGCCTGATCGTTGGCGTAGGAGATCGACGTGACCTTGCCGATCTGCAATCCGTGGAACTTGACCTTTCCCCCCTCCTCCATCACCAGGCCCGCGCGCGGCGAGACGACGGTGATGGGCTTGGTGTCGGCGAAGGCGTCGTTGTAGGCCAGATAGGTCAGTACGGTCAGCAGCACCAGCACGGAGGCAAGCACCGTGCCGGCCAGCCGGACAGCCCGGCGCGTGGACGTATCGGACATCTCCTTCCCTATCCCCTAGCCCGAAAGATTGAAGTTGCCGGACCCGCCGTACACGGCAAGTGAGATGAACAGGGTGACAAGCACAACCACGATGAGCGAGGTACGGACCGCCTGCCCGACCGCGACGCCCACCCCCACCGGTCCACCAGAGGCGTTGAACCCGTAGCTGGTGTGCACGAGCATCACGACCACCGACATGACGATCGCCTGCAGGAACGACCACAGCAGATCGGTGGGCACCAAGAAGGTATTGAAGTAGTGGTCGTACACACCCGGCGACTGACCGTTGATCATGACGGTGGTCGCGCGGGACGCGAAGAACGCAGCCAGCACCGAGAGCGAGTACAGCGGGATGATGGCGATCAGTCCGGCCACCAAGCGGGTGGAGACCAAATACGAAATGGCGTGCACCGCCATGGTTTCCAGCGCGTCGATCTCCTCTGCGACGCGCATGGCACCCAATTGCGCCGTCGTTCCCGCGCCAATCGTGGCGGCCATCGCGATGCCGGCCACCACCGGCGCGACGATGCGAACATTGAGAAATGCGGACAGGAAGCCGGTGAGCGCCTCGATACCGATGTTGCCCAGCGATGAGTAACCCTGGACCGCGATGACACCACCGGAGGCCAGCGTCAGGAAGACCGCGACACCGACGGTTCCGCCGATCATCACCAGAGCTCCGGTGCCCATGGTGATCTCAGCGAGCACCCGGATCGTTTCCTTGCGGTATTTGGTCAGCGCCGCCGGGATATAGCTCAGTGATTGCGCATAAAAGAGGGCTTGCTCCCCGAATTTGTCGAACGAGCGTCCCAATCCGCGCATATACCGAACGGTATAGGAGGTCACTGTGTGCGTCGAAAGGTACGGTCCGCTCATCACATTGTCGCTTCTTCGCGCAGGTCGCTCATCAGTGCCATCGCTTCTTCGCGCAGGTCGCTCATCAGTGCCATCGCTTCTTCGCGCAGGTCGCTCATCAGTGCTTCACCAGGACCCGTACCCCGATGGCCGTCATGACCACGTTGATGACGAACAAACAAATGAAGGCGTAGACGACGGTCTCGTTGACCGCATCGCCGACGCCCTTGGGTCCGCCCTTGACGGTGAGTCCGCGGTAACAACCGACCAGTCCGGCGAAGATGCCAAACAAGAAGGCCTTGACCTCCGAGATCATCAGCTCGCCCAGCCCGGTCAGCACCGTCAGGCCGTTGATGAAGGCTCCGGGGTTCACACCCTGCAGGAACACCGAGAACACGTAGCCACCGACCATGCCGATGGCGCACACCAGTCCGTTGAGCAGCAGCGCCACGAAGGTCGAGGCCAGCACTCGCGGCACCACGAGCCGCTGGATCGGGTCGATGCCAAGTACCTGCATCGCGTCGATTTCCTCACGAATGGTGCGCGCACCCAGGTCGGCGCAGATCGCCGTGGCACCGGCACCCGCGACCACCAGCACGGTGACCACCGGACCGAGCTGAGTCACCGTGCCGAAGGCCGTAGCGGCACCGGACAGGTCTGCCGCGCCGATCTCTCGCAGCAAGATATTGAGCGTGAAGGCCACCAGCACGGTGAACGGGATGGCCACCAAGAGCGTCGGCAACAACGAGACCCGCGCGATGAACCAGGTCTGGTCCAAGAACTCCTGGCCCTGGAAGGGGCGACGGAAGATATTGCGAAACGTAGCCAGCGACATGGAGACGAAGCCGCCGACGGCGCGCGCGGGCGCCGCGAGCTGCTGCTTCAACCTTTGCTCCTGTCTCACACATCCCGGCACTGCCGAAGTCCCGCCCCCAGGGTCCGGTTAACGATCGACGTGTACCTACCACGCTGTGAGGCGCACCATACTAACGAGAAAAAATTCTTAGTGTCAATTCATTCGCGGACAGGCAAATCGCACGCCGCGTCCACTTTATCCTGCAGGTTTGGTGCGATAACTAGAACCCGTTCTAGTTATCCACGCACCGCTACCCTTGTCGTCACCTAATCCTCGACCATCAGCGCAGTCGCGGAGAAAGTGCGCTTGGGGTCGTGTCCAGCAAAGAAATCAGCCAGGGTTGAATTCAGTGCTGACGGATCCCAGGCGTCCGAATCCGCGGTGAACTTCGCCTCCACAGTAGGCGCTGCCAACAACGTCACGGTGGGTCCGTAAACAATGAATAGCTGACCATTGACCGCCTCCGCCGCCGGCGCGGCCAGATAGCGCACCAATGTCACGACATGCTCAGGGGATAGCGGATCGATCGAATCCTCGGGCGCGTCTCCGAAGACGTCGGCCGTCATCGCGGTGCGGGCACGCGGGGCGATGGCGTTGGCCCGCACCCCGTACCGGCCCAGCGCGCGGGCAGCCGACAGCGTGAGCGCGGTGATACCCGCCTTGGCGGCGCCGTAGTTGGCCTGCCCCTCCGGCCCCAGCAGGCCGGCTTCGGAGGACGTATTGATAAGGCGTCCGTAGGTGGGGGCTCCGGCCGCCTTGGAGGCTCCACGCCAGTATGTGGCCGCGTTACGGGTCAGCAGGAAGTGGCCGCGCAGGTGTACGTGGATGACGGCGTCGAACTCCTCGTCCGACATGTTGAAGAGCATCCGATCGCGGGTGATGCCCGCATTGTTGACCACGACATGCAGGCCACCGAGGGATTCGGCGGTGGAGATCAGTTCGTCGGCGGTCGCACGCTCGCCGATATCACCGGCGACGGTGACACCCTTGGACCCCGCCGCGGCGATCTCGTCGAGCACATCGCTCTTGTCCAATGCCGGCGCGATGTCGTTGACGACGACGGTCGCCCCGGACCGCGCCAAGCCGATCGCCTCGGCACGGCCGAGTCCTGCGGCAGCACCCGTGACAATGGCGACACGGCCGCTCAGATCGGCATCAGCAATCGCGCTCATTCAAATTTCCCTTCAGTCCCATGCCTTCGACGCACTCCCTCACCCCGGCGCCGCGCGAGCGGGCCGGCGATTTATGAATGCCTCTAGTCTTTGCGGATCAATGCGGCGCGCGGGCACTCCGCGATCGCCTGCTCGACCAGATCTTCCTGATCGGCCGGTACTTCCTCCTGCAGGATGACGACATAGTCGTCGTCATCGACGTCGAATACCTCTGGAGCGATCCCGAGGCATACCAAGTTGCCTTCACAACGGTCAGGAACTACACCGACACGCATTGGAAACCTCTTTCCGGCGCGGTATGAACCAGCGCGCCGACGTCATCGTCTAATTGGGCTGTATCGCCAGACTACGACACGTGATCGCCGACACAACCCCGGTAAAAGCCGGGATCTCCGGGCCAGGTTTGTACGGCATCGTCGCGTCTGGACTCCCTAGACTAGAACGTGTTACAACTCTTGTGTCAATGTGGGTCACACTTGAGGTCCACAGCAGCGGAGGTCACACATGCATATCGCCTACACGCCCGAGCAGGAAGAGCTGCGCCGCGAGCTACGCGCATACTTCGACAAACTGCTGACCCCGGAGCGGCGGGAGGCTCTGGCGTCGAACCAAGGTGAATACGGCAGCGGCAACGTTTATCGCGAGACCGTCGAGCAGATGGGAGCCGACGGATGGCTGGCCCTCGGCTGGCCCAAGGAATTCGGCGGCCAGGACCGCTCGGTCATGGATCAGCTGATCTTCACCGACGAGGCCGCCATCGCCGGCGCACCGGTGCCGTTCCTGACGATCAACAGCGTTGCGCCGACGATCATGCATTTCGGCACCGATGAGCAGAAGAAGTTCTTCTTGCCGAAGATCGCCGCGGGCAAGTTGCACTTCTCCATCGGGTACTCCGAGCCGGGCGCCGGAACCGACCTCGCCTCGCTGCGCACCTCGGCGGTACGCGATGGCGATGACTACATCGTCAACGGTCAGAAGATGTGGACCAGTCTCATCGAGTACGCCGACTACATCTGGCTGGCGGTGCGCACCAACACCGAGGTCAAGAAACACCGCGGTATCTCCATGCTCATCGTTCCCACCACGGCCGAGGGCTTCTCGTACACCAAGGTGCGCACCATGGCCGGGCCCGGCACCAGCGCCACCTACTACCAGGATGTCCGCGTCCCGGTCACGAGCCGGGTCGGCGAGGAGAACGCCGGCTGGAAGCTGGTCACCAATCAGCTCAACCACGAGCGGGTGGCTCTGGTTTCGTCGGCGCCGATCATCACCGCGCTGCGCGAGGTCCGCGAGTGGGCCCAGAACACCAAGGGCCCGGGTGGCCGGATCATCGACGCGGAATGGGTGCAGCTGAACCTGGCGCGCGTGCATGCCAAGGCCGAATATCTCAAGCTCATCAACTGGGAGCTGGCCTCCACTACCGACGCGGCCCCCTCTCCCGCCGACGCCTCGGCCACCAAGGTCTTTGGTACCGAGTTGGCCACCGAGGCCTACCGCCTTCTCATGGAGGTCCTCGGCACCGCCGCGACGCTGCGCCAGGACTCGCCCGGCGCGCAGCTGCGCGGCCGCGTCGAGCGGATGCACCGTGCCTGCTTGATTCTCACCTTCGGCGGTGGCACCAACGAGGTGCAACGCGACATCATCGCGATGACCGCTCTTGGCCAACCCGCGGCAAGCCGCTAGAAGGGACTGCACTGCAATGGATTTCTCCCTGACCGAGGCACAGACCGACCTGGCCGGTCTGACCCGCACCATCGCGTCGACGATCAGCACACCGGAGCGGCAGAAGGAACTCGACAAGCAGGACAGCCGGTTCGACCGGCAACTGTGGACCAAGCTGGCCGAGGCCGACATCCTCTCCACCGCCGCTCCCGAATCGGTCGGCGGCGCCGGATTCGGCGTGCTGGAACAGTCGTCGATCCTGGTGGAGCTGGGCCGTGAACTGGCCGCCGTTCCGTATCTGGAGTCGGTGGTGCTAGCTGCCGGAGCGCTCGCCGCATTCGGCTCCGAAGCTATGCGGAACGATTGGGCAGCACCGGCTGTCGCGGGCAAGAAGGTCTTGACCATCGCTCTCGAGGGCGAGCCGGGCGAAGGTCCGGTCGCCGCGCGAACCGAGGGCACGGGATATGTGCTCACCGGCAACCGCGTCCTGGTGCCGTTCGGCGTCGAGGCCGACGCGTACCTGGTGCCCGCCGAGACCGAGACCGGTACCGCCGTGTTCTTGGTGTCCGCCGACGATGCCGGCGTAACCCAGCAGGCCCTGCACACCACCGGCAAGGACAGCTCCGCGGAGTTGATTCTGTCCGAGGTCCCCGTTCCTGCCGAACGCAAGGTTGGCGGCGCCGAGGTTGTGGAGTGGCTCCGGCTGCGGGAATCGCTGGGCCACAGTGCTTACCAGCTCGGCGTGCTGGAAAGGGCCCTGGAGCTGACCGCCGACTACGCACGTACCCGTGAGCAGTTCGGCAAGCCGATCGGCGGCTTCCAGGCGGTGGCCCAGCGGCTGGCCGACGGATACATCGACGTCAAGGGTCTGCGTCTGACGCTGTGGCAGGCCGCGTGGCGCGTTTCCGAAGACCTACCTTCCGATGTCGACGTCGCGACCGCGAAATTCTGGGCCGCCGATGCCGGGCATCGCGTGGCGCACACTGCCGTTCACGTGCATGGCGGCGTAGGTATCGACGAGGACCACCCGGTGCACCGCTACTTCCTGGCCGCCAAGCGGGGCGAGTTCGCCTCGGGCAGTGCGACCGAACAGCTGCGCCGCATCGGGCGCGAGCTGGCCGACACGCCTGCCTAGTATCTGGTTGTGAGCACCTCCGAGGACGCGACGGTCACGCGGCTACTGGTGAACCTGGCCGACGTCGAGGACCGGGGACTGCACTTCGAAGGTTCGTTCACTTCCTGGCGAGACCACATAGCCGAAAGCAGTCGTCTGGCCTCGGTATTACGCGGACGCCTGGATCCCTCGAAGCCGCCGCACATCGGCGTAATCCTGGAAAATACACCGGGTTTCGCGCGCCTGCTTACCGCAGCGGCATTGGCCGGGCTCGTGCTGGTGGGCCTGAACTCGACCCGACGCGGGTCGGCTTTGCGGCGCGACATCGAACTCGCCGATTGCCAGTTCGTGGTCGCCGACGAGTCCGATACCGTTGCCGGCTTGCAGCATCCGCAGATCGAGATCGCCGATGTGCGACCAGACGACCTATACATGCTCATCTTCACCTCGGGCACCAGCGGTGATCCCAAGGCCGTACAGATCACTCATGCCAAGGTGGCGTCCGCGGGAATCATGCTGTCATCACGGTTCGCTCTCGGCTCCACAGACGTCTGCTATCTCTCGATGCCGATGTTCCACTCCAACGCGGTGATGGCAGGGTGGTCGGTCGCCGTGGCAGCAGGTGCGTCGATTGCGCTGCGGCGCAAGTTCTCCGCGTCGGGATTTCTGGATGATGTACGCGAATACGGGGCGACATACGCCAACTACGTCGGCAAGCCCATGTCATATGTGCTGGCGACACCGCAGCGTCCCGACGACGCCGAGAACCCGTTGCGGATCATGTACGGCAACGAGGCTGCCGCTGGCGATACCGACCGATTCGCAACGCGATTCGGCGCCGTTGTGGTCGACGGGTTCGGGTCGACCGAGGGCGGTGTGGCGCTCGGGTGGGCGCCCGGAACGCCGCCGGGCGCCATCGGCCCTCTCACCCCGGATATTCAGATTCTGGATATCCAAACTGGTCGCCCCTGTCCCCCTGCGATTTTCGATCAAAGCGGCAAGGTGATCAACGCCGCTGAGGCGACCGGCGAGCTGGTGAACGTCACCGGCCCCGGCCGGTTCACCGGCTACTACAAGAATCCCGAGGCCGATGCCGAACGCATGGTCGGCGGCAGGTATCACAGCGGCGACCTCGCCTACGCCGACGAGAACGGCTACGTATACTTCGCCGGACGCCTGGGCGATTGGCTGCGTGTCGACGGTGAGAACCTGGGCACCGCACCGATCGAACGAGTATTGCTGCGCCACCCGGACATCACCGAGGTCGCCGTCTACGGCGTTCCGGACCCAACCGTCGGAGACCGGGTGATGGCGGCGCTCGTCGGTGCCGACTTCGATCCCGTCACCTTGAGCGAGTTCCTTTCCGCCCAGGAAGATCTCGGACCCAAGCAATGGCCGTCATTCATCCGGGTCAGCGGTGAACTTCCCCGGACCGCGACGTTCAAGGTGATCAAGCGGCAGCTGTCGGCGGAGGCACTGGAGACCGCCGATCCGGTGTGGGCTCTGACGAACGGCACCTATACCCGAACCTGATGGCCGAACGTGCGAATCCGGTCGAATTCTCGCCGCAAATCGACACGATCCGCACGCTCGGAAATTTGTCGGTGGTCAATGTGATGCTCCATTCATGGGGGACGTACCGTGGCCACTCATCAGGTCCGAGGCACTCACCAACCGTGTGGTCACCGGATACGCCCTCCGGCAATTCACCGCGCTATACCCAGGCATCTATGCGCCCACAGACGCCCAGATCACTCCGCGTAAGCGGGCAGAAGCAGCGTGGCTGTGGTCAAGGCGCAAAGGAACCATCGCCGGCATATCCGCGGCCGCATTGCATGGCACCAAGTGGCTGCCACAGCAGGGCCCTGTCGTACTAATTCACACCAATCGTCGTGCTCCGCGCGGTATCACGTTGTGGAGCGATAGCCTGCCCGAGGGCGAGCGGATGTTCGTCGATGGGCTGCCTGTCACCACGCCCGCGCGTACGGCGTTCGACATCGGGCGGCGTACCCCCGTCGACCTAGCGGTGCAACATCTGGATGCCTTGATGAATGCGACGAGGCTTTCCCGCACCGATATCGAGACCGTGGCCACCCATCATCGGGGCGCTCGCGGGTTACACCATCTGGCCAACGTTTTGGGCTTGGTCGACGGCGGCGCAGAATCACCATGGGAAACACGTACGCGGCTCCTCGTTGTACGCGCGGGATTTCCCGCCCCACAGACACAACTCGTCGTCCGGAATCGTTTCGGCGACTTTGTCGCTCGCCTTGACATGGGATGGCCAGACCACAAGGTAGGCATCGAGTTCGACGGCGCGCAACATTGGACGAGCGCACAGCAACGCACCCGGGACATCGACCGCGCCACAGAGTTGGTTGACGAGGGATGGCGCATCATTCGGGTGAGCTCCGATATGGTCCGGCATCGGTCGGGAACGATTCTCGCCCGAGTAGCCGAAGCATTCGTCGCCGCCCGGGCCGCGTAAACCGAACGTGCGAATCCGGTCGAATTCTCGCCGTAAATCGACACGATCCGCACGCTCGGCGCGGGGACCGGCTACCGCGCGCTGACTATCCGCGGATCTCGTCCAGCCTGTCCACCGCAGCCTCGAACCCCGACACCAGGTCGGCGACGATCTCCGCAGTGGGCCGGATCTCGTTCATCCGCCCCACGATCTGCCCCGCAGGGAAACACACCGTCTCCGGGTCATGCGCGCGGTTCATCCGCTCATGCGCCTCGCTGACCAGAATGTTCTGCAACGGCATCGGTAACGGCGTAGGCGCATCCTCGGCATCCCAGGCCTGCGTCCACTTGGTCTTCAAGAGCCGCGCTGGCTTACCCGTGTAGATGCGGGTGCGCACGGTGTCACCGGAGGTCGCCTTCAGCAGGGCCTGCTGCACCACGGAATCGCCACCAGCAGTGACGGTTCCGAGGTCGTACTCAGCGGCCGTGAGCCAGATCGAACCGGTCCATACCCCGGAGGCACCCAGCGCCAGCGCCGCCGCCGCCTGCCGTCCACTGCCGATACCACCGGCCGCCAACACCGGGGCACTGCCGTCGAGCGCGTCGACGATCTCCGGCCACAACACCATGGATGCCACGTCACCGGTGTGACCACCGGCCTCATAGCCTTGAGCCACAACGATGTCGACACCGTTCTCGACATGGCGCCGGGCGTGTTCGGCCTTACCTGCCAGCGCGGCGACAGGCACCCCATGCTCGTGAGCCTGGTCGATCACGTCCTTGGGCGGCGAGCCCAACGCGTTGGCGATCAGCTTGATCGGGTGCTTGAGCGCGACCTCAACATGAGAGCGCGCCACCGAATGCAGCCAGCCCAGCACGCCGGCCGACTCACGCTCTCCCGGCAGCGGCGGGACGCCCAGATCGGCCAATGTCTTCTCGACGAAGTCCTTGTGCCCCTGCGGGATCAACTTGTCGATATCCACCGCGGTACCCTCGGCGGGCACCTTGGCAGGCATCACGATATCGACGCCGTACGGTTTGCCGTCGGTGTTCTCGTCCATCCAGTTCAGGACGGCGTCGAGCTCATCGGGATCGTTGAACCGAACGCAGCCCAGCACACCCATACCGCCCGCACGGCTGATCGCGGCGGCCACCTTCTCCGACGGCGTGAAACCGAATATCGGGTAACGGATTCCAAACCGCTCGCACAGGTCGGTACGCATGACTCAGGCTCCCGTGTTGACGTGCTTGCTGTTGACCAGGTCGACCTTCTCGGTTTCCGAGACCTCCTTGGCCCAGCGATAGTCGGCCTTGCCCGCCGGGTTCCGCTTGACGGAGTCCACGATCCAAATGCTGCGCGGCACCTTATATCCCGCAATTTCCTTGCGGGCGTGGGCGTCCAGGTCCTCGAAGGTGAGCTCGACACCCTCACGCACCGCGATCACGGCCCCCACATGCTGACCCCACTTCTCGTCGGGTACCCCGACCACGACCGCGTCGAACACGGCGGGGTGGCCCTTCAGTACGCTCTCGACCTCCTCAGGGAACACCTTCTCGCCGCCCGTGTTGATCGAGACCGATCCACGGCCCAGCATTGTGACGGTACCGTCGGCTTCGACGGTCGCCCAATCACCCGGAATCGCGTACCGCACACCGTTGAACGTCTTGAACGTCTCGGCGGTCTTCTTCTCGTCCTTGAAATATCCGACGGGGATGTGGCCGCTCTTGGCGATCAGCCCACGCACCCCGGAACCGGGCTGAACTGGATTGCCCTCTTCATCGAGAACCGTTGTGGTGGAGCTGATCTTGACGGTCGGCCCACCGGGATGCATCTGCCCCTTGGTGACCGTGGACAGTCCGCCGGTACCGGTCTCGGAGGCGCCGATGGCGTCGGTGATCACCCGGTTGGGCAGCAATTCCAGGTAGCGCTCCTTGACGGTCTGCGAGAACAGTGCGGCACTGCTGGCCAGTACCCACAGCGAGGACAGATCGCGTGCGCGGCCGGTCTCGGTGTCCAATGCGTCGATGAGCGGTCGCCCGATGGCGTCGCCGGCGAAGAACAGCATGTTGATCTTGTGCTTCTCGATGAGCTCCCACACTTCTTCCGGATTGAACTCCGGCGCGAGCACCGTGGTGCGCCCCTGGAACAGGGCCATGAAGGTCGCCGCCTGGGTGGCTCCGTGGATCATCGGCGGGATCGGGAATCCGATGAACGGTGCGGCCTCGGCACCCTGTTTGGCCAGGTCCCACTCGCCCTCGATGTACTCACCGGTGACGTAGTTGATGCCTCCGAACAACGAGCGGTAAATGTCCTCGTGTCGCCACATCACGCCCTTGGGGAAGCCCGTGGTGCCGCCGGTGTAGATCAGGAAGATGTCATCGGGGCTGCGCTCCTCGAAATCGCGCTCCGGGGATCCCTGTGCCAGAGCGTCCGCGAAGGGGACCCCGCCGTACGAGTCAAACGACCCGTCCGCGCCATCTTCCACCACGATCGCGGTCTTGACATTGGGGGTGCTCGGCAGCACGTTGGCGACCTTGTCGCTGTACCGGCGCTCGTGCACCAATGCCGCCATATCGGAGTTCTCGAACAGGTAGTGCAGCTCGGCTTCGACGTAGCGGTAATTCACGTTGACCGAGATCGCACGGATCTTGACGATGGCCGTCAGCGCGATGACGATTTCGATGCCGTTGCGGCAATACAGGCCGACCTTGTCGCCGGGGCCGACGCCCTGGCTCTGGAGATAGTGCCCGAGCCGATTGGACTGCTCCTCAAGCTCGGCGTATGTCAGCTTTCGGTCACCGGAAATGATGGCAACACGATCGGGCATAGTGTCGATTGCATGCTCAATGAGGTCGGCAATGTTAAGGGCCATGTCCATAAATTAGAACGTGTTACATTTTTAGACAAGCCCCGGCATCTTGGAGGACCTCAATTGACCGAAGCTGACGCTCTTCGCGCAAGCGGCTCATCGCACACCGTGACCGAGCAGGACGCCCCGCATGCTCTGGTGGAACTCCGCGATCACGTCCTCATCGTGACGATGAATCGTCCGCACGCACGCAACGCCCTGTCCGGGGAAATGCTGGAGATCATGACGCAGGCCTGGGACCGCGTCGACAATGATCCGGAGGTCCGGGTCTGCATCCTGACCGGTGCGGGCGGATATTTCTGCGCCGGAGCCGACCTCAAAGCCATGAACAAGCGCGCCCCAGGTGATCAATTCTCCGATGGCAGCTACGATCCCTCGGTCATCCCCGGTCTACTCAAGGGGCGCCGTCTGACCAAACCGCTCATCGCGGCCGTCGAAGGTCCCGCAATCGCCGGTGGCACCGAGATCCTGCAAGCCACCGATATCCGTGTCGCGGGTGAGAGCGCCAAATTCGGTGTCTCTGAGGTGAAGTGGAGCCTGTACCCGATGGGCGGATCCGCGGTGCGGCTGCCCCGCCAGATCCCGTACACGGTCGCCTGCGACATCTTGTTGACCGGCCGACACATCAAGGCCCCGGAGGCCAAGGACATCGGACTCATCGGACATGTCGTTCCGGACGGTCAGGCCCTGGAGAAGGCGCTGGAACTGGCCAATATGATCGCCGGCAACGGGCCTCTCGCGGTCCAGGCGGTCCTCAAGACCATCCGCGATTCGGAAGGCATGCACGAGAACGAGGCCTTCAAAGCCGACACCAAGGTCGGTATCGGAGTCTTCACCAGTAACGACGCCAAGGAAGGCCCGCGCGCCTTCGCCGAGAAGCGCGCACCCAACTTCACCGGCAGCTAAACCCGCACAGATAGTGTGGGCGGCGTGACGCCGATGTTCCCGCTGCAATCGGTACTGCTGCCCGGGGAGCCCCTACCGCTACGCATCTTCGAACCGCGTTATGTTGCGATGATCCGTGACGTGCTGGCCGCCGACCACACCTTTGGCGTCGTGCTGATCGCCCGCGGCCGAGAGGTCGGCGGCGGAGACGTCCGGCATGACGTGGGAACGGCTGCCCGTGTCCTGGACTGCGAATCCCTGGGGGCGGATCGCTTCGCCGTGCGCTGCGAGGGCGCCGGTCGGATCCGGATCACCAGATGGCTCGAGGACGATCCCTATCCTCGCGCCGAAGTGGAACCGTGGCCCGACGAACCCGACGAACGGGTGCTGCCGTTGAGCGCACTCAACGAAGTTCAGGTGCGCATCGAGAACCTGTTGCGGCGGGTCGCGACCGCACAACAGGTACGGCTTCCCCGCCGTTGGTCGATAGCCACGGGCCTGCCCAGTGGCGCCGAAAAGCGCCTATACGCCTTGGCTTCTCGGGTACCCATGGGGCAGGCCGACCGCTATGCAGTGCTGGCGGCGCCGACGCTGGAGAAGCGCGTCAGCGCGCTGAACGACGCCGTCGACACCGTCAACGCGATGCTGGATTTCCGCGAATCCGACCGCTAGGTCAACGCGGACAACTGCTTGACGTGCTCCACGCTGCGACAGCCGACCACCAGCATGGTGACTCCGGCGGCCTCCCATGCCTTGATCTGCTCCCGCACCTCGGCCTCGGTCCCGACGATCGTGGTGTCGAGCACCAACTCATCCGGAATCGCTTCGGCCGCTTTGTCCTTGCGGTTGGTACGGAACAACTCGGTGACCTCGTCCACCACCTCGCCGTAGCCCATGCGGCGATACACCTCGGCGTGGAAGTTCAGTTCCACGGCACCCATACCACCGATGTACAAGGCGGAGAACGGCTTCAGCTGATCGAGCACCGAACGCCGGTCCTCGGTGACGATCACCTGCGCGGTGGCGGCGATCTCGAAATCCTCGCGGCTGCGCCTGGCACCGGGGCGCGAGAAGCCTTCATCGAGCCACTCGTTGTACATGTCGGCCAGCCGCGGCGCGTAGAACATGGGCAGCCAACCGTCGGCGATCTCCGCCGTCAAGGCGACATTCTTAGGCCCCTCGGCACCCAGGAAGATAGGGATATCCGACCGCAGCGGGTGCACAATCGGCTTGAGTGTCTTCCCCAACCCGGTGGCCTTGTCCCCGGTCAGCGGCAACGGATAGTGCGGGCCGTCGCTGCGCACCGGCGCCTCGCGGGCCAGCACCTGCCTGATGATGTCGATGTACTCCCGCGTGCGCGCCAGTGGCTTGGGGAACGGTTGCCCATACCAACCCTCCACCACCTGCGGCCCGGACACGCCCAGTCCCAGGATGTGCCGTCCACCGGAAAGATGATCCAGTGTGAGAGCCGCCATCGCGCAGGCCGTCGGTGTGCGCGCGGAAAGCTGAATCACCGAGGTGCCCAACCTGATACGGCTGGTGTCCGAGCCCCACCAGGCCAGCGGCGTGTACGCGTCAGAACCCCAGGCCTCAGCCGTGAAGACGGCGTCGAATCCGCCCTCCTCGGCGGCGGCCACCAGTTCACCCGCATTCTCCGGCGGAGAAGCCGACCAGTACCCCAGCTGCAATCCGAATTTCATGGGTCAGTTCTACCTGACGAGATATGCCGCGACCACCACCCTTGCGAAAAAAACTAGAACTTGTTCTACTCGGAGGTGTGACAGCCACCCAAAGCAGCACAACCGGGCCTTTGCCGCTTCTGACGGCACCCCTCGAACTGTCTTTTGATTACACCCGTTCGGTGGGGCCCACCCTCTCCAAGTTCTTCACCGCCCTGCGCGATCGGCAGATCGTCGGCACCCGGGGCAGCGACGGCAAGATCCACGTACCCGCGGCCGAGTACGACCCGGTGACCTATGCACCGTTGACCGACGTGGTGCCGGTATCGAGCGTGGGCACCGTCCAATCCTGGTCCTGGCAGCCCGAACCACTGGAGGGACAGCCGCTGGCCAAGCCGTTCGCCTGGGCACTGATCAAACTGGACGGCGCGGACACCTCCTTGCTTCATGCTGTCGACGTGGGGACTGCGGGCTCCGCAGGTATCACGACCGGGGCCCGCGTGCACGCGGTATGGGCCGACGAGACGGTCGGCGCCATTACCGATATCGCGTATTTCGCACTCGGCGAGAAGACGGCAGCGACCCCGGCCCCCACCTCTGATCAAGAGCCGGTCACCATGCAGGTCACGCCGATCCGCCTGGAAGTTCAGCACATCACGTCTCCTGAGGAAAGCGCTTACCTACGAGCGCTTTCCGAGGGAAAGCTGCTCGGCGGCCGCACCGGCGCCGGCGGGCGCGTGTACTTCCCGGCACGCGGGGCGGACCCGCTGACCGGAGAACCCACCTCGGACCTGGTGCAGGTGGCGGATAAGGGGGTCGTCACCACCTTCGCGATCATCAACATTCCGTTCCCGGGACAGCGCATCAAACCGCCCTATGTGGCGGCCTATGTGCTGCTCGATGGCGCGGATATTCCCTTCCTGCATTTGGTCTATGACATCGACCCGGCAGATGTTCGCATGGGCATGCGAGTCGAGGCCGTCTGGAAACCCAAGGAGGAGTGGGGATACGGGATCGACAACATCCAGTATTTCCGCCCGACGGGCGAGCCCGATGCCGACTACGAAACCTACAAGGACCGGGTGTGATGACTGATGTAGCCGTGGTGGGCTTCGCCCACGCTCCGCATGTACGGACCACCGAAGGCACCACCAACGGTGTCGAGATGCTGGTGCCGTGTTTCCGACAGATTTATAGCGAACTGGGAATTACCAAGTCGGACATCGGCTTCTGGTGCTCAGGCTCGTCCGACTACCTGGCCGGACGCGCGTTCTCGTTCATCTCCGCGATCGACTCGATCGGTGCGGTGCCGCCGATCAACGAATCCCATGTGGAAATGGATGCGGCGTGGGCACTCTACGAGGCATATATCAAGATCTTGAGCGGGCAGGTTGAGACCGCACTTGTCTACGGATTCGGCAAGGCTTCCGCCGGAATTCTCCGCAGGACCCTCGCGCTGCAGACGGATCCCTATACGGTCGCGCCGCTGTGGCCCGACTCGGTTTCCCTGGCGGCGCTGCAGGCGCGTGTCGGTTTGGACTCGGGCAAATGGACCAAGGAGCAGATGGCACAGGTTGCCCTCGATGCCTTCCGGCGCGCCCAGCGCGTCGACAGCGAGCCGTCGGCATCGAGTGTCGATGAGCTATTGGCCCGCGACTATTTCGCCGACCCCCTGCACAAGCATGACATCGCACCGATTTCCGACGGTGCCTCGATCATGGTGCTGGCGGCCGGTGATCGCGCCCGCGAATTGCGCGAAAACCCGGCCTGGATCAGCGGTATAGAGCATCGCGTCGAGACACCGATCCTCGGCGCCCGGGACCTGGCAACCTCTCCGTCCACGGCCGCGTCGGCGGTCGCCGCCACCGGTGGTGACACCGGCTCCATCGAGGTGGCGGAGTTGTACGCTCCCTTCAGTCATCAACAGCTGATCCTCGCCGAGGCCATCTGCCTCAAGGACTCCACGACGGTCAACCCGTCCGGTGGCGCCCTCGTGGCCAACCCGATGTTCTCTGCCGGGCTGGAGCGCATCGGTTTTGCCGCACAACATATCTGGAATGGTTCGGCACAGCGGGTACTGGCACACGCGACCAGCGGACCGGTGCTGCAGCAGAACCTCGTCGCGGTGCTGGAGGGCAAGTAATCATGGGTGCATCGAAGAACCTGGCTGCCGTCATCGGCACTGGGCAGACAAAGTACGTCGCCAAGCGGCAAGACGTCTCCATGAATGGTCTTGTCCGCGAGGCCATCGATCGCGCCATGACGGATGCCGGTGTCGATTGGGACGATATCGATGCTGTCGTCGTCGGCAAGGCCCCCGACTTTTTCGAGGGCGTCATGATGCCCGAGCTCTTCATGGCGGATGCGATCGGTGCGACCGGAAAACCGATGATCCGGGTGCACACCGCGGGGTCCGTCGGAGGATCGACAGGCGTAGTCGCGGCCAGCCTCGTGCAGTCGGGCAAGTACCGCCGGGTTCTGGCACTCGCCTGGGAGAAGCAGTCCGAGTCGAATGCCATGTGGGCGTTGTCGATTCCCGTGCCGTTCTCGGTTCCGGTGGGAGCGGGCGCGGGCGGATACTTCGCACCCCATGTGCGTGCATACATCCAGCGGTCCAAAGCGCCGCTGGACACCGGCGCCATGGTGGCCGTGAAGGACCGGCTCAACGCCGCCAAGAACCCGCTGGCACATCTGCATCAGCCCGATATCACCGTCGAGAAGGTGATGTCCTCCCCCATGCTGTGGGATCCCATCCGTTTCGATGAGACCTGCCCATCCTCGGACGGCGCCTGCGCGATCGTCGTAGGCGACGAGCAAACCGCGGACCGGCGTATCAAGGAGGGGCATGCGGTCGCCTGGGTGCATGCCACCGCGTTGCGCACCGAGCCGCTCGACTACACCGGCCGCGACCGGGTGAACCCGCAGGCCGGGCGCGATGCCGCGGCCGCACTGTGGAAGGACGCCGGAATCACCAGCCCCATCGACGAGATCGACGTCGCGGAAATCTACGTGCCGTTCTCCTGGTTCGAACCGATGTGGCTGGAGAATCTGGGATTCGCGGCCGAGGGCGAAGGCTGGAAGCTCACCCAGGCCGGCGAGACCGCGATCGGCGGCAAGATTCCGGTCAACGCGTCCGGCGGCGTGCTCTCCTCGAATCCGATTGGCGCCTCGGGCCTTATCCGATTCGCCGAGGCCGCCATTCAGGTAATGGGCAAGGCCGGTGATCATCAGGTACCGGGCGCCAAGAAGGCACTGGGCCACGCCTACGGCGGCGGCTCGCAGTACTACTCGATGTGGGTGGTCGGATCCGAAAAGCCCGCAGGAAAGGAGCAGTAAGTCATGAGCCTCGCAGATCAAGCAGGCAAGCGTTCCCGCGCGGCCGTCGAGGCCCGCGACAAGCAGGCCTGGGTTGACAACTTCGCCGAGGACGGTGTGGTGCAGGATCCGGTCGGCCCGTCACCTTTCGATCCGGATGGCAACGGACATCGCGGCAAGGAAGCCATCGCGGCGTTCTGGGACAACATCATCGCACCCACCGAGAAACTCGACTTTATTTTCGACACCACCTACGACTGCGGCACGCATCAGGCCAACGTGGGGCGCATCGTCACCACTATGAACGGCTACCAGATGACGGCCGAGGGTGTGTTCACCTACGAGGCCAACGACGAGGGCAAGCTCGTCGTGCTCCGCGCCTACTGGGAATTCGACAAGGTCGCCGGCACGGCGAAAAAGGTCTAGCTACACCGGACGCACATAAAGGCCCCCGCGCTGTGTCGCCAGGGGCCTTTATGCCTTCACGCTAAGAGGCCTGGCGCCCGGCGCTGATCATCTCCTCGCGCGGTACCACTTTGATGCGTTCCCGGCCCTGCTCTTGTCCGAGTGCCACCTCATGAGCATCGAGCCGTTCCCACTCCTCCCAGGTGGTGTAGTCAATCCCGCTTCCCCGCAGGTGTGCGAATATCGCGTCGGGGTCCGAGATTTCTGCGGGTTGGATACCCGGGAGGTCTGCGAGCAGGCTAGTGATCGTCTCAGCGGCATCGGATTTGGTATGCCCGATCAATCCGACAGGCCCGCGCTTGACCCACCCGGTGACGTAGGTGGATTCGATCGGGATCCCGTCGATATCCAGCACCCGGCCCGCGTCATGCGGGATGACCCCGGCATGGTGATCGAACGGGAGGTCGGCCAGGTGCGAGGAGAGGTACCCCACCGCGCGATACACGGCCTGAACCGGCCAGTCGGTGAATTCGCCTGTTCCCCTAACGGTTCCGTCACCGATGAGCTCGGTCCGTTCGGTACGCAGGCCCTCCACGCGGTCGATACCCAGCACCGCCGCCGGTGACTGGCACAGGTGGATGTGAATACGGTGCGGCGCGCCGGTGGGCTCTTGATCCAGGTACTTCATCATGGTGTCGACAACGAGCTTGGTGGCCTTGCTCGAGTTGATGGCCTGCTGACTGCCCTCGTCGATCTCGAATCCCTCCGGGTGCACGATGACATCCACGCTGGGCGAGTGCGACAACTCTCGAAATTCCATGGGGCTGAACTTGATCTGGGCCGGGCCACGTCGCGCGAAGACATGGACGTCGGTGGCCTGGTTGAGCGCCAGACCCTGATATACGTTGGCGGGAATCTCGGTGCTGAGCTGTTCATCGGCGGGCTTGGCCAGCATCCGGGCGATATCGAGCGCGACATTTCCGGCGCCGAGAACGGCAACACTCGTGGCCGTCAGTGGCCAGTCCCTGGGGACATCGGGGTGGCCGTCATACCAGGACACGAAGTCGGCGGCACCATAGCTTTCCGGCAGATCGATGCCCGGAATATCGAGCCCGCGATCGGCGCGGGCCCCGGTCGAGAAGATCACCGCGTCGTAGAACCGGCGCAGCTCCGAAAGCTTGATATCGGTGCCGTAATGAACGTTTCCGATGAAGCGGATCTCATCGCGGGAGAGCACCCGGCGCAATGCCTTGATGATCTCCTTGATGCGCGGATGGTCCGGGGCCACTCCGTAACGCACCAGTCCGTACGGCGCAGGTAGCCGGTCGAAGACGTCGACCTGTGCGTGCTCGTACTCCTTGGTGAGGATGTCGGCGGCGTAGATACCGGCCGGACCTGCGCCGATGACCGCGACTCGGATCTTCCTCATGCCATCCCCTTGCGATTTGGAATCTATTAGGTAAGGCAAGCCTAAAAATAATTCCACCGAAAGTGGGACGCACGTCCAGAGATCCCGATCACACTCCGCCCCGGCGAGCAGACGCTCAATGCAGAGAACGCCCACCCGAAGCGGGTACTAAGCGCCTGCTCGCGACGGAGAGGTTACTTGTCCAAACCGGCCAGATAGCGCTTGCCCAGCTCCCGATACGCGGCCGGAACACCCTTCGTCAGGAACTCCGCCGGGGTACCCGCGACCGGCCCCTTTACCTTGGCCGGCGAGCCCATGACCAGGACATCCGCGGGTATCTGGGCGCCTCCGAGCACCAGCGATCCCGCCGCCACCATGCTGCGCGCACCGATGGAGGCACCGTCGAGCACCGTCGCATGGTTTCCGATCAGGGCACCGTCTCCCACGGTGCAGCTGTGCACCAGGCACATATGCGCGACCGTGGCCCCCTCACCGATATCGACCGGCATCCCCGGGTCGCTGTGCAGCACCGATCCGTCCTGGATGTTGGCCCCCACCCTGATGATGATCGGGGCGTAATCGGCGCGGATGACGGTGTTGAACCAGATAGAGACGCCGGCCTCCACCGTGACATCCCCGATGAGACAGGCAGTCGGCGCCACGAACGCCTCGGGGTGGACGCTCGGGCTTTTTCCGTCGAGTGAGTACAAAGGCATCGAAATACCCTAGCGACACTTCCCTAAGTCCCTTATTTCCGCTTGTGGCAGGCACATTTCTTGCGCCCCGCGGGGTCAAAACTGTAACATGTTCTAGTTGAAGGTGGTCGCCACAGCGACCGGCATCGAAACACTGGAGGCAGCCCCGCCATGAGCACAGACACCGCAGGAATCGGCGTTCGCGAGATCGACGTCGGTGAGCTCCCCACGCGCTACGCACGCGGTTGGCACTGCCTGGGCGTCGCAGAGTCGTTCAGGGACGGTGAGCCCCACGCCATCGACGCGTTCGGCACCAAACTGGTGGTATTCGCCGATACCCAGGGCGACATCAAGGTGCTCGACGGCTATTGCCGCCACATGGGTGGCGATCTGTCTCAGGGCTCCATCAAGGGCGACAACGTCGCGTGCCCGTTCCATGATTGGCGCTGGGGCGGCGACGGCAAGTGCAAGCTGGTTCCGTACGCCAAGCGCACCCCGAAGCTGGCCCGCACACGCAGCTGGATCACCGACGTCAAGAGCGGTCTGCTGTTCGTTTGGCACGACGCCGAAGGCAACGGCCCCACCGATGACGTCGAGATCCCGGAAATTCCGGAGTACTCCGACGATGGCTGGACCACCTGGGACTGGAACACCATCGTCATCGAGGGGTCCAACTGCCGCGAGATCGTGGACAACGTCACCGACATGGCCCACTTCTACTACATCCACTTCGGATTCCCGACGTACTTCAAGAACGTCTTCGAGGGACACATCGCCTCGCAGTACCTACGCACCGTCGGCCGCCCCGACGTGCAGCTGGGCGGTTCCTCGCAGTACACCGGCGAGCAGATCCTGGATTCGGAAGCCTCGTACTTCGGGCCCTCCTTCATGATCAACTGGCTGCACAACAACTACGGCGGCTACAAGGCCGAGTCGATCCTGATCAACTGCCACTACCCCATCGACCAGAATTCCTTTGTGCTGCAATACGGCGTCATCGTCCAAAAGCCCGCGGGCATGGACGAGAAGATGACCGGCAAGCTCTCGCGCGCGATGACCAAGGGTGTCGGGCAGGGCTTCCTGCAGGACGTCGAGATCTGGAAGAACAAGACCCGCATCGACAACCCCCTGCTGGTCGAGGAGGACGGCGCTGTCTACCAGATGCGCCGCTGGTACTCGCAGTTCTACGTCGACAAGGCCGATGTCACCCCCGAGATGACCGACCGGTTCGAGCTGGAGATCGACACCACCAAGGCCAACGAGTTCTGGCACGGCGAGGTTGACGAGAATTTGCAACGGCAAGCCCTGGAGAAAGAAAAGGCCGAGCAGGCGGCAGCCGAATCCGGATCCCATGCCGAGGCGACGCAAAGCTGAAGCCATGACAGAAGTTTCAGCATCGGCTGAGGCCAACACCAGCCCACCCACTGTGGAGGAGCTGGCTCAGTCGATGCTGTCACTGCACGGCGCCCACGGGGAAGACACCGCGCACGAGGCCAATGCGCCGGGCCGGCCCAATGGCCACTGGTCCAAGGCGCCGGCATTCGAACACGACCCCGAGCGGGCCGCCCGACTACACGCGGCCACCGAGGGCGACAAGCAACGGTATCTGACCTCGGGCCTACAGGAAGTGGACTGCCGGTTCTGCCACGGCTCGGTGATGGTCAAGAAATTGGGCGTCAATCATACTGCGGTGCAATGGAACACCGCAGCAACCGACAAATGCGCCTTCTTTGCGCAGATGCGCGAGGAGGGCACCAATACTGCCCGGATACGCGGCTGCCCACGCCTGTCCGACAGCATCGCGCATGCCATCGCCGAGGGATGCCTGGATCCGATCTGCTCGGCGCCCCCGCCCGGAGACGGTTGAGCTACAGCTCCAGCAGCACGGTCACCGGACCGTCATTGACCAGTTCAACTCTCATGTGCGCGCCGAACACCCCGGCTTCGACCCGCGCGCCGAGCTTGCGCAGTGCGTCCGCGAACGCGTGCACGATGGGCTCGGCGACACCGCCCGGTGCTGCCGCATTCCAGGCGGGACGGCGCCCCTTCTTGGTGTTGGCGTACAACGTGAACTGGCTGACCACCAAGATAGGGGCACCCACGTCCGCCGCGGACTTCTCATCATCGAGAATGCGAAGCTGCCACATCTTCTCCGCGAGCTGTGCGGCCTTTTCGGCATCGTCGTCATGAGTGACGCCCACCAGGGCCAGTAAGCCCTGCCCTTCGGGGCGGATCCCGCCGACCACCTCGCCGTCGACGGATACGGCCGCGGAGACGACCCGTTGCACCAAAACACGCACACTACGACCCTATCAGCGCCGCCAGAGCCTCCGCCTGCGACCTAATCTCCGCGAAAGCCGTTGTTTCCCATAGATTTCCGCGCCTCAATGGCCCCAAGGCCCACATCGGTACATGCCCAGGAAGGAGGCGCCCCGACGGGTCAGTATCCAGCCCCAGGTTCAGCGGCCCCGGCCGTACCAGGCCGTCGTCCAATAGCTGGCTCCACAACGGATCGGCACCGGCTGCGATGTCGTACCGCGGTCCGGTGCAATTGATTATCGCACCCACATCGAGGACCTGCCCTGTGGACAAGGTCGCCCTGATTTCCGCGCCCGATGTCGAGGTGCCTGCCAGCGCCGCGCGATAGATGCGCAACGACCCGGCGGCGACATCCCGTTCAATCTGCGCGGCGGACTGCGGCGGCATCCGGTGTCGGTGAACATCCCACTGCCTGCGGTACTTTCGCAGAAAGACCGCTCGCTCGTCAGCGATCATCCGCGCCCACAACTCGGCTGCGTGTGGACGCAGCGCGTCGACGGCCGCACAAGCGTCACCGCTCTGCGCGGTCACGTCGTGGATGTAGCGCACCGAACGTTCCAGTACCTTGCCCCGGTCCATCGCGAATGTCGGTGGCGGCGCCGCGGGAAATGCACGGTGTGCTCTTGGCAGCAGCCCACTGCGGGATATCGCGTGCAGAACACGACCGGGCCTGCGTAGCGTGCGGGCAAGGTCGACCATCGTCAGACCTGTTCCCACCAGTAGAAGATCACCGTCATCGGGGAGGTCTTCAAGCACATCCTGTCGCCACGGGTCGCGGATAAACAACGCGCTGTCACGCAACGAGCTTGGCGCCCAGGAAGCGCCGGGCATGTTGGGGCCCGCCGCCAGGATCACGGCGTCCACATGGGCGATCTCGCCGTTCCCCAGAGCCACCGAGAGCCCGTCACCGCCCCGTCTCACTGCCACCGCTCGATGATGAACACGGCTCACCCGATCGCCGCGTGCCCGCTCGAACGTGTGGGAGAGGTAGCGTCCGAAGAGCCCGCGCGAGACGAAATCCCCAGGACCGGTGTCGGTCTGGCCGTTGTCATGCAGCCAGGCCACGAAGCCCAGCGGCTCGGCGGAATCGACGCCCAGTTTTCCCGCCGGCACATTCAGGAGGTGGCGGGGGTCTGTTGTGCGATACGGCACTCCGGGCCCGGTCTTCGCGTCAGGATCGACCAGGGTCAGGTGCAGCTCCCGTGAGTCGTTACGCCGCAGCAAGTGCAGGGCAGCCATCGTCCCGGCCGCACCCGCCCCTATGACGGCTACACGGGTCACAGCCCGGCGAAGCGCTCCATCACCGCTTCCTTGCTCAGCCCGTAATCGGCAAGCGAGTAGACGTGCTTTGGTGCGCGCGGGCCCTTTTGGCTTTCGTCGTTCATCTTCTGCATCTCGACTAGCGCGGATGCCGACAGCTCGAGTCCGAAGTGCCGATAGATGGATTCGACAGTACCGATGGGGTCGGAGATGAAGTCGAAGTAATCGACGTCGCAGAACTGAGACTCGTCATACTTGGCACGTGCGGACTTGAACGACTCCAGCCCCCGGGCCCAGGTATCGAGTTGATCGGCACCGAGGGTGGCGCCAGTGAAGGTCTCCGACCAGCCCTCCGTGGCATGCTCGTTGAGCGAGCAGACCGAGGCGATGATGGTCTCGGCCGGACGGTGGGTCTGAATCACCAACGCGTCCGGGTACACCTCCATGAGCGCATCGAGCGCGAAGAGGTGGCTCGGATTCTTGAGTACCCAACGCTTTTCGATATCGTTGAGTCCGATCAGCTGCAGGTTGGCTTTGTAACGCCGGTACGCCGGGGTCCAGTCCTGCCCGGACAACCACCGGGCATAGGACGGCACGTGGGCAAGGCATTCGTACGACACCGAATGCACCGACTGCCGCAACAGCTGCCAGCATTCCTCGACCTCGCTGGCCGACATGTAGTGCAGGCCCATGAATTCCGGGTTCTCTACGTGGTGTTTCGAGAACTGCCCCTCCAACTGCTGGTACACCGGGTTGGCATCCCAGGTGTCGCGCGGTGGCCGCGGCTGCGGGAAATCGGCCAGCCACATCTCCAGCCCCTGGTGCATAGGATCTGCGTTGAGAAGCCGGTGCAGCGCGGTAGTACCGGTGCGGGGCAGCCCGGTGACGAAAATGGGCCGGTCGATGGCAACCTGCGCGTAATCGGGATGCGCCTTGAACGCGGCCTCGCTGAGTAGCCGCGCACCCAGCGCACCGCGCAGGAAAACCCGAGACATCTTGGAACCCAAGGGGGTCAGGCCGGCCTCGCCCTGGTACGAGTCCAATAGGACGCCAAGGGCCTCGCGGTAGTTGTCGACGGAGCCGTCACCGAAGTCATCGAGTCCGATGAGCCGGGTAGCCGACTCGTGCAGATCGTCGACGGTACCGACGCTGGTGCGCTCTGCGCTTGATTCAAAGCTCATGGGAAACTCCTTGGCTAGGCGTGGAACTCGCCGCAGTTGACATCGAGGGCCTGGCCCGTGATCCCGCTCGCGAGATCGGACGCGAGGAACAACACGGCATTGGCCACCTCATCGGTGGTCGGCAATCGCTTGAGATCGGAGTTGGCCGCCGTGTACTCATAGATCTGCTCGACGGTCCCGCCGTACTTCTTGGCCTGGTGTTCGAAATACCCCTTGAGATTCTCGCCCCACATGTATCCGGGCACCACAGAATTCACCCGGACTCCCTGCGGCCCCAATTCCGTTGCGAGCGACTGAGACATGGCTAACAGCGCCGCCTTGGCGATCTTGTAACTGCCGTAGCGCACCTGCGAATGCCGGATGACCATCGAGTTGATATTGACCACCGCGCCCTTCGATTGAGCGAGAGCGGCGGCCACCCGTTGCGTCAGACGCAGTGTGCCGACCACGGTGAGTTCGACGCTATCGCGAATGTGCTGATAGTCGGTCTTCTCCAGCGACTTCATCGACGGAATGCTGAAGGCGTTGTTGACGAGAACGTCGATGCCACCGAACTCCTCGGTGGCGCGCTCGACGAGATTGGCGGCGCTGGCCTCATCGGTGATGTCCGTGGCCACCGCGAGAGCCCTGCGTCCGGTGGCCGCGATCTGTCTGGCCACCTCGTCGAGTCGTGACTGGGTCCGCGCGGCGAGAACCACGTCGGCGCCCGCCTCGGCGAACTTGATGGCGAGGGCGGCACCAAGGCCGGGCCCAATACCGGATACGACGACAACCTTGCCGTCGAAATTGAGAAGACTCATCAGCCCAACATCCTTGCGCCGATCGCGGTCTGGCGTTCCGCAATGCGACTACGCCACCCTTCCTCGCTGATCTGATTCTGCGAATAATGCGGCAGCTTCGCCGGGATATCGCCGACGGCGACTACCTCCACGGTCGGACCGTCGGCGGGCGTCAGCTGCCGGTCGGCCCGCTGCCAGCGGAACTGAAGGTACGCACGCCGATGCCCAAGTGTCTCAATCCAGTTGGTGACACCAGGATTGGTGTTACTCACCACCATTCTGATGTTTCCATCCGGGTCGATCTGGGCCTGGCTGGAGTTCAGCGAGGTCTGATGATTGATGTAATCGAGCGATATGTACCAGAGGCTGCCGAGCTGGAAACCCTGGTACGGCGCATCCGATTTGGGGACGGTGATGATCATCGCCTGGTCGTCGGCAAGATCATAGTGTCCCACCGAGGAGAACTGAGTGGCCAGACCCCCGGGGGTGAGTCGCGGTTCGGTCATGGTGTTGACGGGCAGGTTGTCGTAGAACCATTTGGGGAATTGCAGCCAGGTCTTCACTCGATTCACCAGCTGCTTACCTGCGCTGGCGTAACGCTTTTCGATCTGTTCCTTTGTCAGCGGGGCAGGGGCGGTGCCCGCGGTGTCCACTCGCGCGATGGCGAGACTACCGCGCTGCTCGCGCCAATCGCTGTACACCTCACGCATGACCAGCTGCGCCGGTCCCGGCCCCAGCGTGAAGTAGTTGGGCCGGGAGTCATCGGCAGGCGCGGGTCCGAAACGTACCTCGAAGCTGCCGTCGCTGTCGATGTGGATCTCTCGATCGTCGAAAGCGATGGCACTGCCCGGCACGTTCTTGTCGGTGTAGTCACCGCCGCCGAGTACCTGGAAACTCAAATCGGTAGTAGTACCGCGTTTTCCGGTGACCACGTACTCATACTCCCCGCTCACCCGGGCCCCGAAGTAAAGGGTGTCGGGGTTGTCCAAGCCCATCTTGGTAAACGGACCGGTACCGGAGAGCAGGAATGGGTGGTCCCGGTCGGTGTGAAATGCCATGTGCGTGCAGGCGGCTATCCCCTGCGCCAGATATTGAAGCCCTTCCAACAGGTCGGCTTCGGTTTCGATATGCGGGGCCGCGACGATCAGCTCCTCCGCCTCGACGATGGCAGCGGTGAAGGCTTCGCTGTACATATCGCTCCTGACTGGTACAGATTTGTACCGCAGTGGTAGAATCTATCCAGACAGTAGAGCGTGGCTACCGGGTACGTCAAGAATGCCGGGGATCGGCGCACGGGCACAGGAGGTTTCACGGTGATCGAAGACCGGGACAACGGCGCGGGCAGAACCTCACCGCCCACCGAACGCGTGATGGCCGTGCTCGACTTCCTGGCGCAGCACCGCACCGAGCGCTTCGGACTGTCCGAATTGGCGCGTCGACTGGGCCTGAGTAAGCCCACCTGCCTGGGCATAGTGACCACACTGGCCGAATCCGGTTTTCTCATCCGGGACGATCGCGACAAGACGTACAGCCTGGGGCCGGCGCTCATCCGCATCGGCAGGGCCGCCCAAGAGTCGCTACGCGCCAAGCCGGCAAGCCGCGACCAATTGCTCGCATTGACAAGGGAATTTGGGCACACCGCAGCCCTTTCGGCGGTCGTCAGCGATCGCGTGACCGTACTGGAAGTGGTAAGCGATCCCGATCACCCGGTTCGGGTCGAGGTCGGCCAGAGCTATCCGTTCACCCCGCCGGTAGGCCTGATGTTCGTGCTCTGGGATACCGACGAGACCATCACCTCCTGGCTGGCCAAGGATCCGACCGCTCCCGGCCGCACCGCAGATGACCGCTTACGCAAGGTGATCGAGGAATGCCGCGCCGACGGCTACCTGGTGGAACTGCTCACCCCCGCCGGCCGGCAACTGTACTCACTGATGGCCGGCGTGCCGGGCGACATCCCCAACGAGCTGCGCGCACTGCTCGGCGAGATCGTCTCTGGCATCGGTGAACGGGTCTACCTCCGCAGCGAGAACTACACCGTCGGCTCCGGCGCAAAGGTACGGCACCGGGTGAACGTCATCTCGGCACCGGTGTACGACCACAATGGCAAGCAGGCCATGGTCGCCAGCCTCTACATCGCCGACGACCTCACCGACGCAGAAATCACCACCCGCGCCAAGGCGCTGGTAAGCACCGCGGACGGCATCACCGAACATATCGGCGGCACCAAGCCCTTTTAGTTAGACCCTGCCCCCGCCACCGCCGAGTGAGCGCATCACCGCTCGCACTCGGCGGTTTTCGCACGCCGACATCCGCACTCGAGACGCCACATGAGCGCCACACCATTGACACCCAACGAGAACGCGTTCTAATCTGGGCTGGACCGAATACGAACCGAAATGGTACATATTTGGACCGAATGGAGTTGTGGATATGCCGACATCGTCCGATGTTCTTCACCCGAGAGGCTCGTCACCGGCCGACTCATACGAGTTATCGCACTTGAACGCCCTCGAAGCGGAGGCGGTCTACATATTCCGGGAGGTTGCAGCCACCTTCGAACGGCCGGTGCTGCTGTTCTCCGGCGGCAAGGATTCCGTCGTCATGCTGCACGTCGCGGCCAAGGCGTTCTGGCCCTCACCGCTGCCGTTCCCCGTCATGCATATCGATACCGGGCACAACTTCGACGAGGTCATCGCCTTCCGTGACGAGACAGTCGGGCGTTACAACCTACGACTGGAAGTCGGCAGTGTGCAGGACGACATCGACTCGGGCGCGGTGGTCGAGGAAACCGGCCCGGGCGCCACCCGTAACCGCCTGCAGACCGCGACCCTGTTGCGCAGCATCAACGAGCACCGCTTCGACGCCGTGTTCGGCGGCGCGCGGCGCGACGAGGAGAAAGCCCGCGCCAAGGAGCGCGTGTTCAGCTTCCGCGACGAGTTCGGCCAGTGGGATCCACGCGCACAACGCCCTGAACTCTGGAACATCTACAACGGCCGCCATCGCAAGGGTGAGCACATTCGGGTGTTCCCGCTGTCCAACTGGACCGAGCTGGATATCTGGCAGTACATCGAATCGGAAAGCATCGTACTGCCGTCCCTGTACTACGCGCACCAGCGCAACGTGGTGGAACGCGACGGAATGCTGCTGGCAGAAACCAGATTCCTCACCCTGCAACCGGGCGAAAAGCTCGTCGAGAAGTCGGTCCGATTCCGCACGATCGGCGACGCGACCTGCACCGGGGCCGTGGAGTCCGTCGCGTCAACTCCCAGCGCCGTGGTGGAAGAGGTTGCCGCCACCCGCATTACCGAGCGGGGTGCCACCCGCGCCGATGACCGGATCTCCGAAGCCGGCATGGAAGACCGCAAGAAAGAGGGGTACTTCTGATGAGCACGGTGATGCATACCGCCGAACCAGCGCAGGAGCTCATCCGCATCGCCACCGCAGGCAGTGTCGACGATGGCAAATCAACCCTGATCGGCCGCCTGCTCTATGACTCCAAGTCGATCTTCGCCGATCAGCTTGCCGCCGTGGAAGCCAGCAGCAAGGCCAAGGGTGAAACGCAGACCAATCTGGCCCTGCTCACCGACGGCCTGCGCGCCGAGCGCGAGCAGGGCATCACCATTGACGTCGCACATCGCTACTTCTCAACGCCCGCACGCAAATTCATCATCGCAGACACTCCCGGTCACGAGCAGTACACCCGCAACATGGTGACCGGGGCGTCGACGGCCGACTTGGCGATCATTCTCGTCGACGCCCGTAACGGGCTGACCCAACAAACGCGGCGACATGCGTTCATCACGTCGCTGCTCGGTGTCGAGCACGTGGTGTTGTGCATCAACAAGATGGATCTGGTGGACTGGTCGCCTCAGCGATTCGACGAAATTAAAGAAGAGTTCCGGCGATTCGCCACCAAGCTGGAGCTGCATGACCTGACCGTCATCCCTGTGTCGGCTCTGCTCGGCGACAACATCGTCACCAGGTCCACCAACACTCCATGGTACGAAGGTCCGTCGCTACTGCATCATCTTGAACAGGTACACATTTCGTCGGACCGCAATCTGATAGATGCGCGCTTTCCCATCCAGTACGTCATCCGTCCACAGGGCGGTGCGGCAGCGCCCGGGGCCGAGCGGATCACCGATCTGCACGACTTCCGCGCCGTGGCCGGGACCGTCGCCAGCGGCGTGTTCAAGCCCGGAGACGAAATCGTGGCATTGCCATCCGGTTTCACTTCATCGGTCGCGGCTATCTGGGGACCGGGCGGCTCGGTAGTGGACGAGGCGTTCGCGGGGAGCGCGGTGAGTGTGCAACTCGCCGACCAGTTGGACCTGGGCCGCGGCGACATGCTCTGCCGACCGAACAACCGGCCGCTGGTCGGCGCTCAGATAGACGCCATGGTGTGCTGGTTCACCGATGTGTCCACCCTCTCCGAGGGATCGCGGTTCGTGATGCAGCACGCGAATTCAACGGTGAAGGCGGCCATCGCGGGACTCGACTACCGGCTCGACGTCAACAGCCTGCACCGTGATCAGGAGGCTAAAGAGCTCAAGCTCAACGAGATCGGACGTGTCCAGCTGCGATTGCAGCGCCCGATCATGTTCGATCCCTATCGGCGCAACCGCACCACGGGCAGTTTCATTCTGGTGGACGAGGCCACCAACAACACGGTCGCGGCGGGCATGATTTCCGGCCCCACCCTGCACCAGTCCAAGGTCGTCTGGCATTCGTCCGCGGTTTCCCGCGACGAGCGCTCGACCAAGGGTGGCACGATCTGGATCACCGGACTGTCCGCCTCCGGAAAATCCACCGTCGCCGTGGAATTGGAGCGCCGCCTGGTAGCCAGAGGTATCCCGGCCTATCGGCTCGACGGCGACAACCTGCGGCACGGCCTCAACGCCGACCTCGGATTCTCGGCGGCAGATCGCGCCGAGAATGTCCGCCGCGTGGGTGCCGTGGCCCAGATCCTTTCCGACTCCGGTGTTGTCGCGGTGGCCGCGCTCATCAGCCCGTATCGCGCCGATCGCGATAAGATCCGCGCTCAGCACGAAAAAGCCGGGCTACCGTTTGTCGAGGTGTTCGTGGATACCCCGGTGGAAATCTGCGAGCAGCGCGACCCTAAGGGTATGTACGCCAAGGCCCGTGCCGGCGAGATCTCTGATTTTACCGGCGTCAACGCGCCGTATGAGGCACCGGAGAACGCCGAGCTGGTGCTGCGGCCGGAGGAGGGAGACCCGGAGCAGCAGGCAGCCACAATTCTGGACTACTGGCTGTCGGTATAGCGGACGGGCTCCAGTTCGTTGACCACCGCATCCACCACCGCACCCAGGTCGCCGTCATGTTCTTCGGCTACCCGTCGCTGGCGTTGATAGGACCCGCCGTGCCGGTAGATCTCTTCCACCGCAGCCAGTTCCGTCTCACATTCCAGCAGCCGGGCGATGGGCTGTAACCGGGTCAGCAGGTCGTCGAGATCCTCCGTCACCAGCCGCTCATTACTGTCTTCGTCCAGGATGATGACGGCGTCGAGACCGTAACGTGCACTGCGCCATTTGTTTTCCTGCACGTGCCAGGGCGGCATGGTGGGTAGAGACTCCCCCGCCTCCAGCTTGCGATCCAGGTCCACCACCAGGCAATGCGTAAGCGCGACCAGCGCCTCTAGCTCGGCGACATTGGAGATACCGTCGAAGATGCGAACCTCGACGGTGCCGAGTGCCGGTGAAGGCCTTATATCCCAGCGGATTTCGTTGAGCTGGTCAATGATCCCGGTCTTCATCTGGTCGTCGACGAAGCCCTCGAACTGCTCCCAAGCCTGGAAGTGGAACGGGAGACCCGCAGTGGGCAGCTGCTGAAACATCATGGCCCGATTACTGGCGTACCCGGTGTCCTGTCCCTCCCACATCGGCGAAGAGGCGGACAGCGCCAAAAGGTGCGGGTAGTAGTTGAGCATCGAGGTGACGATCGGCATCACCTTGTGCTTGGAGGAGATACCGACGTGCACGTGCACGCCCCAGATCAGCATCTGCCGTCCCCACCACTGCGTCCGGGCAATCAGCTCGTCGTATCGCGGCGCATCGGTGAGCTGCTGCGCGGACCAGCGGGCGAAGGGGTGTGTACCGGCACAGAACAACTCCATGCCCATGGACTGCACGATCGGACGAACGGTGGCCAAGGTTGTCTGCAAGTCGTGCATCGCCTCGCCGACCGTCCCGCAGATACCCGTCACCACCTCGATGGTGTTACGCAGCAGCTCCTTGTGGACGTGCGGTGTTTCACCGATGGCCGCGAGTACCGCGGACGCCGCATTGGTGAGGTCCCTGGTCTGGGCGTCAACGAGCGCGAACTCCCACTCAACCCCCAGCGTGGGCCGCGGTGACCCGCGAAATTCAATCGGGCGGGCCACTCTGGCGGCTAGCCCGCGTCGATGAGACCACAGGCGACGCGCTTGCCTGCGTCACCCGTCGACTTTGTGGTGTCGTCGGGTCCCGAGGCACCGTTGGCCTGGGTGTACCGCTCCGCCGGAATGTTGGCAAAGTTGTCCGACTTTTCGTGGATGATGATCGCGGTACCGTTGCCAGCGAGCAGATCTTCCTTGGTAAAGGAATCCGCGGTGGTAACCAGCTCACCCGAGCCATCCTTGAGGATGTTCAGCGACACCAGGTCACCGCTGGAGGGGTGTCCGGTGTACCCGGGGACATTGAAATGTCCGCCCGCGGACAGGAAATCACCGGGCGCGCCACCGGCGGGCGCAACCGAATTCGCTTCGCACTTCTTGAAGGAGTGGATATGCAGTCCATGGAAGCCCGGGGTCAGCTTGCCGTTTTGCGTGGTCTTCACGGTGATCCTGGCGTAGCCGTCCTGGAACACGAACGCAGCGGTGGCCACCGGGGTGCCGTCGGCCAGCTTCAGCGTGGCGTTGAGCTTCTCCCCCGCCGGCACCGGCTGCTCACCGCCACCGTGGCCGCCGTGCTCACCCGCGGTCGCGGGCGCGGTGGAGCCGGTCCACACCGGAGGCGTGGTTCCCGGCGTAGTGCTGGCCTGCTGGTCCGGGGAGCATCCGCTCAGGGACAAGGCAACGGCAGCAAGGGTTCCGGAGGCAAGAACGGCGGGCTTAACCATGGGCTTCATCATGCCACCTCTCCTACAGCGCGTAGCACCCGCAGTGGGGATCCGTCAGATCGATCAGATGGCGACGGCAACCACGACACCCGGCGGCTGCTCCAGCAGCTCGGGTGCGCGCGGCGCGGCCTGCACGCCGAGCACCTTGGCGATTTCGTGCGCGGCTTCTTCCTCACCGGCGGTCTTACCGAAGAACACCGTCGTCACGTTCACCTCGGGCATGGGCAGGTTGCCTACTTCGGCGACCTTCCAGCCCGCGGCGGTGACCTGGTCGGCGGCACCCCGCGCCAGATCAGGTACCGAGGTGGTGTTGTAGACACGAACCTCGGGCTTCGGGGCCGGTGGCGGTGTCGTCGATTTGGGAGCTGCGGCGGCGCTGACCGATGTGGAGGTCGAGTCGGATGACGCGGACTTATCGGATCCGAGTGCGTTGAACCCGACGAGCAGGAAGATCACTCCGAGAAACAGCAGCACCATCACCATGGCGCGCAGCGGGAGGCCATGAGAATCGGGTACGCGTTCGTTCATTGTGAATCCACTGTACGGTCCGCGGGCGCCAACGCCTATTTAGCCGGGCTGTGCCGCGATATCTCCGCGACCGCTACGTGACCTCAAAGCCCAGCCGACGTGCCGCGCGCGCCTTCTGGCGGCTCGCCCGCATCCTGCGAAGCCGCTTGACCAGCATCGGGTCCGCGGCCAGGGCTTCCTGCCGGTCCACCAGCGCATTAAGTACCTGGTAGTAGCGGGTGGCCGACATGCCGAAGAGTTCCTTGATGGCATCTTCCTTGGAACCCGCGTACTTCCACCACTGCCGTTCGAAGGCCAAGATGTCGTGCTCGCGCCGGCTCAGACCAGCAGCAATCTCGACTCCGTCCGAGCCGACGGCAGGCGAATCCTCACCAGCATTTGCAGCCTTCGACTGCTCAGCTCGCGCCTGGGCGCCGTCCATAAAAGCTCCTAGACCCAACCGGGGGCGTTTCTCGTACATTGTCAAGTCGATGCGATAACTACAACACTGTGGTTCGGCGATATTTAACCACGCTCAAACCGCAACGGCGGCTAGCCAACCCCGCGCGTCGGCCCTCAATACCAAGCCGATAGCTTGCCTTCCGTGGCTATTGTTCCTATCCGCATTGTTGGCGACCCGGTGCTGCACACGCCCACTCAGCCCGTCCCGGTCGGCCCAGACGGTTCGCTGCCCGACGATCTGCCCGAGCTGATCGCCAACATGTACGAGACCATGGACGCCGCCAATGGCGTCGGGCTGGCCGCCAACCAGATCGGCGTGCCCTTGCGACTGTTCGTCTACGACTGTGCCGAGACCCGCGGTGGCGGCACTCGCCATCGTGGCGTGGTGATCAACCCGGTGCTGGAGACCTCCGAAATTCCCGAGACGATGCCCGACCCGGACGACGACGAGGAGGGCTGCCTCTCGGTGCCCGGCGAGTCCTTTCCCACCGGGCGCGCAGGCTGGGCCCGCGTCACCGGCCTGGACGCCGACGGCAAGGAGGTGACGCTGGAGGGTAACGACCTGTTCGCGCGGATGTTGCAGCACGAAACCGGACACCTCGACGGATTCCTCTATATCGACAAGCTGATCGGGCGCAATGCCCGCGCGGCCAAGCGTGCCGTCAAGTCCAACGGCTGGGGGGTGCCCGGATTGAGCTGGACACCAGGACAAGTCGCCGATCCGTTCGGGCACTGAGAACGGCACCGTGCACTTACCCGGCCTCGGAACACGGGTAGCCATCCGGAGTCGGCGGCCGCCCGGTTCCGTGCCGCCGTTCACCGATACCGTGGGCGAGTTGGTGGCAGCCGCCCCGACCGTGCAGGTACTGCATAAATCCGGTGCGGTGGTCGACATTTCGGTCGACGACGTCGTCTCGGTGCGCGTGTTACCGCCGGTTCCGGTGCTCAATCGTGACATCAGATCGATGCAGCGGGCGGCCGCGCTCGCGTGGCCGGGCCTGGAGCACCAATGGCTGGACGGGTGGTTCGTCAGGGCCTCCGACGGGCACACTCGTCGAGCTAATTCCGCTGTGCCTCTTGATCATTCGGCATCATCACGCGCACTCGGCGAGCTAGATGCCTGGTACACCGAACGCGGCCTGCCCACCCTGTTGTGCCTGCCCGACCGATTGATACATCCACCAGATGGCCTGGCGACGAGTGACGAAACCGTGGTTATGGTGCGAGATCTGGACAACGCGGGCACGGACACCTTGCCCGCCGAGCCCTCAGCGGATTGGCTTGCCCTGCACGGCGACAACCATCCCCTGGTGGTGCCGGTGCTGACCGCGGTCGTGGACGGGACGCTCGGGTTCGCGGCGGTCGCCAGCGAAGGCTCGACAGCGGCCATCGCACGGGGCGCCGTCACCGAGAACTGGCTGGGCATCTCGGCGGTGCGGGTGGCCGAGAACCAGCGACGGCGCGGACTGGCCGCACAGGTGTGCGACATATTGCTGGGCTGGGGCGCCGCGCTCGGTGCGCGCCGGGCATATGTCCAGGTGCGTGCGGACAACGCTGCCGCCTTGGCGCTGTACCCGACTCTGGGTTTCACCGAGCAACACCGCTATCGGTATGCGCAGATTCGCGCTGCCGGGCACGAAAAGTAAGGTGGCGTCATGCGATTGGCCACTTGGAATGTGAACTCGATCCGTGCCCGTGCCGACCGGGTCATCTCCTGGCTGGAGCGTTCCGGCACCGATGTACTCGCCATGCAGGAAACCAAATGCTCCGACAAACAGTTCCCCATGCAGGCCTTTACCGATGCGGGGTACGAGGTCGCACACGTCGGATTCAGTCAGTGGAACGGTGTGGCCATCGCGTCTCGGGTGGGACTCGAGGACGTGACGGTGGGGTTCGAGGGGCAACCCGGCTGGTCCTCGTCCGAGGACATCGAGGAGGCCTCCGAGGCGCGTGCACTGGGCGCCACCTGTAACGGCGTGCGGGTATGGAGCCTGTATGTACCGAACGGCCGAACCCTGGAAGACCCGCACTACCAATACAAGCTGCGCTGGCTGTCCGCGCTGCGCGATACGGCGGCCGGTTGGCTTGCGGACGCACCGGACCAGCAGGTGGCGCTGGTGGGTGACTGGAACATCGCACCCACCGATGACGACATTTGGAGCGTGGAGGCCTACCAGGGCAGCACACATGTGTCCGAGCCCGAGCGCAGCGCCTTCACCGCGATGAATGACGCCGGATTCGCCGATGTGGTGCGGCCTTTCACCCCCGGCCCCGGTGTGTACACCTACTGGGACTACACACAGCTGAGCTTCCCCAAGAAGCGGGGCATGCGTATCGACTTCGTGCTCGGGTCACCGGAATTCGCCAAGCGGGTGGGCAATGCCCATATCGACCGCGAGGAGCGCAAGGGCAAGGGCGCCAGCGACCACGCGCCCGTCGTCGTCGACCTGGACTGAGCTTTCCCTTCTCCCCACCGAGATGACATCCACATACGGCCCTACTCATCCGATACGTCAACAGAGGTCATCTCGACCAGAATTGGGCACCGCGGCGGTAAGATTTGCCACCGAGTAGCGAGGGGGTCCCATGCGTTGCCTGCGGGTGCTGGCGATGGCTTTGATCGTGACCGCCTGCGCGTCGCCGTCGAACGGCGTCGAGATCGTCACCAACGGCGAAACCCCGACCGCGTTCTCGCCCCCCACGACGTCCACGAAGGCTAAACCGAAGCCCATCGTCGCGCTTCCGGCCCCGACCGGCAGTATCGGAGACATCAAGCGGCGCAATCTCTTCAATGAAGCAGTCCGACTGACCAGCTCGATCGTGTCCCCGACGCTCATCGAGCCCAGATTCGACAGTGCGGGCCTGACAGGCGTCGTCATGTTGTACAAAGAGGGCCTCCTCGATGACAGCCCAGGCGGCACCGGCAAGCTCCTGGACAGCGTGATCCGGGACTACGGCTATGTCACCGGTGTCCGTGCCGAGCGCGAGCCATCCGGCGACGCATCCACCACTGAGATCCTGCAGAACACCGTCCTGATCTTCAAGGACGATGCGTCCGCGAGTGCTGCGGCCGAGGCCGGCTTCCGTCTCCGTGAGGAACAAGATCCCGATAGACGGAGCCGGGCACAGACCGAAGTGATACCCGGGTTTGCCGACGCCAAGGCATTCACGCGGCGCATCGGCGAAGGAAGCGCGCTTTTCGCGTACACGACGGCCTTCCTGCAGAAGGGGCCACTGGTGATACGTATCTCGGTCGGACAGCGCCCGGAAACCGAGAGCGTCGACATCATCGCGCGCTATCTCAGACGTCAGCTCACCGCGTTGGAAGATTTCACTCCCACCCCCCTCGATCAGCTGAGTTCACTGAGTCCTCCTTTCGATCCCGACGGATCTCTCCTTAAACTCGCGACCGACACGACCGAATTCGGTCCATCCGGCTCGGGTGGCGTCTTTGACGCCCAGGGCGCTCTGCTTTTCGAGAGCGACATTCAGTCATGGTCGGAGGTGTATCGCAAGACTGGGGTCGACCGGCTCGTCCTCGCATCGGACGGCGAGCTGACCCGTGCGGCCGACACTGAGAAAGCGACGGTACTACTCGCCAAGATTCGCCCTGGATTTCTGGCCAGAAAAGGCTACGAACCAACGGGCGCCCCGAGCACAGTGCCCAGCGCGGAATGTCTGCAGTACACCTCCGTGGTCCCCAGTGATGATCCGCTTCAGAGATGTCTGTTCGCCCGTGGCCGGTATGTCACGTGGGTCGAAGGCACGCGATCGGTGATCGGCCAGCGTGCCCAGGATCGATGGAACCGCCTCGGCTGATCGAAAGCCACGGAGAGCGATGTCCGCCATCGTATGCTTCTGCACATGGGTGGGGCGGAGCCGACGGGCGAATCCGAAGAGCCGGAAAAGAATCAGTTCTTAGATCGTTTTTCGCTCAAACGGCTACATCAGGTGGCGATTGTCGCGGTGCTGGCGACAACGGCTGCTTTCGGCGGATTGGACAAGGCCGAGCCGATGAAGCCGGTGACGTTGGGGGCGAGCTATACCAACGGCATCTACAAAATCACTCCGCACAAAGTGGCCCTGATATGCGATGTGTCGCGTCTACCGACACGCAATGCGCTCTTATTACAGAAGGCTGCCAAAGACTCGACACTCGTCGGGCTGTTCACCACCGTGGAAAATGTCTCCGATTCGGGCCGGGTGGTGTTGCACGACGTGCGGCCCAGCGACGAAGACGTATTCGATCTTCTCGGGGTCGACGGCATCCGAGACGAGGGGGCGTACGGACCCTACGGCTTGGTCTCGGGACCGCAGCCCGGCAAGGAGCAGGACGTGATTGTCGTGTGGGGGTTCCCCTTCGGTAAGGCGAAGCCCGGTGATGAGGTCACGATCCGAATTTCTGATTTCGCCGAACAACATGGACTTGCCAGTACCGTCACGACCTGGGGAACCACCGAGGAGTACGGAGAGTTGCGTACCACGATGGAAAGGTGCGCGTGATGCGCCGCGGTCACGTCATCATCGCCACGCAGACAATTGCTTGCCTTCTCCTGCTTGCCGGCTCGGCGTATCTGTACACAATCGTGCCGCAGCGCACGGATTCGTATGCGCCGGCGGTGGTGCACGGCAGCGCACCGACACGGGTCGCCGGACGGAATCTGGCGATTACCGTGCACCGGGTGTTCTCGGCGCCCGAAGTTCAGGTGAAACGCTCCATCAGCGACACCAGCATCGACCTCTACCGAACAAAGGGCCGCTACATCGCGATCGATCTCTCGTATGAAACTGTGCGGATGCCTGACGTCATCGAGCTGCAGCTGATGGCCGATCACCGCAATATCAGCCGGGAGAACTTCGGCATGGACAAGGCCTTCGGACAGCCTGAAGTCGGCATTCGCGGCACATGGGTCTTCGATGTCCCGGCGTCCACCACGTCGCTGAAATTGCTCGCAATCATATTCCCGGACAACGATTTCCGCATCATGCAGGGCTGGTACGACTCGGAACTCTCTATTGCGATCCCGCCGGAAATGGTCGAGCAGCGACAATCCCTGTCCGTGGTGCAGCACAAGGTAGTTCCGTGAGAAACTGGCTGCGGCACAACATTCTTGGCGTGGCCCTAGTGGCCGTCGGAACACTCACCTACGGGGCAACAGTGGGGTACCCCGCGTGGAAAGAAGGGCTCGGGTCCGATGTTCCCGCGGCCACGGTACCCGCCGGCGCCACGGTCAGGATCGACGGCGTGCTGTGGCGTATGCGGGTGCTTGAGATGCCGCCCCCGGAATACACCAGGTACGACGATCCGCAACCACCCGGTACCCGTTTTGTCTCTTACGCTTTCGACCGTTCCAGGGACGGAAGGCCTGCGCCCCTCGGCGAGGAATGGGGGGCGTGCCGCGCCACCTTCGTCGACCAGAACTACCGGCACTGGTACGGCCAGTCAGGCTTACTGCCGATGTCGGTATCCCAATGGCTGCGTAAGCAGGGCTACGACACCTGCAACACCCCCGGCTCATTCGCCGCCGTCATGGTGGTGCCCAAGGACGCCGACATCACTGCGGTAGACGTCGAATTCTCGCCCGCCAAGGGCAGCGGTAAAAAATACCGCTACGTGCGGTTCACACCTCCTGCGTAACGGGAGGTGCCGAAGCCCGTTCCACACAATGCCAGTACATCGCCACCACAAGACACGTGCGAAGCGGGTCGACCAGCGCGGCAATGGCTGTCCTGATGGATTCCCGATAGGACGCCCACCACATCCATTCGTGCGGTCCGAGCAATGTCGCTATCGCGCGCCACATGTACCCGTCTGTCACGTACACGTTGAAATAGGCGCCATTGGGATCCAGCACCACCGTCCCCATAAAGGCAAAAACAAAGAAGCAGAACGTTATCGGCCCGGAGTGCAGCGTGAGCCGGAGTGTGTCGCCCAGTTGATCGGCGACACCCAACAAATTCCGGAAGATCTCGTTTCCGCGCGTCTGGACGAGGCGCGGCAGCCGCTGCCAGCGAGCTCTCGCCGCGATTCCGGTGCGGCTCGCCACGTCGGTGACGCGGGCTCCCTGCTGTTCTCCGAAGGCCGCCCGGCTGACCCCGGCCCAGGTGGTATCCGGACGAACCGAGTAGACCGCTCCCACGATGGCAATCCACGTCACCGCGAGTAATACCGCCAGCACCATCGGCCCCACCGCGTCACTGATCCATTTCCATACCTCGCCAAAACTGCTGAGGTACGTGAGCACGTGCTGCTTCCGTTCGGTATACCAGACAATAATCTTGCGCTCGGATATCCATCTAGGGCTTCCTACAAGCCGATTCGATGCTGCATTGAGCAGCAGCACGACCCACAGGGCCTGCAGATACACAGCCACCAATTGTGTCCAGGACGGAAGTTTCTCCGAGTACTTGGTCAGTGCACCGCGCGCCAGGAACGCAAGCAGGATCGCCAGATAGGCCCGCCAGTCCGAGGGAGTCATGTACTCCTTGGTCTGCTCCAGCGTCTTGTCGGGAGACAGGCCAGCATCCATCGCGTAGTACAGGTCGATGTTCAACAGACCTACGTAGGACGAGTAGTCGGCCAAGATGAGGCGCCACGCCGCAAACAACACGAATACCGGCAGAATTGCCTTCAGAAGTATCCCGACGAATCCCCGATACCAGGGGCCGGAGGCCTCGCCCGTCAGATCCGATTCACTACGAAGCACCAGATACATCAGGATGTACGTCGCCAGCCTGGCCACAACAGCCAACGGCATCACCAAGTCGCCCCAGAACCCGCCGAAATGCACGCCTACGTATACCGCCAGCTTGATCAGCCAGTGCCGGACAAGCCAGCCCGCCAGCCAGATGCCGATGAGCCGCGGCCAGCACCGCCACCACAAGAACCCCGTGCGGCGCAGCAGATCTACCGGGCCGGAAATCCCCCACGTTGCCATGGGCAGATAGTAGCCAGCTCAGTCATCCGCGTGTGCGTACTTACCGCCGGCGCCCAGTGACGCGAGCGCCGCGACCGCCATCATCAATGCTGCGGCCCCGAACACGACGACAAGTCCGGCGTGGAATGGCTCGGTGATGAGATTGGGGAAGAACGACTGCCCGGTCAGCTCCGCCGTGTTGACCCCGGGCTGCTCGAGAACACCTGACGGAGCGAGCAATTCACCGACTGGGTTGTAGCCCAAGAAGGCCGCGAACAGGCTGCCCACCGGGGGCAGGCTGGACACTTGCGCCGCGGTCGAGGCGGGCACGCCCTGCACGGTGAGGCCCGATTGCATCGCCGCCGGCATGGTCGCCGATAGTCCGACGATCATGAGCGAGAAGAAGATTCCGATGGACAGTGAGCTACCCGCGTTGAAGAAGGTGCCCCGCACACCCGAGGCCGCGCCGCGCTGATGAGCGGGCACGCTGGACATGATGGCCGCCGTGTTCGGAGCGGTGAAGATTGCCGAGCCCAGGCCGTTGAGGAAGATCAGCAGCGCGAACACCCAGTAGTTGAAATTCACCGGAATTGCGATGAGGGCCAGGAACGTCACCGCCGAGAGCACCATGCCGCCGGTGGCAAAGGGGCGGGCCCCGTATCGATCCGAGAGCAGCCCGGCAACCGGCCCCGCCACCAGGAATCCAAGTGTCATGGGCAGCAAGAAGATTCCCGCCCACAGCGGCGTCGACTCGTAGCTGTAGCCGCGCAGCGGCAACCAGATGCCCTGCAGCCAGATGATGAGCATGAACTGCAGACCACCGCGGCCCACCGACGCCAGCAGATTCGCCAGGTTGCCCAGACCGAAGGCACGGTTCTTGAACAGTCGGATATCGAGCATCGGGTCGGCCACCCGTGCCTCGATCACGCAGAACAGCACAAGTAGTGCGACACCGGCGATCAGCGATCCGTAGACCAGTGGATTACTCCAGCCGGTACTCGCATTTCCGTAGGGCTGAATGCCATAGGTGATTCCGGTGAGCAGCACCGTCAAACCGAGCGCCACCGTGACGGTGCCCGCCCAGTCCAGCTTGCCCGGCGTCGGTTGGTCGATCTCGACCAGTGAGCGGTACGACCACACCGTGCCCAGCAGCCCCAGCGGCACCCCCACCCAGAAGATGGCCCTCCAATCCCATTCGGAGAGCACACCGCCGATCAGCAGCCCGAGAAACGAACCGGCCACTGCGGCCACCTGATTGATGCCCAGCGCCAAGCCGCGCTGGGTGGATGGGAAGGCATCGGTGAGGATGGCCGAGGAGTTGGCCATCAGCATGGCGCCGCCCACTCCTTGCACCACGCGCCAGGCGATGAGCCACACCGCACCACCGCCGTAGTGGAATGGGTCGAAGGACAGCACCACCGCCGAGACCGTGAAGACCACGAATCCCATGTTGTAGATGCGAACCCGTCCGTACATATCGCCGAGCCGGCCGAACAGCACGACAAGAACCGCGGAGGCCAACAAGTACCCCATGAGCATCCACAGCAGGTAACTCACGTTCCCGGGCGCGAGCGGATTGAGGCCGATGCCACGGAAAATCGCGGGCAACGAGATCAGGACGATGGATGAGTTGATCGTCGCGAGGAGCACACCCAGCGTCGTGTTCGACAGTGCCACCCACTTGTAGTGCGGATGGTCACGATCGACCCGGACCCGACGCCGCGCCGTCTCGATATCGGCAGCTGTCTCATCGACCCGTGTAATCAAGTCAGTCATCGTCACCCTCGTTGCGCGCTTCTCCCCGACGCGGGCAGCACCGACCGGCCGTCTCTGGTTACCACCGACACTAACTTTAGCAAGGGAAACTATATTCCTGAAACTCACCCGCCCTATCTGTCATATCCAGCCGACCGCGGAAATCTGGCACTCACTTCACCCCCGGGACCGCACGTCGAGGTAGCGTGGCCAGTGTTCGTCAACGAACAGCCCCACAAACACGGGAGCACGCACCAGCGTGCTGAGAGGACGGCTAGGGCCGTCGACCGTATGAACCTGACCGGGTAATGCCGGCGTAGGGAGGAGAATTAAGCATGTCCACCCCATCATCCCGTTCCCAGGCCCCGGAAACCGTCACCACGGGTCCGATTCAGGGCAGCGAAAAGATCTACCAGGAATTGCCCAACGGCTTGCGGGTGCCGCAGCGCCGCGTCAATCTCACCAATGGCGAGTATCTGGACCTGTACGACACCTCCGGCCCGTACACCGACACCAACGCGGTTATCGATCTGCACAAAGGGCTGCCGCCCCGCGCCGGAATCGTGACCGACCGCGGCACCCAGTTGCAGCGTGCCCGCGCCGGTGAGATCACCGCCGAGATGGAGTTCATCGCCGTGCGCGAGGGGGTGCCCGCCGAGTTGGTGCGCACCGAGGTCGCGGCGGGCAGAGCCGTCATTCCCGCCAACCACAAGCACCCGGAGAGCGAGCCGATGATCATCGGCAAGGCCTTCGGGGTCAAGATCAATGCCAATATCGGCAACTCAGCCGTCACCTCCTCTATCGCCGAGGAGGTCGAGAAGATGGTGTGGGCTATCCGCTGGGGTGCCGACAACATCATGGACCTTTCCACCGGGAAAGACATCCATCAGACTCGCGAGTGGATCCTGCGTAACTCTCCCGTCCCCGTCGGCACCGTGCCGATCTACCAGGCGCTAGAGAAGACCAACGGCGACCCCGCCGCCCTTACCTGGGAGTTGTACCGCGACACCGTGATCGAGCAGGCCGAGCAAGGCGTGGACTACATGACGGTGCACGCCGGTGTGCTGCTGCGGTACGTGCCGCTCACTGCCAAGCGCGTCACCGGCATCGTCTCGCGCGGCGGCTCGATCATGGCCGCCTGGTGCCTGGCACACCACCGGGAATCATTCCTGTACACCCACTTCGAGGAACTGTGCGAGATCCTGGCGCGATACGACGTGACCTTCTCGCTCGGCGACGGCCTGCGCCCCGGATCCATCGCCGACGCCAACGACGAGGCGCAGTTCGCCGAGCTGCGCACCCTCGGTGAGCTCACCAAGATCGCGAAATCCCATGGTGTGCAGGTGATGATCGAAGGCCCCGGCCACGTACCGATGCACAAGATCGTCGAGAACGTGAAGCTCGAGGAAGAACTCTGCGAAGAGGCCCCGTTCTACACCCTGGGCCCGCTGGCCACCGATATCGCTCCTGCGTATGACCACATCACCTCGGCAATCGGCGCGGCGATCATCGCCCAGGCCGGGACCGCGATGCTGTGCTACGTGACCCCCAAGGAGCACCTGGGCCTGCCGGATCGCAAGGACGTCAAGGACGGTGTGATCGCCTACAAGATCGCCGCCCACTCCGCCGATCTCGCCAAGGGGCACCCGCGGGCACAGCTCCGCGACAATGCCTTGTCCAAGGCGCGCTTCGAGTTCCGCTGGGAGGATCAGTTCAATCTCTCGCTGGACCCGGACACCGCTCGCGAATTCCACGACGAGACGCTGCCCGCCGAGCCGGCCAAGACGGCGCACTTCTGCTCGATGTGCGGCCCCAAGTTCTGCTCGATGCGCATCACCGCCGACATCCGGGAATTCGCCGCCGAGAACGGCCTGGAGACCCAGGAGGACATCGACGCGATGCTGGCACGCGGCATGGAGGAGAAGTCTGCGGAGTTCGCCGAACACGGCAACCGGGTCTATCTGCCCATCGCATAGGCAGAACATGAGGTCCCCATTCCTGCCTCTCCCGGAGCCGGGCACTACCCCGGTGCGGGCGATGACCATCGCCGGGTCCGACTCCGGGGGCGGGGCGGGCATCCAAGCCGACATGCGCACCATGGCACTGCTCGGGGTACACGGGTGCGTGGCCGTCACCGCCGTGACGGTACAGAACTCACTGGGTGTCAAGGATTTTCACGAAATACCCCCGCCAATCGTGGCGGCACAGATGGAAGTGGTCATCACCGACATCGGCATCCAGGCAGCGAAGACCGGGATGTTGGCCTCGGCTCCGATCATCGAGGCCATCTCGGAATCATGGAGCAACCTGGCCCCGAGTGTTCCCCTGGTGGTCGATCCCGTGTGCGCCTCCATGCACGGCGATCCGCTGTTGCACCCGAGCGCGCTCGATGCGTTACGTACGCGACTGTTTCCGTTGGCGACACTGGTGACCCCGAATCTGGACGAGGTCCGGTTGCTGGTGGACATCGACGTCGTCGACGAGGACTCGCAAAAGGAAGCCGCGCGTAAACTGCACGCGCTCGGACCACAGTGGGCGCTGGTGAAGGGTGGGCATCTGCGATCCAGCGACACCAGCACCGACCTACTCTTCGACGGCACCGAGTTCCATTACTTTCCCGTCGAACGCGTCGACACCGGACACGATCACGGCGCCGGGGACACCCTCGCGGCATCCATCAGTTGCGCGTTGGCGCATGGGCTTCCCGTCACCGAAGCCGTCGCCTTTGGCAAACAGTGGATCACGGAGTGCCTCAAGGCCGCGTATCCGCTGGGCCACGGCCACGGCCCGGTGTCGGCCCTGTTTAGGCTCGATGCGTGAGCACCGAGGAACTTCCGGACATCGCCGGAATTGCCCACCATCCCGACGGGCATCCTCGCGGTGCTGTGGTACTCACCCACGGCGCCGGCGGCAGCTGCCACTCCCCCATGCTGCGCTTGCTGTGTACGGCCTGGGCGGAGCGGGGCTGGCTGGCGATACGTTTTGATATGCCCTTCCGGCGGAACCGGCCAAGCGGTCCACCCTCGGCCTCGTCGGCCGACAAGGACCGCGCGGGTATCGCGGAGGTGATCAATAAGGCTCGCGCCATGGTCGACGGACCGCTGCTGGCGGGTGGCCATTCATACGGTGGACGCCAAACCTCGATGCTGGTCGCGGAAAAGGGACCGATCGTCGATGTCTTGACCCTGTTCTCCTATCCTCTACATCCACCCGGCAAGCCGGACCGGCTGCGCATCGAACATCTCCCGGATATCCAGGTTCCTACCGTCTTCACTCACGGCACCTCGGACGCCTTCGGCACCATCGCCGAGCTCAAGGAGGCTTCGGTACTGATTCCCGGCGGCGCGGCCATCGTGGAGATCGCAGGCGCCCGTCATGACCTGGGATCTAAAACGATCGACGTCCCTGCGCTGGCCATCGACGCCGCACTGACGGCCCTGAAGAGCTAGGACGGCAGCAGCACCCCGAATGTGATGTGCGCCACAAATGCCCGGGGCTTGTCACAGACTGGGCGCGAGCGGGATCTCAAGGGCATCAACCCCGGATGAAGGGAGCCCGACATGACCGACCAGCACCCGCACGTTGTCGTCCTCGGCGGCGGTTACGCCGGAACGATGGCAGCAAACCGCCTCCAGCAGCACACGAATATCGACATCACCCTCGTCAACCCGCGGGAAGAATTTGTCCACCGGCTGCGGCTTCACCAGTTCGCGGCAGGCACCGGTATCGCCACCGCCGAGTACGCCCCGATGCTGGGAAAGCGGGTGCGTCTGGTTGTCGACAGCGCCGTGCGGATCGACGCACCCGCCCGGATGATCAGGCTGGAATCGGGGGATGTTCTCGACTACGACTACCTTATCTACGCGATCGGCAGCACTGACTCGACGGCCGCCGGCGTACCCGGTCTCTCGGAATTCGCTTATCCTCTCTCGGAATTCGAATCGGCACAACGCCTGCGCGTAGCGCTGGAAACGTCCGGCCCCGATGTTCAGATCACCGTGGTGGGTGCGGGCCTGACAGGAATCGAGATGGCCTCCGAGCTGGCCGATCTGGGCCGGCACGTCAGGCTGGTGTGCGGCGGACAACTGGCGCCCACGTTTGGGGCGCCCGCACGCAGGACCATCGCGCAGTGGTTCGCCCGACGCCGGGTAGACGTACTGGAGAACACGTCGGTGACCGAGGTGCGGCCGGACTCGGTGGTGCTCGCCGACGGCACGGCACTGTCCAGCACAATCACCGTCTGGGCCGGCGGCTTCGGGGTGCCAGCCCTGGCCGCTCACAGCGGCCTGAGTGTCGACGCCGATGGCCGACTACTCACCGACGACACCCTCACCAGCATGGACGACGGCCGGATCATCGGCGCCGGTGATGCCGTGACCACCACGAGCCTGCCGACGCGGATGAGCTGCTATACCGCGAACACAACCGGCGCCGCCGCCGCGGACACGGTGCTCAGCCGCCTGGCGGATACCGAACCCGCCCCATTCCGGCTCGCCTATGTCGGACAGTGCCTGAGCCTGGGGCGGGGAAACGCGGTTCTGCAGTTCACCCGTAAGGATGACAGTCCCGTGGGCGCCCATGCCCGCGGCCGACTGACGGCTTGGTTTAAGGAATTTGTCCTCACCGGCGTACCGTGGGGCCTGCGCCGCGAGGGCCGTAAACCGGGAGCGAGTGTGTGGTTCAAGAGCCGGCCCCGGCCCGCAGAGGCCGCCCAGCACCGGGCAGAGGTAGTCCAGTCTTGATCAACAGCGACGAGCATGCCGAGCGGTTCACCCTGCTGCGACCCCTGCTGTTCACCATCGTGTACGAAATCCTGGGCTCGGCAACAGAGTCCGATGATGTGCTGCAAGACAGCTACTTGCGATGGGCACAGGTAGACCTTGCCACGGTACGAGACACCAAGTCCTACCTGGCGCAGCTGGTGACGCGCCAAGCGCTCAAGGCCTTACGCACCAGCGTCCGACGGCGCGAGGACTACATCGGCCCGTGGCTGCCCGAGCCGTTGCTACTCGACGAGTATGACGGATCCGCGGATGTCTTACTTGCCGAATCTGTTTCAATGGCAATGCTGATATTGCTCGAGACACTTACCCCCGACGAGCGAGCGGTGTTCGTGCTTCGCGAGGTATTCGGATTCGGCTACGACGAAATTGCCGGGGCAGTAAGCAAATCAGCCACGACGGTGAGACAGATCGCGCATCGAGCCCGCGAGCACGTGCATGCACGGCGCAAACGATTCGATCCCCTTGACGCCAAGGAGAGCACCCGGATCGCCGAACAGTTCCTGCTGGCCACCGAGACCGGAGACGTCGAGGGCCTGATGGCGCTCCTCGCACCGGACGCCACCTGGATTGCCGACGGCAACGGCCGGGCGGGCGCCGCGCGGCGGCCGCTGACAGGCGCGGGAAAGCTCGCCCGCATTTTTGCCGGACCATTCCGAAAAGGTATGGCGGACAGGAGAACCGAAATTGTTATCGCAAATGCGGCACCCGCCGTCGCGGTATACGCCGGCGATGCGCTCGAGGTCGTCATCACCATGGAAATCGCCGACGGCAAGATCACCCGGCTCTACGCAGTGGCCAATCCGGACAAGCTGGTGGCGGCAGCGACCACCCGCATGGTGAGCCGCTGAGGTGCGTTGAGCAGTCGCGTCAGGAGCTGACCGAAGGCCAGTCCCGCATCAACAGCCGCGAGGCCCGACGCAGATCGGCCTCGGCTTGCGCCACGGTGAGACCACCGTTGAGGCACACCTGAATACAGCCGAACCACTGATGCACCAGCAGTCTGATCACCGCCTCGTCGTCATCGGTGGGATCCGACAGCCCGGCCACCTCGGATATCAGCTCGTGAAAGCGCTTCTCGATCTGCATCAGGTCGGGCACCTCTGCCAGCGAGGCCGAATTCGAGGACCGGATCATCGCGATTGCCAGCATGCGCCGACGCGTCAGCCCGCGCAGCGCCCGCACCAAGGCGTCGGCCACCCGGTCGGCTGCCGCCTGCCCACCATCGGGCAACGACGGCAGTCGACCGACCAGCCGTTCGGACTCGCGCACCAGCGCCGAGACAAACAGATGACGCTTGGTCGGGAAGTACCGATACAGCGTGCCGATGGCCACGTTCGCGTGCTTGGCGACATCGTGCATCTGAACGTGGTCGAGCTCGCGCGTCATCGCGAGCTCTTCGGCCGCGTCGAGCATGCGCTTGTACTGCTCATGTTGGCGCCGGGTCGATGGCATGGCGGCTGGCCGCACCGGTGACGCTTCAACCATGGCGCTCACGATCTTTTCACCTGCATAAATAACCCCGAAACTGGAACCTGTTCTAATAAGGTAGCACTACCAAGTCCCAACGCGATACGAATTCGAAGACCAGTTCAGTTTCCGGTGCCCGGTGTTCCCGTCAGCATCGCCAGCAGCAGTTCGGCGCGCACACGCGCGATGTCCAGATCGCAGGCCAGCAGCGATTGCACGGTTTCGATCCGTTTCCGCAGCGTATGCCGATGCACGCCCACCACAGTGGCCGCCGATTCCCAATGTCCGTTGGCTTCCAGATAGGCCCGTAAAGACGTCATCAACTCGCTGCCGTGGACGGCATCATGCTCGACGATGGGTTCCAGCGTCGCGTTGGCGACGGCCACCAATACCTCGCGGCTGGCGCCGAATGACAGCAGTGCGCTCCCGGCGAGCGACGTGAACTCAAGCGGTGTTCCCCCGCGTTCGGCCACCGAGGCGGCCAGCCGGGCGTTCTGCACCGCGTCGGCGAGCCGTCCTACCGGATGTGCTCCACTTAGCCCCGCCCGCAGCCCCTTCTTGATGCGCGCGTCCACGTCGCCGAACAACCGTCGCGCGAAATCGGCGGTCTCCGCCCCCGGTAGCACGACGGTGAGCTGACGCTCGCCGGTATGCGCGAAAACCGGATAGCCCGCGGACTCCATGTCCCGGGTCACCGCCGGCAGCACCCTGACCAGCGCTGTCCGAGACTCGGCGTCCACCACCAATACCCGGATACGCCCACGGGCATCGGCGGCCTGGCCCAGCTGTGCCCAGACCGGGCCCAGATTCCGCTCATCGCCGAGCAAGAGACCCAGGGCTTGCCCGTTCAATCGCCGCTGCGCCTCTTGCAGACGCGATGGTTTGTCAAAATCCAAGGCCAACAATGAGTTTGCATGGCCGAGCAGCACCTGGTCCACGAATGTCAGCGGTGTCTTACTGACAACCGCCAGCACACCGTACGACGTACCGCCCACGCCGATCGCCTGTTGTGAGACGGTAATTCCGGGGTCCAGTTGCTGCACCCCCGCCGAGGCACCCGGAGACAATGCACCCCGCACCAAATTGACGGTCGCGACATCGAGATTGCGCGGATGGCTGGCGACCACCGTGCCCCCGGGATCCAGCACCACGACACTGGCTCGCAGCGATCGTCCGAGTTCGGCGGTGACCGCCTGCACACCACCATTGACAATCGCTCGAGTGATCCTGGGCTGTGCCCGCGATGCTCGCAGCACCGCATCGTATTCCAGTTCGGCGATCCGGGTGCTCACCGCCTTGACCACCGCCGCGAACGGGGTCCGCAGCGGAATCTCCAAGAGGGGCATGCCCAGCTCGTCGGCGGTCGACACCAATTCCGGCGGTACCTCGTCGAACGTCAGACCGGTGCCGAATCCCAATGCCGCAACATTATTTTCGTCGAGCGAACGTAGGTAGCGCCGCCGGTCGCGAGAACTCTTGGGCAGACCGATACCGGTGGTCAGCACCAACTCTCCGCCGGAGAGCCACTGCGCGGGATCAGCGAGTTCGGTGGTGAGCGCCAAGTTGATCTCACGGCCCACACCTGCGGCACCACTTTTGAGGGTGAGTTTCAGCTCGGGCTGATCCAGCACCCAGCGCACTGGAACGGTCATTTCACAGGACTGTACAGAATGGTGAAAAACACCGCGAAGATTCCCAGAATTGTCAGATGATCAAAGAAGTGCCTTAGCGCACACTGAACCTCTGCGTACTTAACGGGACTCCCTCGACGGATGGACGTGCGATATGCCGGATTCGGTACTCCAGAACTACATCGACGGCCAGTTCGTCGACGCTCTATCTCTGAAATCGTCCGAGCCTATCGACCTGATCAACCCGGTCGACGAATCGGTGGTGGGACGTGCTCCGGTCTCCAACCTCGAGGACGTGAACGCCGCTGTGGCCGCCGCCGAACGTGCCTTCGAGTCCTGGGGCAGATCCACGCCGAGCTTCCGCCAGCAGGCACTGCTCAAACTCGCCGACGCCATCGAAGCCCACACGGACGAGATCGTCGATGCCCAGTGCCGCAACACCGGACAGCCCAAGGCCGTGATCGCGGCCGAGGAGGTGGCGGTGAGCGCCGATCAGATCCGATTCTTCGCCGGTGCCGCACGACTCGTCGAAGGCAAATCTGCGGGTGAGTACATGGAGGGGTTCACCTCGTACGTTCGGCGCGAGCCCATCGGGGTTGTCGGACAGGTAACCCCGTGGAATTACCCCTTCATGATGGCGATCTGGAAGATCGGCCCGGCGCTGGCCGCCGGGAACACCGTCGTCCTCAAACCCAGCGACACCACCCCGGAGAGCACTCTGGTACTGGCGCGGCTGACGAAGGGCATCCTGCCCGACGGAGTGTTCAATGTGGTGCTGGGTACCGCGGCTACCGGCTCGGACTTGGTCAGTCATCCTGCTATCGGGCTGGTTTCGATCACCGGATCGGTGCGTGCCGGCATCGCGGTAGCCACTTCGGCTGCCGGGCAGCTCAAGCGCAGCCACCTCGAGCTCGGCGGCAAGGCACCCGCCGTGGTGTTCGGTGACGTCGATATCGACAAGGCCGCCCTGGGGATCGCCCAGGCCGCCTTTTTCAACGCCGGCCAGGACTGTACGGCCGCCACCCGGGTGATCGTGCACGAATCTATTCACGACGACTTCGTCAACGCCCTGGACACGGCTGCGCAGACCCTCCGGCCGGGCCTACCCGACGATCCCGATAGCTTCTACGGGCCGATGAACAACATCAATCACTTCACCACTGTTACCGAGAAGCTCGACAACCTGCCCGCACATGCCACGGTGGTCACCGGCGGAAAGCGTTGGGGCGAAACCGGCTACTTCATCGAACCCACCATCGTCACCGGCGTTCGGCAAGACGACGCCATAGTCCAAGAAGAGACCTTTGGGCCGATCCTGACCGTCCAATCTTTCGCGGACGCCGGCGAAGCCCTTCGTCTGGCCAACGGGGTGCGTTACGCCCTGGCCTCCAGCGTCTGGACCAAGGACCATGCCACAGCCGAAACATTTACCCGTGAGCTCAATTTCGGATGCGTATGGGTTAACTGCCATATCCCGTTGGTGGCCGAGATGCCACACGGCGGGTTCAAGTACTCCGGCTACGGCAAGGACCTGTCGGCCTACAGCGTGGAGGACTACACCCGCATCAAGCACATCATGAGTGCGCACGCGTGATGAACGATACCTTTCACCCCCTCGATCCTCTCTCGGCAGAGGAATTCACCACGGTCGCAAAGATTCTGGCGCAGACACACGATGTCGGGGCAAGCTGGCGATACACCTCTGTGGAGCTGTCCGAGCCATCCAAGGCCGAGGTCGCCGCATTCGACAACAACGGCACCCGGCCGGATCGACGTGCGCTGGCCACCTGTTTGGACACCACCCAGAACGCCACGTACAAGGCCGTTATCTCGCTGACCTCCGGTGAGGTGCTGTCCTGGAACCACATTCCCGGAGTCCAGCCCAACTTCACCGTTGACGAGTGGGAAGAGGCCGACGCGGTCCTGCGCGGGCATCCCGACGTGATCGCCGCGCTGGCCAGGCGGGGCATCACCGATATGGACCTGGTATTCATGGACACCTGGACCTACGGCGACGCGGTCATGCCCGAGAAGTACAGGGGAAGGCGTCTAGGCTGGTCGGACACCTGGGTCCGTGCCGCCGACGGCGCCAACCCATACGCTGGACCCGTCAATGGATTCCATTGCGTCATCGACATGAACAGCATGGAGCTGCTGGATATCGAGGACACGTTCACTGTCGAGCGGCCCACGATGATGGGCGAGTACGTGCCACGGCACGTACCCGAACGCCTACGCAAGCAGAGCACCCGGGAATCCCTGCAACCGCTGCACATAACTCAGCCCGACGGGCCGTCATTCACCATCGAGGGCAACAAACTCCAGTGGCAGAACTGGTCGCTACGAGTGGGCTTCAACTACCGCGAGGGCATGACCCTGCACGCGGTCACCTACAACGACAATGGCCGGGTGCGGTCGGTGGCCAACCGCATGTCATTCGCCGAGATGATGGTCCCGTACCGGGATCACTGCGAAGATCACTATCGCAGAACAGCTTTCGATATCGGCGAGTGGGGCATCGGGTTCATGACCACCTCACTGGAGCTGGGCTGCGACTGCCTGGGCGAGATCCGGTATCTGGATGCCGTGCTGCACAACAGCAAGGGTGAGCCATACACCATCAAGAACGCGATCTGCATCCACGAAGAGGACAACGCTGTCCTGTGGAAACACGTCGACCATGATCACGGCGCCCAGGTACGCCGGATGCGCCGGCTTACCGTGTCGTTCCATGTAACCGTCGCCAACTACGAATACCTCACCTACTGGCGGTTTTACCAGGACGGAAACATCGAATGTGAGGTCCGGGCGACCGGAATCATGGTTGTCAGCAATTTCACCGAGGGGGCCGCGCACCCGCACGGCACTCTCGTGGACAACCGCACCTACGCGCCCTACCACCAACATTTCCTCGTCGCGAGGCTGGATCTGGACGTCGACGGAACCGAGAACACCGTGTACGCCACGGAAACCGAGATCGAGCCCGTCGGCCCCGAGAATCCATACGGACTCTCGCTGCGGCAACGCAACACCCCGCTGCGTACGGAATCGGAAGGAAAACAGGACTTCTGCTGGGAAACCCAGCGCGCCTGGAAGGTCGTCAACGACAACACTCGCAACGGCATCGGTACCGCACCTGCCTACAAGCTGGTGCCGGGCGCAGCCATCCCCTCGATGTTCGACCCCTCCTCACCGGTCCTGGCTCGCTGCCGCGCCATCGAGCACACACTTTGGGTAACCCCCAATTCACCCGACGAGCGTTGGCCTGCAGGTGAATTCGTTACACAAAGCAAGGAAGACCACGGACTGCCCGCCTGGACCGAAGGCAACCGGTCAATCGAGAACACCGACGTGGTGCTGTGGTACGTGTTCGGTATCCATCACATCACCCGGCCCGAGGATTGGCCGATCATGCCCGTCGACACCGTCAACTTCTGGCTCAAACCTGTCGGATTCTTCGACCGTAACCCCTCACTCGACGTCGCACCCACCCCGCCGAAGAGCTGTCACATGTCCGGACATCAGGAGGACTAGCCGTGAACACCGCCGCCACGAGGATTGCAGTTGCATACTTGGCCACCCCGGGCGGCGATGACGCGCTAGCCGTGGGCGCTCAGATCGCACGTTCCCTGGGCGCGCATCTGGATCTGTGCATGGTGCTGCCTCTGGATCGCCCGATCCTGGCGCCCCTGCCTCAACAAGAGCGCCAGGACATCTTGTCCCAGAACGCCGCTCACTGGTTGAATCACGCCGAGGCCACCGTGCCCGACGACCTGTCCGTCACGACGCATATCAGCTTCCATGAATCGATCGCCGAGGGGCTCATCGCGCAATCCGAGGCGCTGGGCGCTGCTGCCATCGTGGTGGGCGGCTCCGGCGGCGGCCTGGTGGGCAGCCTGTCACTGGGATCGGTGGTGAACGAGCTCGTGCACTCCTCCCCCATTCCGCTGGTGATATCACCACGGGGCGCGCGCTATCAGAAGAACCTGCGCATACGAGAGGTCACCTGCGCGATGGGCACCCGACCCGGCGCGCGCGTGCTGCTGGATACCGCATTGCGGATCTGCAAGCGCGCCGAAACACCGCTGCGACTGGTGTCGTTGGTGTCCATCGACCCGATACCGGGCGGAGACGACGACCAGTCGGCGCGTGAGCGCGCCACCATTCACGCACAACAGTCCCTCGAAACCGCCAAATTGGTGCTGCCACCGGATTTTCCGGTCACCTCGACCGTCGCCGAGGGACCCACGGTGGAAGCCGCCGTGAACAAGCTCGACTGGCACGAAGGCGACATCATCATGGTGGGCTCGAGCCGTCTGGCCCAGCCGCGACGGCTCTTCCTCGGATCGACGGCCGCCAAGATGCTCCGCGTGCTGCAAGTGCCCATGGTCGTCATTCCGAAGGAAGAAGGGGGCGATAGTGACTGAGGACCTCGCTCGCGCCGAACTGGATCATGCCGAGCGGTCCGAAGGACTTGTCTCGAAGGGCCTGGCCGCCGGACGTATCGGCACCTTCACCGGTGCTGTCCTCGGAATCTCAACGGTCGCACCCGGATACACGCTCACGGCCAGCATCGGCCTGATCGTGGCGGCGGTCGGCCTGAAGATGCCGGCCATTCTCATCGCCGGTTTCATCCCCATGTTTCTCACCGCCTATGCCTATCGAGAACTGAATTCGCGAGCACCGGACTGCGGAGCCTCGTTCACCTGGTCGACCAAGGCATTCGGTCCTTACGTCGGCTGGATGTGTGGATGGGGCATGGTGATTGCCACCATCATCGTGCTGTCCAACCTGGCCTCCATCGGTGTGCAATACGGGTATCAATTCCTTGGCGCGGTCACGCACAATCAAACAGTCGCCGAGCTGGCCAACAACAAGGCCGTCAACATCATCTCGACCGTGGCGCTGCTGGCCATCGCCACCTACATCTCCAGCCGCGGCATCACCACCAGCGAAAAGGTTCAATACGTTCTCGTCGGCTTCCAGATGATCGTGCTGGTGCTCTTTGCCGTCGTCGCGATCGTCAAAGCGCCCGGCGCGGCCGGACATCTCGACTTCGACCTGGACTGGTTCAACCCCATGACCGGACTCACCCTGAGTGCCTTCGTCATTGGGCTGGTCGGATCGATCTTCGCCTTCTGGGGCTGGGATACCTGCCTGACCCTCGGCGAAGAATCGAAGGATCCGACGAAGGTGCCGGGCCGGGCCGGACTGCTCTGCGTGCTCTCGATCTTGTTGACCTATCTTCTGGTCGCGGTCGCGGTCATGATGTTCGCCGGGATCGGCGACACCGATCTCGGCTTGGCCAACGAGAACAACAAGGACAACGTCTTCGGCGCCCTGGCCAACCCGGTGCTGGGCAGCTGGTTTGGCCCGCTGCTACTGCTGGCGATATTCGCCTCGGCGATCGCCAGCCTGCAGACCACCTCTCTTCCCGCCGCACGCACGATGCTCGCCATGGGCACCTACGGCGCCTTTCCGAAACGGTTCGCCAGTGTCAGCCCCCGCTTCCTCACCCCCACGTTCAGCACCGTGGTGGCCGGCGTCGTCACCGCGGCGTTCTACACGATTGTCAGCCTGCTCTCCGACCGAACCCTGCTGGATACCATTGCCGCCCTTGGCATCATGATCTGCTGGTATTACGGCATCACCGCCTTCGCCTGCGTGTGGTACTTCCGCGCGGAACTGTTCCAAAATGCCCACAATCTGGTGTACAAGTTCCTGTTTCCGCTGCTGGGCGGTCTGATGCTGGCGGCGGTGTTCGTGATCTCCGTTCAAGAGAGCATGGACCCCGAGAAGACCGGCAGCGGGGCGTCGATCGGCGGTATCGGCTTGGTGTTCTATCTCGGCTTCGGGATCCTGGCGTTCGGGGCGCTGCTGATGGGGATCATGCGGTGGTATCAGCCCGCCTTCTTCCGCGGGGAATTGCTGACCATGGACACCCCGCCGCTGAGGGAATGAGCCCACCAGTTGTCGACACGCCGTTCGGTGACGCATAACGCGACGAGAAGTCACGAAACACGGCGTGTCGGCGGGTAGGGCGGAGACGACAAAACGGCATAACCGATGCCGTTTGATGGACAAAACGGCGATTCCCGTCATGACACTTCAGCGGCACACTGAGATCGCCGGATCGACGACAGGGAGCGCCATGACCGACATCACCTATCGCCTCGCCCAGAAGCGCACCATCGTGACGCCGCTACCGGGACCCCGGTCCGGTGCACTGGCCGAGCGCCGCCGCGCCGCGGTGTCGGCGGGTGTGGGCTCCACCGCGCCGGTCTATGCCGTCGACGCCGATGGCGGCGTGATCGTCGACGCCGACGGCAACTCCTTCATCGACCTCGGAGCAGGCATCGCGGTGACCACCGTCGGCGCCTCCCACCCGGCCGTTGCCGCCGCAATCGCCGACCAGGCAACCCATTTCACTCATACCTGTTTCATGGTGACGCCCTACGAGGGGTACGTACAGGTCGCCGAGCTGCTCAACGCCCTGACCCCCGGCGATCATGACAAGCGCACCGCACTGTTCAACTCGGGTGCCGAGGCCGTCGAGAACGCCATCAAGGTGGCACGGCTGGCCACCGGGCGACCCGCCGTGGTCGCATTCGACAACGCCTATCACGGACGCACCAACCTGACCATGGCACTGACCGCCAAGTCGATGCCGTACAAGTCGCAGTTCGGGCCCTTCGCGCCCGAGGTCTACCGGATGCCCGCCTCCTACCCGTTGCGCGACGAGCCGGGGCTGACCGGCGAGGAAGCCGCACGGCGGGCGATCTCCCGCATCGAGACCCAGATCGGCGCGCAGTCACTGGCCGCCATCATCATCGAACCCATCCAGGGTGAGGGCGGATTCATCGTGCCCGCACCGGGATTCCTCGCCACGCTTACCGCATGGGCCAGCGAAAACGGCGTCGTCTTCATTGCCGACGAAGTGCAGACCGGATTCGCCCGTACCGGCGCGTGGTTTGCCTCCGAGCACGAGGGCATCGTCCCGGACATCGTCACCATGGCCAAGGGCATCGCCGGCGGTATGCCGCTGTCGGCCGTCACCGGGCGCGCCGAGCTGATGGACGCCGTGTACGCCGGCGGCCTCGGCGGCACCTATGGCGGCAATCCGGTGACCTGCGCGGCCGCCGTCGCCGCGCTGGGGGTCATGCGTGAACTCGATCTGCCCGCACGTGCGCGAGCCATCGAAGCCTCGGTGACGTCCCGGCTGAGTGCACTCGCCGAAGAGGTGGACATCATCGGCGAGGTACGCGGGCGCGGCGCCATGCTGGCCATCGAGATCGTCAAACCAGGAACGCTGGAACCCGATGCCGCCCTCACCAAATCCATTGCCGCCGAAGCGCTCTCCCAGGGCGTGCTGATCCTCACCTGCGGAACCTTCGGCAACGTCATCCGCTTGCTGCCACCGCTGGTTATCGGGGACGATCTACTCGACGAGGGCATCACCGCCCTCTCCGACATCATTCGTGCGAAGGCGAGCCACCAGTGACCGATCACTCGACATTGATCGACGCAATTCCCACCGACCTGTGGATCGGGGGCAAGCAGGTCCCGTCGTCGACGGGTACCCGGTTTCCGGTGCACAACCCCGCCACCGGCGCCGTCCTGACCACCGTGGCAGACGCCGCGGCGTCCGACGGCGCGATCGCCCTCGACGAGGCCACGGCCGTGCAGCGGTCCTGGGCGGCCACCGCGCCCCGCGAGCGCGCCGAAATCCTGCGGCGAGCCTGGGAACTGGTGATAGCCCGGCGCGATGATTTCGCACTGGCCATGACCTTGGAGATGGGCAAGCCGCTGGCAGAAAGCCAGGGCGAGGTGGCCTACGGCGGCGAATTCCTGCGCTGGTTCTCCGAGGAAGCGGTGCGCATCAACGGCCGGTACACCTCGTCGCCCACCGGCGCCGGACGGATCCTGGTGGCCAAGCAGCCCATCGGTCCGACACTGGCCATCACCCCGTGGAACTTTCCGCTGGCCATGGGCACCCGCAAGATCGGTCCGGCGCTGGCCGCCGGGTGCACCATGATCGTCAAACCCGCTGCCGAAACGCCGCTCACCATGCTGCTGCTGGGCCAGGTGTTCGCCGACGCCGGGCTGCCCGCGGGTGTGCTGTCGATCCTGCCCACCACCAACGCCTCGGCGCTGACGGGTCCGCTGATCGACGACCCCAGGCTGCGCAAGCTCACCTTCACCGGCTCTACCGGTGTCGGAAAAATTCTGCTGTCTCAGTGCGCCACAAGGGTATTGCGCTCCTCGATGGAACTCGGCGGCAACGCACCGTTCGTGGTGTTCGATGATGCTGACGTGGACGCCGCCGTCGACGGCGCGATGGCAGCCAAGATGCGCAATATCGGTGAGGCATGTACCGCGGCCAACCGCTTCCACGTCGACAACGCGGTACGTGCGGAGTTCACCGAAAAGCTCACCGCCCGCATGGGCGCCCTGACCATCGGGCCCGGCGATGAAAACGGGGTGCAGGTCGGGCCGCTCATCACCGCCAAGCAACGCGCCTCGGTCGACGAGCTGGTGCAGGATGCCGTCAGCAAGGGCGCCGTTGTCACCACTGGTGGCGTCGTCGCCGACGGCGAGGGCTACTTCTACCCGCCGACAGTGCTCACCGACGTGCCGGCCGACGCAAGGATTCTGCGTGAAGAGGTGTTTGGCCCCGTCGCGGCGATCACCGGGTTCGATGGTGAAGAAGCCGGGATAGCCGCCGCCAATGACACCGAGTTTGGACTCGCCGCCTACGTGTACACGGCTAATCTGGATCGCGCCCTCCGGGTTTCGCAGGCCGTGGAATCCGGAATGGTCGGCGTGAATCGCGGCGTCATCTCCGATGTGGCCGCGCCGTTCGGCGGAATCAAGGAATCGGGTATCGGCCGGGAAGCCGGCAGCGAGGGTATCGAGGAATACCTCGAAACGAAATACATAGCGCTGCCCTAGTTCCGGGAGGGGCCCTCCGTCACCGCAGGTGCGCTGACCTCAGGCGGCGAACAACTCCAGCCGTTGCGGCGTCTCGATACCCGAATAGTGGCTGGCGTCTCCGAGGAGAATCTGGCTGCGCCGCCCGTGAACATCTACCGGCACATCTCCTGCCAGCGTCACACGATGCAACTCGCGCTGCTGCTCACCGAAATCGGCAATGCCGTAGTGCTGGGTGGCCCGGTTGTCCCATATAGCCACGTCACCTAGCCGCCAATTCCAGCGGAAGGTGTTCTCCAGCTTGGTGATACGCGCTTGCAGGAGCTGGAACAACGATGCGAACTCGGCGCTCGGCAAATCTTGGAAACTCTTGACGAATTGTCCGAGCAACAGGCTGCGCTCACCGGTTTCCGGGTGCACCCGCACCACCGGATGCACTGTTTCGTAGCGAGAACTGGTGAACTCGGTGTAGTAGGCAGCGCGGCGTTCGGCGCTCACCCCGCCCGACGCCCCGGACGACGCGTAGTCGTACAGGTTGGTGTGCGTGGCCCACAGGTCGTCGACGAGCGAGCGCAGCGGTTTCGGCAGCTGTTCGTACGCGGCGACGGTCGACGCCCACGTGGTAGCACCCCCGTAAGAGGGCAGCGTCACCGGTCGCAGCACCGATGCCTTCGGGATGCGGTCCACGAAGGTGACATCGGTGTGCCAGCCGTTCGCGGCCCCTTCCAGATTCAGCAGCTCGGTGCCGTGCGATCGCACCGTCGGGTGCGGCAGCGTCGGCTCCCCCAGCAGGCGGGCGAAGGCGTACTGCCCGGCATCGTCGAGGTGATGCTGTTCGGTGAACACCAGCACCTTGTTGATGGCCAGCGCGAGCCGGATGGCTTCCACACGATCGGCCGAAAGGTCGCCGCGCAGCTCGATGCCGTTGACTCGAGCGCCGATGTGTTCGCCGAGTTTTTCCACGGTGATGCCGGCATCGCGATAGATACGTCGTGTTTGGTCGTCGGTCACCCTGGCATCACAACAACCCCGGCGCGGTATGCCCAGCGATACAGCCACCTCGATTCGAAAGATCTACCGTGGACGACGGCAGATATGGTCGAACGGTGATCGCCTACGACGAAGAGCTGCGGAACCGGATACGCGCACATCTGGCACGCCATGAACGTAGGACCGTCGACGACCCGGCCAAACGCCGTGCCGCGGTCGCCGTCGTACTGGTGGACTCGGACCTGGGTGAGGACCGTATCGATCCGGCACCACTGGAGGAATGGATCGGCGGCCGTGAGATCCCGGGACACGGACTGGACGGCAGAATGGTAGACGTCTCCGGTGGCGCGGCATTCCTCTTGTGCCGCAGAGCCTCCCGGCTCAACTCTCATGCGGCGCAGTGGGCGCTCCCGGGCGGACGATTGGATCCGGGTGAGGACGCGATACAGGCCGCCCTGCGTGAGCTGGACGAGGAACTGGGGGTGTCGCTACCCGATTCCACGGTGCTCGGGCTGCTCGACGACTACCCGACACGTTCGGGGTATGTGATTACGCCGGTGGTGGTGTGGGGCGGAGGCCGACTGGAGCTCAGCCCCTCCCCCGATGAGGTGGTGGCCGCCTACCGCGTCGGACTACACCAGCTGCAACGCGAGGATTCACCGCGCTACATCACGATTCCCGAGAGTGCGCGCCCGGTAGTACAGATCCCGCTGGGCAACGACTTGATTCATGCCCCCACCGGAGCCGTCCTGCTGCAAGTGCGGTGGCTGTGCCTGGAAGGCAGCGGAGACCGTGTCGATGACCTGGAGCAACCGGTCTTCGCTTGGAGGTGAGGTCAGGGCACGTCGGCGCGTGCCAACAATGTCGGCGTCCCATAGGGAGCGCTCTGCTCCGCCACCCAGCCGGGCTCCAGATACACGCTGTTGGACGCGATGACGTTGCCGTCCCGCAGGATCTCACCGAGATAGTTACCCCCCGGGTCACTGAACAGGCTTACCACCGCCTCGCGGGTGGTCATCGTGACGTCGTGCTCCCACGGCACAAAGGGATCCAGCCAGGTCTGCTTGACCGCCTTTTCGCCCTTGCCCGTGCGGTAGGAGATCGTCACCTGGCGATTGGTTCCGGGGTCTTGCAAGGTCACGCGGTATGTCAGCTTCACCCCCGGGTCGGCGGCCGTCATCGGGGCAGCGGCCGCGCCGATCACCACACCGGACGCCAGCGTTACCAGCAAAGAAAGAATTCTCCTCATGCGCTGGCATGCTAGCGGCCCTAACGCTCCAGCGGAGAGTGTCGGCGAAGTTTGCGCTCCGGCACCCCGTTGGGCCCCGTGGTGGACAACGCATAGGTGCCGACGGCAAAGGCGACCGCCGGACCGTTTATCCCCAACGCGGTCTTGCCGACATTCGCCAGGGTGTCCTTGGGTCCGTGGTAGTTGGGGTCGAACGGCTGGCCCGCATGTCCTTCCCAGGTCTTGGCCTCCGGGCCGCTCATCCGCTCCAGTGCCCCCGAGCTGATGCCGCCGACGGGGATACCCGCGGCCATGAATGGCCCGTAATCGGACCTGCCGCTGAATTCTTCGGCCGCGGGTCGTTTGCCTGCCAGGTTCAAATATCCAGCGAAGGTGCGCTCGATCCCCGCGGATCCCTCCGGAACATCCAGGGGCGGCCGGTTCGGATCCGGTTTGGCCGCGGATTGGTCGCCGTCGAGCACGAAGTACCCGGCATTAGGAGAGCCGAGCATGTCGAAGTTCAGGTACAACGCGATGTCGTTGAGCTCTTCGGGACTGCGGCTCTTCGCGTACTCGAGCGATCCGGCGAGGCCGTCTTCCTCAGCGGTCCAGAATGCGAATCTGACGGCGTTGTTGACAACCGGCTTCGGCCCGAGCTGCAGGGCGGTTTCCAGGACAGCGGCCACCCCGGTGCCGTTGTCATTGATGCCGGGCCCCTTCGACACACTGTCCAGATGAGCTCCGGTGAGCACAACGTTCGCGTGATCGCCCGTCGTGGTCTGTGCGATGACGCTGTGCGAGCGCACCTTCGCAACGTTCATATCCAGCACCAGGTTCACCGGCGACGAATTGCGGCGCAGCAGAGTGTCGACTCCCGAGTCGATGATCCCCACCGGAATTGACAGTTGCTCATAGTAATTGGGAGTGAACAGGCCTTCGCCGGCACCGGCCTGCATCGCCACCAGGACCGCCGAGGCACCTTTTTGCTTGGCGACATTGTGCTTGTCGACCACCGAGCACCCGGTGCCGTCGACGACGGCAATCTGCCCGTCCACCTTGAGCGTGCCGTAATCGGCCGCCGCACAACCACTGGCCTTACCCGACGGGCGAATGATGTTCGCCTTGAGACCGCCCTTAGGCGTCTGCGCGAAATAAGAGGCCTGATCCAGGGCATAGGGACGGCCGCCGATGTCGACAAGCGGCTTGCCCTCACTGAGCACCTTGAGTCTGGACAGCTCCGGGGTCTGAACCTCGAACCCGCGATCCTTCAATACCTTTGCGACGTAGTCGGCGCTGGCATCGTAGCCCGATGTGCCCTCAGCACGATTTCCGCCGTTCGCGTCGGCAACTTGCTGTAGCTGTTGCAGGTGAACCATCATCGCGTCCACCGTTACCGAACGCGCAAGATCTGCCGCGAGATTCGGGTTGGGCGCTGTGGGCGCCGCGGCACCCGGCGTAGACGGATGCGCACAACAACTCGCCACCGCCGCGATCGCGAGCAAGGAGCAACCGCGTGCCAGCCCCCGGGCGCTGAATAACGCCATCAAATAAACCTCAATGGAACCTCTTTGGAACACCAGTGGACTTGTGCGAATCGGGCAATCGCACACGCTACCGCACCAGCGTTGATTCCCAAGGTCTTTCAGCGCGTTGCAACGAACCTGTTACCCCAGATTCGGCGGCGCGATGCCCTACCCCTTGAGCTGGTGGCGGGTGCGGTCCTCATGAACGGGAACACCGTTGCGTCCGTCAATGCTCTGCGCGTACAACCCGACGGTGTAGGCCACTCCGCCCGCGTTGATCTTGAGCGCATCCTTGTTCACGTTGGCCAGCGTGTCGCCCGCCTGGTGGTAATTGGGATCGAACGGCTGCCCCGCCTTACCGCCCCATTGTTTGGCCTCTTCGTCCGACATCTTGTCTTCGGCGCCAGAGAAAATGCCGCCGGTCGGAATGCCGGCGCGGCTGAAGGCGTCATAGTCCGAGCGGCCGTCATAGCCGGTGTCATGGGCCTTCTTGCCCTGCTCGGCCAGATAGGCGACCTCGGTTCGCTCGATACCTGCCGAGCCCTCGGGAATCCGCACCGGAATCTCGTTCGGGTCGGGCTCGTTAGACTGATCGCCGTCGTACGTCAGGTACGCGGCGTTCGGCGAACCGAGCATGTCGTAATTCAAGTACAGGGCAATGTTTTTCAGCGCAGCCACATCAAGCGATTTGACGTAGTCGGTGGAGCCGATCAGCCCTTCTTCCTCCGCGCCCCAGAACGCGAATCGCACCGCGTTCTTCACATCGGGGCTCGGCCCCAGTTGCAGCGCCGTCTCCAGCACCGCGGCGGTGCCGGTGCCATTGTCGTTGATTCCCGGCCCCTCCGGAACACTGTCCAGATGCGCGCCTGCCATGACGACATCTGTCGTGGCGCCCGTCTTGGTCTGCGCGATCACGTTGCGCGCCTTGACGTCCTTGGTCTCCGCATCGACATTGAGGACAACCTTGTCCGGATGGGCCCTCAGGTCCGCACCGACCGATTTCGTAACACTCACCACCGGGATCTTGGGGTTGGAGTCCTCACCAAGGGTGCCGCTCGTCTTATTCTCGTCGACGTTGTCCGCGATGATCACGGCGACCGCGCCGCGTTCGGCGGCGACCCTTTCCTTGTCGGCGAATGGGCATGATCCGCGGTCGACAAGCACCACTGCGCCCTTGACGTCAAGCCCGTCGTAATCCTCGACCGTACAACCGGGCGACTCCTCCGCGCGGGCCGGCACCAGCCGTCCCTCGACGCGACCACCCGGCGAGTAGGACAGCACCCCTGCGTCCACCTTCTTGGGTCCGACCGTCAGATCAAGGGACTTGGCCTGGAAGTATTTGAAGCTGAATTCCGGGGTTTGCACATCGAACCCCTTGTCCTTCAAAGCCTTCACCACGTAGTCGACGCTCTGGTCAAATCCGGCGGTCCCCGCCGCCCTGGTGTTGTTGTTCTTGTCGGCGATTTCCTGGAGGGCCGACAGATGCTTCACGACGTTGTCGACGGTCACCTTCTCATGCAGGGAGTGCGCGAAACCGACGGCTTCTTCGGATCCTGCCTGAGGCGCCGAGCGAGGCGGCGCCTCCGCGGCATCACGGTCGCACGCCGTGACCGTTGCCAGCGCGCACGCCGCGGACACCGCGACCGCATACAGAACCCGATTGGTCGCCATCTACTCTCCCTTGTCCCGACCTAAACGTCGCGCCGCTGCACCACAGCCAGCGCCGCGACGAGCGTGATGACAACCACGGTAGCAAAGTAGATGAGCGATCCAGTGGCGTCCCAGACAAAGCGGACGCCATCCGAGGTGTACCACGGCACACCGGTAAACCGGATGCCGTTCGCGAAAGGAAGGAAGGGCTGCAACGCCTTTCCTGCATCGGTCAGCCAGCCCAGCATCAATTCGAGGACCGTTGGCCACAGCAGCAGTACCGCGACAGCACCTGCGGTGTGTTTGAGCAACACACCCACGGCCACCGCAAGAACCGCGCACAGGAATGCGTAGACGGTCACCGCGCCGACGGTGTTCCACACACCCGTGCTGTCCAGCGCCAAGTTCGCACCGGCCACCGGACCGGCCATCGCCCGCACCAACGCCATCGAGGTCAGCGCGGTGACCGCGGTGACCACCGCCACCCAGCCGCCGGCCACCAGCGCCTTGGCGCCGATTACCGTCAGCCTGTTCGGGGTGGCTTGAAAGGTGGTTCGCACCATGGCGGTTCGATTTTCATTGGTCACTGTCATCGCGGCCAGCACCATGAGAAGTGGCACTCCGACGAGGGCCGCGCCGCCTGCCGCGTCGCCGGGCGAGATGGGGGCATAGATCGAGGCCGACCCGCCCTGCAGTCCGGCCAGCCCCACACCCAACGCCAGCGCCAGCAGACTGCACCAGACCGCGGACCGCGACGTGCACACCTTGATCCGTTCGGCTGCGACGACCCCCATCAGTGCGTACCCTCCGCATCGGCCACTGCGCCCGTCGCTCTTGCCGCAAGCGGATCATTGACCTGGCTGCGGTACTGCACGGCATCATCGGTCAGCGACAGGTACGCGTCCTCCAGCGAAACTCGTTGCGGAGAAAGTTCGTACAGCGTGACGCCACGACGGGCGGCAAGCTCGCCGACCTGCTCGATGAGGGCGCCGCTGATTTCGAGCACGCCCGGCTCTCCGGTGCGTTCCCCACCCACCACCGAGAAACCACTTTCCTCCGCGGCCGAACGCAAGATATCGATTTGCGGGCTGCGCACCCGCACCACATCGGCGCCCGCTCGGCTCACAAATTCGTGCATCGAGGTCGCCGCGATCAATCGCCCACGGCCGATGACCACCAATTGGTCTGCGGTATTGGCCATTTCAGAGAGCAGGTGGCTGGAGACCAGCACGGTGCGTCCCTGTGCCGCCAGGCTCTGCATCAAGGTGCGAATCCAATGAATGCCTTCCGGATCCAGGCCGTTGACCGGCTCGTCGAACAGCAGCACCTTAGGGTCACCAAGCAGTGCGACCGCAATGCCCAACCGCTGCGACATGCCGAGTGAGAAGGTGCCGGCATGGCGATTGGCCACCTCGGTCAGCCCGACCATCTCCAGCACTTCGTCGACCCGCTGGGCGGAGATGTCATTGGCGGCCGCGATCCACCGTAGATGGTTGCGCGCCGATCGATTGGGATGAAACTGCTTGGGATCCAACAGTGCGCCGACCTCGCGAAGCGGGTGGTCGATCTCGTGGTACTGCTTGCCGCCGATCGTCGCCGTCCCCGATGTCGGGCGGGCCAGCCCGACGATCATCCGCAACGTGGTCGACTTACCTGCCCCGTTGGGACCCAGGAACCCCGTCACGACCCCCGACTCGATGGTGACGGAGAGGTCGTCGACCGCAGGGGTCTGGCCATAGACCTTCGTCAGCGACCGCAGTTCGATCATGCGGCCCACTATGCCAGCTATTGCTCGAGCGGACGGTCCGGTGCCGGGCTGGATGCCTGCGCCCAGAAGCGGCGCGGTATGCGACCGGCGTGCCGCGCGAGGTGGCCGGCGTTCACCGCCGCGGCCATCGCCGCGGCCATGCGTTCCGGATCGGCCGCGCGGGTCACGGCCGTCGCAAGCAGTACCGCGTCGCAACCGAGTTCCATGGCCAGCGCGGCGTCGCTGGCGGTGCCGATACCCGCGTCCAGGATCACCGGAACTCCCGCCGCCGCCACAATCATCTCGATGTTATGTGTGTTGGTGATGCCCAACCCGGTGCCGATAGGGGACCCGAGCGGCATGACGGCCGCGCATCCCACATCTTCCAATCTGCGGGCCAGCACCGGATCGTCGGTCGTATAGGGCAGTACCACGAAGCCGTCGTCGACGAGTTGTTCAGCGGCCCGCACCAACTCAACCGCGTCGGGCAGCAGTGTGCGTTCGTCGGCGATGACCTCCAGCTTGATCCAATCGGTCTCCAGTGCCTCGCGGGCCAGCCGTGCGGTCATCACCGCCTCCGCGGCGCCGCGACACCCGGCGGTGTTGGGCAACGGCACGATGTCGAGCCGCTTGAGCAGATCCAGCACCCCGGTGCCGCCCGCGGCGTCGACGCGACGGATCGCGACGGTAGTCAGTTCCGTGCCGGAGGCCACCAGCGCCCGTTCCAGAATCGAGAGGTTCGCGGCGCCTCCGGTGCCCATGATGAGCCGGGACCCGAAGGTGCGGCCCGCGATACAAAGCGACTCTCCCGTGCCCACTGTGCTTATCCTCCTTGCACCGCGGTAACGACCTCAACCGTCGCGCCGACGGAAACCACGGTGTCCCAATCAGATTTGGGCACCACGGTGTGATTGATCGCCACTGCGATGCCGGACTCGGGAAAGCCCAGCTGCTCGAGCAACTGCCAAATGTTGGCGCCTTCGGTGACCTCGCGCGCGTCTCCGTTTACCTGAATGTTCATCGGGCCTCCTGACTGTGCGCCTTCTCAAACCGGCGGGGATCGACGGCGGCAGGCGACTCACCACCGTCTAGGACTGCCCCGATCGTCTTCGCCGTCCACGGCGCAAGCAGAAAGCCGGAGCGGCCGTGCCCGGCGGCGACGACCACGCGTTCGTCGATCCTGCCCACCATGGGCAGGTTGTCGTCGGTCATGGGACGCAGGCCCGCCGCGCATTCGGCGAATTCGTATTCGCCCAGGCATGGCAGCAACGCACATGCGTCATCGAGCAGATCCCGTACTCCCGCGACGGCGGGCGCGGTGTCGTGCCCGTGCTCGTACTGCGTGGCGCCCACGACGACGCCGTCCGCGCGGGGAACCAGATACACGTGCCGTCCATGCACGCGGGCCCTGATGACGTTCGCCGGCGGCGGCATGGCACCGGGGCGCTGCCGCAACCGCAGCACTTCCCCCTTGACCGGCCGAACCGGTAGACCTGCGAGGGCCGCTGCCTGCACTCCGTTGGCGATCACCACCTGATCGGCGTCGACATCCCGGCTGTGCACAGCCGCCGGACCCCGGCCGACACCCAGTGCCTCGCACTCCGCGGTGAGCGCCTGCAGCACCTTACGGTTGTCGACGGAGAGCTCTTCGGGCGCGATGAATCCGCGTCGGACGTTCTGCGCCAGCATGGGCTCGACATCTCGAGCATTGGCGATCTCCGTCACGGGATGTCCACGCGCGGCCAGCCAGCCGGTCATGGTGCGTAGCTCACCGACGTCGGCGGTGTCCACGGCCACGGTCAGGGAGCCCCGCGCGGTGATCACCGGGTTTTCCACGTCGTCGATGAACCCGTCCCGCCAGATGCCCAGGGACTCGATGCCCAGCTCCAGCAGCTCGTCTTCACCCGGCCACGCCTCGCTGTACGGGGCGAGCATGCCGCCGGCCACCCAGGACGGGCCCTTGGCACCGTCGTCATGAATGACGACCCGCCACCCGGTGCGCGCGGCCTCGCGTGCCACGGACAGCCCGATGACCCCGCCGCCGATGACGGCGACCGAGCCTTTTTGAGACGACATCACAATCGGAGCCAACTCCCTTCGCCGGCATGACCCGGATCAGGTACGACGGTCAGGGCCGGAGTCCTTGGCCCACTCTCAGCCCCGACATCCCGGGGCTCCCGCGTTACTTACACCCACAACGCTAGCGTCTTCGACTATGCACTCGCGTTCGGCCCGGCTTCAGTCCGCTCACCTGTACCTCTGCACCGACGCTCGCCGGGAGCGCGGTGATTTCGCCGAGTTCGTGGACGCTGCCCTGGCGGGCGGGGTGGACATCGTGCAGCTGCGCGACAAGGGATCGGCGGGTGAGCGGCAGTTCGGCCGGCTGGAGCCCGCCGAGGAACTCGAGTATCTGGCGATTCTGAGCGAGGCCGCCGCACGTCACGGCGCGCTGTTCGCGGTCAACGACCGCGCCGATATCGCCCGGGCCGCGGGCGCCGACGTCCTGCACCTGGGCCAAGATGACCTGCCGCTGGCCGTGGCCAGGGAGATCGTCGGACCGGACGTGCTGATCGGACGGTCCACGCACGATGCCGAGCAGGCCGCCGCGGCCGCCCGCGATGACGAGATCGATTACTTCTGCTGCGGGCCGTGCTGGCCAACACCCACGAAGCCGGGCCGCACCGCTTCCGGCCTCGGGCTCGTCCGCACCGCGGCCGAACTGGACACTTCTAAACCCTGGTTTGCGATCGGCGGCATCGACGAGGCGCGGGTCCCCCAGGTGGTTGAGGCTGGAGCTTCCCGGATCGTGGTGGTGCGGGCGATCACCGCGGCCGCCGACCCCCGCGCGGCCGCCGCATCGCTGCGCGGCTCAACACGCCGAGCGTGAAGCCAGTGCGGGATGTGGGCCACATTGTCGCGGTAGCTTCACGCTCGGCGTAGCCGTCAGGGCCAGATCTGTGGCGGCGCCTCCGGGTACTTCGCCTTCCAACCCTCCCAGGGCACGTCGGTAGGCCCGATCGCGCTCTCCAGGATCGACCACTTGGGGCCCGTCTTTTTCAGCAGGCCGTCGTAGCGCTTCGACTTGCCGCCATTGGCCGCGGCCTCGGCGAATGGCGTCCCGCTGTAGTCGACGGGCTGGCCGCTGGTGTCCTGTAGTTGGCCGTCGAGAAACGCCCAGTCGCCGGCGCGATGGAAATTCCGCACCTCGAGCTTCACCGGTTTGCCCAGGTCAGCCTCGATGCGGGCGAGCGCCGCCGCGACCACCTCGTTACGGTCATCCGGCCCGCTCTCGGATTTCTCGGTGCCACAGGCACTCATCAGCAGGCTGGTGATCATCGCCAGCACAAGAAACAGATGGACGCGCATGGGTAAAACGCTACGGCAGCTGCCAGGCGTAACGACCGGATTCGAGCTCGACGGTGCCCGCCCCGGTGAACCCGTTTGATGCATGCGGCAACGTCTCAACGACCCGCAGCAGCGGCCACGACGACTTGAAACCGGGATGCAGGCGCATCCCCTCGATCTTTTCCTCGGGCACCCAGCGCAGCTCGGTGCTCTCGTGGTTGGCAGCCGTCGGTAACAATTCGACGGCATCGGCGATCACCGTGGTGTATGTCCAATGTGCCTGACCGTCAATACGTTTCGTCACCACCGAAGATCGGACGGTCATGACGGCGGGATCGACGCCGGCCTCCTCCGCCGCCTCTCGGAGTGCCGCCTCCTCGGCGGATTCATGGCTGTCGCGCGCACCTCCAGGCAACGCCCACGTGCCACCCTGATGACTCCACCAGGCGCGGTGTTGCAGCAGGACAGCGGGCTGTCCGTTAGGTAGCGGCGCACGCAGCAGCAACCCCGCCGCGCCAAATCTCCCCCAGAATCGTGCACCCGAGTCAGCGACCACCCATCCGTCACCGTCGCCACGCACAGAGTCCACAGTAGAGCCACCGAAACCTAAATATGCTCTTAGACTTCCTGTTAAGGCCGGGAGAGGAAGGGTAAGAGGTGACTGTCGGGACGACGCGGTTAGCGCACCCGTCGACCGAGCCCGTCGGCGCGACGACACGCATCGCGCCAGCTCATCCCTGGTGGTGGTTTCTCAAGTCCACACCCGGCAAGATTCTGATGCTCGGTATCGCCCTCGCCGCAGCCGGCGTGCTGTCCGCGGTCGCCACCTCGGCGAGCGTGCAAAACCGGCAAGAAGCCCTCAGCACGGTGCTCAACCACACCGAACCGCTGGCCTACTCGGCCGGACAGCTGTACAGCACGCTGTCGGTTGCCGATGCCGCGGCGACGACCGCCTTCATTGCGGGTACCGAACCACAGAGTGTGCGAGAACGGTATGAGCAGGCAATCACCGACGCATCGACCGCGCTCGTCGCGGCGTCCAGTGGACTCACCGACAGACCGATGCAGGAGCTACTCAGCAGGATCAACGCCGAGCTGTCGGTCTACACGGGACTGATCGAGACGGCACGCACCAACAACCGGGCGAGCAATCCCGTCGGCGCCTCGTACCTGAGCGAGGCGTCCTCGCTGATGCAGCGCACGATCCTCCCCGACGCACAGCTTCTCTACGAGGAAACCGCGAATCGCGCGGATCAGGAGACCAGCGCATCCACTCGGGTGCCCTTCCCGGTGATCCTCATCGTGCTGAGCACCATGATCGCGGGTGTCCTGGGTCATCGGTGGTTGTCCAAGAGGACGCGGCGCATGATCAATCCCGGCATGCTGGCCGGCGGATTGGCTCTGCTGCTTATGGTGGTTTGGGTGGGTATCGCCCTTGCCGTCTCCGCCTCGTTGGGTACCGAGGCACGCAACGGCGGCGCGCACTCGCTGAAGACCATCACCCAACTGGTCATCTCCGCCCAACAAGCACGTGCCGACGAGACGCTTGCATTGATCCGCCGCGGGGACGAGAACGTCCGGAAGAAGTCGTATTACGACCGCATCGACGAGATGGACCGCAAGATAGGCGAATACCTGTCGAATCCCGATGCCATCGCGCGGTCCGACCTCGAGCACGCACAGCAGCTCCTCACCCGATGGCGGCAGGCCGACGACCGGATCAACGCATATATCGGTGTCGGGAATTACCAAGCCGCCACCCAGGTGGCCCTGGGCAACAGCGACTCGGATTCCACACCCGCCTTCGACAGCCTCGACACGTCATTGCGCAGCGCGGTGCAGGACAGCCGTCGCCAGCTCCGGTCCGGGGTGCTCAACGCCGAACGTGCCTTGACGCTCTCCTCCGCGGGCGCGCTGATCCTCTCCGTGGGCGGCGCGATATGCGTGGGGGTCGGCCTGTGGCCGCGTCTGAGCGAGTACCGATGACGAGATACGCGATGCAAGGTACGGCCCGGCGATTCGGCGCACTGGCATTCGTCGCCGCACTGCTGGCCGGATGCTCGACGCCCGAGAACTCCACGCCGCTGCCGCAGCTGACGGTGCCGCGGCCCACCCCGGCAGAAATGACCGAGCAGGAACCCAACCGCGCGGTACTGGACAAGATCGACACCTCATGCGACCCGACGGCCAGCCTGCGCCCCACCAGTGATCGGGCCGCCAATGACGAGGCGGTGGCGGCGATCCGCAAGCGCGGACGGCTGGTGGTCGGCCTCGACATCGGCAGCAACCTGTTCAGCTTCCGCGACCCGATCACCGGTGAGCTGACCGGATTCGATGTCGACATCGCAGGCGAGGTGTCCCGGGATATCTTCGGCACTCCCGAGCGGGTGGAGTACCGAATCCTGTCCTCCGCGGATCGCGTCGCCGCGCTGAAGAACTCGACAGTCGATATCGTGGTGAAGACCATGACCATCACCTGCGCACGCCGCAAGGAAGTCAACTTCTCATCCGTCTATCTGATGAACTACCAACGGATTTTGACCTCTCGCGACTCGGGTATCACCAATGCGCAGGATCTCTCCGGAAGGCGTGTGTGCGCCGCCCGGGGCACAACCTCACTGAACCGGCTCTCGCAGATCACACCGCCACCGGTGATCATGTCTGTGGTTACCTGGGCCGATTGCCTTGTGGCGCTACAGCAGCGGCAGGTCGACGCGGTCAGCACCGACGACTCGATACTGGCAGGGCTGATGTCCCAAGATCCCTATCTGCACATTATCGGGCCGAACATGAGCGATGAGCCGTACGGGATCGGGATCAAGCTGGAGAACACCGATCTGGTCCGCTACGTCAATCGAACCCTGGAACGCATCCGGCGTGATGGCACGTGGAACGCCTTGTACCGCAAGTGGCTGAGTGTGCTGGGACCCGCGCCCGCACCTCCGAGCGCAAAGTACCGGGACTGATGAGCGAAGATCCCGAAGAACCCGACGACACATCCGCGGACGAGGGCCCGGGCACCCAGCCCGCGTCCCTTGCCGATCTGGACGTCGACTCCGCCTCGACGATGCGGCCCATCTCGACGCGCGCGGTGTTCCGCCCCCCGGACTCGACGCAGCCCGCCACGCAACCCGCCACTCAACCCGAGGTCCGCGCCACCACCACGCGGGTACTGCTGTCGCCTACGCGGCGCCTGGGCGGCGGACTCGTGGAAATCCCGCGCGTACCAGAAATCGATCCGCTGGAAGCCTTGATGACCAACCCGGTCGTCGAGGAATCCAAGCGGTTCTGCTGGAATTGCGGCAAGCCGGTCGGACGCTCCACGACAGACAGTCCCGCCCAAAGCGAGGGCATCTGTCCCAGCTGCGGATCCAGCTTCTCGTTTCTACCGCAATTGAATCCGGGCGACGTGATCGCCGGGCAGTACGCCATCAAGGGCTGCATCGCCCACGGCGGATTGGGATGGATCTACCTCGCGGTGGATCGCAACGTCAACGATCGCCCGGTGGTGCTCAAGGGTCTGGTGCACTCCGGGGACGCCGAGGCACAGAACATCGCGATGGCCGAGCGGCGATTCCTCGCCGAGGTGGCTCATCCCTCGATCGTGAAGATCTTCAACTTCGTCGAGCACCCCGATCAGCACGGGAACCCTGTCGGGTACATCGTGATGGAATACGTCGGCGGCACCTCCCTCAAGCAACCGAAGGGTAGCGCTCTCCCGGTGGCGCAGGCCATCGCCTACATGCTGGAAATCCTTCCCGCACTGGGTTTCCTACATTCGGTGGGTCTCACCTACAACGACCTCAAGCCCGAGAACATCATGATCACCGAGGAGCAGCTCAAGCTCATCGACCTGGGCGCGGTGGCCTCGATCAACGCCTACGGCAACCTGTACGGCACACCCGGCTACCAGGCGCCCGAGATCTCCAAGACCGGTCCCACCGTCGCCTCGGACATCTACACGGTGGGGCGGACCCTGGCGGTGCTGACCCTGCGCATGCCCACCCGCAAGGGCCGCTACAAGGACGGGCTGCCCAGCGAGGATCCCGTGCTGGCCAAGTACGACTCCTACCACCGGTTTCTGCGCCGCGCCATCGATCCCGATCCGAGTGCGAGGTTCGGCAGCGCCGAGGAGATGGCCACCCAGCTCGTCGGCGTGCTCCGGGAGGTGGTGGCGCTGGACTCCGGCACACCACGACCTGGCATGTCCACCCTGTTCAGCCCGTCCCGATCCACCTTCGGTGTTGATCTGTTGGTGGCACACACCGACGTCTACGTCGACGGGCTCGCCCACCCGCCGAGCCTGACGGCCCCCGATATCGTGACAGCCCTCCAGGTTCCGCTGCTGGACCCCACCGATGTGGGTGCCGCGATCCTGCAGGCAACCGTGCTGAGCCAGCCGATCCAGACCCTGGAATCGTTGAAGGCCGCGCGCCTGGGCCGGATCGACGCCGACGGTGTGGACCTGACCGAATCGGTCGAACTGCCGCTGATGGAAGCGCGCGCACTCCTCGATCTGGGCGATGTCGCCAAGGCCAATAGCAAGCTCGACCAGCTCGAAGACCGTGTGGGCACTCCCTGGCGCCTTACCTGGTATCGCGGCATGGCCGCGCTACTCAACGGCGACTATGACCAAGCGACAAAGCATTTCACGGCTGTACTGGACTTCTTGCCCGGTGAGATCGCCCCGAAGATGGCCCTGGCCGCGACCGCCGAACTTGCCGGAGACGAGAAGAATCTCGACTTCTACCGCACGGTCTGGTCCACCGATAACAGTGTCATCTCAGCGGGTTATGGGCTGGCACGCACGCTGGCCGCCCGCGGGGAGCGGGCAGAGGCGGTGCGCATGCTCGACAACGTGCCGCCAACCTCGCGCCATTTCACCACCGCGCGCCTCACCAGCGCGGTCACGCTGCTGTCGGGGCGGACACTCTCGGAAGTCACCGAGGACGATATCCGCGAGGCCGCCCGCAGGGTGGAAGCACTGCCCGAGACCGAGCCACGGGTGCTGCAGATCCGGGCGCTGGTGCTGGGCACGGCACTGGACTGGATCAAGAGCAATCATTCGACCGGACATCACATTCTGGGTGTTCCGTTCACCAAACGCGGTCTGCGCCAGGGGGTTGAACGGTGCCTGCGGGCGTTGGCCCGCCGGGCCACCGAACGCGTCCACCGCTACGCGCTGGTCGATCTGGCCAACGCCACGCGGCCGACCTCACTGCTCTGACTCATCGGCGCCAGGGCCGATCAGATCGCTTCCACCGCGGCACGCGCGATCGCCAGCTCCTCATTGGTGGGCACCACCAGTACCGTCACCCGCGAGGAGTCGGCGGAGATGCGGCGAGCCTCACCGGACCGCACCTGGTTACGCGCGGCGTCGATCTCGATACCGAACACTTCCAGCCCCGCCAGGGCATCGGCCCGCAGCAACGCGTCGTTCTCCCCTGCGCCGGCGGTGAACGAAATGACGTCGGCGCCACCCAATGTCGCGATGTAGGCACCGATGTACTTACGCAACCGGTGCACATACACGTTGTAGGCGAGCTGGGCCGCGGCATCACCGGCATCGATCAAACGGTGCACCTCACGAAAGTCGTTGGCACCACACAACCCCAGCATGCCCGAGCGCCTGTTGAACACCGTGTCGATCTCGTCGATGCTCATGCCGTGACGGGCCAAGTGGAACACGATGCCTGCGTCGATATCACCGGTGCGGGTGCCCATCACCAGCCCCTCCAGCGGGGTTAGGCCCATCGAGGTTTCCACCGCACGGCCGCGCAGAATCGCCGACGCCGACGCCCCATTGCCCAGATGCAGCACGATCTGGTTGATGTCGGCATACCCACGCCCCAGGAAGGCCGCGGCCTGCTGCGACACATACTGGTGCGAGGTACCGTGAAACCCGTAGCGACGGATGCCATATCGCTCTGCGACAGCACGATCCAGCGCGTAGATGGCCGCCGCCGGTGGCAGGCCGAAGAAGAACGCGGTGTCGAAAACCGCCACCTGCGGCACATCCGGGAGCAGGCGCCGCGCCACCTCGATACCCTGTACCCCGGCCGGATTATGCAGCGGCGCCAGGGAAGACAGCTCGGCAATCTGCGCGACCACCGCGTCGTCAAGCACCGTCGGTTCGTGAAACTTCTGACCTCCGTGCACCACGCGGTGACCGACTACCACCACATCACCGGTATCGATGGAGTCGAAGACCAGCCGCAACGCCTCTTCGTGGTTGCCGATCTCCTCCTCGCCGATGCGCTCCACCAGTCCGTGAGCAATCACTCGGCCCGATTCCGGCTCGATGAGCTGATATTTGACCGAGGACGAGCCGCAGTTGAGGACCAGAACAGACCCGCCGGCGCTCACGATTGTTTCCTTTCCTGCGCTTGGATTGCGGTGATGGCCACGGTGTTGACGATGTCCTCCACCAACGCCCCGCGTGAAAGGTCGTTGATGGGCTTACGCAGCCCCTGCAGGACGGGCCCGATGGCGATGGCACCGGCGCTGCGTTGCACCGCCTTGTAGGTGTTGTTCCCGGTATTGAGGTCGGGGAAAATCAGCACCGTCGCACGGCCCGCCACCGGGGAATCGGGCATCTTGGTGGCCGCCACCGACGGCTCGACCGCCGCGTCGTATTGGATGGGCCCCTCGACGAGCAGCTCGGGTTGCCGCGAACGGACCAACTCCGTTGCGATACGCACCTTTTCCACATCCGCGCCGCTTCCCGACGACCCGGTGGAGTAGGACAGCATCGCCACCCGGGGTTCGATGCCGAACTGCGCGGCGGTCTGCGCCGACGAGATGGCGATATCGGCCAGCTGCTCGGAGGTTGGATCGGGCACGATGGCGCAGTCTCCGTACGCCAGCACCCGATCGGCCAGGCACATCAGGAAAATGCTGGACACCGTGGAAACACCGGACGTCGTCCTTATGACTTCGAACGCCGGCCTAATCGTATGCGCGGTGGTGTGCGCCGCGCCCGAGACCATGCCATCGACGATGTCGTTGTACACCAGCATGGTGCCGAAATACGAGACGTTACGCATGATTTCACGTGCCCGATCGGGCGTCATGCCCTTGTGCTTACGCAGCTCGAAGTACTGGTCTGCGAACTTCTCGGCCAGATCGCTGGTCTTGGGACTGACAACGAGTGCGTTCGAGATGTCAACGCCGAGCTCGGCAGCACGGGAGCGGATTTCGGCCTCTTCGCCCAGGATCGTCAGGTCGGCGACCTGGCGCTGCAACAGCCGGCCGGCGGCCTTGAGAATCCTGTCGTCGTCGCCCTCGGGCAACACGATGCGCTTGCGGTTGTCGCGTGCCCGGTCCAACAGCTGGTACTCGAACATCTGCGGCGTGGTGACCGACGGTATCGGGATAGCGAGCTGCGCAACGAGATCCGCGCCATCCACGTACCTGTCCATCAGCGCGAGCGCGGTATCGATCTTGCGCGCAGAAGCCACCGTCACCCGGCCACGCGCATGCGCGGCCGCGCTCGCGGTCTCGAAGGTGCCGGAGTCCGTCTCGATGATCGGCAACCGCAGCCCGATACCGTCCACCAGATCGGCGATGCGCGGGTGCAGCTTGAGCCCACCGTTCAAGATGATGGCCGAAAGCGACGGAAAGCCTTCTGCCACATGCGCGCTTGCCACGGCCAGTAGTACGTCCGAGCGGTCCGCGGGGAAGATGACGGCCTGCCCCTCCTTGAGCCGCTCCAGGCAATGTTCGGCTGTCATGCCCGCGACCATGAAGCTGGTGGCCTCACGGGAGAGCAGTGCCTCGTCACCACTGACCAGGGACCCCTTGACCGCTTTCATGAGTTCCTCGACCGACGGCGAAACCAACAGCGGTACCTCGGGCAACACCCAGGCCGGCTTATCGAACCGCGCCAGGGCCTGGCGCACCTCGTCCAGTTGGTCGGGGTTGCAACGGTTGGCGACGATAGCGGCGGTGTGTGCGCGCTGCGCCTTGAGCTCGCCCAGACAGACCTCGGCCAGCGCCGCCACCTCGTCGGGCGTCCGATCGAATCCCTTGATGGTCAACAGGACCGGTGCGCCGAGGTTGACCGCGATGCGGGCATTGGTGCCCAGCTCGCTGGGGCTCGCGACATCGGTGTAGTCACTACCGACGATCACCACAGCGTCGCAGCGCTCCGCGACCGCGTGATATCTGTCCACGATCTGGGCGATTGCCGCATCCGGGTCCTGATGGACGTCGTGGTACGAGACACCAAGGCAGTCCTCATACGCGATATCAGCAGTACTCTGCTCCAACAGCAATTCCAGGATGTAGTCCACACTTTCCCCGGACCGCGCGATGGGGCGGAACACACCCACACGCGCCACCGACGCGGCCAGCCGATGCATTACGCCCAGGGCCACCGTGGACTTTCCGGTGTCCCCTTCGGGCGAGGCAATATAAATACTCGATGCCTTGGGCTGGGTCATGCGCGCCTTTCTACGCTGGGAAATCGCAGCGTGAGGATCTTGAACGGTCGGAGTGTCAGATGAATCTCGTCTCCGTTGAAACTAACAGTGCCGGACTCGTCTATCGGACGCTCCAGCAGGTCCGTGACGATCGGCTGTCCGTGACCGAAGTTACTGCGCAGGGTGGCCTCCGCCCGTCCGCCACGAGATTCATAGAGCCGCACCACGACATCGCCCGAGCCATCCAGCGCGAGCTTCACCGATTCCACGACAACGGCCGGATTATCCAGACTGATCAGCGGCTCAACGGCGTCCACGGCGCCGTTGACGATTCGCGGATCGAGGTTGCGGCGATATCCCTCCTCGACCGCGTCGCCGATCGTCGCCCCGGGGCGCACCGAGAACTGCAGCCGGTGATGCCCCTGGTCGCAGTCGGGGTCGGGGAAGAGCGGCGCGCGCAACAGGGACATCCGCACCACGGTGGTGGACCCCCGTCGGCTGATGTCGTGGCCGTAGGTCGAGTTGTTGACGACCGCCACCCCGTAGCCGGATTCACCCACATGCACCCAACGGTGCGCACAGATCTCAAACTTGGCCTCGTCCCATGAGGTGTTGGCGTGCGTGGGCCGATATACGTGACCGAACTGGGTTTCCGAGGCCGATCGGTCGGCATGCACATCGAACGGGAACGAGAGTTTCAGGAGTTTCTCGGATTCGTGCCAATCGATATCGATATCGATGTCGAGCGCCCCGGATCCTTGCCGCAACGCGATTCGTTGCACGACACGGGAATTCCCGAACGTACGTGCGATGACCAGTGCGTCGTCCACGATCGCGACCGAATCTGCCCCGGCCAGGTCGGTCACGGTGTTCCGGTAGAAGCCATCGATATCCCAGGCATCCCACTGGTTGGGCGTGTCTCGGTGCAGTTGCAGCAGGTTTCCGGGTGCGGCCATGGCTTCGCGTCCGCTGACAGCATCGATGAGAGAGACCAACAGGCCGTCGGCGTCGAAGGTAGCGGCAATAGTCCCGTTGTTCAGCCGGAATCCGCCCGGCGCCGGGGTGGGAGTGACCGGGCGCGGCCGATCGGCGACGGATGCGCCCAGCGCGGGCACCCCATCGCGAGCGTGTGGCGCGGCATTGAAGACCAGCTTCCGAGCGCCCGTACCCGCCAAGGCTCCGGTCGCGGCTTCGATAACGGCCTGAAGTCTGTGGGCGATCGCCGCGTAGTTGCGCTCGGCGTCCTTGTGCACCCATGCGATGGAGCTACCGGGCAGGATGTCGTGGAACTGCTGCAGCAGCACCAGCTTCCAGATCTCGTCGAGCTCGGCGTACGGATATTCGAAGCCGGTGCGCACCGCGGCCGTGGCCGCCCACAGCTCGGCCTCGCGCAGTAGATGTTCGCTGCGCCGGTTGCCCTGCTTGGTGTTGGCCTGAGAGGTATACGTGCCGCGGTGCAGTTCCAGATACAGCTCACCGGACCAGCGTGGCGGGTTGGCATATTCGGCCCGCGCGTCCGCGAAGAACTGCGCGGGAGTGCCCAGGGTGACCGTCGGCGATCCCTCCAAAGAGCGCTTTCGTGTTGCGTACGCGAGCATTTCACGGGTGGGGCCGCCGCCTCCGTCTCCGTAACCAAAGGGCACCAGCGACATGGTCCCCGCGCCGGAATCACGATAGTTGCGCTGGGCGTGGGCAAGATCTCCACCGCCCAGGTCCGAGTTGTAGGTGTCCACCGGCGGGAAGTGCGTGAACACCCCCGTGCCGTCGATCCCCTCCCAGATGAAGGTGTGATGCGGCATCCGATTCGCGGAATTCCACGAAATCTTTTGCGTCAAAAAGTATTCCGAGCCGGACGCGGCGACGATCTGCGGCATCGCCGCGGAGTAGCCAAAGGAATCGGGCAGCCACACCTCCGGGGTGTCGATTCCGAACTCGTCAAGGAAGAACCGCTTACCCATCACGAACTGCCGGGCCATGGCCTCCGCGCCGGGCATGTTGGTGTCGGCTTCGACCCACATGCCCCCTACCGGAATGAACTGCCCGGCAGCGACCTTCTCCTTGATGCGGGCGAACAGGCTCGGATACTTGTCTTTGATCCACGCGTACTGCTGCGCCGAGGAGCACGCGAAGCGGAAGTCGGGATGCCGGTCCATCAAATCGACCATGTTGGAGAAGGTTCGCGCACACTTACGGACCGTCTCGCGCACGGGCCACAGCCAGGCCGAGTCGATATGCGCGTGACCGACAGCGGTGATCCGGTGGGCACTGGCATACGCCGGACGTGCCAGGACGTCGGCCAGCTGCTCGCGTCCAGCTGCCGCGGTGCCCGCGAGATCGTCAGGATCCACCGTGTCCAACATGCGTTCCAGGGCGCGCAGGATCTCGTGGCGGCGCGGCAGATCCTCGGGGAGGGTGTGCATCAGCCCGTCCAACGTGGCGATGTCCTGTTGCAACCCCCACAGATTCAGGTCTCGCAACGCGAGGTCGACATCACCCAGCCGATACAGCGCGTCCTCACCGCTGGTGGCCTTGTCTCCCAACGGCATCGGCGACCAGAAGTACTTGCCGATATCCGGGTTGGCAGCGGCCTCGATGTAGAAGTCCACGGGTCCGTCCGGATTGTCGATGGGCACGAAGGCATTGCGCGGTGCGATGCCCTTCACCACGGTGCCGTCCGGCCGATACACCAGCCCTTCGGCGTTGAATCCCGGCCCGCCGGTGAAACCCAGCTCCACGCGCATTTCGGGGCTGCCCTCGTCCCGGCCGCGCCACGACGGCGGAACGGTCCCCGTCACATGCAGCCACATGGTCGACCACGGGGGGCCCCACGGCGTCCCATGGGTGATCTCGTGGAAGTCCTGGCCCACTGCCTCGGCGAACGGCACCGGCTCGCCGGGTGCGGCCCAGGCGGTCACCGTCAGGGGCGCCGAATCCACATAGACGGCACCGTTCAGGCGTTTGTCGACAAAGCGCCGAATGCGGTCCTCAACGATCCGCCGATCGTCATGCATGGGCTTCCTCCGGCTCCGTTATCCACGCGCTGAACACAGGTATCCCACGCCATGCCGATGAGTGCCTTCGGTCGCCGGGGCGATCAGCGCCTGTGACAGCCACAGTCCCAGCGGCAACGCCACGCTCTGTGCACGGAGCAACGGCGGGTTGAACCGCGCGGCGTATGCGGAAACCAACACCGTTGTACCAATGCCTGGCATGTCCGAACTCTATCGGCTAACTAAATCGCTCTAGACGCTCTCGCCAAGACGGACGGTCACCGTCACGCGGCCGTTGTCGTCTTTTCTCGCGATTCCGTACCCGGGCACGTCGACACCGTTGAGTCGAAGCTGTAGCGGCCTGCCCTCACCGAGGAAGTTTCGCCACCACGTCTTGGATTCGGGGATGCCGACCCAGATGACGATGTCGTCTCCCGAGCGCCAATAGTTGACCGGGGTACTGAAGATCTGGCCCGAACGCCGGCCCGTGTAGGTGACCACCGTGAAGTACCGACCCGCCAGGCTGCGCAGCCCCGGCACGTTCAACGCCATCACCGGCACGGTGTTCACCGCGTCGACAAAGCGTCGAAATAGCGAGCTCATCGGTGCCTAATGATCCTCATGCCCCCAATCATCCGAGCTTTCGCAGACGGGGTTCGAGGTCCGTCTTGAACAGCTCGAGGAACCGCTTCTGATCGTGGCCCGGCGCATGGAACACCAGGTGGTTCAGGCCCCAGCCGACATAGTCGGCAACCTTCTCGACCGCCTCATCCGGATCCGAGGCGACGATCCAGCGCTTGGCAACCTGCTCGATGGGCAGCTCGTCGGCGGCGCGCTCCATCTCGATCGGATCGTGGATGCTGTGCTTCTGCTCGGGGGTCAGCGACAGCGGCGCCCAGAAGCGGGTGTTCTCCAGCGCCTTTTCCGGATCCGGGTCGTAGGAGATCTTGATCTCGATCATCCGGTCGATGTCATCGAAGCTGCGCTCGGCCAGCGCGGCGCCTTCACGGACGGCGGGGATGAGCTTGCCGGAGTACAGCTCCTCGCCCTTGCCCGAGGTACAGATGAATCCGTCTCCCGCCCGCCCGGCGTACTTCGCGACGACGGCACCGCCCGCGGCGATGTAGACCGGTATGCCGCCCTCGGGCACGTCGTAGATGGCGGCGCCCTGGGTGCGGTAGTACTCGCCCTCGAAGTCGACACGCTCACCGGTCCACAGCTCGCGCATGAGCCGGACCGACTCACGCAGCCGCGCGAAACGCTCCTTGAACTCCGGCCACTCGCCGATGTATCCGGTGGCGATCTCGTTGAGGGCCTCACCGGTGCCGACTCCCAGGAAGATGCGGCCCGGGTACAGGCACCCCATGGTGGCGAAGGCTTGGGCGGTGACGGCCGGGTTATAGCGGAAGGTCGGAGTCAGCACCGAGGTGCCCAGCTGCAACCGCTGGGTGCGCTCGCCGACGGCGGTCATCCAGGCCAGCGAAAACGGGGCATGTCCGCCGTTGTACCGCCACGGCTGGAAGTGATCGCTCACGGTGGCGCTGTCGAAACCGTGTGACTCGGTGGCGACCGCCAACTCCACGAGCTCACGCGGCGCGAACTGCTCCGCCGATGCCTTGTATCCCAGCTTCAGTTCCCGTGCCATCCGCGCGCTCCTCGCGTCATAGGGTGCTTACCGCTCTTCGCGCAAGCGGCTCATCGCAAGTTCTCCAACCACCCTAACCAAGGACTCATTACTCTCTATTTCATGGTGGAGATCACCCAGGTCAGCGACGCCGTACACGTGGTCAACGGGGAAGCGGTCAATTGGGTGATCGCATCGGATGATTCGGGCGTCACACTCTTCGACTCGGGCTATCCGGGCGATCGCGATGATGTACTGAAATCCATTGCGGCACTGGGTCATAAACCACAAGATGTGCGAGCAGTAGTGCTCACGCACGGCCATATCGACCATATGGGAACCGCGATCTGGTGGGCCGCCGAGCATGGCGTCCCCGTATACGCGCACAACGCCGAGCTGGGCAATGTCCGGCGCGACTACGTGGACCAGGCCGAACCGCTCAAGGTAGTGCTGAATCTGTGGCGGCCCGGATGGCTGCCGTGGGTGATCCACGCGATGCGCCTCGGGGCCGGCGTCCGCGACGGCATTCCGACGGCCGCTCCGCTCGGTCCCGAACTCGCGGATCTGCCGGGTGCGCCCGCGCCCATCCCCACTCCCGGTCACAGCGGCGGACATTGTTCGTTCCTGGTCGCGGGGCATGTGCTGGTGGTGGGCGACGCCATCATCACCGGACATCCCGTTGCCAAGCGCTCCGGACCTCAGCTGCTACCCACCCCGTTCACCAAGGACATGGAGCAGGCGCGCCGCAGCGCCGAGGCCCTCGCCGACGTCGACGCCGACGTGCTGGCCCCCGGCCACGGTCCGGCGTGGATCGGGTCACTGCGCGACGCGGTCCAGATCGCCCTGAACACCTAGCGCCGAGTGTCGACTTTCCGCGCTACGCACTCGCAGTTTCGCGCCGAAAGTCGCCACTCGCCCGGGATATGGGGTCGAGCCCCAGGTGTTCACGCAGAGTCTCGTGTTCGTATTCGGCGCGGAAGGCGCCCCGTTCCTGCAGTAGCGGCACCACGGTGTCCACGAAGTCGTCGAGCCCGCCCGGCGTGAGGTGCGGAACCAGGATGAAGCCGTCGCAGGCATCGGCCTGGATGTAGCGATCCACCTCGGTGGCCACCTGTGACGGGGTGCCGATGAACTGCTGGCGCGAGGTGACCTCCTTGATCAGCTCGCGGATCGACAGCTTCTTGGCCTCGGCGATCTCCCGGTACTTGGCTGCGATCTCCCGGGGATCACCGTGGCGGGCCTTGCCCCGGGTTATCGACGCATCACCCGTCGGATCGACATCCGGCAGCGGGCCCTCCGGGTCGTACTCGGAAAGATCACGGCCCCACACCTGTTCGAGGTAGGCGATGGCGGTCTGCGGGCCCACCTGCTGATCCCGGATGTACGCGGCCTTCTCGATCGCTTCCTGTTCGGTGTCTCCGAGGACGTAGGTGACACCGGGAAAGACCTTGAGCTGGTCCGGATTGCGCCCGTGGGCAACGGCGCGGGCCTTGACGTCGGCGTAGTACTTCTGCCCCGCCGGAATCGAGGAGTGAATGGTGAACAGGGCATCGGCATGCTTGGCGCCGAAGTCGCGCCCATCCGCGGAATCCCCGGCCTGCAGCAGCACCGGGTGCCGCTGTGGGGAGGCCGGAGCGGTTGCGACGCCGCGCACGGTGAATTGCGGACCCCGGTGATTGACGGGGCGGGGCTTACCCGCCGCGTCCCAGCTGTCCCAGAACTTGCGCGCCACGGTGATGAATTCCTCGGCGCGGCGGTAACGGTCGGCGTGGTCCAGAAAGCCGCCGCGCCGAAAGTTCTCACCGGTGAAGGCATCGGACGAGGTGACCATGTTCCAGCCGGCCCGCCCGTCCGACAGATGATCCAGGGAGGCGAATTGCCGTGCCACGTTGAATGGTTCGTTGAAGGTGGTGTTGATGGTGCCCACCAGCCCGAGCCGTTCGGTGACGGCGCCGAGCGCCGCCAGCACCGTGAAGGTGTCGGGCCGCCCGACGACGTCGAGATCGTAAATGCGCTCGCGATGCTCGCGCAGGCGTAGCCCCTCGGCAAGGAAGAAAAAATCGAACAGTCCGCGCTCGGCAGTGCGCGCCAGGTGCACGAACGAGTCGAAGTCGATCTGGCTGCCGGACGCGGGATCGGACCACACCGTGGTGTTGTTGACTCCGGGAAAGTGTGCCGCGAGATGAACGGGCTTGCGATCTTTGCCTTCTCGGGTCCGGACTGCGTCTGCAGGATTGCTCATCAGATCAGCCCCCATTCCTTGGCGATGAGCTCATAGGATCTGCGCCGGTCCTCGTGCCGGTGGGTAATGGAGGTGATGACGAGCTCGTCGGCGCCGGTGACCCGGGCCAGCGTGTCCAACCGCTCGGCGACCTGGCCGGCATCGCCGACGAACTGGGTGGCCACCCTGTCCTCCGAGTGCTGCCGCTCTTCTTCGGTAAGTGGCTGCGCGACATCGGGATCGGGGTACGGGATGGCGCCGTGCCCGGACCGGATCGAGTGCACCCAACGACCAAAGGTACTGGTGAGGTGACGGGCGGTGGTCTCGTCGTCGGCGGCCACCGCGTCCGCGGAGACAATGACGTACGGTTCGGCCAGGGCCTTCGACGGCTGGAATGCGTCGCGGTACGCCTCCACAGCCTCCACAGTGGACCAGGGGGTGACGTGGTAGTTCGCCACAAACGGTAGGCCGCGCCGCGCCGCGACCTGAGCAGACTCACCCTTGCTGGACCCGAAGAGCCATAGCGGCAGGTCGGCACCCTCACCCGGGCGTATGTGCAGCGCAACGCCTTCCGGGCTGACATAGCTGCCGTCCAGGAATGCCTGAATGTCGGCGACCTGCTGGTCGAAGTCCGCCACATGTGCGCCGGGCTGCTGCAGCGCGGCGGCGGTGGCGCGCAGCTTGGGGTTGTCCTTGATGCCGAACTCGGTGGGCGCCCGCGGGATGAACAATCCGTCGACCTCGTGAGCGGGCGCGGGTTCGGGCTTCTGCTCGTTGCCTGCCAGCCGGTCCCTGATGCGATGTCCGGTGCGGCCCAGCCCGAGGTCGATGCGGCCGGGATAGAGCGCGTCGAGAATGCCGAAGCTCTCCACCACCGCCGCGGGGGTGGTGGACGCGATCTGGACAGCGCCCGCGCCGACGCGGATCCGGTGGGTAGCAGCCGCGATATGCGCGATCACCAGCGCGGGGACCGTGCTCGCCACCGCGACGAAGTGGTGCTCAGCAAGCCAGTAACGACGGTATCCCCATTGTTCGGCGCGCTGGGCCAGGTCGATCGAGTTGCGCAATGCCGTGGTGGCGTCGGCCCCTTCGCTGACCGGGGAGAGGTCGAGAACCGAGAGTGGGACGTTCATGCCGACTTCCTTGCATAGCGGTTGATGGCGGCGGGCAGGCCCAGCCGTTCGCGCAGGGCTCCGTTTTCATACTCGGTGCGGAAACCTTGGTGGGCCTGCAGAAGGGGCACGAGTTCGTCAACTACGACCGGGATATCGAGCGCGTTGGCAGCCGGCCTCAACCGCACCCCGTCGATACCCCATTCATGCCACTGGGCGATGAGTTCGGCGAGTTCGGGCGCGCGGCCGGTGAATACCGCGGCATCCGAAGGGAATTCATCCTCGCGGTCAAACGAGACCACCAGGTCTGCCAGCACCTTGATCACGCGATGCCCTGCCGTGTTGTGCAGGCGGGCCGGGATCTCGGCGGCGGAGGCCCCGTCGTGCGGGGTGACGAAGATGAGGTCGGCGTTCTTCGCGGCGAAGGCCTGGCCGGGCCGGCTACGAGCAAGCGCCGCGACCACCGCCTGCCCCTGCGGAGACCTGGGCGTGATGGATGGCCCCTTGACCGAGAAGAACCGGCCCTCGAAGTCGATGTAGTGCAGCTTGTCCCTGTCGATGAAGCGCCCCGTTGCCACATCCCGGATCTCCGCGTCGTCCTCCCAGCTGTCCCATAGCCGCCGGACCACTTCCACCGAGTCGGCGGCCTCGTCCAGCAGGTCTTGTAGCGGCAGCACCTTGGTGCGCCCGAACGCGTCGGCCTCGTCCTCGGTGTCGGCGATGGTCACCTGCCATCCGGCCCGTCCGCCGGAGACGATATCCAGTGTCGCGATCGACTTGGAGAGGTGGAACGGCTCGTTGTGGGTGGCCGGCGCGGTGGGGATGAGCCCGATGTGGTGGGTCGCCGGAGCCACCCGAGCAGCGGTCAGCACCGCGTCGAGGCGGCCACCGGGAGTGGGGGCGAACGAGTCCTCGAATGTCACGAAATCCAGCAAACCCTGCTCGGCAAGCTGGACCTGCTGGGTCCAGTACCTGCAGGTCAAGGGCTTGCCGGCGTGCTTATCCGCGTCCGGATGCCAACCGTGTCCGTCCAGGGCCAAACCGAGCAGTGTCGTCACAGTAGGTGCAACGCCCATGTGCGCGAAGGTGACGGCGTTTACCTCACCCTGAAGGAAAGGCTGGGTCCCGCTTAGAGGTCTTTGTCGAACGGATGGATGCCGACCTCGTCGGCCGTCAATGTCTGGTCGTAGAGCGGTCGGTAGCCGGCCGACAGGTAGAGCGCCTTGGCCTCGGGCTGCCGGGGGCCGGTGGTCAGATAGATGCGCCGGTATCCGCGGCGGCGGATCTCCACCTCCAGCGCGGCCAGGGTGCGCCCGGCCAGCCCCTGACGGCGGTGGGCGCTGGAGGTCCAGATGCGTTTGAGCTCAGCGGTGTTCGCGTCATATCGCTGGAACGCACCGCCGGTTACGGCGGCACCGCCTTGTAATCCGACCAGCAACCCACCGTCTGGCGCGGAGAAGTGAGCTGCCGGATAGTTGACCAGAAGATCGTGGTGTTCGGCGAGGGTCCCGCCGTATCGCGTGCTGTACTCGACCGCCAACTCGGCAAGCAACGGTGCCGCCAACGGATCCTGCTGCCCGACCGTCACAAACTGCAGCAGATCCTCACATGCCGTCATGTCATCCTTGCCTGGGTAGTCCGCGAGGATTGATCTCCGACTTGGCGACTGCCTCGTCTTCCAATCCCCAGCGCTGCAACACCTTACGATACGTGCCGTCGGCAATGGCGTGGTTGATGGCGTCGGCATAGGCACGCACCAGTCCGTTGTCCTTCTTGGTGAGCACCGCGATCTCCCCCTGCAGCGCCTCCCCGGCCCCTGAGAAGGTGCCCACCAATTTGGTCTGCCCGGTGGCCTCCGAATGAAAGACCGCCGACGGGTTGGGCCCCACGTAGGCATCGATACGGCCGGAGGCCAGGGCCAGGTAGTAACCGGTCGCCTGCTGAAAATACTTCAGATCGGCCGCGGGCAGACCCGCCGCGACATTCTCCTCGTTCCAGCGCACCAGAAGCGCCTCTTGATTGGTTCCCGACCCGACGCCGATCGTCTTTCCCGCGATGTCCCTGGCGCCCTTGACCTTCCAATCCAGCGATCGCCGCGCCTCGAACGTGACATTGTCCAGACGATACGTCGCAAAGTCGAACTTCTCCTTACGTTCCTCGGTGACCGTCACATTGGAGATGAACGCATCGACCTCACCCGAGTCCACCTTGACGAAGTTCTGTGCCCAATCCGCCGAACGCAGGTCGACACGTAACCCCAGAATATCGGCCACCAGATAGGCGATATCCGTCTCGATCCCGATCATGGTCTTGTCATCGTCTGCGTAGAAACGCAGTGGCGGCGAGGAATTGGCGTCTCCGGTCACGACGAGCGTGCCGCGCTTGCGGATGCCCTCGGGCACCTCGGCGGCGATGGCGTCTACCCTGGCAACCCGCACGCGGTCCTGATCGGGACTCAAATTAAATGACGACGAGCCCGGGGCCGCGCCCTCGGCGCATCCCGTCAGCACCGTCAGCGCGGTGCAGACGAGCACGGTAAGGAACCTCACGACAGCACCTTCGACAGGAAGCTCGCCGTACGCGGATGCGACGGGCTGTCCAATACCTCCTTCGGCGGCCCCTGCTCGACGATGGCGCCGCGATCCATGAACACCACGGTGTCGGCGATCTCCCGGGCAAGTCCGATCTCGTGCGTCACTATCACCAGGGTGGCGCCGTCGCGCGCGAGCTGCGCGATGACGTCCAGTACCTCGGTGACCAGTTCGGGGTCGAGCGCCGAGGTGGGCTCGTCAAACAGAATAACCTTGGGACGCAACGCCAAAGCGCGGGCAATGGCCACCCGCTGCTGCTGTCCCCCGGAGAGCCTGCGCGGGTACTGCGCCGCCTTGTCCGCGACGCCCACGCGTTCCAGCAGCCGGGTAGCCTCGGCCTCCAGTTCGGCACGCGGCGCCCGCCGCGCCGCCAACGGCGCCTCGATAACGTTCTCCAGCACCGTCAGATGCGGGAAGAGATTGAAATTCTGGAACACGAAGCCGACCTGCGAGCGCTGTCGCAGAATGGCCCGCTCCGGCAGCTCGTAGAGCACCGAGCCGCGCTGGCGGTATCCGATCAGCTCACCGTCGATACGTATCGTCCCGGCGTCCACCTTCTCCAGATGGTTCAGTGCGCGCAGCAACGTCGACTTACCCGACCCCGACGGGCCGATGATGACCGTCACCTCTCCCTGGTGCACAGTCAGATTCACATCACGTAACGCGGTGACCTGACCATAGGACTTGCGCACTCCGCGCACCTCGATGGTGCTCATCGATGTGCACCACGGGCGTAATGCCGCTCGATGTAGTACTGCACCACGGTCAGCACCGAGGTGATGACGATGTACCAGGCCGTGGCCACCATGAGCAGCGGTACCACTCGTCCGTTGCGCCCGAAAATGACCTGCACCTGATAGAAGAGATCGGCGATGGCCATCGTGGACACGATGGACGTGCCCTTGACCAGGCTGATGACCTCGTTGGCCGCGTTGGGCATGACCGACCGCATGGCCTGGGGCAGCACAATCCGAAAAAACTGACGGCGACGGGGAATGCCGAGGGCCGCAGCGGCTTCCAGCTGTCCCTCGTCGACGGACAAGATGCCACCCCGGATGATCTCGGCGAAGTAGGCGCCCTGGTGCAAGGTCAGCCCGATCACCGCGGCGGTCAGCCCGCTGAGCAACTCGTTGGTGTCGACGGTGAACAGGGCAGGGCCGAATGGAATACCGAAGCCGATGGTGTCGTAGAGGTAGGCGATGTTGAACCAGAACAGCAGCTGCACGATCAGCGGTATGGAACGGAAGATCCAGACGTAGGTCCATGAAATGGCCTGTAGTACCGGGTTCTTGGACAGGCGCGCGGCGGCCAGCGCGACCCCCAGGAGAAAGCCGAGCACCGTGCCGTAGAAGGTCAGCCGCACAGTGAGCCAGAGTGCCGCCAGCACCGATTTGGCGGTGAAGTAGCGCGCGAATGTGGGCCAGTCCCATCCCGGGTTGCGCACCAAGCCGTGCACGAACATGGCGACGAAAACCAGGGCCACGGCCGAAAGAATCCAATTCCCGGGGCGCGGGCGGCGCCGGACGCGCAGCACCGGCTCGGCGGCTTCGTCAGCCACCCGAGCGCGCGGAGGCGCAGCAGGTGCCGATGTCATGGGATCGAACCTAGGAACACCGACCAGTCGACAACAGTCTTTGGCTCCCGGCGAATCGAACAGCCGCTATCCGTCATGTCGCCCGGGAAGCATCTGCGGTGCCGGAATGTTTGGATGGGGCATGGCAGAAATTCCCGCAGGCTTCGAAGATCTCCTGGAACAGCGACTCTACGGTCACCTGGCCACTGTCGGTGGTGACGGTGGCGCACAGTCAAGTCCCATGTGGTTCGACTGGGATGGGGAGCGAGTCCGGTTCACCCACACCAAGAAGCGGGCAAAGTTCCGCAACATCCAGGCCGAGCCGCGGGTCGCGTTCTCGATCCTGGACCCCACCAACCCGTACCGGTATCTGGAGGTGCGGGGCACCATCGATCAGATCGACGACGACCCCACCGGCTCCTTTATTCAGGAACTCGCCCACCTGTACCAGGCGCCGTGGGCTGGCACGAGCACCGGCGACGAGGCCGACCGGGTCATCCTGTATCTGCGGCCCACCAAGTTCGTGAGCCACGGCTAGTCATGCCTTCGACGGCCACCAACTGAGCTTGCCGAAGGCCTGCGCCAGCGTCGGCACCATCAGGGTTCTGACGACAAAGGTGTCCAACAGGATGCCCACCCCAATGATGAATCCCATCTGCACCATCTGATTGACCGACCCGACCATCATGCCCAACAGGCTGGCGGCGAACACCAGCCCGGCCGAGGTAATCACCGACCCGGTCTGCCGCACGGTGCGGATAATGCCCACCCGCATGTTGCGGGCGCTCTCCTCACGCAGGCGAGAGATGAACAGCATGTTGTAGTCGGCCCCGACCGCCACGATGAGCACGAAAGTCATGGCCGGGACGGCCCAATCCAGTTGTTGGCCAAGAAGAACCTGAAACACCAACACGCCGATGCCCAGTGACGCGATATAGGTCAGCAGCACGGTGCCCAGTAGGTACAGCGGCGCCACCACGGCCCGTAGCAGCAGGCACATCACCAGGAAGATGATGAGCAACGTGACGACGATGATCTCCCGCAGATCGCTGTCGTAGGCCTTCTTCAGGTCCGCGTTGATGGCAGGGAATCCACCCACCGACACCTTGGCGCCGGCCAGCGCGGTGTTGGGTGTGGCCTCATTGCCGACGCGCTCCATATCGCGGCTCAGCTGCATCGCTTCTGGCCCATAGGGATTGAGCGGCGACTGAATCATATACATCGCGGTACGTCCGTCGTCCTGCAGAAACGCCGCACTGAGCTCCTTGAAACCCGGGTTCTGCAACATTGCCCCCGGCACGGAGAACCCTGATGCTGCAGCAGAATTAGAATTCTTGCCGATCCCTTGCAGGGTGGCGGCCGCCTCCCCCATCGACCGCACTGTGTCTTCCAGTTGAGTGTTCAGGTCACGTATCCGCACACCCATGTTCTTCACCGAGTTCAAGTCGACGCCCAGCCCCTGCAACTGCTGGAAGTAGCCCGCGATGCGCTCGAACTTGCGTTCCATCTCGGGCAACTTGGCCAATAGTCCGCGAATCTGCTTGAACTGACTATTCATATCGCCCAGCAGCTGGGTGATCGTCTTGCCGCCGGTGACCGCACGGACCGATTCGCGCAGACTATCCACCGAGGACAGCGGCCCGGTGGTGCGCAGCTCGACGAGTTGGTCACGCAACGTCACGCAGTCGGGTTGTACCGGGCAGAAGGGGGATTCGGCCAGCGTCTGGGCCAGCGACGCCCCGGCGTCGAGCGCGGTGAAGGTGGCCTCCACCGAGGGACCCATCTTGGCCAGCTGATCCACCATGCCTGCCACCGTGCCCATCTGCGATATCAGCGACTGATACCGATCGAGCTGCCCTTCAAGCTCTTTGGCCATCGCCAACGTTTGAGGCATCATCTGTTGCAGCCGGGCCAGGTCTCCGTCGCCCAGCTCGTTGGTCATCGCCGACATGACGTCGGCGAGCTTGGACATCCGCTCCAACTGCGGCCGCAGGTCCGCGTTGACCTGACCACTCGTCTTGTCGATCTGGGTTCCCATATACCCGATCTGCCACGCCAAGGTGGCCTGAGTGAGCTTGTTCCCGTCGGGCCGGGTGATCCCCACGACCTTTCCCACCCCCTTGAGTTGGGAGATACGTTCGGCCATCTGGTCCAGATCGGCCAAGGCACGCGGATTGCGCAGATCGGAAGGGGCCTGGACCAAAAGGTATTGGGGCATTATCGAATTGGCGGGGAAATGCGCGTTGAGCGTGCGCATGCCCTGATTCGACTGGGCCGATTCCGGTAGTACCTTCGATATGTCGAAACTCGGTCGCATGAACGGCACGAAGGACGTGGCCGCCAACAGGATGACAGTCGCCACCCCGAAAAAGGGCCAGGGATGCCGCACGATGTTCACACCCATGCGGTGCCAATACACGTCGACCCGATCGGATCCGGGCAGTCCCAATCCCCGCTTGGCGGCCAGACTCAGCGTCGCCGGCAGCATCGTGGTGACCACGAAGAACGCGACGATCACCCCCATCGATACCGCGGGACCGGCCGCCGCAAGGAAGGCAAGGCGGGCGGTCAACTGCGCGATGTTCGCGATCGCCACCGTGGCCGCCGTCGCCAGGATGACGCGGGTCATCGAGCCACAGGCATGTGCCAGCGCATCCGGCGGCGCCTCCCCCGCGCGTATGCGCTCGTGGTATCGGCTCACGAGGAACACCGTGTAGTTGACGCTGGCCCCCATCAGCACGGCCATCATCAATCCGGCGGACACCGAGGACACCGGAACCAGCCCGCGCTCGGCGAGCCCGGCGATAACCCCGCGGGCGATGAGCAGACTCACTCCCATCACCAGCAGGGGCAGCATCGCGGTGAACCACGACCGGAACACCAACAACAGAATCAGCCCGATAACTACCACGGTCACCGCGCCGATCTTGGGAAGGTCGCCCAGCGCAGCGTTGCCCATATCGGTCACGGTCCCCGCCGCACCGGTGATGTTCGCCGTGGTGGCCGAACCGGCGAAGGTCTGCTTCACCAAGTCATCCACGGAGCGAAATGCCCGCTGCGCCAGTGGAGTACCGAGGTCGCCGGCCAAGCCTGCCATCGCATACCAGGTGGTGCCGTCCTCGCTGAGAACCTGCTTACGCGCCACCGGATTGTTGCGCATTCGCGGGTCGCCCAGCTGATCCTGGACAAAAGTGACGTACTCCGTGTTCCCCCGCAGCCGCTCGATCAACGCCGAATATCGAGCCTGCGCATCGGCGTCAAACCCCTTGTCACCGTGCATCACGATGATGACGGCATTGTCGATTCCGGGGCGGCCGAAGGCCTTTCCCATCTCCTTCATCGAGGCCAGCGCGGGACTCACCTCACCCGTCGGCAGCGGGCTGACCGAATGCTCATTGGCCACCCGCTCCAGCTGCGGCCAGGCGGTGTTGACCAGGACGCCGACCGCGAGCCAGGCCAGCACCACCAGTTTGGCGTGCTTGGCCACGAAGCGACCTGCCCGTTCGAACGCCGGACTGTATTGGTGCGACATCCTCGGCTCCTCAGATCAACGGCGGGAAGGCGACACTCGGCATGGCGGGCACACCGGTCATCGGCATCACCGTGTACCGCAGCGTGAACGTTCCGCCAAGGTCGTCGCCGACCACCAGCACGGTGTACTTGTTGTTGAGATACGCGTCCTGCCCCAGCACGGTTTGGTGCTCGAACCCCGCGTCGGTCAGGAGCTTGCCAGCGGCAGGCACCGCCGACGGGTCAACGCCGCTCACCGCCAGGGTCCGGGAATCACCCTGACCGTCTTGGCGATAGATGCCCTGGATGACCGGAATGTCGCGGGGAAAGTCCGCGGGCAGCGTGCTGACACCCGGTGGAGGCGGCGGAATGGGCGTGATCGGCGGATATGTGGTGCGCTCCACGGCGCCGCCCACGAAATCAGACATCGAACAGGCGGTGACAGCAGCCGTCATGACCACTGCGGCAAACACCAGTACCGCGACATGAACGCTTCGTTGCGTCATGACGGGGATACTACAAAGGAACTTCCCGCAGTGCTAGCCCCTGCTAACTAAAGCTAGCCCGAGTTAGCCGAGCGCCCGTTCCAGGTCCGCGATGAGGTCGTCGGTGGACTCCAGCCCAACCGACAACCGCACCACGCCATCGGACAGCCCGATCGCCGCCCGGCCCTCCGGCCCCATGGCCCGGTGCGTGGTGGTAGCCGGGTGGGTGATGAGCGACTTGGAGTCGCCCAGGTTGTTCGAGATGTCGATGAGCGACGTCCCGTCGAGCACCTGAAAGGCCCGTTGCTTGCCCGCGTCGCCGTCGGCGTCGAGCTCGAAGGTCACCACGGTGCCGCCGCCACGCATCTGCCGCTTGGCCAGCTCGTACTGCGGATGCGTGCCCAAGAACGGGTAACGCACCCAGCGCACCGCCGGGTGCTGCTCCAGGAACTGCGCGATCTTGTAGGCGGAGTCATTGGCGTGACGCACCCGAAGATCCAGTGTTTCAAGGCCTTTCACAAGCGTCCAGGCATTGAAGGGGCTGAGTGCAGGTCCGGTGTGTCGCATCAGCGTCTTGACGGGACCCTCGATGTACTCGGTCTCACCCAGGATGGCGCCACCGAGCACCCGCCCCTGCCCGTCGATGTGCTTGGTGCCCGAGTAGACCACCACATCGGCTCCCAGCGGGATGCCCTGTTGCAGCAGCGGTGTCGCGAAGACGTTGTCCAGCACCACCTTTGCACCCGAGGCATGCGCCAGAGTGCACACCGCCTCGATGTCCACGAGCGATTGCATGGGATTGGAAGGGGTTTCAAAGAAGACGGCCTGCGTGGGAACCGACAGCGCCTCCTCCCATTGGGAGATGTCCTCGCCGTCCACGAACACGGTCTCCACACCCCAACGGGGCAGGATCTCGTTGCACACCACGAAACAGGACCCGAACAGGCTCCGGGCAGCGACCAGCCTGTCACCGGCACCGAGTAACGCACCCAGCGCGGTGAAGACGGCCGACATGCCCGTCGCCGTCGCGAACGCCGCCTCGGCACCCTCGATCAGCCGCAGCCGCTCCTCGAACATGGAGATCGTGGGGTTGCCGTAACGGGAGTACACATACCTATCGACCTCGCCGGTGAAGGCGCGTTCCGCAGCGGCCGCGCTCTCATAGACATACCCGGAGGTCAGGTACATCGCCTCGGCGGTCTCCTCGAACTCTGAGCGCAACAGTCCACCGCGCACGCCGATGGTCGCCTGGCTCACGCCGTCGGGCAGTGCCTTCGGAATCCGCACCGATGAGCCGCCGCCGGGAGTCTGAGTCATGACTGCCGCCACGGCAGGCCGATGGCGCGCCAACCGACACCGCCCCGGTGCCCGTTCTCGTCGAGGTTGCCCTCGAATCCGTCAAGCACGTTGTAGGACGGCGTGATTCCCGCCTCGGTGGCCAGTTCGGCCGAGCCGATCGATCGGTTTCCGGACCGGCACAGGAAGATCACCGGACGATCATCGCCTTGGGAGGGCCCGGTAACCCCGGCAGCCGCCAATTCTTCAAGGAACTCGCCGTTGCGTTCACCGGTGGAGCGCACCCACTCGACGTACACGACATCGCGGCCGAGCTCGGTGAGGTCGGGCACCCCGACCCACTTCCACTCCGCTGACGTGCGCACATCGACCAGCACGGCTTCCGGGTTTTCCTTCAGCAGCGCCCACGCCGCCTCCGGGGTGATATCTCCTGCGTAGCCCACGAAGAGCCAGTCTATTGGTTGTGATGAGCCGCTTGCGCGAAGACCGTCAGTACTGACTGCACACCCTCCACGACCCGTCTTCCTTGACGAAGGAGACGTCCGCAGTGAGCTTGTTGTTCTCGGATTTCATGTAGTGATACGTCACCGAGGCGGTGGCGGTATCGGCGCCGATCTTGACATCTTTCACGTCGTCTATGAAGCGATTCCCGTGCGCTGTCTCGGATTTTTCCTGTGCGGCAAGAACATTCTGCTCCGGCGTGACGATGGCGCGGCATGTCGCCTTCAGATAGTCCGCGTAGGCGTGGCGCTGCAACGCATCGTTCTGCGCGACAACAGCCCTGCCCACGCGACCTTCCGGGGTGAGGCCGTCGCCCGACCGGAAGAACGTCGATACCGCGATAGCGATCACCACGATTCCAAAGATCACCGCGCCGGCGACAAACGGGCCGATACTGCCGCGGTCTTCGGAGCCGCCGTCCGGCGCCTCGTCCTGCCCGGTCACCGCAGGTGCCTGGCAACCTGCTGCGCGCGGTTCAGCGCCAAGGCGGTGTTGGGGGCCGTCGCCAGTGCCACCGCCACCCGGCGGCGGCGATGCGCCTCCGTATGCCCGAACACCCGAAGGTCGCTCTCCGGTGTCTGTAGTGCCTGGTCGAGCTGTCGTGGCGAGGGGCCGTCTCCGTCGCCATAGACCACTTCGGCGGCCGCCGGCGACACCAAGATGGTGTCGACGGGTGCTCCCAGGACAGCGCGGGCGTGCATGTCGTATTCCGACAGCCGCTGGGACCGCACGGTCACCAGCCCGGAGTCATAGGGCCGTGCACTCACATCGCAGAAGTAGACCTCGTCGCCACGGACAAACAGCTCGACACCGTAAACGCCGTGCCCACCAAGCGCATTGACGGCACGGGCGGCGATCGATCGCGCTAGCTCCAGGGCCGCCTGACTCAACGGCTGCGGCTGCCACATCTGCATCGCATCGGTCCCGCTCTGCCGGTGCGCGATGGGCTCGCAGAAGTACAGCCTGGTAGCGCCGCCGATTCCGGCGGTGCGCACCGTCAGCAGCGTGATCTCGTAGTCGATATCTACCGCGGTTTCCACCATCACCCGCTGGCCGCCGCCGATATTGGCCGCGATGGCCTGTTCCCAGGCCGGTGTGACGTCACCGTCGCGCAGCACCACGGACTGGCCTTGGCCGTACGCCGCCGCCACCGGGCGCACCACCGCCGGGAACCCCGACGTCTCCAGCACCGTGCGTAGCTCTTCGACCGAGTTGGCAAACCAGTAGGTGGGGGTGGGCAAGCCGAGTTCCTCGGCCGCCATCCGCCGCATCCCCTCACGATCACCGGCGAGCCGAACGGCCTTGGCGGTGGGAATCACCTGCGTGACCTCGCCCTCGGCCAGCTTGTCCAGCGCCTCACGCGACGCCGCCTCGACCAATGGCACCACGAACCGGGGACGTTCCTTTTCGATGAGCTCGTACAGGCGCTCTGATTCACCGATGGGCGCCAGCACGGCACGATCCGCCACCCCCTGCGCCGGTCCGCCCTTTCCGGTGTCCACCACGATGACCTCGGCACCCAGCCGCTGGAACGAGATGGCCAGCTCCTTGGCCAACTCACCCGATCCGAGCAGCATGACGGTGGTGCGGTTCCCGGCCGGGGGCTCTGCCTCGTCGGCCGGCAGGTCTGCGGGCGCTGGGGCCTCCGGAGGCTGCGGAACAGCCTGCCCGGTCCGATCCTCGGTGTGGCCTTCGGCGAGGTCCGCGACGGCCTCCGGTGCGGGCGCTCCGGCCTCGACGGTCTTCCCGACGGCTTCCACGGGCGTGGCGGCCTTGGCGGTCTTGGAACCGGACTTGGCGCCGTTGGTGGCCCGTACCGCCTCTTCGGTCACGGGCGCCGCCGCTGCGGGCACGGGCTCGACGATGTCTGCTGACGTCGCCGTCCCCTGCTCGCTGGGGGGCGAACCCTCCTGCGTCACCACGATGCCGTTCACGCCTTCCGGTCGGTCTGCAAGCCCTATTGGACCGTGCCTAGCGTGCCAGATTGCCACATATCCTCAACCGAGAGTGCTGTGGACGTAGCACCAGCGCCAGTCCTCACCCGGCTCGTGTGAGCGCATCACCGGGTGCCCGGTGGCATGAAAATGTGCGGTGGCGTGCTGGTGGGGGCTGGAATCGCAGCAGCTGACCCGACCGCACCGCAGGCACATCCGCAGGTGCGCCCACACGTGCTCACCCAGAGCCGCACAATCCTCGCATTCGCCGGGGGTACGCGGCCGTGGGTCTTGCCCGGCGGCCGCGGCCAGCTCCGGACAAAGACCCGAGTCGGGTGCCGGGGCGGGCCCGGATGATCCACGCCGAAACAGCCGCTTCATATCTGTCCTCTCGCATGCCCACGTGGATGCCCCAACCGCTCTGCGCACAGAATACGAACGTGAACGTTTCATTGTTGGCGGTACTCACGGCCGCGCTGGTTCTGGCCGCGATTTCCCGCCGATTCGGACTTGCTACCCCGTTGGTACTGGTCGTAACCGGTTTGGCAGCCACCGCCATCCCAGGTTTGCCGTCCATCGAGATGGATCCGGACCTTGTGCTGTTCGTGATCCTGCCCCCGCTGCTCTACACGACGGCGCTGGAAAGCTCGTACGTCAACCTGCGCAAGAACGTCAGGGCGGTCGCCAGCCTCGCGGTGCTGCTTCCGCTGGTTACCACCGTCGCAGTGGGCTTCGTGGCGTTCTACGCGGTACCCGAGCTGCCCCTGGCCGGTGCGATGGTGCTCGGCGCCATCGTGGCCCCACCGGACGCGGTTTCGGCCACCGCCATTGGCCGGCGCCTGGGCCTGCCGCGCAACATCATGACGCTGCTGGGCGGCGAGAGTCTGCTCAACGACGCCACCGCGCTCACCGCCTACCGGGTTGCTATCGCCGCGGCGATCGGGCTGGGTGCCACCGTGGCCGACGGGTTCAGGATTTTCGCGCTCGCGGCCGTCGGTGGGGTGTTCGTCGGATTTGTCATCGGCAAACTGGTGAACATCATCCGCTGCAAGCTCGACGATCCACTCTCCGAGAGCGCCATCGGTCTGGTGGTGCCGTTCTTCGCCTACCTGCTGGCCGAGGAGATTCACGGTTCCGGCGTGATCGCCGTGGTGGTCGCGGGTTTGATGCTGGGACACCGTTCGGTACACGCGGGTTACGCCACCCGGCTGCAGGACGACGCGGTGTGGAAGGCCGTGCAGCTGCTGCTCGAATCCTTCGCGTTCCTGCTCATCGGATTGCAGTTACCCAAGGTCGTGGCGGGCCTGCGCGGACTGTCCTTCAACACCATCGTGCTGTCCTCCGTAGCGGTTTTGACCACGGTGATCGTGGTCCGCATCGTGTTCGTCTTCGCGTTCGCCTACCTGCGGCCGCCGGGCCAGCGCCCCTCGGCGCGGGGAGTTTTCGTGGTGGCGTGGGCCGGTATGCGCGGCGTGGTGTCGCTGGCGATGGCCTTCGCGGTTCCGCTCAGCACGGTCACCGGCGAACCACTGCCGGGGCATCCGCACATCGTGTTCCTTACCTTTGTCGTTGTCGTGGGAACCCTGCTGCTGCACGGCCTTACGTTGCCGTGGGTGATTCGTGTGCTCGGCGTGCAGAGTGACGACGAACGCAAGGATGCCCTGGCCGAAGCCGCCGCCCAGGACAAGGCCGCCCGCGCGGCCGCCGACCGGCTGGAAGAACTGCTTGACGACAACGACGGCATCGAGGACACCAATGTCCGCAGCCGCGCCGCGGAAATCTTGCGGCACTGGAACACCCGCCGTCGCAACGCGGCCTGGGAGCGTCTCGGACGCAGCGATGAGGACGCCGGCGAGAGCCCGATGGCCGCGTTCCGGAACCTGCGGCTGGAGATGCTGGAAACCGAACGAGCGGTGTTCATCGCCGAACGCGACGCCGGCAATATCGACGACGAAGTGCTGCGCACCGTGTTGCGCGGCCTGGACCTCGAAGAGGCCACCATGAACCAGGCCGACCGCTAACGCCAGCCGGGCATCGGCGCGGCCGCCGTTGCCAGCTACCTGCCAGATGTAACGGGTACGGTGGCAGCTCGCAGCCATGTCCCGTTGCCGGTCGCAGGCCGTGCCCGTACGTTCCGGAAGGTCACCTCAGTGTCTGCCGCCCAAATTCTTTCGCTCATCATGTTGGTCGTCGTGTTGGCGGCCGCGATCTGGCGACGGATGAACATCGGGGTGCTGGCACTGGGTGCCGCGTTGCCCGTCCTTGCGCTCTCGGGTTTGGACGCCAAGGCGATGTACACGACATTTCCGGGCGACATCTTCGCACTGATCGTCGGTGTCTCACTATTGTTCGCACACCTGGAACGCAGCGGCACCCTGAGCTGGTTCGTGGAATTGGTGTACGGGGCCGTCGGCGATCGTCACGTCCTGCTGCCGTGGGCAGGCTTCCTCGTCGGCGCCATCCTGTCCACGGCCGGCGCCTTCTCAACGGCCGTCATCGCATTCCTGGTGCCCCTGGTGGCACACGTCGCCGTGCGGTACCGCAGCAGCTTCTATCTGTGCGAACTGGGCGTGGTGATCGGGGCCAACAGCGCCGGCCTCTCCCCGCTGAACCCGACGGGTGCGGTCGTGCGCGCCGCCGCCATCAAATTTCACGTCAGCTATCCGGGATGGGCGCTGTGGGCCGTCTCCATGGTGGTCGCGGCCCTGGTGGTGCTGTGCCTGCAACTGCTCGACGCGTTTCGGCGCCACCGCGGCGGGGGCTTCGACCTTACCCCGGCGCCCGCCGCTGCCACGGAAACCGATGCGGCCGAAAGTCCTTCGCTTCGGTACGCCTGGTGCGCGGGCCTGGCACTGCTGACCTTCGTGCTACTCGTGGTGGTCGTCAAAACCGATGTCGGGGTGACCGCGATTGCGCTGGCCGCGCTCATGCAGATCGCGTTCCATCCGCACGAGCGGTCGCTGCTCGCGCGGATTCCATGGCCCAGCATCCTGCTGCTGTGCGGCCTGCTCACCTACCTCGGACTGATGCAAAAGATCGGAACCATCGATTCGATCGCGAGCGTCTTGCACCGCCTCGGCACGGGTGCGGTGCTCATCCTCGTCCTCGCCTATCTGACTGCGCTGTTGTGCAATATCGAGAGCTCGACACTCGGAGTTCTCGGGCTGATGATGCCGATCGTGTTTTCCACCTTCACCGAACCGGCCCAGATGTTCTGGGTGGTATGCGCCGTCTGCGTGCCCGCGGCCTTGATGGTGATGAACCCGATTCACGTGGCGGGCACCCTCATCATCGGCAACAGCGCGGCCGACGAACAGGACAACCTGTTCCGCAGGCTGCTGGCCCTCGCGGGCAGCCTGGCGCTGGTGGTGCCCGGGCTGCTGTCGATCGTGCCCATCGCACTCGCCTGAGAGGGGCTTGTGCGCGATCCCCGATCGCCTGGCCGGCTAGGGCTGGCCGGGCAGCAGCTGGACCATCAGCCCGTTGGCATCGGCCAGCACCACGCCATGCGCGTCGCACAGCTCCGCCGAGACAAAGGCCTTGCGCCGATCCACCTCGTCGATGCGGCTGCTCGCGGTCAGCGGCACGCCCACCGGCACCACCTGTCGATAGTTGACGTGCAGGAAGGCGGTGCGGCTGATGGTGCGGCCCGCCATGATCACCGTCATGCCAAAGAGGTGGTCGAACAGCAACGGCAGGATGCCGCCGTGCACGGCGCCGTTGCCGCCGAGGTAAAACCGGGGAAAGTCGCCATGGGCCTGGATGCCGTCGGGGCCGGCCTCGTCGATGAACCAGGGGGGCAGCAGCAGATGCCCGTTGGCGGGCTCGTCGGCGACCCGGTTGGCGGGGCCCACGCCCTCCGGGGCCTCGAAGGGGTCCATGAGCTCGACGAGCTTCTCGGCGAGGTCGGCCGCCTCATCCCAGCGCGGATCGTCCATATCGGCGGACACCGCAAGATCCTGCAACCGCCGCATGGCCGTCAGGAAACGGCCGAACCCCGGCCCCACCGAGGACGGCGAGTACTGCGGGAACCCTCCACTGTGCTCGCCGTCGATCTCACGGATTGCCCGATTCATCTCTTCGTGCAGTGCGGCGAGTCTGTCCCCATCGGCAGTCATGACCGCGAGAGTATGTCCCGCCTCACGATCGTCTGATCCCGGCCCGGCCCGACGCCGATGCACGACATCGGCGCACCGGCGAGCTCCTCGAGACGCAGCACGTAATCCTGCGCCTTGGCAGGCAGGTCCTCGAACTGGCGCGCACCCGAGATGTCCTCCCACCAACCCGGGAGCTCTTCGTAAACCGGTGTGGCCCGGTAGATCTCGCTCTGGGTCATCGGCATTTCGTTGGTGCGCTTGCCGTCCACCTCGTAGCCGACACAGATCGGTACTGTCTGCAAGCTGGACAGCACGTCCAGTTTCGTCAGGAAGTAGTCGGTGATGCCGTTGACCCGGGTCGCGTAGCGCGCGATGACGGCGTCAAACCAGCCGCAGCGCCGGGCGCGGCCGGTGGTGACGCCCACCTCACCACCGGTCTTGGCCAGGTACGCGCCGTGTTCGTCGAACAACTCGGTGGGGAACGGGCCAGAACCAACCCGTGTGGTGTAGGCCTTGAGAATCCCCAGCACGGTGGTGATCCGGGTGGGGCCGATACCGGATCCCACCGACGCGCCACCGGCAGTCGGATTCGAGGACGTCACAAAGGGATACGTGCCGTGATCGACGTCCAGCAGGGTGCCCTGCGACCCCTCCAGCAGCACCGTCTCGCCGCGCTCGAGCGCCTGATTGAGCTGCAGGCGGGCATCGGCGATGCGGTGCTTGAATCCCTCGGCCTGTTCGAGCACCCCATCGACAACCTGATCCGGGTCCAGCGCCTTGCGGTTATAGATCTTGACCAGCACCTGGTTCTTGAATTCCAGTGCGGCATGCACCTTCTGGCGCAGCGATTCCTCGTCCAGGACGTCGGCGACCCGGATACCGATGCGCGCCACCTTGTCCTGATAGCAGGGCCCGATACCGCGGCCGGTGGTGCCAATCTTCTTAGATCCCAAATATCTTTCGGTCACCTTGTCGATTGCGACGTGGTACGGCATCAACAGATGCGCATCCGCGGACAGGATGAGGCCCGAGGTGTCGATCCCCCGCTCCTCAAGGCCCGCGAGTTCGGTCAGCAGCACGCCGGGATCGACGACGACACCGTTGCCGATGACGTTCGTCACCCCCGGGGTGAGGATGCCCGACGGGATCAGATGCAGGGCGAAATTCTCCCCGTTGGGTAACACCACAGTGTGTCCGGCGTTGTTACCGCCTTGGTAGCGGACTACCCATTGAACCGAGCCACCGAGCAGGTCGGTCGCCTTGCCTTTCCCCTCGTCGCCCCATTGAGCTCCGATCAGGACTATTGCCGGCATGTGCGTTCTCTGCGCTTCCCTGTTGGCAGCCCCCACCGCGGGCCATCGCGGCGCAGCGCTGCGCGTGCAAAATGTTGTTCAGCCGGTGAGCCACTGTATCGCAGGCCACGGGCTTTGTACGTATTCGGACCGACGAAGGAGGTCGCTGGTGAGTACCCCGAGCGTCACCGAAACGGCGGCGGCGCGGGTTTTGCTGTTCGGCACCCGCCGACTGCCCCGCATTCTGCGTGACCTCCCCGTGGACCGGGTGGACGGATCCGGTGCGGTGCGCGCGCTCGTCGACGCGCTGCCGGACGGGCCGGCGCGGTTCATCGTGGTGGGCGGCGATGGCGATCTAGGGCAAGTCCTGACGCGACTGATGCGCGCCGAGAGACTGGATGTGGAACTGGGTTTCGTGCCGGATCGGCCGTCGCGCGCGCGGCGGATCTACCGGATCGGGTTCGGCGCGGCACGGCGGGCGCGCAGGGGACGTGCGCAGCGGGTACCGCTCATCCGGGACGACACCGGCACCGCTCTTGCCGGGCGCGCATCGTGGCAGAGCAGCGACGGCACCCCGGTCACCGGCGAGGCAACCGTCGACGACACCCTGCTGTTCGACGGCGCCGCGCTGGTCGACGTCGAACCCACCGAATCCATGCCGGGCCTACGAGCCTCGGTGCGCGGCCGGACACGGCTCCTTCCCCGTCGCTGGGTCACCGGACGGGCCGCTCAGCTGGGCACCGTGGGCGCCGTCGTCGTCCGGGACGGCGTCGCGGGCCCCCGCCCGGTCACCCGATCCACGTTCTATCGGCATCAGCAGAGCTGGTTGCTTGTCCGGTAGCTTCTTGCCGTGAACGTGAAGCAGTCGGTCCGCCCCAGCCCGGTCTTCCTGGTGCTCGTCGCGCTCACCGTTGCCGGGGCGGTGTTCGCTTGGCTTGGCGGTGATTCGACCGAACCATTGGCCCGCGGCGGGGTGTTCGTCTTCGTGTTTGCCGGCTGGATCGTGTCGCTGTGCCTCCATGAGTTCGGCCATGCGTACACCGCGTGGCGCTTCGGCGATACCCAAGCGCGCGGCTATCTGACGTTGAACCCGCTGCAATACACCGATCCGGTGCTGTCCATAGCGCTGCCGCTGGTATTCATCGCGCTCGGCGGTATCGGACTTCCCGGTGGTGCGGTGTACGTGCACACCGCAGGCATGACCAACCGGCAGCGCACCATCGTGAGCCTCGCGGGCCCCACCGCGAATGCGATCCTCGCGGTGCTAATCCTCGGGACGACAGCTCTTTTCGCCGATCGCGAGCACGTCGTGTTCTGGGCCGCCATGGCCTATCTCGGATTTCTTCAGGTGACCGCCGTGGTGCTCAACCTGCTGCCAGTGCCGGGTCTGGACGGCTACGGCGCGCTCGAACCCCATCTGAGTCCGAACACGCAGCGCACGCTCGGCAACGCCAAGACGTTCGGCTTCCTCATCCTGTTCGCACTGCTGATGTCGCCGCCGATCAACCGGGCATTCTTCGGCGCGGTGTATTGGATCGTGGCCTACCTCGGCGTCGACCCCGCCCTGGCCCAGATCGGCGGCTGGCTGTTCCGTTTCTGGAGCAAGCTGCTCTAGCCGCACTATCTCACCGCGTCGACACGCCGCCTGGTGGCGGGTTCGTATCGCACATTGCCGCCGTAACACGGCATGTCGACGGGACGTTCGGCGGGACGTGGAGTCAGGCAGGAAGCAAGGCGGGGCGCGCGGCCGGATCGCAATCGTCGAGCAGGTCGCAGCACCGCGCGTACTCGTGGTCCTCACCGATCAGCTTGGCGGCACGCGCCAGTGCCGCCACCGCACGCAGGAAGCCGCGATTGGGCTCATGCGAATACGGCACCGGGCCGAAGCCCTTCCACCCGTTTCGCCGCAACTGGTCCAGGCCCCGGTGATAGCCGGTGCGTGCGAATGCGTAGGCGGTCACGATGCTGGCGATGGATCCGTCGTCGTCCAGCGCGTTCTCGGCCAGCTCAGCCCAGGCGATCGACGCCGCTGGGTACGCCGCCGCTACCGCGGCCGGGTCCTGCCCGTTGAGCAGGGCCGATTCGGCATCGTCATCTCCGGGCAGCAGCACCGGCTCGGGCCCCAGCAGATCATGCATTGGACATCAGGGAGAACTCATCGGAAAGACTCATGGAAACCATTCTGACGCGAACCGCCTCCCGTGATCGCGATAGGGTGGGCGCGGTCGATCGCGCCTGCGCGAAAGAGCGCTAAGCACGGATAAGGAACGAAACGCATGGCGAACCCCACCGGTGGAAACTCCGAGGCCAAGCCCGACGCACGAGGCGAGGAGCCTACGGAGTCCGCCGAGCAGCCGGAAGGCGCCGCGAATGCCCCGGAGGTGTCCGATACCGAGGACAACACAGATACCGGTCCGGTCCCCCCGCTCGACGATGCCCAGACCGTCGTGATGGCTCCGGCCAAGCCCGACGTTCCGCGCTACACGGCACCGGGCTTTGACGCCAACAAGACCGAGATGATCGACCCGGTCGGCGACGATCCCAAGACCGAATTCATCCAGCCGCTGGCGACCCAGGCACGGCCGAAGGCCGCTACCCCCGAGACGATCGCACCCCGTAAGGAAGAGAAGCGCAGCTGGGGCTGGGTCATCGCGCTGGCACTCGTCGTCGCCGCGCTGGCGGCGGTGATCGTGCTGGCAGCCGTGATCATCTCTCGGACCAGCACACCGAAGGCATCGCAAGAAGAGCTGGTACGCAACAGCATTCAGAACTACGACAACGCCATCCAGACCGGAAACCTGGCCGCTCTGCGCACCATCACGTGCGGCGAGACCCGTGACGGCTACGTGCGCTACCCCGACGGCGAATGGTCGCAGACATACCAGAAGGTGGCCGCGGCCAAACAGTATCCGGTGGTGGCCAGCATCGACGAGGTCGTCGTCAATGGCGAGCACGCCGAGGCCAACGTCACGTCGTTCATGGCGTTCGCGCCGCAGACTCGGTCATCGCGGAGCTTTGATCTGCAGTTCCGCGATAACCAGTGGAAGATCTGTCAGTCGGATTAACTCCGCCTCCCCCGAGTGCGAGCGGTGATGCTCACACTCGGGGCAACGGCTTATGCCAACCCGGCAGAAACCGACCGTCCGGCCGACTTCAGGTCATTGCAGGCCTCCACGACACGCACGCTCATGTTGGCCTCGGCCTTCTTGAGGTAGCTGCGCGGGTCGTAGGTCTTCTTGTTGCCCACCTCGCCGTCGATCTTGAGCACGCCGTCGTAGTTGGAGAACATGTGCGCGGCGATCGGGCGGGTGAAGGCGTACTGGGTGTCGGTATCGACGTTCATCTTCACCACGCCATAGCGCAGCGAGTCCTCGATCTCCGACTTCAGCGAGCCGGAGCCGCCGTGGAACACGAAATCGAAGGGCTTGGAGCCCTCCGGCAGACCCAGCTTGGCCGAGGCCACCTTCTGGCCCTCGGCCAGCACCTCCGGCTTGAGCTTGACGTTGCCGGGCTTGTACACACCGTGCACGTTGCCGAAGGTGGCCGCCAACAAGTAGTGACCCTTGTCTCCGGCGCCGAGCGCGTCGACCGTCTTCTCGAAGTCCTCGGAGGAGGTGTACAGCTTCTCGTTGATCTCTGCCTCGACACCGTCCTCTTCACCACCGACGACGCCGATCTCAACCTCGAGGATGATTTTTGCCTTGACAGCAGCACTCAACAGTTCAGCGGCAATGGTCAGGTTCTCGTCGATCGGCACCGCGGAGCCGTCCCACATGTGCGACTGGAACAACGGAGCCTGGCCGGCGTTGACACGCTCCTGCGAGATGGCCAGCAGCGGGCGCACGTAGGTGTCCAGCTTGTCCTTGGGGCAGTGGTCGGTGTGCAGTGCGACGGTGATGTCGTACTTGGCGGCCACGACATGCGCGAACTCGGCGAGCGCCACGGCACCGGTCACCATGTCCTTGACACCCAGACCCGAGCCGAACTCGGCTCCACCGGTGGAGAATTGGATGATGCCGTCACTACCGGCATCCGCGAATCCCTTGATGGCGGCGTTGATGGTTTCCGAGGACGTGCAGTTGATGGCCGGGAAGGCGAAGGAATGCTCCTTGGCCCGCTTCAGCATCTCGGTGTAGACCTCGGGCGTCGCGATGGGCACTTGGGTGACCTCCATGTCAGTTCTGAGCGGTCGGTTCTGGGCTCTGAGGAATCGCCCCTCACCATAAGCCAGGCAGGTTTCCATCAGTTCGCGCCGGTACTCTTGGCGCCGTGATCCTGGCTTCGTCGACGACCACCCTGGCCCTCATGCCCAGCTTCCTGGACCCCGTCAAGCTGCTCGGGCAGTTCGGAACCTTGGCGCTGCTCGGGTTGCTGGTGGTGATCTTCGTCGAATCGGGTGTGCTGTTCCCGGTGTTGCCCGGCGACTCGCTGCTGTTCGTGGCGGGCATGCTGGCGGCGGGGAGCGCCGCGGCCGCGGCCGCCGAGGGCGCTCCACAGGCCAACTTCCAGCTCTGGCAGCTCTTGGTGTTCATCCCGATCGCGGCCATCCTGGGCGGGCAGGTCGGATACTGGATCGGCCGCGGCATCGGTACCTCGATGTTCAAACCCGACGCGCGTTTCCTCAAACAGCGCTACCTCGACGAGGCACACGCCTTCTTCGAGAAACGCGGCCCGTTCGCGATCGTGATCGCCCGGTTCGTACCCATCGTGCGCACCTTGGCCCCCATCACGGCCGGCGCCGCCCGAATGAGCTACCCGATCTTCGCGTTGTACAACATCGTGGGCGCGGTGGTCTGGGGCGTCGGCATCACGCTGCTCGGCTACTGGCTTGGCCAGTTCCCGATCATCCAGAAGCTGCTGGAGCCGATCTTCATTCTGATCGTGCTGGCCTCGGTGGCGCCGATGTTCTTGGAATGGATGCGCCGCCGCAAGGCCGGAAAGACCGCCGAGGGCTCCGAGACACCGACCGGGGCCTGAGCTTTCGTCGAGATCGACGAAATGCAGAGATCTACCCCCACTTTCCGTGCAAAAAGCAGATCTCGGCGTGCGGCCCGATCCACTACGAGCTCGGCTGAGTCTTCTCGAACTCGGTCACCTTGACCCGGAAGCCATCCGGGAACGACGCCGACTTGCCCTCCAGCGCGTGCACGTAGACGGTCTCACCGGTGATGAGATGCTCAGCGCCGCGGTGAATTTCGAAGTGGCAGGTCATGCTCGCGCGTCCCATCTGGGCAATGCGCACCCCGATGTCGACGACATCGTCGAAACGGGCCGACGCGTGATAGTCGATGACGGACTTCACCACGTAGAGATGCTCGAAGACTCCGTCACCATCCGCGTTGCGGGCGCCGGTCAGCGCTTCCCAGTACTCGGTGAGTGCAACGTCGAAGTACGCCAGATAGTGGGCATTGAAGACCACGCCCTGCATGTCCACCTCGGCCCACCGCACGCGCAGCGAGTAAAAGAAGCTGAAATCCTCCCGCGCCACGTCAGGCGACCACGTGTGCGGCTTCGAGCAGCATCCAACCGGACAGCTGCACCGACAAATCCCGCTCGGGCACCTTCGACGGATTGACGGCACCGGCGACAAACTGCGATGCCGCGGACTGCGCGGTCGGCAGATCGGCCGTCCGCGTCCAGTCGGCGCCGAACAACGGAAGACTCTCCACGGTCAGCCGATTGGCCCATGCAGCCTCTGCCGAGGCCAGCAAGATGTCCCGGGCCGTGGCGCGCGCATCGGCGTCCTGTGGCGAGTTCTGCGGGAGCAGCGTGACCACCAGCGCCAGGTAGCGGGCCAGAATGCCGTTGAACAGCCCGCCATCTCCGCCACCGCTGCCCCGGATGACACCGTCCTCGGTCATCAGATCCCTGACCGCGCGGACCAGGCGATGCACCCGCTGGGCGTGCCGCGGCTCGGCGGTCCGCACCGCCAACTCGGTTTCCAACCCCAGCACCACGCCCTGGCAGTAGGTGTAGGTGGCCCGCTCGAGGGTGCCGTCCTCTTGGATGCCGTCGATCACCAGATGCGAATCGTGATCGACCAAGGTTTTGTCGATCCAGTCGGACATCACCTCGGCTCGCCATACTCTCCCGGTGCGCGCCAACACGATTGCCGCGGGCCCGTTGGCGGGTGCGTTGAAGAACCTGTCCTGCTTGCGCCATGGGATGCCACCCCCGTACTGCGGCATCCAGGCATCGAGGAACTGCTGTCGCAAGCGATTCAGCGCACGCGGCCGCTCCAGGCCCAATAGCTCGGAGGCGCGCTGCATGGCCAGCGCCAACCACGCCATATCGTCGTAGTACTGGTTGGTCCACATGAAGACATTGCGAAAGCGATGCGCGCGTTGCATATCCGCGATGTACTTGAGCCGATCCGGGCGTGGGTCGCGCAACTGCGCATCGATCAAACAGTCCTGCAGATGCGCCTGCCACCAGTAGTGCCAGTTCTTGAACCAGGTTGCACCCGGCGCCGGCGGCCACGTGACGACGCCCAATTGCATGCCGGGCAGATGCCACAGTGGCGACAGATGTCTTGCGGTAATCGCAGCTTCGGCGCTACTGGCGCGGTTTGCCCACAGCACGTCCATGCACCCGATACTAGGGGGCGAGATGACATTCAGGGACAGCGCTTCTCGATCGATACGTCCCTAGATGTCATCTCGCCGGAGTGGCGTGCTCACCAGGCGCCGTCCAGGTCGGCATGCTGACGGACCCACGCATGCATGGCGATTCCCGCCGCCACCCCGGCGTTGATACTGCGCGTAGACCCGAACTGCGCAATCGAAACCGTCATGACCGCACCGCTTTTCGACGCATCGGTGACGCCCGGACCCTCCTGACCGAACACCAACAAGCAGTCCACGGGCAGCTCAGCCGTCTCTAGGGGCACCGAGCCCGGCACATTGTCCACGGCGACCACCGTCAACCCTGCCCGCTTCGCGTAATCCAGTAGCTCGTCGGTGCTGTCGTGATGCATCAGGTGCTGATAGCGGTCCGTGACCATGGCGCCACGCCGGTTCCAGCGCCGCCGGCCGACGATGTGCACCGTGTGCACCGCGAACGCATTGGCCGTGCGCACCACCGTTCCGATATTGGCGTCGTTCTCGAAGTTTTCGATGGCGATATGGAGCCGGTGCCGCCTGCGATCGATGTCGGCGACGATGGCTTCGCGTCGCCAATAGCGATAGGCGTCGACCACATTGCGGGCATCCCCGTCACGCAAAAGCTCCGGGTCATACCGCGGATCTTCCGGTAGCGGCAAACCGCGCTCGAACTCCCATGGGCCCACGCCATTGCCGGTCGCTCCCCACAGCGACGGCTCGGCGGGGCCGTCCTGCGAGTCCTCAGTCACGGTTCATCCAGACAGCCGCGTGGGTGCCGATCACCGAGAGCGTGCCGGCGAGCACCGCCGCATTGATCTCACCCTGCAGGCACAGCGAAGGCTGCAGCTGCACCGCATCGAGGGCGGCGTCCGGGAGCACCAGCACCGATGCCCCGTAGACCGCACAACTGCGCGGGAGGCCCGGCCCGGGCAGCGTGGGCGCCACCGTCACCATGAGCGGACCGCCGCGCGCTGCCGACTCGTCGCGATAACGCGCCGCGACCCCCGAAATATTCAGCCCCAGTAATGAGTACCCGTTACCGGTGAAGGCATTCGGATCGCCCAGGTCCACCTGACTGATCTGCTGACCGCTGGCGCGCCATGCCTCCATGCTCTTGGTGGTGATCACCAAACCCGAATCATTCTGCGGAGTGGGCAACAGACCCATCGGGTAGGCCACCGGATAGGCCACGGTGGTTCCGGCGATGCGGTCTTTGGCCGAGTAGGCGTACACACCGCGCACCGCACTCTGGTTTTGCATGGGACCCAAGCACACCGTGCCACTGAGCTGATCCGGTGCCAGTACGGCCAGAGGATGTATCGAGAGATCGGCCAACCCGGCGCAGCCACTCAACGCGGGCGCTTCCAGTGGGTGTGACAGTGAACCGTACAAGCCGAAGCGTAGCTCCGCGGCGGGACTGGGCTTGTCTCCCGCCCTGGCGGCAGCGCCCGTGACGTCGATCAGCACATAACCGTTCTGGAATCGCAGATTGGCGACACTCAGGTTCCAGCCCAGCAGACTCTGTGTCTCGCCGATCTTGGCGGATTGAGCACCGTAAACCAGTTGCTTCTCAGGTTCTTTCGAACAGCCAGCCAAGACCAGGACCCCGGCGAGCAGAGCGAGCAGGGCCCTGCGGCAGGTCACGATCCGGCCAGGCCGAGATCCGCCAGTCCCAGCACGTACCGATACGGGACACCTTCGGCGCGAATGGCCTCGGCGGCACCGGTATCGCGATCGACGACTGTTGCCACCCCGATCACCTCTCCCCCGGCCTGGCGCACCGCATGCACCGCGGTGAGCGCGGACCCGCCCGTGGTGCTGGTGTCCTCCACCACCAGGACCTGCTGCCCTACGACATCGAATCCCTCGATAAGTCGTTGCATACCATGAGTTTTCACAGACTTGCGCACCACGAACGCATCGATGGGCCGCCCCGGCGCATGCATGACGGCGGTGGCAACCGGATCGGCCCCCAGGGTCAGGCCACCCACGCCGGCATAGTCCCAGTCAGCGGTCAGCTCACGCACCAGCCGACCGATCAGAGCCCCGGCACGGTGATGCAGCGTGGCGCGGCGCAGGTCGACGTAGTAGTCGGCCTCCTTACCCGACGACAACGTCACCTTGCCGTGCACCACCGCGATATCGCGGACCAGGGCCGCCAGCTCGTCGCGATCGGCCGCATTGAGATCCGGTCCTAAATCAAGTTCTGCCACGACCCCGTCCTACCACGCTGTTGTATTTTCGAACCAAACCCCTTGGGATTAGCCGCGTTACCGACGTGATGGCCTTGTACTGCACCCCGGGAACGATCAGAACCTTACCGGCGGCAATGTCGTGCAGGCACGCGTTGACCACGTCGTCGACCTGAAGCCACATAAACTCCGGGATGGTGCCCATCTCAATGCCGGCCCGCTCGTGAAATTCGGTATGGATGAATCCGGGACATAAGACGTGCATGCCGACGCCGGTGCCCAACAATCCATTTGCCAGCCCTTCGGTAAAGGAAACCACCCACGCCTTGGACGCCGAGTAGGTCGAGCCACGGCCGGATACCAGGCCTGCCACGCTCGCGACATTGATGACGGTGCCGGCGCCTGCCTCGATCATGGACGGCAATGCCGCGCGGGTCAGTTCCATGACGGCGGTGACGTTTACGTCGAGCTGTGAGTGCAGCAGCTCCGGCGCCGCGGTCCAGAACTCACCGGCGGTTGCGAATCCGGCGTTGTTGACCAACACCGACACCCCCGCCGCGAGGCGGTCGGCGACGCGCGCACGATCGGCGGCGTCGGCCAGGTCGGCCGGCAGCGCCTCGGCGTACACGCCGAAGCGACAGGTGAGCTCATCGGCCAGGGCGCCCAGGCGCTGCTCGTCACGGGCGACGAGCACCACGTCGTAGCCCTGCGAGGCGTACTTACGGGCGAAGCCACCGCCCAGGCCCGAAGTAGGCCCGGTGATCAGCGCCACGGGACGCGCCGAATTCGTGGCAGCCATGGTTGGTCAGCGTACCCGTCTGGCCGGATGCTCCCACCCGCCCCATAACCGGTACTATAAGTTACTAATACAAATTGTCCGGAAACCGCCGCTTGCGCGAGCAAGCGTTGCTAGCATCGCGAAATGTTTGACCGGCTTGTGGGGTGGCTCATCGCGCGTCAGCGCTGGATCTACCCGGTTCTGGTGGTGTTGTGGGCGGCCGCGGGCACCTACATCACCACCGCCCCCAAGGTTGCACTGCCGACCGCGGAAGTCGCCCCCACCGCACAGGCGGTGAGCGCCATGTCGCTCAGCCAGCCCAAAACGGTGACCTATGAGGTGTCCAGCGGCGGACAGCCCGTCACGGTGTCCTATCTCGACGAGAAGGGGCAGTCCAGACTGTTCAACGGCGCCGCACCCTGGCACACCAGCCTGACCACCAGCGACTTCGGCTTCACCGCGGGTGTCACCGCGATATCGACCGGAACCGTCACCTGTCGCATCACTGTGGACGGCAAGGTGGCCGACGAGAAGACCGATGTCAGCCGCACACCTTCGGTCAGCTGCAACCTCGTGGCATTCCAGAAACTCGGCCCACAAGGTGGTCAGTGATGCATGACAGCCCCATATTCGGACGCTTCGCCGGAGTCATCAGCAGACATGCCGCCGCGATCATCGGGCTGCTCATGTTGGTCGCCGGCGGCCTGATGGCATTGGCACCCAATCTCGAAGAGCTCGCCCTGACCCATGGCAGCCCCATGATGCCCACCAACACCCAGTCCGCGGCGGCACTCAAACACATGGCCAAGGCGTTCGGAGAGTCCGAGTCGAACAACACCGCCGCCGTCGTTGTCGTCAAAGACCAGCCGTTCACCGAGCAGGACCGCCAGTTCCGCGCCGATCTGATGAAGAAGCTGCGCGCCGATACCGAGCACGTAGAACCGGGCATGGACATGTGGTCGGACCCGCAATTCGCGACGGCGTCCGAGAGCCCCGACAAGATGGTCGCCCTGGCGCAGGTGCAATTATCCGGCGAAATCGGCGGTCCCAAGGCGATGGAATCGGCAAAAGCCATGCAGCGCATCATCGATGACATCGCCAAGCCGCCCGGCACCACGGTCTATGCCACCGGAACCAGCCAGGCTGCCGCCGATCAGATCAACACCATGATGCGCGATGTCGTGATCATCGGCGGTCTGTCGGTGGTCCTGGTGGGCGGCCTGCTGCTGCTGGTCTACCGCTCTCTGGTGGTCGCCTTTCTGCCACTGATCACGGTGGGCGTCGCGGTCGGGATCGCAACTCCGATGGCCAGCTTCCTGACGCTGGCAGGGCTCATTCCGACCTCGATGATGACCAACGCCTTGATGGGCGCGCTGGCGTTGGGTGCCGGCACGGACTACTCCATCTTCTTCATCGGCCGCTACCAAGAGGGCCGCCGTGCCGGCCTCAGTGTCGACGACGCCTTCCGCGCCAGTTATCGGGGCGTAGCGCCGGTGGTGATCGCATCCGGCTTGACCGTGGCGGGTGCTCTGTCCTGCATGACATTTGCCCAACTCGACATGATGAGATCGATGGGTATACCGGGCGCCATCACCATGATTTTCACGGTGCTCTCGGCGGTGACGGTGACCCCCGGCGCCCTGTTGATCGGGGCGCGTAGATTCGGCTGGTTCGAGCCCAAGTCGACGGTCCGATCCACCCGACTGTGGCGCCGGGTCGGCATTCGGGTGGCACGTTGGCCAAAACCCATATTCGTCACCACCTTTGCCGCACTGATCGTGCTCATGATGGTGATTCCCACCGCCTCCTTCAACTATGACGAACTGCAGTTCATCCCCAAGGACATGCCCAGTGCGGCGGGCATGAACGCGATTCAGGAGCACTTTCCCGCGGGGCAGATGAATCCCGACATGATCCTCATCCGCGCCCCGGAAGATCTGCGCACCTCCGCCAATATCGGACTCCTGGAGAAGGCCGCACAACAGATCACCAAGCTGGACAGCGTCGCGTCGGTGCAGTGGATCACCCGGCCGACCGGGACGCCGATGGATCAGACCTCACTCACCTACAGCGTGGGTATGGCCGGAACCATGATGTCGCAGAACAAGATCGTCATGGAGCAGCGCCAGCACCGGATGCGCACCATGACCGACAACATGAACTCGATGATGTCCACCCTTCAGGGCCTGCAGGGCACCTTGCGTACCGCTCAGCAGAGCGCCGCCCAGTTCAGCGCGGCGGCCGGACCGATCCAGGCCAGCCTGAATCAGCTCAAATCACAACTCAATTCGGTGATGGGTCCGGCTCGCGAGGCGGTGCGGGCACAACCCAACTGTGCCGCCGACCCGATGTGCGTGGGTGCACGATCGACCCTGTCGAACTTCGAGAACATGTCGAATGTCACCGACCAGATGCGCAGCCTGGTCAGCACTTCGGGATCGATGACCGGGGGCCTGGCTCAAGCCGCACGGACCATGCCGCGCATGCTCGACTCGATGTCCTCGATGCAGGATCTGATGACCGAGACCAATGAACAGATGAGTCAGATGATGTCGCAGATCGACACCATGACCTCACTGATGCAGGACCTGGGCCGAAGCAGCGCCGGCACCGGAGACTACTTCTACTTTCCCGCGCAAATGCTCTCTGACCCAAGATTCAAGCCGTACCTGAAGATGATGTTCTCCGAGGATGGCACCACCACCCGCATGATCGTCATCGGCAGCGGCAGCAGCTACGGCGACGAGGGCATCCAGCGGGTCCGGGATCTGGCACGCGAGATGAAGTACGCCCTCAAAGGCACCCGGCTGCAGGGCAGCGTGATCGAGATCGCGGGCCCGGCGGCGCTGATCGGCGATATGCGGGTAATGCTCGACCGCGACGAAAAACTGATCATGATCGGCTGCCTGACGGTGATCTTCACCGTGGTCCTGCTCCTGTTGCGCGGTCTGGTGGCGTCGCTGATCGTCATCGGCTCGGTGCTGGTGTCCTTCGCGTCGACGCTCGGGCTGGCGCTGGTGATCTGGCAGCACGTGCTGGGCATTCAGCTGCACTGGTCGGTACCCGTTGCGGTGTTCGCGATTCTGATCTCGGTGGGTGCCGACTACAACCTCTTGGTGGCATCCCGCTTCAAGGAAGAGATGAGCGCGGGTATCCGTACCGGCGTCATCCGGTCTATCGCCGGCACCGGCGGGGTGGTGACGACGGCGGGGCTGGTGTTCGCGATGACGCAGTTCGCGATGATGGGTTCGAGTCTGGTGAATGTCGCGCAGATGGGCTCGACGATCGGGCTGGGCTTGATCATCGACACGTTCGTCGTGCGCACCTTCACGGTGCCGACGCTCGCGGTAATCCTCGATAAGAAGTTTTGGTGGCCGCTGCCGATGACTCAGCTGTGGCGACGTACCTAGCGGCCCTGCGGCTGGCCCTGCCCCACCGGGGCGGGCTGGCGGTCGGCGACGGGCGCGGCGTTGGAACCGACGGGCCGGCTGGGGCGTGCGGCGGCCTGAATCGGCGAGGGCGCCGATTCCCCGGACGGCGGGAGCACCCGCAGCAGGTCGTTGAACTGACGGACGGCCTTGAGGCCCTCGTCCCACTGCTCACGGTTGCTGTTGATGGGTAGCGCCGCCAGCGTCCAATGCTGCTCGTTCCACAGCACCTCGGCCGTCTCGGGCGCGGTGTGGGCAAAGGTGACCATCCGGCGGTCGCAGGCGCGGCGTGCGGCGTCCAAGTTGGTGGAGTACACCATGCGGGGGCCGATGGCGCCGAGCAGCCAGATATCGGACTCCCGGGGTTCCTGCATGACCTTGAGCCGCAGGTCCACCATGACGTTGGTGCCCACCTTGCGGTGCAGCGCGATGATGGTCGCGACATCTTCGAGGTCGAAGACGTACACGGCCTCACCGCGGATCTGTCCGAGGACCACGTTGGCGGCGGCGGCAGATCCCGCACTGGACATCACGCCGCGGTTCCAGCGCTTGACGATCTCCTTGTCCTGCGGCATGTAGTCGAAGCCGTGCGATCGCGCCCACGACTTGCGCCGGTGCCCGCGACTACGGCGGCGGCCAATATCGACGTACAGCAGCACGCCCGCACAGACGAAGCAGAGTGCGGACAGCGTGAACCAAAGTAGAGCCATCCGCGACAGCCTAACCGGTGTCGGCCCAACTGCCGCACGGCGCGTACGGATCGTGACCCAGAGTTACTTCACTGTGATGCGCCGAATGTCGACTTATCGCGAGAAAGTCCCAGTAGACAGCGCGATAAGTCGACACCCGACAGCTACTTATCCCAGAATGAGCGATTCGCCGTCCGCGCTCACGTTCACCGGCACGACATCACCGTCGTGTACCTCACCCGCCAGCAGCTGCTTGGCCAGCTGGTCACCGATGGACTGCTGCACCAGTCGGCGTAACGGCCGGGCCCCGTAAATCGGGTCGAAACCGCGGGCTGCCAGCCACTTCTTGGCGGGCGCGGACACTTCGAGTGTCAGCCGGCGTTGCGCCAGCCGCTTCTGCAGCTGTCCCAGCTGGATGTCGACGATCTGCACCAGCTCCTCGGGGTTGAGGCCATCGAAGATGAGCACATCGTCGAGCCGGTTGATGAATTCCGGCTTGAACTTCGCGCGCACCGCCGCCATCACCTGCTCTTCGGAACCGCCAGCCCCCAGGTTGGAGGTGAGGATCAAGATGGTGTTCCGGAAGTCCACCGTGCGGCCCTGGCCGTCGGTGAGACGTCCCTCGTCGAGCACCTGCAGCAGCACATCGAACACGTCCGGGTGCGCCTTTTCGACCTCATCGAACAGCACCACCGTGTACGGGCGTCGCCGCACCGCTTCGGTCAGCTGGCCGCCCGCGTCATATCCGACGTATCCGGGTGGTGCACCGACAAGTCGTGCGACCGAATGCTTTTCGCCGTACTCGGACATGTCGATACGCACCATGGCGTGCTCGTCATCGAACAGGAAGTCCGCCAGCGCCTTGGCCAGTTCGGTCTTACCGACACCGGTGGGTCCCAGGAACAGGAACGATCCGGTGGGACGGTTGGGGTCGGCGACACCGGCTCGCGCACGACGCACGGCATCCGAAACAGCCTCGACGGCCTTCTTCTGCCCGACGACGCGCTTGCCCAGCTCGTCCTCCATGCGCAACAACTTGGCTGTCTCGCCCTCCATGAGACGCCCGGTAGGAATGCCGGTCCATGCCGACACCACATCGGCGACGTCGTCGGGACTGACCTCCTCCTTGAGCATGACATTGCCATCGTGATCCAGACCCGGGAGTGCTTGCTCCAGTTGCTTTTCCAGCTCTGGGATGCGACCGTAGCGCAGCTCGGCGGCCTTGCCCAGATCTCCGTCGCGCTCGGCGCGGTCGGATTCGCCCTTGAGGGTTTCCAGCTGCTCCTTGAGATCGCGGACGGCATCGATCGAACTCTTCTCGTTCTGCCACCGCGCGGTGAGCTCGGCGAGCCGCTCCTTCTTGTCGGCGAGCTCGACGCGCAGCTTCTCCAACCGCTGCTTGGACGCTTCGTCCTCTTCCTTGGACAGCGCCATCTCTTCGATCTCAAGACGACGGACCACCCGCTCCACCTCGTCGATCTCGACGGGCCGCGAGTCGATCTCCATGCGCAGCCGGGATGCGGCCTCGTCGACCAGGTCGATGGCCTTATCCGGCAGGAAGCGCGAGGTGATGTAGCGATCCGACAAGGTCGCCGCGGCCACCAGCGCCGAGTCGGTGATCCGGACGCCGTGGTGGATCTCGTAGCGTTCCTTGATGCCGCGCAGAATGCCGATGGTGTCCTCTACCGAGGGCTCGCCGACCAGCACCTGCTGGAAACGGCGCTCCAGGGCGGCGTCCTTCTCGATGTACTTGCGGTACTCGTCGAGTGTGGTCGCGCCGACCAGACGCAGCTCACCGCGGGCCAACATGGGCTTGATCATGTTGCCGGCATCCATCGCCGACTCACCGGTCGCGCCCGCGCCCACGATGGTGTGCAGCTCATCGATGAACGTAATCAGTTGTCCCGCAGAGTTCTTGATCTCATCGAGGACAGCCTTGAGCCGCTCCTCGAACTCGCCGCGGTACTTGGCGCCCGCCACCATGGAACCCAGGTCCAGCGAGATGACGGTCTTGCCCCGCAGGCTCTCGGGCACGTCACCGGCCACGATGCGCTGCGCCAGACCTTCCACGATGGCGGTCTTGCCGACACCGGGCTCACCGATCAGCACCGGGTTGTTCTTGGTGCGACGGCTCAAAACCTGTACCACGCGCCGGATTTCGGTATCGCGCCCGATCACCGGGTCAAGCTTGCCCTCACGGGCCCGGGCAGTCAGGTCGGTGGAGTACTTCTCCAGCGCCTGGAATGTCGCCTCGGGTTCGGGGCTGGTGACCCGGCCGCTACCGCGCACCTGGACGAAGGCATCGCGCAGCGCCTGCGGCGTGGCACCGTGATTGACGAGGAGCTTGGCGATATCGGAGTCTCCGGTCGCCAGGCCGACCAGCAAGTGCTCGGTCGACACATAGTCGTCATTGAGCTCGGTGGCCAGATGCTGTGCCGCCGTCACGGCGGCAATCGAGTCACGCGAGAGCTGCGGATTGGCGCTGGCGTTGCTGACCTGCGGAAGTCGATCGGCGATAGCCTGCGCTTCGTTGCGTACGGACACCGGATCGACGCCCACGGCCTGCAGAAGCGGCGCGGCGATGCCGTCGGTCTGGCCGAGCAGTGCCACTAATAGGTGAGCCGGACGGATTTCGGGATTGCCTGCCGTGGTCGCTGCCTGGAGGGCAGCGGTCAGCGCGGCCTGAGTCTTCGTGGTCGGATTGAACGAGTCCACAACACCTCCATGGGTTGAGAGAAAAGTTAGTCAGTAGTTCTAACGTCCAAAATCTTGAGTCTGTTCCGCTCAACTTTGAAATTTTTCCGGGTGCGGTGTCTAGCTCATCACACCTGGCGGTGCTCCGGAACGGGATCCGGCGTCGTCACAGAAACCGCGAGCTCACGCGCGGTGGCCGCGCCCCTCGAGCAGCTCGCCGAGCCGGGACAGCACGGGAATCGCCCCGCCGCGCAGGACCGAGCGGACCTGACGATTGAGCGGGGACTCTGGATCGAACCCACTCAACGTGAACCACAGCTGGGTCCCGCCATCTTGCGGCCGCAACCGCCACGTCATGGTGAGCTCGGTGGTGCCACCCATGATGGGAATCTCGAATGTGCACACGATGAGCTCGGGCTCACACACCTCGAGAAACTCCATGTCCACTCGCCCACCGAATCCGATGAGCGGAATCGGGTACGTGCCTATAGTCAGCCGCGCGCCCGTCCGCACCGATACCAGATCGTGGTCATTGACCACGTCGCCCACAAACTCTCTCGACGTGACAACCCGCCAAACCGTTTGCGGCGCGTGGCGATAGAACTCGGCCAGGGTGAATGACGTCGAATCATCGGGTGGGGGCACCGCATCGTCTTTCGGCTCTGCCATCAGTTCCGCGATACGGGACACGACCAATTTCCAGAGATCGCGCACCAGAATCCGCAGCCGCCCATGTACCGGATTGCCAACATCAAATCCGTTATGTACCACCAGCAGTCGCGTCCCGCCCGACTCGGGATGCAGCGTCCAGGTGGCTTGCAGGTTCAGCGAGCTCTCGGGAGTGGTGAAGCGGTAGGCCAGCCGTTCGTTGGGCACGACGTCGGTGAATTCGCAATGCCCATGGCCGCTGAAATTGACCTCCGGCAGCGGGAAAGTGGTGAATGCGAACGACTTCCCGGGCACAACGGAATCTCTGTCGATGTCGGTCGCCCAATCCGAAATCGACGCCGGTGAGGTGATGGCGTGCCAGACCTGCTCCGCTGAGTACGGGAAGAACTGTCCAACTGTCACCGAGGTGAGGTCATCCGGCGACGTGGTCATACCCCTGGGATACCGCAGTTGCGCGAGGCGTGTGGGCGATCAGGCGGATACATCGGTGACCAGACAATGCGGCGGCTGATCGTCGCCGGCCGGAGCGCTGGCAATACATCGGCCAAGCCTGCCCATCGTTCCGGGCCAGCCGCGTTCGGAGAGCGTTCGGTACATACGTGATGCGGGGTCGCTGGGATCGAACCCCTCATGACGCAAGGTGACCATGGTGCCGCCGGGAACCTCCTGCAACGTCCACGTCACCGTCCACTCCCTCTGCTTAGCGGACTTCATATCCCACCAGCGGATCGACAGCACCCTGCTGGGGGTAGCCGCGAGCACCTCACAGGAGAGCGCGCCCGAGAAGTCGGCAACGGGTATGGGGAAGGCGATGAAGCGAAAGCGCGTACCAACTTCGGGCCGAAATCCGACCGGATCCATCAGCCATTCCTCCATGGCGTCCGGACAAACCATCACCGCCCACACTCGCTCGGGCGGATGTCGATAGAACTGGTCCAGGATGATGGTGGCGATGTCGTTCGCGTCGTCGGGCACGGCACTCTCCAGATTGGTCGGGTTACCTTTCATACCCCATCAATCTGGGTCACCGCCGTGTTCTCATCCATTAGCCAAGCAAACTCATCCGCATGGGGCTCAGTGCCTCCCCGGTCGGTCGGCGTAGTCGCTGCGTGGTCAATGAGGCGCCTCAGCTTGGCCATCGCGGCCGGCCGGAACAGATCCGAGAGGGCGGCCATCCCGCACACAGCAGGGTCATCGCTCTCGAATGTGCGACGACTCAAGGTCACCATGGTGCCCTTGGGCACCACACCAAGCGTCCACCTGGTTCGCCAGCCGGCCGGGGAATCCAGCTTGGTATCCCACCAGAAAATCGCCAGCTTTTCGTTTGGCGTAGCCACCAAGACCTCGTACGCAATGCTCCCCGGAATAATTGGCAATCGACACCGGCAGGTCCATCTGGCGACCTTTGGGCGGGAAACCAACCTGTTCGACGAAGCAGTCCTCCATGACCCCGGGGGGACCGGAACACTCCAAACCCGCCGCATATCCGCCGCCGAGACTACGGATAGAAGAAGTCTCCATCGTTGGTGGTGTCATCCCACGCACCCCGCAGAACCGGCGACGGGATGATTGAATTGATTAGCTAGGCAAACGTTTGACGGCGCCGACGGGCTATCCGTCGCCGACACATGGGATCTCAGCAAACCATGCGGCGGGTACACCAATGGCTTGTAGTCAGAACTGGCATCCAGAAGGGCCCGTCCAGCACACGGGTAACGCACCGCGGGAACGCCTGCCGCGAATCTGGCCTCACCCACTCCCAGACTTGCCTCTTAAACTGGCGTCTCGGTAGGGAAGGTCCCGGAAAGGTCAGGCAACGGAAGCTCGTGGGGCTTGAGGACGTCGAAGCACTGCACGACTTGGTCGGCGGGGTCGAACTTTCGGGAAATAAACTTGTCCGGAGCTTCTACAGCCGCTGGTTCGCCATCGACCCCACCGTCGGCGATCTGTTTCCCGCCGACATGTCGGCACAACGTGAGCACTTCCGGCAGGCACTGCAGTTCGTACTCTGGGAGATGGCGTCCTACCGCACCGAAGGCCTGGTCAACTTCCTCGCCCAGCTGGGCCGCGACCACCGCAAGTTCGGCGCTACCGACAGTCAGTACGACACCATGCGGCAAGCTCTGCTTGATACCACACGTGAGGTGCTGCAACCGATTTGGGACCAGCGGATGGAGGCCACCGCCACCGAGGTCTACACGGTGATGATCGAGGTGATGCGCAGCGCCGCCGCCTCGGACATCGGCCAGCCCTGGTGGGACGGAAAGGTCATCGAGTTTCACCGCACCTCAAGAGATCTCGCACTGATCAGGCTGAAGCTCAACGCACCCATGCCGTACCACTGTGGACAGTATGTTCATGTCCAGGTGCCGCAAAGTCCGCGGAATTGGCGTTACCTCAGTCTGGCGATTCCGCCCGATCCCGAGGGCTACATAGAGTTTCATGTCAGGGCGGTACCCGGTGGACTGGTCAGCGGCGACATCGTCAACAAGACCAAGGTGGGTGACACCTGGCGGATTTCGCCGCCACTCGGTGCGCTGTCGGTGAATCGCGACGGCGGAGACATTCTGATGGTCGCGGGCAGCACCGGTATCGCACCGCTGCGCTGCCTCATCATGGAGCTGTCCCAGTGGGCCGAAAACCCAAGGGTTCATCTGTTTTATGGGGCACGGTACCCGCAGGAACTCTATGACCTGTGGACGCTATGGCATATCGCTTCCACGAATCCGTGGCTCTCGGTCACGCCGGTCACGGAGTACCCCCGGAACCCGGACTGGGCCACCGAGTACCACGATCCGACCCCGCCTCGAGGCCTCCACGTCCGCCAGACGGGATTGCTCTCGGAGGTGGTGACGGCGTACGGCGGCTGGGGCGACCGGCAGATCCTGATCGGCGGCTCGGCATCGATGATCCAGGCAACCAAGGAAGCGCTGGTATCCAGGGGCGCGGACGCCTCCAGAATCCAGCACGACCCGCTTTAGCGCTGCTGCCGGGGCTGCCAGACCACCACGGCCGTACTCTTGGGGATGACGGCGACCTCGCGGCCCGCGGTGGCGGCGCGCAGCTGGGCTACCTCAGCCGTCAGCTCGGCGAGCTTGGCCTGCAGCGCCTCCACCTGATTGGTCAGCTCGATAACACGTTTGATACCAGCGAGATTGACGCCTTCATCCTGCGAGAGCCGCTGCACTTCGCGCAAGAGATCGACGTCGCGTTGGGAGTAACGGCGTCCCCCACCTGTGGTGCGTTCCGGGCTGACCAGCCCGAGCCGGTCGTACGTGCGCAGCGTCTGCGCGTGCATACCGGCCAGCTCGGCAGCCACGGAGATCAGAAAAGTGCGGGCGCCCCGCTCGGGCTGACGACGACGGGAGGCGCCTCCGTCACCCTGCGAGGATGTCATCGTGCACCTGCCCAGCCGGCCCGCGGGTCGAACCCACTTGCCTTCTCGGCCACCTGATAACGCTGCAATGCCTCCAGCGCACTGTCTTCGAGCTTGGACGGCACCGCGACCTTGACGGTGACCAACAAGTCGCCGTTGCCGCCGGCACGCTTCGGGATACCGCGTCCTCGCACCCGCAGGATGCGCCCGTCCGAGGTACCAGCGGGCACCTTCACGCCAACGCGGCCTTCCAGAGTCGGTACGGAAATCGTGGCACCCAAAGCCAGTTCAGTAAAGCTCACCGGCACGGTAAGAGTCAGATCGTCGCCATCACGGCTGAAGACCTTGTCCGGCCGCACGTGCACGGTGACATACAGGTCACCGGACGGTGCGCCGCGCAGCCCTGCCTCACCCTGGCCAGCCAGCCGAATACGTTGTCCGTCATCGACTCCGGGCGGGATCCGCACGGTGATGGTGCGCGTCCGGGTGGTGACTCCGGTGCCCTGGCAGTCTGTGCAGGGGTTCTCGATGATCGAACCCGTTCCGCGGCAATCCGCGCACGGCTCGGAGAACCCGAATGCGCCCTGGTTGCGATTGATGACACCGCTGCCGTTGCACGAGCCGCAGACCTTCGGGCTGGTGCCCGGACGGGCACCGCTGCCGTGGCAGGTGGTGCACGGTGCGGGGCTGGTGAGCCGCAGCGGAACCGATACGCCCTTGCACGCCTCTACGAAGTCGAGTTGAGTCTCGGTTTCCAAGTCGTTTCCGCGGCGCGGCCGACTGGCGCGCGGTTGAGCGCGCTGCCCGAACAGACCACCGAACAGGTCGCCGATTCCACCCCCGCCGGAGGTGTCGGCATTGCCGAACAGATCGTTCAGATTGAACTCGGCGCTGTTGCTCCCGCCGCTGAACCCGCCGCCACCGAACCCGTTGTCGCCGAAGCGCCGTCCGAATCCGCCACCGGCGAAGAGCCGACGCGTCTCGTCGTATTCCTTGCGCTTGGCTGGGTCCGACAGCACATCTTTGGCTTCACTGACGGCCTTGTATCGGTCCTCGGCAGCTTGGTTACCCGGGTTTCGGTCCGGGTGATTTTCGGCCAACAGCTTGCGTGCGGCCTTCTTGATTTCGTCTTGGGTCGCGGTAGAGGAGACGCCGAGCTCCTTGTAGAAGTCTTTCTCGACCCATTCACGTTGCGTCACCCGACATCACCTCCTTCGCGTCCATCGGGTCTTACTCTGCAGTTCTTACTCTGATTCTGTCTCTGATTTTGTTTCGGCATCCCCGGTTCCGGGTTCCTGCTGAGCCGTGTCGCCATCGGTGACCACGACCATCGCGGTGCGCAGCACGCGGTCCCCCAACTTGTAGCCCTTGCGCAGCACCGCGGCCAGTACCGGATGGCCGTCCTGGCCATCGTGCTGAACCGCCTCGTGCAGAGAGGGATCGAAGTCATCGCCCTCGGCTCCGAACGTCGCCAGCCCCAGCCCTTCCAGCGCCGCGGTCAGCTTGTCCGAAACACTGCGCAGCGGGCCAGACTCCAGGTCGCCGTGCTCTCGCGCGCGGTCGAGGTCATCCAGCACACCCAGCAGTTGGGTCACCACGGACGCCTTGGCCGAGTCGATCACGGCCTGTCGGTCCCGTTCCACCCGCTTGCGGTAGTTGGCGAAATCGGCATGCGCACGCTGCAGGTCGGCCGTCAGTTCGGCCACCTTGACATCCGCATCCGAGCCGCCCTCCGAGGCCGCGGCCGCAGGGCCGGATGTCGCCGACCCTGCGGCTCCGGATGCCGAAGCACCCGGTTCCGCTGTGGCAGCCTTCGATTCAGCTGCCTTCGCCTCTTCGCGAACCGCGCCGGTGTTGGGATCGATCCGGCGCTTGTCGGTGACGGTCACCGGTTCGCGTTCTTCTTCCCGATCTTGCCCACCGGTCGATGTCACTTGCTGTCCTTCTCCTCGTCAACAACCTCGGCATCAACGACATCGCTGTCGGCGGAGCCGGCCCCACCTTCAGCGCCGTCGGCCTGAGCCTTGGCAGCAGCAGCCTCGTAGATGGCCTGTCCGAGCGCCTGCGACTGCTCACCCAGCTTCTCCATGGCTGCCTTGATCGCACCGATATCAGTGCCTTCCAGTGCCTTCTTGGCCTCGCTGATGGCCTCGTCGACCTTGGACAGGGTCTCGTCGGAGACCACCTTTTCGCTGCCCTCAGCAGGCTCGCGCTGTTCCTTGACGAACTTCTCCGTCTGGTAGACCAGCGACTCGGCCTGGTTACGGACATCGGCCTCTTCGCGGCGCTTCTTGTCCTCGTCGGCGTGCGCCTCGGCGTCCTTGATCATCCGGTCGATCTCTTCCTTGGACAGGCCGGAGCCTTCCTGGATCTTGATCGTGTTCTCCTTGCCGGTGCCCTTGTCCTTCGCGGTCACGTGCACGATGCCGTTCGCATCGATGTCGAAGGTGACCTCGATCTGCGGCACACCGCGCGGGGCCGGCGGAATTCCGGTCAGCTCGAAGGAGCCCAGGAGCTTGTTGTGCGAAGCGATTTCGCGCTCACCCTGATACACCTGGATCTGCACCGACGGCTGGTTGTCGTCCGCGGTGGTGAACGTCTCAGACCGCTTGGTGGGGATGGTGGTGTTGCGCTCGATGAGCTTGGTCATCACGCCACCCTTGGTCTCGATACCGAGAGACAGCGGGGTGACATCAAGCAGCAGAACGTCTTTCACCTCGCCCTTGAGCACACCGGCCTGCAGCGCGGCACCCACGGCGACGACCTCATCCGGGTTGACGCCCTTGTTGGGCTCCTTGCCGCCGGTCAGCTCCTTGACCAGATCGGTAACCGCCGGCATACGGGTGGAACCACCCACCAGCACCACGTGGTCGATATCGGACACGGAGACACCGGCATCCTTGATCACCGACTGGAACGGCTTGCGGGTGCGGTCCAGCAGATCCTGAGTGATCTTCTGGAACTCGGCACGCGTCAGCTGCTCGTCGAGGAACAGCGGATTCTTGTCGGCGTCAACTGTGATGTACGGCAGGTTGATCGAAGTGCTCTGCGAGCTGGAGAGCTCGATCTTGGCCTTCTCGGCAGCCTCACGCAGGCGCTGCATCGCCATCTTGTCCTTGGTCAGGTCGATGCCGGCGCTGGCCTTGAACTTGTCGACGAGCCACGTCACGATGCGCTCGTCCCAGTCGTCACCACCGAGGTGGTTGTCGCCCGAGGTCGCACGGACCTCGACGACACCGTCGCCGATTTCCAGCAGCGACACGTCGAAGGTGCCACCACCGAGGTCGAAGACCAGGATCGTCTGTTCCTTCTCGCCCTTGTCCAGGCCGTAGGCCAAAGCGGCCGCGGTCGGCTCGTTGACGATCCGCAGCACGTTCAGACCGGCGATCTGGCCGGCTTCCTTGGTCGCCTGACGCTGAGCGTCATTGAAGTACGCCGGCACGGTGATGACGGCATCGGTGATGTCCTCACCCAAGTAGGCCTCGGCGTCGCGCTTCAGCTTCTGCAGCGTGCGGGCGCTGATCTCCTGGGGGGTGTAGTTCTTTCCGTCGATTTCGACGGTCCAATCGGTGCCCATGTGACGCTTGACCGACCGAATGGTCCGGTCGACGTTGGTCACCGCCTGGTTCTTAGCGGGCTGACCCACCAGCACCTCGCCATTGCGCGCGAACGCAACGACCGACGGGGTGGTGCGAGAGCCTTCTGAGTTCGCGACAACTACCGGGTCGCCGCCTTCGAGGACGGCGACAACGGAGTTGGTGGTCCCGAGGTCGATTCCGACCGCACGAGCCATAGTTCATTCCTCCTGTTGGTTACCTCATTGCCTTCAGTGAGATCCGCTCAAGTTTGCCTCGTCCAGATCTTTTCGTCAAGCCATAGTTGAGTCAATGTGACTCAAGTTCGACATACTGCTCAACGGCCCGCCGTCGATATTTGTTCCCGAGCAGTCGAACCCGGTTCCATCAGGGGTTTTGGCTATCCCTGCGGTGGCGGGAAGCAGTCTTTCCACTCACCGTTCTCGATCAACAACGGGACGTGGTTGTTCTGCGTCTGCGGCGGGTATTGGTCGAATGCCGTCGTCATGGTCACATCCGCGGTCGCGGTATCCCCCATCACCTTGATGTTCTCTACCTTCCAGTCCTGGACAACGGTGATCTCGGCAAGCATCTTGCGCTGACCTGCGTCAAAGGCCGCCTCGTCCTGCCGCCCCCAGGCCGCCGCCAATTCCTGCGCCGTCTGGCTCGACATCTTCGGGTGCATTTCTTGCAGCCGCGACGCCAGCTGCTTGACCGCCGCCGGATCGTTGAGAGGTTCCGGCTTCTTGAGCGACGACATCGGCTGTACCGCCTTCATCATCGCCGCGCGTGTGGCCTCCTTGTACTGCGCGCAACTGACATCGACGAGCGCGTCGATGTCGTAGTTTTCGTTGGCCTGCCGCTCCCGCTCGAACAACGCACGGATGGCAGCCTCGTCGGTCGCCGGGGTACGAACCGGTTTGGCCGGGGTCGTCGATTGCGGGACGCTCGAGGAACTGGTACCCGCCGATGTCGACGACCCGTCGGTCGAGATGCGGCGCATGGGCTGCTCGTCCTGACACCCCACAAGCACGGCGGCCGCCGCCAGCGCCAACACCGGCGCCATTCCAGACTTGATCCGAATCCTGGCCATCATCGTCGTCCCCCCTCGTGGTCGGCTGGTGCTGCTCAGGTTACCGGCGCGCGAGCACCGTCCCTCCGTTCACCTCCTCATGAGCGAGCTGCGCCGAGACAATCACTCCACCACTTTGCGGTCTACCCGACACGCACGGGCGCAGACTGAGTCCATGCACACCACCGTCGACGAGATCTCAGACGGTATTTTCCGGTTCTCGACCTGGATCCCATCACCGAGCACGGCTGCACGTTCATCAGTTTGTACTCACCGGTGAGCAACCATTTCTCTTTCACACCGGACAGAACTTCTTGTATCCCAAGGTTTCTCAGGCAATCTCACGTGCAATACCGCTGGATTCGATGTGCCGGATATCCTTCGGACACCGGCTGCGGTTTCTTGCCACTCCACACATCCCTCATAACTGGGAGACAGGGCTGCGGTTCGACGAAACCACCGCAACGCTGCTGTGCGGTGACCTGTTCACCCATACCGGACAGGTTCCGGCACTCACCGAATCAGTTTGTGTGGCACCGGCATTGGCAGCCGAGGTGCTCTTTCACGCCGCCGGCCCGACCACCACCCTGGCACTCACACTCGAACAGCTCGCCGCCCTCGGACCAGCCACGCTCGCCATCATGCGCGGTTCGTCCTCGGAGGTGACGGAGCCGGGCAGCTTTGCTTACTTCGGGACGGTGACACCGAACTCGCGAACCGCGATGATTCAGCGGCCTTTACGAACGGCATATGAACTCGCCGCCGCTACGGCAACGATCAGCGCGATGCCGCCGGTCAGCGGCCAGACTCCGGTGGCATCCACCACTCCGACCAGCCAGGCCTGCACCGTGCCGGCGGCGTTGATCACCGGATCGTCGGCACTGCCGTCTCCGAAGTTCAGCCGGATCTCGTAGTAGCCGTAATAGGCGACGTACAGACCGGTCAGCAGCACGATCACCCCGGCGATGCGGCCCACATAGGGCAGTACCTTGCGCATGGTGGCCTGTACCGAATTACCCAGCAACGCGACCGCTAACGCCGCCACACCGACGGTCACCGCCATGCCCGCGCCATAGGCGATGAAGGCCAGCACGCCCGAGACGATCGATCCCTGTTTGAAGGTAGTGCTGATGACCGCCAGGAACGGTCCGACAGTGCAGGACAATGACGCCACCGCATAGGTCAGTCCGTAGCCGAACATCGACAGCAGCGATGCGGTCGGCGCTCCGCCAGAAACCCGGGGCAGCACCAGTGTGAGCTCACGTCCGCACAGTAGCCAGATCGATAGCGCCACAAGAACTACACCGATCACCACGGTCGCAAAGGGCATGTATCGGCCCGCTGAGGCGACCACCGGCGAGACGACAAGTCCGAAGACCCCGAACACCGTCAGGAAGCCACCGGCCATCGCCACGGTCGCGGTAGCGGCACGGGCAATCGCGGTCATCCTCGAAGCGGTGCCGTCGCTGCCTGCGATCACCAGCCCGAGATAACCAGGGAGGAAGGCGAACCCGCACGGATTGAGCGCCGCCACCAATCCGGCGCCCAGCGCGAATGTGAGTGCTGCGGTATCAATCACGTCGATACAGCGGTATCAGTGCAACTGCCCGATCTTCTTGTCGAGCTCCGGCCCCGAAAGGGGACTCTTGACCACCTCGGCCTTTCCTTCCGCTCCAAGGAAGGCGAAGGCTGGCTGGTGAGTGACGTCGTACAGGGCCCATACCTTGGCGTCGGTGTCGGCAAGCTGGATGAAGGTCAGGCCGTATTTGGTCACGAAGTCGCGCATCGCGGGCACCTGGTCCTGCGCGGCCACGCCCACGAAGGTGACATCAGAATGCGCAGTGGCCGCTTTCTGCAGATCGGGCGCCTCCTTCTGGCAAGTCGGGCACCACGGCGCCCAGAACCACAGCACCGCCTTCTTTCCCGCAAGGCTGCTGCCTGCGAAATCGGCCCCGTCGATGGTCTGCGCGGTGAAGTTCAGCAATCGCGACGACGGGGCCGACGAGGTCTCACCCTTCTCGGTTCCGGAACAACCGGATAGCCCCACACTCAGTGCCAGAGCCAGTACCGCCATGATCGAAACCGTAACGCGTGATATCACTTTCCCTCGTTTCGCCGCATACCCATCAACTCACGCACATTTGTGTCCATTCACCGTAACCATCTACACAAGTCAGCTGTGCCCCGGCATGCGGCCTTACGTACGCTGGCGGTCATGGACTTCCGGGTATTCGTTGAACCGCAGCAAGGCGCCACCTACTCAGATCAGTTGCGGGTGGCACAAGCAGCCGAGGAACTGGGGTTCTCCGCGTTCTTCCGGTCCGATCACTACCTGGCGATGGGAGGAGCCGACGGACTGCCCGGACCCACCGACGCATGGGTGACCCTCGGCGCGATTGCCCGGGAGACCACCGCCATCCGTTTGGGCACCCTCGTCACTTCCGCCACCTTTCGCCATCCGGGCCCACTGGCCGTCACTGTCGCCCAAGTTGACGAAATGAGCAGCGGTAGAGTGGATTTCGGGCTGGGTGCGGGATGGTTCAGCGAGGAACACGAAGCCTATGCGATTCCCTTTCCGTCCCTCGGTGAACGTTTCGACCGTCTCGAAGAACAGCTGGAAATCCTCACCGGCTTGTGGACCACTCCAACCGGCGACACCTACTCTTATGCGGGCAAGCACTACACAGTGACCGACTCGCCCGCGCTGCCTAAACCCGTGCAGGAACCGCACCCACCCATTGTCATCGGCGGTCTGGGCGTCAAGCGCACGCCGGCGCTGGCAGCCCGCTTCGCCACCGAGTTCAACCTGCCTTTCCAGCCGGTCGACGTCATCACCGACCAATACGCGCGCGTGGCGCACGCGGTGGAGGCCGCCGGGCGGCCCGCGGATTCGATGACCTACTCGGCGGCGTTCGCGTTGTGCATCGGTGATACGGACGCCGACATCGCCCGTCGCGCGGCGAACATCGGCCGCGAGGTGGAAGAGATCACCGAAAATAGCCCGCTTGCAGGCACTCCCGACGCGGTGGCAGAGAAGCTGAGCATCTACGTCGACGCCGGTGTCCAACGTGTATACGTCCAGTTACTCGATATACGCGACCTGGATCACCTGGAGTTCTTCGCCTCCACCGTGATACCGCAATTCAGCTGACGTTCTTCGGTTAGGCTCCTGCCCTGATGAGCCAGACACCCAAACCGCCCGAGGACGAGAGCTACTTCTCGGAGATGATCGAGGAGAGCGAGAAGCCGGCTCCCTGGTATCGCACGGGGCCGGCCATCGTGGGCACCATCGCCGCCATCATCGCCATCGTCGCGGTGCTCATGACCATCGTGCTGTCTACGGACAAGCGCGTCGTCCGCGACAACACCCCGCTGACGTCGACGCCCTCGGTGTCAAGCACCGCCCCCACGGTCCAACTGACCAGCCCCTCGGAGTCTTCGACGGCCGTCCCGACCGCTACCGAAGCACCCTCGGAGCCGGCGGCACCCGTCCAGACCTCCGAGCCGACGTACTACGAGACACCGACCTCGACGATCTATCGCTACCCGATACCTGCCATTCCGTCTCCTCCACCCATCCCACCGATCCCCGCGATACCCCAAATCCCGCAGATTCCGCAGATCCCGCAAATCCCCGGGCTTTAAGAAAGTTGGGTTACGCTCCGCACCATGTCCTACCCGGAGCCGCCAGAAGACCCGACAATGTTCAATCAGCAGTACCACGACCAGGAGCCCGACCAGCCCAATCCTTGGTACAAGCAGCCTGCGGTGCTCATCGCGCTGGCCGGAGCGGGCGTGGCCGTGGTCGCCGTGATCGCCGCTCTGATAATCACCCGCAGCGATGACAAACCCGCCCCGGCGGGCAACACCTCATCGGTTTCCTCGACAACGAGTTCAACGCCGGCGGATTCCGGCGGCGGAGGCCATGAGGGCCACGGCGGTCACAGTGGCGGCGGCAATACGACGGTCACCGAAACCCAAACCGTCCCGGAGTCGCCCACCAGTCAGGACACCACCACGACTGAGCCGACGACAACCACCACAACGACAACCGAGCCGACGACAACCACGACTCAGCCGACCACCACGACAACCCAGCCGACCACGAGCACCCGCCCGTCGGTGGTCGTCCCGATTCCCGGCGGCGGCAACATCCAGGTACCCGTTGGGGGTCAGTGAGCCATTCGCATCCCAGGCGGCCCAGACAGACCGTGGTGAGTCTGCGCTGGGCTGCTGCTGGGGGTGTTTTCCTTCCAGAGGTGACCTGCCGCGCATAACGCGATCACGAAGGACAGCACTCCGATCGGGATGGCCCACATACGGCGGGTATCGAGCTTGGCGGCACACTGGTCGTGATAGTTCGTCGACTGGTTCTGTGCGGAACTGATCTTGTCCAGCTCGGCGGTCCGGGACAGTCGTGGGCCCACGGGCATACCGCACGTCACGGTCTGCGCCGTCTCGCCAGTGCCCACCTGAATCGAGACCGGGGTAAGCAGAACGGCCATCGCGATGATTGTCGCGATTCCACATACGCCTGAAAGGACTCCGCGTCCGTGCATACCTGGGACGCTACGCCGTCAAGGGCACGCAATGGTGGTGATTCGGCATCTGCGCCGGCACAAATCGAACGCAGATTTCAGCAGGCGGTGCTCTTGGCGGTTCGGCAAATTGGCGCTGCCAGATCCCGCAGGACCTGATGGTCGTCCGCCTCCACCCACGACGCCCCGGCCGCGCCGGTGATGGCGTTTGTCACGGTCAGTTCGGCCACCGTCCCGGTACCCGGCGGCTGCACCACATACAGGTGGTACTGAGGTTGCTTACCACCCTGCGCCGGCAGTGTCACGGTAGCCGCATGTCCGTTGGTTAGCTCGGTGACGCTGACCTGAGCGCCAATGGCATTGAAACAGTGGTCCAATCGCCCACGCAACGACCGGTACACCGTCGACGCGTACTGATCGGTCACAGCGGCCTCCCCGGGCCAATGCGCGACCACTTCGACCGCCGTCCATCCGGATTCGTCGGAACTGACCGTCGCGGAAGCCGATTCGGGTGATTGCGGCAGGCTCTCACCCAACGAGAAGCAGAGATTGGCCGACCAGAATGCCGGGCGATCAACGGGAGCCGCACCGCGCGACAATGGAGCCCAGTGCGAGGCGCGGTCCAAGGGGATGTCTCGGGGGTTGATCCAGACCGAGTCGGGCAACGACTTCGGTTCGGCCGCAGCCGGAACCGCGGCGCCCAGACCGGCGATCACCACCAACGCTGAAATCGTCCGCAGCCACCCGCGCATCGTCACAGGAAATCCCTCGCTAGCAGGAACCCTTGCACAACGGCTGGGCCAGGGCGCGCAGCACCGTTGCGTCGTCGACCGGCTTCCACGGCGACGGCTCACGACCGGTGCGAGGCACGGTGACCGCCAACTCCGAGACGGTGCCCGACTCCGGGGGAACCACGTTGTAGATGTGCACCTCACTGGTGGGGTTGTCACGTTCCTTGCCGACCAATAGCGTCGCCGCGAAGCCGTACCAGGAGGGTGCGGGACGCAGGTCGACGCTGATCACGTCCCCGACTCCCGGGCAGTAGTTGAGCTGAGAACGGATGCCGCTTTGGAATGCCGAGGCCCCTTCGGTGTTTCCTTCGGGCCACTGTCCCGCGGCCTGCACCACGGACGCCGCGATGCCCGAGGCGGCTTGGGTGGCGATCGCCGAGGCAGGTGGCAGCACATCCGCCGAGGGGCTGCCACAGAGCCTCATGCTGAGGAAGGCCGCCCTTCCGGTCGCGGTGGGGCTCACCGCTGACCAGTGGTAATCGCTGTTCATCGGAATCTCGGCGGGGCTGATCCATACGCCAGCCGGGACGGGCTTGGACGCTGGACCCGCCGGGCTGGGGGTGGGCTCGGCCGCGGCCGTCGCCGTGCTGAATCCAGCCACAAGGGCAAGGGTCGCGACGAACAGGCGCATCATCATGTGCTCAGTATGCCGGGCGGTCGTGCGCGGACAATTGGGTGAGTATGCCTTCCGCGCTACGGACCGCCGCTAGACACAGCCGACTGGTGAACGGATCGTTGAGCGGGTGTTCGGCCCGCGCCCGCCAGCGTCCCACCGCATCGAGGGCCGCACGCCGCGGATCGGAGCGCGTCTCGTCCAGGCCTAAACGCGCGGCGGCGTCGGTGCCGAAGGAACCCAGCAGCCTGCGGATGAGCATCGTCTCGTGTTCGGTGAGCGTGGTGCTGCGCGAGGACAGTTCCGCCAGCAGCCGCAGTTCGTCGAATGCGTGCGTATCGGCGAGCAGCGGGTCGATATCGTCGATGACTCGGCGCCCGCCGTGTACCGGATAGGTCGTCAGTACCCGCCGGGCCGACAGCAGAGCGGTATGCGATTTGAGGATGCCCGCGCGTTGTCCGAATTGGTTGGCGATGATGTTGTGCAGTTCCACCAGCCCGCTGCGCTCCAGCAGCTCCTCGGCCAGCCCGGTGGCATCGGTGACACCGACCCTCATGACGGCCACTGAGATGCGGATGCCAAACATCCCGAATCGGTGCAGCAGCGCGGCCCGGGTCTGTGCGTCGACAGGCAGTGAATCATCTTCACGCACAAACCGGTCCACCGATAGCAGCGCCTTGGCCAGCACCTGCGGGTCCAATTCGGCAAGTCTCTGCAGCGCGACAAATTCCGCCTGCCGCAAGGTACGCGCGGTCAGCGCCAGCAGGCCGGCGACGGGGACGACGGCTTGGCAGATGCCCGTGCGCTCCATCTCGCCGGCGAACCTGGCCGCCACCTCGCGTGCGGACAACATCGCGTCAAGCCTGCCGACGCCGATCTCATCGGCACGCGACACCACACCGACCACTCCGACAGCTCCCCCGCGCTCCCCACCGACTAGCTTGCCGATCTGGGTGAGCAGCCCGATATCGGCGGCGTTGAGGCTGCGCAACAGAAATATCACCGCATCAACCCGGGGCACACCATCTTCCGGCACCAACAGCGCCAAGCTGCGTTCGGAGACGTCGGTGGACAACGACGAGGTCCCTGGGGTGTCGATGAGTGTGATCTCATTCAATTCCGGTGCGGGCCAATTGACGTCGAGGTCGGCTACCGATGCCGGGTCCAGCCGGTCGAGCTCGAAGGAAAGCCCTCCCTCGCGACGGATGGGGATGTCCTGGCGCACACCGCTGAACAGATTGGCCGTGACCCGTGGGGCGGCGCCGTGCCGGAACCACGCCACGATCCGGGTGGCTTCGGTGGCATCCGTAGGCGCGATGTCCTCTCCGACAAGCGCATTGACCAAAGTGGATTTGCCTGCGTTAAGAGTGCCGGCGATAGCCACCCGGATAGGCTCGTCGAGCCTGGCGGCGATACGCCGCAATTCGTCGTGCGGCTCCGCGACGCGCAGATACCGCGAATCGTTCTGATAGGCGCGCATGGCGTCACTGATGATGACGCGGGCCTGTACGACGCTGCTCATACGTCCCTTGTCGCTCTTCGCCCAACCTGCTCATCGGCGGGCTGCAGCCCTTCAACGTGGCTATTTACCTGGCGAAGGATGTGCAACTGACGCTCTACCTCATTGGTGCGCGCATCCCGGTCCTCAGCTTCCAGCCGCGCCGACGCGATCGCAGCCTGCAACGACTCGTTGAGCGATCGGGTGGTCTGGTTGGCGATCTCGCGGAAATGATCGCGCAGTTGCCGCTGCACCAGCCGGAGCCGGTCACGTGATTCCTTGAGCACCACGAAGGACACGTCATCAAGGAACCTGCGCACGTTGGTCTTGGCCTCGCCCCGGATGCGCAGCATCCGATTCTCCATGTCCTCGTTGTAGGTCTTCTTGCCCAGCATCGCGCCTGCGCCCAGCGAGATCAGATTGAACATGCCGAGCCCGGCGACGGAGGTCAGCATGCCGAACATGATGACGCCACCATACGATCCACGCAGCCCGGTGATTGCCTTGTGCCCCAACTTGATCTGTTTGGCTTCCAACTTCGACAGCGACTTCAGATCGCTCAGGTCGGCGCCCATCTCACTGGCCCGCAGGCGCGGCATCTTGATCGATTCCAAGCCGTCGATCGCGAAGGTCTCAGCCACCTGCGCGGCCAGGTGCATCGCCCGTTGGTGTGCCCACACGAAGTTGTTTCCCACCGAGTTGGCCACGGCCTGCTCAAGTTTGGCTCCAACCTCGGCCCAGTTCTTGGTGGGGTCGGTACGATCGATGACCTCTTCGGTGCGCTGCAGGATGCGCCGGAATCGCGATTGCAGATCATGCTCCACATCGGTGGAGACGTCGGTGATGCCGTCGCCAAGGACCTGCTGCCATAGCGCGGTATGGGCGAGCGCTTCCTCGGCTTCACGCTTGCGCCGCTCTAGATCCGAGGTCAGCTCGTCACGGCTCTGCGGATCCTGCAAGGCACTGAGCTCGGCTTCCAGGGTGAGCGTGAGGTGCTCTGACGCAGAACCAATCTCGGCGATCGCTTGCTGTCGTGTACTGGCCTGCTGGTCGGCGATGGCATTGCTCAGAAAGGTCACCAGCGCGGGGAAATTCGATTCGGTGTTGAGTTCCTTGTCATTGAGCTGCAACGCATGCGAACGCAAAGCCGACGAGACCGCGATAGCGGGGACAGCAATTTTGGCGCGCTGCAGGTGAGCGGAGTTGGCCGCAACCACCGCACGCCAATGCGGATATAGATCGGTTTTGGTGTTGACGATCGCCGCGACGGGACATAGGTCTAGCGCCTGCTGGATGAATACCAGTTCTGGCTCAGTGAATTCGGAGCTGAGATCGCTGACCATAAGCATGACGTCAGCATCGGGAAGCAAGCCCAGCGTGCTGGACAAGTGTGGTTGCCCGAAACCGCCAACCCCAGGCGTATCCACTAGACACAGACCGCTTTTGAGTATGGGGCTGGCCACTTTGACCTCCACCCTAAGGACCTCGCGCCCCTGCGCCTGTGGTGCCCGTTTGAGATCCTTGCCGATATCGGCCACGGGAATCGGGATGATCTCGGGCTCACCGGCAAGCCCGCCACCGTCGTACTGTTCGGCCGGCGCCACCACCAGAGCCGCCGACGGCTGCTCACCGTAGCCGATAACGGTTGTCACCGAGGTGGTTTCGTCATCGCCCACCCGAGCGACCGGCATGTTTAGTAGCGAGTTCACCAGTTGACTCTTGCCTTGCTTGAGCTGACCGGCCACCACCACACGGAGCGGGCGGTCTACGAGAAGCTGGTCCGCTCGGTCCAAGCGGTCGATCAGATCGCCGCGGTCGTTTTCGCCCGCGATCTTGCGCACATGCCCAAGCAGCTCGTTGATGAGCGCAAGCTGCTGCTGACCATCCTGTGCGGTGTCAGACAAGGTCCCATAACCCTTCTCGCTCGACGTTCCTCATACTGTGCCATTTCCGTTGACCAGCACGGTCGGGTTAGCGGCCCATGCGGATGCCCCGCACCGTTTTCTGGTGCGGGGCATCCATCCAGGTGTTAGTGGTGCTCGGCACCCGGCAGAGTGGTGTGAGCGGTCTCCGATGCGTGGCCCTGGGCATGTCCCTGAGCTTCGAAGCCGGTACCGGCCGCACCATGCGAGCCCATCGAAGAACCAAACGACTCGTTCATCGATGAGCTGTGCGAGGCATTGATCGAGCTGTTCATCGACTCGTTGATGGCACTGGTGTGGGCGCCACCGCCGACAGCCGTGCTGCCGCCAACAGAACCCGAACCACCCAGGGCATCGTTGATGGCACTGGTGTGAGCACCACCGCCGACAGCCGTGCTCCCGCCAACAGAACCCGAACCACCCAACGACTCACTAATGCCACCACCAACATGAGAACCAACACCCACACCGGTATTCACACCCCCACCAACACCGGTATGAGCACCACCGCCGACAGCCGTGCTCCCACCAACAGAACCCGAACCACCCAACGACTCATTGATGGCACCGCCAACGTGAGAACCCCCACCAATGGCACCGCCAACATGAGAACCAACACCCACACCGGTATTCACACCCCCACCAACACCGGTATGAGCACCACCGCCGACAGCCGTACTGCCGCCAACAGAACCCGAACCACCCAACGACTCACTAATGCCACCACCAACATGAGAACCAACACCCACACCAGTGCTCACACCCCCACCAACACCGGTATGAGCACCACCGCCGACAGCCGTGCTCCCACCAACAGAACCCGAACCACCCAACGACTCACTAATGCCACCACCAACATGAGAACCAACACCCACACCAGTGCTCACACCCCCACCAACACCGGTATGAGCACCACCGCCGACAGCCGTGCTCCCGCCAACAGAACCCGAACCACCCAACGACTCATTGATGGCGCCGCCAACATGAGAACTACCACCAATGGCACCACTGACACCGGTGTTCAGCACTCCACCAACCGCGGCATTACCTGCCACCGCAGCATTACCTGCCACCGCAGCATTACCTGCCACCGCAGCATTGCCCGCCAACCCAGCGTTACCCGCCAACCCAGCGTTACCGGCCAACCCAGCATTGCCCGCCAACCCAGCATTGCCCGCCAACCCAGCATTGCCCGCCAAACCAGCGTTACCCGCCAAACCAGCATTGCCCGCCAACCCAGCATTGCCCGCCAACCCAGCGTTACCCGCCAACCCAGCGTTACCCGCCAACCCAGCATTGCCCGCCAACCCAGCATTGCCCGCCAACCCAGCGTTACCCGCCAACCCAGCATTGCCCGCCAACCCAGCGTTACCCGCCAACCCAGCGTTACCCGCCAACCCAGCGTTACCCGCCAACCCAGCATTGCCCGCCAACCCAGCGTTACCCGTCAAACCAGCATTGCCCGCCAAACCAGCGTTACCCGCCAAACCAGCGTTACCCGCCAAACCAGCGTTACCCGCCAAACCAGCATTGCCCGCCAAACCAGCGTTACCGCCCACCGCGGCCGAGCCGCCCGCGCTCGTCGAAGTACCGATATTCGCCTGGTTGTGTGAGCCAATCTCGGTGTTGGTGGTGTTCCCCGAGCCGATATTCGTCGAGCGGTCGGTGTTGAACGAATCGTTGATGTTGGTCGTGTTGCGCTGCGAGTGATCGTCGACAACGGTCACGCTCTTGTCGATGTCGGCCGAGCCATGGCCGCTGACGTTGGTGTAATCGCCACCAACACGAGTCTGACTCTGGTCCACACCGACATTGCTGCCGTGGTCAGCATTAATGATGTTGCTATCGCGCACATCGCCGTTGACGGCGGTCGAACCCTGGCCGGAAGCGATGGGACCGGAGTTGCTGCCGCCCACGGCCACGGCACCGTCGCCGATGGCGGTGGTATCACGATTACCGAACTGCAGATCACCGAAGCTCAGGTCCAGCAGCGGACCGCGGTTGAAGCTGTCAACGTTCCCACTGGGGCTCATCACCTGGTTGCCACTCGCGATCGGGTTGTGGCTCGCAAAGTCGGTGTCGTTGTGGCTCAGGAAGTCATTGTCCCGGGGGCTCAGCAACGACGGCGACAGGATGCTCGGTCCATCGGGTTGTGCGGCGTAGTAATTCTGCAGGTTGCCCGACAGATCGTGGATCGGGTTACCCGTGTTCACCCACTGCGACTGGTAGCCGTAGTTGGAAGCGACCGACTCGGCGACGACCGGCATCACCGCGCCGACCTGTGCGGCACTGACTGCCGACAGTCCAGCGTTGGCCAGCGCCGCCTCTGGGTCGGCAACGTAACTTGCGGCCTCAACGGGGTCGCGGAACAGGTTGAGGATGAAGTCGATGATGGACATTGGGGTCTCCTTCAGTAATTCGGAGTCAACCGGGTTTGTTCGGTCGAACTGAATACAAACCTACGAACCTGCAAGGGCACTGAAAACGGGAAAACTTCCCCCTCTCCACGGACCCCCCACGGGGGTCTGCCGCCCACCCAATTAGGGGATTAGGGGATGCCTAGGGGCAGGGCGCGACGGCCGCCGGTCGCCGCGGTATCGCCATTTCTCCACCACCGAAATAGGGCAGGGTCCATCACCCCGAACAGGCAAGGCGGTTTACCTACTATCCAACTTAGTAATTACCTACTATCTTCCTTAGTAGACACTTACTAAGTTGGGTAGTAGATCGAAAGAGGGAAACTGTGCGGCGAAGCGAGAACGGCAAGCGCGATATCTGGATTGCCGGGATCTTGGGCGTGGTGATCGTCGCGCTGGCCACCTACCTGCTCGTCGATCACCGCAGTCAAAGCACCGCATCGACCGACTCGCCCACGGTCACCGGCCACAGCAGCAGCCTGGCTCGGCTACGCCCTCTTGACCCGCTGGCACTCGGACCAGTCGATGCGCCGGTCGTGCTGATCATCTATTCGGACTACCGCTGCCCTTTCTGCGCCAAGTTCAGCCGGGACACCGAACCACAACTCATCGAGCGCTATGTCAACACCGGGAAGTTGCGGATCGAATGGCGTGACCTCCCCATCTTTGGCACCCAATCGGTGCAGGCAGCCAAGGCCGGTCGAGCAGCGGCTGAACAAGGCAGGTTCTGGGAATTCAACCGGGCTGTGTATCGGCATGCACCGGATCGCGGTCACGCCGAGCTGACCGACAAGATCCTCCTTGATCGGGCTCGTGAAGCTGAAGTCCCGGACCTGGCTCGCTTCCAGACAGCAGTCGAGAGCGACCGGTTACTGCCTGCCGTGCAACAAGATATTCAAGAAGCAGTGGCGATCGGGGCGGCATCGACGCCGGTGTTCCTGATCAACGACCAACCCGTGGTCGGCGCGCAGCCATTGGACGTCTTCATATCGGTCATCGAGCAGGCTCAGCGGTGATCGATGTCGGAGTTCTCGGCGCCCTGCTCGGTGGGGTTCTGACATTGGTCAGCCCCTGCTCGGCGCTGCTCCTACCGTCGTTCTTCGCATACTCCTTCGACCGCACTGGACTCCTCCTCCGCAGCACCGGGCTGTTCTATCTGGGCATGCTGACAGTGCTGGCGCCGCTGGGAGCGGGCGTCGGCGCGATCGGGGCACTGCTTACCGAATACCGATCACAGGTGACAACAACGGGAGGCCTGCTGATGACGACGCTCGGTGTAGCGATCATCGCCGGGATCGGCTTCCGCGTCGGCCCGGCAGCACGTCTGTCCGCGCGTCTCGACCTGTCGTCGGGTTTGTCGGTTCTACTGCTCGGCACCGTATATGCGCTCGCGGGATTCTGCTCCGGGCCAATACTCGGGAGCGTGTTGACGGTGGCCGCTATCGGCTCCAGCCCGATCTATGGCGCCCTGCTGATGTCGTTGTACTCGCTGGGAATGGCAGCGCCCCTGTTCGTTCTCGCATTCGCCTGGGGGAAGTTGGGACTGTCTCAGCGACGCTGGATCCGGGGACGGGAGCTCCGGATCGGAAGGTTCCGGACCCACTCCACCAACCTTGTTTCCGGCGGGATGTTCATCGCGATCGGAGTGTTTTTCCTTGCTACCGACGGGACGGCTGCGCTCGGCGGACTCACCGGCAGCGATACTCAGTACGACGTACAGGCGCGGTTGCAAAGCCTCACCGCCGGCCTGCCGAACGCGGCCGTAGCGCTCGGGATCGCCTGCGCCGCATTCGTTGTAGTCCTGATGCGTCTGCTGCGCGCCCGCATCACCGCAGCGGGCGACGCTCGGAAGCGAAGTGACAGCACAAGAGAGGACGCCGATGATCGTAGGTAGACAGAAGGAGGCAGCTCATGCGTGACATGTTCGGCCTTGGTGAGCGGGAGGCGACGATCATGGAGCTGTTGTGGTCCGCCGCCGAGCCCGTGACCGTCCGCGATGTCCTGGATCGGCTGGAGCGTCCACTCGCGTACACAACAGTCATGACGGTTCTCGACAACCTTCACAACAAAGGACACGTCACGCGCGAGAAAGTCGGGCGGGCATTCCAGTACCGGGCCGCCGAAACACGTGAAGCAGCGGCGGCGCGCATGGTTCGGGAAGTCTTGGCCGCCAGTGGCGATGCGGAGGGGGTGCTCTTGCACTTCGCCGGGGCTACCTCGCCCGAGGAATCCACGGTGCTGCGCAGGATTCTTCGCCGAGGCGGGCTGGCATGACCGTCGCCCTGGTGTTGATGGCAGGTGCCGCCCTCATCGGCGTCGCCGGGCCGGCGTGTCTGGGACCGACTGTGCGTCCTTCATTGCTACCCGCGGCTGCGCTGGCAACATGGCTCGGGGCTCTGCTGGCGTTCCTTGTACTCACCACGTTGTCCGCCACGTTGTTGCTCTTCCCGCATGTACTGGACACCAGCGGTGTCAGGACGCTGGTGGGCGGCTGCCTGAGCGGAACCGTCCCGCACTCATCCTTCGGAACCCTTGTTCAGCTTGGGATCTCACTGCTCCCCCTCACTATCCTGGCTCGGGTCGCGGTCGTGGCGATTCGGAGCCTGCGCTCCGCACGCCGTCGCCGTGCCCGTCACTTCTGGATGCTGCGGGCGGCGTCCTGTCGCTCCGGTGAAGTCCATTGGATCGACGATCCGCGGCCAATCGCCTATAGCCTCGGCGGCGCTCGCGGAGCAGTGGTGGCCACTCACGGAGTCCGCCACCTCGGCGAACGACAATGCGCCGCAGTCATCGAGCACGAGATGGCGCACATACGCGGCCGGCACCATGCGGCTGTGCTGTGTGCCGATATCGCCGCAGCGGCACTTCCGATGCTGCCATTGATGCGTCGTGCGCCGGCAATGGTGCGGCTGATGGTGGAGCTGGCGGCCGACGATGCGGCGGCGCGGGTTCACGGGCCACCCACTGTGCACGCCGCGCTTCTGGCAATGAGCCAATCAGCGGTGGCCGTGCCTGGCGTGCTGCACATGTCCAGCGAATCGGTGGCGGTGCGGCTCCTATGGCTGCGCACCCAGGGAGCCACGGGCCGCACACCGATGGGTCGAACCCGGCTGATGCTCGGCTTCGCCTTGCTCCCAACAACTCTCGCGGGCTCTGCGGTGGTCGCCCTATTCAGGGCGTACTGCACCTTGTGAGGCCTCGGCACGGAACATGCTCGCAGACCAATGAAGGAGCGCTCATCAATCCTCAGCACGCCGCACGCCTCCTCGGGTGGATGATTCCGACGGGCGCCCGTCTGGTTTTCGGGGTCATCTTCCTGTTGGAGGGAACTCAGAAGGTCTTCGGCTGGTGGAGCGGATCCCCCACCGGTTCCGGACACCCCGAACCATTCCTCAACTGGCCATATTGGTGGGCCGGTGTGTTCGAGCTGGTACTGGGCAGCCTGCTGACAGTGGGGCTGCGGACACGGCTGGCAGCAGTCCTCGCGGCGGGAATGATGGCCTACGCATACTTCTTCGAACACCTGCAGGTGCATTGGGAGCCCATGCAAAACGGAGGCGCCTTCGCAGCCACCTTCTGCTGGGGGCTCCTCCTCCTGGCGGTCACGGCCAACGACACCCGGCTGTCGCTCGACCGGGTGCTGGCACGCCGCGCCTAGCGGCGATCACGGCTAGAAGTGGTCGATTCCCGGGTCATGACCGATGCCGGGGTGATGCCCCAGATCCCCTTGATCGAAGAACGGATCATGCAGGCCGGGGTCCGCAGAACCGGTCACACCCGCATCGGCACCGAACTGTTGCGGCTCGAACCCACCGTCGGTGGACTGTGGCGGCGCCTGGAATTGGTCGATCGCCGCCACCGCGCTATCCGTCGGTGCGGTGGACTGATCGGGGACGGTGATCGCGTCCTGACGAGGGGACAGATCCGAAACGGCGTCGGTGGCCGCGTGCAGACCCGCGTCCAGACTTGGGTCGTGCGTCGGCGCGGTAAATGGTGAGTCGAATGCCGAAACCGCCGCGCCGCTTGCCCAGATGTTGTCGGCCGGGATCGTCGCGTGCGCCAGGCCGCTCGCCACGGGATGGGCTGCCAGCTGCGATATTGACGGCATCGACTCGCTGACCACCGGGATCAGCGCGGAAACATCCGACGGCTGGACACCGTCCAGGTGCGCGTCGGCAATGACCCGTTCGGGATTGGCCGCGTACTGGGCGGCCATATCCTGGTCACGGACCAGCGCCATGACGAAATCCAACAGGTTATTGCCCATATCTGCGATGGTAGAAGGCACTCGAAGCCCCTGCTACGGGGAGCGACCCGTTGCCCACCAACACCCCCTTGGGGGACGCGCGTTAGGGGATGTCATGTCATTAGGGGGTGTGACGTCCGTCATCCCCTACTGTTGGGCTGCGGGGTGAAACATCACGGCACCGTAGAACGAACGGATAGGTATGGCCAACGCACTGGGACTGTCGATCGGCGCCACTCAACTGGTTGCGACACCCGACGATCCACAGAGCCAACCCGTCGTGCGCAGCTCGATCCTCACCCTGCATGAGGACGGCCCGCCCGAGGTTGGTGTCCCGAGCCAACCGGGTTTGACCCTCACCGGATTTGTCGGCAGGGTCGGCGATCCGGTCGGCATCGTCGCCGCGGACGGGTCCGTTCATCGCGCCGAATGGGCGCTGACCGAGGCCATGCGGGTCCTGATCGCAGACGCCGTCTCTTCCGCGAATTTCACCGCACCACCCGTGCTCTCGGCATCGATCCCCGCGCACTGGAGCCCACAGACGGTCAGCACCTTGCGGGATGCGATCGACCGTGTGCCGGCCTTCGCTCCGGGCGGTCGGCAGCTGAAACTGATCCCGGACGCGCGCGCAGCCCTGGAGGCGCTGGCCGCGGGGCCGGGCACACCTGATCGTGGCGTCGTGGTGGTGTGCGATCTGGGAGGCTCGGGCAGCAGCATCACGCTCGCCGATGCGGCCCGCGGGTTCCAGCAGATCGGGCAGACCATCCGATTCGCCGACTTCTCCGGTCAGCAGATCGACCAGATGCTGTTGACCCAGGTGCTGACCGATCTGAACCAGGATCCCGAAGGCACCACATCGGTGGGCGCTCTGACCAGACTGCGTGATCAGTGCCGGCTGGCCAAGGAGAGACTCTCCGGCGACACCGCGACCTCGGTGCCGGTGCAACTGCCCGGAATCACCACGGATGTCCGGCTCACCCGCGCCGAGTTGGAGGGTCACCTACGCGGCCCATTGTCCAACCTGATCAACGCGATTCAGGACACGGTGGAGCGCAACGGGATTCATCCGGCAAATATCACCGCGGTGGCCTCGGTGGGCGGCGGGGCAAGCATTCCCCTAGTCACCCAACAACTTTCCGAGCGCATGCGAGTACCCGTTATCACCGCCCCGCAGCCGCAGCTGGCAGCTGCACGCGGAGTGGCCCTGCTCGCGACTCGGCCGGACCTGCCGCCACAAGACGCCACCGCGATGCGGCCGGTCGAGCAGCCCCCGGGCGATGCGACCATGATGCGCCCCGTGCCGACCGGCACCGGAACCTTCGCCGCCCCGGTGGCCGCAGCCGCCAACGAAGAGCCGGAATTGGCCTGGTCTCAAGATGATTCGGCGCCCGACTTGGCACCGCTGCAGGAGACTGGGTATCAGAGCGGATACACGGTCGACCTCGACGACGAGTATCAAGGGCCCACCGAGGCGACCACCGCCCGCCCCGAACTTCGGTTCAGCCACGGCCCGTACGCGGACGAAGATGACTACGACGACTATCCGCCGCTGCCCTGGTACCGCCGTCCGCTGGTGTGGTTCATCGCGGCGGCGGCCGTTGCAGGAATCGCTTTTACCGGAATGATGGTGTCGCTGACCAGCAGTGAATCACCGGCGCCCGCCACCACAACGCCAAGTGTCAATGTGGTGCCGAGCACGGGTGACGCGCCGGCCGAACCGCCCCCGTCACCGGAACCGCCGCCACCGCCGCAGACCCACACCGTCACGCAGTCGGTGCAACCACCTCCCCCGTCACCGGAACCACCTCCACCTCCACCCCCGACGACGACCACAACCACCACACCCCCCACGACAACCACCACCACGACAACCACAACAACCACAACAACGACTACGACGACTCCGCCGACCACAACAACAACCCAACCGACAACCACAACGACACAACCCACGTCCACGTCGCGCCCGGCGATCACCATCCCCGGGGTGCCCCCGATTCCGATCGGTCCGCGCAACTGAACACCCCGCGCGATAACGGGATGTCCGGGACATTCGACGGAATCGCCTCGGCGATAACGGCTATCACCGGGCCGCTATCCGCGGGCCATGCCGTGAAGGTGCTCGTCAACGGCACGGCAGGCAGCGGAAAAACCTTCGTGCTGAGCCGCATCCGCGAAGCGCTGGGCAGTGCCGGCACCCCCGCCGTCAACCATGTCCCCGAAGCGGCGCCCGGCCCAAACACCGGCCCATTCGTCATCGATGACGCCGACTCGCTGACTGATCGCCAGCTCGAAACCCTGCGCGCGGTCGTCGAGAACGATCCGGCGGCCATCATCGTGGTGGCCGCCGCACCTCGGCGCAATCCGGCCCTGCGCTCCCTTTTTCAGGCCTTGGAGCGCGAATCGCCGGCGATCACCCTGGGCCCGGTCAACGCCACCGATATCGGTCGAATGTCGCCGCTCGCAGCGCCGTTCGCCGAGCAGATCGCCGCAGCGAGCGGCGGCGTCTTGGCATTGACGGCAGCCGCGGTAGAGCGCCTGGGCGACCCCGATCCGCTTCAATCGGCACTGCGCGCGATCGATTCGCGCATAGATGAACTGCTACGCCGGTTGCCGCCCATGGCCCAGGCCGCAGTGTTGTTGATGTCGTTGAACCCGTGCATCGGAGCTTCCGATGTCGCTGCGGCACTGGCTCTCCCCGATGCGGCCGACCTGGTCGACGAGGCACTGGCGAGTGGTTTGATCGCCGGGCCGGGCCACGTCGCCTTTGCGGCCAGGGTGCACGGTTGCGCCGCCCGGCTGCTCGGTGCGGCGCGGCATCTCGATCTGGAACGTTCGCTGCTGCGAACCCAGCTCGAGATGGGTTCGGTTTCTGCCGACCTGGCCCTGGCACTGGTGGCGCACGGACTGCGCGACCTGGAGGTTGCGCGGCTGCTATCGAATTGGGCAACAACCGAATCCGACCCCTTGAGCGCCGCTGATCTCTACCGGGCAGCACTGACCGCGGGTGCCGAGCCGGACCCGATACGGGTGCCCCTGGCCGAATCTCTGGCCCGCGCGGGTGATCTGGCAGCGGCCGCCGCACAGGCCGACGAGGTGCTCGCCAGTACGGATCCCGCGCAACGGACCGCAGGCGTACGCGTGGCGGCTGCGATCGCATGCCACAACGGGGATTCCGGACAGGCGGCCGCGTTGTACAGCTGGCTGGGCGCCGATATGGATGGTCTGACCGCCTTGAGTGCGTCACCGGTGTTCGTCGGCACGGGGCAGCTGGCAAAGGGGCGAAAGTCCTTGGAAGACAATGTCGGAGCACCTCCGACGACATCAGCCACCGCACAGCGCAATGCCGCACTGGGGGTCATCGCGTCCGTTGAGGGACGCGACCAGGAAGCGTTGTCCCTGTTGGGGCAGGCGGTCACTCAACAGCCGTCCACATCGTCCTTCATCCCGGATAGCACCGTCGCGCTTGCGGCGTTGACCATGCTGCACAGCGGCGACACAGCACGGGCTCGCAGCATCCTCACCGGCGCGATCCGCGCCGATCGGCGCCACGACGTATTCGGCGTGCGGCACCGCCTCCTGGCGGCCTGGATCGCCATGTTGTCCGGCGACCTGTCTGGCGCCGTTCAATGGCTGCCTGGGGCCCAAGTAGAACTGTCCCGCCGGGACCGCCTGTTCGCCGAGTCACTACGTACCGGCATCGCGCGACGTCATGGCGATACCGGTCCGCTGCGCCAGCATTGGCAAGCCTCCATGGATGCGTTGTCGGCCTATTCGATCGACCTCTACACGCTGCTTCCGGTCGGCGAGCTGTGGGTGGCGGCGGCCAGGCTGCGGACCCTGGACGTCATGACCCATCATCTGGATCGCGCCTTCGCGGTGCTGGCGCACCTCGGCGACCCGATCGCCTGGTCCGCGCCACTGAGGTGGGCGGGTGTACACGCCGCGATCTTGACCAACTCCCCGGAGAATCTCGCGCCGCACGGGCAGGCTCTCGCCGCGGGGGCGGGTTCCAGTACCTACGCGCGCATACTGGCGACCGCCGGGCGCACCTGGCTGCGGGTGCTCGCCAACCACGTGGACGGCGAGGAGGTGGACAGCGCCGCGCGCATGTTGGCCGACACGGGCCTGGGCTGGGATGCCACCCGCCTGGCCAGTCAGGCCGCACTGCACGCGAACGACCCGAAGGTCGCGGCCGCGATGCTGGCGCTCGCGCGAGATCTCCGGTCGCCGTCCGCCGCGGCAGACGGCGAGTCCACACCCTCCTCGGCGGTGCATTCGCCGACGTCCACACGACTGTCCGAGCGCGAGCGCGAGGTCGCTGAACTGCTGCTGCGCGGCCTTCCTTATCGCGATATCGGTGCGCAACTGTTCATTTCGGCTAAGACGGTCGAGCATCATGTCGCACGCATCCGTCGGCGTCTGGGCGCCGAATCGCGCTCCGACATGTTCTCGATGTTGCGGGCAATCCTGACCCCGTAAGTGCGAGAAAGTTCACCCGGGAGGCGGGTTAGGTAAGCCTGACTAGGACTTTCGGCCCTGTCAATGCGACGATGACCTGGCATCGGACACAAGTTACCGGCCAGTAACATTACACTTGTTACTGACGGGTAACTTATCGGGACCGGGAGGTCAGCACCGTGAGTACAGCGACGATCACGCTGGGGATCATCGGCGTCATTTTCAGCCTGGTCGCATGGGGGTCATTCTTCGGCGGCGTCGTGAAGATGGTGCGCGTGATCCTCTCGGGCCAGCCCGACAGGACTCGCTTCCGTCCCTTCCTGCCACGCCTCAAGCAGCTCATCGTCGAGGTGGTCGCCCACACCAGGATGAACAAGTTCCGCACCGTCGGCTGGGCGCACTGGCTGGTCATGGTCGGCTTCCTGGGCGGCTTCCCGCTCTACTTCGAGTCATATGGCCAGACCTTCAACCCCGAATTCCATTGGCCGATCATCGGCGACACCTTCCTGTGGCACCTGTGGGACGAGCTCCTGGGTATCGGCACCGTCATCGGCATCGTGACCCTGATCATCATTCGGCAGCTCAACCACCCGCGGAAGCCCGAGCGGCTGTCGCGTTTCGGCGGCTCCAACTTCTTCGCCGCGTACACGATCGAAATGATCGTTCTGGTCGAGGGCCTCGGCATGGTCCTGGTGAAGTCGGGCAAGATCGCCACCTTCCACAACAGCCATCCCTCGTCCGACTTCTTCACCATGAATGTCGCCCAGTTGCTGCCCGAGAGCCCGATCATGGTGTCGGTCTTCGCGTTCATCAAGATGATGTCCGGCGGTCTGTTCCTGCTGCTGGTCGGACGGAAGCTGGTCTGGGGTGTTGCGTGGCACCGCTTCGCGGCCTTCTTCAACATCTACTTCAAGCGCAATGCAGACGGCTCCGTCGCACTGGGTGCAGCCAAGCCGATGATGTCCGGCGGCAAGGTACTGGAGATGGAGAGCGCCGACCCGGATGTCGATGCGTTTGGTGCCGGGAAGGTCGAGGACTTCAGCTGGAAGGACCTGCTGGACGTCACCACCTGTACCGAGTGCGGCCGCTGCCAGAGCCAGTGTCCCGCCTGGAACACCGGCAAGCCCTTGTCGCCCAAGCTGCTCATCACCTCGCTGCGCGATCACACCTACGCCAAGGCCCCCTACCTGCTTGCCGGTGAGGACAAGTCCAAGCTGAGCGAGGCCGAGATCGCCGAGGGCGAGCGCCAGCTGGTCGGCGGCGAAGGTGCCGTGATCGATCACGAGGTGCTGTGGAGCTGCACCACCTGCGGTGCCTGCGTGGAGCAGTGCCCCGTCGATATCGAGCACGTCGACCACATCATCGACATGCGCCGCTATCAGGTGCTCATCGAGTCGGAGTTCCCCGGCGAGCTCGCGGGGCTGTTCAAGAATCTGGAGAATAAGGGCAACCCCTGGGGCCAGAACGCCAAGGACCGTCTTAACTGGATCGAAGAGGTCGACTTCGACGTGCCGGTGTTCGGCCAGGATGTCGACAGCTTCGCCGACTTCGAGTACCTGTTCTGGGTCGGCTGCGCGGGCGCCTACGAGGATCGCGCCAAGAAGACCACCAAGGCCGTCGCCGAGCTGCTGGCCCTGGCCGGGACGAAGTTCCTGGTGCTGGGCGCGGACGAGACCTGCACCGGTGACTCCGCTCGCCGCGCCGGTAACGAGTTCCTGTTCCAGCAGCTGGCCATGCAGAACATCGAGCTGCTCAATTCGGTGTTCGAGGGCGTGGAGCAAAAACAGCGCAAGATCGTGGTGACCTGCGCACACTGCTTCAACGCGCTCGGCAACGAATACCCACAGGTCGGTGGCGACTACCAGGTGGTGCACCACACGCAGCTGCTCAACCGGCTGGTGCGTGACAAGAAGCTGGTGCCGGTTGCTCCGGTTTCGCAGGATGTCACCTACCACGACCCGTGCTACCTGGGCCGCCACAACAAGGTGTACACCGCGCCGCGTGAGCTGATCGGCGCCTCTGGTGCCGCTATCACCGAAATGCCAAGACACGGCGAGCGTTCCATGTGCTGCGGCGCCGGTGGTGCTCGCATGTGGATGGAGGAGCAGCTGGGTAAGCGCATCAACATTGATCGTGTTGATGAGGCCCTGTCCACTCCGGCATCCAAGATCGCGACCGGCTGCCCGTTCTGCCGCGTCATGTTGACCGACGGTGTCACCGCTCGTGACGATTCCGCCGCCGTGGAGGTCGTCGACGTCGCGCAGCTCCTACTGGAGTCCGTGGGACGCACGGAAGACATTCGGAAGGCGTTGCCCGCCAAGGGAACTGCTGCGGCAGCGGCTGCAGAGCGCGCCGCCACCAAGACCGCAGAACCCGAACCCGTTGTCGCCGAAGAAGAAGCACCGGCCACGACGAAGGCCGAAGCCGCCGCTCCGGCCGCGGAGGCAAAGCCCGTCTCCGGCCTGGGCATGGCCACCGGAGCCAAGCGTCCCGGCGCCAAGAAGGCGGCAGCGCCCGCCGAAGCCGCAGCTGCCACCGAGGCCGCCCCGGCCCCGGTGAAGGGACTGGGCATGGCGACGGGCGCCAAGCGGCCCGGCGCCAAGAAGACCGCCGCCGAAACCAGCACAGCGGAAGCTTCCACCGCGACGCCCACCGCTGAGGCCGCACCCGCCGCACCCGTCAAGGGACTGGGCATGGCGGCCGGCGCCAAGCGACCCGGCGCCAAGAAGGCCACGACCGAAACCAGCGCGGCCACACCCGCGGCTCCGGCATCCCCACCGGCATCGCAGGCTCCAGCGGCAGCTGCTGCCCCCGCTCCGCCCGTCAAGGGGCTGGGCATGGCGGCCGGCGCCAAGCGACCCGGCGCCAAGAAGACCGCCCCTGCGGCACCCGCCGCGCCCGCACCTGAGGCTGCGGCGGTACCGTCCGAATCCGAGGCGCCGACGGCCACCGAAACGAGCGCAGTCGCGGAGCCCCCGGTGAAGGGTCTCGGCATTGCTGCCGGCGCGCGTCGTCCCGGAGCCAAGAAGGCCGCCCCCGCCACCGAATCCGCTCCGGAATCCGCCGCCGAGCCCGCTACCGCACCCGAACCCACGGAACCGGCCACATCCGCACCGAAGGATGAGGCCCCCGAGACCAGCAGCACACCCGAGCCGCCGGTAAAGGGACTGGGTATCGCCCCGGGAGCACGCCGTCCAGGCCGCCGAAATTAGATATTGGCTGGACAGCAATGCCACCATTGAGACCGTGAGTACCGATAACTTGCCGATTGACGTGCCCCCGCGCGTGCCCGGCCTCTCGCCGCGGCAGCACCAGCGGGTCTTCGCGCAGTCCACCAAGCTACAAGACGTCCTGTACGAAATCAGGGGTCCGGTACACGCGCACGCCGCCCGGCTCGAGGCTGAGGGGCACCGCATCCTCAAGCTCAATATCGGGAACCCCGCGCCGTTCGGATTCGAGGCGCCCGATGTCATCATGCGCGACATCATCCAGGCGCTCCCCTACGCACAGGGCTACTCCGACTCCAAGGGCATCCTGCCCGCTCGGCGCGCGGTGGTCACCCGCTACGAACTGGTCGACGGGTTCCCGTACCTGGATGTGGACGACGTCTTTCTGGGCAATGGGGTATCCGAGCTGATCACCATGACCACCCAGGCGCTGCTCGACAACGGCGACCAGGTGCTCATCCCGGCGCCCGACTATCCGTTGTGGACCGCCGCGACCTCACTTGCCGGCGGCACCGCGGTGCATTACCTGTGCGACGAGACCAACGGCTGGATGCCCGATATCGAGGATCTGGAATCCAAGATCACCGAGCGCACCAAGGCCCTCGTCATCATCAACCCGAACAACCCGACCGGCGCGGTATACAGCCGCGAGATCCTCACGAAGATGGTCGAACTGGCCCGCAAGCATCAGTTACTGCTGCTGGCCGACGAGATTTACGACAAGATCCTGTACGACGACGCCGAGCACATCAGCGTTGCGTCACTGGCGCCGGATCTGTTGTGTTTCACCTTCAATGGCCTGTCCAAGGCATATCGAGTGGCCGGCTACCGGTCAGCATGGCTTGCCATCACCGGGCCCAAGGACCACGCCGCCAGCCTGCTGGAAGGCGTGAACCTGCTGGCCAATATGCGACTGTGCCCGAATGTTCCTGCCCAGCATGCGATTCAGGTGGCCCTCGGCGGACACCAGAGCATCGAGGATCTGGTGCTACCGGGCGGTCGCCTGCTGGAGCAGCGCGATGTCGCCTGGACAAAGCTCAACGAGATCCCCGGTGTCTCCTGCGTCAAGCCGCAGGGTGCGCTCTACGCGTTCCCGCGCTTGGACCCCGAGGTGCACCATATCCACGACGACGACCAGCTCGTGCTGGATCTGCTGCTCAACGAGAAGATCCTGCTGACGCAGGGTACCGGCTTCAATTGGCCTGAGCCCGACCATCTTCGGATCGTCACGTTGCCGTGGGCCCGTGACCTTGCCGTCGCCATCGAGCGCCTGGGTAACTTCCTGGCGAGCTACCGCCAGTAGCACACTTCCCCTTGCCGAACATGCTCAAATGTGCCGGAATTCGCCGAAATTCCGCACATTTGAGCATGTTCGCGGGAATGCGGGTCAGGTGTGGGCCAGCTCTTCCACTCGCTTGCCCAGGCAGAACACTCGCCATCCGGCGTTGACCCACTTGGCGGCATCCAGGCAATTACGCCCGTCCACAATAACTTTGGTGCGCACCACCTTGGCCAGCGCATCCGGATCGAAGTCGACGAACTCCTGCCACTCGGTGAGCAGCAGCACCGCGTCGGCGCGGTCGGCGGCTTCCAGAACCGAGGTGGCGTAGTTCAGCGTCGGGAACAGGCGGCGCGAATTCTCCAGTGCCTTCGGGTCATAGACGTTGACGGCCGCGCCGTTAAGCTGCAACAGTCCGGCCACGTTCAGCGCTGGTGAATCACGGACATCATCGGACTCGGGCTTGAACGCCGCGCCCAGCACCGCGACATTGGCGCCCAACAGCGATCCGCCGCATGCCTTGGTCGCCAGCTCCACCATGCGGGTGCGCCGCCGCATGTTGATGCTGTCCACCTCGCGCAGGAAGGTCAGCGCGTGACTGGCTCCCAGTTCGCCCGCGCGCGCCATGAACGCCCGGATGTCCTTGGGCAGGCATCCTCCGCCGAAACCCAGCCCCGCATTGAGGAACCGCCGGCCGATTCGCGGGTCGTAGCCCAGAGCGTCGGCCAGCGTGGTCACGTCCGCACCCACCGCCTCGCATACCTCGGAGATGGCGTTGATGAACGAGATCTTGGTGGCCAGGAAGGCATTGGCCGAAACCTTCACCAGTTCTGCGGTTTCCAGGTCGGTGACCAAGAACGGAACTTCTTCATCGAGGATCGGCCCGTACAACTCGCGCACCAGTTTCTCGGCGCGGTCCGAATCCCGCTGCACACCCAGCACAATGCGGTCGGGGTGCAGCGTGTCCTTGACGGCGTAGCCCTCACGCAGGAACTCAGGGTTCCAGGCCACCTCAACGTCCACTCCTGCTGCCGCGAATCCTGCGGCCCGCTGGCCCAGTTCGCGTGCGGTGCCGACCGGAACCGTGGACTTGCCGATGATCACCGCCGAGCGCGACAGTAGGGGCACCAGGGTGTCGATCACCGAGTGGACGTGACGCAGGTCCGCGCCGTACTCACCCTTCTTCTGGGGGGTGCCGACCCCCAGGAAGTGCACATCGGCGAACTCGGCGGCTTCGGCATAGCTTGTGGTAAAGCGCAGGCGTCCGGATGCGATGTTGCTTTGCAAGATCTTTCGCAGTCCGGGCTCGTAGAACGGGATGTCGCCCGACGAGAGTTTGGCGACCTTACCCGGATCGATGTCGACGCCGAGCACCTCGTGGCCCAGCTCGGCCATGCATGCGGCATGGGTGGCTCCGAGGTACCCGGTTCCGAATACGGTGCATCTCATACTGCCTATATAGGCCGCCAGGGTTAGCAACCTGAATACGCCGCACCATCGGTGTCCTAACGCCGGGTGTACGGCGAAAACCCTTGTGAATCAGGGATTAACGCCCGCCAAACGGCCAGGGGAATCCCGAGTTCGAGCCGCCGCCGGATCCGCCGCCGTGCGAGCCGCTATTGCCGCCCCAACCACCCCGCGAGCCACTGTCGGAGCCACCACGGGAACTTCCGCTGTCACCCCAGCCGCCGCGGGAACCGCCGTTGTCGCCCCAGCCACCCCGCGAGCCGCTGTCGGAGCCACCACGGGAATCTCCGTCGTCGCCCCAGCCACCACGACCCGAGCCACCGCGTGAGCCGCCGTGGGACCCGCGATCGGAGTCACCACCACCGATCGGCGGCAGACCAGGAATGGAGATGATCGGCGGCTGCTGTGTTTGGGCGGGCGGCGTGTACCTCGGACGGTCGCGGTCCGGCCACCACGGATTCTCCTGGCGGCGCGGCGGCTCCCATACCGGAGGGAACAACGGGATCGGTACCGGCACCACGGCAGGCGGGGGTGCCACCGGCGCGGGCTGTTCTTCGGGTACGGGAGCCGGCGCGGCCGGTGCCGGCGCCTCCGGTGCGGGGGCCGGCGCCTGTGGGGCGGCCTGGACTGGCGCGGGGGCCACCTGCTTGGGCGCCGGTGCGGGATTGTGCTGCGGTGCCGGTGCCACCACCTGCTGCACCGGGGCGGGCGAGACCGCGGGCGCCGGTGCCTCTACCGGGGACGGCGGCGGCGCGGCTTGTTTGGGCGCCTCGGCCGGTAACGGATTCTGCACCACGCCGCGGTCCGGCGACGATGGCCCTTGATCCACCGTGGAGCGCACCGTCACCGTCAGCGAAACGGCAAGCGCTATCGAGCAGATACCGAAAACCAGCAGCAGCGGCGCACCGACCAGCAAGAACGGCTTACGTTCGGCCGGCTGGTCATCGAAATCCTCGAATTCACGGAGCTCTGTGTTGGCTTCCCCGGCGCTTTCGGTAACCGCATCGGGGTGCGCAAACCCCGTTCCGGTGGGTCCCTCCAGCGAGTAGGCCTGTCCCAGCAGCGCGGTGCTGGCTTCGAAATCGGGTTCCTGCGCCGAGGCCAGCGCGGCACCGCGGGCCAATGCCAGCTCGGGCTGGTCCGGGGAATTCACTGGCAGCGCGATCGCATCACCCAGCGACTCGGCCAGATCGGAAACGTCGGTGCCCAGCCCCAACAGAAACACGCCGTCGGGGGCGTTTTCCTTGCCCTTGAGCGGATTGACCAGATTGGCCAACACCCCCGAGGTGACTCCCGTGATCAGCGGCTCACTGGCCAGGCCGACTATCGAACCGTCGGCGGAATCGACCACCGCCAGCGTCGCGGTCTGCGGCTCGATCACCAACAGCGCCGACTTGTCATATCCGGTGACACTGCTGGCGGCCTTGGCCAGGGCTCCTCCGGCATGCAGCGCCGAGAAAAATTCGACGCCGTCGATCCCGCGGCTTGCCAGGGAGTCACGCAGTTCGGCGGCCTCGGCGTGGTCGCTCCACACCACACCGGTGGACACCAGATTGTGGCCACCGTCGAGCATTCCGTCGCGGGTACCCACGATCGCCGAGAGCACCTGTTCGGAAGTTGTTCCCTCACCCTCGGAAACAACGATGGTGTCGGTGTCGACGATCCTGCCGTCCGCGCCCGCTCCCTCGACCAGCACCAGGCGGGCAGTCGTCGGTGTCATCGAGACACCCAGCACGACGTCCACGTCAGATCCTCCGCTACATATCGACACGGTCACACGAACAAACGCGCCAAGGCCGTCAAAAAGTTCGAGTCATTGCCGATTATGTATCGGGCTGGCGCGCTTCCGCGTTACCCCAGCTAGGGGTTGATGAAGTTCTGGTAGGAGCGCGACGGGGTCGGACCGCGCTGCCCCTGGTACTTCGACCCTACCCCGGCACTTCCATACGGGTGCTCGGCCGGCGATGTCAGGCGCAGCAGACACAGCTGCCCGATCTTCATGCCCGGCCACAGGGTGATGGGCAGGTTGGCCACGTTGGAGAGCTCCAGGGTGATATGCCCGGAGAAGCCGGGATCGATGAATCCGGCGGTGGAATGGGTCAGCAGGCCCAGGCGTCCCAGCGAGGACTTGCCTTCCAACCGGCCCGCCAGGTCGTCGGGCAGGGAACAGACCTCCAATGTGGATCCCAGTACGAACTCACCGGGGTGCAGCACAAATGGCTCGCCCTCGGCCGGCTCCACCAGACTGGTCAGCTCGTCCTGACGCTCTTTGGGGTCGATATGCGTGTAGCGGGTGTTGTTGAACACCCGGAACAGGCTGTCCAGCCGTACGTCGATGCTGGATGGCTGGATGAGGGCGGCGTCGAGGGGTTCGATGCCGAGGCGGCCGGCGTCGAGCTCGGCGCGAATATCGCGATCGGACAGCAGCACGCGACGAGCCTACCGATCAGCCGCTTGGGTGAAGAGGCTTGGGCACGGCACTAGCGCCTGATGGCGATGACGGCTCCTGGCCGCAGCCAACCGATGAGCCGGACCAGCGCGGCGTCGTCGAGTGTCACGCATCCGGCTGAGGGGCCGCCGTCGGTCGCGTGCACAAAGAACGCGGAGCCGGCCCCTGGTACTCGCGATTTGTTGACGCCCATCACGATGGCGCGCGGGTAGCCGTCGAGTTCTTCACTCAGAGACGTGTCGAAGGTGCATGCGGACTCCGCGCAGCGCTGGTGGGTGTTGTAGTGAGGGCTGGCAGGATCTCCGTCCCACCAGTCGTCGGCGTCAACCTGCAGGTAGTCCAGACCGTGCGCGACCGATGGCTCGGTGCCGAAGGCGTAGTCGAGGCTGAACACTCCTGTCGGTGTGGCCGGATTATCGTCACTGGAAACGTCGGTGAACCCGGCGGAGCCGACGTCGGAGGGCAGGTCCCGTTCGACGGGTTCCCAGGCATCACCCTTTCGCTGCCAGGTACCGATGACGGCCTTGGTGCCACCCCTCCCCTGGACTTCCACGACCTGCCGCGCCGCGCCGACGGAGTCGGCGAACCACGGTGGCGGCGGTGCCGGGAGCACGGCGGCAACCGGTTGCACGGGCGTCGCACCGCAGGCCCCGGCAAGGAGCACAAGGCTCAGCGGTAACAGTCGAATCGGGCGCACCTATTCATGGTGATCGCCCAAGCTGGAAAACGCCTGTTAGTAACTAACCCTTAATGGCTATTACCGCGCCGGGACGCAGCCAGCCGATCAGTTTGACCAGCGTGGCGTCATCCAGCGACACACAGCCCGCGGTCGGGCCGCCGTCGGTGCTGTGCACGAAGAACGCCGAGCCCCCGCCGGGAACCCTGTCCTTGTTCACGCCCATCACGATGGCGTGCTTGTACTGCGGGATCGGCAGGTTCTCACTCTGTGCGGTGTTGAACGGGCACTCGGCCTTGGCGCACTGCTGGTGTGTGTTGTAGGTGGGGCTGTTGCTGTCTCCGTCCCACCAGTCGTTGGGCCCCACCTGCAGGTAGCGCAGTCCGCTGGGTGGCGGCGGCGCGGTGCCAAAGGCCCAGTCCAGGGAGTAGACGCCGTTGGGGGTGGCCGATGCCCCTTCCTTGGCCTTGTCGATAAACCCTGCCGAGCCAACATGCGCCGGAATCCCCGTCGACACGGTCTGCCATTGGCTGCCGTTGCGCTGGAACACGTCGATCTTGGCGTTGGAGCCACCGGCACCGTTGACCGCGATCACCTGAGTGGCGTTGCCGACGGACTGGGCGAACCAGGGCACAAAGGGCTCCGCGCCGGCGGGAGCCGCGAGGAGCACAGTAGCCAGGGCTAGTAGCGCCGCGCAGGGCAGCGTCAGAAGACGGAACACGGTTCCATCGTGGCCGATGTTGTTCTCGAATCCTTCAAGGTTGGGCAACGGTTTCACCACAGACAGCGCCGCGGACCGATCGGTATATTTCGGCCATGGACGCTGAGCTCGAAGAATGGAAAGCCGCCGGGCACTACTTCGACTACCTGGGATTCGACATCTTCTATCGGGTCGAGGGCAGCGGGCCGCCGCTGCTACTCATTCACGGATACCCGTTCAACTCGTGGGATTGGGCGCTCATCTGGCCCACGCTGGTGGAGCGGTTCACCGTTATCGCGCCGGACATGATCGGCATGGGTTTCTCTGACAAGCCCGTTCAATACGGATACTCGGTGCTCGATCACGCCGATATGCACGAGGCGCTCCTCTCATATCTGGGCATCGAGCGATTTCATCTGCTGACCCATGACCTGGGGAATTCTGTGGGCCAGGAGATGTTGGCGCGCTTCGAGTTCGAGCAGCAGTCACGTGGCCGGGTGCCCATCGATTCGGTGACTTGGCTCAACGGCGGCCTGTTCATCGAGGCCTACCGCCCCCGCATCGCACAAACGCTGATGTCGCGAACACCGTTGGGCGACTTGGTAAGCCGATTCCAGGGCACCCCGGTGACGCGCCGGATCATGGACGCCGCCGTGAGTGAGATGTTCGGCCCGGACACCAAGCCGTCACCGCGATTGTTGTCGCTGTTTCAGCAGGTGCTGGAGTACAACGACGGCGCCCGTGTCACCCACCAGGTGGGCCGCTTCATCAACGACCGCTACGACAACCGCAGCCGGTGGGTGCGGGCCATGCGTGAAACCGCCGTGCCGATGCGCATGATCGACGGGCCGATCGACCCCAATTCCGGATTACACATGGCCGAGCGCTATCTCGAGGTCATTCACGACCCCGATGTGGTGCTGCTCGACGACAACATTGGTCACTGGCCGCAGATCGAGGCACCCGAGGCGGTGCTCACGCACTTCCTCGAGCACATCGACAGGATTACGCCTTAGGCGGGGCGGTATCCAGGTAGGTCGAGAAGGTCGCGTAGTTGCAGTCCGTCTCACCGGTACCGGTGACGCTCTGACAGACCACCTTGTCGTTGAGGTAGATGCGCACCGTCACCGCGGAGTCGGGGTCGGCGGAAGCAGACCAGTTGGCCTTGACCTCAGCGTGATTGGGGGTCTTGGCGCCGCGGGAAATATCGCCGACGGTCGCGTCGACCTTCCACGGCAGGGTGACGCCGTCGGCGGGCTGCATCTCGGTGCCGTCCCAGTACTGGACGTTGGCCGTGGAGACGGTGGTCGAGACCACCTCGTAGGTCACCGTCTTGTCATCCGCGTGCGCCGCCGCCGGGAAGCTGAGCGCGCAGGCACAGGCCATGGCAGACGCGGTAAGTAGTTGACGGACGGTCATGAAACACCTCGGGATGTCAGTACGGTTTACAGATCGTTAGGCAGGCTACAGGGATTATCTGGGCGTCTGCTGAGGCCGTGCCCGAGGCCACTTCCGCCCGAACGCTTGAGCAAACCCCGACGCATCCGGAGTATGGGGTGATGAGCAGTCAGGGGGACACCGGCCCGCGCGACCCGGTCGGCGACGACAGCACCGGGCCGGGTTGGGGTGCCGCGGCGCTTATCGGTTTTCGCTTCGGTACCTGCTATTTCGGGGCGTTCGGTCTGGTGGTGGCGGTCGGCCTCATTCCCGTCGTCCTGAAGGGCGCAGGCGTCGACGGGCCGTGGTCGGTCATCCGCGAAATTTTCCACGCCGCACGGGGGCCGATCGCATGGATTGGCGAACATCTACTGGGCCTTCGCGTGCAGAGCGCCCAGGTCGGCAGCGACAGCGCCTTTCAGTGGACGGCACTGTTCTGCATCGCGTGCCTGGCGCTTGTGGCGACGGCCATCTGGACGGTGCTGGACCGGGACCGCCGGCGCTATGACCGCTTACAGCCGTGGGTGTGGGCAGTGCTGCGGCTGGTGCTCGCCGCGGCCATGTTCTATTTCGGAATGGCGAAGGTCATCCCGACGCAGATGCCTTTCGTGCTGAACCGCCTGGTCGAGCCGTACGGGAATTTCAGCCCCACCGGTGTGCTGTGGGCGCAGGTCGGGATATCACCGGCGTATCAGATGGTTCTTGGTCTGGCCGAGGTCTTCGGTGGTCTGCTTCTGTTGCTGCCCCGCACCACGGCGGCCGGGGCGCTGGTGTGCGTCGTGGACTTGACGCAGGTCTTCCTGCTCAACATGACCTACGACATCCGGCTGAAAACCGTTTCCTCCCAATTGTTGCTGTTGAGCCTGTTTCTGTTGGCCCCCTACGCGCGACGGTTGTTGACGGCGTTCTTCACCGATCGTGCGGTGCCTGCGGCCGCCACCACGCAGCTGTTCACAAGGCCCCGGGCCAACCGGATCGCGCTGATCGCGCAGGTGTGTCTGGGCGTGGCGTTGCTCGCCGCATTCGGCGCGCAGGGCTGGCAGCAATTCACCAGACCCACGCCCAATCTGTACGGCATCTGGCAGGTGGAGACCTTCTCGGCCGAGGGCTATTCGCGTGACCCGTTGTTGACCGACAAAATCCGTTGGCGCAGAGTGATATTCGACAGGCCATTCCATGTATCCGCCCCGGTGATGGTGACGGTGCAGCGCATGGACGATTCCTTCGAGGTGTACGGCGGCACCATCGACCCGCGTAGACACTTCATCGATCTGAGTCATCGAATTGAACTGGGCACCTACAAGGAGACCCCGACTCGAATCAGGCTCACGTATTGGTGGCCCGGGCAACCGGATCAGATGATTGTCGACGGTGACGACTACGCCGGGCATAAGATTCATCTGCGCGTCACCAGGATGGATCCGGCCTCGTTCCCGCTCGTGGAGCGCGGGTTCAACTGGGTGCAGGAGATGCCCTACAACCGGTGATCTGCTGTGAATCAGCTGGGGACCGTGCACCAACGAACAACTGCTCATAGCGTGTAAACCGTGAGCCGTGGCCGCCGTGCACTGATCCTGATCATGCTTGCGGTGATCGGCATCGTGGCAACGGTGTCGTCCGTTCACATTTTCCGCCGCCAGCCACAGCCCGGCCCGGCCATTGCCGGACTGGCATCGACTCCCCCACTGGGGTGGAATTCATGGAATGTGTTCGGCTGCAATATTGATGAGCAGCGCATCGAGCGGACGGCGCAGGCCATGGTGTCGTCGGGAATGCGCGATGCCGGATATCGGTATGTGGTGGTCGACGACTGCTGGTTCGATCCGCGACGCAACGCGTCGGGGGAACTGCGCGCGAACCCCGCCCGTTTTCCTCACGGCATGAAGGCAGTGGCCGACTTCGTGCACGCACGCGGTCTGTTGTTCGGCATCTACGCCAGCCCCGGCGAGGCTACCTGCGCGCAGAACGGCGGTTCGTACCCGGGCCGCACGGGCAGCCGGGGACACGAGATCCAGGATGCCCAGACCTTCGCACGGTGGGGCGTGGATTACGTGAAGTACGACTGGTGCGGACCACCCGCCGACGTCGACGAACTGGTCGACAGCTTCACCATCATGCGGGATGCGTTGCGCGCCACCGGCAGACCGATCCTCTACAGCATCAACCCGAACAGCGGCACCGTCATCCCGCCCAGCCGGTACGACAGCTTCACCGGGGTAGCCACCATGACTCGGGTGAGTCAAGACCTGGTACCGGCATGGGGTGCCATCGACGCCTACGACACCAGCCTTGGCGTCGTCGACGCGTTGGCCAACGCAGCAGGGCCCGGGTTCCGTTGCACACCGCAGCCGGGCTTCTTCTGCGATTACGACATGCTGGTCGCCGGGGCGCCACAGGTCGCGGGAATTGATCTGCCGCCGCTCAATACGGCCGAATCACGAGCACAGCTCGCCCTGTGGGCGGAATGGGGATCGCCTCTGATCGCGGGCAACGACCTGACACACATGCCCGAGGACATCCGTGCGCTGCTGATCAATCGGGATCTGCTTGCCATTGATCAAGATTCGCTGCGCGCGTCCGCGACAGCACTGGCGGGCAGCGGCGGAACCATTTGGACCCGGCCACTTGGCGATGGATCCACGGCGATCGTGATTGTGAACCGCGACGATGTCGCACAGCCTTTCCGGGCTGCGTTCAGCGCGCTGGGGCTGCCCAAAGCCCGGCGGTTCGACGTCCTCGACGTGTTCTCGGGACAACGGTCGGTGCAGCAGCTGACGTATCGCACCAGCCTGGCGGCACACGATGCCAGGCTGCTGCGAGTACGGGCGATCGGCGACCAATAATTGGTGCTGCGTGAGGTACTCGGTGACCGCTTCGACGGGCAACGCATCCCGCGCGATAACGCACGCCGCGTACCGGGTGCCCGGCTGACGGGTCGGCCTGCACGGTGGAATACTCGCCGCGTAACCGGAAACTGCGAGAAATGGAGACAGCGGCGGTGACACTGACCGAACTGGTGGAATTGCCAGGTGGGTCGTTTCCCATGGGCTGCAATGTCTTCTACCCTGAGGAGATGCCGGAGCGTGTCTCGTCGGTGGAGCCCTTCGCTATTGAACGACATCCCGTAACCAATGCCCAGTTCGCCGAATTCGTCACACAGACCGGTTATGTGACCGTCGCCGAAAGGGCCCCCGACCCGGACATGTACCCCGGCGCCTCACCCGACGATCTGGTTCCCGGTGCCATGACGTTCCGGACGACGGCGGGGCCGGTGGACCTTCACGATTGGCAACAGTGGTGGGACTGGGTGCCGGGCGCCTACTGGCGGCACCCCTTTGGGCCAGGAAGTGATATCGACGGCGCGGCCGAACATCCGGTGGTGCAGGTCGCCTATACCGACGCTGCCGCGTATGCCCGCTGGGCAGGAAGGCGACTGCCCACCGAGGCCGAATGGGAGTACGCCGCCCGCGGCGGGAGTGGCACCGTCTACGCCTGGGGCGACGAGGTGGCGCCCGAGGGCCGGCTGATGGCCAACACCTGGCAGGGCAGGTTTCCGTATCGCAATGACGGCGCCCTAGGGTGGCACGGCACCTCTCCCGTCGGCACGTTTCCCGCCAACGATTTTGGCCTGCTGGACATGATCGGCAATGTCTGGGAATGGACCTCAACGCGATTTCAGCACGGAGCCGGCGCACCTAAGTCGTGTTGCAGCCCTTCGGATAACCCGGATCCCTCGGTGATCCAGGTACTCAAGGGCGGATCGCATCTGTGCGCACCCGAGTACTGCCATCGCTATCGTCCTGCGGCGCGCTCACCGCAGTCTCAGGACAGTGCGACCACCCATATCGGATTTCGGTGCGTGGAAAATCTGGGGTAGTACCGCGGTAGCAAGCGGGCCGATGGTTCCGATGTCAGACTTATCCCGCCCCACGGCAACGCGCATCGTCGTTTTACGGGAGGACCGGCATGAAACGTGATATTCGAGCCCAACTCGATGTGGACATCTTGGAGCCATCCACATTGGAGTTTCAGGTCGCTGTGTCGCCGCTAACCGGCGCCGAAGTGTCGGAAGAACTGTCGCTGGAGCTGAACGGACGGCGGGTCGAGGCCCAGGAGGTCGCGGGCGAGCACGGAAATCGCATCCACCGCCTGCCTGCCGAGCGCGGCAACCTCAAAGTCTCTTACACCGCAACCATTCTTGGCCAAGCCGACGAAGTGCCCGTCGAGGCCGCGGACCTGTCGACGTACCTGCGCCCGAGCCGCTATGCCGAGGCCGACAAATTCTTCGGCTTCGCGGCAGCCGAATTCGGCGAACACACCGACCCTGCTGTGCTGCTGGAGAAGGTGTCATCCTGGGTCGGCGCCCGGCTGACCTACTCGCCGGGGTCCAGCGACCCCATTGATGGCGCCGTAGACACCCTGCTCTCGGGGGCCGGAGTCTGCCGCGACTACGCGCACCTGGTGGTGGCGCTGCTTCGCGCCGTCAAAGTGCCGGCCCGACTTGTCGCGGTCTATGCGCCGGGCTGCGATCCCATGGACTTTCACGCTGTGGCCGAGGCCGTCGTCGACAACCGTTGGCGAGTGGTGGACGCAACCTGCCTGGCACCGCGCCAAACAATGGTCCGCATCACCACCGGACGTGATGCCGCCGACACCGCTTTCCTGGATAACCATGGCGGGCAGATCGTGTTGAACGAATCCATCGTCGCTGCCGTGGTCGACGGTGAACTACCCGAGGACCACATCGACCACCTGGTTTCGATGCGATGACCTCTGGCCGGCGCGGCGCACTGTCGTATCCCGCCACAAGATCACCCGAAAAGGGGATGCCGGTACTTCGGTCGCCATTTAACCTCCGGGGAGCTTCACGAGTTCGTATCGATCTTCGTGATCACCACGCGGGGCTGGATCTTGAAGAGAAGACTGTGTGGCATGCACATCCCCGGAGACGACGCACCCGAACCGGAACAGAACGCTGAGCGCGGCAGACTGACCCGTCGTTCGATGTTGGGCGGCATCGCGGCGGCGGGTATGGGTGTCGCGGCAGCCTCGGCGCTGGTCGCCGGCTGTGACGACGACTCCTCCTCCCGCACTGACAGGAGCTCGGCGGCCGAGGAGGCCAATGCCGGCTTCAACGGGAAGATCGAACTGGACGTCCGTGATTCGAAGCCGGACTGGACGCCGTACGAGCTCAAGCACGCGCCCGACGGCGCACCTAACGTGCTCGTCGTGCTGTTCGACGACACCGGGATGGCCACCTGGTCTCCATACGGCGGGCGGGTCAACATGCCGACCCTGCAGAGGCTGGCCGACAACGGGCTCACCTACTCGCAATGGCACACCACGGCGCTGTGCTCACCAACGCGCTCATGCCTGCTTACCGGCCGCAACCACCACGTGAATCGCTTCGCCTCGATCACCGAGGGATCAGATGGGTATCCCGGCGCCGCCGGGCGGCTGCCCGCACAATGCGCCACGATCGGACAGGTGCTCCAGGACAACGGGTACAGCACGTTCTGGGTGGGCAAGAACCACAACGTCCCGCAGGAAGACGTCTCCTGTGGCGGCAGCAAGTCGGAATGGCCCTTACAGAAGGGCTTCGACCGGTACTACGGTTTTCTCGGCGGTGAGACCAACAACTGGTATCCCGACCTCGTCGAGGACAACCGCTTCATCGAGCAGCCGACCAGCCCGGAGCAGGGCTATCATCTTTCGAAAGATCTTGCCGATCAAGCTCTTCGAATGCTGCGCGATCAGCGGAACACCAATCCTTCCAAACCCTGGTACATGTGGTTCTGCCCGGGTGCCAACCATGCGCCGCACCACAGCCCCGCCGAATATGCCGACAAGTACCGGGGCAAGTTCGACGACGGCTACGAGGCGTACCGCGAATGGGTACTGGCCCGCATGATCGACAAGGGCATCATGCCCAGGGAAACCAAGCTCACCCCTATCAACCCGTTGCCCAACGACGTTGCGGTGGAAGCGGACTCAGTGCGGCCGTGGAACACGCTCAACCCCGACGAGAAACGTCTGTTCTCGCGCATGGCGGAGGTTTTCGCCGGGTTCTCCGAATACACCGACGCCCAGGTGGGGCGGGTCATCGACTACCTGGAACAGACCGGACAGCTCGACAACACCGTCGTCTTCTATTGCGCCGACAACGGCGCCTCCGGCGAAGGGTCGCCGAACGGCTCGGTCAACGAGAACAAATTCTTCAACGGTTACCCCGACGACCTTGCCGAGAACATGAAGTACATCGACCGGCTCGGCACTCCCGATACCTACAATCACTACCCCACGGGGTGGGCCGTCGCGTTCTCCACCCCGTTCCAGATGTTCAAACGCTACTCACAATTCTCCGGTGGCACCTGCGACCCATTAGTCATCCACTGGCCCAAGGGAATCAAGGCCAAGGGCGAGGTGCGTCACCAATATCACCACGTCACCGACATTGTGCCGACAATCTTGGACGTGGCGGGGCTGACGATGCCGGAGACGTATCGCGGCGTCGACCAATTTCCCGTCAACGGCGTATCCATGCGATACACGTTTGACGACAAGGACGCCGCCACCACCAAGAAGCGGCAGTACTACGCCATGCTGGGCACCCGTGGTATCTGGGAGGACGGCTGGAAGGCCTCCGCGTTGCACGCACCCATCAGCGGCAAGGGCCATTTCGACCAGGACAAGTGGGAACTTTTCCACGTCGACGAAGACCGTTCAGAATCAACCGACCTCGCCGATCAACACCCCGACAAACTCAAAGCTCTGATCGACGCGTGGTTCGAGGAGGCGGACAACAACTTCGTCCTGCCGCTCGACGACCGGCTGCCCACCGAACTGCTCACCATCGAACGGCCGCAATTCGAGCCGCGGCGCAATCGCTACCTGTACTACCCAGACGCCTCACCGGTGCCGGAGGGTGTGGCAGTCAACATCCGTGGCAAGTCCTACAAGATCGTCGCCAACACGGATATCAGCGCGCAGGCGCAGGGCGTCATCTTCGCCCACGGATCGCGATTCGGTGGGCACGTACTCTTCATCAAGGATGGACGGCTGCACTACGTGTACAACTTCCTGGGCATCAAGCCCGAGCAGGAATTCATCTCGGCCCCGCTGACTCCCGGTAATCGCACGCTGGGAGTAGAGTTTGTCCGCCGCGACAAGGGTCAGTACGGCGAATCATTGGGAACGACAAATCTTTACGTGGACGGAAAGCTCGCCGCTACCGGTCCCATGCGGACTCAGGTGGGCACCTTCACGCTCGCCGGTGACGGGCTGTGCGTCGGCTACGACAGCGGCGACAACGTATCGCCGCAGTACACCAATCCCGGCAGATTCACCGGCGGCACCATCAAAGTGGTCGCTGTCGACGTAAGCGACGAGTCGTTCATCGATCTGGAGAAGGAAGCACAGGCCGCCTTCGCCCGGGACTAGTCACCGATCCAGGTCAGCGTGAGCTCGTCACGCGTGCCGAACCGTTCCAGGTGCCGCTTCACCACATCGCCGAATTCCGGGGAGCTGGCCTCCACGTGCAACTCGCCGGGCTTGGGGCGTAGCACCGTGACCGCGCCGGGGCCCATCTCGATCTGCACGGCATCGTTTTCCAGCTCGGTCACCGTGCTCTTGGCCGCCCAGTGCTGAGCGAGTTGCTTCGCGTATCGCTCGGGACGATCCGTGACAATGACGCCGTGGACAGTGGACATGTCTCAAGTCTTCCAGGTCCCGGGCGAACATGTCAGTGCGGAGCGCTACCGATGGCCGCCCGGCGGTTCGTTACCTGAAGTTCCGTGCCCTCTTACGGCCCTCTTACGCTTCCGACTGCCCCAGGGTCACCTGGACGGTGCGCGCGTCGCCCGACGGGTCTTGGTAGGTAAGCGCCATGGTGTCCCCTGGCGCCTTGGCCCGCACCGCGGCGACCAGAGCGTCCGGCCCGTCGATAACCTGGTTGTCGACCTTGGTGATCACGGCGCCCTTGGGCAGACCTGCCGTGGCTGCCGCACTGCCGCGGACGATTCCCGCGACCACCGCACCGGGAGCGTCCTTGCTGGACGCGAGTTGAACCCCCAACGACGCATGCCGCACGGTGCCGGTGGAGACCAGTTCGTCCGCGATGCGCTTGGCTTGGTCCACCGGGATGGCGAAGCCCAGACCAATGGAGCCGGCCTGTCCGCCGCCCTGCGAATCCTGGCCGCCGGAGAGCGAGGCAATCGCCGAGTTCACGCCGATCAGATTGCCGCTCATATCCACCAGCGCACCGCCGGAGTTGCCGGGGTTGATCGCCGCGTCGGTTTGGATGGCGCTCATCACGGAACGCTGGCCGCTCTGGTCGTCACCGGTAGCGACAGGGCGATTGAGCGCACTGATGATGCCGGTGGTCACCGTGCCCTGCAGGCCCAGTGGCGAGCCGACGGCGACGACGTTCTGCCCCACCTTCAGATCTTTCGACGAGCCGATGCTGATGGGAGTCAGATCATTCACTCCCTGCGCACGCACCACCGCGATGTCATCGTCGGGGTCGGCGCCCACGACGGTGAACGGCACCGTGCGGCCATCGGACAGGGTCACGGTGGCCTTGACGCCGTCACCGGTGCGGGCCGAGGGCCGGACACCTCGCCCGTCGTAGTCGTCGGAGTCCCGGCCGTCACGCCCGTCCCGGTAGCCGCCCGGCTGCTGTTCGCCGGGGAAGATGCCGGGCGGCAGACTACCGAACTGGCCGCCGAATGGGCTGTCGGGCTCGGTCACCGGAGCCGATGGTTGGGCGCCGGGCGCGGCCGAGGCCACCACGTGGTTGTTGGTCAGAATCAGACCGTCGGCACTCAGCACGATGCCGGACCCCGATTCCTGCTGGCGGCCACTTTGGATCTGCAGTTGCACCACGCTCGGCAGCACCTTGGCAGATACCTCTTCGACCGAACCGGCCGCACCGGTGGCAGCTGGCCTACCCAGTGTTGAACCCGTTGCCGGGGAGGGTTTTCCGGCGACGGGAGCCGCCACCTGACCGGCGGGCGCCGCAGGCCCGGAGTGGTTCACCACGGCGAACGCGGTGGTGGCGCTGGCGACAACAGCCACCGCAACAGCACCGAAGGTCATTCCGGCCACACGAAGGCGTTTACGCGGCAAGCGGTTCGGAGCCAGGGCGTCACGATCCGGAAATGTTTCGCCGTAGGCGTAGCGCGTCCGGGTGGCCGCCGACGGACCATGCACCAGCCGGTAGCCGTGTGGTGTCGTCGGGAAATCTTCTGTGTACGGCGGACGCCCGGACCGATCGATCATTGCTGTTCCTTCTTTCTCAACATGCATCAGGGCGCACGCCACGGTCGATGCGCACTATTACAGTGCCCGTAGCCGCTGAGGCGATGCTGAGAATTTCCTCGCTGCTGGCCAAGACTTTTCAGGAGGTAGAAGGCGCAGTCGGCGGTTGCGGTCCGGCATCCACCACCGGAAGCGGCGCCGTGACCGGTTCCGGTGCCTGTGTCTCGCGGCCACGCCGGACGATCTCGAAGACGTTGATCGGCCACCAGAACCACCGGCCCAGGGCCGCGGCGATTGACGGTGTCATGAAGGCACGGACGATCAGCGTGTCGACGATGAGGCCGATGCCGATGGTCATGCCCAACTGGCCCACCACGCGCAGATCACTGACGATCATCGACATCATGGTGAACGCAAACACCAGGCCGGCGGCGGTGACCACGCGGCCGGTGGCTCCCATGCCGCGAATCATGCCGGTATTGAGCCCGGCGTGGATCTCCTCCTTGAGCCGCGAGACCACCAGCAGGTTGTAGTCCGAACCCACCGCCAACAGGATCACCATCGACAACGGGATCACGATCCATTGCACGCCGAGCCCAAGGATGTCCTGCCACAACAGCACTGACAGGCCACACGCGGTGCCCAGGGACGCCGCCACCGTGCCGACGATGACCAGGGCCGCCACCACGGAGCGGGTGATCAGCACCATGATCGCAAAGATCAGGATCATCGACGCGATGACCGCGATCATCAAATCAATGGAAACACCATCCTGCATATCGGCATACATCGAAGCGGTACCCGCGATCGAGACCTTGGCATTGGACAGCGGAGTGCCTTTAACCGCGTCGGCAACAACACCTTTGAGGTCGCGGACGTGGTCGATGCCCTCGACCGAGGCCGGGTCGCCCTGGTGGGTGATGATGAATCGCACCGCCTTGCCGTCGGGTGAGACGAACATCTTGAGCCCACGCTTGAAGTCGGGGTTGGTGAATACATCGGGCGGTAGATAGAAGAAGTCGTCGTTCTTGGCCTGGTCGAAGTACAAGCCAATCTCCGTGGCGCCCTTCGCCAATTCTTGCTGTTGGGCTTGGGTTCCGGCCATTGTGCTGTGAGTGGCGATCATGAAGTCGCGCATCCTGCCCATCGAATCAATGGTCGTTCTCAGCACCGGCAGCATCTGCGGCATCAGCTGGTCCATGTGATCCATATCCGCGATGAGGCCGTGCATTTGATCGGCGAGCACGTCAACGCTGTCCAAAACATCGAAAATCGATCTCAGCGACTGGCAGATCGGGATGTCAAAGCAGTGCTTTTCCCAGTAGAAGTAGTTGCGCAGTGGCCGGAAGAAATCGTCAAAATTGGCCAAGTTGTCACGCATCTCTTGGATGGTCGCCTCCATCTCATGAGTCCGGCCCACCATGCTGTGCATGGTGCCCGTGAGTTCCTGCATGAGGCTGTACATCCGCTCCATACTGGCCACGGTCCTGCTCAGTTCGTCGGCCTGCTCAAGCATCTGCGCCGAGTTCTCGTTGTTGAACTTCGCGGTCTGCAGGGTGCCGGCGTTCTGCGCGCCCATCAAGAACGGGATCGAGCTGTGCTCGATCGGCGCGCCCAGGGGACGGGTGATCGTCTGTACCCGCTCGATACCGCGCATGTGCACGATGCCCTTGGCCACCCTGTCGATGACCAGCATGTCTGCCGGTGTGCGCAGGTCGTGGTCGGCCTCCAGCATCAGCAGCTCGGGGTTCATGCGGGCCTGGGAGAAGTGCCTGTCGGCGACCTCCATGGCGAGGTTGGCGGGCATATCGGCCGGTGTGAACTTCTGGTCGTTGTACTGCGGCACGTACGTCATCAGACTGACGAAACCGATGATCGCGATCAGGCTGGTCAACACGATGATCGGAATGGGCCAGCGCACCACCGACGTACCGACCTTGCGCCAGCCAGTGGTAGATAGCTTGCCCCGGGGTTCCAGGAGCCCGAACTTGGAGGCCACCGTCAACACCGCGGGCGCCAACGTCAGCGCTGCGGCCACGATCACCAGCACCGAGATCGCACACGGCAGCGCCATGCTCTGGAAGTAGGGCAGCGTGGTCATGGTCAGGCACAGGCACGCACCGACGATGGTCAGGCCTGAGCCCAGAATGACGTGCGAGACACCGTGATATGCCACGTAATACGCGTCTTCACGGCTCAGCCCCTTCGACCTCTCCTCGTGATAGCGACCGAAGAGGAAGATCACATAGTCCGTGCCGGCTGCCAGCGCCAGCATCGTCACCATGCTCACCGCGTAGGGAGTCAGTCCAATGACGTTCAGATAGCCCGCTGTCGCCGTAACACCTTGGGCGGCAAATAGTTCCAGTCCAATAATGACCATGGAGATGAGCATGGTGACGATGGAGCGATAGATGAACAGGATCATCACGATGATCACGCCCACCGACACCAGTTCCATGGTCGCCATGCTCTGGTGACCGGCCACCTGGGTGTCGGCGTTGAGCACGGTCGTGCCGGCGACATGGGCCTTGATACCCGGTGGGGCAGGCACGGAGTCGACAATGTGGCGCACCGCGGCCACCGATTCATGGCTGGCGCTGGTGCCCTGCGAGCCGTTGAGGAAGATCTGCACGTAGGCAGCCTTGCCGTCCACACTTTGGGAGCCCGCCGCGGTCAGCGGATCGCTCCAGAAGTCCTGGACGTTCTGCACGTGCTCGTGATCGGCCTTGAGCTTGGCGACGATGTCGTCGTAGTACTGGTGCGCGCTGTCGCCCAGTTTGTCGTCGCCTTCCAAAACGACCATCGCCGAGGAGTCCGAGTCGTACTGCTGGAACACCTTGCCGATGTTCAACATCCCCTGGTACGACTCGGAGTTCTGCGGACTCAGCGGCACCGACCGGCTGGCCGCCACGTCAGTCAGAGACGGGGTCACCGTGCCCAGGATGACCGCGAGCGCCACCCAGAACAGGATGATCGGCAGCGAGAGAACCCGGATCAGATGGCCGAGGAAGGGGCGGTGCGGCTTTGCGTGCAGATTGCTCATACGGATTTCACCAAGCAGTAGATGAACGGTTTGACTTTGTCTGCGCTGGAACGGTCGTCGCGCACCTGCCCGTCGACGGTCACACGGCATCCGAGATCGGTGACGCTACGGTCCCCCTGGGCGACGATATTGGCCGACATCGACGGCAGTGTCGTCACGATCGTGAATGACCAAGGGAGCGGCGCATTCTCGATCAGGTGGGGTTGGCCGTTCTCGTCGAGGTAATTGAGGTTTGCGGTGCCGCCGGAGCCGACGACCTCGTACGTGATGTGCTTCGGGTTGAAATTGGCGGTGATGCCCGATCCCTCGCCGAGTTTCGCTGGACGAGGCGCAGCGGAGCCGCGGATCTGCGCAATCGCATATCCACCGATCCCGACGACGACCACCAGCAGCAGCGGTATCCAGAACCGCTTCAACAGTCGGTACACCCGTGCATCCCCTTCTGCTTGTGCGCTGTTCAGGACCGCAGGTTCCTGCCGGTGAGGCGACTACCGAACGAGCGGCATCACCACTTTGTGTACCGCCGGTCTATTGCGCCAGAGACCGTACCACGGTAATGGACCGGCGGTTCACTATCGAGCGATTGGCGGCGGATTACCATCGGGCCATGAACTTCCGGCGGGCGCGCAGCGAGGAGCAGCGCGAGATCCGTCGGCAAGCCATCCTGGAAACCGCCTCGTCGATGCTCAGCGACATGCCAGTGAGCCAGATCAGCCTTAATGAGCTGAGCCGTCGCACCGGGCTAGCAAAGTCCGCGATGATCCGCTATTTCGAGTCGCGCGAGGCTGTACTGCTGGAGTTGCTCGATGGCGCCTTGCGGGATTGGGTGACCGAAATTGTGACGGAGCTCTCTCGCGACACGTACGACGGCTCGGCGCAGCAGCGGGCCGACCACCTGGCGGCCCTGCTCAGCCGGTCGCTGCGAGAGCACGCTGTGCTGTGCGATCTGATGACCGCACAGCCGGGCGTCCTGGAATACAACGTCTCACCCGAGACGCTGCTGTGTTTCCGGCGATCCGCCCACACCACCATCGCCAGATACACCGACGCCATTCGTAGCTTCATCCCCGAGCTCGGCGACGATTCCCAGAGCGTGTCCCTTTCCACCGTGGTGACCAGCGCGGCGCTGTGGATGTACGCCCAACCGTCGGCCAGCGCGATTGCCGCCGCCGAGGCCGAACCCGCGCTGGCGGACATCTCGTTGAACTTCGACACCGACCTGGAAACCATGCTGTCCCGGCTGATCATCGGCGCCCTGGTCAAGCGCTCTTCCTGATCGACTGCCGATACTGCCGACTCCGGCGCGGACCGGAGCGAGCTCGCACATGTAAGCTGACACGCCGAGAGGTCCCACTAGCTCTAATGGACGGGGCCGCTCTCCGCCGATGGGGACCGGATGACAATCGCCTCTTCGCATTTCGTAGTCGGTGAGCAGACTTTCCCTGAAACGCCGACACTCCGATTCTGAAACGCCTGGCTTCGTGCCGGATCTCCGAAATTCCGCTCCACGGCTACCCCGAACACCCCTTCTGTGCATGTCAGCCCAATAGGAGCCAGTCCTACTGTCGGCCCATAACCGACCTCATCGACCCCAAAGCCCCGCCTGACAGCACCTGCTGCACCGTCTCCCTGAAAGACGGCTCCCCGTTTCTACACCCACCCCTCGGGGTGCTTGTCCCCTCACACCATCCGGGCCGCCTGCGGACCCGCAGTATCTGGTGGCTCATGTCACGGAGGTGCTGGACGACCGCATGATCGGCAAGGTGGCTGTCCCGCAACTGATGGACGGAATCGAGGTGGACGACGAAGAAGTGGAGCTGCGACGAGCCATCGGGTGTCTCCTGTTCTGCTTGGAGAGTCGGACAGCCTGCATCGTGGCGCGGGCCACCGACAACCTCGGCATAGCAGGCTGACGAATACGCTGCGCCGCCTGGAGCGCCATCAAGGCTGATCCCGGACGACCATTCCACGCTCCTCCAAGACCGCACGAAAGTCCTCTTCCATCTGCCCCACTTGACTAGCGATAGGCGATAGCGGATTCGTGCTGAAATACCAGACAAGGCTCTCCCATTTTGGCGGCGTCAGTTCGGGCAGTACCCCTAGTTCAGGTGCACGGACGCCCTTCTTTCGTGAGACCTCGGCTACGAGCGTCCCCTCAAGTCGGACAACAGACTTGAAGTGCTTCAAGAAACCGTTCCCTGCTTCACTGCCACTGACGACTCGTATCGCGACAACCGCAATTCTTCCCAGCGACCAGGAGACCTGTGTCAACCCCACACCTCTTCCTCCGTCAGGGAAGATCAGACACCCCGCGCCCGCAAATGTGTGGCTATGACTGGGGCACAGCGTCCGCCCGACGAAGATGTGCCAATCCGTCATCTCTTCACCGTTGTAAAGCGCAACGAGATCCCCAGGCTCGAGAACGTGTGGATTCTCGTAGTAGCAGCGCAAAATTGCCACTTTGATCGCCCATCTCCGAAGCGCGGCAGCGTCTATGGAAACGGCATAGGGATCTTGGAGCCACGGCAAAACGACCATATCCAAATCATTCATCCAACCGTTATTGCAGTGGTCGCAGACAGGTTGGACCACCAACTCGAAAAGCGGTTCTGGGCGTGACGAGATTGGTTTGAAGTCAGTTCCCACGTACCTGGTGAACTCCCTGATCCCCAATGGCTCCGTGGCGTTAATGAACATACTCACATCCAGTTTTTCCTTCCAGGAGGACGGGAATATATGTTCTCGGGTAAGAATTACTGTCTGCGATGTCGGGTCGCGTGGGTCCACCAAATCCCCTTTTGCCCGATCACAAAAGACGCACCGGCTCGTGTCCTCTGTCACCAGGAATGCTCCTTACCCGAATCGCTTACTCTGCGGACATGCCCGATCTCCTCTGTGTCCCGAATCTTCTTCTTGCGGTAGTCCTTCGCTAGCTGCCTACTCGTCACTACCGCAGGCGCAATCGTGGGAATGCTCACGGGAGGAATCAGGCTGGGCATCCCAAACACCCTGAGCCGCTTGTCGATATACCGCTGCGTCTCCCACGACAGCGCAACCTCAACGGGCTGTGAACGAGCACGGCCTTTCTGTTCTCCGAACACGAACGCGATCAGCGCGAGTACGCAGTAGCCCAGCGCCATGCCCATCCAGAACCAAGTCAACCAGGCACGCTCCCACAAGTCATCGTTCCACCGACGCATCACCCACCCCGCCAAGGTCATCGCAATCGAGAACGACACCGGAAGCACCCACGCCACGGTCGCAAACCCCGTTTCCACCAGCCCGCCGATCCCGACCAGGGACGCAAACGATGCACGGCTGTAGGACGCGAAAAGCGTCCCGAGAAAGGCCAGCGTGACGAATGCAAAGTGAGTGACCCCGATTCTGCTCGGGTCGCTCATCCACTGATGCGCTGTATTGAGCCACGCGGCTGGTGATGCCCAGCCAGTCCACGTGAAGAACTTCGACAGCCCCTCGAACGGCGTTCGGAACCCCTCATCACCCGGCAGTGCACACCATGCACTGAGTAGCCCGATGGCGCTCGCCGCCACCATGTACGGCGTTTCCAGCTTCAACGCCAATCCCTCTTTGACAGTGCTGACAAACCCCGACGGCTCCATCCGAGTCCCTTCCGTCACTCGCCTGATTCACTGACGCTAACGGCGAGGTCTGACATCGCCGGCTCACATTGGTGTCCCCCGCCTACCATCGAGCGGTGAGCCGCATACGTCACGATGGCGGGTGCTCGACAACAGTCCCGAAACGCCATCACCCATGCCGTCTTCGAGCAAAGTCACCCTCCACCCGACCAGACTCTCGCCGCCCAGACCCCAGCCCCAAGCACCTCGCTTCGGGGCCATCGGCGGCCAGCCCCGCCCCTGATACACTTCCGTCGCGGTCTGGAACCAGCGAAAACACCACCACCTCGGTGAGATTTTCTCGCGTCTCATCACCGCAGCAACACCGAAGATCAGCACGGAAGCACCTGTTCAGGATTGTCATCAGGGTTTTCATCTGGTCTCCCGCCGATGTAGTTCAATGGCAGAACATCAGCTTCCCAAGCTGAATACGCGGGTTCGATTCCCGTCATCGGCTCCACATCTACCTACGGTGATGGTGTTCGAATCTGTTTGGCCCGCGCCCCTCAGGGTCACCAAAGTTCCCACTCAGACCGACCGGCTACATTGTCCGCTACCGAATGGGTCAACGGATACCGAGACGCGCTCACACCACGCCGCGAATCCTGTGGCGGTGGGGGTCGCGGGGTTCTTTAAGCGTCCGCTCGGGCTGTTAGAGGCGGGGATTCCGGTGGCGGTTCCGAGCGGCCAATATCAACCAAATTCCGCCCAAGAAATAGTGCGGGCAAGTGTCCTGGCGAACACGCCCCGCTATACAGCTACCGAGCCGCGCGGTACTGTGCGCGTAGTAGCTAGCTGTCTGAGGGGGTGTTGTTGCTGTGGGGGCATTGCAAGTCAGTCCTGAGTTGCTGCACCGTTCGGCCAACGAGATGGATCGGCTGCTGGCAGCGCATCGGGCAGCACATGCTAAGGCTCACGCGGCGATCAGCACGGCGATGTCGGGGTGGGTTGGTGGTGCCGCGTCGGCGCTGGACAGTGAGTCGACGCAGTGGCAGGGCCATTCCAAGCACGTTGAGAACGAAGCCACCCACTACCGCGATGCGTTCGATCGGATCGGGTACGCGTTCGCCGGGATAGAAGAGCAGAGCGCGGTCAATATTCTGGGCAGCCGTCCGCAGGCTAAGGCGTAGCCTTTATGTCGTTGCCGCTGGCCGATATCAAGCGCGCCAAAGTCCAATCATTCCGCGATGTAGCCGACGCTCTCGACGGGATGGCAGGCGCGAATCGGGATATGAAGCGCGGTGTGGAGCGGCTGCCGATCATGGGAGACGGCTGGAAAGGTGTCTCTGGGGAGGCCGCTCATCACGATCTGGATGCGCATGGCAAGTATCTCGACGGGCACGCCCAGGCCCAGCAGAGCGCTGCGGCCAAGATCCGGGCCGCTGCTGATGAGTTCGAGGGCGTGCAACAGCTGCTTAAGAAGATTGAAAATGACGCCGCCCAAGGCAAATTCACGATCAACTACGACACTGGCGAGGTCACCCCGCCTAGCGGCAAGTATGACAAAAACGAGCTGGACTATCTGACCAACACGCTGCGTCAGATCAGCGCTGCCGGGGGTGTCGCCAACGCCGATCTTGAGGCAGCGGTGAAAGCTGCCCAGACACTCCCGGACCCGTCTGGTGCTGTGGCTCAAGGCCTTCCGGCGATGCCCGGCTCGGCTATCAAGCCCGGAGGTGTTGCCGCTGGCTTGGAGCACCTGGCCGCACCCGACCCGAATGGTGATCCTGGTGCGACCAAGGCCGCTGCTGCGGGCGCCGACACGCAGGCGAACTACAAGGAGTGGTACCCGAGGACTCCTGGGTCGGGCGACAAGCTGACCATCGACCCCAGTAAGGCGGGCAGTTTCACGGGGACGGTCGGTGCGCTCGAGAAACTTCCCGGCGCCCCCAAGCCTGCGGACGGTTTCGGTTCTGGTGTGGCCAGGCAGTTCGGGCAGGGGGTTAACAGCCGTGTCGACGGGATAATTGATGAAGCTAAGAACCTGACCGGACAAGGCGGACCCGGCTCTCCGGGCGTGGCTGAGTCCTGGGCGAAGTTCGCCCTAGGCACCGCCGATCAGATGGCCAACCCACTCGGGTCCCTGCCCGGCGAGGTCAAAGACGCAGTCAACGATCCCGCAGGATTCGCAGGCAAGAAACTGTTCGACGTGTCCTCGATCGCCGCCACCGGTCCACTCGGCGGCGAAGCCGCAGCCGGAGCACGCGGCCTCCTCGGCGACCTCACCGGCGCAGAAACACGAGCACTCACCCACGACATCCCCGACACACACCACGGACCAGCACCGCTCGATCATCCATCACCTCACGTGGACCACCCGCCGACAGACAGCGACCACCACGCGCCGGCGGTCAGTGATCACAATGGCGGATCCGGTGGCGACCACTCAACACCCGGAGACTCGCCACCACATTTCGCGCCCCTCCCTGATACAGGGCCCTACCAGTTGCCGGAACGGGCGCAGCTCGCAACACCTTCGGACGGCGCATTCTTCTGGTCTGGCAGAAACGTAGACGGGACGGGCATCGGCCCGATTTCCGCGGGCGGCAACGGAGCAGCTGACCTTATCGCCGACGGGAGCCGCGCAACCACGCTTGAGGGACTGCTCGATAGCCAAGGGATAAAGCCGCCGAAGTGGAGTCCAACCGACGACTATGCACAGAAGTGGTGGGATGGAACCTCACAGATGTACGCCGAGAGCGCATCGGGAGAAGTTCGCGCTGTCATCGGATCGAACTTGCGCCCCGGAAATGTTTGGCAGACAGTCGAACTCCCTCGACTGATGGACAATCCGCATGTCAACCGGATCGTTGTAATTGACCCGGATACCGGTATCGAGACCACTGTATTTCAGCGTTAGGATTGACTTGAAATGGACGCAGACCTGATAAACGAAGCGATCGTGACGAGTATTCAAGACTCGGCGATACCTCGGGTCGACCTGCAAAAGCTAACCGACCAATACGGTCAGGACGAAGGAAACCAGCTCGGGGAGCAAGTGGTCAAGATCGTTCGCGAAGCCGTTGCTATGCCCATCGACTGGGGCACCATGACACTCGCCGAAGGCGTCAACGACATCATGGGCAGATTCAGCCAGAAACATCCCGAGCTGTCCCCCCAGGCCCTAGAGGAAATCGGCCGCTGCGTCGGATGGCAGCTGCGCTGACCACTTAGCGCGCACTGCGCTCGTCTATCCCTACGGCGAAGATGCGCAATCCGATCAGCGTCAGCAGTGGGGTCATGGCACCAAGGCTACTGGATACGGAAGCGCTTAAATGACTCCGTACTTTCCCGCATAAAAGCCGCGTCGCCGGGAACGACAAAGTATTCGCACGGACCCAAAAATAGGTCTAATAGCCTTAGACCGCAATACGTTAACGAACTTGCGCAAATTTCGGCAGACGCATTCCTCTCAAGCTGAATACGCGGGTTCAATTCCCGGCATCCGCCCCACTATTTATGCTCCGTCGGCCTGTTTCGGGATCACATTTGCTCCTCACGGGCATAACCTGAGCGGCAAGCGTAATGCGCCTGGTCATAGTCGTGTATCTGTGTCGCCGGTTGGACAACCCGTCGTGTCGGACCAACTAGGGCCCCAGTCATACTGGGCATCTGGCGCCCGGGTTGTGATCGGGCTCCACGTCAACAAGCTCCACCGGCCAGAAGTTGTGTGCTTGCACCCATCTGGCATGGCCTGTGCTGAAAACGAGCTGCCCGAGAAAGCGATAGACACTGCTGTCCACAGGCCACACAGCGTGAGGCCCTGGCGAGCTTACGTGATCGGAGAAATCCACTAGCCAGCACTGCACCTCGACCGAAACATGCACATGACCGTTACCCGAAAGGCGGTGGACATCGATGAAGTTTGAGGACGTCTACTTCTCCAAAGAGGACCGGTACTCGATGGGCACAGAAACCGATTCAGGCCGGCACTACGTCTCCATGCCGGTCAGCAATGGACTTGTCGACTACGAAGAGTATTACGAGATCGACGCCGAACAGTACAAGCTGTTCTTGGCCAACACGTCTGCCGCAGTCTCGTTCATCGAAGCGTGCCGAAAGCACGAACATGACGATCGGTTGATACAAAAGCCGGGCACGAATCGTGGTACGCCGGCCTGAGCGGGTACTGAACCCGAACGTATCCAAAACGCCTGTGCGGGTGGATGAACCCGATCAGTCACCGACATGCTGCGAGAAATCTCGCCCTAAGCCACAGTGCCACACCCTCACTGCCGCTGCACCGGCAACCTCACCCCGGCCCAGCCGCGTCCTGTCCCCCAAATATGGTGCAGTCCAATGAGGGCTGCGTCCAGCCCCATGGTGAAGACCAGATCGTGCGCACGCGTCTGTCGCTCCCGCACCGAACGCGCGAATGCCTCATAGACGCGGCCCATCTGCGGCGCATTGGCCGGGTCATACGGCGCGTACACGTCGGTCGGACCGGGCGAATCCACCGCGGCACCGAAGATGAAGGTCTCAAGGATGCTCATCGATGCGATGATGCTCTCCTCCGGCCAGCCCGCAGCGGCGAACCCCGCGGTAACCCGTTGGTACATACCGGATGTCAGCGGCGCCTGCGCCAGCGGGACCTCCACGATCAGCGGCACCAGTTCCGGTCGGCGGCGCAGCTGATCCAGGTAGCTCCACGCCCACCGGGACAGTGCCTCACGCAGCGGGACGACGCCGAAGCCGGAGACATCCAGGCCCGCGGTGAATCGCTCTTGCACCGCCACCAGCAGCCCGGCCCGCGACGGAACGTGGTTGTACAGCGCGGCCACGGTCACGCCCAGCCGGACCGCGACGGCCCGCATCGTCAGCTTGCGCAGTCCGGACGCGCGCAGCTCGGCGAGCGCCGCGTCGACAATGCGGTCGCGGTTGAGCACCCCGACAGATGGCCGACCTCGCCCGCGGCGTGCGGTGTCGTCACTCTCGCGATCCCTCTGCATCGTGATTGATCCGTTCCTCAGACGTCTACGCCCGGCCAAAAATTAACTATCTACCCGTCATTGACGGCTAATTTACCCAGCTAGAAGCTCTAAAAAATGAAGATTCGATTTCTGAGCTAGTCGACCGGGGCGGCGAAGTTCCTAGCATTGTGACTCACGCCACCATCGGGGATTACCTACACCACGGTGCAGTCCGGACCCTTCCGGCGTCAATTCGAGAGGACGTTTCGTGACCGAATTTGCCGTACCCACAACCACCCACAGCGGACCAGCCGTCGAGCGTGACGTGGTGGTCATTGGCGCCGGAATCTCCGGCTTGATGACTGCCCGCAGGCTCGTCCAGGCCGGGCACTCTGTCGCGGTGCTTGAGGCGCGGGACCGGGTCGGCGGACGTACCTGGTCGCAGATTATGGACGGCGAGTTCTTCGAGATCGGCGGCCAATGGATCTCCTCCGACCAGGATGCGCTCAAAGATCTGCTGGCCGAGCTCGGCAAGAAAACTTTTCGCCGGTACCGCGAGGGCAACTCCGTCTACATCGGCCAAGACGGTGAACGACGTGAGTTCACAGGGGATTTCCCGGTCCCCGAGGCCACTCTGCAACAGGTGAATCAACTGATCCACGCCCTGGACTCGCTGGCCGCGGAGATCGACGCCGCCACCCCATGGCAGCACCCGCGCGCCGCCGAGCTCGACGCCATCCCGTTCGCTACCTGGCTGGCCTCCAACAGCGATGACAAGGAGGCCCGCCGAATCGTGGGCCACTACATCGCGGCAGGCATGTTCACCAAGCCATCTCATTCATTCTCGGTATTGCAGGCCATGCTGATGATTGCCTCGGCGGGGAAGTTCGAGCACCTCATCGACGAGGGCATCTTGCTCGATGAGCGTGTGGTCGGCGGCATGCAGTCGGTATCGCAGCAGATAGCCGACGAACTCGGTCCTGACGTGGTGCACCTGTCCACCCGCGTTCGGCACCTGGCCTGGTCCGACGCCGGAGACGGATTGCCCTCCATCGTCTCCGCCGTCAGCGACAGAGTCACCGTACGGGCGCGATTCGCGGTGCTGGCAATACCGCCGAACCTGTACAGCACCATCGACTACCAGCCGCCGCTACCCCGCATCCAGCAGGTCAGCCATCAACACCAATCCATGGGCCTGGTGATCAAGGCTCAAGCCGTCTACGAAACACCGTTCTGGCGCGCGCACGGATTGTCCGGCACGGGTTTCGCGTCCCGCGAACGGATCTGCGAGGTCTACGACAACACCGTCGCGGATCACCCGCACGGCACGCTAGTCGGCTTCGTGGCAGGCGAGCAAGCCGAGGAGACCTGGGCGCTACCCGACGACCAGCGTCGCGGCGCGATCCTGGAGTCGTTCGCCGCGTACTTCGGAGACGAGGCCAAGCGGCCGCTGGCGGTCTACCTTTCCGATTGGGGTACCGAGGAATTCACGCGCGGCGCCTACGGTGCCAGCTGGAGCATCGGCGGCCTCAGCCGCTGGGGTCACCTACAAAACCGGCCGGTCGGCCCCATCTTCTTTGCCAGCTCCGACATCCAAGGCATCGGCTATATGCATGTCGACGGCGGCGTGCGGATCGGTACCGATACCGCGAACCGAATCAACTCCGCACTGCTCGCCCCCGTCAACAGCTAGACCACACGGCACCAGCGAGTGTGTGCAACGCTCGACGAATAACCGAAAACCCGATCCCTGCAAGGAGAATCCCGTGACCGAATACGCCGTAACCGATCCTGCTACCGGCGATGTCGTCGCCACCTACCCCACCGCTACTGACGCCGAGTTGGATGCCGCCCTGACTGCCGCGGCCGAGAACTCCCGCACCTGGCCTACAGACACCACCGTCGCCGATCGAGCAGCCCAGATGCGCCGCGTCGCCCAGCTGCATACGGAAAAACGCGAGATGCTCGCCGACATCATTGTGCGGGAAATGGGCAAACCCCGTGACGAGGCTCTCGGCGAGATCGACTTCTGTGCCGCGATCTACGAGTACTACGCCGACAACGCGGAGAAGTTCCTTGCCGACGAGCGCATTGAGCTACTTGCCGGAGAAGGCACGGCCGTGATCAAGCGTTTCCCGATCGGGGTGCTGCTGGGCATCATGCCGTGGAACTTCCCCTACTACCAGGTGGCCCGATTCGCGTGTCCGAATCTCTTGGTGGGCAACACCATTGTGCTCAAGCATGCCCCTCAATGTCCGGAATCCGCTGAGGCGCTCGCACTTTTGTTCGCCGAGGCAGGGCTGCCGGCCGGCGCATATCTGAACATTCGTGCCGCCAACGAGCAGGTCGCCGGCCTCATCGCGGACCCTCGCGTCGCCGGAGTGTCCTTCACGGGCTCCGAGCGTGCCGGCGCCGCAGTCGCCGAGATCGCCGGCCGGAACCTGAAGAAGTGCGTCTTGGAGCTTGGCGGCTCCGATCCGTTCTTGGTGCTCTCTTCCGACGACCTGGATGCCACCGTCGAGGCCGCGGCCGCCGCCAGATTGGACAATACCGGGCAAGCTTGCAACGCCGCCAAGCGATTCATCGTCGTGGACGAACTGTATGACGCGTTCGTCGAGAAATTCACGGCCACATTGCTCGCCGCCGCCGACGGCATCGCTCCGCTCAGCTCGGTGCGTGCCGCGCAGACCTTGGAGGCACAGGTCGCTGCCGCCAAAGCCGGTGGCGCCACTGTCATCTCTGCCGGTGAGCGCCGCGGGGCCTTCCACCCGCCTGCGGTCATCACCGGTCTGACCGCCGACAACCCGGCCTACGGTCAGGAGCTGTTCGGCCCTGTCGCGTCGGTGTATCGGGCGAGCAGCGAGGACCAGGCCGTCGCCATCGCCAACGACACCCCCTTTGGTCTGGGCTCCTACGTCTTCACGACCGACCCCGAACAGGCGCAGCGGGTGGCGAACCGCATTGAGGCCGGAATGGTTTTCGTGAACGGAGTCGGTGCTGACGGTGCCGAACTGCCATTCGGCGGTATCAAGCGCTCCGGCTTCGGCCGCGAGCTGGGCCGGTTCGGCATGGAGGAATTCGTCAACAAGAAACTCATCCGCACCCTGTGAGCCAGCGAAGCGACGCCTTGAGTGTCGGCGGCAAGGGCCTGGCGGGCGGGCAGATCGGTACCTTCTCCGGTGCGGTGCTGGGGATCTCGTCCGTCGCTCCCGGCTATACCCTGTCGGCCAGCCTGGGGCTGCTGGTGGCCGCCGTGGGCTTGAAGATGCCGGCCATCCTGATCGCCGGTTTCCTCCCGATGTTCCTCACCGCGTACGCCTATCGCGAACTCAACGCGAAAAATCCCGACGCCGGAGCGTCTTTCACATGGTCCAGCCGCGCGTTCGGACCATACGTCGGCTGGATGGCGGGCTGGGGGCAGGTAGTCGCCTGCATCATCGTGCTGTCGAATTTGGCGGCGGTGGCGGTGCAGTTCTTCTATCTGTTCATCGCGCAGGTCTCACACCATCTCGCGATCGCGGATCTGGCCTCGAACAAACCCGTGAATATCGCCACCACGCTGGCGATCATGCTTGTCGCGACGTACGTCGCGTGTCGAGGCATCACCACCGGCGAGCGCGTTCAGTATGCGCTGGTCGGGTTCCAGATGCTGATGTTGTTCGGCTTCGCGGGGGCCGCGCTGTGGAAGGTCGGGACCGGTGCGGCGCCCGGGCACCTGTCCTTCGATGCCGACTGGTTCAACCCGTTCAGCGGGTTGACCATCGGCGCCTTCGTCGTCGGTGTCACCGGTTCGGTGTTCGCGTTCTGGGGGTGGGACACCTGCCTGACACTCGGCGAGGAAAGCAAAGACCCCGACCGGGTGCCCGGGCGCGCGGGCCTGTTGTCCGTCACCTCCATCCTGCTTACCTACCTGCTGGTAGCGGTGGCGCTCACCATGTACGCCGGGGTCGGTACGACCGGGCTAGGCCTGGGCAATCCGGCGAACGAAGAGAACATCTTCGGCGCCCTTGCCGATCCGGTATTGGGACCCTTCTTTGGGCCATTCCTTTCCCTCGCGGTGCTGGCGTCCGCGGTCGCCGGTCTGCAAACCACCTTCCTGCCCCTGGCACGGGTGATGCTCGCAATGGGCGTCTACGGCGCCGTCCCTCGCAGGTTCGCAGAGATCAGCCCACGGTTCCTGGTGCCCCGCTTTTCCACCATCGTGTCGAGCGCGGTGACGGCGGTGTTCTACACGGTGGTCACGGTGCTATCCGAGCACACGCTTACCGACACGATCGCCGCGCTGGGCATCATGATCTGTTGGTACTACGGCATCACCGCATTCGCGTGCATCTGGGAGTTCCGACACACGCTCTTCCGCGGCGTCCGGAATGTGGTGTTCCGCTTCCTGTGCCCGTTGTTGGGCGGTGCGATGCTCCTCGTCATCTTTGCGATCTCGATTCGCGAATCGATGGATCCCGCCAATGGCAGCGGGTCATCGATCGGCGGCATTGGCCTGGTCTTCTTCCTCGGTTTCGGAATCCTCGCGCTGGGGGTGGTGCTGATGCTCGTCCAACGCGCCGTCGCGCCCCGGTTCTTCACCGAAAACACTTGGCACACCGGATCGGAGAAGGTGATCGCCGAAACGCTGGTACCCGAATGCCCAGAGCCCGCCAAGGACCTCAGAACTGTTTGATCAGGCTGATCGAACGGTTCACCAACGAAAATCCAAGACCCTCGTACAGCGCCACGGCACCGGTCGGGCTGTCCGCGTCCACGTCCAGAACGGCGCGCTGCAGCCCTTCGTGGCGGTAAGCGCGCATCGCGTGCGTCAACAACGCCTGCGCGAGTTTGCGCCCGCGCCAATCGCGCCGCACGCCCAGTAGATCGACGAATCCAAACGAATAGCCGTTCGCCTCCCACTCCTCCTCATTGACATCGCTGAGCAGATAGGCGACGACGATGTCCTGCCCCGCAGCATCGCGCGCGACGGCCACGAACGACAGGTCAGCGCGAAAGGCACTGAGCCTATGGGCCGCTTCCCAATCCTCGCGGGCTTCTGGCTGACTGCCCCAATGATCACGGAACGCCTCGTTATGGGCGTCACGGGTCGGCTCGGACCATTCGGGACCGTAGGTCTCGATCCGTATGCCTTCAGGCAGAGTCACGTCCGGGATAGGTTGAGCCAGATCGCGTTCCAGCTCGTGCCACCATCTCACCGACTCATAGCCGTTGCGGTGGAACAATTCAATTGTCCACACAGCGTGCTCCTCGGCGCTACTAGCCAGCCAGCCAGGCAAGCATTCATCCGATTCCGCAAGATGCTGCAGTCCCCGCTGTTCTTGCCACCGCAGCACACTGGACCCGATTCCTTCGCCGCGCCGCTCGGGATGCACGGTGCCATCCAGCGCCACCCACACGACTGTTTCGTGGGCGGATTTCACGGTCGCCGATCCGAAGGCCACCACTCGGCCCAACGAGTCGACGGCGATGACCGAGTCGAGCGCCGGATCGAAATCGTCGTCGTCGAACTCCTCCTCGAGTTCATCCAGCATCACCAGACTGGTGGGGTGATCGACCGCACCCGCGGCGCGCCAGAGTTCGAAGAGAGCGGGTATGTCCTCCTTGGTTGCCGCGCGCCACGTCAAATCGGCTCCAGCCGAGGGTATTTCCACAACATCCGGCGCATCGACCCGTTCGCTCAGCGAGGCCTGGGCCGTCGGTACCGTGTGGGATGTCATGGGTTCAACCCTATTTGCGACGCCGAATTCGCCGCAACAGGATTATGTCGGCGTCAGGGACGATCGGTCTTCGCGGGTTTGCCCGGCGCAGCCGGCTTCTTCGCGCCGACATCGCCGAACGCCTTTTTGATCGCCCCGCCCAGCCCGCTCATTGGGTTCGGCTGCTTGATCTTCGCGGCACTGCCCGGATCAGGTCTCGACGAAAGAGCCGGTGGTCTCGGCAACGAAGCCTGCCGGTTGGACTTCGGATCAAGGCGCACCACCGGAGTTTTCGCCTGCGGCGCCATCGTCTTGACCAGCTCTACGCTGGCGGCCGGCGCCCGGGGATGGGCGGCGGTGACGTCCGGCGCCTTCCCTTCATCCTTGGCGGCTGTCGCGGGAGTGATCGGAATCGGCTTGGTCAGCGCGTCTCGGACGGGCGCGACCGATTCGGAGATCGTGGTCGCCACCGCTTCCCCTGCCGCTTGCACGGCCTTACCCACATTGCCGGTGCTGCCCAATGTCGTCAGAAACGCGTTCGGTACCCGGGTCACTATGAGCGTGAGTTGTTCGGGCCCATGGAAAGCCACCGCCCAGAACACCTCGGTGCCGCGTACCGCGGCAGCCTCCAGCGGTGTGTGTACCGCAGGCAGTGGCTCGGGCCCCGGCGGATTGTTCAATGCCCCGAACAGATCGGAGCGGACCTGCCCCAGCGCCCCGGGCAGACCGCCGGGCTGGGTGATCGCCGCCTCGCCGATCCGCACGAGCCCCACCGCGATCACCTCGGTACCGAACTGCGTGCGTGGAACCACCTGATCCAGATCGGTGCGAATGAGCCCGGTCCAAATCTCGTTGGCCGTCCCGCTTACCGTCGCGCCGGTCAGCCCGAGCGCTTGCACCACTGGCTGCCCGGCCCGCAGCCGGGTCACCAAGGTGGCCGGTGCCGCCAGCACCGAGGCCGGGATCTGCACGGCACCCTGCACCACGAACGGGCAGATCAACGAGCAGTTCTGTACCTGGTTGGCCAGAAACTGGGTGAGCAGCGCCCCGGGCGCCGGCTGCACCGACGCCGTCAGACCCACGTCGAATACCGCGCTGCGCTCAGCCGTACCCGGCGGAGCACTTACTCCGGCACCGGCCGTGAGTATCGCTGACGCACATGCCACCGCGAGAAGTCTCACGTTGTAACCACGAACCAACCCGGTGCCGGGTTCGACCGCGACGAAAACGGGTTAGGCCCCGGCTTCCTCCGCCACGTCGTGGCGCACCACACGAACCTTGCCGCGCGGCAGACTTGCCACGTATCCGTGGTACTTGCCATAGATCTCCCACGCCGTGTCGAAGTCGTGGTGCGGCACGTCGATCACGTGGTCGTCGGAGAACTCCATGTGCAAATCGCCTGCGTCGTTCCATCTGGCCTCGGTACAGGTGGAACCCGAGATGCTGAAGAGCGGACGCTCCTCATCCAGAATGGCCTTCGGATCGACGCAGACGATTTCCCGTGGCCACTTTCCCGCTGGGGGAAGCGTGAGCCACATCGGCACGGCGATAACCACCTCGTTGTAGTCACCCAGGCTGATCACCAATCCGTCACGGAACATGATCCGCTGGACTGGACAGCCCTCAATCCATGCTTCGGACATACCTTCACTCTGAACCCGCCCGTCAGCTAGCACAAGAGCTTGACGGCACAAGTTTTATTGTCAAAACTGGTCGAAACGTAAACGTAATTTGCGCTGCCTAAAACCCCTGGCGGCACCCCTTTTTTTGCATGAAATCCAGCCCTCTCCGCCGGCCTCCACCGAGTTGACGGCTTCGTCGTCTTGACGAACGAATTTCGCACAGGTGCCCTAGCATTCGCTATGAGCTAGCAGCGTGGCTAGCACCCGGGCGAAAGGGACACCCGATGACAGCGGAACTGTCGGAACACATCGAACAGCCGCGGATCACCCCGCGACCTGCCCCCACCGCACGCCCGCAGCTGCCCCGTCCCGGTGATCTGACCCTGCGGGAACGCGCGATGGTCGAGACGTCCGCTCTCACCGACATCGCCCTACGCACCGTCGGCGCCTTGTCCGTGATGGGGGTCGTTGCCCCCAGCCTGGTCATCGACCGCGAGTTCGTGGCGCGTGAACGTGACAACCTGGCCTTCTACGGCGAACTGGCCGCGATGGGCGATGCCGATCTGTCCTTTCCCGAACCGGAGATCACGCCCGTGGTGTTCTCCCGGCCTGCGGGCCGCGTCGCACAGGCCCTCGCCAAGGCCACCGTCGAGAACCTGGACTTCGAGAGCCCGTACCAGACCCGCAATCCCGCGCTGCGCGACTATTGGAAACGATTCCCACACAACAGTGTGGCCCGCGCCCAGCATTGGCGTCACGATGACGGCCCACGGCCCACGCTCTGCGTCATCCACGGGTTTTTCGGCTCGCCGTATCTGTTGAACGGAGCATTTTTCGCGCTGCCCTGGTTCTTCCGTAACGGCTACGACGTGTTGCTGTACACCTTGCCTTTTCACGGCCGCCGGGCCGAGAAGTACTCACCGTTCAGCGGCGCCGGATACTTCAGCCACGGATTCACCGGCTTCTCCGAATCGATGTGCCAGGCGGTGCACGATTTTCGGATCTTCGTGAACTACCTACGCGGTACCGGCGTGGAAAAGATCGGCCTGACGGGGTTGTCGCTGGGCGGCTATACCACCGGACTGATCTCCACCGTGGAGCGCCGGATCGACGTCACCATTCCCAATGTTCCCGTAGTGGACGTGAAATCTCTTCTGCACAGCTGGATTCCGGCCGAGCCGACAATCAAGCTCGCCGCACGGCTCGGGCATCTCGACCAGGGCCGGCTCGACGGTGCGCTGTCCTATTCGTCGCCCTTGACCTATCAGCCGGTGGTACCCAGAGAGCAGCGGCTCATCATCACCGGGCTCGGCGACCGCCTGGCCCCGCCGGAGCAATCCGAAATGCTCTGGGAACACTGGGATCGCTGCGCGTTGCACTGGTTTCCCGGGAATCACATCCTGCACGTCAACCAGGGTGACTACCTACGCCGCATGACCGAGTTCCTCGACCGCCATCTGAATGTCTAGCCCTTGACGGCCGACACCAGACTGATCGAATTGAACATGTACCACGCGGGCTGGCTCGGCTCTGGCAACGTGCGGCCGGAAAAGTTCAGGTAATCCAACAGCTCGGTGCGCTCCGAATCCCAACCATGGCAACGGAACCAGGTGGCAGCCTCGCTGCGCTGCTCGTTGTAGATCAGCGAAAAGAAGTCGGAATTCGCCTGGTCGCCGCTTTCATTGGCACCCGCCACCAGCATGGCGAACACCACGTCGGCATAGGTCGTCATCTGTTCGATGCCGACGAAGCTGCCCGGGGCGGCCAGCTGATCGATCGACTCGAACAGACGCTCCTGAGCGTCTGCCGGCAAGTAGATCAGCAGCCCTTCGACAAGCCAGGCCGACGGCTCGGACGGATCGAACCCCTTGTCCTGTAACGCCTTACCCCAATCCTCACGCAGGTCGACGGAGATCTCCGCACGGACGGCCTTGGGCTCGGCCCCGTGCTGGTCGAGCGCCTCGCGCTTGAACTGATGCACCAAGGGCTGGTCCAGCTCGAAGACCGTCGTCCCCGGTGCCCAATCCAGCCGATACGCCCGCGAGTCGAGCCCGGAGGCCAAGATCACCACCTGCTTGACGCCGGCCTCGATTGCCTTGCCGAAGTAGGTATCGAAGTAGCGCGTGCGGGCGCCTTGAAAGCTCACGAAATATTGGCCGAAGTCTTCCGATCGCAACGGATGCTCGGGTACACCGCCGGCAACCAGCTCGGCCCATTCCCCACCCGCGGCACGACAGAACACCTCGGCGTACTGATCTGCCGCCAGCGGTGCGGGTTTCGTCGCCTCGAGAGCCCGACTGGCCGCCACGAACAAAGCGGTGGAGCCGACGCTTGTGTTGATGTCCCAGTTATCTCGATCGGTGCGCATGATCGCGACAATACTCTGCGAGGGTGACAACCAAGTTGACATGCATCGGCGCCCAGATGTAGCTGCTTTGGCCAAATCATGCTCAGACCAGTGGGCGGCCCGTACGAATGCGCCAGTCGAGGTCCAGCATCAACGCGTTGAAGGGGAAGCGCCGCAACCCGTTGGGCAGCAGACGGGCCGCCAGCCCGAGCACGGCGAGCAGCCACCGGAACATCCGCTCCCGGGAAGGGTCCCAGGCGAACCCCATCTCATCGCGGAATCGTTGCGGCAAGAACCCGGTGGTGATGAAGCGCGAAAAGGCACCCACTGGACCGCGCATGAACGGCGGCACCGCGATGGACGCCGATGCGATGCGGTACAGATACGGACGGACGTGATCGTCGATATGCACCAGATCCATGGACTGTGCCCAGTACTCGTCGAATTCCGCGCACGACTTCGGCCACATCGCCAGCGGCATCTGCAAGGTGGTGCCCATGACGGCCCCTTCCTGCAAGCACCGCTCGGCCGTCTCGCCGGTCAGCGGCCCCACGAAGGCCTCGTACACATCGACGAATCCCTTGTAGAGGCAGACCGCCACCCACTTCTGCAGTTCCGGATCAAAGGCGTTGTACTGGACCTTGTCGCCCGGCTGCGAGTGCACCTGCGCGTGTGCCCGATTGGTCGCCTTTCGGAAGGCCGCCTTCTGCTCCGGAGTGCCCAGTGTGGCGACCGCCAGGAATGTGAAGGTGGTTCGCGCCCGTTTGATGGGATGCAGATCTGCACGCCCGCTCTCGACCTTGCTGTCGACGACGCCATACCCCACTCCGGGCCGCGCGAGCTGCATGATGATGTTGGCCGGTCCGCCCAGCAAGGCCAGACCCATGAAGTTGTCCGCCACCGTGGGCCGGCGCCGCCAAGACCACCACGGGGACAGCGGCGCGGCCGGCGGCACCGGCTCATTGCGGCGGCTCCGCGTGCCCGGGCCGCCATCGCCCGCGAGCTGCGCTTCAGCTTCCGACACCTGTTCGATAGTCACCATTGACCCCTAATATCTGCGAACGCTTGTTCTCAAATATCGTCCAGTGGAGCACCACCTGTCAAGATGTAGTGGTGTCGTCATCGCGGGTATACGGGGGCGTCGAGGCTCCCGACCGCCAGGCCGAGCGCCGTAATCGGCTGTTGGACGCGGGCCTGGACCTGCTCACCTCCGGCCCTGCCCCGAATCTGACGGTCCGCGGTGTGTGCAAGCACGCGGGCGTGGTCGCCCGATACTTCTACGAGAACTTCACCGATCTCGACCAGCTCAGCGCGGAGGTCTTCGACAGGGCCATCGGCCATGTCGCGACAACAACCCAGCAGGCCGTGGATGCGGCGCCCCTGCCCGAGAAAACTTCCGCCGGCATCGCCAACCTCGTACGCGTCATCGAAGGCGACCCGCGAATCGGGACGCTGATGTTCGGCAACAACCCGGCCAACTCGGTGATTGCCGAACGCCGCCACGCGGCCTGGGACATGTTCGCGGCCCTGTCCGGCCAACACATGAACAAGACATATCAGGCCACCAACGACGAAACACTTAGGGCCGTTTCCTATTACACGGTTGGCGGCGTCGGGCACACGCTGGCCGCCTGGGTCTCCGGTCAGCTCAAGCTCCCGGGCACCGAACTCGTCAGGGTATTGACCGAGCTGCTGCAGCCCGTCAGGCGGTAGCGACCTCCCGCGGCGTGCGCTCAGCGGCCGTCTTCGGTGCCACGGCGACATCCGCGGCGGTAAACTCCTTTGTCCAGCAAGCGAACTCAAGAGTGATCCCGTCCGGATCCAAGAAATAGAACGAGCGCACATACACGCCCGGATGCAGCTCCCTGGATACCTGGAATTCGCTCTCGTCGTGGTTGAGAATGGGCCCCACCCGCACGCCCTTGGCCTTGAGCTTGACGCGGTACTCGTCGAACTTCTCGGCGGGCACATGCAGTGAGATGTGGTTCATGGAGCTGACGGCGCTCACGATGTCGCCGATCCCCGGAATCGCGGCAGGCGCCGATATCCCCGGGACGCCGTCCGGCGCATCCTTGAACCAGAAGAATGCCAGGCTGTCGCCACCGCCCGCGTCGAAGAAGAAATGCTGCCCCTGCCCCATGGGCAGATCCAGCGACTTGATGAGCGGCATACCCAACACGTTGGAGTAGAAGTCGACAGTGCGTTCCATGTCCGAACACACAAGCGCCACATGGTTGAAACCGCCGAACTCGAATTCGGAGTTGGGGTTGTTCGGTTTGATCATCGTCATGGGGAGCCTCCTTGATCCGACCGCATGACCACCTTGCGTTTTACGCTAACCTGAATCTAACATCAGATTCAGAAACGGGTCAATACCCGTGCGGCAAGTAGACAGGGGTGAGCATGGTCCAACCCACCGTGCGCGGCCGTCAGACCCAGGCGGCTATCGACGAGGCTGCACGAACGGTGATCGCCCGCAAGGGAATCCTGTCCACCACCGTGGCCGACATAGCCGCCGAGGCCGGCCGGTCCACGGCATCGTTCTACAACTACTACGACTCAAAAGAGGCGATGGTGGCGCAGTGGGCCATGCGATTTCGCACCGAAGCGCAGGAGCGCGTATCGGCCGCGATCAGACATGGGCGCTCCAACAAACAGCGCGCACGCGATATCGCCACCGCGCACTGGCTCACCTGGCGTCATCAGCTGGCCGAGATGATCAGCGTGTCCCAGCTGGCCATGATCAATACCGAGTTCGCCGAATTCTGGAACCAGATGTGCTCCGAGCCAATCGATTTCCTCACCACTACGATCAAGCGCGCACAGCACGACGGGTACAGCCCGGGCAATGATCCCCACCTGATGGCCAGCGCGATCGTCTCGATGATGAATCAGTTCGCCTACAACCAGCTCAGCCAGGGCAATTCGGCCACCGTCGACGATGATGCCTGCATAGACACTCTGGCCGGAATCTGTTACCGCGCGATCTATTCCAAGGAGGTCTGCTGAATGCCCACCCAAGTGACCGTCGAGCGAGAGTTCATCGGGCTACCCTCACCGACCGCGGGACGGGGCGGCGCCGGCGGACATCCCTGCCAGGGTCTGTATCACCGGGCGGCAGGCACCAAACCCAAGGTCGCCTTTATCGCCACCCACTATCAGATCGACTTTTCCGAGCACTACATCGCCGAGTATCTAGCCCGGCACGGGTACGGATTCCTCGGCTGGAACACCCGGTTCCGGGGGTTTGAAAGCCAGTTCCTACTGGACCACGCCCTGGTCGACATCGGTGTGGGCGTGCGCTGGCTACAAGAGCAGGCAGGAGTGGAAACGGTACTACTGCTGGGCAATTCCGGCGGTGGTTCACTGATGGCGGCCTATCAGTCCCAGGCGACCGCACCCAAGGTGAAGCCGCTGGAGGGCATGCGGCCCGCGGAAGGGCTGGACGGCCTGCTCCCGGCAGCGGGCTACGTCGCCACCGCCGCGCATCTCGGCCGCCCCGATGTCCTCACCGACTGGATGGACGCCTCGGTGATAGACGAAAGCGATCCGGCCTCAACAGACCCGGCACTGGATCTGTTCAACCAAGCCAACGGCCCGGCCTACGCACCCGAGTTCGTCGTCAAATACCGAGAAGGCCAGGCAGCGCGGAATCACCGGATCACGGCGTGGGCGCTCGAGGAACTCGCGCGGGTGCGTGCGGCCGGGTTCAGCGATCGCGCCTTCACCGTGCACCGCACCTGGGCCGACCCGCGCATGGTCGACCCCACGCTGGAGCCCACCAAGCGCCCTGCCAACCTGTGCTACGCCGGTGTTCCGGTGAAGGCCAACCGATCCACATTCGGAATCGGGGGTGCCACCACCTTGAAGAACTGGCTCGGCATGTGGAGCCTGTCGCACGCACAGACCCGTGCCGAACCCCACCTGGCCGATGTCACCGTCCCCGCCCTGGTCATCAACGCCGACGGCGACACCGGCGTCTTTCCCTCGGATGCGCGGCGGATCTACGGCGCACTGGGCGCGACCGACAAATCGCAGGCAACGATCGATGCCGACCACTACTTCCAGAACCCGGGAGCCCGCCAGGAGCAGGCCGATACCATTGCGGAGTGGGCAAGCAAGCGGTGGTGAGATGAGCCTCTCGGGTGAAAATCATCGGGTAAGGGTTCTCGCACACTTTCCGTCCGGTCCACGGGTCCTCGAACAGCTTGCACCGCACGCCGATTGGCTTGATGTCCGCTTCTGCGCCGAAGATGACGACAACACGTTCTATGCCGAGCTGCCCGGTGCCGACGTGTTATGGCACGTCTTGCGTCCACTGTCGGCAGATGACGTCGCGAAGGGTGAACGGCTGCGGCTCATCCACAAGTTCGGCGCCGGGGTCAACACCATCGCGCTGGATGCCGCGGTGGAGCATGGGGTGGCCGTGGCCAACATGCCCGGCGCCAACGCCCCGTCGGTCGCCGAGGGGGCCCTGCTTCTGATGCTGGCGGCGTTACGGCAACTGCCCCGCCTGGACCGTGACATCCGCTCCGGCAACGGATGGCCCACCGATCAGTCCCTCGGCGAGAGTGTCCGCGATATCGGCTCCTGCACAATTGGATTGGTGGGCTACGGCAATATCGCCAAGTCCCTGGAGAAGATACTGCTGGCAATGGGCGCCACCGTGCTGCATACCAGCACCCGCGACGACGGCACCGCGGGCTGGCGCGGTCTGAATGACCTGCTGACCAGCAGCGATATCGTGTCGCTGCACCTCCCGCTCACCGAGGCCAGCACCGGGATGCTCGACAGCGCCGCCCTGAACCGCATGAAACCCGGATCAGTGCTGGTGAACACCTCACGCGGGGCGGTGGTCGATGAGGCGGCGCTGGTCAACGCGCTCCAGCAGGGCCCTCTTGGCGCTGCCGGTCTCGATGTCTTTGCCCAAGAGCCGGTTTCGCCAGAAAACCCACTCCTGGCGCTTCCGAATGTGGTGCTCACACCGCATGTCACCTGGTTCACCGCCGACACCATGACGCGCTACCTCCACCACGCCATCGACAACTGTCGGCGTATACATGAGGGGATGCCGCTAGCTGACCGCGTGCGCTAGGCTAGCGCCAAAGATTTACACTAGGCGCAATTCGTAAAGATTCGTGCAACGGATACCACAACGGCGTGGGAGGACGAATGGGAACAGCCGTACAACTCGCGGGCAAGGTCGTGGCCGTCACCGGCGGAGCGCGGGGCATCGGCCGGGCCATCGCCACGGCGTTCGCCGCCGAGGGCGCCAAGGTCGCTATCGGCGACATCGACAAAAAACTGTGCGAGAACACCGCGGCTGAGATCGGAAACAGCGCCATCGGCCTGCCGCTCGATGTCACCGATCACGGCAGTTTCGAGGCCTTCTTCGACACCATCGCGGCCACCGTGGGGCCGGTCGACGTGATCGTGAACAACGCGGGCATCATGCCGATCACCCCGTTCGATGACGAATCCCTGGAATCCATCCAGCGCCAACTCGATATCAACGTGCGCGGAGTCATGTGGGGCAGCCAGCTCGCCATCAAGCGGATGAAGCCGCGCGGCGGTGGTGTGATCGTCAACATCGCCTCGGCCGCGGGCAAGGCGGGTTTCCCCGGGCTCGCGACCTACTGTGCGACCAAGCACGCCGTGGTGGGCCTCAGCGAAAGCCTGAGCCTGGAGTACGAACCCGCCGGAATCTCGGTGGTATGTGTGATGCCCGGCATGGTCAACACCGAGCTGATCTCCGGCCTAGACACCCATTGGCTATTGAAAACCGTTGAACCAGAAGATATTGCGAATGCCGTCGTGAAAGCGGTACGCCGGGGCGTCTTCCCGGTTTTCGTTCCCAAGATGTTCGGCGGAATGTACCGGACCATGTCGGTGCTACCGCGCAGTACCGGCAAATTCTTGACCCGCAAGCTCGGCATCCAGGACTTCATGCTCAATGCCCATGGATCCGATGCCCGCAAGGCCTACGAAGACCGCGCGAGCCACAGCGGGCCCAGCACCGAATAGTGAGGAAGCATTCAGATGCCGATCGCCATCAACAGTGAGCATGTAGCACTTGCGGATTCGGCACATGCGTTCGTCGAACGTGTTGTGCCCACCGAGCTGCTGCACGAGACACTCGAGACCCCGTTGCCGTGGCCTCCTCCGTTCTGGAAGAGCGCCGCCGATCAGGGCCTGACCTCCGTGCACCTCGCGGAATCGGTCGGCGGTCAGGGATTTGGCGCATTAGAGCTTGCCATCGTGGTGGCCGAGTTCGGTCGGGGCGCGGTGCCCGGGCCGTTCGTCCCCTCGGTGATCGCGAGCGCGCTCATCAGCGCACACGACCCCGATCATCCGCTGCTGAGCGACCTGGCCTCGGGCGCGTCCATCGCCACCTTCTCCTCCACGTCGTCGTTTACCGCGACGCCTGCCGGCGATGGCCTGAGCGTGGACGGGCAGGCACGCTCGGTGCTTTCGGCGACGTCCGCCACATATGTGGTGGCGCCGGTCGCCATCGACTCCGATCGGAGGTGGGTGGTACTGAGCGCCGACGATGTCACTCTTGACTCGCAGCAGAGCGTGGACCCCCTGCGACCGGTGGCGCATGTGACCGCGACCGCCGTGCAGGTTCCGGCCGATCGTGTGCTGAGCAACCTCACCGACGCTCGGGCCACCAGCATCATCTCCACGATCGTGTCCGCCGAGGCCGTGGGCGTTGCCCGTTGGGCCACCGACACCGCGTCCGAATACGCCAAGGTGCGTGAGCAATTCGGCCGCCCCATCGGCCAATTCCAGGGCATCAAACACAAGTGCGCCACCATGGCGGCCGTCACCGAACGCGCCACCGCGGCCGTGTGGGATGCCGCTCGCGCTCTCGACGATGCCGACGAGAATCCGGGCGTGGTCGAATTCGCGGCCTCGGTGGCCGCGACGCTGGCACCGGCCGCGGCCCAGCAATGCGCGCAGGACTGCATTCAGGTGCACGGCGGCATCGGCTACACCTGGGAACATGACGCCCACATCTACTACCGCAGAGCGCTGGGTCTCACTGCCGCTCTGGGCCGTTCCGGCGGGGCACCGGCAACCGTGGTGCGCACCGCCGTCGAACACGGCCTGCGCAAGGTTGACATCGATCTAGCGCCGGAGACCGAGGCCCTGCGCGCGGAAATCCGTGCCGAGGTCGCCGCTCTCAAAGAGATCCCGTCCGGCAAGCGCAACACCGCCATCGCCGAAGGCGGATGGGTGCTGCCGTATCTGCCCACCCCGTGGGGTCGTGCCGCCTCCCCCGTCGAGCAGGTGATCATCTCCCAGGAGTTCCTTACCGGAAAGGTGCGCCGCCCTCAGCTCGGCATCGCCACCTGGCTGGTGCCGTCCATCGTCGCGTATGGCACCGAAGAACAAAAGCAGCGGTTCCTTCCTCCCACGTTCCGCGGCGAGATGATGTGGTGCCAGCTGTTTTCCGAGCCGGGCGCGGGATCGGATCTGGCGGGCCTGTCCACCAAGGCGGTCAAGGTCGAGGGTGGCTGGCGCCTCACCGGCCAGAAGATCTGGACATCGGTGGCTCAGTTCGCCGACTGGGGTGCCTGCCTGGCCAGGACGGACCCCAGCGCCCCCAAGCACAACGGCATCACCTACTTCCTCGTCGACATGAAGAGTGAAGGAGTCACCGTTCGACCGTTGCGCGAGATGACCGGCGGCGCGCTATTCAACGAGGTCTTCATCGACGACGTGTTCGTGCCGGACGAGTTGGTGGTCGGCGAGGTCAACCGCGGCTGGGAGGTCAGCCGCAACACGCTGACCGCGGAACGCGTTTCCATCGGCAGCTCGGATCTGCCATTCCTGGCCAGCCTGGACGACCTGGTGGCGTTCGTCGGCACGCACGACCTCGGCGAGGTGGCACGCGATCGCGCCGGACAGCTCATCGCCGAAGGACACGGGGTGAAGCTACTCAACTTGCGCTCCACACTGCTGACCCTCGCCGGTGGTGACCCGATGCCGTCGGCGGCGGTGTCCAAGCTCCTTGGCATGCGCACCGGGCAGGGGTACGCCGAGTTCGTGGTGAATCATTTCGGGCAAGACGGCGCCATCGGCGATTCCGAACAGGAACAAGGCCGCTGGGCGGACTATCTTCTAGCTAGCCGTGCCACCACTATCTACGGCGGCACCTCCGAGGTGCAGCTCAACATCATTGCCGAGCGACTGTTAGGACTGCCGCGTGACCCGTAATACCGCTACCGAAACCGCGTGGCGCCAGCATGAGGGATTCTTCACCGCGGGCGATGGCACCCGAATCGGATTCTCCGACACCGGGAACCGTAAGGCGCCCACCACCGTGCTGTTCCTGCACGGCTGGACCCAGAACCGCGAGGCCTGGGACGACGTCGCCGGCCCGCTGCACGAACGTGATCCGGAGCTGCGCATCATCGCGCTCGACCACCGTGGACACGGCAAGTCCGACGCCGCTCCCGAGGGCACAGTCAACGTTCGTCAACTCGCCACGGATGCTGCCGACTTCATCAACGCCCAGATTCCCGCCGGGCAGATCGTGATCGTCGGGCATTCGATGGGCGGCATGACCATGATGGGCCTGGGCGAATACCACCCCGACCTGGTGGCTCAACGGATTTCCGGTGCGGTCTTCGTTGCCACGTCGGCTGGCCGGCTCCTGCACCGCCTCCGGGTGGTTCCACCGGTCTTCCAGGTCGTCAAGGCGGTGATACTGGGCGTCGTGGCGCAGGGCTGGTTCCTGCAGCAGGGTTACCTCATGCGCCCGATCATCTCGACGCTGGTATTCGGACGCGATCCGCGCCCCTACGACGTCGGCCGGGTATGGGATCAGATCCGCTCGGGCACCCCGCGTAGCTACAAGGATGCCGCGGAGAGCATGGTGCTGCATGAGGATCTGACCGAGGGCCTGAGCGCCTATCGGGGCATGCCGACGGCAGTACTGGCCGGCGACCGCGACTTCCTCACCCCGGCAGGCGATTCCCGCATTATTGCCGCAGCCTTGCAGACCAACGAACTGCGCACCTACCCGGGCTCGGGCCATATGCTGCCCAACGAGCGCTCCAGCGAGGTCGTCAACGAGATCGTGACGGTGCTGGAAGCCCTGGGGCAGCCGGCCGCCCCGGTTACCCGGGAATCCGCCGGCTAGCTGTACCGGGCCTGAAGTCGCCGCAGAGTGGCCTCGATCCCCTTCGCGTTCGCCTTGACGAAGCCGGGAAGTTTGTAGTTCAGCAGGCTCTGGATCGGTCCGGCATTCCGGAAGTCGAATGTCTCGGTGACGCGGGTGCTGGTCGGCGACAACGCGACGAACTCCCACCGCCATCGGTGGCCCAGAGGATGACGCCATTCGACAACTTTGTCGGGGTCCAACTCGGTGACGGTGCTGGTGATGCGGTACGGAAGCCCGAACATCCGCATGCCAGTGGAGAATCGTGAGCCAACCTGAAGATGGTCGGGCGTACGGATGTTTTGGCCCACCGTGCCGGAACCGTCGAGTTCATGATGGCGCCGCGGATCCGCCGCAATGGCGAACAATTCCGTTGCCGGGGCGGATACTTCGACTGAGCGGCTGATCTGCTGCGGGCCTGGGTCTACTACCGATACGGACATACCTGCACTCCAATCATTTGGCGGAGAGTCTTAGAGCCGTTCAACCTCGACGGTCACACCCCGGGCGGCACGCAGCCGTTCGAGTAAGGGGTCGCCCATGGCCGCCGCGGGCGTCAAAACGCCCAGCCGGTCCGGCAGTTCAGTGCGATCCAAGGCCAAGGTCAGGCCGCTCTCGCCAAGCAGCACGGCGGTCGCCTTGTAGCCGGGGTCACCTTCCTGAGCGATGATCGCCCGATACCGCACACCCTCGGTTGTGGTGGTGTAGGTCTCCACCCGATAGTGGCCCCGTTCCCGGGTACGTTCACTCGGCCCGGTTCCCGGCTTCGGAAGTACGCGCTGGGCAATGAATTTCGGCAGCGGCACACGTGTTCCTAGACCGAAGCCAACCGTCAGGGCTCCGGTTACCGCGGCCGCCGCCACCGGGGCCACTACCGAGCTGCCCAAACTCATCGCCTCGCGGTACCGCATCCGGGTGCCGTATGCCCAATCGAGCAGCGCGTTGCTGCGACGCACAATCCTGGTGTTGACGGGGCCCATGAAGAACGCGCCCAGCCATTTGCCCGTCAACTCGGGCGCAACGGATTCGCCGCGCAATGTCTGAAATTCGCGCTGCCGGCCCACCTCGGGTTCGGCCGGACGATCCGGGCTCAGCGAGTAGGGATCCTGCGCGTTGCGGCGCACTTCCGGGTCTTCGGCACTGGCCTCCATCACCTCCACCATCGACGCCGCCGTGCCACCGCTGACTCCGCCCCGGAACTTGCTCAGCACATACGTGGTGTCAAGAAGCTCGCCGGTGCCATCTTCCTGCGCCCGCCGGTACAGTGCGTACACACTCAAATCCGATGGGATGGAGTCGAATCCGCAGCAGTGGACAATCCGGGCGCCGGTGTCTGCTGCCTGCTTGCCGTATACGTCGATGCTTTCCCGGACAAAGTTGACCTCGCCGGTCAGATCCGCGTAGTCGGTGCCCGCCTCGGCGCACGCGGCCACCAGCGGGAGCCCGTACTTTGTGTACGGCCCGACCGTGGTCAACACCACCTGTGTGGATGCCGCCATGGCCGCCAGCGTCGCGGGCCGCGTCGTGTCGGCTTCGATCAGCGGCCAGTCCCGCGCGGCGGGGCCGCAAGCATCACGCACGGCGGCGAGCTTTTCGGTGCTACGCCCGGCCAGCGCGATCCGCGCACCGGTGGCCTCCACCCGTCCAGCCAAGTACAGAGCCGTCAGCTTCCCGACGTATCCCGTTGCCCCGTACAGCACGATGTCGTGTTCGCGGGACATTGGCTACACCTCCAGCTCGCGCAGCTCACGCTTGAGAATCTTTCCGGATGGGTTGCGCGGCAAGACATCCAGAAACACGACGTCGCGCGGCACCTTGTATCGGGCCAGATTATCGCGCACATAGGCGCGGATGCCGTCGGCGTCCACGGTCGAGTCGGGATGGCGGACCACGAACGCACGCAGCCGTGCGCCCCATTCCGGATCGTCCACCCCGAGCGCCGTGGCCTCAATGACCTCCGGATGCCCGCTGATCAGGTCTTCGACCTCGGCGGGGAACACGTTCTCACCGCCCGAGACAATCATCTCGTCATCACGGCCGGAGACGTAGAGCAGTCCATGCTCGTCGAAGTAGCCGACGTCGCCACTGGACATGAGGCCGTCGATGATCTGCTTGTGTCCGCCGCCGGTGTAACCGTCGAACGGGATCGCGTTACTGACGAAGATGCGCCCGACCGTTCCCTGTGAGACCGGTTTGCCTTCGTCGTCAAGGATTTTCACGGTCGCGCCCTTGACCACCGGGCCCACTGTGGACGGGTTGATGGCCAGATCCTGGGGCCGCGCGATGGTGGCGAACGCCACCTCGGTGGACCCGTACAGGTTGTAGATGACCGGCCCCAGGGTGTCCATCGCCCGGGAGGCCAATTCGCCGCCCAGCTGCGATCCGGACACGAAAACGATACGCAGGGACGATAAGTCGGGCTTCACGGACAACTCGTCGAGAGCATTGAGCAGGCGATTGAGCATCACCGGCACCACCACGATCGCGGTGACCTTGAACTTCTCGACATCGGCAAGCACGTTCTCGGGCTTGAACTTCCGGCGCAGGATCAGGGTACATCCCAGCGTCAGCGCCAGGCTCTGGTGCAGATAACCCAATGCGTGGAACATCGGTGCGGGCACCGAGGTGACCTCGCCCGAACGGAACGGGACATGCGAGAACATGCCGCCGACGGGCGCCAGGGTCAGCGCCAGCTTGCGCGGGGCTCCCTTGGGCGTGCCGGTGGTGCCGCTGGTGAGAATCACCAACGACGAGTACTTCGAAGGACGCGGAGCCGGCGAGGTGCTGTTGCGCTTGATCACCGACGCGATGGTCTCGTCGGTCGAGGCCGGCTGGTCCGGGTTGTCCGGGTTGGTCGGCAACGCCATGATCCGGCCCAGCTCGGGGCTGTACCCGTCCAGGAACTCGGCGTACTCGGCGTCATAGATCAGGACACGGGCGCCTTCACGCTCGGCGACCTCCTTGGTCTGCGGCCCCGAGAAGTCGGTGTTGAGCAAGATGACGCGGGCACCTGCGCGATGCGCGGCATAGTTGGCGATGATGAACCAGCGGTGGTTGCGCGCCAGGATCGCGACGCCGTCGCCGCCCTTGATCCCGAGCCGATTCAGGCCGTGCGCCAGGGCGTTCACCGCGTCGTTCAGTTCGGCGTAGGTGATGGACCCCTCGTCATCGATGATCGCGGTCCGCGATGGGCTGCGGTGCGCCCCGAACGCGGGCACCGCGCCGATCTCGCCGAACCGGTAAAAGTCGCGAACGAGGCCCGCCAGCACGTTCGGCGGATCCAATTTGAGCATCCCCGCCTCGATGACCTTGCGAAGATAATGCAGCTCAGCGCCACCGCGCTTCGCAAGGGTCTGAAGTTTCGAGAAGAGCGGCCGTTCGGCGGTGATCGACATGATCGACAGCCTATGTGACCTCCCTCTCAACGGCACAGCCAACCGGTCGGTCGGGGGCACGTCACGAAGTACGCCCAGGAAAGTCGGTCTGCGGCCCTACGATGGCGCCATGGCGGATGGTCTTCGCGCAAGCGGCTCATCCAAGGCAGACCTTGTGCTGCAGGTCGCGGGGCGCGATGTCACCATCACGCACCCGGATAAAGTGATTTTTCCCGACTCGGGCATCACCAAGGGCAACCTGGTCCACTACTACCTCGATGTCGCAGAGGGAGCGCTGCGCGGGGTACGCGACCGGCCCATGATCTTGAAGCGGTTCGTCAAGGGCATCGCGCAGGAGGCGGTGTTTCAGAAGCGCGTGCCGGAAAAGCGCCCGGATTGGATCGCCTCGGCCGAGCTGCACTATGCGCGCGGGACCTCCGCCCGGGAGGCCGTCGTCACCGATGCGGCATCGCTGGCCTGGGTGGTCAATCTCGGCTGTGTCGATCTCAATCCGCATCCGGTGCGTGCCGATGACCTGGACCACCCCGACGAGCTGCGCATCGACCTGGACCCGGTGCCGGGGGTGCCATGGAGCCAGATCCTGGATGTCGCGTTTGTCGTTCGCGGGGTGTTGGAAGATCACGGGCTGACCGCCTGGCCCAAGACGTCCGGTTCCCGGGGCTTTCACATCTATGCCCCGGTCGCACGGCGGTGGACGTACCGGGAACTGCGGCTGGCCGCCGAGACGGTGGCCCGCGAGGTTGAACGCCGCGCCCCCGAACTGGCGACCAGCCGCTGGTGGAAGGAGGAGCGCCATGGGGTGTTCGTCGACTTCAACCAGAACGCGAAGGACCGTACTGTCGCCTCTGCCTATTCGGTGCGTGCCACCCCGGATGCCCGGGTGTCGACTCCGCTGCGCTGGGACGAGGTGGCCGGCTGCCGCCCCGAGTCCTTCACCCTGCACACGGTGCGAGAACGGTTCGCCGATATCGATGACCCCTGGCGGGGCATGGACGATGCGACCGGGACACTCGATCAGCTGCTGGAGTTGGCCGCCGAGCTGGGGCCCGCGGAAAAGGCGCCCAAGGGTGCCTCGCGTGACGGACGCCGCCGGCCGACGATGCCCCTCATCGAAATCGCGAGGACCAAGACCAAGCCAGAAGCCCAAGCAGCCCTTGATGTCTGGCGCGATACCTATCCACGAGTGGCCGGTCTACTTGAACCACAAGACATTCTGATCGACGGTATGCGCGGGCCGAGCTCCGTCTGGTACCGGGTGCGGATCAACCTGGTACATGTCCCCGAAGGACAAAGGCCCGCACAGGAGGAGCTGATCGCCGACTACTCGCCGTGGAGCTAGGCCTCACTCAACATCGCACGTAACTCGCCGTAGGCGGGCGATCCCAGCAGATCTTCCCAGACCTCGAATAACGGCGCAGGAAGCGCCTCATCCAACCCATACCACCGGTGCTCCGCGTACTTGTCCGGCTCCATCACTACCGGTTCACCGGATACCCAACGCGCAACCACCCATAGCGTGACCGAGCACATCCCCTCGGGGTGCGATGTCGTCGTGGCACCCGCTACGCGTGCGTCCACGACCAGCATTCCCGTCTCCTCACGAACCTCGCGAATAGCCGCGGCCTCCGGGCTCTCCCCCCATTCGATCCAGCCACCCGGCACGGACCATGTGCCGGCGCCATGCGCACCGTGCCGGCGCCCCATGAGAAAACGACCGTTTCGCACCACGAAACATCCGATGCCGGGGTGCGGGCGCGGGCAGTCTGTGGTCATTGGACACTCCTTGATCTGAAGCAAGCAGTTGACGGCTGCCCTCCCAAAGTATGTCTATAGCGTTCATCTGTCAGCGACCACCACCACAGCCGGTTGATCGGGTGCTGATCCCAGGATCTGCTCTCGCTGTTCGGCCGTGGTTGCTCCCCACACACCGAATGCCTCACGCCTTTCCAGCGCATATCCTCGACATTCTGCGACGACTCGGCAACCTCGGCAGATGATCAGTGCACGGCGCTCGCGTTCTCTGCGCCGTGCGCCGCGCTCGTCGTCCGGCGAATAGAAGAAATCCCATGGCATTCCCCGGCACAACGCATCATGTCGCCAACCGGACTGCGATGCGCTCGCTGTGGTCGGATGTACAAGCGCAGCCACTGCGGTGTCTTCTAAGCTCCGCGCACTCGCGACATCGGTGCCGCACGGGCTGGCGCCGTCCAGGAAGGCCAAGGCTTCGGCGGCCTGTCCATGCCGTCCGTCCCAGTCCAGCGAGTCCGGACAGAGGCGGCCATGGATATCTCGCACCCGAGCAACCAACTGATCGTTCAGGAGGCCGAATTCCGCCAGTGACTCCCCCGGTGGCGGGCCGCCATACGGAATCCACTTGGTGACGAACGCAATGATCTCGCTATCGAATCGGTCCACCGCATCAGCTCAGATTCGCCATCGACCGGACGTAACGCGCGGCCACCGATAGCGATGCCACATCATGAGATGCCTTGCCGGCCAGTTCCTCCAACCGCGCGCCGGCCCTTTGCACATGAGCCCAGTTGTCGCGTTCCCATTCTGCTATGAGCCGATCGGCGTTCCCGCCCACCGCCGCCTCCGTTACAACATCGCGCGTAAGCAGCCGCACCGAGCGGTACAGATCCTCCCGTAGCGTCAACCGCGCCAGGGTGTGCCACCGATCCCTCCGCGGCAAAGCTGACACGGCGATAAGCCATCTGTCGATATCAAGCCGGTCCGACAGCGTGAAGTACGTTGACGCCACCATCTCGACAGTCAGTCCCGTCTCCGACGCCACCTCGATGATGTCCAGCAAGCTGTAGCGATAGAGGCCGTCTGCCAACCGCTTAGCCGTCGAATCTCCGATCCCCTTAGTGACGAACTCTTCTCGGATCAGCCGCATCGCGGCAAGCTCGTTGCCACACAGCAGATCTGACACCAACCCCGAGTGTTTACGGATGTGGTCCCGAAATCGCGCGATCTCCGCGTCCACCGCCAAGGGCTGCTGGCGGTTGGCCAGGAACCAACGCGACGCGCGATCAAGGAGCCGTCTCACCTCCGCAATCATCGAGTATTCCACTGCAGGCCGGGCCTGCTCAGCCACGATGTCGTCCCATAGTTGGCGTATATCAAACACTTCCGTCACGACAACAAAGGCACGCAAGATGTCCTCCGGTGTCGCACCGGTTTCCTCCCACAGCCGATGGGCGTAGGTGATGCCGCCCATCTCGAAGATGTCGTTCACCAGCTCGGTAGCCAGGATTTCGTTCCGGAGCGGATGCACGTCAACGGCCACAACATCTGCCAGTCGCACAGGAAAGTACCCTGCCATTAGGTCCGAGAACACGGGACCGGCGAATGCGCCGCACTGAGTAAGCCCCGCTTTGAGATCCAGTTTGGCATGCGCGAGCAGAGTCGCAAGCTCCGGCGACGTCAGGCCCTTGCCCTCGGCAGCCAAAACACCGAGTTCTTCGGGGCCCGGCAACGCTTCCAATTCACGGTCCAGTCCTCGCCTCGCAACCAAATCGTTGATCATTCGGCCATGTACATCGATCTGAAGATGCGCATGCGAACGTGCCTCACCCAGCAGTCGGTTCTGGCCCGCGTTGTCACGGAGGACCAGCCTGGATACCTCGTCCGTCAATGACGCAAGGAACTGCGAGCGGTCAGAGCTCGCGCCCGGCCCGTCTTGAATCGCGCCACCAAGAAGAATCTTGATATTGACCTCGCGGTCTGAGCAGTCCACCCCCGCCGAGTTGTCCAGTGCATCCGTGTTGATTCGTCCGCCGCTGCGGGCATATTCAATGCGCGCCAACGAGGTGAGTCCGAGGTTGCCTCCCTCAGCTATCACCCGGCACCGTAGGGCATTCGCATCCACACGGACAATGTCATTGGCCTTGTCACCGGCTGCTAAATGTGACTCGCCTGAACTTTTCACATAGGTGCCAATACCGCCGTTGAACAGCAGGTCGACAGGTGCACTCAGAATCGCCTGAATCATCGCAGGGGGCGTCAACACTGACACCTCTGGGCCCAGGCCCAACACCGCCCGCATCTGATCAGACACCGGTATCGACTTGATGTCCCGCGGCCACACACCGCCTCCCGCGCTAATGGCATGGGGAGCGTAGTCCGCCCACGACGACCCCGGTAGCTCAAACAGCCGCCTGCGCTCGTGCCATGAACGTTCAACATCAGGTGCGGGGTCGATGAACACGTGCCTATGGTCAAATGCCGCGACTAACGCGAGACTTCGACTCAGCAGCATCGCGTTACCGAAGACGTCACCGCTCATATCACCAATCCCGGCCACTGCAAACGAATCTCGGTCGACGTCGATTTCCATCTCGGAGAGATGGCGGCGCACGCTGACCCAAGCCCCCTTGGCGGTGATGCCCATCTTCTTGTGGTCATAACCCACCGAACCACCCGATGCGAAGGCATCACCAAGCCAGTATTCATGCTCGGCAGCAATCTCATTCGCCACGTCCGCGAAGGTCGCCGTGCCCTTGTCCGCCGCCACAACAAGGTAGGGGTCGAAGCCATCACGGCAGACCACATCGCCGGGATGACTGGGTTCGCCGTCGGCCGAGAGATTGTCAGTGATTTCCAACAGACCCGTGATGAACTGTCGATAGCATCGGCGGCCCGCCTGCTCGTGCGCCCTATGATCCGCCTGGAGATTCCCGGTGGGCGACGGCGGCCTGCGCACCACGAAGCCTCCCTTGGCTCCCGCAGGAACGATCACCGCGTTCTTCACCGACTGAGCCTTGGCTAGCCCGAGGACCTCGGTTCGATAGTCATCGAGGCGGTCAGACCATCGCACTCCCCCTCGAGCGATCTGCCCGAACCGAATATGCACGCCCTCTACCTCGGGAGAGTAGACAAAGATCTCACGGGGTGGCCGAGGCCGGGGAAGTTCCTCGATCTCTTCTGATCTGAACTTCAATGAGATGTGGTTTCGATCCGGGCCCAAGCCTCCCGACAGGTAGTAGTTGGTACGGGAGGTAGCCGATATGAGTGTCAAATAGGCATTCAGCGTCCTATGTGCGTCCAAACCGCTGACCTGTTCCAACTGTTCTTTTACCCTGGCCAACTGTTGATCCACTCGCTTCGCGCGGACATCATCAGATGAGCACAGCGCAGGGTCGAACTGCCGGTGGAAGAGCTCGACCAAAGCTGCGGAAACCTCAGGATGGGAGAGCAGAACCGCGTGAATCCGATTCTGGCTCAGTGGGACAACAGTGTGTCGGAGGAATCGGCCATACGCGCGTAGCAACGCCGTATCCTGCCAGCTCAGCCCCGCACTCACGGTAAGGACCGCCAGCCGATCAACCTCGACCCATCCCGCCCACATCGCTGACATGGCCGCAGTCATCGGACGATACGTACTGTCGTCGTTCCACAAATTGACTGCCGGTTCGTGTTTGGGTTCGGCCTCGAATTCGTGCACAGTACACAGCAGCGCGTCGGGACGCCGGATGGTCATCGCCACCTGACTGACGACATCGAGATCACAGCTCGCCAGCAGGCTCAGTACCCGTTCAAGCGAAACGGTCCCTTCCGCGGTGTAAAGCGTCACTCGCAGCTGGCCGTTGTCACCTCTGCGAATCCGGAACTCGAAGCCGTCGGCGGCGAGCAAGTCGAGCGTTGCGGTGTCTACCTCCGGGTAACGTTCCGCTTCACCTATGTACCCTGCGGGCAGCACAACCCCGCAGGACGACGTCGTGATCATCGTCCTTCTCCGTTTCAAAGTGATGTGGCTAGCTACGGAACGACATATTCGTCCGCTATCGCCAGAGCTGTGTCCAGCGATTTGATCCCCTCTTGGACTTCAAGATCCGTCACCGAGCATGGTGGTACGGCGTGGATTCTGTTGAAGTTTGCGAAAGGCAATAGTCCCGTCGCTTTACATTCGGCCACAACGCTGTTGATGGCTGCGTTCGACGTTCCGTACGGCGAAAGCGGTTCTCTACTCTCCGGATTGGCCACCAATTCGATGGCCCAGAAGACCCCGAGGCCCCGAATTTCGCCGATAGACCGGTGGCGCTCTTTGAGCCGTTGCAACTGTGGGCCTAAGACATCGCGACCAATTCGCCGCGCGTTGCCGATCATGCCCTCTTCGTCCATCGCCTCGATGGTGGCCACCGCCGCAGCCGTGGCCAGGGGATGACCGGAGTACGTAAGTCCGCCTGGATAAGCCCTTTCCGAGAAGGTTTCGGCGATGGCCCCATTGATCGCAACCCCACCAAGCGGGACATAGCCCGAGTTCACCCCCTTGGCAAAGGTAAGCAGATCAGGGACGACATTGAAATGATTGATGGCGAACCATTCACCGGTTCGGCCGAACCCAGCCATCACCTCATCCGCGATGAACACGATGCCGAACTGGTCGCAAAGCTCACGTACCCCTGCCATGTACCCGGGTGGCGGCACCATGACGCCCGCCGTGCCCGGTATAGATTCGAGCACGATTGCCGCGATGGTGCTCGGCCCTTCCAGCCGAATAGTCTGCTCCAGATGAGCCAGCGCGCGTTCGGTCTCCTGCTCCTCATTCGCCGAGTTGAACACTGACCGGTACAGGAACGGGCCATGGAAGTGCACCACGCCGCTGTTGCCGTAGTCGTTGGGCCATCTCCGGGGGTCGCCGGTAAGATTGATGGCTGTATCTGTGCCACCGTGATATGAGCGGTAGCGAGCGAGCACTTTGTAACGACCGGTGTGCAGCCGTGCCATCCGGACCGCGTGTTCGTTCGCATCGGCACCACCGTTGGTGAAAAAGATTTTGTCTAGATCACCCGGCGTACGTTCCGCGATGAGACGCGCGGCCTCAGATCGGGCATCGTTGGCGTATTGCGGTGCAACGGTGCAGAGTTTGGCGGCCTGGCGCTGGATTGCGGCCACCACCTTCGGATGTTGATGCCCGATATTCGTATTGACCAGTTGTGACGAGAAGTCCAGTAGGCGACGGCCTCCGCCGTCCCAAACGTAGGAGCCGGCAGAGGCGACAATCGTCATCGGCTTGATCTGGCTTTGCGCCGACCACGAATGAAATACATGCGCGCGGTCGAGTGTGTATGCCCGGGAAGCTTCCTGAAAAGCGTCCGCCGCCGACAACCCGTTGGGCAGGGTTTCTGTTTCTTGGGTCAGTGTCATGGTTTCGTCTTTCACTTGTTTTCGGGGAATCCCAGATTGATTCCGCCATGACTGGGGTCGAGCCAACGACTCGTGATTGCCTTGCCGCGGGTGTAGAAATTGACACCCTCCATGCCATGGGCGTGTGTATCGCCAAACAATGAGCTCTTCCATCCGCCAAAGCTGTAATAGGCCATCGGAACCGGGATGGGTACGTTGATTCCCACCATGCCGACCTCCACCTCATTCTGGAATCGCCGCGCCGCGCCGCCGTCGTTGGTGAAGATTGCCGTCCCATTTCCGTACGGGCTGTTGTTGACCAGCTCTAGCGCTTCGTCATAGGTATCGACGCGCACCACCGACAAGATCGGACCGAAAATTTCGTCCGTATATACGCTCATATCCGGACCGACATGGTCGATAAGGGTTGGGCCGAGCCAAAATCCATCACTGGCTCCGTTGGCCTCGACCTCGCGGCCGTCGACCACGATGGCCGCTCCGGCTGCCCTTCCTGCCTCGATGTAGGACGCCACCCTGTCCCTGTGAGCCTTGGTTACCAATGGGCCCATATCGGCGTCGCCCGTCCCGTCACCCGTCTTGATACCGCGCGCCCTCTGGGCAATGCGTGCCACCAGCTCATCTCCGATCGAACCGACCGCCACCGCAACGGAAATCGCCATACAACGTTCACCGGCCGAGCCGAAGCCGGCATTCACCAATGCGTCCGCAGCCAGGTCGAGATCGGCATCGGGGAGGACCACCGCATGGTTCTTCGCGCCGCCCAACGCCTGTACGCGCTTGCCCGCAGCCGACGCCGTGGCATACACGTATTGAGCAATTGGTGTGGAACCGACGAAGCTGACGGCTTTGACGGCTGGGTGTGTCAAAAGCTCGTCGACAACAGTCTTATCCCCCTGCAGCACGTTGAATACTCCCGCCGGCACACCTGCCTCGGCCAGTAGCCGCGCCAACCACAGAGATGCGGACGGATCCTTCTCGGATGGTTTGAGCACAACGGTGTTTCCAGCCGCGAGTGCTACGGGGATGAACCAGAGGGGCACCATCGCGGGAAAGTTGAAAGGGCTGATGATCGCGACAGGGCCCACCGGCTGCCGGACCGAATAGACATCGACATTTGTCGAGGCATTCTCGGTGAAACCGCCCTTGAGAAGATGCGGTATACCGCAGGCGAATTCAACGACCTCCTGTCCCCGCCCAACCTCTCCCAGCGCATCTGACAGCACCTTGCCGTGTTCGCTGGTGATGATGGCCGCCAACTCCTCCTTACGGGCATTGAGCAACTCACGGAAATTGAACAGAATGGCAGAACGTCTCGCGAGCGACATGTCTCGCCAGGCCGGGAATGCAACGGTGGCCGAGTCGATCACGGCACGTGCGTCTGCGACGCTGCCCAACACCACTTCACCGGTGACTGCGCCGGTCGCCGGATTCGTGACGGGTGCCAGCCGCCCGCCGACTCCCGGGTAGGTCTTGCCGTTCATCCAATGCGTGATGCTCTGTGTCATGGCTGAGACTCTGCCTGGCCCGCGGCCGAATATCGGGTTACGGACTGTATGTCTTGAGCTGCTTGTGATTACATTGTGTAATGCACATGACGGTGGCAGAGATTCTCGCCCTTCCGGTCGTGCTCGCCGGCGATCCGCAGGTGGTCGGGGGCGGCTCTCTGGATCGACCGGTTCGCTGGGTCCATGTTTCCGACGTTGCCGACCTCTCGGGTCTGCTACAAGGAGGCGAGCTGGTACTGACCACAGGCGGGCCACTGGCTGATCCCGATGCGTGCACGAGATACCTCGGTGGCCTGTTCGCCGCGGGCGCCGCCGGGGTCGTCGTAGAACTTGGAACCTCTTTGCAGGCCATACCTTCGGGGGTTGCACGGGAGGCAGACAAACTGCAGCTCCCCGTCATCGCACTGCATCGAAAAATTCGATTTGTCGACGTCACCGAGCAGGTCCACCGGTCGATAGTGGCCGAGCAATACGACGAGGTGGCTTTCGCCAGACACGTGCACGAGGTTTTCACTGAGCTGACCATGCGCCGAGCAACGCTCGGCGAAATCGTGGACGCTTGCGGACAGATCGCCGAGTCAGCGATCGTACTGGAAGACCTCAATCGTCAGGTCGTCGCGTTCACCACACATGGTGACTCCCCCACTGGCGTCATCCACGATTGGGAGCGCCGTTCTCGACTCACACCGGTATTGCCGGAAACCGGTGAGACTGGACCGGAATCGTGGCTGACCACACCCGTCGGCCCTGGACGACAGGAATGGGGCCGTTTGATCGCCCCATCCGGGGGATCCTCTCTACGGGGCCGCATGGCGCTCGAACGGGCAGCGCAGGCATTGGCACTGCACCGCATGATTGAACAGCATCAGACCACGCTCGAACAGCAGGCACAGAGCGGGCTGGTGGAGGAGCTACGCCGCGGACGAATCAAAGACGAGGCGGAAGCCTCCGCCCGAGCCAGGGCGCTCGGAGTCAAGCCCGCTCTAAGCTATATTCCGTTGACGGTTCGCGTCAGGGAAGAACCCTGCGCCGATCAGGTTCTGTTGCAGCGCCGCCAGATTCGACTGCTTGATGCAGTCCGACACGCGGTCAGGACCGCACGATTATCCGCCCTGACAGCCAACCCCCGGCCCGGCCAAATCGATGTGCTGTTGTCCCAGACCCATGCGAGTTCGGCAGAAGAGATCCTGACCAATGTTTCCTCCGTTATTCGAGCGTCGCTGCAGCGTCTTGATGACATCTCCCGGTGCGTGGTGGGAGTAGGACCAGCTTCGACCCGCCTCATCGACGCCGCCGTGTCACTTGATGATTCGGCGCACGTAGCCGAGGTCGCGCTCTCGCTTCCTGACGATGCAAAGGCATTCCACCGTGCATCGGACACCCGACTACGCGGACTACTGGCACTCATCCGGTCCGATCCACGGGTGCAGGCATTCGCTGAAGTAGAGCTGCGTGGAGTACTCGAGAATCGAGCCCGCCACGGTGACGATCTGTTTCAGTTGCTTCGCGAATTCCTCAATACAGGCGGCAACAAGACCGAACTGGCCAAACGCCTGCACCTGTCACGGCCCACCCTGTACACGAAACTGGCGATCGTCCAGCGGCTACTGGGGGTCGATCTGGATGACGCGGAGTCACGTACGTCGTTGCACACAGCCATGCTGGTGCTGGATCACGTCAATCCCTGAACTCAGCTGGGTTGCACCGCTAACCAGGGTGCGAATGTCAATCCCCTGGCTCGTGCCGTCTGATCAGCCGCTGGTTGAGTTCCGGGCGTGTATCCGACAGATAGGGATTACGCTTGCGTGCGCTCCTTACCGCGTGGCCGTCCACGATGCCGTAGATAATCCCGGTCGCCGACAGTATCCTGCCTAGCACGGTGGCATCCGGCGCTACGATGCTGCTGCGACCGACGTAAGCCGTTTGCCGTTCTCGTCCCGCATGATTGATATATGCCACGTACATTTGGTTCTCCCACGCACGCGTGCGAATCACCGAATCGGCGACAAACTCGAACGGCTTCATCTGAGCAGTCGGAACGGCCAGAAGATCAACACCTTCCAGTGCGGCCATGCGCGGATTCTCCGGAAATTCGACGTCGTAGCAGATCATCATCCCAACCTTGAGACCCAGATAGTCGACAACCGTGACAGCGTCGGATCCCGCTGTGAAGTACTGACGGTCGAGCGGCCCGAACAAATGCGTCTTTCGATGCGTTGCACGCACCTGCCCTTGCTGATCCACGAATACCGCACTGTTATAAAGCTTTTCGCCCACAGCTTCCGGAATCCCGACAACAAGGGCTATCCCGTGCTCTTCCGCTATGCGCTTAAGGGGTGACAGCAGATCCTGCGCCGCGAGTTCATAGATCACGTCGCCGATGTCGTATCCCGTGACGAACAACTCAGGCGTAATGAGTAGTTGCGCTCCCTCACCGGCGGCTGCGCACGCCGCCGAGGCGAGCTCATCGAGATTGGCGGCTATGTCTCCCGGCGTCCCGCTGGTCTGTAATCCCGCCACCTTCAGCCTGCCGGTCGATAGGGTCATGCGTCACCCGAAATTTCAACAGTGACGGGACGGGGAGATCCGTCTCCGCCGTTCGTGGGATAGTGATCGTCGGGGCAAGCGGAAACAACAATCACCAAATCAGTCAGCGCCTTGAGCGTCACCGACATCCCCGGCTGCATGGGCGGACGAGCATATTGGATAGCTCCGTCAGTACGCACTTGCGCAGTCATGAACAGATTCCAAGGTTGAGGCGGATCAGCCGCTGCCCGTTCCGGCAATGCCTCATGGTAGTTCGAAGTACAGCTGCGATGATCGGGATCCAAGCCCAGGAAGCCGTACATCGCCCTACTACACGGAGCGATCAAGGTGTCGTGAAGAATCCCGGTGTCGTCGGCCATCACAGTGAGCATCGCGTTGTACCTATTGCTAATGAGGGTATCTCCGGTCCGGAAGTAGATTCTTTCCAGCACTTCCCGGCATTGGCCCAGGCCCAGATGCTCCGACAGATCTGCGCGCTGGTGCGCCCAGAAATCGACTACTTGAGTTCCGGCCGGATTCACGATCTTGATCAGACTGCCGGCGTCGACCGTCATCGCCGATCCGTACCCTCCGGGTACCTCTACAACTGTCATCGGCGGTGTACTCCCTTCTTTTGAACCAAGCCGTAGATCAAGGCCGCGATCGGAAGCGCGGCCAGCACGGTGCTGATCACCGTCGACTGATCGGTCACCAGCGTGAAGTTTTTGAGAACCAGGTACACACTGGCGGACAAGCCGATGGTCGCCACGATCGGCGCCACATAGGTGGTCAATACCCGGCCGGCCCGGGCGGAGTCGTCTCGTGAGAAAAACAACGGCACGGCAACAGAAGTCAGGATCAACAGCATGAGCATGCCCACCGTGGAGATACCCGCCATCGACGAGAATACCTGCACCATAGGGTCTAGCCCGACAGCCGCCACCAGCACCACAAAGGCCACAGCGGTGATTGATTGCAATGCAGAAGAGATATGCGGAGATCTCTCGGTGGGATGCACCCGCCCCACGGGAGCGGGCAACACTCCCTTATTGGCCAGCGCGAATTGGTACCGGGCGATCACATTATGGAAGGACAGAACACAGGCAAAAAGACTCGTCACCAAAAGGATCTGCATGATGTCCCGGAACACGGCCCCGACATATGCCTCCGCGGTATCCAACAGCGCGTTACCGCCTGAATCCAGCGACTTCTGAACGACGTCCTTGACGTTCGCAGGCCCCCAAGCCTCCACTACCGCCCAACACGAAACGGCATAGAACACACCAATAATCGCCACCGAAAGATACGTCGCGCGGGGGATAGTGCGCTCCGGCTGGCGTGCCTCGTCGCGAAACACGGCGGTGGCCTCGAATCCCATGAACCCTGCGAATGCAAACAGGATCGCAATGCCCAAGGGACCGGAGGCCGCGGCCTCCGGAGTGAACGAGTAGGCCGAGATTCCATCGCGTCCGCCCTGGAACACAATCGCGGCATCGGTGACGAGGACAACAGCGATCTCGAGCACCAGAGCAATGCCGAGAACCTTTGAACTGAGCTCGATATTGCGGTACCCCAGGTATGCCACGAGGCCGAGCGTCACGATTGCCCAAAGCCACCATGGTAATTCGGGACCACCGTACGAGGTGACGAGATCGTTCAGCGCCCAACCCATGTAGCCATACATACCCACCTGAATGGCCGTGTAGGTCACCAAAGCTACGAACGCAGCACCGAGGCCCCAGCGTTCGCCCAGCCCCTTGGTGATGTACGAGAAGAAGGCGCCGGCTTCGGATACGAACGGCGTCATCGTCACGAATCCCACAGCGAACGCCATCAATAGCAGGCCCGCGATCAAGAAGCCGAGCGGCGCGCCCGGCCCAGGCCCACTGGCGATGGCCAGCAGCCCATCACCGCCGATGACCGTCAACGGCGCCGCAGCGGCGATAACCATCAGGACAATGCCTATCACTCCCAGCTGACCGTCCAGCTTCTGTGGCCGGTCGGATTCCGCGGCCGAGCCGTGGCCCTGGCATGCCCGTTTCGAAGCCGTCAACTATCACTCCTCATCATGAATTCCGCCGCCGCCCGGACAGCTGTGTCTCAAGTCATGGTTCGCCCGCCAGAGTGAGACATCCAGCGACACTGTGTATGAAAGTCAGCCAACGTCTTTACGACACGTAGCAGGCCCCGGGTCTTGATGTGCTCTCTAGGACGACCATCGCGGATGGGATACGCCCTGCGCACCGCGCGCATTCCCGTGGGTTCCTCTGGGCGGAACGCCTCCTTCGCCGGTTGCCGTCTCGCTACAACAATGACTCGTCGTGAATGAGACCTGCGCCACAATATGCCCGCCAAGTGCGGCAAGTCATAGAATGGCGTCTCCTGCGATGCGCCTGTGGAGACTGACGGCAGCCCTCGCGATCACAATCGTTTCTTTGTGGCAGTTGATGCCTACCGCACGCGCCGACGATCGCCACTATGAAGAGTTCTACACACCTCCAAATCCGCTACCCGCCGGCCAAGCCGGCGATCTGATCCGCACCGAGCCGCAACGGTTGGTGCTCGAGCCGTCGGGGCAGCTGGGCGCCTACATGGGCACAGGTACCCGAATCATGTACCGCAGCAACGATGCCCGGGGCAACCCGGTAGCGGTGACCGGGACCTATATCGAGCCGTCCGTGCCGTGGACGGGCCGCGGCCCCAGGCCGCTGCTGGCATACGCGACGCTTCCGTATGGGATGGGCGAGCAATGCGCTCCATCGCGCCTCTTCGACCAAGGCATCCACTTCTCGCAAGGGATGGACCTCATGTTCAACATCGAGGAGGGATTTGTCGCAACATTGTTGGCCCGCGGCTTTGCGATAGTGGTGACCGACGGCATCGGCATGGGCGTTCATGGCCCCCAATCACCACAGTTCTTGAACCGGGTGGCGGCAGGCACCGCCCTGATCGACGCAGCCCGGGCAGCGATGAAACTGGTTGACACTTCCCTAGACCCGCACGGTCCGGTGGCGTTCTGGGGATTTGCATCCGGCGCGCATGCGTCGCTGTCTGCCGCTGAACAGGTGGGAAGCTACGCGCCGGAGCTAAACGTCGTGGGCACCTATGCCTACAGCCCCATGACTGATCTGGCGGCCGAGCTTCCCGGTATCGACGGCAGCTTCATGGCCGGGACAACAGGGTACATATTGCGTGGCCTCTTTGCCTCGTATCCCGAGCTGGAACAACCCATTCGCGAGTCACTGACGCCGCGCGGCTTGCAAATGCTGGATTGGTCCGGACACACCTGCATCATGCAGACAGGGATCGACTACGCCTTCCGACATCTACAGTTCTGGTTCAACGACGACATCACCCACTTGGCACAGCTCGAGCCGTTCAAGACCCTGCTTGCCGCGCAACGCGTGGGGAACACCAAACCCACGGGACCGGTCTACATCGCGATCAATCGCTTCGATCCCTTGAACGACTACAACGCCGCGCGTCAGTCCGGCCTCGACTACTGCGCAATGAACGCAGATGTGACGTTCTGGACCAACGAGCAGCCGCCGCTATTCAACAAACTAGCCATCAACACCTTCCTTCCCGTCTTCGTCGACGGCGAAAGGAGCATGGCCTGGGTAACCGACCGGTTCAACGGCGTTACGACCAGTCCGAATTGTGGTCATTTCTAACAGGTTTCGAAGACCCCGGCCGCCGCTAGCCGCTGCGCGGCGAAAGAAGTCCCCTACAGAGGAGGGTGAGCTGTTCGGCGGCACGGGACGAACGCTCACTCGGCGCCGCTGCCGCATACATGCCGGATTCGTTGATAGCACCCAGGATCAATTGCGCGGCCATTTGCGGATCGACCGCCTCAACAAGCTCCCCGCGCCGATACAGCTCCTCAAGGATGTCCTGGATCAGGCCCAGCGATCGCCCGCCATCAAGGGCTCTCCAGCGGCTCCATCCCAATGCCATAGGCGCTTCGACAAAGACGATGCGCTGAACAATCGGCTCGCGGGCGAGTACGTCAAGCACGGCAGATCCTATGGCGAGAAAGCGCTCTGCGGGACTTTCGATGCTCGTAAGTGAGTGGTTCACCTCGGCCACCAAGAATCCTTCGGCCCGCTCGAAGACAGCCTCCATGACCTCGGTCATGTTCGCGAAGTGGTGGTACAGGGCGCCGCGTGTCATGCCCGACGCCTCGCTCAGCGACGTGGTGGTCACGCTCGTGAATCCATGCAACGCGAAGAGTTCCGTTGCCACATCTACCAATCGCTGACGGGTTGCGAGGGCCTGCGCCTGCCTCAACGGAACCATGGCCCCATCCTAACCTTGACATACACGCTGCATGTGACATTCACTCTGCATGTGACTAATGAACAAACTCCGCAGGCGGCCAAGAATGGCACCGATCTGATGTCGCTCTTCCTGCCCGTATCGCCATTTGTCGAACTGCTCGATATACGGGCCGAGAAACTCACCGATGACGAAGCCGTGCTGCGAATGCCATGGCGGCCTGAGCTGGCAACGACCGCCGATATGGTCCACGGCGGAGCCATCGCAGCCCTCGCCGATATCACCACCATGGTGTCGGCTTGGTGCGGCCGCGAGTTACCCGAGCAGCTCCGCGGGGTGACGACCTCTCTCGCCCTTGAATTTTTGGAGCCCGCCCGGGCCGAGGATCTGCTTGGCACGGGCCGCGCGCTGCGCCGCGGCAAGACCCTGACGGCATGCGAGGTCGATATCGTCACCGTCGCCGGCACCCGCGTCGCAAAGGCTCTCGCCAGCTACAAGGTGGGATGACCATGCTCAAGATGAAAACTAAATGTGAACTCTGCACGCAAAAACTGGCCCACGACGCCACAGCCTGGATCTGCTCCTACGAGTGCACTTACTGCCCCGACTGTCAATCAACGCTCAACGCGTGTCCGAACTGCGCGGGCGAATTGGTACCCAGGCCTCGGCGCACCACAGGCGTCGCCGAGATCGCCACCCGGACTCCCTCCCGAATCGCACGGCGGCTCTGCCGCCATCGCGGCTAAGCCCCAGGCCCTTTGCAGGGCGATTCGATTATGGTGAATCGCATTGCCCTGCAAAGGGATCTATTTCTCCCGCGGCGCGCTTGCGTCACATGCGCTTCGAGGTACGACCCAACAGGGACAACGCACATTCTCTTGACTGCAAGCCATGAGTCTCTTAATCTCAAATCAAGAAGCCTATCTGCCGACCGGCTCAACAGTTAAGGACCCTCCGTGACCGACTCAAATGGCCATATCGCCGTCGCCTCTCTGCCCGTCCTGGATGAGGCAGGACGCGCAACACTTTTCACGCACGCTCGCACCGCCAATAGCTTCGCCGACACCCCCATCGCGCGGGAAAAACTCCTTGAAGCGTGGGAGCTAGCCCGCTGGGCGCCGACCTCGGTCAATACCCAACCACTTCGAATTCTCTTCGTAGACAAGGGCGAAGCACGTGACCGCTTGATCCCACACATGTTCGATCCCAACAAGGCCAAGACATCTACCGCTCCCGCCGTTGCGATACTGGCAACCGACACCCGATTCCACGACCAGATACCCACCGTGTTCCCCCTCATGCCAGAGATGGCCGAGCTTTTCGAAGCGAACAGCGAATTACGTTCTTCTACTGGGATATTCAATGCAGCGTTGCAATCGGCCTACTTCATCATGGCCATCCGCGCGGTCGGTCTGGCCGCCGGGCCGATGGGCGGGTTCGATGCGGACGGCGTGGACCGCGAGTTCTTCCCGGACAACGACTGGTCAACTGTTCTGGTGGTGAACATCGGCCACCCCGGCGAGAATCCGTGGTTTGGCCGGCTACCGCGGCTCGACCCTGCCGATGTCGTCCGCTGGGCATAGACGATGCGTCTTTACACGACAGATCGCGGCATTGCCCGCCAGGGGGCCGACGGCCATTTCTCGCTACTCGATCTGCCGTTCGATGACATTGGAGCACTGCTGCGATATTCGGACACGGATACCGCAGCACGGGCCCTCGCGTCGCGCGTGGTCGATAGCGACCACGTATCGCTAGCGCCGGTAATCCTCCGTCCTGGCAAGATTCTCGCGGTCGGCCTCAACTATCTGAGCCACGCGGAAGAAGCCCTGGAAAAGTTCGCATCTATTGGGCGCCGCGATGTTCAGTTGCCCGCAGAGCCGAACATTCAGATTGTCGCCGGCTCGGCGGTTCAGGCTGATGGACGGCCGCTGATGCTGCCCGTCGCCACCCCACACCATGTCGACTATGAAGGAGAGCTGGCGGTAGTCATCGGGCGAGCGGGCTTCGCCATACGCACCGACCAGGCGTGGGGCCACGTCGCGGGGCTAAGCATCATCAACGACGTCAGTGCCCGCGACATTCAGCAGCGGGCCTACACAGGCGACCCCGCGGCCTCGATCGGCATCGCGAAAAGTTTCGATACATTCAAGCCGCTGGGGCCGTGTTTGGTCACGGCAGACGAATTCACCGAAAAGGTCGACCTCCGACTGCAGACACGGGTCAACGGCGATCTACGCCAAGATGACCGTACGGGCAATCTCATTCACTCGATACCCGAACTCATCGCGTACATTTCGCGATACCACACGCTGGAGCCTGGTGACGTGATCGCTACCGGCAGTCCGAGGGGCGCCGGTCAGTTCACCGACCGCTATCTGCGACCCGGCGATGTTGTCGAAATTTCGATTGAACACCTTGGCACCCTTACTAATTCGGTACAGGCTCGCCAATCGACAGGAACCGGCCAATCGCCCTTGCGGTAGCTGCCCGGTAGCGGTCCACACTCGCGAGCTTGATCGATTCGTACCCGCGCACCATATCCGGCAGATCGGCAATCTCCACCGCTGCCGAAAGATTGGCGTTGCTCAACTCACTCAACACAGTGTCGATGGTTTCCTTGTACTCGACAACCAGTCGGCGTTCGCATCGGCGCACCTTCGCCAACCCGAACAAGTCCGCCCTCGTCCCACGTAATCTTCTTGCCGCTACCAGAATTCGATAGACTGGGCGAAACCAAGGCCCGAGCACAAGCTTGCGCTTGAGCCCCAACGCCCGCAGCACCGGTGGATGAAGCCGGTACGCAATGCGCGCACCCTCGCCGAATTCCGCAGTCACCGCGGCCACAACCGCCGGGCTAAGCGATAGTCGCGCAACCTCGTATTCATCCTTGTATGCCATCAGCTTGTACAACTGACGAGCCACCGTAGCCGACAGAGCTTCCGATCCAGCGCACCGTTCCCGTTCCATGTGCACCACATCCGCGACATACCGGACATATTCCCTGGCGTAGCCCAGGCTCTGGTAGTCGACCAGATCCGGGACACGGATCCGCAACAAGCGCTCCAGTTCACCGCCGGGCAGCGCTCCCACTTGCTGAACCAGCTTTTCCACCGCCGCAGATCTTCTGGTGCTCGAAGGGGCTGGGGGTTCGGTTATCCTCCTGAAGGTTTCCGGTTCTGCTACCGCCAGCCTTCCATAACGAAAGGCCGCAATGTTTGACTGCACGCCGGCTCCGTTCAGCGCGATGGCTTTCTCGATCGCCGCCGGCGACAGGGGCAGCGAACCAAGTTGCACTGCCGCCCCTGCCAATAGCAAGTTGGCGTATTGGTCGCTACCCAGCAGCTGTACAGACACCGCCCGGGCGTCGATAAAAACTGTGTCGCGCACGGCCTCTCGCAGAAGCGCTTTCAGTGGGCCGGGTTCAGGAAAGGAAACGCCCGGGTCGATCACCATCTGGCCGGTCGGTACCTCACTCGTCGATATCACCGCCGTCGTGCGGGAGCTGTCGGCGGCATTCAAATACTTCTCGTCGGCTGCCACCAATAGATCGCAGCCCAGGTACAGATCACACTCGGCGCTTGCCGCCTTGCTCGGTTCAGCTATTTCCGCCTTGCTCATCTTGATGTCCGAAACCACTGCACCGCCTTTCTGAGCCAAGCCGGTTTGATCAAGCGTTCGTACCTGCCAGCCAGACGAGGTCGCCGCCACACTGAGTACCTGCGCCAGAGTCACCACACCAGTACCGCCCACTCCCGCAATACGTGTGGTGTGTGCGTGTGCTGCAGCCAGAAGCTGGGGAGGATCAGGAAGGTCAGCCAACGAATCGTCCGGAATATGTTTGAGTCGTTTCGCATTGGGGTCGGGGATCACGGTGATGAAGGAGGGGCAGTCTCCTTCCAGACAGGAAAGGTCTTTGTTGCAGGACGACTGATCAATCCTCGTCTTACGGCCGAACTCCGTGGATACGGGTTGCACGGACAAGCAATTGGACTTCTGGCCGCAATCGCCACAACCTTCACAAACTCGCTCATTGATAAGGACCCGCTCCGCGGGCTCCGATACCAGCCCCCGCTTACGTTTTCTGCGTAGCTCAGTGGCACATTCCTGATCGTGGATTAACAGAGTCACTCCGACGGTGTCGGCCAGAACCCGCTGCGCCTCAATCAATCGACTGCGGTCCCATACCATAACGCCCTTGGGCAACTTGGCTTTCCGATAGGCTTTAGCATTGTCGGTGGTGATGATGATTCGCGAGACTCCCTCTGCCAGCATCGCCATACATATCTGGCCCACCGACATGGCGCCGACCGCCTGCTGGCCACCGGTCATCGCCACCGCGGAGTTGTAAAGCAACTTGTAGGTGATGTGCGCGCCGGCAGCGATAGCGGCTCGGATGGCCAAACTGCCCGAATGATGAAATGTTCCGTCACCCAGATTCTGAATCAGATGATCTCGCCTGAGAAACGGCGCCATGCCGATCCATTGCGTGCCCTCCCCACCCATCTGGGTCATGCCGGCAACCTCGCCAACCTGACGCTCGTCCATCATCGTCACCAGGGCATGACATCCAATCCCCGCGCCGACCATCGACCCTTCGGGGATCTTTGTGGAGGTGTTGTGAGGGCATCCCGAACAGAAGTACGGGGTGCGTGTCAACAGCGGCAAGCTGACAGGTCCCCGCCGTCCGCGCTGAATCCGCGGCTCGGATGCCGGTAGGGCTCCGAACCGCTCAAGCACAGGCCTGAGTTGATCTGCGATGGCTTCCGTGTCGAGTTCTCCGTCGGCAGGAAACATATTGTTCCCGTCTGGGTTTCGCTTTCCATAGATCATGGGAGCTCCCGCCGTCCCATACAGCACGTCTTTGAGCCCTAGTTCGATCAATGGACGCTTCTCCTCGACCACGATGATGTAGTCAAGGTTCTCAGCGAACTGGGCGATGACACCGGGCTCCAGCGGATGAATCATTCCCAAACGCAAGACTCGTACCCCGTTGTCCACGCCGAGTGTCCGTAAAGCCTGCACGAGGTCCAGATATGTCTTGCCCGCCGCGACGATGCCGACCCTATCTCCCGGCGCCTGCTTGGTGATCTGGTTCAACCCGTTCAGCGCCGCGTACTTGCGGGCGATCTCCAGACGGATCCCGTCACGGCTGCGCTCCAGTGCACCGAGCGTAGGTTGCAGCATGTGAGCCGTCACCGTGTGCCGATAGTCTTCGCCATCGATTTTCGTCTCGGGGAACGCAGGCCTGACGCGATCCGGATTCAATTCGACGGTGCCCGATCCGTCGGCCACGTTGGTGACGACTTTCATCGCGACCCACAGCCCGCTACACCGGGACATGGCAATACCATGGCGGCCAAAGTCCAAGGCCTGCTGCGGATCTGAAGGATACAGGATCGGCAGGCCGAGGTCCGCCAACAACAATTCAGAAGCGCCCGGGACGCTCGAGGACTTTGCCGCAGGATCGTCACCGACCAACGCAAGCACGCCGCCCTGTGGATGAGTACCCATCAGGTTTGCATGCCGGATGGCATCTGCCGCTCGGTCCAGTCCCGGCGACTTCCCGTACCAGATCGCCGCCACTCCGTCTACCCGCCTGTCCGGCTGGGTCACCGCCATCTGGGTCCCCTGCACCGCGGTGGCTGCCAACTCTTCATTGACCCCCGGCACAAAAACGATCTCGTGCTCGTCCAGCAGAGCCGAATTGCGAATCAACTCGGTGTCGTAACCGGCCAACGGCGACCCCTCGTAGCCGGATATGAATCCGGCTGTCGACCGCCCGTCTCGGCGATCATCGCGCCGTTGATCCAAAACCAACCGAACCAAAGCCTGAATACCGCTGAGGTGAACCGTACCCCGAACAGCGGTGTATCGCTCCGACGGTGTGACGAGAGGCTGGCGCACGAAATTCCTTCCTACGGCCATTTACGTTGCAATTTCGGACAGTGGTTTACCGCAAAGTGTTTCGACAGCAAGGCTGATCTCCTCGACGGGGTCAACGGCCAGACCGGTGCCGATCCACGCGATATGACCGTCCGGGCGCACCAGCACCGCGCCGTTGCCTTCCGCACCAGGAATCGCACCGCCAATCGGCTCCAAGTCGCGGCCAACAAGATAGACCTGCAACGGAATCCGCATTTCGCGGATCTTCGGCGCGTCGATCCATTCCGCGCCCTCTGGTCCTGCGATCAGGACGAATCCGACCCCGACAAGGTCCAATGTCGAGATTCGCCGATCACCGAGGTTCACCCAGTGATGGGGCATTCGGCCACCCATGACAGCCGTGGTGATCGGATCGACGGCATCATTATGTCCACCATAAACGTACCCAAGCTCCAGCTCCAGATAGTCGAAGTGCGGGCGTTGTTCCGGCACAGCCGCCGCCATCCGGCTACGTTCGGCAGCGGCAACTGCCGGGATATCACTTTCCAGCTTCGCCGCAACCGCCATGGTGTTCGGGCCAATTCCGGCGTCGGCCATCTTCATCACATTGGCGATGCTGCTTTCAGCGTTGGCCAGTGCGACCGGCCGCCGCTCGGATTCATATGTATCCAACAACTGTGTGTGTGCCCATCCTTGTAGAACGGCGGCAAGCTTCCAGCCCAAGTTGTCGGCATCGACCAGACCCGTGTTCATTCCCAGACCACCCGTTGGCGGAAACTGATGCGCCGCATCGCCTACCAGGAATACACGTCCCTTGCGGTACTGACGTGCCGTGCTCGCGCCCAACACCCATGTTCCGACCGAGCGCATATCGATTTCCAGCTCGGGAGCGCCTACCGCCAGCCTGATCAATTCGCGACAACGTTCCGGTGTGTAGTCACTGACAGCTTCGCGCGCTGGGTCGAATCCCGTATGAAATGTCCACCGGTTACCGCCCAAACGGATGAATACTCCAGGGCACCCGGTGTTGAGGACCCAGAACAATAGTTCAGACTCCTGGTCGGTCCATTCGGACAGATCGGCGTGGAAATACATATTGATCTGATGCCCGAATTCGGGAATACCCTCCACGTCGATACCGATACTCTGGCGCAGCCGCGCGGCCGCTCCCTCAGCGTCAACAACGTATTCGGCTCTCAGCATCTCCGCGTGCCCATCCTTTTCCAGATACACGTCGACGTGGTCTTCGTGGGCACCCACGGCCGAAACCTTGGTCCGGTAACGCACTTCGGTCATACCTGAGCTGCGAACCGCCTCCAGAAGCCGCCCCTGTACACGGTCCTGTGCACACGAACCGATGGTGACCGGAGATGCGTTCAGACGCCGCGCCAGGTGTGCTTCCGGTACGTCGGCTAGATCGAGCCGTCCGAATTCCTCACCCGCGACGGTGTGCTTCCACAGCACATTGATCCCGCGATTGAAGTCGATCGCGTCCGCGATGATCTCGTCGTAGATTCCCCAGTTACGCAGCAGTTCCATCGATCTGGTGTTCACGACATGGGCGCGTGGATGCGGATTTACGCCGTCGTATTGATCACACACGATGCTGCGCACACCTAGCCGGCCCAAAACATAGGCGGTGGCCAGCCCAGTGGGCCCTGCACCGACGATGACCACGGGCGTGATGACGGTGCTCATGCTGACGGCCACCTCACCAGCTCGGCAAAAGATTCGCCCGCATCGAAGCGCTCAATCAGAGCCTCGGGCTCAAAAGTGATGCCAACAGGGTTGGCCGCGAAGGCTTCTGACGTGATGAAGTCCTGGGTCTCTTCGTTGGTCATGCTGTCGATCTGGAGCTCAATCTGATTGCCGTCCGGATCCCGGTAGTACATCGACAGCGTGGGACCGTGATTGACACACCAAAAAGGCAGTAGTCCTTGGTCTTTGAGACGAAGGTAGTTGTCCAGCAGCCCTCGCAGCGAGCTGTATGTGAATGCGACGTGATGCAAACCGGTATGCCGGTCCTCCGGTGGCTCCGAGGCGCCGGTCGCAAGGAAGGCCAGTCGATGGTGCTCTTCGTCGTACGTGATGAACGCGATCATGGGATTGGCGAAAGCGACCTTGCCGTCAAGGAGCTGGAGGTACCAATCGGTCATCTCTTGTACACGACCGGTGCGGAGCACCACGTGGGCAAGTTTCTCTGGTGAGGGCATCGGAAAGCTCCTGGCTGTAGCGGGGCATACACACCCCTCTTGAATGTGATACAAGACACGGTAATCATTCTCATGAATGGAAGTCAAGAGGCCGAGATCGCGCAAATCCCAAGCAGCACAAAGACGCCGGATTTCGGCAAGACCTACAGCGGGGACGAAAGAGGGTTAGGAGCCGCGCTTCGTGACAGCTACGGCAACAAGCGCATCCACCACGAGACCGATAAGCTCACCGGCCGATCGATCTAGTCGACGACTGCTGATCAGTATCCCCTCGAAGAGCACATGTGCCGCGTCGGCGACAAGCTCAGAATTCACGCCGCCGCGGTTTCGCTGGGCGATCGCGGCCAGCAACCGCTCGTCAAGCCAGGACTGTACGTGTTCGTACGCGGCGCGAACCGCCTCCGAGCCCTCCATCCGCTCATAGGCTTCGCGATGCAAATTGCGATACGACTGGGATTCGGAAAGCAGTGCCACCAGTTCGCCGTATGGCTCGCCATTGATCGACGGGTCTGCCTCGACCCGCTCCCGCACGGAATCGAAGATGGACGTGACGGCCGCCGCGAATAGGTCATCCTTGGTCGGGTAGTACCAGTGCACCGCCGCAGGGGCCACACCCGCGGCGCGCCCCACCGCCGCCACGCTGGTTCCCCTATAGCCGTTGGCCGCAAAGAGTTCCACAGCCTGCTCAAGGATCGCAGACTCCCGCTCAGCCCGCGGTATCTGCTGACGGTTCCTTGGCATGGGGAAAGGATACCGATTCCCCCAACACTCTTGACTGCCAGCCAAGCGTTGCTCTTAACTAAAAGACAAGAGACGACGGCGAGGCCGAGGAGGAGCCCATGCGCCTGTATACAACTGATCGAGGGATCGGCCGCGAAGATCGCCATGGCATCCTCGCGCTGCTCGATCTTCCCCACCGTGACCTGGGCGAACTGCTATCGGACACCGGCTTGGATCCAGCCCGCGACGCGACCGTCACCGACGAGGTCGCACTGACGGACGTTGCGGTACTGGCGCCGGTGATCCGCCCGGGAAAGATCCTCATCATCGGCCTGAATTACCCAAGTCATGCGAAGGAAGCGCTTGCGGCCTTCGCAGCCATGGGACGCGATGACATCGTCATGCCGACAGAACCCAATATGCAACTGATCGCGGGGTCGGCCACCACGGGTACCGATCACACCATCAAACTGCCTGCGATCGCTCCCGACGAGGTGGACTATGAGGGTGAACTGGCCGTTGTGATCGGCCGCAGCACCCATGCCGTCTCGGTGGAAGAGGCATGGAAGCACGTGGCCGGACTGACAATCGCCAACGACGTCGGAGCGCGCGATATTCAACGTCGCGCAATGACGGGTGATGCCGCCGCGTCGATCGGGGTGGCCAAGAGCTTCGACACGTTCAAGCCCCTCGGACCATGCTTGGTCACGGCGGACGAGTTCTCCGACGGGGTAGACCTCACACTCCAGACGTATGTGAATGGTGAACTACGACAAGATGATCGGACGGGTAGCTTCATATACCCCATCCCGGAGTTGATCGCACATCTGTCGCGGTATCAGACCCTGCAACCCGGCGACGTGATCTGCACCGGCACGCCATGCGGCGCCGGCGCATTCACTGGCCGCTTTCTGCGGTCCGGCGATACCGTCGAGGTCGCAATCGAACGTATCGGGCTACTGCGCAACAGGGTATCTGCCGCATGAGCACCAGGGCGGCGGCGCTGTCGGAACTCGACCTGCCCGCCACGATCTATGACTTGCTCGCCCGCTCGGCGGCACAGCACGCGAACAAGCCCGCTCTACGGCTGCTCAAGGGCGGCCGTGAGTGGCTATCACCCACCACCTGGACATACAACGAGCTGTTGGGACGAGTCACCCAGGCGGCCAACATGTATCACGCTCTGGGGCTCGGCGGAGGTGGAGTGGTGGGCCTCTTGCTGCCAAACACTCCGGCGAGCTATCCGGCTCTACTCGGCGCGCAAGCCGTCGGTATCGCCAATCCCGTCAACCCTATGCTGACAACCGCGCACATCATCGACATTCTCGGACTTACCGGCGCCCAGATCCTCATTGCACCTGCGCCCGCGCTTGATCCCGACGGCTGGCAGAAGGCCCGCGATGTCCTGGACGCGTTACCCGAAATCGCCACACTCATCACGGTTGGCGGCGATGTCCCGCACCCGCCTGACCGCTGGGCCGGCGACTTCGATGATTTGTTATCAACCCATATCACAACACATTTAGATGCCAAGACGCAGAGAACCAGCTCCGACATCGCAGCCTACTTCCATACTGGCGGCACTACCGGAACACCGAAGGTGGCACCGCATACCCATGCGAATGAGATCTACGTCGCGTGGGCGCTGAGCCAACACAACGCCTTTGGCGGTGATCTGGCCGTACTGTCTGGCTTGCCCCTGTTCCATGTCAACGCGGTGCTGGTCTCCACCCTTACCCCGCTGCTCGCGGGCGGAACAACGGTGGCACTAGGGCCACTTGGTTTTCGTGACCGGGACGCGGTGGCCGATTTCTGGAGAATTATCGAGCACTATCGCATCACCACCTTTTCTACCGTGCCCACCGTGTATGCCTCCCTGCCCCCACTGCCCGAGGATGTCGATATCTCAAGCCTGCGAGCCGGAATCGTGGGGGCAGCCACACTACCCACCGCGGTTCGAACGAACTTCGAACGCGTAACCGGGGTGCCGATGATCGAGGGATATGGCCTCACCGAAGGCACCTGCGCCAGCACCTTCATGCCCCTGGGCGACACCCGATATGGCAGCGTCGGACCACCACTGCCGTACCAGCGCGTCAAGGCGCTGAGGCTGGACACAGAAGGTCGTCCCACGGGCGATTGCGCCGCCGGAGAAACAGGGATGCTCGCCATATCGGGCCCCGCCGTCTTTCCGGGCTATCTAAGGCCTGGACCCGATGGCCCGGCACCGGATCCAGCTGGTGTGATCCAGGACGGCTGGCTCCTGACCGGAGATCTCGGCAGGTTGGATACGGACGGGTTCGTGTATATGACAGGACGGGCCAAGGACCTGATCATCCGCGGAGGCCACAACATCGACCCGCGACCGATTGAGGAGGCGATGCTGTCTCATTCTGATGTTGTTGCTGCGGCAGCAGTTCCGCGGCCCGACGTACATTCCGGTGAGGTGCCCGTCGTCTATCTTGTGCTGCGCGAGGGCGCTAATCCGCCCGCAACCGAGCTTCAGCAGTGGGCGGCCGACCATTGCGCGGAGCCAGCTTCTATACCCAAGTTCTTCCATGTCGTGGATTCCATACCTGTCACCGCCGTGGGTAAGGTGCACAAAGTTCCGCTGATACACGATTCCGTTCGCCGGGCCGTGCTACACCAATTAGGTACGGCAGGACTCACCGCTGAGGTCAGCGTGAGTGACACAGATGGCCGTCCTGTTGCCCAAATTCATCTGACGAACGGTGCGGGGAGCGAAGGACGACACGAAGCGCAAAAGCTCTTGTCACGCTTCGGTATCAGCTTTCATATCAGCGAATCGGATCGAACTGACGTATCTGCGGCAAGGTAGTCACCAGGTGGGCGACAACGCGAGGGCTGATGCTCTCGTGACGGTGCGGGACGTCGCCGGGAAACCGCGCAAAGTCACCGGTCCTCAATTCCACGGGGTCATTGAGAGGACCCGTGCGCAGGATGCCTTCAATGACATACACATGGTGCAAGGTCCCCGGAGCATGCGCACCGATTTCCTCGCCTGCCTGCGCGGTCCGTTCGAGACGGACAACCAGGTTGCGTACGTACCCTGATCCGTAGATCTCATCCAAGAGCCTCTCCGATCGGGCACCTTTGTCGACCCAGCCGTCCTCACTTGCCCGCTGCACAAACACGGGAGTGCCCCACTCCGTTAGCAGTCGCTGAGGCGGAACCTGTAACGCCTCGCCCAGCAGTGCCAACGTTTCTACGGTCGGATTACCAACGCCCTGCTCGATTTTCGATACTGTCTGCTTGGACAGCCCAGACCGTCGAGCCAGGTCGCCCAACGAGAGCGCGCGTTCTTGGCGGTATCTGCGGACGTTGCGGGCGACCAAAGTGTTGTGGTCCGTCATCGTGCCTCGATTCGGTAACAAGCCATCGGTGTCACTTTTAATGTACTAGCCGTCACTCTTGACTGACGATCAACCGCGGGTCAGGATGGCAGAAATACCGTGATTTGAGGTGCCCATGTCTTCCCGTTCCGTCTCTGCCGCTCATCAAACACCGCTCCTGCCAAAAGATCACGGCCACAGCTCGAATGCTGCAATAGACAAAGCGGTGAACCTGCTCGCCGCTTTTCGGGATGAAGGCAGCAGCGGAGTGGGGGTGAGCGAACTCGCACGACGCGCAGACATGTATAAGTCCACCGCGTATCGCGTACTGGAAATACTCGAACGCAATGGGATGGTTGAGCGCGTAGGTACTTGCTACCGTCTGGGAAGACGGCTCTACGAGATCGGCCATGGGCCAATGAACGAGCGAAGGGATACGCTGCGGGACAGCCTGATTCCGTTTGTTGTCGATGTCCATCAGCACATCGGAGAAACAACGCACCTCGCTGTGCTGGACGGCAGTGACGTCGTATACCTGGCCAAGTTATATGGATACCGACAAGTGCGCTCACCATCACGCGTGGGTGGCCGCACCCCGGCGCACTGCACAGCCGTGGGAAAGGCCCTACTCGCCTACGAACGGCCGCCGAAAGCTCAGAAAAGGCCCGTGCTGCAGCGATATACAAGTCGAACCATAACCGATCCGACGGAACTCGACATGCAGCTTGCTCGCATACGCCGATCCGGAATCGCCTTTGACGACGAGGAAATACAACCGGGCCTCCGTTGTGTCGCAGTACCCGTATTCGGACCAAACGGGATACCCGTCGCGGCACTGTCGATTTCAGGGCCTACCGACCGTATCGACGGCCGAAAGCACACGCCGATCTTGCGCCGCATCGCATCGTCGGCAAGCACTCTGCTTGTCAGCAGGGCACCGAGTTCAAGTCAACATAGCCGTCGGTGACCCACTGCGGCTCACACACAAGAATCTTGACGGTGGCGCCCGGCAGGTCCACCTCGACAACCATCCGGAACCCCGCGCGCTCAGCCACTTCGATGGAATCGACATCGTCTGTATCGGGGGCGAACACAACACGACGGCAGGCGGGATCACCCTCAAATATCGATGAAGCCGCATCACATAGGCCCTCAACGGTGGCGGCGCCGGCATCGATGACTATCTGTACATCATGGCTACCCACTGGATATGCGTTGCGTAGCTGACCCGTAAGGCAAAGTTGCCGCCGAAATCCGGGACCGATCCGGGGTGGCTCCGACTCCGAGGCCATCAAAGATGCTCACCGCCTGCAGGTTTGACGAATCCCCGGACACCTATGCCCCCATCTATCGCGATAGCCTCTCCGGTGATGGGACCGCTCTGTTCCCGCGAGGCCAGCAGCACGTACGGGCCAGTGAAATCTGCCGGATCGGTGCTGGAGTCATGCAACGGAATCAGGGGAGCCGAGGCATCATGGCCTCGTTTCGCAAAGGAAGTCGAGATCGACCGATCGGCAAGTGACAGTGCCTCGGGCCCCCGCAGATCAGTATTCATGCCTCCGCACGCGACGCCATTGACCCGTACCTTCGGGGCCAGTTCAAAAGCCAACTCACGCATCAGCCCGAGGCAGGCATGTTTACTGGCCGTATAGATCGGCCCTCCGCCGTTCACATAGAACGAGGCATTCGAGAGCGTCATGATGATGCTGCCACGCGTCTTCACAAGCTCGCGCCACGCCGCCTCTGCTGCCAGGAGATAACCCTTGACGTTCACGGAAAACACCTCATGGAAGCTTGCCGTCAACTCGGACGCGGTGAGCCGGGTGAGCGGCCGCTGGTAGTCCCACACCCCGGCGTTCGCGACCAGCGTGTCGAGTTGCCCAAAACGGCTGACCGTCTGGACAACAGCATCATGTAACTGATCGCTCTCACGGGTGTCCGCCACCACTGTGTGCAATCGATCTGGCGCAGAACTCTCGGCGTGCACGCGGTCCAGCTGCTCGGGGCGATGCCCAACGATCGTGACGGACGCTCCCTCTGCAAGGTAACGCTCTGTCACCGCGCGCCCGATACCCGAGCCGCCTCCCGTGATCAACGCGACATAGCCGCCGAGCCACCCACCACTCATGCCGGCTCCCCCAGGAAATCCGCCACTAGCCGATCGAATTCGGCCTGCCGTTCCAGCTGCACCCAGTGCCCACAGCGACCGAAGACGTGCAGCTGAACGTCGGAAATGTGCTTGAGCATCATCTGGGCACCTTCGAGGGTGATGGTGCGGTCGTCGCGCCCCCACAGCAGCAATGTGGGCGCCGTGATGGTGTGCAGATCCCGCCACAGCGGATCCATTCCGTTCCTCTTGGCGAAGGCAGCGTTGTAGTGGTGATAGAACTCGATATGGCCTTCGTCGAGAGATGCCTGGTATCGCCTGCTCACCACATCTCGGCCGAACTGCTTGTGATCAAAGACCATTGCACGAATAAAGGCAGCCATCTTCTTCTCGGTCGGCCCCTCCCCGTTGAAGTACCGGAACATTTCTTTCTGTCCCTCGGTGGGGGTAGGGCCGAAGGGCAGCCATCCGCCGCCGGGAGCCATCAACACGAGTCTGGTAACCCGCTCCGGACGCAGCTGAGCCATCCGAATCGCCGCGGCCCCTCCCAGACTGTTGCCTAAGAGGTGAAACGAGCCAACCGCCAGATCGTCCAACACCTGGAACAGCGCATCCACGGTTATCTCCGTGATCGACCGCTCATCCAGATCAGCGCCGGTAGGGCGATAGCTCCCGCCAAAGCCCGGCTGGTCGGGTAGCAGAATGCGAAAAGTACGCGAAAGCGCTGGAATATTCTGCTCGTAGTTACTCAATCCCGACGCGCCAGGGCCGCCCCCGTGCAGCATCACCAACGTCGGCGCGTCCGCGCCGCCTGCCGCCGGGACATCGTGAACAGCGATCTCCCCCAAAGTAGTAGAGATGCTTTGCAGATGGGTGTGGATGGTCATGTGGTCCGCCTCGATCAGAAGAAGGTACAGATGTTCTTGGCTTGCAGGATGTTTTGGTCGAGAAGGATGAACCGACGCGCTATCAGGAAGCGATGATCATCAACTCTGCGCAACGAATCGGTGCGTGCTCCGGCAAAAATGTTTTCTTCGCGCTCCAGCCGGTTGCGGTAGACCAAGAATGCCGAGCGGGCCACCAGATCGCACGCCTCGGCACCTTTATCAGGTTCGGCGTACCGCACAGAGATGTTGGTGATCAGATGCCGGGTACGCGATGGTGGGTCCTCGGCCCAAGCCATCCCGGAATCGAACCTCCGGATCCGCCAGGCCAGACTCTCCTTGGTCTCGTCGTAGTAGGCGGCTTCGCCGCGCGCCGCGACCGAGAGCGCTTGCTGACGTCGCAATCGATTAGTACGTAACGGCATCCAGTAGTCCACGTCGTCGGCGAGCAATTCGAGCCAGTCCACGTAACGTCCCTCGTCGAGGAGTTCGGCCTCTGAATAGTAGAACTGTGCGACATCGAAATGGGTGTCACGATCTGCGAGCGCGCCCGGTATGATTTTGGCGTCCATCAGTCCTCACCCCTTCCCGAAATCCGAACACTTCGTTGCTGTTTCAAGAGTTCCCGTAGGTCGGAATGAGGGTCGCCGAGGACCTCGGCCGTCAGTTGCACTCCCCTATCGATCAACCGCCGAGCCGCCCGGACAATATTAGGCTGGTTGACCGATGCTGCCCCTACCAGCGCACCATCACGCAGCCCAAAGACTGCAAAACCGGGATCGCCCACATCGCCGCGTAGGACGGTGTGGTCGGCGCCGCTCATCTGCCCAACCGCCTCAACGTGATCACCATGTCTGTCAGTCCAAAACCAGGGTGCACTCGCGGGCGGTGGATCTGCACCCATCAAGGTGGCAGCAGCTCGTCCGCCACTGGCACCGGCCCCATCCCAATGCTCAGATCGAGCCAGCAGCCGACCGTCTTTCCGAATTCGCGCGACATCACCCACCGCAAGAATCGCGGGGTTGCTGGTCAACTGCCGGACATCGACCACCACCGCACCATCCACTTCGAGACCGGCCGCCGTGGCCAGAGATGTCCGAGGAACCATCCCCACGGCAAGCACGACCACATCGGCGACTTGTGGTCGATACTCGCCCTGAAGAGATACTTCAATCTCACCAATCCGCTGATGAAATGCCTCGACGCCGGCCTGCAATGTGACAACGCCGCGCTCGCGGTGTTTGTGATGCAGCCAATCCGCCATGTCCGCTCCTACGGCTGCGACCAGTGGCGGCCTTACAGGGTCAACCAGCACCACTGAGCACCCAAGATCAACTGCAGTTGAAGCGATTTCGGCGCCCACCAGCCCCGCACCGACAATTAGCACCCTGACGCCGGAGCGCAGACCATCGCGCAATCGTTGCGCGTCAGCGACATCACGCAGCACATGGATGGCCGCATTCTCGGAGCCAGGTATCGGAGGCCTGGCGGCGCCCCCGCCCGTCGCCAGTACCACACGATCGGCTGCCAGCAAGGTGCCGTCAGCCGTCTCCACAGCCCCCAGCGCGGGCCGCAAGACGGCGACGGTGGACTCACTGATCAGTCGCACCTGCTGGTCCCGGTACCACTGCTCGGGCCGCAGCTCGATATCGGCTAATTTCACTTTGCCAGAAAGGTAGTCCTTAGAAAGAGGCGGGCGATCGTAGGGACTACCGCCCGCGTCGATCATCGTGATGTCACCGTCGTACCCGTTGGCGCGCAGTCCGCCGACGGTCGAGACGCCTGCGATACCGCCACCCACCACAACAATGCGCTTCATAGCGGTCGCGGCTTCTCGCCGGGAAAGAGGAAGATATCGCCGTCACGCACCTCGATGCGGTGTGGGCACGTATCCTTGGTGGCCGGAAGACCGTCCACTGCCCCAGTTTTCAGGCAAAACTTACTGGAATGCAGTGGACATTCCACGTAGCCATCCTCAACCCAGCCTTCTGCCAGAGAGGCGTCGGCATGCGTGCAGGTGTCGTCGAGAGCCCATACGCTCCCATCAGCGTCTCTCAGCAATGCGACATTGTCTGCGGTACCCGCGATGGCCTTGGCAACAACGATGCCCTCGCCCTCGGGGATGTCTTCCAGCGCGGCTACCCGGATGCCGCTACTCATACGTGTTCCTCGTGCCAGGCCTTGGTGTTCATGAGATCTCTCCACCGCGCATAGAAGGATCGGCCCGCGGCGTCGCTGTAAAGTTCGCTCGTCAGCCCCGGATGCCTTCCATCTTCACGCTCGGAATCCAATCCCATTTGATAGTTGAGTGCAACGCTGTTTGTGACGAACCCCCGTGAAATGCTTTGCACTTCACTCCAATTCTCGCCGTCATCCTGCTCGAAAATCCCTGTAGGCCCGAAAGTCCGCAGGTTGTATAGCCTCTGCGCATCCCGAACCTCCTCCGGCATTGACCTGTCGACAATCGTCCAAGCCCACACCTCCATCTTGTCGGGGCCTTTCGGATGCCAAATTCGAACAGACCCATTGACCGGGAGATACGACAGATTCGGGAAGACCGTGGCATGCCCATTGGTGAGCGGCCCCTGAACGCGAGCCTCGCCCAGCCGCTCACGCAATGCCCCGTAATCGGTCCACTGATGTACGACGCGGGCGTCGAATCTGTTCTTCGGATGGACCGGAAAGCCGGCTCCGTGCCCGTTGGGGTCAACGTACTGTCGCCCGGTGCGGTGCACGATCTCGTCCTTAGGCGCCTTTCCTTGTGGCGCCATCACCATCAGCGCCGAAGCATGGCTCATGTTGACGTGGTACCAGTCAGTGGCGAACTGCTCCGCGGCGAGTTTCCAGTTACCGTCAAGGACCCACTTATGCACTCCGCCCACCACAACGGTGCCTTCGGAATCGTGATCCAGCATCGCATCCATGTACCAGGCCATGTCGCCCAGCGACTCCCGTAGCCCGACAGGTGCCGGATTCCACGTGCCAAAGATGAGGCCGTGATAGCTGTCGACGTGAGGCACCTCGACCAGGCCCCAATCGTCGGTGGAGAACGAGTCGGGGTAACCCTCCTCATTCGGCACGCTGATCAGCTTGCCTTCAAGGTCGTACGCCCAGCCGTGATATGTGCAGGTAAAGCCACGGGTAACGCCGTAGTCCGCCCGGCACACCCTTGCGCCGCGGTGTCGGCATGAGTTCAGGAATGCCCTGATGCGCCGGTTCTTGTCCATCGAGACAATAACGGGGTCCTCGCCCATATAAGTGGTGAAAAAATCTCCAGGCCTGTGGAATTGATCGGCATGCGCCAGAAACAGCCAGCTGGGCGCAAACACCCGACGGAGCTCCTGTCGATACAGCTCGCCGTCTGTGAAGATCACCCGGTCGAGTAAGCCCCCATGTGAATCCACCAGCCCCGACACGTCGATGTCACGGACCAGAGCCTGCGGGCGGCACAATGCCCCTTGGGCAACCGCGACCGGTCTCGGGAGAGATGCCATGGTGCCAGAAAACCCGTAGCGCCGACCTCACGCCAGTGCCCGTTCCTCTGGCAGGAACACCAGCTGGGTAAAAGACTCCCGGACAGGCACATTGGGCACATGCTCGCTGCCGTTGCCGAATCACAGAGCGCCGCAGATCCACTGGCCGGTCTGGTGCTCAAGGACCTTCCCATTCCGACGCCGCCTTCTGGATGGTCTGTCGTACGCGTTGTTTCCTCATCTTTGAACATGCACGACCTGTGGACATTGCGGGGCGTGGGGCACCCCGCCGACCGGCTGCCGATCGTGCTGGGCTGTGACGCCGCCGGGTTCGACCAAGACGGCAACGAGGTCATCGTGTATCCGGTGATCGCCAACCCGGACGCCGGAATGGGCGATGAAACGCTGGATCCAGATCGCGCGTTACTGTCAGAGCGCCATGACGGCGCCTTCGCCGAATATCTGACTGTGCCAACCCGTAACCTGGTGCCGAAGCCAGCCTGGTTGTCCTTTGACGAGGCTGCATGCCTCCCCGTCGCATGGACCACGGCCTACCGAATGCTCTTCACCCACGCCAAGATCACCGCAGGCGCCCGGGTACTCGTGCAGGGAGTGGGCGGCGGCGTTGCGTCTGCGGCCATCCGCCTCGCTTCCGCCGCGGGGGCGGTTGTATACGCAACCAGCCGCTCAGAAGCCAAACGGCAGACTGCGATTTCCTGGGGCGCGCGTGACGCGTACGCGACCGGCGAACGGCTTCCTGAACGAGTAGATGTTGTCATCGAGACAGTGGGCGAAGCCACCTGGTCGCATTCACTGAAGTCTCTGCGTCCGGGCGGGTGCATCGTAATAGCAGGCGCAACAACCGGTATGAATCCGCCGGCCGATCTCGGCCGGGTGTTCTACCTGCAACAACGCATCCTGGGATCCACCGGCTGCACACGCAGTGAACTCATCGCCATGCTCAGAATGCTGGATGCCACCGGCATCCGGCCTGTTATCGATCGCACGATGCCTCTGGCCGAAATCCACAAGGCCTTTCAGCTCATGATCGACGGCGGGTTAACAGGCAAGCTCGTCATTCATCCGGACCCGAACTAGCGAGGTTATGCTCATGACTTGCGCTCTCGTGGGACTTTCCCACTCACCACTTGTCGGCAAGAACGATCCGGCATCAGATACCTTGGCGCGCATCAACTCCGCCATCGAACATGCTCGCAGCTTTGTTCATGAGTTCAGGCCGGAACTGGTTGTGCTCTACGCACCCGATCACTACAACGGCTTCTTCTACAAGGAGATGCCGCCGTTCTGCCTCGCTACCGAAGCACATGCAGTGGGCGACTTCGGTTCACCTGCGGGTCAGCTCTCGGTGGACTCCGATGCGGCGCAACTCCTCGCACGGGGCGTGTTGAGCCGAAATGTCGATCTGACTGTGTCAGCCAGAATGACCGTCGACCATGGATTCACCCAACCACTGGAGATGCTGTTCGGTGGTATCGATCGAGTGCCGATGGTGCCGATATTCATCAATGGAGTCGCCGGTCCCTTCGGCCCACTGAATCGCATACGCGCATTGGGCACTGCGCTCGGGCATGAGGCGGCGGCGCTAGGCAGGAGGGTGCTCTTCCTTGCTTCCGGCGGTCTATCCCATGATCCGCCGGTGCCTGTGCTCCAAGGCGCGCCTCCGCGCGTCGCGGACGCACTCATAGAGGGCCACCCACCCAGCCCCGAACAACGTGCACGCGGCGAGGAACGGGTCTTAGCTGCCGGCCGCGAATACGCCGCAGGTAGCTCCTCACGGATTCCGATCAACCCAATATGGGACAACGAGGTTCTCGACACGTTCGAGAGCGGCGACCTTGAGGCAATCGACAGCTGGACCCCGGAATGGATGGGAAGCGAGGGCGGCGGCTCGGCGCATGAAGTGCGCACCTGGGTCGCTGCCTACTCCTCGCTAGCCGCAAGCGGGCCGTACCAAATGCTTACCCGTTTCTACGCAGCCGTACCCGAATGGATCGCCGGCTTCGCAGTCAGTACGGCCATGAGGCAGGTCGGCCCGTGATCGCTGGCGCGGACATTCGCACCGCAGCGGAGCGGCTGGAATTCGCTGCCGTTACTGGTATTCCGTGTGCCCCGGTACGTGACATCATCGGTGCTGACGACATCGATACCGCTTATCTGGTGCAACGGTCTGTCATTGATCGACGAGTGACCAGGGGGGCATCGGTGGCCGGCCATAAGATCGGGCTCACGTCCGAAGCCGTCCAGCGTCAGCTGGGTGTCCACCAACCCGATTTCGGCGTGTTGTTATCCGACATGGATGTCTCGGCCTTACAGCACGTGCCGAGTGACCGTCTCCTGCAACCGAAAATCGAGGCCGAGATCGCATTCCGGCTAGGTGAAGACCTCGATAACGGTGACCTCGGTCCATCGCAGGTGCGTGCTGCGGTCGACGCCATATGCGCTGCGCTGGAAATCGTGGATAGCAGGATCGCGAACTGGGACATCACCATCGCCGATACCGTCGCCGACAACGGCTCATCCGGCCTGTACGTACTGAACGGGCATTGGACCGGCCTCGATGCCTGCGAACCGCGCGAGGTGACCATGCGGATGTACACCGGTGACCTGCGAGTGTGCGAAGGCACAGGAACCGCGTGCCTGGGCGACCCACTGATCGCATTGGCGTGGCTGGCGCGTACAACTCGCAAGTTGGGACGGCCATTGCGTGCGGGACAGATTGTTTTGTCGGGCGCGCTAGGGCCAATGATCACTCCGTTACCCAACACCACGATTCGGGCCGAGTTGTCGGGGCTCGGCACCGTAACCGCACGCTTTCCGCCGCAATCGCAGGGAAACGACGATGACGCTTCCGTCTGAAACTCCGAAAACACCTGTGGCCATTATCGGTTCGGGGAACATAGGTACCGACTTGATGATCAAGGTGATTCGGAGGTCCCGGATACTGAGCATGGGTGCGATGGTGGGCATCGACCCCACCTCGGACGGGCTGGCACGCGCGGCACGTCTCGGCGTGGCCACCACCGCCGACGGGGTAGAAGGCTTGATCCACATGGAACAATTCGCGGAGGTGGCAATCATCTTCGATGCAACTTCGGCCGCAACACATCGTGAGAACGCAGCACGATTGGCTCCCTACGATAAGCGACTGATCGACCTCACTCCGGCCGCAGTCGGGCCATATGTCGTCCCGCCGGTAAACCTTGGCGCTCACATCGCCAGTGGTGCAACAAATCTCAACATGGTCACATGCGGTGGGCAGGCAACAATACCGATTGTGCATGCCGTATCGCGAGTAGCCCCCGTGGTATACGCGGAAATCGTGGCATCGATATCCTCTCGTTCTGCCGGTCCCGGTACGCGCGCCAACATCGATGAATTCACCGAAACCACAGCCCGGGCCATCGAACAGGTAGGTGGAGCGGCGCGCGGTAAGGCGATCATCGTTCTGAATCCTGCCGACCCACCACCGCTTATGCGTGACACCGTATTCTGCCTAGTCGGTGACGCCGACCACGGTACGATTCGGCGCTCGGTCAAGGAGATGATCGCTGAGGTCTCCACCTACGTTCCTGGATATCGCCTCAAACAAGACGTGCAGTTCGACCGAGTCGACGAACCGATGCGTGCTCTGCTTCGCGACACCACCGGGACGGTGACCACCAAAGTGTCGGTGTTCCTGGAGGTGGAGGGCGCCGGACACTATCTACCCAGCTACGCCGGCAATCTCGACATCATGACGTCTGCGGCCCTGCACACCGCGGAGTCAATGGTCCGTGGCGGCGATTCATCGCAGGAGTTCGGCATATGACACAGCTCTACATCCAAGATGTGACGCTGCGTGACGGCATGCACGCCATAAGGCACCAGATAAGCCCCACGGCGGTCGCCCGGATCGCCTCGGCACTGGAAGCCGCGGGTGTCAACGCGATCGAGGTTGCGCATGGCGATGGCTTAGCCGGCGGCTCGGTCAATTACGGTCCCGGGAGCAACACCGACTGGGAATGGATCGAAGCCGCCGCCGATGCTGTCACCACCGCGAAGCTCACCACCCTGCTGCTCCCCGGGATAGGCACCGTCGCAGAGCTGAAGCGGGCATACTCCCTTGGGGTGCGCTCCATCCGCGTGGCCGCACACTGCACCGAAGCCGATATCACCGCTCAGCACATCACGATGGCGCGCGAACTCGGCATGGACGTATCAGGGTTCCTCATGCTCAGCCACATGGCTTCGGCCGAGACACTCGCCGAACAGGCGAAACTCATGGAGACTTTCGGTGCGCACTGTGTTTACGTCACAGATTCGGGTGGCCGGTTGACCATGCCGATGGTGCGCGATCGGGTCCGGGCCTACCGAGATGTACTGGATTCGCACACCGAGATCGGCATACACGCCCATGAAAACCTTTCTCTATCCGTGGCCAACAGTGTTGTAGCGGTGGAAGAAGGCGCAACCAGAATCGATGCCAGCCTTGCTGGTCATGGCGCAGGGGCAGGCAATTGCCCGCTGGAGGCGTTCGTCGCCGTCGCCGATTTACATGGTTGGGAGCACTCGTGCGATCTATTCGCTTTGCAGGACGCCGCCGACGACCTGGTGCGACCATTGCATGACCGGCCCGTGCGCGTCGATCGCGAGACGTTGACCCTCGGATATGCGGGCGTGTATTCCAGCTTCTTGCGGCATGCAGAGGCAGCGGCACAGCGTTACGACGTCGACGTGCGAAGCATCCTGATCGAGGCCGGCAGGCGCCGGCTCGTCGGCGGGCAAGAAGACATGCTCGTGGACATCGCTCTGAGCCTGTCTACCTAGCAGGACGAAATTCTCCTACCACCTGTGGTCACGGCCCCGTTCCCGGTACCAGTCGACGAGGTCCGGGTTGTCGATAGATCGGGGATCCAAGGACACGTCGACACGCCCGGCCAGCACACCGCAGATCGGAACCTCAAGCTTCTTGCCGGTGCGGGTGTGTGGAATTCCGGGTGCCTCGATCACCTCGTCGGGAACATGCCGGGGCGACAGGCGATCCCGGATCTCCCGTGCCACTTGATCTCCCAGGGCATCATCGAACGTATGCCCCGGCGCCATGGTGATGAACAACGGCATCCAGTAGGCGCCATTCGGTCCGTCAACGCCCAGGACGAATCCCTCGGCGATTTGATCCATCGATTCCACTACTTCGTAGATGTCCGCCGAACCCATGCGGATTCCGTTGCGGTTCAACGTGGCATCGCTACGCCCGTGGATGACCAGCGATCCGCGTTCGGTGACTGTCACCCAATCACCGTGCCGCCAGACCCCCGGCGCTTGACCATCGGCCCATTCGTGCTCGAAATATGCAGCCTTGTAGCGAGATCCGTCTGGGTCGTCCCAGAAGCGGATAGGCATACAGGGCATCGGCTGCAGGATCACCATCTCGCCCACTTCTCCGATCAGGGAGCGGCGATCCGGCGACCAGCTGTGCAGATCGACACCCAGGTAGCGGGCGGGCAGCTCACCAGGATGGGTGGGCACTTCCGGCGTACCGCCGGCGAAGGCGGTACAGACATCGGTACCCCCCGACAGCGAAGAAACTGTGGCCCCGGTATGCGCACCCGCCCATTGGAAAAGATCCGCCGAGAGCGGTGAACCGCTGCTACCCAAGGTCTTCAGCACTGCCAGGTCGTGCTCCGATGACGGCTCCAAGCCCGCCTTCTTGCTCGCATGTAAGTGTCCGGGACTGGTGCCGAAGTAAGTGACCCGCTCCGCTTCCAGCAGCTCCCATAGCCGATCGGCATTGGGGTACAACGGATGTCCGCTATAGCAGACGACCGTCGCCCCCACCAACAGCCCGGCCAGACGAAAATTCCACATCATCCATGACAGCGCCGTCTGCCAGAAGAACACGTCGCCCGGTCCCAGATCACAGTGCAGCCCAGCTCCCTTGAGATGCTCCAGCAGCATGCCGCCGTGGCCGTGGACGATGCCCTTGGGCTTCCCCGTGGTGCCGGAGCTGAACAATACCCAGATCGGATGATCGAACGGCACCATTTCCACAACAGGATCTTCACTGCCCGTAGGTAATTCGATAATCAGTGCGGGTTCGCCGGGCAATAGTCGGTGCAGTACCTCGGTGTCGGCCTGCTTGCTCACCCAGCGGCCGTTGTAACGGTAGCCCCGCCCGGAGATGAGTACCTTTGGCGTGAGTTGAGCCAGCCGGGCCGCCGCCCCCTCCGGGGCGTAGTCCTGCCCACACCCCGCCCACACGGCGCCCACCGACGCGGTGGCCAGAAAGGCCACCATCGCATCGGGCACGTCCGGCAGGTATGCGGCCACACAGTCCCCACGCCCCACACCGAGACGACGCAGTTCCGCGGCCACGGCACCGATCCGGCCGGGCAATTCCCGCCAGCTGATCTCGGAGCGCTCCCCTGCCTCATCCACACCGACGATAGCGGCACCATCGCGATGCACATGGCGTAGCATCTGGGCCACGTAGTTGAGCTCAACACCGGGAAACCATTGTGCCGCAGGCATCGCCGAATTGGCCAGCACTCCCGCATCACCGTCGCGCAATCCCCGGCCCGGTACTTCGAAAAACTCCCAGAGCGCCCGCCAAAACTGCGGCACGGACTCGACCGACCAGCGCCACATGTCCTCGTAGTCGTTGCACGGCACTGCATACTGCCGTGAGACGTGGTCGACGAATCGGTCGTAGGCGCTACTGCTCATCGGTCCGACCCGGCTCTGGCAATCCGAAAATTTGGATGGTCTGCTGCCGCATCTCGATCTTGCGAACCTTTCCAGTAACGGTCATCGGGAAGCTCTCGACGACATGCACATAACGCGGAATCTTGTAATGCGCGAGCCGCCCCGAGGCGAACGCACGGATCGCAACGGCGTCGATGACCATACGGTCTGGCCTCATTCGGACCCAGGCACACAGCTCTTCGCCATACTTCTCATCAGGTACCCCCACAACGTGGACATCCTCGATGTCCGGATGGGTCAGCAGGAACTCCTCGATTTCACGCGGGTAGATGTTCTCGCCGCCGCGTATCACCATATCCTTGAGCCGCCCAATGATGGTGCAGTAGCCGTCTTCTCGCATCACCGCCAGGTCGCCGGTATGCATCCAGCCATCGGCGTCGAGCACCTCTCGGGTGTGCGCCTCATCGTTCCAATAACCAAGCATCACCGAATAGCCACGCGTGCACAACTCACCGGATTGACCGCGCTGCACCGTCTCTCCGCTGTTGGGGTCGACGATCTTGATCTCGATATGCGGATGCGCGCGCCCGACTGTCGCGGTGCGCCGATCCAGGTCATCGTCGAAGAGTGTCTGACAGGAGACCGGCGAGGTTTCTGTCATGCCGTATGCGATGGCGACCCCGGCCATATGCATTTCATCGATGCACCGCTTCATCACCTCGACGGGACACACTGAGCCGGCCATGATCCCGGTTCGTAACGTCGAGAGGTCGCGGTGGGCGAAGCCGGGATCAGCGAGCATGGCGATGAACATGGTCGGCACCCCGTACACCCCCACACAGCGCTCACGTTCAATGGCCTCGAGAGTGCGACCGGGATCGAATCCCGGTGCCGGCATCACGATGGTGGCACCGTGCGTCGTGCACCCAAGATTGCCCATGACCATCCCGAAGCAGTGATAGAAGGGCACGGGGATGCACAGCCGGTCACCTGCTTGGAGCTGGATCGACTCCGCCACAAAGAAGCCATTGTTGAGCACGTTGCGGTGCGATAGCGTCGCACCCTTCGGGTAACCCGTTGTGCCCGAGGTGTATTGGATATTGATCGGATCGGTGTTGGATAACTGCGACATCCTGGCACGCAACGCGGCCTCGGTAACGCGCTCGGCACCTGCCACCAGTTCCGCCCAATCAGAGGTGCCGATGAACACGACATCACGCAAGCCGGGTGCATCCGGCATCACCTGGCTCGCCATGGCCACGTAATCGGACGACTTGAAAGCCTTGGCGCAGATCAGCGTTCGAACGCCCGATTGGTTGAGCGCGTAGGCCAGCTCGTGAGTGCGGTAGGCGGGATTGATATTGACCAGAATCGCACCGATCTTCGCGGTGGCATACTGCACCAGCACCCACTCGGCGCAGTTCGGAGCCCAGATACCGACCCGGTCACCGGCCGCGACGCCCAGCGACATGAGCCCGCGTGCAACGCGATTGATCTCCGCATCAAGCTCACGATAGGTCCATCTGCGGTCGCCCGATACATCGACGAGGGCACCGACATCGGGATGAGCTCGGGCTATCCGTTCGAAGTTTTCCCCGATCGTTTCCTCGATGATCGGCGAGAGGGTAGCCCCGGCGTCATAGGCCTTCATCGTCTCGCTTCACCACCTAAAACGCCGGACCGTGTGTACGGATGAACGGAGCGAGTCCAACACGACCTTAATGACCTGTCCGAGTCGGCGCTCAAGCTTCCGCCGCACCACCCTCGAATCGTTCTCACTCGCACAGCCCGCCGGTCAGGGCGCTCAGCTGGATGATCCGCTCCGCCCTGCGCAGCACGGGGGCATCCACCATCACACCCTCGAACTGGAACACTCCCCGCTCACGCCCCGCCAGCTCCAGCACGCCACGCGCCCAGTACACTTGCTTAGCCGTCGGCTCGTAGGCCGCACGAATGACGTTTACCTGGGTGGGGTGGATCGCCACCTTGGCGTCGAACCCCACCGCCACCGCGTCGTCCGCCTCCGCGCGCAGTCCGTCCAGAGCCTTGATGTCGAGATACACCGCATCCAGGGCAATTCGGCCGAATGCCTTTGCCGCCAAGAGAGTCTGAGAACGAACATGCTGTGCGACATCGCGATAGCTGCCGTCGGGCCATCTGTTGTTGGTGCCCCACGTCGCGGCGAATAGGTCCTCTGCACCCCACATCGCCGCGACGACGTTTCCCGGGCGCACCAGTTCGGCGACATTGAGTGCGCCCATCGGGGTTTCGACCAGCACCACCACGTTAAGTGGGGCCAGGCCCAGCACCTGGTCCGCGTGCTCACTCTTGGCCAGCATCACCGTGGTGTACTCGGTCTGCGCGAGGGCCTCGAGGTCCAGCGCATGATCGGCGGTAGCGGCAGGGTTGAGCCGAACAACTGTGCGGCCGGGATCGAGTGGGGTGCTGATCAACGCATCGCGCGCGGCGGGCCGATCCGCGGCAGCCACCCCGTCCTCAAGATCGAGAATCACTACATCTGCTGCTACAGCGGCCTTCTCGAACCGCTCCGGGCGATCGGCCGGACAAAAGAGCCAGCCGGGCCCGGCCGTGGCGACGGTCATGAGGGCTGTTCCGCGGGACGCCTGCGCACCATGGTTTTACGCGTCGCCGTGGCAACCACATCACCGTGCTGGTTCCTCCCGGTATGCGCGAAGGTGACAATACCCTCGCCGGGCCGGCTCTTGGATTCGCGTTTGTCAATCACTTCGGACTCCGCGTACAGGGTGTCGCCGTGGAACAGCGGCGCGGGAAAGGCAATCTTGGAGAATCCCAGATTGCCGACGATCGTGCCCTGGGTCAGTTGCGCGACCGACAGCCCGACCACGGTCGAGAGCGTGAACATCGAGTTCACCAGGCGCTGATTGAATGGTGGTAGCGCATCCGAAAACGCCGCGTCGAGGTGCAGTGCCTGAGTGTTCATGGTCAACGTCGTGAACAGCACGTTGTCGGCCTCGGTGATGGTGCGGCCGGGTCGGTGCAGATAAAGCACATCAGTCTCGAACTCCTCGAACCACAGGCCACGCTGCTCGACGGTTCGCCTTTCGCTCACAACCACCTCCATGCCCAGCCGGGCGTCCACTTGACGGTGCATCGACACCTTGGATGAAAGCCCGCTACAAGGCAAGGATGGTGAACAAAACTCCCGCCCGGTGAACAGTTGAACGCACCAACGTCCACTCAATGGACGCGTATGGTGACCTGGTGACCGAGGCTCCCAGCGTGGTGAACCGCACCGCGGCACTGCTGCGTGCGGTCTCGGCCGACACCGGAACCGGCGTCAGCACCACCGAACTGGCGCGCCGCACGGGCATTCCTCGGGCCACCGCGCATCGCCTGCTGGAGTCGCTGGCAACCGAGGGCCTCGTGGAACGCGACGCACGGTCCGGCCAATGGTTCCTGGGCCCCGAGATCTATGTCCTGGGTGCCGCATCGGCGCCCCGCTACAACATCACCGAGAAGGCGGCGGCCGACGTGGCGGCGCTGGCACGCGACACCGGCGAGAGCGCCTTCTTTTCCCTGCGCCGCGGCGATCACACCGTCGTGCTGCTCGCCGAGGACGGCGACTTCCCGATTCGCTCGCACGTGCTGTACGAGGGCGCACGATTTCCACTTGGAGTGGTCTCGTCAGGCATGGCCGTCCTGGCATATCTACCCGACGCGGCGATTCACGCCTACCTGGAGAGGGCAGACCTACAGTCGGAATGGGGCAACGGCTTTCGTATCGATGCCGTGTGGGAACGCATCGCTCTGACCCGTAAGACCGGCTGGGCCGTCAATCCCGGCCAGGTAGTGGAAGGTTCCTGGGGGATGGCGGCAGCAGTCTTCGATGCCAACCAAAACCCCATCGGCGCACTGACTTTGACCGGAATAGAGGCACGATTCAACGACGATCGGCAGCCGGTACTGGGACAACTGCTGCTCCGGCACGCACACCGACTCAGCCGGACGGTGCGACGTTAGCGGCTCCGGCGAAGGACAGTGGCCGCCTCGCGTACCGCCGACGTGATCGCACTCAGCGTGGACGATTCAAACTTCCAGTGTTGCCAATACAGCGGCACATCGAGATACCGCCCGGGTGCCAACTCAACGAGGCCCTCTCGGCCCAGCTGCTCGGGCATCATCCCCCAACCCAAGCCTGCCCGTAGCGCCGCGGTGAACCCGACCGTAGTCGGTACGCAATGTCCGGCAACGACGACATCTCGACGGAAAAGCTTGCGCAAGAACTGGTCTTGTAGAGCATCTCGTCGATCCCATCGGATCAACGGCGCCTGCCGAACCTTGTCGATACCCGAGTCCAACAGACCATCGGGCAGGTGACGCTCGACGTACTCCGGTGAGGCCATTCCGAAATATCGCATGGCGCCCAGTGACTCTGAACGACATCCTGCGATGGGCCTCGGTTCCGTGGTCACCGCCGCCATGACAACTCCTGCACGGAGGAGTTCTGCCGAGTGGTCCTGATCCTCGATACGGATGTCGATGAGCACACCATCGGGAATCTGTGAGACCACCGACCCCATCCACGTACCGAACGAGTCCGCATTCACCGCAATCGCAACTCGTATCGGAACGCCCCCGCCCATCTCCTGGAGCGCTTCGCGTTCCAGGGTGCCGATCTGAGCGGCGAGCCGCATCAAAGAAGTACCTGCATCGGTTGCTACACAGGGCTTTTCCCGACGGACGAGTACCTGACCCACGGACCGCTCAAGAGCCTTAACTCGCTGACTGACCGCCGACGGCGTAATCATCAATCGCCGGGCGGCGGCATCAAAGCTGCCTTCGTCGACAACGGCGGCAAAGGCAACAAGTTGCTGCGAGTCCAGACTCACCTTAGAGATTCTAATGCAGACTAGGAACCATGAGCAGCCTTCTCACGCCCGCACGGCTTCCGCCGCGCCAGCGTGCAGCGGTTGCGGCCAGGGCTGTGGGCGGGGTCTGGGCCGAACCACCATCGGCCACCAGAACCAGCGCCCCAGCAGGCTGGCGATAGACGGCGTCATGAAAGACCGCACTACCAGGGTGTCGAACAGTAATCCCAGCCCGATGGTCGTGCCGATCTGGCCGATGACGGTGAAACTGCTGACCATCATTCCCATCATCGTGAAAGCGAAAACCAGCCCCGCGGAAGTAACCACCGAGCCCGTTCCCGCCATCGACCGGATAGTGCCGGTGTGTAGCCCGGCGTGAAGCTCTTCCTTCATGCGGGATACCAGCAGCAGGTTGTAGTCCGCCCCGACGGCGAGCAGGATGATCACGGCCATCGGCAGGACCATCCAGTGCAGTGGGGTGCCAATGATGTGCTGCCACAGCAGCACCGACAATCCGAACGAGGCGCCAAGGCTCAGGACCACGGTTCCGACAATGACAGCTGCGGCAACTACCGCCCGCGTGAGCAGCACCATGATCAGGAAGATAAGGATCAGCGCGGCGACCGCGGCGATAAGCAGATCGTAGTCGGCACCTTCTTGCATATCCTTGTACAGAGCGGCGCTGCCGCCGACGTAGATCGACGAGCCCTCGAGCGGTGTGCCCTTGATGGCGTCCTCGGCGGCGGTCTTCAGTGGCTCGACGCGTGACGTTCCTTCTTCGGTGAGCGGATCACTCTGGTGAAAGATGGTGAACCGCACAGCATGACCGTTCGGCGAGACGAACAGCTTGATGCCGCTCTTGAAATCGGCCGTCTCGAACGCTTCCGGAGGAAGATAGAACGAATCATCGTTCTTCGCGTCATCGAATGCCTGCCCCATCGCAGAGGCATTGGCCTGCATCGCCATAGTCTGGTCCTGCTGCGCTTTCTGCACTTGATACTGGCTGAGCATGATCTGCTTCTGCTCTTTCATCGAGGCGATCATCGGCGGCATCAGTACGACCATCTGCGGCATGAGGCCGGCCATACGCTGGATATCAGGCACCAAGGTGTCGAAATCGTCCGACATCAGGCTGATGCCGTCCAGGGCGTCGAACACTGATCGCAGTGCCCAACACATCGGAATATCGAAGCAGTGCTTCTCCCAGTAGAAGTAGTTTCGTATCGGACGGAACTGATCATCGAAGTTGGACATGTTGTCCCGCAGCTGATTAATGTCCTGCGCCGTATTTTTCATATTGGCGGACATGCTGGCGGTCACCTCTGCCATCTGCTGCGTGATGGCCTGCATCTTCTCCATCGAATCGATGGTGACCTGCATGGCGTCGGCCTGCTTGAGCAGGTTCGCGAAGTTGGCCTGGCTGTAGTCGTTGGTCAGAGTCTGCGCGGTATTGGCTGTGCTCATGTTGAACGGGATCGACGTGTGCTTGATCGGCTTGCCGTCCGGTCGGGTTATCGTCTGCACCTGTGCGATTCCGCGCACGCGGGCAAGCGCTTTGGCTATCTTGTCGATCACCAGAAAATCAGCGGGGTTCCTCAGGTCGTGATCGGATTCGACCAACAGGAGGTCCGGGTTCATCTTGGCTTTGGAGAAATGCCGGTCCGCGGCCGCATAGCCGACATTCGCAGGCACCTGCCCCGGCAAGTAGATCCGGTCGTTATAGGTGGTGTGATAGCCCGGCAGGGTGAGCAACCCAACCAGCGCCATCGTGACCGCCGCCACCAGGATCGCGCCCGGCCAGCGGACTGTCGCGGCGCCCACACGCCGCCAGCCACGTGCCTTCCCAGCGCCCTTGGGTTCCAGCACATTACCGAAGCGGCTGGCCACCGAGATCAATGCGGGACCAAGAGTCAGCGCCATCGCGACAACGATCGCCATGCCGATCGACAACGGGATACCCGTGGTCTTGAAATAAGGCAGCCGGGTGAAATGCAGACAGAATGTCGCGCCGGCAATGGTGAGACCCGAGGCCAGTACCACGTGCGCGGTTCCATGGAACATGGTGTAGTAGGCAGATTCTCGATCTTCGCCGGCCCGGCGCGCCTCTTGATAGCGTCCTATCAGAAATATGGCGTAGTCGGTGGCCGCCGCGATCGCCAGTGTCACCACGAGGCTGGTGGCGAACGATGTCAATCCAAATGCGTTGTGATAGCTGAGGAGTGCCACCAGGCCGCGCGCACTGGCCAGCTCCAGCATGACCATCGCCACCACGATGACCATCGTGATCACCGACCGGTACACCAGCAGAAGCATCACCATGATGACCCCGAAGGTGACCAGCTCGATCAGCTCCATGCTGTCGTTGGCAACGATTTCTTGGTCTGCCGAGGTTGTCGCCGGTCCTGTGACATAGACCCGCACACCCGGTGACGGCGGGACTGCCGCGGTGATATGACGAACAGCCTCCACCGATTCATTGGCCAGCGCCTCACCCTGATCACCGGCGATATAGACCTGAACGTAAGCGGCCTTTCCGTCGCTGCTCTGCGCCGCAGCGGCGGTAAGTGCGTCAGCCCAGAAATCCTGAACGTGCTGCACATGCGTGGTGTCGGCGCGCAGGTCGCGAACCATCTGGTCATAGAATCGGTGCGCATCCGCTCCCAGCGACTGCTCGCCCTCCAGCACGATCATCACCGAACTGCTCGTTTTGAACTCCTCGAACACCTCGCCGACCCGTTTGGTCGCGATCATCGCGGGAGCGTCGTTGGGGCTCATCGATACCGCTCTCATGTGCCCGACCTCCTCCAGCTGGGGCACAACGGTATTGAGCGCGATGGTAACCGCGATCCAGCCCAGCACAATGGGCACTGCGAGCACACGGATCATCCTGGGAAGCCACGGACGGGCCGCATGGCGCGCAGCCGGGAATGCGTCGGTAGTCGGGTCGTTCATGGGCTTGCTCATGCGGCCTTCACCAGGCAGTAGGTCTCCGCGTTCACACCGGTCACCACCCTTTCGTCTTTGACGTCGTTATCGACGGTGATGCGGCAGCCGATGTCCTGCCCGTCCCCTTGCGCGAACAGGGTGGGCATGACCGAGGGCAATGTGGTGCTCAGCGTCAATGACCACGGCAAAGGCACCTCACTCACCCGCTGCGGTATTGCGTTGAGATCCCGGTAGTTAATGACGGCAGTTGCCGCCGAACCGAAGACCTCATACGTCACAACCTTGGGGTTGAACCTCTCCGCAGTATCCGAATTCCTCGGTGTTACTACGAACGGCGTCGCACCAAAGTTGGTGCGTAAATGCATGACGGTCATGCTGCCGATCGCTACCGCCGCTACCACCAGCATCGGAAGCCACACCCGCTTGGCAACCCTGATCATCGCAGCCACCCCGTCCCGCTAGTCGCGCAGCGGCGCAAGGGTTTCCCGGGTGTCAATCCGGTGCCGTGGAATGCGATCACGGTGCGGCCCTTTCTGAGTTGGATGTCACGGGCCGGATGAAGCCGGCAGGGTCAGCAGAAATCTATGGGTAAAAGTGGATAGAGTCAATCCACTTATGGCGAAGTGTGGCGAGCGATACACTCGTCGGCGTGAACGGCCGTGAAGTGGCGCATCGCCCCCTGCGGAAAGACGCCGAACGTAACCGGAAGCGTGTAATCGCCGCCGCACGCGAACTTTTCGCAGTCCATGGCCTTGAGTCGACGCTCAACGAGGTGGCGCACCATGCGGGGCTCGGCGTCGGGACCGTGTACCGCCGCTTTCCCACGAAAGAGGCCCTTTTCGAGGCAATTTACGTCGACGGAATGGACCAGCTCAGCGGGTTGGCGGAAGCGGCACTTCGCCATGAGAACTCCTGGGAGGGGTTCGAGTGGTTCGTACATCAGATGTGCGAAATCACCGCCACAAACCGGGGTTTGCGAGAAATCGCCTTCAGTAAGGCACACGGCGGCGATCACGTCGAGGCTGGCCGGGCACGACTCCTGCCGCTACTGTCAAAAGTCGTTGAAAGGGCACAGGAAGACGGCTACCTCCGCCCAGAGGCATCCGCGACCGACATGCCCTTCTTCGGAGTGCTTACCGGTGCGGTCAGCGAATTCGCCGGAGAAGTCAATGCCGACCTGTGGCGCCGCTACATGGCAATCCTCATCGAGGGCATGCGAAGACGCGACGACCAAGAGCGCTTGGAGGTCGATGCACTCGATGAGGCACAGATCGACGCTGCCATGACGACCTGGCAACCAGCCGGATCCGGGTGACCGATATGACACAACGCGCATTCGTCACCGGCGCCAATGGATTCGTGGGGCGCTCACTGTCACTGCGTCTCCGCACCTTGGGCTGGCAGGTCAGCGGCGTCGATCTCGTGGCAGACCCCGCACACAACATCCAGGGCGGCGATATCAACACCGCCGGGCCTTGGATGACGGAAGCCGCGGCAGCGGATGCGGTCTTCCACACCGCGGCCGTGGTCTCGAATATCGCGGATTCCGACACCGCCTGGCGGATCAATGTCCTTGGAACGAAAAAAGTTATCGACGCAACCGCTCCTGGCGCGGTGTTCGTGCATCTGTCGTCCGTCAGGGCGTTCTCCGACCTTGATTTTCCCGACATGGTGACCGAAGAGCACCCGGTACGGACAGACGGGAACGCTTACGTCGACACGAAGGTCGCCAGCGAGCAGGTGGTACTGCAAGCCCATGGTGCCGGCCGGATAGATGCCCGAATCGCGCGCCCCGGCGATATCTACGGGCCGGGATCGCGGCCCTGGACAATCCTGCCGGTGGAGATGATCCGCAGTCGCCAGTTCGTGTTGCCCGCGATGGGTCGCGGAGTCTTTTCGCCGATCTATATCGATGACCTGGTCGAGGGCGTCGTCGCGTTGGGCTCCGGCGGCGCGGCGAGCGGTCAGGTTTTCACAATCTCGGGCGGTGTCGGCGTGACGTGCGCACAGTTCTTCGGGCACTACTACCGCATGCTCGACCGCCGCGGCCCGCTGGTTCTGCCGACCGCGGCCGCAGTCGGCCTCGCAACGGTGAAGGCGAGAGTACTTGCGCTCTCCGGCAAGGCGACTGAGGCCAACGCCATCTCCGTTCGGTACCTCGCACGAACCGGAAGCTATTCGATTGCCAAGGCGCAGCGGATTCTCGGGTTCGAGCCGCGATTCAGCCTCGATGCGGGCATGCGGGCCACCGAGATCTGGCTGCGCGATCAGGGCTACCTGGACTAGCCGGACTCACCTTAGAGATTCTAATGTAGGCTAAGAATCATTAGCTGTACTGCAGCTTCGTATCACCCTAACGTCGTCGTCGTGACCGTTCTTTTCCTCGGCTTTCTCACGGGAATGTCGCTGATCGCCGCCATCGGCGCCCAGAATGCGTTCGTACTACGCCAGGGCATTCGCAGCGAGCATGTGCTGCCGGTGATCGCCGTGTGCATCACCGGCGACTTCCTGCTCATCGCGGCGGGAATCGGCGGGCTCGGCGGACTGATCACCGCCACACCCAGCCTGCTCACGGTGGCCAAGGTGGGTGGCGCCGCATTCCTGATCGGCTACGGGCTGATGGCCGCCCGCCGCGCGCTGCGCCCCGGCACGTTGGTGCCGGCCGAATCAAACCCGGCGCGGCTCGGCGCAGTCTTGTTGACTGCGTTGGCCATTACCTTCTTGAACCCGCACGTCTACCTCGACACCGTGGTGCTCTTGGGCTCGCTGGCCAATGCTCATCGGGACGCGCGCTGGCTGTTCGGAGCAGGTGCTCTGACCGCAAGTGTCACCTGGTTCGTCGGCCTCGGCTATGGCGCACGCTACCTCGCCGGGGTGTTCGAGCGCCCGGGGACCTGGCGGATGCTCGATGCCGGAATAGCGGTGGTGATGCTGGCGCTGGGGGTTTCATTGCTGGTCAGCTAGCCCAAACTCATCCTTGCCGAACCATCTGGTTCGGTGCTAGCGTCTTCCCGAACCAAATGACTTGGGAGGAATGATGGACGCACACAAGGCCCGTACCCGGTTCACCGAACTTCGGAGGCAACGCGACATCAACCCGGCCGAGCTCGACGAGATCTGGGCGGCCCTGGACACCGTCCGCGTCGAGGACATTCTGGGCAGCTGGAAGGGCGACGAATTCCACACCGGGCACAGGATGAACGGCCAGTTGGCGGCGGCACGCTGGTACGGCAAGGTCTTCAAGTCCATCAATGACGTCGAGCCCATCGTCTGCTACGACAATGACGGAAAATTGTTCTCCAACAACGAGCTGAGCCTCGGCGGCGCGACACTGTGGGAGGTCGAGTTTCGCGGTGAGGTCACCGCCACCATGGTCTACGACGGCCAGCCTGTCTTCGATCACTTCAAACGAGTGGACGGCTCAACGTTGTTCGGCATCATGAATGGCAAGCGCCAACGGCAGAGTGGCAGCTACCTTTACTTCCTCCTTGAGCGAGACCAGTGAAAGTAACTGCTGCCCTGAGCGCTTCACCCGCGGCTCCGTTCACCCTGCAAGAGCTGGAGCTCGACGAACCCCGCAGCGACGAGGTGCTGGTCAAGATTCATGCCACCGGCCTGTGTCATACGGACTTGACATTCAAGTCGCAGGTTCCGATTTCCGCGGTCCTCGGTCACGAGGGCGCGGGAATCGTCACGGCGGTCGGCGAGGCGGTGTCCGGTATCAGCCCCGGCGATCATGTGGTGCTCAGTTACCGCAGCTGTGGAAGCTGTCGGTCGTGTGCCGCCGGCGAGCGGGCCTACTGCTCACGTTCGATGCGCCTGAATTCGGCAGGCGTCCGTGCCGACGGCTCACCGACGTTATCCAACAACGGAACCCCCGTCTACGGGTCGTTCTTCGGGCAGTCCAGCTTTGCCCAGTACGCGCTGACCGGCGCCGACAACACCGTCGTCGTCGATCCGTCCATTGACCTTGCGGTGGCTGCGCCACTGGGGTGCGGATTCCAGACAGGCGCCGGTGCTGTGCTCAATGTACTTTCGCCGGAGCCTGATTCGCGACTGGTGGTATTCGGCGCCGGTGGTGTCGGCCTCGCGGCGGTCATGGCCGCCAAGGCACAGGGTGTCGAGACGATCATCGCCGTGGACCCCGTGGCCTCGCGCCGCGCGAAGGCGACCGAACTGGGCGCCACGCAAACCGTCGACCCGGCGATGGAGGATGTCGCGGCGATGGCACGCGGTGCCACCCACGCCCTCGACACCACCGCGAACGCCGGAGTCATCGCCACCGCGCTCGGCCTACTACGCCAGCGCGGGGTTCTGGTTCTGGTCGGACTGGGTGCACAGCCCGGACCCATCGATCTCAACGATTTGATGTTGGGCGGCAAGGTGATCCGAGGGTGCATTGAAGGAGATGCGAACCCGCAAGAGTTCATCCCGGAACTGCTCCAGATGCACGCGCGGGGTCACTTCCCCATCGAATCCCTGATCACCACCTATCCGGCAGCCGATATCGAACAGGCGGTCGCCGACGCGCGTTCTGGTGCCGCGATCAAGCCGGTGCTGCTCTGGTGAGCGCCATGCGAGCGGCGGGCCAGGCCACGCACGACAGAATAATGGCCGCAGCCAAGGCCGAGTTCACCGAGCACGGCCTTGCCGGCGCCCGGTTGAATCGCATTGCGATCAACGCGAACGCGAGCAAGGAGAGGCTCTACAGCTACTTCGAGAGCAAGGAACGGCTATTTGAAGCCGTTGTCGCACAATGGATCAACGACGCACCGTACCAGGTGCCACTGAGCGCCGAGGACGTCCCTGGCTACGTCGCGGGCCTATTCGACAACATCATCGCCGATCCACAGGGCGCCCGGTTACAGCGCTGGATCGAGTTGGAAGCACCTGATGGAATGTTCGACAACCACCTGTTGCGTCGCATCTTCCAAGCCAAACTCGACGAGGTGCGCCGGGGACAGCAGTGCGGGCTCATCGACCCGGCGTGGGACCCGAAGAGTCTGCTGATGCTGCTGATCGATATCGCCTATTCGATGGCCGCGAGTGGATTCAGCATCGATCGAATTGTCGGTGAGCCGTTGAGCGAGCGCACGCTCACAGACCGCAGGAACGCCGCCGCAGAGGCCGCGCGGCGACTGGTGGGCATCTCGTGAACGGAGCGCCGCGAATCACAACCCCGTAGCTTGCGTGCGCCAGCTAGTCTCGATGTGTGCCACCTGGGATGATCACTCGCCGCGGACTTCTTGCCGCCGGCGCCGCCCTCGCCGCCAGCACCGCACTGGCCTCCTGCGCTAAGGAGTCGGCGCCAACCTCGGAGCGCGACGGCACCGCCTTCATCAAGCACGCGTTCGGTACGACCGAGGTCAAGGCGCCACCGAAGCGCATAATCAGCGCCGGATACACCGGGCACGACTACCTGCTGGCGCTGGGCATCGTCCCGGTAGCGGTCACCGAGTGGTACGGCGGCTTCCCGTTCGCCACCTGGCCCTGGGCCACCGAGCGGCTCGGCGGCGCCACACCCGAGGTACTCACCCTCACCGACGGTCTGATGATCGACAAGATCGCCTCCCTGAAGCCTGATCTCATTGTTGCCGCCGACGCCGGGCTGGACCAGGACACCTACACCAAGCTCTCCGGGATCGCCCCGACCATCGCCCAGGCGGGCAAGTACGCGTTCTTTGAACCCTGGAAGGACCAGGCAAAGGCCATCGGCCAGGCGGTATTCAAGCCCGCGGAAATGGACGCGGTCGTCAAGGCCGTCGACAACAAGTTCAGTTCCGCGGCCTCCGCACATACCGGTTTCAAAGATAAGAAGGCCATCTACCTGCAAGGTGAGCTGCTCGACGGGCAGGCCATCGCGTTCCGATCCGGACCGCGTACCGGTTTCCTCTCCGGACTTGGGCTGATCACGCCCCCCGACCTGGAGACGTATGCCAAGGGCGATCAGCTCGCATACCTTGCCGCCGACCGACTCTCCACAGTGCTGGCTGAGGCGGACGTGCTGCTGTGGGGCACCGAGTCCGACGAACAGATCGCTGCGCTCAAGGCCGATCCGGCGATCACCACATTGGGGCCATCACTACTGGACCGCAGCATCTTCACCAGTAAGGAGTTGGGCGGGGCCATCAACTTCAGCTCGCCACTGAGTCTGACCTATGTGGTGGACAATCTGGTCCCACAGCTGGCGCGGATATTGGGGTGATGGTCTACCCCCCGGCTCGCCCGGAGCAGCCCTATTGGGTCGACATAGCGATCCGGGTGGCCGGTGGCCTGGTCGGCGCACTCGGGCTCGGCATTTTCGGGCTGGCGGCATTCGCGGTGCTGTCGTCCCGGTTCTCGTCGAATCCGTTCGCCGACCCACACGGCTATGGGCTGGTCTTCGGAATGCTGCTCGCCGTGCCCTTCGGGCTGTTGGCCGCAGGCACCCTGCCCCTGGCGTTTACGCGCGGACGGCGGCTCCGGGCCCTGACCATCAGTTTCCTCGTATATCTCGCCGCGGTGGCCGTATTGGTCTACTCGGCCGCCAGCATGCCGGTGCGAGTGCGGCCCTGCGCGACAAATCCACCCGCGCCCCAGTGCAAGCACGCACCTTAGACTTCGCGGAATGGCGACAAGCGAGATCGAGAAGAGTCCCCAGGATGAGGTGGTCTTCGCCCAGGTAGGACGCAGCTACTATCCGCTGCTGTCTGCCGTCTTCGTCGGAGTGGTCCTCATCTCGAACGTGGCGGCCACCAAAGCAATTGGCTTCGGCCCTGTGGTCGGCGACTGGTCACTGATCACGGACGGCGCGTTTGTGCTGTTTCCCCTTAGCTACGTGATCGGCGACGTACTCAGCGAGGTCTACGGGTATCGCGCCACCAATCGGGTGATTCTGCTCGGGTTCGCGATGGAGGCACTGGCGTGCCTGGTGCTGTGGACCGCCAAGGTGCTGCCGCCGGCCGAGTTCTATCCCAACCAAGAGGCGTTCGCCACGATTGTCGAAAGCATCACCACGCTCATGGTCGCCGGCCTCGCCGGATATCTTGTCGGACAAACTCTTAACGCCCTCGTTGTGGTGCGCATGAAGAAGCGCTCCAAGGAGCGCCACCTGTGGGCGCGGTTGGTCGGCTCGACCGTTATCGGCGAGTTCGCGGATTCGCTGGTGTTCTGCTCCATCGCCGCCACCGCGCTGGGCATTCACACCTTCGGTCAGCTGGCCACGTACACCGCTCTGGGCTGGGTCTTCAAGTCCGTGGTGGAAATTGTGATGTTGCCCGTTACCTATCGCGTGATCGCGTACATCAAGAAGAACGAACCGACTTATACACAGGCGAAATAAATGCACCCGTAGGCGCGGCCACGGGGGTACCGTCGAAATATGAGTACCGCAACGGATTTGAAGGTGCGGGATCACGGGGACCGGGCGTTACTGCTCGAATGCACATCCGTGCACGAGGTGCTGGCGTGGACGTCAGCACTGAATGCCGATCCTATCGAGGGCGTCACCGATATCGTTCCCGCCTCCCGCACTGTCCTACTCAAGCTCAATGGCCCGGCCGACCAGCCGATGGTCCGTCATCGGCTGACACAGCGCACGGCCCCGCCCGGCTCCCTGGATGACACCACATCACCGCCGGTGACGATTCCGGTCCGGTATGACGGCCTCGATCTCGAAGAGGTCGCCGAGCACACCGGCCTCGGCGTGGACGGTGTCATCACGGCACACACCGGAACGGTGTGGACGGTCGGATTCTGTGGATTCGCACCGGGATTCGCCTACCTGGTGGGAGGCGATTCACGTCTTGCCATCCCACGCCGCGCCGACCCGCGCACCAAGGTGCCCGCTGGTTCGGTGGCACTGGCCGGCGAGTTCAGCGGGATCTACCCACGTGAATCACCCGGTGGTTGGCAGTTGATCGGCACCACGGACACTGTCATCTGGGATCTCGATCGCAACCCACCGGCCCTGCTCACACCCGGCACACGTGTGCAGTTTCGGGAGGTGACGGCATGAGGCCCACCCTGGAAGTGATGCGCACCGGCCCACTGGCCCTGGTACAAGACCTGGGGCGTGTCGGCAAGGCAGCCATGGGCGTCGGACGGTCGGGAGCCGCTGACCGCAGCTCGCATTCCTTGGCCAACCGGTTGGTGGCCAATCCCGACAACCTGGCCACCATCGAGGTGACGCTGGGTGGTATGTCGTTTCGAGTGATCGGCGGCGACGTGGTAGTGGCCGTCACGGGGGCCGATACCGACCCGTCCATCAATGGAATCCCCTTCGGCACGAACAGTATTGCCCAAGTTCAGGATGGAGATGTGGTGTCCCTCGGCGCACCGCGCAGCGGCCTGCGCAGCTATGTTGCGGTGCGCGGCGGGGTGAGTGTGGCGCCGGTGATGGGCTCACGCAGCTTCGACATCATGTCCGGCATCGGGCCCAAACCGCTGCGAGCCGGCGACAGACTGCCGATCGGACCACGCTCCCCTTCCTTCCCGGAGGTCGAGCAGGCGCCGGTAGCCACCATCTCCGACGACGTCGTTGAACTCAAGGTGGTTCCCGGTCCCCGTGACGACTGGTTCACCGATCCCGATGCCTTGATCCACGGAAACTGGATAGTCTCCGATCGCAGCGACCGGGTGGGGACTCGCCTGATCGGCAAGCCGCTGGAACTGCGCGACCCGGCCCGCCAGTTGCCCAGTGAGGGCGTCGTGCGCGGCGCAATTCAGGTGCCGCCCGGCGGTCAGCCCGTTATTCTGGGCCCCGATCATCCGGTCACCGGAGGCTATCCGGTTATCGGGGTGATCACCGATCACGACGTCGATCTGGCCGCACAGGTACGGCCAGGGCAAACCGTTCGGTTCTCTTGGTCAAGACCGCGTATGAATTAGGAGATGTCGGCTGTGTCCAATATGCCAACCGTCCCCGTCATCCGCACGCACACCGCGCGGCTCATTCACACTGCCGACCTGGACAGTGAAACACGCTGTGCCGCACGTGAATTACTCATTGAGGCATTCGAAGGTGACTTTACCGAGGAGGACTGGGAACACTGTCTGGGCGGGATGCACGCGCTCATCTGGTACCACGGCATACTCATCGCCCACGCCGCTGTGGTGCAGCGCCGACTGCTGTACCAGGACCGCGTCCTGCGCACCGGGTATGTGGAAGGCGTTGCGGTGGATAGCGACTGGCGTGGAAACGGACTTGGTACCGCGATCATGGACGCGGCCGAGCAGGTGCTGCGGGGTGCTTACGAACTGGGGGCGTTGAGTGCCGGCGACGACGTCGCGCCGTTCTACCGGGCCCGAGGCTGGGTGCCCTGGCTAGGGTCCACGCCCGTTATGACGGCCGACGGCATCGTGCCCGCCACGGACGAGGGCGTGCACGTGCTACCGATGAGTTCCGGAGTCGATCCCTCCGGCTCATTGACCTGTGATTGGCGCGCCGGCGACGGCTGGTGATGACCGCGGCGACGCAAGAAGACCCAAATCACCGCGATCACGAACGCCAGCCGCGCGGCGCTGCCCACCGCCGCCATCAGCCCGTTGACGGCCTGTGCGATGTCCACCGGGTAGCGCAGGATGATTACCGCCATCGCAGCCGCCTGTACCAATTCCAGCGAGCCGACGATTATGCAGAGCCGCACATGCATCCGGTGATAGGCGCGTAGATCCGCATCACTCCAGTGATGACGAGCCACCCAGCCCGGGCGAATCATATCCACAACGAGCTCCGTGAGCGGTCGCCTCGTCAGACAACTGCCGATGTAGAACACGCCGAACAGCACCACCGGAACCACATGAGTGAGCTGCGCCAGCTGCGGGGAGCTGGTCAGCAGCGCGACCACCAGCGTCACTCCGTGCATCAGCATGATGAATCCCGCGACGATGTCGAAGCGCTTGTCCCGCAACGCGGTGTACACCACACGCAATGCCGACACCACGGCCGCGGCCATCAGGGCGTGCAGCTCCGATGCGCCCAGCAGGCGCATGCCGTAATACGTTCCCAGGCCGAGCGCTGCGCTGACCAGCGCATGGCCAAGTGTGAATTTCCCTGCACCCTTACCCAACCCACTCACCTCAGCGACGGTACCGACGCAATCTGAGAGAGCCTGAGAAACGTGCCGGCGACCTACCGAGCGGACAACACTCGTTCCTTGCGCCGCAGGTACATCCGGATGGCGACCACCACGCCCACGATGAGGCCGCCGGTGGTGAACATGGAAACCACCGGATTCACCGCCTGGACCACATCGACCGAGAAGCTGTAGATGATCACCACCATCAGACCCGAGAACAGCAGGCTGAAGATTCCGCACCAGAAGCTCACGTGCACATGCAGCCGGTGATATGAGCCTTGATCGGCTTCGGTCCAGCCCTGCTCGTCGGCGAGCTTCTCGACACCGCCGGGCCAAAGCTTGGCGACCAGCAACTCGGTCAATGGTTTGCCGATGAGCGCACTGACCAAAAAGTACGTGCCCAACAGCATGCCGGGCACCTCGTTGGTGACCTGTGACAGACGCGGATCGCGAGTGAGCCATGCGATGACCAAGCTGACACCGAAGATGGGCACCACCAGCAGAGAAACCGGATCGAGCGCGCGCTTCCACGCCATCTTGACCAGCCCCTGGGTGGCCGATACTGCCGTCGCGGCCATCAATGCGTGCAGCTCAGAAAATCCGATCAGGCGTAACCCGAAGTACGCACACAGCGCAGGACCCACGTTCAGCAGCCCCTCGATCAGCAGCTGCCGGGGCGATATCCCGTTCTCGGTTTCGGGCCGCTCGGTGGTCAGGGACACCGCGCGACTGTATCCGTTCGTCAGGCCGCAGGCGAGTCGTACGTCACGCGCTGCAGGTAGCGGCGAATAAACATGATCATGCCGATGATCAGGCCAATCGTGGTCACCAGCGAGAAGATTTGGTTGACCGCCTGGGCGATGTCGACCGAGAAGCTATAGATGATGACGATCGAGATGGCAGACAGCAGCAAGCTGATGACACCGCACCACAAGGTCACCCGCACATGCATCCGGTGATAGGACGTGAAGTCTTCACCGGTCCAGCGGTGCTCGGCCGCGATCTCGTCGATCCGGCCGGGACGCGCCTTGGCGATCATCAACTCGGTGAGCGGCTTACCGACCAGCGCGCTCCCTATCAGAAACAGCGATAGCAGAATCCCGGGAATGGTGTTGGACACCTGAGCCATGCGCGCGTCAGACGTGACGAGCGCGATGATCAGGCTGAGACCGAAGTTGAACATCAGAAAGCCCGACAACACGTCGAACTTGCGGTTCTGGACTACCTTCACCAACACCTGGATACCGGAAACCACAGTGGCAGCGATCAATGCGTGAATCTCGGGCTGCCCCAACGAGCGCAACAGGTAGTACGTGCCCAGGGACGGCCCGGCGCTGATGAGAGCGTGCCGAAGCACGACGCGCGCTGATGCCTTCTGATTCTCTGCGGGCTGCCCGGGCACGCGGTGAGGGTACCGGGCGAAACTGGGAATCACCGGCCAGCACGCACCGTGAACGACACGTCGCCACTACACGGGTAGTCGCGCAAACGATTCGATGAGCAAACCACGCAACCACGTGTGGGCCGCGTCGTCATCGTTGCGTGGATGCCAGGCCACGCCGACCGCGACGGCGGGCAGCTCGAGCGGAATATCGAACATCCTGATGCCCAGGCCCGCGGTGTCCACCGAGCCGGCGACTGTGAGGGCAATCAGTCGGGATGAGCGTGCCAGCAGCATGGCGCTGGTGTGGCTGGGCACCACCACCGGCACGCGGCGGCGCAGCCCGTGGCGTGCCAGCGCCTCATCGATGGGTCCATGGAGCTTGCCGCGCCGAGAGACACTGATATGCCCGTACGTTGCGAAGGTTCCGGCATCGATCGGGCCTTCGAATAACGGGTGGTCCTGCGCGGCCACCCCCACCATCGGGAGCATCGCGACCGGGGTGTGCCGCGTTTCTGGATCGAGGTGATCCAGTGAGCCGAGCTCGATGTCGATGTCTCCGCGCCGCAGCGCGCCGGTGTCCTCGCGGGCTTCGGGAGCGAACACGACGTTGACACCAGGAGCATCGTGCCGCAGCCGCTCCAGAAGCGGTACGGCCAGCGCCGTGAGGAAGAGCTCCGCGGCCTGCACAATGAACGTCCTCTGCAACTTTCCCGGATCGAATTCTGCTCCGGGGCGCAGGATTTGGTCGGCTCGGCGCAAAAGCCCACCGAGTTCATCACGGATCTGGACAGCGCGCGGCGTGGGCACCAGCCCTTGTCCGGCGCGCACCAATAGAGCGTCGCCGGTGATACGCCGCAGTCTGCCCAACGAACGGCTCACGGCAGGCGGAGAGGTAGCCAAGCGCTCAGCCGCGGCGGTCACACTGTTCTCCTGCAGCAGCGCGTCAAGGACGCGGAGCAGATTCAAATCCATCGGCGCCGCATCCTTAACTTTTGAGTCAAGTATTGCTTATCAATACTTGCATTTCTTCGCAATCATGCAGCGTGCAGGCTTAAGCCGCAAGCCCTACAGACCAGGAGGAATCATGACGTCACCATCCGCACGGGAGGGCCGCGCGGGCGATACGCTCGCCGTCGTCAGCCAGACGGGGCCCACCGTCAGCTTTTTCGACGCTGCCAGCGATGAGATGCTCGGTGCGATCGATGTGCTGGCCGAGCCCCACGAGCTGTGCTTCGATCCAACACAGCGGCTGCTGTGGTGCACGAACACCTACCACACCGGCTACTACCACGCCAACGCCGGCAGACGCACGCAGCTGACCGTCATCGATCCGGATACCCGGCGCGTCGTCGACGTAGTCGATCTGGCGCCCGAACACGCGCCGCACGGCCTGGCGCTCGATACCGGGCGGGGCCTGCTGTACGTCAGTGTCGAGGGGTCCAACGAGCGCGATGGCGGCGTGGTCGTCATCGATACCACTACCCGAAAGATGCTGGGCCGCATCGATACCGGGGCGCCAGGGCCGCACTGGTTCGTCATCGATCCCACCGGAGAGAAGGGCTACGCCAGCAATAAGGAGGCGCCGTTCGTCTCGTTCGTGGACCTCGGCTCCGGCACCCTCACCACCGTCGAGGTGCCCGGCAGTGAGGGCTTGGCCATCTCGGCGGACGGGTCCGAACTGTATGTCGCCGCACCATATGGCTCGTTCAAAGTCGGCGAGACCGATCCGACCCAGCAGGCCGGCATTCGGGTGATCGACACCCGGCAGGCCCAGGTGACCGCGGTACTGAAAACCGAGAATGTGGTGTTCCCCGTATGTTTGACCAGCACGGGCACCCTGCTGGCCGGTGAGCTGCGGATGTCGCCGGACCCCTCGTGCACACTCGGGCGGCACGAGCCCGGGCTGCTAAGGGCATTCTCTACCACCACAAGGGAACTCATCGCGTCTGTTGAACTCAAGGGCAAGTTTCCGCTCACCATGACCGCGTCACCGGACGGACGGCTCGGTTACGTCGCCGGGATCACCTCGTCGGAGGTTGACATCGTCGATCTGGAAACCTGGACCGTGCTCAACACCCTGGACATTGCCAAGCGGGGCGAGGCGGGAGCCCACGGGCTCGCCTACATTCCGCGGTCCACGTAGGGGCTGTTCGCCCTGGGCGTACCAAAAACGGAACTTAAGCGCATACCACTCAAGTTTGTATGGGTAACGGCCGGCCGAAGCGTCCGGCCCGGATGTGAGGAGAGAGCTATGAGCAATCTGGTGTGGACACGCCGCAGCCCGTTCGCAGAATTCGATGCCCTGGTACGCCAGTCGTTCGGCCCCGCCACAAGCTGGCCGACCCCCGGTTTCGTCCCTTCAGCGGACGTGGTCAAGGACGGCGACGACGCCTTGGTGCGCCTCGATCTACCTGGCGTTGACGTCGGAAAGGACGTCACGGTCGAGGTTGAGCGTGGCACGTTGGTGGTATCCGGCGAGCGTCGCGACGAGCGCGCCGAGCAGACCGAAGGTCGCACGCTGCGTGAGGTCCGGTACGGCACGTTCCGCCGCACCTTCACCCTGCCCACACACGTGACCGGTGATGCGATCTCGGCGAGCTACGACGCAGGCATCCTGACCGTCAAGGTCGCCGGTGCGTACGCCAACGCCGCGGCCCAGAAAATCGAGATCACCACGTAGTCGGCACCCACGAGAGGCCCGCGCTATCCGGCGCGGGCCTCTCGCTTCCGGGCTTCGCGCGCGAGCATGCGGTCGCGCTGTTCTTCGAACTTGACCACCTGCCCCTTCAAATCTTCCACGTACGCAGCCAACTGATCACGACGCGCTTCGCCCTTGGCGCTGAAGTCATTCCGCTCGAAAATTCGCCACTTACGCAGGTTCGGCGTCACCACTTCGTCGAGATGTTGGCGCGGGTCATAGATGCCATGCTTGGCCATCAGCACGCCGTTGCGACGGAAGTTGGGCATGCCCTGTCCCGGCATACGAAAGTTTTCGATCACCGCTCCGATCGCATCGAGTGCCTGATCCGGAACGAGATCCAGTGCGGCGCTGCACATATTGCGATAGAAGATCATGTGCAGGTTCTCGTCGGCGGCAACCCGCTGCAACATCCGGTCCGCGACTGGGTCGTCACACACCTTGCCGGTGTTGCGATGGCTCACGCGGGTCGCCAGTTCCTGCAGCGTGGTGTAGGCCACCGATAGCAAGAAATCAGTCTGGTGCACCGACTCTTCTTCATCGGTCGCGTCGAAGCCCGCTGTCATGTGCTCCATGCGGGCGCGCTCCAGGGCGACGGGGTCAACACCGCGGGTGACCACGAGGTAGTCGCGGATGACGATGCCGTGCCGGTTCTCCTCAGCGGTCCAGCGACCGACCCAGGTACCCCAGGCGCCGTCGAGACCGAAGTACTTGGCGGCCTGTCGGTGATACGAGGGCAGGTTGTCCTCGGTGAGCAAATTGGTGATCATCGCAGCCCTGGCGACCTCACTCAGCTGCGACTGCTCCGGGTCCCAGTCGTCGCCGCCCATCTGCGCGAAATTGCGGCCCCGGTCCCAGGGAACATAGTCATGCGGGTGCCATTCGGTAGCCACCGCCAAATGCCGATTGAGATTGGTTTCAGCAATGGGCTCCAGCTCGCTGAGCATCTCGATGTCAGTCAGCTCTCTCGGCATTTCACCTTGTCTTTCGCATTGAAACCCCAAGCCCTCGAACAGGGTAACTTATCTGAGCAATGCTTCGATCTGCTTGCTGGCGGCACGCGATGGCAGGCAACTTCCACCCCGACCCCGCCGCCGGACGAGCCACTACGGCTGCTTCGACCCCCGCAACAGGGCAACAGCTTCAGACAGCCCCGATATTCGAACCGGCTTCGCAGCACCCTAACCCGGCGAGAGCAACATCACTAATGCGCCCCTGCTGCGGCCTGTCGCACAATTGATCCTCTAGGCGGCACATTCGACCGCTCGGTACTTTGGGTAAACAAAGCAGCGTGATCGCCAATGAAAGGTGCAGTGAGTGCGAATAGCCATGCGTTACCCAGCCTGTGCCGTCACCGCATTCGCCACGCTGTTTGGCAGCTACGGCATGCAGTCGCCACCGGCCGCACAGGCAGCGAGCTGCACTGATATCGATCTGGCATTCGCGCGCGGCACCAACGAGCCGGCAGGCCTCGGCGACGTCGGCAAGTCCTTCACCGACGCGGTCCAGAAACAGCTCAAGGGCGCCAAGGGGATGAGCATCTCCACCTACGGAGTGGACTATCCCGCGAGCATCGATTTCATTCAGGCCGGAAAGGGTTCCGACGACCTGAGCAAGCACATCCAGAAGACCGCCGCCGACTGCCCGAAGATGAAGTTCGTCGTCGGCGGATACGCCCAGGGCGCCGCGGTGGTGGATGTGCTGCTGGGCAACACCCCGCCTGGGACCTACACCTTTACCAACCCCCTGCCGGCCGGGCTGGAGGACCGCATTGTCGCCATCGTGCTCTTCGGGGACCCCAAGAACATCCGGCCGCCGGGCGTAGATGCCAACCTCGCGATTCGAGATGAATTGCTGCACAAGGTAATTGATGTATGTAATCCAGGAGACTTCTTCTGCGACCCGCAAGGTGGCGACATCATCTCCCACACCACCTACGCCAAGGACAAGCTCACCGACGGCGCGGCCGATACCGTGGTCCAAAGACTGGTCGCACTGTTGGGTCACCGCTGCAAGGGCGCCGACGGGCAGTCCACGGACAGCGCCACCACCTGCTCGCCCAGCGCGTGACCAAGGAAGGCCGAATGCGCAGACGCACGTTCCTTCGTTCCAGCTCCGTAGCGTTGCCCGCCGCGGCATTGGGTCTCACCACGGCCGGGAGCGCGCATGCGGACGTGCGCCCCACCGGATCCATCGCCTACCCGTTCAGCACGATTCAGGTGCCGACCAGCAGCGCACCCTGGACGCTGGAGGTACATCGAGCCGCACTGCTGGTGCACGATATGCAGCACTATTTTGTGAAAGCCTATGCGCCGCAGCACGATCCCATCGGGACAGTACTAAAGAACATCAAGAGCCTGCTCGACACCGCGCATACACACCAGATGCCGGTGTACTACTCGGCACAACCCGGCGGCATGACGAAAGAGCAGCGTGGGCTCTTTGGCCAGCTCTATGGTCCCGGCATGCCCGACGACGACACCGAGCGAGCCATCGTCGACCCGCTGGCTCCCACGGCGGCAGATACCGTTCTCACCAAATGGAAGTACAGCGAGTTCTTCCGCTCCGATCTGCTGGAGATCCTGCATGACGCCAACCGGGATCAGCTGATTCTCGCCGGCGTCTACGCTTTTTCCGGAATCACCGCAACCTCTACCGACGCGGTTCAGAACGACATCCAGGCATTCATCGTCGCCGATGCCGTGGCGGACTATACGTCCACCGGACACAACCAGGCGCTCGCCTGGTGCGCGGAACGGACCGCCAGAATTTTGACCACGCGCTCGGCGCTGGGTGCGCTGAACAATTCGTGACCGTCTGCCGATACGACAAAGGCCGCCCGCGCAATTGCTGCGGGCGGCCTTTGTACGTTACTTAGACGAGCGCGGGCACCGTGGCCAGCGCCTGAGCGACCCCGGCGACGATCGCCGCGATCTTCAGGGCCTCGAGTACCTGCTCACGGGTCAGCCCGGCCTCGCGCAGAACCTTCTCGTGAGAGCCGACGCAGTAATGGCAACCGTTGATGGTCGAGACCGCGAAGGACCACAGTTCGAACTCGGACTTGTCAACGCCCGGGTTCCCGATGATGTTCATCCGCAGTCCCGGCCGCAGGTCGTCATAGGCGCCGTCGAGGAATCCGCGCCCGCGGTAAAAGACATTGGTCATCGCCATGATCGATGCCGCGCCCAGTGCCGCGTCGAGGGCCTCGGGCGTCAGAATGCCCGCGGCCTCCTCGCGAATCTCCTTGAACACCTGCTCGTTTCGGGTGGCGGCCGCCGTCGCGACGAGAGTGCCCCAGAGCTGGCTCTGCGAGAGCACGGTGCCGCGAGCGACCGTGCCCAGATTGAGCTTGAGGTCCTTGGCGTACTCCGGCAGCGCTTCCTTCAGGTTTTCGATAGACACAGTTACCCAACCCTCCTAGACGCCTGCGCTCATCAGCTCGCCCGCGTTGATGGTCGGGTCGCCCTTGCGCCAGTTGCAGGCGCACAACTCGTCGGACTGCAACGCGTCAAGCACGCGGAGCACCTCGTCCACGTTGCGGCCCACGGAACCTGCCGTGACGGAGACGAACTGAATGATGTTGTCGGGGTCGACGATGAAGGTGGCGCGGTCGGCCACACCATCGGCGTTCAGCACACCCGCCGCCTCCGCCAGCTCGCGCTTGAGGTCGCTGAGCATCGGGAACGGCAAGGTCTTGAGATCCTCGTGCTGAGCACGCCACTGGAAGTGGACGAACTCGTTGTCCACCGAGGCACCCAGCACCTGAGTGTCGCGGTCGGCGAACTCGTCGTTCAGACGGCCGAACGCGGCGATCTCGGTGGGGCACACGAAGGTGAAATCCTTGGGCCAGAAGAAGATCACACGCCACTTGCCAGGGTGGTCATCGCTGGTCACGGTAGTGAAATAGTCGTCGGGCTGCTGTGCGTTCACCTTCGACAGGTCGCCGCCGATGACCGCAGTGAGGTTGTATGCCGGGAATTCATCGCCGATGGTGCGCAGAGTCACGATTCTCCTTCACGTATTCGCTGAATGCTTACTGGCACCATCGTGCCGGAAATCTTTCCAAAATAAAACGTGATTGTTGGCACTATATTGATAGGTATGTCCGATCGTAGTTATCAGCCAACAGTCGTCGGCCTGCGCGCCTTCGTGGCTATCGCACGTAAACGCCATTTCGGCAGCGCGGCCGGCGAGCTCGGCGTGAGTCAGCCCTCACTTTCGCAGGCCCTGTCCATGCTCGAAGAGGGACTGGGCGTGCGGCTTGTCGAACGCAACACCCGCAAGGTGCTACTCACTCCCGAAGGCGACGCGCTACTGGAGAAGGCTATCTCCGCGCTCAATGCCGTTGACGAATTCACTTCTGCGGCAAGCGGCGTTCGCGATCCGTTTGCCCAGACGTTGCGGCTGGGACTGATACCCACCGTGGCCCCTTACGTGCTCCCCATGGTGCTCAGCGGGCTGTCCCGCGAGTTCCCCGCGATGTCGCTGCGGGTTACCGAGGACCAGACCCACCGGCTGCTGCGATCGCTGTCCGACGGGACCCTGGACGTCGCGGTGATGGCGTTGCCCGTGCAAACCCAGGGCATGGCTGAGATACCCATGTATCGGGAGGACTTCGTCCTGGCCCTACCGTCCGGTCACCCCCTTGCCGGCAGCAAGAATGTGGAGCCGGCAGATCTGGCCGATATGCCACTGCTGTTGCTGGACGAGGGCCATTGCCTACGCGATCAGGCCCTGGAGGTGTGCCAGCTCGCCGGGGTGCGCCCCGATCTGGGCCACACCCGCGCGGCCTCGCTGGCCACCGCCGTGCAATGCGTCGAGGGCGGTCTCGGAGTCACGCTCATTCCGGGCACCGCAGTCACCGCCGAGACCGCCAGCGGCGGTTTGGCCACCGCAACGTTCGCCGCGCCGGTACCCGGCCGGCGGATCGGTTTGGTGTATCGCGCGATCAGCGCGCGCGAGGACGCCTACCGGCGGCTGGCCGAACTGCTTACCCGACTCGTGTCGGCCGTGCATCCGGTGACGGCCGACGCGGCCTAACGCCAGCGTCCGAGAATCTCCTCGGCACGCGCCGACAGCGCCCTCTGAAAGAACGGACCGAAGCTGATACGTCCGACCCCCAGCGGGCCGAACGACGCCGGGTCATCAACGTCGGGAACGGCAATGGCGTTCACCGGCAGCGGAAGCTCAGAGGTCAAGCGGCGCTGCACATCCGGATCATGGCGTCCCACCGGGTAGAGCGAGTCGGCGCCCGCCTCCGCAGCCAGCTTCAACCGAGCGATGGCCCGATCCACCCGGTCCGACTCCTCCCCGATCTGCCGCAAGAGGACATCGGTGCGTGCATTGATTACCACCGGAACGCCTGACTGATCGGCGGCAACACGAAGTGCGCCAACAAGGTCCGCGTGCTCCTGGGGCTCGCGAAGGCGCCCGCCCTCGCTGTGCACAGTGTCCTCGATGTTCAATCCGACAGCACCCGCCTCGATCAGTCCCTCGATGAGTCGTTGTGCCGTTTGTGCGTAGCCGGACTCGATATCCACCGAGACCGGCAGGTCCACCGCCGCGGTGATCTGCGAGACCCGGGCCACCACATCGTCGAATGACATGCCCTCGGCATCGGCCTTGCCCACCGAATCCGCGAGCGGATGTGAGCCCACCGTAAGCGCCGCAAATCCGGCGTCCGCGGCCAACTTGGCCGACCACGCGTCCCACACCGTCGGGAGGAACACCGGATCGCCCGGGACGTGAAGCGACTTGAGCAGCGAGGCCTTGGCGGCGAGGTCGGTCGACATGCCTACATCCAACCCCGTCGAGCGCGGATTTACTCCACCGATCCCGGATCACGACGTGCCATGAGGCGCGTGACCGCATCATGCATGTGCTCGTCAATGAGTCGATACGCGGCGGGCGCATCACCGGCACCGATGGCCGCACACAGCACTTCGTGCTCACGCACCTGCTCGGAGAGATCCGGATAGGCGCCCTGCAGCTCGCCCAGCAGCATCCGCGTCTCCAACAGCAGTGTGCGCATGGCGCGGCGCAGCCGGGGGCTTCCCGAGCAGTCGACCAACACCTCGTGGAAGTCTTGATCGGCATCGGTGACGGCGACGACATCGCCGCGCGCGGCTGCCTCGGTCATCACCGCCACCGGAACCAGAAGCCTCCGGTATGCGGTGACGGTGTCCCCGGTCATGATGCACTCCAGCGCCGCTCGCTCGATGGCTGACCGTGACCGGTAGACGTCCAGCACGTCGTCGTCGGTCAGTTCAATGACGAAAATTCCGCGATTGCGCTCACTGCGCAGCAGACCCTCGGACACCAAGCGCTGCATGGCTTCGCGCAGCGGCCCGCGAGATACCGCGAACTGCGCTGCCAACGACGCCTCACCCAGCTGCGCGCCGGGCGCCAGCACACCACGCATGATCGCGATCCGCAGCCGCTCGGCGATCAACTCCGCGGTCGACTGCCTCTCCAGGGGTGCAAACTCCTCAGGTACCAGTGTCGTCATGTTGTCTCCTGAAAAGCCGCCCCAAACCCGAAACATCGGGCACCTCGTCGATTAATCGCAAACCTTCCCACACCGTCACCTGGTTCGCGGTCAATACCACCTTGTCCAGTCGCGATTCGAGCCGTTCGACATGCGCGATCGTGTGCATGGCGGTATCCGGGATCAGCAGCGCCTGGGCCTCCGGGTGATCATTGGCCCCGGCCAGCTCGTCAACCTGGTGCGCGGTGAGCCGGCCCACCTCCGCGGCGGTGTCGATGCCGGCCTCGCCCATCGATACCACCTCGATATCGTGTGCGGCCAGAAACGCCACGAACAGCTCCGCGATATCCCGCGGGTAGCTCGCGGCCACTGCCACCTTCGAGACTCCCAGCGCAACAGCAGCATTGACGAAGGCGAACGAGGTGCTGGACGCCGGCGTCCCACTCTGTTCCGACAAACCCGCCACCTGCTCTGCCGCTCCTTGCGGGCCATAGACAAAGCTGCCCGAGGTGCAGGCCCATACGACGGCTCCCGGCTCATGAGGCCGCAACAGCCGCGCTCCCTCGGCAAGTCTCTCGGGACTTCCGAGGTCCAGTAACTCGGGCACGGCATGCAGATCGGTGCCATAGATGTGCACCACGGGGAAGTTCATGTCGAGCTGCCGCGCCACCAACGGGTAATCCGACTCGGCGGCGTGATCCGGGTAGATGAACCCCACCGTCGGGCGAATGTTAGTCACTTGAACCTCCTCCTCCGAATACATCGCGGAGCCACCGGCCGGGCCCCATCATGGGAAGACTCATCCGGTCCAGGCAGGCCCAGATGGTCAGTTGGTTGGCCGTCAGCACCGGCTTGCCCAACAGCTGCTCCAGCGGGTCGATCACGTCATAGGTGCGCAGATTGGTACAGCTGACGAAGATCGCCTCCGCATCAGCGGTGTCGGCCGCCAGTATCCGTTCGGCCACAGTGCGATAGTTGACCTTCCAGATGCCGCCGCCCAAGCCCAGATGGTCCGTTCGCACCACGGTTACCCCCAACTCCCCCAGGAATTTTGCGAGCAGCTCGGTCAGCTCGGCGTCATACGGAGTGATGACGCTGATGCGATTGATGTTCAGCGCGGTCACCGCCTCGGCCAGCGCTCCCGACGTAGTAACCGCGGACTTGGCGCCCGCCGCCATGATCGCATCCACCAGCTCCCGCTCATGCTGGACCCCACGGATGAAACTTCCCGAAGTACACAGGTAGGCAACAACTTCGGGCTCAACATGCAGCACATCTCGGGTGGCCGCCTGTAGGTGAGAGGTATTGGACACCAGCTCGGCCATGGCCCGACTCACCGGCACCGGCTCGTACGGCGTACGGGCGAGATGCAGCGACACTTCTGCCGGAACCCAACGCCAGAGCTCGCGTTCCAGCGCCAAGTCGAAGGGCGCGATGATACCGATGCCACGCTGATCCGCCGACTCAGCGAAGTCGGGAAGAGACGAGAAATCCACCGGCAGGACCTAACACTCGCAGCATCGCTCTACGCCTGAGCCAGACCTGGTCATTTCCGACGCTCTTCGCGCACGCAGCTCATCGCAACTCAGATTGTTGACAATCATACGATATCTCCATACGGTGTCAACGTGAGCGCGCGCCCGAATGTCGCGGATGACAGCTTGCGCGAAGACGGACAGCCATGAACGAGCAGCTTGTGCGAAGACCAGTGATAGCCGTACAGCACTCGCCTGATTCGGTGCCCGAGCGTCTCGCCCCGGTGACCGCGGCCGCCGAAGTACGCCTTGTGGAATCCGACCGGCTGGCGACGGCACTGCCTGGAGCCGAGGTCTTGTTCGTATACGACTTCCGCTCCTCGGCGCTGCGCGAAACATGGTCTGCCGCAGACTCGCTGCGCTGGGTTCAGATCGCGTCGACCGGAGTGGATCCGGTCTTGTTCGATGAGTTCGTGGCGAGCGATGTGGTGCTCACCAATTCTCGCGGCATCTTCGAGCGCCCCATCGCCGAGTACGTGCTGGCACAGATTCTGGCCTTTGCCAAAGATATTCGCCGATCCACCAGGGCGCAGGCCGCGTTGAGCTGGCGGCACTTCGAATCCGAGAGCATCGAGGGCACTCCGGTCGGAGTACTCGGCACCGGACCGATAGGTCAGGCGATCTCCACCCTCCTCGGGGCAGTAGGCATGCGAGTAACAGTGCTTGGGCGAGCCGAATCTGCCGACTTGTCTTCGCATGTAGGTGAATTCGAATACCTGGTGCTGGCCGCGCCGCTCACCCCGCAGACGCGGGGCATCGTGAATGCCCGCGTGCTCTCCGCTATGCGGCCGACCGCCCGGCTCATCAACGTGGGCCGGGGTGAACTGGTGGGCACCTGGGACCTGGTGTCGGCACTGAACAGGGGCGGGATCGCGGGCGCCGCGCTGGACGTCACCGATCCCGAACCACTGCCGGTGGGACATCCGTTGTGGCGCACCCCCAACACCCACATAACCCCACACAACAGTGGTGACGTGCGTGGTTGGTCCGACCGTCTTCAGGACCAATTCGTCGTCAATTTCGAGCGCTACCTGCGGGGTGAGGAACTTCTGAATATCGTCGACAAGAACAGGATGCACCGCCATGCATAAACCGACCGACCCCACCGAGATGACGGCTCTGGAGCTGGTGGCCGCCTACACCTCGGGAGAGTTGTCGCCGGTGGAGGCAACGGCGGCGGTGCTGTCCCGAATCGCCCAACACGACAGTGCGATCAATGCATATTGCCTCGTCGACGAGGAAGCGGCACTGGCGGCGGCCACCGAATCCGAGGAGCGCTGGCGCGGCCACTACACCCGCGGCCTGCTTGACGGCGTCCCGATTTCGATCAAAGACGTCTTTCTCACGCGGAACTGGCCCACCCTGCGCGGCTCCGGGCTCATCGATCCCGACGGGCCATGGGATGTGGATAGTCCCGCCGTACAACGCATCCGCGCCGACGGCATGGTCATGGTCGGAAAGACCACCACACCCGAATTCGCCTGGAAGGGCGTGACCGACAGTCGCCAGCGCGGAATCACCCACAACCCGGCCGACCCGAGCCGCACGGCGGGCGGCTCCTCGGGCGGCAGCGCGGCCGCCGTCGCCGCGGGCATGGCGCCGATGTCCATCGGTACTGACGGCGGAGGCAGCGTCCGGATACCCGCCAGTTTCTGCGGTGTGGTCGGATTCAAACCCACCCACGGCCGCATTCCGATGTACCCGATCAGCCCTTTCGGCCCGCTCGCACACGGCGGACCCATCACCCGAACGGTGGAAGACGCTGCGCTGCTTATGGACATCATCAGCCTGCCGGACTATCGCGATCCCACCTCGCTGTCACCCACCCTCACCACCTACCGCTCACAGGTGTACCGCGACATGACCGGGTTGGACATCGCCTACTCCCCCACACTCGGGTACGTCGACGTTGATCCAGAGGTCGCCGACTTGGTGGAGAACGCGGTGAACGCACTCAACGATGCCGGCCTACCGGTCACCCACGCAGACCCCGGCTTCAGCGACCCCATCGACTCGTTCGAAACCCTGTGGGCTGCCGGCGCGGCAGCCAGCCTGAACAACTACGGTGCCCTGGACGACGTGGGTGCGGATATCGATCCCGGACTGGCCCAGATGTGGGATACCGGCGCCGGAGCCTCGGCCACCGAGTATCTGGCGGCCCGCAACACGTGTGTGCAATTGGGAGTCACCATGGGGGCATTCCACGAGCTGCACAACGTGCTCATCACACCGACTGTCCCGATCCCCGCCTTCCCGCTGGGCGCCGACGTTCCACCGAACTCCGGGATGCGCTGGTGGGCGCAGTGGACCCCATTCACCTACCCGTTCAATATGACCCAACAACCCGCGCTGTCCATTCCGGTGGGCAACACCGCGCAGGGGCTGCCGGTCGGCATGCAGATCGTGGGGCCGCGGCACAGCGACGACCTAGTGCTGGCGGTGGGGCACTTCGCGGAGCGGGTACTCGCTGGCTAGCCCCCGCTTCAGCCTCGCCGAGATGAGGTATCGCGCTATGCCCGCGCGAAGGCCAACTGCTCGCCCTGCACCCCGGTGAGCCACAGGTCCTGGCAGGCCGCGGCGATATCACTCAAGCCCTCTTCAATGGTCGCGAAGACGTTTCCTGGTACCCAGCCGGCATCACCGTTGATCAATAGATTGTTCCGGCCGTAGAAGATCGCCAGGTCGGTGGCGCCCTGTGCCGAATGTGCTTCCGAGCCAGGCTCGTACCCATAGGCGGGATTACCTATTTCCCACGGCTCGAAACCGAAGAAACAGACATCGCCGGGTATCGGCGTGACAGTCGGGTTTTCGCGGCCCGGCGCCGGAAGCAGCGGCGGCAGCAGCGTATACACCTCGTTGCGCGCATACTTGGCGTGATAGGCCTGGCCCAGCACCGGCAGCGAATTCCATACCGTGTCACAGGTTCTCGGCGCCTCGGCATCCAGCAGCCGGGCGCAGCAGGTGACATTCCGCTTGGTCAGCGTGATGGAGATGTGGCGGTCCATCACAGCCCCGCCACCACACTGCTCCAGATGCCGAGGGCATCGGATATCTGATCGGCCGTCACCACCAGCGGCGGAATCATGCGCACCACGTTCATGTGCGGGCCGCACATGAGTAGCAATAGACCGTTCTCGGCGGCTGCTGCCTGTGCCCGCGCCGCACGTTGCGGTGCCGGTCGGCCATCCTGGCTGAACTCCACGCCAACCATCAGTCCGAGGCCGCGTACGTCCCCATCTATTCCTCTGTCAGCGGCGATCTTTCGAGCCCCATCCAGAAGTTCCTGGCCCCGCGCACGCGCATTGTCGACGAGGCCCTCCTCGTCGATCACATCGAGAGTGGCCAGCGCAGCGGCACATGCGACGGCGTTGGCCCCGTAGGTGCCACCCTGCGAACCCGGCCAGGCACGCCCCATCAACTCGGCGGAGGCAGCGATGCCCGAGATGGGGAATCCGCTCGCGATTCCCTTGGCCATCACCAGAACATCCGGTGTGACGCCGAAATGCTGGTGCCCGAAGTATTGCCCGGTGCGCCCGAATCCGGTCTGCACCTCGTCGAGGACCAAGAGGATGCCATGCTCGCGCGCGCGCTCGGCAATGCCGGTGAGGAATTCGGTGTTGGCGGGGATGTAGCCACCCTCGCCGAGCACCGGCTCGATGACCATCGCCGCGACCTGGCCCGGGGCGGTGGCCGTCGCGAACAGGTAGTCGAGCTCTTGTAGCGCGAACCGTGTGGCCTCGGCCTCGCTCCAGCCGTACCGGTACGCCGTGGGGAAGGGAGCGCTGTATACACCCGCCATCAGTGGACCGATTCCCGATGAGAACCGCGGGCCGGAGGTGGTCATCGTGGCGGCGGCCAGTGTGCGGCCATGAAATCCGCCCTGGAACACAATGATATTGGGACGTCCGGTGGCCTGACGCGCCAGCCGCACGGCAGCCTCGATGGCTTCACTGCCGGAGTTGGCGAAAAACAGTGAATTCAGGCTAGGCGGTAGTACCTCGCCGAGGCGCCGCACCAAATTCTGCAGCGGGCGGTGCATCACCGTCGTGTACTGCCCGTGGATGAGGGTGGCTACCTGCCGCTGCGCGGCCTCGACCACGCGCGGATGGCAATGGCCGGTGCTCACCACACCGATTCCCGCGGTGAAATCCAGGTATTCGCGGTCTGTTTCGTCGTACAGATAGCAACCCTGGCCTCGCGCCGCCACCACTGGGGTGGCCTGCTTGAGAACGGGTGATAGCGCGGTTGCGGATGAGCCGCTTGCGCGAAGACCGACAGGCACGGCATCCCTTCCCTTGATCCAGCAGAGCTATTGTCGATTGTTGACAATCTCCCTAGCATGGTGGCATGCATCCCGGCACAGTGTCTACCCCCCTGTCGTCCAGCTCGTCGGTGGTCGACAGCGCGCTCACCCACCAGGACCGTCACGAAACCACCTTTCCGGTCGTCAATCCCGCGACCGAGGAAGTGCTGGCCGACGTAAACGATCTGGACGGCGCCGCGGCTGTCGCCGCGCTGGACAATGCCGTTGCCACCCAAAGATCCTGGGCCGCGACCACACCGCAGCAGCGATCCGATGTGCTGATGCGTGCCTACACCCTGATGATCCAGCGCACTGAAGACCTAGCACTGCTGATGACCCTGGAGATGGGTAAGCCGCTGCCTGAGTCACGCGGCGAAGTCGCTTATGCGGCAGAGTTTTTCCGCTGGTTCGCGGGCGAGGCCGTGCGCCTGGACGGAGGTGTGATGCTGGCACCCGACGGCCAGTCGCGATTGATCGTCACACACCGCCCGGTGGGCCCCTGCCTGCTCATAACCCCGTGGAACTTCCCGCTGGCCATGGGAACCCGCAAGATCGGCCCCGCATTGGCCGCGGGCTGCACCTGCCTGGTCAAGCCCGCCGAACAGACACCGCTATCGATGCTCGCCCTGCTGGGCATCCTGCGCGAGGCGGGTGTCCCCGACGGCGTCGTCTCGGTCATCACCACCGCCGATCCCGGCGCAACCATGGCTCCGCTGCTCGCCGACCCCCGGGTACGCAAGCTCTCGTTTACCGGGTCCACCGAGGTCGGGCGCTACTTGCTGGCCCAGTGCGCACCCACCGTCAAACGCACCTCGATGGAGCTGGGCGGCAACGCGCCATTCATCGTCTTTGACGACGCCGACCCCGAGGAGGCAGCCGCCGGTGCGTTGATCGCAAAGATGCGCAACATCGGCCAGGCGTGCACGGCCGCCAACAGAATCTACGTGCAGCGCGGTATCGCCGACGCGTTCACCGAGGCGCTGACCACCAAACTCACGGCACTACGCATGGGCCCCGGCGTGGAGCCGGGGGTCGATGTGGGCCCGCTGATCGATCCCGATGCCGTGGCCAAGGCCGATCGACTGGTGACGGACGCCCGAAAGCGTGGTGCCACAGTGCGGCTGGGCGGAGAGGTGCCCGACGGCACCGGCTACTTCTACCCTCCATCGGTGTTGACCGATGTGCCCGACGAGAGCGACATGATGCGCACCGAGATCTTCGCCCCGGTCGCCGCGATAGCGACATTCGAGACCGAGCAGGAGGTGATCACGCGTGCCAATGACTCCGAATTCGGCCTCGTGGCATACCTTTACACCAATGACACGCGGCGCGGTTGGCGCGTGTCCGAGCAGCTGGAGACGGGCATGGTGGGGCTGAATCGTCCCGTCGTGTCGACGCCCGCCGCGCCGTTCGGCGGCGTCAAGCAGTCCGGGATCGGACGCGAAGGCGGCTTCGCGGGAATCGAGGAGTTCATGGAGACCAAGTACATCGGCGCGGCGGTATGAGCGACCGGATGCGGGTAGCCACCATCCCGGGCGACGGCATCGGCGTCGACGTCACCCGGGAAGCGGTCAAGGTGATGGACAGCGCCACCGGCGGCCGGATCGAATGGACCGAATTCGACTACTCCTGCGAGAGATACGCCAAGACTGGGGCAATGATGCCCCCCGACGCGCCGACGACGCTCGCCGGATTTGACGCGATTCTGCTTGGCGCGGTGGGATACCCGGGCGTCCCCGATGACGTGTCGTTGTGGGGTCTGCTGATTCCGCTACGGCGCGCGTTCAACCAATACGTGAACCTGCGGCCGGTGCGTCTGCTCCCGGGAATCGCCTCGCCCCTTGCCGGAGTATCGGACGAGGCCCTCTCCATGGTGATCGTTCGCGAGAACACCGAGGGCGAGTACTCGCCGATCGGCGGCGTTCACAATCGCGGCAACCAGAACGAATTCGCGCTGCAGGAATCGGTTTTCACTCGGATCGGATGCGAACGCATCATCCGGTACGCTTTCGAACTTGCCGCCTCGGCGGGTTTCCGGGTCTGCTCGGCCACCAAGTCGAACGGCATAATTCACTCGATGCCCTACTGGGACAGCATCTTCAACGAGATAGCGGCGGAGTACCCACAAACTCCGTCCGTATCGATGCATGTCGACGCGCTGGCCGCTCGCATGGTGAGTGATCCCGCCAGCCTGGATGTCATCGTCGCCTCAAATCTCTTCGGCGACATCCTTTCCGATTTGGCGGCGGCTATCACGGGCGGGCTCGGGCTGGCGGCATCCGGAAATATCAATCCCGAACGCACCGCCATCTCCATGTTCGAGTCGGTGCACGGCTCGGCACCCGACATCGCCGGGCAGGGCATCGCCAATCCCGTCGCGCAGATACTGGCCGGGGCCATGCTTCTCGATCATCTCAACGAGCCCGCGACGGCCAACAAGATCCGCCTCGCCGTGGACCAGGTACTGAGCGACGGCCGCGTCCGGACCCCCGATCTGGGTGGCACCGCCACCACCGAACAACTCGGTACGGCAATCGCCGAAGCCGCTCGGTGATCTTGAATTAACCGACGACATCAGTGACTTGTGTCACTTTCCGTTCGGCTGTACTGGCAAGATGGTTGTCGTAGCCTGTGATCCACGACACCTTCAGCCCAAGGAGTCCGATGTCGACGAAGACGGAGCTCACCGAGCTCAACCAAGCACTTGGCAGCCTGCGCCGCTGTGTCCATTCCCTGCAATCTCGTTATGGCGACCTCCCGGCCGTGCGCCGCATCGTCAACGACGTGGAGCGGCTGGATATCGATGCCGCCGATCTGGACCTCGCACCGCACGAGCATCGACTCGCCGGTAACGAGAAGATTCAGATCCCCGACACCGAGTACGACCGGGAGTTCTGGGGCGATATCGACGACGAAGGCGTGGGGGGCTATCGATGAGCCGCTCGCGCGAAGAGCAAGGAATCAGATGAGTCAAGCCACCGGGGTCTTCTCGCCTTCGCGTGCCCGCATTCCGGAGCGCACCCTGCGCACCGACAGATGGTGGCTCGCACCGCTACTCACCAACCTCGGCCTGGCGACGTTCGTCATCTATGCCACCGTGCGGGCTTTCTGGGGTAGTGCCTACTGGGTTCCGCAGTACCACTACCTGACGCCGTTCTATTCGCCCTGTGTCAGCACCGCCTGCGCGCCCGGGGCCAGCCACTTTGGCCACTGGGTGGGTGAGCTGCCGTGGTTCATTCCGATGGCCTTCATCTCGCTGCCGTTCCTGCTGGCGTTCCGGCTGACCTGCTACTACTACCGCAAGGCGTACTACCGGTCGGTCTGGCAGTCGCCGACGGCGTGCGCGGTGGCCGAACCCCACGCGAGGTACTCCGGCGAGACCCGGCTGCCGCTGATCATGCAGAACATTCACCGGTACTTCTTCTACGCAGCGGCGATCATCTCTGTCGTCAACACCTACGACGCCATCGTCGCCTTCCATTCCGAAAAGACCGGCGGTTTCGGATTCGGCATGGGCAACGTGATCCTGGTGACCAACGTCGTCCTGCTGTGGGTCTACACGCTGTCCTGCCATTCCTGCCGGCACGTCACCGGCGGTCGACTCAAGCACTTTTCCAAACACCCTGTCCGATATTGGATCTGGACCCAGGTCAGCAAGCTGAACACCAGACACATGCTGTTCGCCTGGATCACGCTGGGCACTCTGATTCTTACCGACCTGTACATCATGCTCGTGGCCAGCGGCACCATTTCCGACATGAGATTCGTTGGCTGACAAGCAAGCTCACATCCATACTCGTAGACAAACTGAGGTTAATTAATGGCTGAACTCGAACGGCACCAATACGACGTGGTCGTGATCGGTGCCGGCGGCGCCGGCCTGCGCGCCGTCATCGAGGCGCGCGAGCAGGGCTTCAAGGTCGCGGTGGTCTGCAAATCGCTGTTCGGCAAGGCGCACACCGTCATGGCCGAGGGCGGCTGCGCGGCGTCGATGGGCAACGCCAACGACAAGGACAGCTGGCAGATACATTTCGGCGACACCATGCGTGGTGGCAAGTTCCTGAACAACTGGCGGATGGCCGAGCTGCATGCCAAAGAGGCACCAGACCGAGTCTGGGAGCTGGAGACCTACGGCGCATTGTTCGACAGGACCAAGGACGGCCGGATCAGCCAGCGCAACTTCGGCGGCCACACCTATCCACGACTGGCGCATGTCGGTGACCGCACTGGCCTGGAGATCATCCGCACCATGCAGCAGAAGATCGTCTCGCTGCAGCAGGAGGACTTCGCCGAAACCGGCGACTACGAGGCACGCATCAAGATCTTCGCCGAGTGCACCATCACCGACCTGCTCCTGGACAGCACGGACGGTGTCTCCAGAATTTCGGGCGCCTTCGGCTATTGGCGGGAAAGCGGCCGTTTCATCTTGTTCGAAGCTCCCGCGGTGGTTTTGGCGACGGGCGGAATCGGCAAATCGTTCAAGGTCTCGTCGAACTCCTGGGAGTACACCGGGGACGGGCACGCCCTGGCGCTGCGTGCCGGCGGAACGTTGATCAACATGGAGTTCATCCAGTTCCACCCCACCGGCATGGTCTGGCCGCCTTCGGTCAAGGGCATCCTGGTCACCGAGGGTGTGCGCGGTGACGGCGGTGTGCTGAAGAACTCCGAAGGCAAGCGGTTCATGTTCGACTACATCCCTTCGGTGTTCAAGGGACAGTACGCAGAAACCGAGGAAGAAGCCGATCAATGGCTCAAGGACAACGATTCCGCACGACGCACCCCTGACCTGCTACCCCGTGATGAGGTCGCCCGAGCCATCAATGCCGAGGTCAAGGCCGGCCGCGGCACCCCGCACGGCGGGGTCTACCTGGACATCGCCTCACGCATCCCCACCGAGGAGATCAAGAAGCGGCTTCCGTCGATGTATCACCAGTTCAAGGAGCTGGCCGAGGTCGACATCACCAAGGACGACATGGAAGTCGGCCCGACCTGCCACTACGTGATGGGCGGTATCGAGGTCGATCCTGACAGCGGCGCCGCCACCGTGCCGGGCCTGTTCGCGGCGGGCGAATGCTCCGGCGGCATGCACGGATCAAACCGCCTGGGCGGCAACTCCCTTTCCGACCTGCTGGTGTTCGGGCGACGGGCCGGCCTGGGTGCCGCCGACTACGTCAAGAGTCTCACCTCACGCCCACAGATCACCGAGGCCGATGTCGACAAGGCCGCCGCGCTGGCGCTGGCTCCCTTCGGTGACCCCGCGGCCGCCGGCGCCGAGAACCCGTACACCCTGCACACCGACTTGCAGCAGGCGATGAACGACCTGGTCGGCATCATCCGCAAGGAGGAGGAGGTCGAGCAGGCCCTGGTCAAGCTGAATGAGCTGAAGGAACGCTTCAAACATGTTGCGGTGGAGGGTCATCGGCAGTTCAACCCGGGCTGGCACCTAGCGATCGACATGCGCAACATGCTGCTGGTGAGCGAATGCGTGGCCAAGGCAGCGCTACTGCGCACCGAGAGCCGCGGCGGGCACACCCGCGACGACCACCCGAACATGGACGCGACCTGGCGCAAGACGCTGCTGGTGTGCAGCACCACCGGGGGCGATCCGGCGGTGCCCGACGTCCTCGTCACACCCGAACCGCAGCTACCCCTGCGCCCAGATCTGTTGGCACTGTTCGAGATCGGCGAGCTAGAGAAGTACTTCACGCCCGAAGAACTAGCAGAGCACCCAGGAAGGAAGTCCTGACGTGAGCTACGACGCACACCTGCGGGTCTGGCGAGGCGACGACGATGGCGGTGAGCTCATCGACTTCACCGTTCCGGTCAGCGAGGGCGAGGTGGTGCTCGACATCATCCACCGCATTCAGGCCACACAGGCCTCCGACCTGGCGGTGCGCTGGAATTGCAAGGCCGGCAAGTGTGGCTCCTGCTCGGCTGAGATCAATGGCCGCCCCCGCCTGATGTGCATGACCCGCATGTCGACGTTCGACGAGTCCGAAACCATCACGGTGACCCCGCTGCGGGCCTTCCCGGTGATCCGCGACCTGGTCACCGATGTGTCCTTCAACTACCAAAAGGCCAGGGAGGTCCAGTCATTCACGCCACCCAAGGGCCTCAAGCCCGGTGATTACCGGATGCAGCAGGAGGACGTGGAGCGTTCCCAAGAGTTCCGCAAGTGCATCGAATGCTTCCTGTGCCAGAACACCTGCCACGCGGTACGTGACCACGAAGAAAACAAGAAGGCGTTCGCCGGACCGCGGTACCTGATGCGCGTCGCCGAGCTCGAAATGCATCCGCTGGACGTGGCCGATCGACGCGAGGTGGCCCAGGAGGAACTGGGACTTGGCTATTGCAACATCACCAAATGCTGCACCGAAGTGTGTCCCGAAGGCATTCACATCACCGATAACGCACTGATCCCCATGAAGGAACGCGTCGCCGATCGCAAGTACGACCCCATCGTCTGGTTGGGCAACAAGCTGTTTCGCCGTTAACCAGGTTGTCGCCATGGAGACCTGGCTGATCATCGTCATAGCAGTTGCGTGCCTGGCGGCCGTGGGCGCCGTCCTCGGCGTGATCTTGTTGGTGATCTTTGCGGCAGGCGGAATCTCCGCCGCGCGATTCAGTCTCACTCCCGTGGGCGCCGACCAGCTGCGGGGGTATCTGGACTCCGAGGCGTCCTTCGCCATCACCGTGCAACGTGACTTCTTCCATCCGCCTGATCAGGTGTTCAAGGCGCTTCTGGACGAACGGTTTATGAGTTGGGCCCCCTTCACCAAGGGCGTGGACTACGCGGGAACCGCACTGCGCGACATCGGGACGAAACGAGCACTGGTCAACACCTTCATCGTGCTGGCCGAGCAGATCGTCGTCAACGAGCCGGGCCGGGTACTCGGTGTCACCGCGACCGCGTGTTCGGTTCCGCTGGTTCTCGATTCGGCCGCTGAGGTCTTTGACGTCGTGGACAACGGAACCGGCGGTACCCGGCTCACCTGGCATGTGGGCGGCACCCCCAGAGGGGTGGGCTGGCTACCGCTGCGCATGGCGGCACCGTTCGTCCGCCCCGTGGCCGCATGGCAGCTCGGAAAGCTGCGCCCGATCATCGGCCGTCGCTGAGCTCCAACCAGCGGGCCGGGACTTTGTGACTGGCCGCCAATGCCCACGACCGGCAATGCGGGCAGCATCGGAATATGGGTGACACAGTGAGCGTCGCGGACATCCGTACCGCGATCAAGGAACTTTCAATACGCGCCGACCTCGCCGAGCGTGAGGGCCGCGACGAGGACGCACGCGAACTCCGTGAGCGCGTGCGCGGTTATCAGGAAGAACTCGCCAGGCGTCCCTAGGCCGCTGCGGCCGGAGACTCGCAGCGTGGCCTGCTTATATTTGCAGTCGTCTATATAGATGGCATGCAATACTTTGTGCATGGATGCTTTCGAGGCCATTGCCGAGCCGAGCAGGCGAGTCTTGCTCGACGCGCTGGCGGGCGGCGAATGGACTGCCGGAGATCTCGTGGCGACACTGCCCGGGCTGACCCAGCCCACCGTCTCGCGCCACTTGCGCGTGCTGCGCGACATAGGACTGGTCGATGTCAGGCCAGACGCACAACGCCGGGTCTACGCGCTGCGCCCCCACGGACTACGTGAGATCGACCAGTGGATCGACCCGTATCGGCACTTCTGGAATGAGTGAAGGACCGCGATGGTCAGCTAGCGGCGCGCGACGCGGACCTCGATGCCGTCGGCGGACACCGCCTGCCCCGGCCGGGACGTCACCTGGACTCCAATTTCCCCGCCGGTCTTCTTGTCTATCAATGTCAACGGCTTGTGCCCGTCCTGCAGATAGTCGTCTCCCCATTTGAGCAGAGACAGCAGCACCGGGAGCAAATCCTCGCCCATCCGCGTCAACACGTACCCGTCTCGTTCCCGTTGGCCCGGCTCCCGGTAGGGCACCTTCTCGATGACACCTGCCGCCTCCAACTGTTTGAGCGCACGCGATACCGCCGGCGCCGACACCCCGATCCGCTCGGCGAATTCATCGAATCGAGTCGAGCCGTAGAAGCATTCACGCACGATCAGGAATGCCGTCTTGGTACTCAGTAGGTCCAGGGCCTTCCCGATTGAACACGCATCGGTGTTCCACCGTGAGCGGTCTCGCAGCGGTCGCTCAAATCCCATGGCCACCAGTCCATTGTAACTAACGCTTGCATTATCCAGATAGTCCAGCTAGCGTTCTGACTAACGACAGCGTTAGTTAGGAGATGGAATGATCAAAGACACGGTCGTACTGGTTACCGGCGGCCGCCGCGGATTGGGGGCCGCCATCGTCGACGAGGTGCTCAACCGTGGTGCGCGCAAGGTGTACAGCACCGCCCGCGCACCATTCGAGGACCCGCGCGCGCAGGTAGTGACCAAACAACTCGAAGTCACCTCAGCAGAATCGGTGGACGCCCTGGCTCGCGACCTGACCGACGTCGAGATCGTGGTCAACAACGCCGGGGTGTTGCATCCCGATCCGCTGCTCACCGGCGACTTCGACCGCATCGACGCGACGTTCCAGACCAACGTCTTTGGCCCGTTGCGGATAGCACGGGCATTCGCTCCGATCCTCAAGGCCAACGGCGGCGGCGCGATCGTGAACATCCACTCAGTGCTCTCGTGGCTGGGCGGTGCCGGGGCCTACGGCGCGTCCAAGGCCGCCATCTGGTCGGTGTCCAACACGCTGCGCCTAGAGCTGGAGGCACAGCACACCCACGTGCTGGGCGTGCACGCCGCATTCATCGACACCGACATGGTGTCGGCATTGCCCGTCCCCAAGACACCACCCTCTGCGATCGCGGCGCGCATCATCGACGCGCTGGACAAGGGTGACAACGAGGTACTCACCGATGACCTCACCGTCCAGATCAAGTCCCAGCTGGCCGGCCCTGTCGAAAAGCTCGCCTACCGCCCCGGCCACTGATCCCTCCCCGGCCCAACGATCCCCAGGAGGTTCCACATGCCGTTGTGGACGATCTATCACACGCCAAACATCTTTACCGACAAGGAGAAAACCGAACTCGCCAACAGCATTACCGAGGTGTACACGGCCGTGGGACTGCCCCGGTTCTACGTGATCACGGTGTTCAAGCAGATCGAACCGGCCGACCTCTACGTAGGCGGTGAACAAACCGACAGCGCTGTGCGAATCGTCGTCGATCACATTGCCCGCACCCTGCCCGACAAGGCCGCGCGCGAGCGCACCACCCGGCGCCTCGGCGCGGCGCTGGCCCCGTATCTCAACAGGCCAGGCCTGCATTGGGAATTCCATGTCGACGAGACCAGCCAGGAACTCTGGATGATCAACGGGCTGGTGCCGCCGCCGATGAACTCGGCGGCAGAGCGCGAGTGGGCCCGCACCAACACGATTAGTCCCTACGCCGCACCCGTCTAACCGAGCAGCTTGCGGAACTTGCTGCGGTGGAACACGATCGGCGCGACCGACGAATGCACCGTAAGCCCATGAATGTTCAGGATGACAATCGCATGGTCACCGGCAGGCACCTCGGACTCGACGGAAGTCTCGATCCAGGCCGTGGTGCCGCCGATGAACACGGCACCGGTTTCGGTGGTCGAAGTATCCAGTCCGGCGAACCGATCACCAGTCTTGGCCGCCAGCGTCCGTGCCGCCTCATCGTGCGACTCCCCCAGCACACTGATGCCCAGCCGGGGAGCGCCCCGCAGGTTGGGCCAGGTGGTCGAGGAATTCTGAACACAGAAAGCCACAAGTGGTGGGTCCAGCGACACCGGCACAAACGTGCTGGCCGCCAATCCGGTTCGCGTCCCGTCGATCTCGGCAGCAATCGCAACTACGCCGGTCGGGAAGTGCCCGAAGGCTTCCCGCAGCGTCGCCGCGTCCAATGTGGTGTCGCTCGTCATAACTGGATGTCACCTCTAGTCTTGCTTCATGACGTCACATGTGACCCTACGCGTCGACGGGCAGGTAGCTCGCGTCACGTTGTCTCGGCCCGAGAAGCTCAACGGACTCACCATCGACATGCTCAACGGACTGACCGCGGCCGCCCGCCATATTGCCTCCGACAACTCGATCCGGGTGGTGGTGTTGTCCGGTGAGGGGGACACATTTTCTACCGGACTGGATTTCGCGGCCGCCGGGAAGGACCCGGCGCGGGTTGTCGCGAACTTCATCCCGCTCCCCTGGCTGGGTACCAATGGTTTTCAGGAAGCGTGCTGGGCATGGCGCCGGCTCCGCATTCCGGTGATCGCCCTCATTCACGGGCGTTGCTACGGCGGCGGGTTACAGCTGGCACTGGCCGCCGACTTCCGGTTCACCACACCCGACGCCGAGTTCTCGATCCTGGAAGCCAAATGGGGGCTGATCCCCGACATGTCCGGAAGCGTCACGCTGAGTCAATTGATCGGCATCGACACCGCCAAGCGCCTCACCATGACCGGGGAGATGTTCGACGGCTTCTACGCCAAGGAGATCGGACTGGTCACCCAGGTGAGTGCCGACCCCGAAGCCGACGCACAAGAACTTATCGACCAGATCCTGTCACGGTCGCCCGATTCGGTGGCGGCCACCAAGACCCTGTTCGACAAGACGTGGTCCATGGTGCCGCGCCGCGCGTTCGGATTGGAACGGCGACTGCAGCTACGGCTCATGCGCGGAGCCAACTTCGCGATCGCACGCAAGGCCGGGATAGACAAGACCGAGCCGCAGTTCAAGGCCCGCAGCATCTAGGGCGTGGACAAAAAGGGTTCCGCCGGGCAGGTCCTGATCGGCCTAGCCCTGCTATTCGCGACTGCCAGTGCCTTCCTAGCCATCACTCTCATCTGGCGGGCGCACGCCCCCGCCGTCGGACCTGCCGCGAGCGCGATAAGTGCGAAACAACCACCGGACCTCTCGGCGTACCTGCCGACTCCCTCCGAATACCCGCCTGGGTTCACAACGCCGCCGGAAAACGGAATAGCTATGCCCAGGTTGGCTATTCCATTAGCGAGTCCCGATCAGCCCACTATCGCACCCTGCGATTCGGCACGCGGATTGCCCGCCCAGTCACCCACCGGAGATCCTCCGGCCCAGCTGTATCTCACGAACTTCACACGCGCGGGTGGATCTATTTTGTCGATTTTCATCGCCGAGCCCGGTGCATGGCGTGACCTGTCGGCCGTCCGCACCTGGACTGCCCAGTGCCCCCAGCACGGCACCGCCGACATCACGTGCACCGATACCGCACATTTGCCTATCCCCGCCGTCTCGGCAGATGATGTCGCCGTCGTTGAATCGCGCTGCCGGAGCAGCTTCGACTACCGGTACCGGACCTATTACGCACTTGTCCGGGGATGCCTCGTTTACATAATGGCGCACGGTGATGACCCGCGACCGGCCGAAAGTGTCTTGGAAGTCGTCGTCAACAAGGTGCGTAGTGGAGCTGATACTCCATAAAGCGTTGCCTGCATGCCCCGTTCCGAAATGATCTTGTTTCGCTCGCTATGCCGCAGGCACGCAGTCACGAAGCTCGGGGGACATACCGTATGGGCCCCACATCTGGCGCTGCGCGTCTTGGCGCGCCTCACCCTCGTTACTTCCGCGGCCTATCACGGTGCCCGCCCATTGCTTCATCCCGAAGCCCATTCCCGGCATGCCACCCGGACCAAACCCAGGTGGTCCGAAATTGTTGTCCGCATACACCTGGCATTGGACCGCAACCGGGCCCTCACCGGGTAGCGCCGAAGCAATGGGCGCAGCGAACACGGATACTGCCAAACCGAACCCCGCCGCCATCGAACAGATTGTCCGCATGGTTCTCCTCCTCAGTGTGTGACAGTAGTTTGCCACAGCCTGAGTATTACGCGCACTACCGGTTCGCGGGAGCGATTCGCGGGATCGCTAACTGTCGAGATGCCCATGCACCGCGGCGACATCGGGGTGCGCCCGCAACCGGCTCTTCCAGGCGTTCTCGCCGTACGTGGCATGAATCGGATCGTCCGGATCGGCGCTCACCCCGCGCGCCCGGTCCCGCAGTTCTGGCGTCAGCTCCAACACCGGGATGCGGGCATCCAGCCTGGGGTTGAAGAAATACGCGACCGAAATCCGGGGCGCACCCGTCAGTGTCACCCGGTGACGAGTGGCACGCAGGTACCCACCACTGGCCCGCTCAAGCAACTCGCCGATGTTCACGATGAACGCACCCTCGCGTCCCGGGGCCTCGAGCCAGGCTCCGTCCACCTCGACCTGCAAACCCCCAACCTCCGGCTCGGTGAGCAGCAGCGTCAGCACACCGGAATCACGATGCGCGCCCACTCCCTGCGACGTGGTGCCGTCGGACGGGTATCGGATGACCTTGATCAGCGTCGCCGGTTTATCGCCGAACGCCTCACTGAAGACAGCGCCATCCGAACCAAGAGCAATGGCCCACTCTCTCAGCAGCTTTCGCCCCACTTCTGCCAGCGCGATGTCCCAGCTTTCGAGTGCCGGCCTGAGCTCGGGAACCGCCGCCGGCCACTGGTTGGGCCCTTGCAACCACATGTAGTCGCGACCATCTGCCGTCGGACTGGCGGCACGCTCAGGCCCGACGTCGATCTGCTCGCGCCAGTCCGTGAGTCCACCGGTCAGCTCTCCACCGAGCCGGGTGAAGCCACGAAAGTGCGGACTTCGCACCATCGCGATGGCCTCCTTGTCGGCCTCCGAGAGGGCGAATAGCTTGCGGGCAGCCGACAACACCTCGTGGACCAGCTGCGGCGAGACCCCATGTCCGGTCAGATAGAAAAATCCGACCTCATGGGCGACCTCCCGCAAGGCAGCACGTAGCTGGTTCGAATCGCTGGACAGATCGATGACGGGAAGCTCAGCCACACGTCCATGGTTGCTCGCAAGCCGTTTGGGGGCCACCGTCTTGACCGCCATGAGGAAATATCCCAAGTACGATTGCCGGATCGTCGGGCGAGAGGGACGCACAGGGGCATGACGTCATCGGATCGATCCTCACCGGGTCCGGGTGGCCAGCAACCCGGCGACCTGCCACCGGGGACCGTCGTATCCGGCTACCAGATCGAGCGCGTCCTCGGCCGCGGCGGCATGGGGACCGTGTATCTGGCCGCCAACCCGAACCTGCAGCGTTCCGAGGCCCTCAAGATCCTCAGCGCCCAATCCTCACGCGACCCCGAGTTCCGGGCACGGTTCATGCGTGAGGCATCGCTCGCCGCATCCCTGGACCACCCCAATATCGTCACGGTGCACAACCGCGGAGAAACACCAGAGGGTGACCTGTGGATCGCGATGCAGTACGTCCAGGGCAGCGATGCGCATTCGGAGTCCGCGAGTGGGCGCATGTCGTTGACCCGTGCTGTTCACATCATCAGCGAGGTCGCCAAGGCACTCGACTACCTCCATGCCCGCGGACTGGTACACCGCGACGTCAAGCCCGCCAACATTCTCCTATCTGCGGGTGATCGTCGGATCATGTTGGGCGACTTCGGTCTTACCCGGGCACTCGATGACAGCAACAGCGTCACGTCGGCCGGGAATGTGACCGCCACCATCGCATACGCGGCACCAGAAATCCTGTCCGGCACGGCGGTCGACGGGCGTGCCGACGTCTACGCCTTGGGCTGCACGCTCTTTCGCATGTTGACGGGCCAGCCGCCCTTCGGCTCCGGCAACTCACTGCCGGCGATCATCAACGCACACCTTTCCGCGCCGCCGCCGCGAATATCGCAACTCGCCTCGGTACCCGAATCATGGGATGCGTTGATTGCCAAAGCAATGGCCAAAACTCCTGCCGATCGGTACCAAAGCGCCGGGGAACTCGCGATGGCCGCCCAGCAGATCCTGACGGATCCGGCACAGCACCGGCAGACGGTGACTCAACCGGTGCCGGCCACGACTCCCGCGCCCATCGCAGCACCAGAGCCGGTGCACGCCATGGCACCCCTCGCCATGGCCGACACGGGGCAATCCATGCTCAAACACAAGCGAATTGCGGCCATCATCGGCGTCATGGTGCTGGTAGTCGCATCGTCCGTGGTTGCGGTCCTGATATGGCCGCGGGCCGACGAAGGGACTGATCCCCGAACCAAAGCCAGCCCTAGCGCCGCCCAGGTAGCACCCGGCGCATCATTGGCCGGGCAACCCAATACCGTGCTGGACACCTTGCTGCCCGGGCAGTTCGATTACCCCGAGGGGTGGGAGAAGAATCCGTCGCCCACCTTCAGATCGGGCGAATTCAATCCCGCAGTACCGCCCGGATCTGCCACCAATATCGGCGGAACACCCGTGGGCTGCAACACCATCGATCCCGCCTGGGCACTGCGCGCAAAGGGGCGCGAGACGTCGACGCTATACCTGCGGGACCGTAAGAAGCCGGAACGCGAGATCATGATCCGGGTTGTCCCGGCGGCCGATGCCCTGTCCACGGACGGCGCCTCCGATGCGCTGAAAAGGTGCGACGCGGTTGCGTACATCATCCCCGGAAGCAGTACCACCTGGCGATGCTCGTTCGAATTCGATGAGCCGAACCCCGTTCAAAATGGCCAGAAAGAACTCACTACAACGGAATCCTGCTACATGTTTCCGTCAGGAGCGAACAGCATTCGGCAGCACGTGTCCTTCAACGTCGTGCGCGGACTGCTCGTGTACATCCTGGCCAGCGGTGCCTCCAACCGAAACGACGCGGCAGGCTCACTCAGCGCAACTGCGCTGAGTTTTGCGACCACCATGAAAATCCTGCGCTACGGCCGCTAAGCCTTGGGCGTCCAGGGCTTGAGCCAGTCGGTGGGCTCCCAGCCCTCAGCCGCCGCGAGTAACTCGTACGTCGTCGCGCCGTCAATGGCCTCGCGAATGATGTCGGCATGACCCGCGTGCCGAGCCAGTTCCTCGACGAGATGCAACGCCACCCATCGCACATTCCAGGCGTCGACGTCTTTGGGAAACCACGGCGCGGGCGGGACGGGCACCGGAGTCTCCAGCCCCTTCTCTTTGATCGCCGCAAGGGTCGCGGCGCTCTGCGCGGTGAAGGCCGCCAACGCCCCGGCGAGCGTCTCATCCGCGCGCAAGATGAACTCGTCCTCGGCACGCTGGTGGTCGGTTCCGGGTCCGGGCGCCGACACGATCCTGTCGGTCCAGCCGGCTTGCATGTTGGTGACGTGCTTGATCAACCCGCCAATGGACAGTGTGCCCGCCGTCGGGGTCAGACGAGCCTGCTCGTCCGTCAAACCAAAAGCCACGATCCGAAAAGCGTCTTGCTGCTGCGCGATGTACTCGATCAGGCCGTCCAACTCGGTCAGAACGGGTGGGGGCATGGCAGGCATATGAGGTCCTCTCATGGGCTGTGAGCTGGCATGCACCACCCAACACCACAGGTCCGACATCACTGTCCCAAACGTCAAAAAACGGCATCTGACCTGCGATATCAGATTGTGATGACAGACACAAGGCCAGGACTTTTGTCCTACGCTACTCGGCGGTATAGTTCAGTTGTTACCGGTGGGTAACTTAATCGGAAGTAAGAACCCAACCGAATACTCAAGAACAGCCCCACGAGAAAAGGCAATGACGCACATGGGCCACTACAAGTCGAACGTCCGCGACCTGGAGTTCAACCTCTTCGAGCTCTTCAAGATCCAGCAGGTATTCGGCGGCGAGGAATTCCCCGAGCTGGACGAAGACACCGCTCGCACCTTCCTTGCCGAGATGCGCACCCTCGCCGAAGGGCCGCTGGCCGATTCATTCGCCGAAGGCGACCGCAACCCGCCGGTTTTCGATCCGGAGACCCACTCGGTGGCCATCCCCGAAGCCTTCAAGAAGTCCGTCAAGGCCATCACCGAGGCCGGCTGGGACCGCGTCGGACTCCAGGAAGAGCTCGGCGGCACCCCCGTGCCGCGGTCGCTGTCCTGGGCCATCCAAGAGATGATCCTGGGCGCCAACCCCGCTGTCTGGATGTACAGCGGCGGTGCCGGTTTCGCGCAGATCTTCTACAACATCGCCACCGATGAGCAGAAGAAGTGGGCCGAGTTCGTCGCCGAGCGCGGCTGGGGAGCCACCATGGTGCTCACCGAGCCCGACGCCGGTTCGGATGTGGGCGCTGGCCGCACCAAGGCCGTCAAGCAGGACGACGGCTCATGGCACATCGACGGTGTGAAGCGCTTCATCACCTCGGCCGACTCGGACGACATGTTCGAGAACATCATGCATCTGGTGCTGGCTCGGCCCGAGGGCGCCGGCCCGGGCACCAAGGGGCTGTCGCTGTTCTTCGTGCCGAAGTTCATCCCCAACTTCGAAACCGGCGAGCCCGGCGAGCGCAACGGTGTGTTCGTCACCAACGTCGAGCACAAGATGGGCCTGAAGGTTTCGGCTACCTGTGAGCTGAGCTTCGGTCAGCACGGCGTACCCGCCAAGGGCTGGCTGGTCGGCGAGGTACACAACGGTATTGCGCAGATGTTCGATGTCATCGAGCAGGCCCGCATGATGGTGGGCACCAAGGCCATCGCCACGCTGTCGACCGGCTACCTGAACGCGCTGGAATACGCCAAGACCCGCGTGCAGGGTGCGGACATGACGCAGCTGACCGACAAGACCGCTCCCCGGGTCACCATCACGCACCACCCGGACGTGCGTCGCTCGCTGATGACTCAGAAGGTTTACGCCGAGGGTCTGCGTGCGCTGTACCTCTACGCCACCACCTTCCAGGATGCCGTGGCGGCCAAGACCATCAACGGTGTCGAGGCCGAGGACGCGGTCAAGCTCAACGACCTGCTGCTGCCGGTCATCAAGGGTGTGGGCTCCGAGCGCGCCTACGAGAAGCTCACCGAGAGCCTGCAGACCTTCGGTGGCTCCGGCTTCCTGCAGGACTACCCGATCGAGCAGTACATCCGCGATGCCAAGATCGACTCGCTGTACGAGGGCACCACGGCAATCCAGGCCCAGGACTTCTTCTTCCGGAAGATCGTCAAGGACCAGGGCAAGTCGCTGGCCTTCATTTCCGGCCAGATCGAGGAGTTCGTCAAGAGCGAGACCGGAAACGGCCGCCTCAAGGCCGAGCGTGCGCTGCTCGCGACGGCCCTGGAGGACGTGCAGGGTATGGCGGCAAGCATGACTGGCAACCTGATGGCTGCCCAGCAGGAGATCACCCAGGTCTACAAGGTCGGGACCGCCTCCGTGCGCTTCCTGATGAGCGTGGGCGACCTGCTGATCGGGTGGCTGCTGCAGCGTCAGGCCGCCGTGGCCATCGAGGCTCTCGATGCCGGTGCCACCGGTGCCGACAAGTCCTTCTACGAGGGCAAGATCGCGGCCGCCTCGTTCTTCGCCAAGAACATGCTGCCGCTGCTGACCTCGACCCGGGCCGTCCTGGAGAACGTCGACAACGACATCATGGAGCTGGACGAAGCCGCTTTCTGATTCGTCCATCACGAAGCCCCCGTTTCCTGCCGGAGACGGGGGCTTCGCGCATTCCGGGGTACCGCCGTTGTCAGACCCCGCATAGGGTTGCCGTATGCCTCGTTACTACCGCGACCAGCAGGCGTGGAAAGACCTCCAAATGTTCCTTCCCGAGCGCCTGCGCCTCGACGAATCGACGGTGCCGCAGGAGGAATTCTGGGACTGGCACGGCAATCAGGTACACCTCGACCGGTACGCCAATCCGGCGGCGTCGGTGAAGGTGGTGTTGCTGCACGGTGTCGGTACCAACGGCCGACAGATGTCACTGATCCTGGGTGCACCATTGGCGCGCAGGGGCTACGAGACGGTCGCGATCGACAACCTGGGCTATGGCCTGACCGAGGTCGCGCCCGGCACCGTACCCGGATACGGCGATTGGGTAGACCTGGTGGTCGACTTCCTGGAATACGAGCGGCGCCGCGATGTGCGTCCCATCGTGCTGTACGGACTCAGCGCCGGCGGCATGCTCGCGTACCACGTGGCCGCCAAGGCGCCGCGCGACACAGTGCGCGGGATCATCGGCATGACATTTCTGGACCAGCGGGTGCGTGAGGTGGCTGACGGCACGGCCCATGATCTGCTGACCGCACGGGTTGGTGTCCCGTTCCTTCGGCTCGCGGCCAAGACGCCGGCCCGGCGGGTGCGTTACCCGATGTGGCTGGCCGCCAAGATGAGCACGCTCGCGAACAGCCGCGCGGCGATGAAGGTCTTCATGAAGGACCGCACCTCTGCCGCCAACTGGGTCAGCGTCAAGTTCCTGGCGGAATATATGAGCTACGCCCCCGCCGTCGAGCCCGCCGACTTCGACGTGTGTCCGATCATCCTCACCCAGCCCGATGAGGACCAATGGACGCCCTACGAACTCAGCCGACCGGTACTCGACCCCATCACCAAGGTGCCGGTGACGGTGGTGCCCCTGGAGCGAGCGGGGCACTACCCGCTGGAGGACCCGGGGCTCAAGCAACTCGAGGATGCAGCCGTCGGATTTATCCGGGCCGTCACCGGCTGACCGCGTTGAGCCGGGCGTCGGGCAAACTTGAGGCATGACCGAAGCTCGACGTGCCGTACTGGTTCTATCGCTGGTCGCAACTAGCGTGCTGACTTTTCTGCTCGGCGTCACCGATCCAGCGGCTCCCCTCTTCTACCCCACGCGCTTCCTGATCTGGAACCTTTTCCTGGCTTGGCTACCCGTTTTCGCGGCCCTGGCCTTTTCCGCTGTCCGGCAAAAAATTTGGCTGATTCCCATTGGGCTCGTATGGCTCGCGTTCTTACCCAACGCGCCATACCTCGTCACCGACCTGGTGCACCTGATCGATGGCATCGCCTTCTGGCGCCACGTTCTGCAGTACGGGGTGGCCGCCTGGACCGGGATAATTCTCGGCATAGTGTCACTACGCTTGGTGCACAGGCGAATTCAGCGCGATTTCGGCGCTGTCACAGGGTGGATAGTCGTCGTCGTCTCGGTGGGGCTGTGTGCGGTGGGCGTGGTGATCGGTCGTTTCCAGCGCTGGAATTCCTGGGACCTGATTCATCGTCCCGGCGCGGTCGCGGCGAGCACCCTGGAGTGGGTCAGCTCGCCATTCTCCTTCGTGGCCCATACCGGTGTGGCCGTGGCCGTCGCCGCCTTCTTCGGGCTGGCCTACCTCACCATCTGGTCGGTCTCGCCACCCGATACCGGCCCCGAGGTGACAGCCGGGCCGGAAAATCTCGGGAAAGTGCCCGCGTAGCCGTCATCTCGGCTGCCGGGCCAACGCCTCGACGCGATCGGCCAACTCGGGCACGGACAGGCGACCGTCCAACTCCAGAGTGGCGCTCTCGCGGAGCAGTGGTTCTATCTCCTCGGTGTTGCGGACGATTTCGTCCTGTTCGGCAGTGGTGCGCCCGTACGGGTTGTCGGTGCGAGCGCTCACTCGCGCAATCGCCACATCCACCGGCACACTGAGTAGCACCAGATGACAGAATCTGTCGTAGAAATTCACCTGGTTATCGACGGTGCCGGAGACGACGACATCGGAATGCTGTTCCAGCAGTGCGGATATCCGATTCTCATCCCATCTGCCGTCCGCCAGTGTCCAGCCGTCGTAGTCGGTGTCGACGGTGCACAGACCACGGCGGGCCAGCTCCCGCAGCAGGGTGGTCTTACCCGCACCCGACATGCCTGTCACCAACACCCGCGCCACACCTGAACCATATGCGGTCGCGACTCGTTGACAGCAGGAGAAGAGTGGAGCCAACGGGAGGCGACGATGGAGCACGCGGCACGACGGATCATCGCGGGTCTGATCGCGGCGGCTGCCGCGCTCGCGGTCGGACAACTGGCCGCGGCTGCGGTGGCACCGGATTCCGCACCGTTCTATGCGGTCGGGAACACGGTCGTCGATCACACCCCAGCCGCCGTCCGGGAATGGGCGATCGGAATCTTCGGTACCTCCGATAAAGCGGTGCTGTTCGCCTGTCTGACCGTGATCATCGCACTACTCGCCGCACTAGCCGGCCTGGTGGAGGGCGAGCGGCGGTACGGCACAGTGCTTATCGGGCTGCTCGGCGTTTTCGGAGCTGTTGCCGCGGTAACCCGCCCGGCGGGGACATTCGCCTGGATCTGGCCCTCGGTGATCGCGGCGGTCGCTGGTGCGTTGGTGCTAGGCACCCTGGTCCACCGCGCACAAAGCCAGGCGGTACCCGACCGCCGCAGGTTCTTCGGGACGGCAGCTGTCTTCGCGCTCGGATCGGCGGGGCTCTATTGGCTCGGCACCCGCTGGAGCAAGGGCACCGTGGTCGCCGCAGAACGCCGCGAGGCCACCGTGCCCGCGCCCGTTGCGCCCGCCCCGCCCCTGCCCGAGGGCATCGACGTCAAGGGCGCCGTCCCGTACATCACGAGCAATACAGACTTCTACCGAATCGACACCGCGCTACGGGTACCTCAGGTGTCCACCGCCGAGTGGCAACTCAACATCCACGGCATGGTCGACCGGCCACGCACTCTTACGTGGGCAGACCTCAACGCGATGGCGGCGACCCAACGAGCGGTCACGCTCACATGCGTCTCCAACGAGATCGGCGGAAATCTCATCGGCAACGCCGTGTGGACCGGCTTTCCCATCAAGCCGATCTTGGAATCGGTGGGGGTTCATCCGGATGCGGACATGTTGCTGTCCAAGAGCGTCGATGGCTGGACTGCCGGTACCCCACTGCAGGTACTCACCGATGGCCGCGACGCCATCCTTGCCATTGCGATGAACGGCACCCCGCTGCCCGTCGAGCACGGCTATCCCGTTCGACAAGTCGTGCCGGGGCTGTATGGCTACGTGTCGGCGACCAAATGGGTAGTCGACTGGGAAATCACCCGGTTCGACAAGGCAGACGCGTACTGGACCATCCGAGGCTGGTCGGCACGCGGCCCTATCAAAACGGGTTGTCGCATCGATACACCCCGAACAGGCGATCGGCTGGGCACGGGCACCCAGATCGTGGCCGGCACGGCCTGGGCACAACATCGGGGGATCGCCACGGTCGAGGTGCAGATCGACGACGGCCCGTGGCTTCCGGCCCGACTCGCGCCGGAATACTCAGTCGACACCTGGCGGCAATGGTGGTTCGCCTGGCAGGCAACCGCGGGTGAACACATCATCACCGCACGAGCCACCGACGGCACCGGAGCAGTGCAGACCGATCAGATCGCGTCCCCGGTACCCGATGGGGCGACGGGGTATCCGAAACGACTCGTAACGGTGGCCGCCTGAAAAATTAGGCAGCCCCGCGCCGCCGTCGGGTCGGGGGGTCGGACGGTGGCGCGAGGCTACTCATGTATCGACACCCACTCCAGGAGCGTTACACGCTCCACGAAAAAACTCGAAAATTTTTTTGACGACAACCCGAAAATGCCGAAACCCCCGGTCACAGGCTTGCTACCCATGGCCGGGGGTTCCGCTTGTCCTGTCTTACCCCTCAGGCTTCCAGAATGGCGGTCACACCCTGGCCCCCGGCCGCACACACCGAGATGAGTCCGCGGTACGTACCGGTCCCTCCGTTCTCCTTCTTCTTCTCGGCGAGCTGCTTGGCCAGCTGGGCCACGATGCGGCCACCGGTCGCCGCGAATGGGTGCCCGGCCGCCAGCGAGGAACCGTTGACGTTGAGCTTGGAGCGGTCGATGGCACCCAGCGGCTTATCCAGACCGAGGCGCTCCTTGCAGTAGTCCGCCGACTCCCAGGCCTGTAGCGTCGCGAGCACCACGGAGGCGAACGCCTCGTGAATCTCGTAGAAGTCGAAGTCTTGCAGGGTCAGACCGTTGCGGGCCAGCAGGCGCGGCACCGCGTAGGTCGGGGCCATCAGCAGTCCGTCGGGACCGTTGACGTAGTCCACCGCCGCGGTCTCGCCGTCGACGAAGTAGGCCAGCACCGGGATATTGCGCTCGGCCGCCCACTCCTCGCTGGACAGCAGCGCCACCGAGGCACCGTCGGTCAGTGGGGTGGAGTTACCGGCGGTCATGGTGGCGTCGCCGTGCTTCACGCCGAACACCGGCTTCAATGTCGCCAGCTTCTCCACGCTGGAATTCGGGCGCAGGTTGTCATCGCGATACAGACCCAGGAACGGGCTGATCAGGTCATCGAAGAAGCCGCGGTCGTAGGCAGCGGCCATCTTCTGATGGCTCGCGGCCGCCAAGGCATCCTGCTCGGTCCGCTTGACGCCCGCCTGCTTGGCGGTGATGGCGGCGTGCTCTCCCATGGACAGGCCGGTACGCGGCTCACCGTTCTGCGGGATGTCGACGCCGAGGGCGGCGGGCAGCTTTCCGAGCAGCTTCAGGCGGGTGACGTTGTCCTTCGCGCGCCGGATCGCCAGCAAGGTGTGGCGAAGATCATCCCCGAAGTTGATCGGTGCATCAGAGGTGGTGTCCACGCCACCGGCCAGCACCGACTCGTAACGGCCGAGCGCGATGCCGTCGGCACCCACGATCGCCGCCTGCAAGCCCGTGCCGCAGGCCTGCTGCAGGTCAAAGGCCTGTGTGTACGGCGACAGCGGGCTGCCCAGCACCGATTCGCGGGTGAGATTGAAATCACGGCTGAGCTTGAGCACCGCACCGGCGATGACGGCACCCAGACGTTCACCCTTGAGGTTGAAGCGATCGGATGCGCCGGTGATGGCGGCGGTCAACATGTCCTGGTTGGAGGCGTTCGCATAGGCGCCGTCCGAACGTGCGAAGGGAATGCGGTTACCACCGAGAACAGCTACACGGCGGCGGCCTTGCGAAGCGTCTGACTTGCGTGCCGAGCTAGTTGCCACTTGTCTCTCCACTGTTGAGGGGGCAGGATTACCGAGCATTCTTACTCTGGAGTAAGTTCTTTGTCGAATTCACCCTAGACCACTCAAGGCAACCACTAAGGAAACGGCACATGTCCCCCAAGCTCACTGACGACCTTTACGCACTGCTGGTCAACTCCGGGCCCGGCAACCTGCTCGCCGGCCGCCTTGGTATCCCGCAGCCCGAGAAACTGCGCCGCTACAAGAAGGGCCAGCCCGCGCTGGCCGGGCCCGTGCTGATCGGTGGCGAAGGCCGCCTCGCCGAGCCGCTGCGCGCCGCCCTGGCCGACGACTACGAGGTGGTGTCCAACAACCTCGGCGGCCGTTGGGCCGATAAGTTCGGCGCTTTGGTGTTCGACGCCACCGGCATCACCACCCCCGTCGAGCTCAAGGCCCTGCACGAGTTCTTCACACCGCTGCTGCGCAATGTCGGCAAGTCGGGCCGCCTGCTGGTCATCGGAACCACACCGGACAAGGCCGCCACCACCGACGAGCGCATCGCCCAGCGCGCGCTGGAGGGCTTCACCCGATCGCTGGCCAAGGAGTTCAGCAACGGTGCCACCGTGCAGCTGGTGTACCTGCACCCCGATGCCAAGACCGGCGCCACGGGCCTGGAGTCGACGGTCCGCTTCATCCTTTCGGCCAAGTCCACCTACGTGGACGGCCAGGTGTTCTATGTGGGCGCCGACGACTCCACCGCGCCTGCCGACTGGGATAAGCCGCTGGCCGGCAAGGTCGCCATCGTCACCGGCGCCGCCCGCGGTATCGGCGAGACCATCGCCGAGGTGTTCGCCCGTGACGGCGCCGCCGTCGTCGCGATCGACATGCCATCTGAAGAACTGAACGAGCTGGCCTCACGCGTCGGTGGCACCGCGCTGGCGCTGGACGTCACCTCCGAAGATGCGGTCGACACCATCACCGCACATCTCAAGGAGCACCACGGCGGCAAGGCCGACATCTTGGTCAACAACGCCGGTATCACCCGCGACAAGCTCCTCAAGAACATGGATGATGCGCGCTGGGACTCCGTGATCGCCGTCAATCTGCTTGCGCCGCAACGCCTTACCGAGGGCCTCATCGGAAACGGCACCATTGGCGAGGGTGGCCGGGTCATCGGGCTGGCCTCCATCGCCGGTATCGCCGGCAACCGCGGCCAGACCAACTACGGCGCCACCAAGGCCGGCATGATCGGCATCACCCAGGCACTGGCTCCATCGCTGGCCGAGAAGGGCATCACCATCAATGCCGTAGCCCCGGGCTTCATCGAGACCAAGATGACCGCCGCCATCCCGCTGGCCAACCGCGAGGTGGGCCGCCGCATCAACTCGCTGAACCAGGGTGGCGAGCCGGTGGATGTCGCCGAGACCATCGCCTACTTCGCGAGCCCCGCCTCGAATGCGGTCACCGGCAACGTGGTCCGCGTGTGCGGCCAGTCCTGGCTGGGGGCCTGATCATGGCGCAGCCATCCGGGCTTCAGAACATGGTGATGGCGGCGGTGGGTGCCCTGCCGTTCATCCCGCGTCCTTCCACACTGCCCACCCGTGTGGTGCGCACCCAGGGCGTGAAAATCGACCCCGCGAATGTGGCCGCGTACGCACAGGTCACGGGACTGACCTTCTCCGACAAGGTGCCCGTCACGTATCCGTTCACCCTTCAGTTTCCGTCGGTGATGTCCCTGGTGGCGAGCCTGGACTTCCCGTTCCCGGCGATCGGCACGGTGCACCTGGAGAACCACATCACCCAGCACCGCGCCATCAGCGCGACCGACACCGTCGACATCGAGGTGCGGGCGGAGAATCTGCGCGAGCACCGCAAGGGGCTGCTGGTGGACGTCCTCACCGACATCACCATCGGGACCGACACAGTGTGGCAGCAGACCATGACATTCCTGCGCCAGAAGCGCACCAGCCTCTCCGGCGGGCCCAAGCCGGAGCCGCCCAAGGCCGTCAAGCTGCCGCCGCCGAACTCGACACTGCGGATCAGCGGTGGACAGATTCGTCGCTACGCGTCGGTGGGTGGTGACCACAACCCGATCCACACCTCGTCGATCGGCGCCAAGGCACTGGGCTTCCCGAAGGCGATTGCTCACGGGATGTTCACTGCTGCAGCAGTTCTCGGAAACATCCAGGGCGACATTCCCGACGCCGTGCGTTACGACGTGAAGTTCGGCAAGCCGGTCCTGCTGCCCGCCGCGGTGGGCGTGTGGATCGACAGGCCCGGCGGGCCCGGCACTGCTTGGGATATCGCCGTCCGCAATCCGCGCAACGGCGACCCGCACGTGACCGGGAGCGTCACCCCGCTCTGATCACGCACCTTCAGAAGGCCCGCGATCCGGTCAATCCGGTCGCGGGCCTTCTGCGGTCGGGAGCGGACGCACGCCCGTAGCTGCCCGGCTACGAGCGACATGCTTCCAATACGGTGGGCGTTGTCGCGCAGAGGCGGGCACTATGCACACGTCCCGGGAATGTGCGCAGGCGACAAGAGTGCGATGAGTTGTCGGATCCATGGAGGTCTCTTCGTCAGAGAGGTAGAGATCCCCTCTGGACAGGAGCCCGTCATGACCACAGCACTCAACCCACTCGAGACCGTCGCCAACGCCCGCGCCGCCCTACACGAGGTCGTCAGCAGGCTCACCGAGGCAGACAACGACAAGCAGACGCCCAACGCCAAGTTCACCGTCGCCCAGCTCACCGATCATCTGCAGAACTCCATCAAGCTGCTCGGCGGCGCTGCCGGTGTCGACATCGCCCTCACCACCGAAGGTTCCGTGGCCGACCGCCTCCTTCCGCAGTCGCAGGCCGTGGTCGACGCGTGGCAACGTCGCGGTATCGACGGCACGGTGACCCTGCCGATCGGCGAGTACCCGGCCGAAGTCGCCGTTCGCGTCCTCGGCTCCGAGTTTCTGGTCCACGCCTGGGATTACGCGGTTGCCACCGGTCAGGAGTTCGAGCCGATGGACGCACTCACCGATGGCGTCCTGGAATCGGTGCGGATGATCATCCAGCCGGAGCGACGCGACGGCGACTTCTTCGCCGACGAAGTGCCGGTGCCTGACGACTCCCCGAACCTGGTGAAGCTCATCGCCTTCACCGGCCGCAACCCGGGATGGTCGCCGGCAAGCTGACCCGACTAATACTCACGCTGATCACGACGGCTGTACTTCGGCGAACCGATCGTTACGATCGCTCGTCATTTCATGCAGCAAATTCAAGGAGTGCGTCGTGCCAGCGGACGAGGATCACCAAGACGCGCCACCCATCGACTGGCGAGCACTGCTACGACAGTTACCCCTGCTGAATATCCTCGGCGTGGTCGCCGTCCTGGTGGCGGCGACCTTGGTGGTGGTGAAGAACCTGCCCGACCACGGCGCCGACCAGCTGCTCAACGTCTCCTACGACCCCACTCGCGAGCTGTACAACGTGGTCGACGGCACCTTCACCAAGCAGTACAAAGACAAGACCGGCAAGACCATAGAAATCAAGCGCACCAATGGCGGCTCGGCCCGGCAGGCCCGTAGCGTCCTGGACGGCAGCCAGCGTGCCGACGTGGTGTCACTGGCCTCGGTCAGTGACGTGGACACGCTGAGCCTGCGCGGACTGATCGCACCGAACTGGCGACAGCGGCTACCGAACAACTCGGTTCCTTACACCTCGACGATCGTGTTCGTCGTCCGCAAGGGCAACCCGCGCGGCATCCACGACTGGCCGGACCTGATCAAGGAGAACGTCTCCGTCATCACGCCGAATCCGCGCACCTCCGGCAACGGACAGCTCTCCGTGCTCGCCGCCTGGGGCTCGGTGGTGACACGAGGCGGAACGGAGACCGACGCGCGCAGCTTCCTCACCGCGCTGTTCCGGAACGTCGCGGCCCTCGACAGCGGGGCACGCGGGGCCACCAACACATTCTCGGTCCAACGGCTCGGCGACGTCCATCTGACCTGGGAGAACGAGGCGATCAACGAGGTCGACGCCAACAAGGGCGAACTTGAGATCGTCTATCCACCGGTGAGCATCCGCGCCGAACCGGCGGTCGCATGGGTGGATGCCAATCTGGGCGATCCCAAACGGGCCGCGATCGCCCGGGCCTATTTGGAGTACCTCTTCACCGACGAGGCCCAGGAGGTCGCCGCGCAGCATGGATACCGGCCGTTCAAGCCTGACATCCTTGCCCGGCACCGCAACACGCTGCCCGCGATCGCCCAGTTCCCCATCACCGCGATCGCGTCGAGCTGGGATGACGCACGCCAGAAATTCTTCTCCGACAACGGGATCTACGAGACCATCCCACGCAACACCGACCGGGGTACCACCACCTTCGCCTCCGACAGACAGGGACGCTAGATGCCTTCGGCACCGGGATTATTCGAGAGCTACGACGCGATCAAGGCCCGGCGTGATGTCATCGCCGGCCTGACGGTGGCGGCGATATCGCTTCCTCAGGCCATGGCCTACGCACTGATCGCCGGGGTGGACCCGAAATACGGTGTCTACTCCGCGATCGTGGTCACGGCCATCGCATCGATATTCGGCTCCTCGTCGCACCTCATCAACGGACCCACCAGCGCCATCTCGCTGCTGGTGTTCAGCTCGCTGGCCTTCCTCGATCCGGAGAACCGCACCGGGCTGTTCGAGGCACTGTTCCTCCTGGGCGTGCTCGTGGGCACCATCCAGATCCTCATCGCCGTCTTCAAGCTGGGCGACCTCACCCGCTACATCTCCGAATCCGTCGTCATCGGGTTCATGGCAAGTGCCGCCCTGCTACTCGCCATCGGCCAGCTGGCCAATGCAATTGGCGTGCGGGACAAGGGCGATGGGCATATGCAGGTGCTCCAGCGCGCGTGGCTCACCTTGTTCCACGGCGACGCCGTGAACTACCGGGCATTGTTCCTGAGCGTCACGGCGGTGGCGTTGGCGGTGCTGCTGCGCCGCCTGGTCCAGCGCTACGAGTTGCCCCAGATCGACATGCTGCTGGTGCTGATCGTCACCGCCGTCATCGCCTACGCCTACGGCTGGACGGTGCCCGACGGTACAGGGCACACCGATGTGAAGATCTCCGGGAAGATCCCCGCAAGCCTTCCAGAATTCCATATCCCCGAGGTACAGGTGAGCACGCTCGGTGAGCTGTCGCATGGCGCGCTGGCCATCGCGTTCATCGGTCTGATCGAGGCGCTGTCCATCGCCAAGGCCATCGCACACCACACCGGGCAGCAGATCGACTACAACCGGCAGATCCTCGCCGAAGGCCTGGCCAATCTGGCCGGCGGCTTCTTCCAGAGCCTGCCCGGCTCCGGCTCGTTGTCACGATCGGCGATCAACTACCAGTCGGGGGCGGCTACCAGATTTTCCGGAATCGTTAGCGCGGCAACGGTAACCATCGCTCTACTGCTCTTCGCCCCGCTGCTGCGCTACATCCCACAGGCCGCGCTGGCGGGTCTGCTATTGGTGACCGCGGTGCGATTGGTGGACTTCCACCGCCTTGTCTACGCCATCAAAGCGTCGCGCTATGACGCCGGTCTGGTCATCATCACGGCACTGGTGGGAGTGGCCGTGAACCTGGACACCGCGGTGCTTGTCGGCGTGGTGCTCTCCATCCTGCTGTTCGTGCCGCGCGCCGCCAAGCTCAAGGCCGCCGAACTCGTCGTCACCGACGAGGGAGTCATCCGTGAGCGGACTCCTCAGGACAGACCGACCGGTGCGGGGGCGCCCGTCATCTACGACCTGGAGGGTGAACTGTTCTTCGGTGCGGCACCCGAACTCGACCGCTATCTCGAGGCGCTGCACACCAGGATCCGCGATGAGCATCTGAAGGTGGTGATTCTGCGGCTGAAGCGTGTGCGCCACCCCGACGTCGTCTGCATCGAACGACTCGAGCACTTCATCAGGGAGCAGCAGCAGCTCGGAGTCACCGTTCTGCTGGCCGGGGTCCGCCCGGATTCGCTTGCGCTGCTGGAGAATGTCGGCTTCACCCATTGGCTGCCTCCCGAGCAGGTCTTCCCCGAGGAAGAGAAGGAGTTCTCGGCGACGCTGCGGGCCGTCCGCTACGCACAAAGCCGGCTCGAGGAGGAGCCCCCGAACCCGGCAGCGAACCCGGAAAAGCTCTACTACCTGGTGTGACGGCCTACGCGCGCTTGGCCACCGGCTCATCGCGCGGACGGCCGCGCAGACCGCGCCAACCGAGGTTCAGCAGTGTGTCCTTGGCACTTTCGACCTTGATGTCGCCGGTGGCCACCCGGGACGCGACAGCCTCGCCGCCGCCGACCAGGGCCACCGCCATCGCGTCGTAATCGGTCTCAGGATCGATCTCCGGGGAGGCCGCCTTGATCAGCCGCGCCACCAATTCGATGATCCTGTCGCGCCCCTCACGCACTTGCTTGGCAAATAGCTGCGTGCTGGTGGCCTGTCCATAGATCACGATCCACGAAGCTCGGTGGGTGTCAACGTAGTTGAGAAACGATACGACCGTGGTGCTCAACACATCTCGAGGCGACTGCGTCAGATCGATGTCGCCGCGCACCGCCTCGACGAACCGGCCCAGCTCACGGCGCAGGCAGGCGACGAAAAGATCTTCCTTGGAGCCGTAATACAGGTAGAGCATCGGCTTGGAGATCTTGGCAGCCGCGGCGATGGCATCCATCGAGGTGTCCCGAAAACCGTTAAGCGCGAACTCCTGCACCGCGGCGTCCAGCATCTGCTGCTCCCGAACGGCACGGGGCAGCCGCTTGGTACCACCCGCCATGCCTGCCTCCGAGCTTCGGACGTGAACGCGAACTTACTCCAGAGTAAGCTACTGGGTAGTTCGACTATTGCATACGCCCCATTGACGCGGGCCGAGTCTGCCCAAATGAAGTGTTTTGCACTCCTTCTCTAGGGTAGCGCGCAAACGCCACTCTCCCGATACCCCCACCCCGTACTATGCCCGCGTGGATTTCACCCTGTCGCTGACTCCGGATCTGGTGGCCGTGTTTCTCACGCTGTTCGTGCTGGAGGTGGTGTTGGGTATCGACAACGTCGTCTTCATCTCGATACTCGCCAGCAAGTTGCCCCGCGGACAACAGGCACGGGCCCGCAATGTGGGACTCACGCTGGCAATGGTCATGCGGGTCGGACTGGTCTTCCTGGCCGGCTGGATCATCACCCTCAAAGAGGACATTCTGGAACTATTCGGTCAGGGCTTCTCGGTCAAGGACTTCATCCTGATCGCGGGCGGGCTGTTCCTGGTCTACAAGGCCGTCCACGAAATACACCTCAAGCTCGAAGGCGCTCCCGAGGGGAGCGAATCATCCAGCCGGGCAGCTACATTCAAGTCCGTCTTGGTGCAGATACTCCTGTTGGACCTCGTGTTCTCGCTCGACTCCGTCATCACCGCCGTGGGCATGACAAGCAACATGCTCATCATCGTCACCGTGGTGGTGCTCTCCTTCGGGATCATGCTCTTTGCCTCGCGCTTCGTCTTCACCTTCGTCAATCGGCACCCCACCGTGAAGATGCTTGCCCTGTCCTTCTTGCTGCTCATCGGCGTTTTCCTTATCGCCGATGGCTTCGGGATCAAGATCGACAAGGCCATGATTTACGGTCCGATGGCGTTCGCGATTCTCGTCGAAGCGCTCAACCTGCTGGCAGCTGCACGAAAAGCACGGCAGGACAACATGACCCGCACTCCTGTTGCGCTTCGGCCCAGCTATCCGGGTATCGATGAGTCCGTAGCGGTAGCGGCGGCCACCTCCGCCGGCCCCGACGCGGGTTCAGTCGGATTGTCCCGAAAGCCAGTGGGCGGCGTCGGGGGCGACGAGCGTGCTGGTCTCGGCTAGCCGTTGCGGTCCCCGCAACCAGCGCGCCGTGACGCGCAGTTCATGCGTTATCTCAGGTGGTCTACCAGTTCACCGTTGACGCCGAAGAGCTTGTCCTGCCACTCGTTCAGCAGCGCGTTGGTGTCGATGTCGTCGGGATGGAAGCCCCTACGCATGAATGGCTTCATCTCGCGGTAGAAACCACGGAGCAACGGGCCGCGAACAACGCCCACGGTTTCGCGCAGCACCCGCCACGGCTGCTTCCGGCCGACGGGGTCGGTAGTCAGGATCGAAACCCAGGACGAGAGCACACCAACCGGTATCACGATGTTGGCCAGCACACGCATCATGTTGATACGCAACGTTTCCGACCCCCCGATTGCGCGATAGACATCGAAGGCAACCGATTTATGCTCCAGTTCCTCGATGGCGTGCCAGTTGAGCAGGTTCTTGATCTCGGGGTCCGTCATCATGTGCTGCAGCTCCGGGCGACTCAGCACGTTCTCGGCCAGCACCGCGGTGAAGTGTTCGGCACCGACGGTGAACGCCAGTAGCAGGTGCCGGAATCGCCGACAGCGGTCCGGGTCGGGGTACTGCTCGTCGAGAAACTTCTCCATGCGCTCGGTGCTGTTCAGAATGTACTCGAACCACGCTGTCGGATATCCCATCTCGGCAAGTTGCTTGTTGAGATCGCGGTGATGCAGCCCGTGGGTCATCTCCTGACCGATAAAACCGGCTACCCGCTTCTTGAGGTCGGGATCGGCGATCTTGTCGCGATATCTGCGCACCGACCGGACGAAGATGTCCTCCCCTGGCGGGAAAACGGCAGACAAGAACGCGACCGTGTGGCTGAACGCGATGTCGTTGTTCGCGAAATACCGGTCTTCGGACTCCGACTCACCAAAGCGGAAGGAGATCCGCCGGGTTTTCGGGTAACTCACCTGGGCAGCGACGGTCATGAGAATCCCTTCCGTTGACGTTCCAGGCATAAACGTAACGGAATTTTCCGTAACGGACAATGGGGTAATCTTTTTCCCGATGGACCTGACTATCGACCAGTTGGCACAGCGGGTGGCCATGACGGCACTCAACATCCGCGAGTGGCAGACGCTCGGGCTGGTACCCCCGCCCGAGAAACGGGGCCGCGTCGGCATCTACTCCGACGAGCACATCGCGATTATCAACCACGTCAAAAACTTGAAATCCCAAGGATTTCCGCTGGACGTTATCCGCCGCGTGATCGATTCCGGCAGTGGCTCCGAAGACAGCGTCCGCAAGATGGTCACCGAGGCCCTCAGCCCCTTTGCCAACGGCGAGCCGGTGGTGATGCCGCGCGCCGAGCTGATCAAGCGCATCGGAGCAGGGGCTGATTCCGCGCTGGCAGACACCGATCTGGTCTCCGAGGTCGACGCCGCCACGGTCTCGATTCGCGATTCGGAAACCCTCGACGCGATCGAGCTACTGGTCAGCTCGGGCATGACACTGTCGCGGATCGCCGAGACGCTGCGTGAGGTCGATCGGTTGCAGCATCAGATCGCACAGCTGCTATTGGGCGCCTACGTGGCCGACGTCTGGCAGCCCTTCGTCGAGTCCGGCTATACATCCGAGGACTGGGAAAAGATCGCCGAAAACGCCTCACAGGCAAAACAATTGACCGTCACTTTGGCTTCGCGGTTGCTGGCACGCGCACTGGATGACACCGTCGACCCGATTCTGCTGCAACAGGCCAACGAGGCCGAGGCGGTACTAGAGCGCGACCGCCCGGCCTCGTCCGCCTGAGCTCAGTCCAGCTCGCCGCAGCCCCGGTCCAGACCGCGTACCTCGATCGGGCACCACACCGCACGGGATACTTCGGCCGCCCACCGCTGGGCATCGGCCAGGGTGGGCACGTCGATGATGCTGAACCCGCCGAGCTGCTCCTTGGTTTCGGTGTACGGCCCGTCGGTGGTGGTGTGCCCGGCCGCACTGGCGGTCACCATGGTGGCGGTGTCGGCGGGTTGCAGGCCGGCCGCGAACAACCACACTCCGGCATCCTGCATCCGGCGAGTCACAGCTTGCACATCGGCCCCGATGGTTTCCAGCGCCGCCTCATCGGGCTGTACCGCACCGGGTGCGTAGACGATCGACAACATGTAGCGGCTCATGTCACGCCTCCTCGTCCTGGAACGGGCGCACCTCTACGGCCTCTTCACAGGCCGCCGACCCTTCCGCCGCCCACTTCAGTGCCGCATCGAGGTCAGGGGCGTTGATGATCCAGAAGCCGCCGAGGTGTTCCTTAGTCTCCAGGTAAGGGCCGTCGGTGGTGGTGACCTTGCCATCCACGCTGCGGACCACTGTCGCGTCCGAAGGTTCGGTCAATCCGTTGGCGAAAACCCAAACGCCGGCCTCTTTCATCTTCTCGTTGAGAGCGCCGGTCTGGGCATACAGCCGCTGCACATCCTCATCGCTCCACTGCGTGGCATCTTGCGCATAACTGTGGACCGAAAGTAGGTACTGCTTCATGGTCGTCCTTTCCTATCCGTATCTGGCGATCGGGCGCCCTATCGGCTTCCCTTCAACCACACCACGAATAGACCCGCCCCGGATCGACAGCTCATCGAAAAATTTTCACAAGATCGCGCGAGGCCTCAGAGTCGGTTGTCGAGGTACTGCTGGCGACAGGCCCGGCGTGCGATCTTTCCGCTGGTGGTCCGCGGGATGGCGCCGGCCTGAACCAGCCGGATGTCGGCGACGGGCAGCGCATGCCGACGAGACACCGCAGCCCGGAGCACTTCGATGATGGGCCCCGGTTCTGCCCGTCCGGCGCCCGCAGCCCGTTCCGCGACGATGATCAATCGTTCTCCCACGCCATCGCCCGCATCGACGCCCGCGGGCAGTTCGTCGGCCGGCACGGAGAAGGCCGCCACAAAACCTCGTCGCACCACGGGCGAGGCATCTTCGACGGTGGCCTCGATGTCATGGGGATAGTGGTTCCGTCCATCGACGATCACCAGATCTTTTACCCGGCCGGTGATGTACAGCTCGCCGTCGATATAGACGCCGAGGTCGCCCGTACGGAACCAGATGGCGCCCGGCTCGGTGCCGGCGGCGTGACTGCCCTCATCCAGGCGCGCCTGCAACTTGTTACGGAAGCAGACCTCGGTCTCCTGCGAGCGACCCCAGTATCCGCGACCAATGTTGTTGCCGTGCAACCAGATTTCGCCGATCTGTCCGTCGGGTAGTTCGGTCTCCGCATTGGGGTTGACGATGACGGCCCACTGGCTGCGAGCGACCTGCCCGCAGGACACCTGCGGCATCGCGTTTTCGTGCGCGGCATCCACGCGGGTGGCGTACCCGGCACCCAACTGCTCACGATCCACGTAGATCACCGACGGTTCCGCATCGGGGGCGATGGAGGAGACGAACAACGTCGCCTCGGCCATACCGTAAGACGGCTTGATCGCGTTGTCCGGCAACCCGTATGGGCCGAAGGCCGCGTTGAACTTCCGGATCGACGCAATACTGACCGGCTCGGAGCCGTTGATCAGCCCGGCGACATTGCTCAGATCCAGGGACTCGCCCTCCTTCGGTAGGCCACGCTCGGCGGCCAGCTCGAAGGCGAAGTTCGGTGCGGCGCCAAACGTGCGGCCCGCATGCGAGGCGGCGGCCAACTCCCTGATCCAGCGTCCGGGTCTGCGCACGAAAGACAGTGGGGACATCAGTGTCATCCGCCCACCGCACAGCGGGAACATCAACATCAGCAGGCCCATGTCGTGGTACAGCGGCAACCAACTCGCTCCCCGCACATCCACGTCCAGACCCACCGAGATGATCATCTGCAGCACGTTGGTCATCACCGCGCGGTGGGTGATCTCCACTCCGGCGGGCGCTCGCGTCGAGCCCGACGTGTATTGCAGGTAGGCGATGTCATCGGTGTCCGGAGTCACCCGTACATACGTCGCGCCTACCGAGTCCGGCACGCTGTCGACGGCCAACACCCGCGGACGACGATCCCGGGGCAACCTGCGAATGAAGCTGTTGACGGATTCCGCGGCCGCCTGATTGGTCAGCACTACCGTCGGTTGGGCATCGGAGAGTACTGCGTCGAGCCGCTCGGTGTGCCCGGGGAGCTCCGGGGCGAACAACGGCACCGCGATGTTCCCCGCCTCAATGGCGGCGAAGAAGCCGACGACGTAATCCAGGCTCTGCGGAGCCAGGATCGCCACCCGGTCGCCCGGCTGGGTTACCTGCTGGAGCCTGGCCGCCACCGCGCGGGTCCGCGCACGAAGCTGCGGCCAGTTCAGATCGACAGGCTCCCCATTGGGGTCGCTGCTGAAATCGACGTACCGGTAGGCGAAGGTGTCGTGCGGTCCGTCGACAGCGCATTCCAGATAATGGTTGACGGTGTAACCGTCCGGCAGCGAGATGGCGCCCGTCTCATCGAGGTATTCCTCGAGACGCAACCCTGAAACCAGTGAGTTCATCGCAACCTCCGCGTAGCCGTGAGCACGACAGTCGGTTGACAAGCAGCAATAAATAAGCCATCACGCTTTTGCTACGGCCCCGACCGAACGTAGATGGTACGTGACGTACCAGATGCAAACGGTACTCGAAGTCCCACTAGGAAGCCCTGTTGAGAACCGCTTTTGAGCAAATTGTGCACTGTGCCCTTTAACACCTCGCCGAATTGATGTGACGGGCGTGACCACCCCGGCCCGCTGTGGGGTGTCGCCGTATCTCCGCGCCGGCGCGGCGGGCGGGTGTTTTCGGCATTCCCTTCCTGCGCGGTCGCTATTAGACTCGTGACAAATAGCGTCCAGCGTCGGAGGCGGATATGCGGACCAGGGATCAGATCAAGTACTGGTCGCGGTGGGCGACTATGCATGGCATCAGCCGCGCGGCCTTGTTGACCCAAGTGCGCACGTTGCCCCTGGCCGCCTTATTCCTCGGCCCCGATCGCGCCGAGAAGCACTACCGGTACATCGAAGAGATACGGGCTTCGGGATCGGTCACGCCGTCACGGGCCGGTGGTCTGATCTTCACCGACTTGGCTCTCACCCGCGAGATCCTGCGGGATAACCGCTTCATCACCATGGCGCCCACCAATATTCCGTCCCCGATTCTGCCGCTGGCCTTTAGCCGCTGGGTCTTCGCGAGAACCGAGCCCGGCCTGCCCAATCCTGTCGAGCCTCCGGCCATGCTTGCCGTCGATCCGCCGGAGCACACCCGGTTTCGCAAGCTGGTATCCAAGGCGTTCACTCCCCGCGCGGTGAGCAAGCTCGAGGATCGGGTCCGGGAGGTCACCACCGAACTACTCGACAACCTTGAGCGCCACGAGCGCGCGGATCTGCTGCATGACTACGCGTCCCAACTGCCTGTCGCGATCATCGCCGAAATGTTGGGCGTGCCGCGGGCCGATGCCCCGTTCCTCCTGGAGTGGGGCAATCATGGTGCCGCGCTACTCGACATCGGTATGACCTGGTCGGCATACCGCGACGCCACACAGGCACTCATCGAGATCGATCGCTACTTCGACGCCCACCTGGTGCGGTTGCGCGGCGAACTCGCCGAAGATCCCACCGTAGACGGCATCCTGGCGAGCATCGTGCGCGACGGCGATCTGAACGACCGCGAGCTCAAGGCCACGATGGCGCTGCTGCTGGGTGCCGGCTTCGAAACCACGGTCAACCTGATCGGCAACGGTATCGCCGCACTGTTGCGCCATCCCCAACAACTGGCACATCTGCGTGAAAACCCGGACGGCTGGCCCAACGCCGTCGAGGAGATCCTGCGTTACGACTCTCCCGTGCAGATCACCGGAAGGGTCGCCACCCAGGCGTGCGAATTTGAAGGGCACACGCTGGCGGCCGGGTCCATGGCCATATTGCTGCTGGGCGGCGCCAATCGCGATCCGGCGGTTTTCGATCAGCCCGATGTCTTCGATGTCCTCCGGGCCAACGCACGCGAGCACGTGGCGTTCGGTAGCGGCATCCACGTGTGCCTCGGAGCGAGCCTGGCCCGGATGGAAGGCGTGGTGGCGTTGCAATCGCTGTTCGAGCGCTTCCCAGAACTCGCGCTGGCGGCCGACCCCACTCCCGGTAAACACGTGAACCTGCATGGCTTCGGAAGCCTGCCGGTGAACCTCGGCCGCGCCCGGGTACCGGCCAGCAGTTAATCTCGAAGGTGCTCGGTGTCCGCTTGGCATCGAGTGAGCCGACACGGGGATCGGGACGGATGCAGCACCGGATCAAACAACGCACCCATTGGGCTGTCACCCACGGGATAGGCCGTGCCTATCTGAAAGTGCTTGCGCGCCGGGGAGAGCCCGTCGCGCAGCTGGGTATCGACGTCGGCCAGGCCCCGGACATCTACCGCATCATCGACAAGATCCGGGAACGCGGCCGGCTGTCGAGGGCCGGCGACGGGTGGATCACCGCCGACGCACAGATCGTCCGAACCATCTTCCGAGACAATCGGTTCGTCACTTTCAAACCCGAACACCGGTCCGCCTCACCGATCATTCAACGGCTGGCCGCGTGGAGCGATCCGCAGCTGCTCAACCCCGCCGAGCCGCCGTCCATCCTGATCACCGATCCACCCGATCACGGACGGCTGCGCCGTCTGGTCGCCGCTCCGTTCACTCCCCGCGCGATCGAAGGCCTTCGTGACCGGATCCAAGAGGTGACGAACGGCCATCTGGATGTGTTGCAGCAACGCCAAAGTCCGGATCTGATAGCCGATTTCACCGCGAAGATCCCGATCGCCGTGATCGGCGAGATGATCGCCGTGCCTCCGCCGGACTACTCGCGGCTTTACACGGCGATGAACCGCGCCATCCAGCTGATCGCCACCACCGCGCCATCCTGGAGCGAGTACCAAGACGGCACAGCAGCTTTACGTGAGATCGACGAATACCTCGAGAAGCATGTCGCCCGGCTGCGCCGTGAGGGCACCGAAAGCGAATTGGCCACAGCGCTTCTGGACAGTGACCTAAGCCACTTCGAACTCAAGATGTTCTTCGCGGTATTCCTGGGTGCGGGATTCGTCACCACCACACACCTGATGGGCAAGGCGATTGTCACGCTGCTCCGGCATCCCGAGCAACTCGCGCTGCTGCAGGCCGATCCGAGCCTGTGGCCCAACGCCGTCGAGGAACTCATGCGCTACGACACCTCTAATCAGTGGTCGGCCCGCGTCGCCACTGAAACGGTCGAGATCGAGGGCCACACCATCGAGGCAGGGCAGTCGGCACTACTGCTTCTCGGCGGAGCCAATCGTGACCCGGCGGCATTCGAGAACCCGGACGTCTTCGACATCACCCGGCCCAATGCGCGTGAAAACATCACATTGGGCACGGGAATTCATGTGTGCCTGGGTCAGGTGCTGGCGCGGGCCGAACTGCACACGGCACTACAGACCCTCTTCGAACGCTTCCCCCGGCTCTCACTGGCCGGCGAGCCCGAGTACCTGAACGGAATGGGTATTCACGGGCTGCGCCGTCTCCCCGTCACACTGGGCTAACCGCAGGCGGGAACACCCTTGTACGCCAGCACCCGGCGCACCGACGCGTTGATCGCATCGGCATTCAATTCGCCTGCGTTGTAAGCCGATTCCAGACGATCCAGAACCGAACCAACCTTCTCGGTGCTTACCCAGAGCGCCCAGTCGACGCCCGCCTTGATCGACTTGAGCACGGCTTCCTCGATCGGGAAACGGTCGGTGATGGCGGCCATCGAGGACAGGTCGTCGGTGAAGATGACACCGTCGTAGGCCGGCGCGCCATAGCCGGTTCCCTTGCGCAGCAGGTCAACTGCTGCCCCACTGAGGCTGGCCGGGTCGTCGCCGGTGAGCCCAGGCACCTGCATATGGCCGATCATCACCGCAGCCCCGCTGGTAACCAGCGAGCGGTACGGCACCAAATCGTTGTCCTTCAGCTGCTCCAGTGGCGGGGTCACCACCCCATTGGTGTGTGAATCGCCCGAGGCGTGACCATGTCCGGGGAAATGCTTGACCACGGCACGCACCCCGCCGGCCTGGTATCCGCGCACGGCGGCCTCGGCGTATTCGGCGACCTTCTGGGGGTCGCCGCTAAACGAACGGTCACCGATGGCACCGTCGGGATCACCGTCGGTCACATCGGCGTCCGGAGCGAAGTCGATGGTGATCCCGAGGTCCTTCATCTTCTGGGCACGCTCCTGGCTCAGCGCCTGCACCTGCTCGGGTGTCTGGGTAGCGGCCAATTCACGGGCCGACGGCACCGGGCCGATGAGATCCTTCAGGCGCGACACCCGGCCGCCCTCCTCGTCGATACTCACGGCAGCCGGAATGGGGCCGGCGGTGATGACGTCATGCAGCGAACCGTCCGTCAGCATCTCCTTCTTGGTCCAGCTGCCGACGAAGATGCCGCCGACGTGATGGTCGCGCACCAGCGCACGGGCGTCGTCGGCGTCTTTGATGCCGACCATGAGTAGCTGCGCCAACCGGTCGCGAGTACTCAGACAGGCCAGGTCAGCGGCGGGCGCGGCGGTTGCCGGCGCCTGCGCCTTCGTCGACGACGTGTTCTCCTTCGAGGGCTCCGAGGCATTGCCACCGCAAGCGGTAAGCGCCGCGACGACGAGACCGGTCAGTACTGTGCCTGCGCGCATTCTCATGGGGCCATGGTGTCATGCGCCGGGTTCGAGGCGGGCCAGCCGGTCACCGAGGTACCTGCGGAAAACTTCATTCTCGGTCAGTTCCAAGGCTTTTCGATAGGCGTCGGCCGCCTCGGCGTCCCGGTGCAGCCTCGTGAGCAGATCGGCCCGCGCCGCGTGCAGTGGGTAGTAACGGTCGAGATCGGCTCGCAGTGGCTCCATGGCGTCCAGTCCTGCTTGTGCACCGTCGCGTTCCGCGACGGCCACCGCACGGTTGAGGGCAACCACGGTCGTGGGAGTGAATCGCATCAGCTGGTCGTACAGGGTGACGATCTGGCGCCAATCGGTGCCTGCTGCCGACGGGGCGTCGTCGTGAACCGCGTTGATGGCGGCCTGGATCTGATACGGCCCCGGGACGTTGCGCCGCAAGCAGCGGCGCACCAGTTGATGCCCCTCGGTGATCATCTGCCGGTTCCATCGGGTGCGGTCCTGATCTGCGAGTAATACCAGCGCGCCGTCGTCGCCGGTGCGGGCGGGACGGCGCGCCTCGGTCAGCAGCACCAGCGCCAACAAGCCCAGCGCCTCGGGTTCGTCGGGCATCAGATCTGCCAGCAGCCTTGAAAGCCTGATCGCCTCCGCGGAAAGATCCGTGCGGGTAAGCCTGGCACCTGAGGACGCCGCGTATCCCTCGTTGTAGATGAGATAGAGCACGGACAACACCGACGACAGCCGGTCCGGTAGATCGTGGGCCGCCGGAATCCGATACGGAATGCCCGCCGCGGCGATCTTCTTCTTGGCGCGGGTGATGCGCGCGGCCATGGTCGATTCGGACACCAGATACGCGCCGGCGATCTCCGGGGTGGTCAGACCACCGAGCAGGCGCAACGTCAGCGCGACCTGCGCCTCCTGCGACAGCGCCGGGTGGCAGCACGTGAAGATGAGCCGCAGCCGATCATCGCGCACCGGGCCCACGTCCTCCGGCTCCCGCTGCGGTTCCGCGAAAGCACCTGCTTCGCGCGACAACTCGTCGCGTCGCCGGTCTCGCCGCAACTTGTCGATACCGCGGTTTCGGGCCGTCGTGGTGATCCAGGCACCCGGGTTGGGTGGAATGCCGTCCTCCGGCCATCTGGCGATGGCTACCTCGAATGCCTCCTGCACGGCGTCCTCGGCGATGTCGATACTGCCGAAGTAGCGGATCAACGTCGCCACGGTACGGCCGTACTCCGCGCGGAAGATGCGGCTGATCTCGTCGTGCGCCACGGGTCAATGGTGCCTCTCTGGTGTCGTGGGTTCTGTGGGACACCACGAACAGCAGAGGCAAATATCGACAGCACGCCCGTACAGTCGATCTGTGGAAGGCGGCATGTGGAGGTACGCGGTGTGTGCGAGCATTTCCGGCGCACTCACGCTCGCCGGGTGCGCGAATCATGTACCAGGAGAGCCTATTTCAGCAACCTATACCAGATATACTTGCCAGGCGCGGTCGGCGACAGGAGCGACCTACACGCAATTCCGCGCAAATGGCCAGCCGTTCTCCGTCTCGGTTCCCCAGCTGCCCGGCTGGCGATCATCACCAACCGCACTCAGAGAAAACCAGCTTGCTCTCACCAAAACGATCGGGGATGCGCGAAGCTACGTCACGATGTCGGTCCTGCGGCCGCAGACCGACCGCGACAAGGCTTTCAAGCAATTGGGTGAGCTGGCCAAGTTCGACTCATCAGTGGCAATCGTTGAAGACGAGACCGTGGATGTTTGTGGCCTAGAGGCTTCACGACTCGTCGGCATTGCCGAAGACAGAGGCCTGCGGTTCGAGTACCTCAACCTCGCCTACTCATTTGATGGGAACTACTACCCCTTGCAACTCCGAGGCCAGATGGCCATCTGCGACTTTCCCCTCTTCGGCGTCGAGATCGAAACGATGTTCCGGCATCTACAGATCGGCCCGTAGAGTCGCCGCATGCGCTACGACCTTCGGTGGGAAATTCTCGGCGCCACGATTTCTGGCACCCTCATACTCACCGCGTGTTCACAACCAGGTGCCAATGCACCGAACACCGCACAACCACCGACCTACTCCTGCCAAGCTCAGGCCGCCACGGGAGAGGCGTACACCCACGCTCAAACCCCCGCTGAGCCGTTCACTGTCTCCATCCCCAAACTGCCCGATTGGAAGCCAGCCGCGACCGCTCGCACAGATAACAAATTGTCTGTAGTTAAGACGATCGGAATCAGCAGGAGCCTCACCATGCTCATGTCTCTGGATCCAACCTCTACCAGTCAGCAGGCCACGGAGCAGCTGAAGGACCTGACCAAGATCGTCGGGCCGGTGAAAATAACCCGTGACGAGACTGTTGAGATCTGCGGCGTACGAGCCGCACGGTTAATAGGCACCGCAGGAGCACGGCAGTACGACTATCTCAACCTGGCCTATCAGGTCGGCGGTAAGTACTACCCGTTGCAGCTACGCAACCAGATGAGTACTAGCGATGTGCCCTTGTTCAGCGCCGATGTCGAGCTCATGTTTCAGGGTTTCCAGATCAGCCCGTAATGAGAGACCGGCAGAATGAGCGGCGCGTGAATCGACAGCAAGCCACACTTGAACCATGGCCTACGACGAAGACCTGGTCGAGCGCATCCGCGAGGTGATCGCCACGACCAAGGGCGTCACCGAGAAACGGATGTTCGGCGGACTGGCATTCCTGGTGCACGGGCACATGACGGTTGCCGCCAAGCGCGAGGGAGGGCTGCTGGCCCGCTGCGACCCCCGCGACACCGAGGCCCTTGTCGCCAAATCGCACGTGAGCCGGATGGTGATGGGTGGGCGCGAGATGGATGGCTGGCTGAGTATCGACGCCGAGGGCGTGCGCACCAGGCGACAGCTGGAACCGTGGGTCAAACGCGCGCTGGCGTACGCCGGCTCACTTCCACCCAAGTAGCCCGCGCCGAGCGTGAAGCTGTTGCGAGATAACGCCCGAATCTCCGCAACAGCTTCACGCTCGACGAAGACGGGGCAGACGTCTATCCCCCACGCAGCACCATCAGCTTCTGCATATCGGCCAGGCCCTGTTCTTGGGCCTGGCCCAGGAAGGCCGGTAGCGGCGCCTGCACTTCGGGCAACACCTCGTTGTCGATGAGCGCCTGCAACTGTGCTTGTTTGGTGCTGTCGCCGGCCTGATTCTGTGATTCTTGCTTTCCGGAAGGCGTTGAATAGTCGTAGAACTCGTGCTCGGATGGTCGTGAGGTGTCGATCCGCATGCCCCCGGGCTTCCAGTACGAGTAGTTGGCCAGCTTGGCCTCGGCGGTGCGCACCGCGACGATGTGACTCGCCGCCGAAGTGGGGATCTCGGTGGGTGCGTTCTCCCCCATGACCGCACGGATCCGGGGATCCTTGAGCAGGGTCGCCATCTCCTCCACCGACATGTCATCGGTGACATGGGCGATCCATTTACGCCCTGCCGCATTGTTTTTCGCGATAGCGGCAATATCGGCACGCGCCGCCAGATAGGAGAAGCGCGGATCTGAGCGCCACGCGTTGCCACCGGACCCGATGGTCAGCAGCAGCGGCGCGAGGTCAACGCTGGAGGTGAGCTGAGTACGCGTCTCACCGGGCTTCGGGGTCAGCACACCCTGCGGATCACGAATGTACAGCGGCACCCGAATGGCCTCCTCGTAGGCCGTCGCTCCCTTGCCGCGCAACCCATGTGAACCCGCATATTCCCCGTGATCGGACGTGAACACCACGATCGTGTTGCCGTCGATCTCCGGACGTGATGCCAGCTTGTCCAACACCCGGCCGATCTGGGCATCCACCTGTTGCTGCAACCACAAATACATGTCCAGGCAGCGAGCCCACTGGCGAGCCATGTCGGGACCCGAGTAGGTGACCGCGCCCGTCATGATCGGCGACATGAAATTGGCATAGTCGATCTGCAGCCGCGGCTTACCATGCTGCCGCAGTTCATCGGGAGTTTGGAAGTTGACGGGCAGCCCGTCAAACCAATGCGGAACATCCTCCGGGAGAGGGTTTTTCGGCCACCAGCAGATGTCGTGCGGATTCACCAGGGAGACGGTGGTGCACCACGGCCCCTTACCGGCCTCCGCATCGAACCATCCCGCGAATTGGTCGACGATGCCCGGGTCCTTCTGCAGTCCCTGATTCGGCATGCCATTCGGGGAGGGGAAGGTTCCGCCCGAGAAGCCGTGAGCATCAAGACCCTCAGGATTGGTGTCGCTCCAGTCGCCCAGATGCCACTTGCCCCACCACCACGTACGGTATCCCTGCTGTCGCAGCATCGTGCCCCAGGTGGGGAACTGCGGGGCCAGGCTCGATTCACTGGGTCCCTCCCCGGTATAGAGACATCCGGTCTGGTGCGAATACAGGCCAGTGGTCATAGCGCCTCGAGACGGCGTGCACATATTCGAGGCCGTGTAATGCGATGCGAAACTGACACTGTCCCTGTGCAAGCGGCTCAGATTCGGCAAGATATTGGTCAGTTTCTGAACATCCGGGAACCACTGCGGGGCCCGCATCTGATCCACCACGATCACCAAGATGTTCGGCTTGTTCCCGTCCGACCCGGAAGAACTGTTGCGCCTCGGCGTACCGAGGAGTTCATATCCCCCGAAACCGACGGCAGCGGCACCAGCCGCAATCGCCCCGGTGGTAAGTACGGTCCTGCGGTTGAGCTCGGCCATGGATTCAACGTAACCGCAATTCCTGGCAATGAGCTCAGAAGAGCTCCGCGGGTTTTGGATACGAGCCGCTACGGCCGCGCCGGTGCCGGGCGAGCGGTAGGCGCGACAGGCGCCGGCGATGCCCCCGGCGATGGGGCAAGCGGTGCCTGTCCTGGTGTCGGCATCGGAGGTGGAGCGCCCACCGGCGGTCCCGGCGGTACGACGGGTGCTGGTGCCGGGCCTTCGGATGCCGGGGGTTGTGTGCCCATGATCTCGACCTCACTGACCGATACCAGGCCATTGAAAGCGTCCTGGCGCTGTCCGCTCTTGTTCACGATCGACACGCCGGGTTCGGTGGCCTCGATGACCATGGTCACCGAATCGGTCACCACGTTGACCTTGATACTGGCCAACGCACGGCTGACCGGTACCTGCTGCTTGACCGAGCTACCGTCGCTGAATTCCCAACGCACGCGAGTGATCTTGCGGTTCTGCGCAAAACGGTCCGATCCGTCGATATCGGTCTTCGCATACCCGGGGATCAACCCGACCGAGGTGACCAGTGTCGGGTGATCGAACTTGGCCGTGATCGACTGACCGTCCTGCTCCTTCCACTGACAGCGCCACGCGGTGAGCGGATCGTTGTCGAATGCCTTGGCAGGGTCGTAGACGTACTTCACGCCATTGCTATCGGTGCCGTCCTCGGCCTGCACGCAGTTGGTCGACACGTCGACCGGCTTGATCGGGCTCGACGGCACGGGAGGCGGCGCGGTGGTGGTGGTCGCAGCGCTGCTGCTCGTCGTCTTCGGGTCGTTCGGCGGAAGCATCCCGTGTGTCTGCGTGGTGGTGCCGTCACCGTGCACCGCCATGTACCCGACATATCCGAGACCGACGATGACGAGCACACCTGCCAGCATCGCGAAGGCCATGATGATCCCGCGATGCGATCGAGCATTGGGATCGCGCCACGGATCGGAGAACTGCACCTGCGCGGCCAGGCTGGGCGGGCAGGCCGGCAGCTGCGCCAGGGCCTGACGCAGATCGGGCCGGGTATGCCACAGCCGTAGTAACTGATCCTGCGGTAGCGCCGGATTGTGCGCCGCGGCGAGCTCCGCGTCGTAGTCCGGCGCCGGTCCGTAGTTGTATGGACCGGTCATGGGCGGCCATTATTCCGCACGGGTAGGCGCAAGCAGCCCCGGGTGGCCACTCGCCATGCCGGTCTGTTCACGGTTAAACATATTCCTCGGTCGTGCATTCTGGCCGTGCGCCCACCCCCTGACCTCACCTACGAGGTCCCAGCTGATCGTCGCAGCATTGAGACGACTTGTCCGCCGGAGAATCGTTGCTGGAGCAGAACGTGCTAGTTTGGCCGCTGTATCTGCATGACCTAGAGGAGCTCCGATGACCAGATTTGTGGTGCCGGCCGCCGCGAGCGTGCTGATCGGGCTGCTGCTGGGCGCCGCTGCGGTGTTCGGTCTGACGCTGTCGGTCGAGCAGGACAAGAAGCCCGTGGTCACCGGTATCGACCCGTCGACGGCGATTCTGAACCGGCCCGATTACGGCAACCGGAGCTGACATCTCGCGGCTCCCGACCGCGCCGCGCCGCATTTCCTGAGCCGTGACATACCGCCTTGACTCTTCTGCCCTCAGCCGGCGGTGGCTTGCGGTTGCCGCTGCCGTCTCACTGCTGCTGACATTCTCCCAATCACCCGGGCAGATATCCCCCGATACCAAGCTGGACTTGGCGATCAACCCGCTGCGGTTCGCGGCGCGCGCCCTGAATCTCTGGAGCAGTGATCTGCCCTTCGGACAGGCCCAGAATCAGGCGTACGGGTACCTGTTCCCCCACGGCGCCTTCTTCTCACTGGGCCACCTGCTGGGAGTTCCGGCCTGGGTGACACAGCGGCTGTGGTGGGCGCTGCTCATCGTTGCCGGGTTCTGGGGCCTCATCCGTGTCGCAGAGGCACTGGGTATCGGTACCCGCGGCTCGCGGATCATCGCGGCCGTCGCCTTTGCACTGTCTCCCCGGGTACTGACCACCCTGGGCGCGATCTCCTCGGAAACCTTGCCCATGATGCTGGCGCCATGGGTGCTGCTGCCGCTCATCCTGACCTTCCAGGGCCGCATGTCACCGCGGCGGGCTGCCGCGTTATCGGCCGTGGCGGTCGCCTTGATGGGTGCCGTCAACGCCGTGGCCACCGCATTGGCCTGTGGGGTGGCCGTCATCTGGTGGTTGGCACACCGGCCAAACCGGACATGGTGGCGATTCACCGCATGGTGGATTCCCTGCCTGGCGCTGGCCAGCACGTGGTGGATCGTGGCCTTACTCATCTTCGGCAAGATCAGCCCCAAGTTCCTCGACTTCATCGAATCCTCCGGCGTTACCACGCAATGGACGTCGCTGACCGAGGTGCTGCGTGGAACCGACAGTTGGACGCCGTTCGTGGCCCCGACCGCCACCGCAGGGTCCTCGCTGGTCACCCAGTCGGCGATGGTCATCGCCACCACGATGCTCGCCGCGGCCGGCATGGCCGGGCTGGCGATGCGGGGCATGCCCGCCCGCGGGCGGCTGGTCGCCGTGCTTCTGATCGGCTTGGTGCTGCTGACCGCCGGGTATACCGGTGCGCTCGGATCACCTATTGCCCAACAGATTCAATTCTTCCTGGACGACGGCGGCACCCCACTGCGCAATGTGCACAAGCTGGAGCCGCTGATCCGGCTGCCGTTGATCCTCGGCCTGGCGCATGCGTTGTCGCGGATACCGCTACCTGCCAGTGTGCCCGTGCGGCAATGGCTCTCGGCGCTGGCACGGCCGGAACGCAATCGCGCCGTCGCCTTTGCGATTGTGCTCCTGGTAGCGCTCGCCGCCAGCACGTCACTGGCCTGGACCGGCCGCCTGGTACCCCGCGGCGGCTTCGATGCCATCCCCGGATACTGGAACGATACGGCGCACTGGCTGGCCGATCATGACACCGGTGGACGCGCACTCGTGGTGCCGGGCGCCCCGTTCGCCATCCAGACCTGGGGGCTTACCCGCGACGAGCCGCTGCAGGCATTGGGGCAAACCCCATGGGGAGTCCGCGATTCCATCCCGTTGACGCCCCCGGAGACCATCCGGGCCATCGATTCGGTACAGCAATTGTTCGCCGCGGGCCGGCCGTCGGACGGACTGGCGGACACTCTCAGGGAGCAAGGCATCTCCTATCTGGTGGTGCGCAATGATCTCGATCCCGACACCTCTCGGTCCGCCCGGCCGATCTTGGTACACCACACCATCGAAGGGTCCCCGGGGCTGACCAAAGTGGCACAGTTCGGCGACCCGGTCGGGGCCGGGGCTGTGGAAGGCTTTGTCGCGGACAGCGATCTGCGGCCCCAGTACCCGGCGGTCGAGATCTACGCGGTTGGCGCGAACGACCATGACGGCGAGCCGTACTTCACCGATATCGACACCATGCCCCGCGTGGCGGGCGGGCCCGAGGCGCTCCTGCGGCTGAATGAGCGCCGCCGCCAACTGAACGAGCCTCCGCTGGGCCCGTCCCTGTTGGCTACCGACGCTGCGCAGGCCGGCCTGCGGCCTGGACCTGCCGTGGTCACCGATACCCCGTTGGCGCGAGAGACCGACTACGGCCGGGTCGACGACCATTCCTCCGCCATTCGCGCGCCCGGAGACAAACGCCGCACCTTCAATCGTGTCCCCGACTATCCGGCCACCGGCGTTCCACTCGTCAACGGAAGTTGGACGGGCGGAACCATCACCGCCTCCAGCTCCGCGTCGGATTCCACCGCACTGCCCAATGTGGCACCGGGTACCAGCACGGCGGCCGCTATTGATCGCGACAACGCGACCAGCTGGGTCAGTAGCTCCTTGGAAGCCGCACTTGGACAATGGATTCGCATCGATTTGGACCGGCCGATAACCAACGCGATCCTCACCGTCACGCCCAGCGCCACCGCCCTGGGGGCACAGGTGCGCCGGCTCGAGGTCGAGACCGACAACGGCACGACCTCGGTGCGATTCGATGAACCGGGCCAGCCGCTCAACATCGCGTTGCGTCCCGGCGAGACCACCTGGGTGAAGGTCACCGCCACCGGGACCGATGACGGTACCTCCGGCGTGCAGTTCGGAGTGACCGAACTGTCCCTTACGCAATACGATGCCGCCGGGTTCGCCCACACCGTCGACCTGCGCCACAGCGCGACCGTCCCCCCGCCTCCGGCAGGTGACAATCCCCTCGGCTGGGATCTGGGCTCACCCCTGCAGGGCCGATCGGGGTGCGCCCCTTCCCCGCAACGGTTGCGGTGCGCCGCCACACTTTCCCTGGCGCCCGAGGAACCCGGCACCTTCATCCGCACATTGACGGTGCCCCAGCCTGTTTCATTGACTCCTCGGTTATGGGTGCGGGCACGTCCGGGGCCGCAGCTGCGCGACCTGATCCAGCAACCCGGGACCACTGTCGCCACCGGCGACTCCGATGTGATCGATCCTCAGGGCTCGTCGTACGCGGCCACTGACGGCGATCCGGGCACCGTCTGGACGGCACCACAGGATTCGGTACAACGCCTGCATCTGCCCTCCCTCGTCATCAAACTGCCCAAACCCACTGCCATCGGCGCAATTCGGTTGCGCCCCAGCCGGACCGAGGTACCCGCGCATCCCAAGCAGGTGGCCATCAATCTCGGAGACGGTCCGCAGCTGCGGTCCATCGACCCCAAGGCCGACGTCACCGAGCTGGCCCTGCATCCGTCCATCACCGACACCATCACCGTCACGGTGACCGACTGGACCGACATCATCGACCGCACCGCTTTGGGACTCGATCAGCTCAAGCCACCCGGTATCGCCGAGGTGGTCGCGTTGGACGCGAACCACCGGCCGATCGCCCCCGCCGACAACGCGGCGAACAGCAAGCGCAAGATCACCATCGGGTGCGATCGCGGGCCGATTCTCGCGTTGGCCGGGCGCTTCGTGCCTATGTCCATCACCGCGACGGTGCGTGAGCTCTTGGACGGCACCGTGATTCAGGCCACCCCTTGCGACACCAGCCCCATCGCCACCGGGGCCGGCATTCAGGATGTGACGGTCAATCCGAGCCAGCAGTTCATCGTCGACGGGGTGCAACTGACCGCTGCGACCACCGAGCCCGCCTCCGCGACGATGACGGTTACCCCGAAGGGCGCCTGGGGACCGGACCGGCGCGAAGTCACCGCCGAGCCGTCCACACACGAGCGGGTACTGGCGGTGCCCGAAAGCATCAACCCCGGCTGGGCGGCGCGCGATGCGCAGGGGCACCTGCTTACCCCGGTGCGCGTCAACGGATGGCAACAGGGCTGGGTGCTTCCGGCCGGTGACGGGGGCAAGATCACGCTGACCTTCGGCCTCAACACCTGGTACCGGGCGGGGTTGTTCGGCGGGTTGGCGCTGCTGCCCATCCTGGCGTGCTTGGCCCTGCTACCGGCGCGAGGCCGAACAACGCTGCCCCCCGTGGCCCCCTGGCGCGCGGGCCCGGCCGCCGGTGTCGCGGTATTGGCTGCGCTCACCGCGATCAGCGGTATCTCGGGGATGGCCGTCGGCCTGGCAGCGCTGGCGTTCAAGGTCTGGACTCGATGGCCACTACGCGCGGTCACCGCCGCCGGGGTGTACCTCGCGGGTGGCTCGCTGCTGCTGGCCGGTGCAGCTCTCTCACGGCACCCGTGGCGCTCGGTGGGCGGCTACACCGGCCACTCGTGGTGGATTCAGCTGCTGGCGCTGATCTCGGTGGCCTCCGTGGCATTGGCGGCGGTACGCCTGCCATCACGTCGCTGCTGGAAGCGGCGCAGCGCCTCCCGTGAAGGGGATTCGACCAGCGCGTAACTCACCGCCGCCATGGCGAAACCGAAGATCAGGGTGAGAATCAGCACCGACGGGAAATGCCCGCTGAACGGAAACCGGCCGATGACCGTGAACACCATATTCAGTGCGGCCAGGTGCCAGATGAACAGGCCATAGGACCACCGGCCAAGCGTCACCATCAACGGACTACCCAGGATCCGGTGCGGCGTGTCGGACGCATCAAGGGTCAGCGGCATCAACAGGGCCCAGGCCAGCGTCGCGCCCATCGCGATCTTGACGGCGTACTGGTGCGGCGGCGCCTGAATCAGGCCCTCCGGGCCAGCCAGAGGCGACGCCGCGACCCCGAAGGCGCTGAGAGCCACCCCGGCCAGCAGCACCCGCCGACGGGCCAGACGCAGCGCCCAGGAGGGCGGAGCCGCGCTCCATTCGGCCAGCAGCATCCCTGCGACGAACCAGGAGAAGAAGGCGGGCGGCCACGTCAACGGATTGATGCCGGCGGGCGGGTGAAAGGGAATGAACGACCAGCCGAGGCTCGCCACTCCCGCCGCCGTCAGGAGCGGAGCCCGCCACCCGACCGGCGCCCTTCGCATGAGCAGCGCGATGGCGGGCAACGCGATGTAGAACGCGACCTCTACCGCCAGGCTCCACATCTGTGTCAAACCTGCGGTGAGGGTTAGCGGGATATACAGCTGTGTGAGCGTCAGGTTGGCCAGCCAGACGATGCCGCGGGCTCCGGCCGCATCCGGTAGCAGCAACAGCACGATGAAGACCGCGGCCAGGTAGGCCGGGACGATGCGCACAAACCGCGACGCGAAGTAGCGCCCGGTCGGGGCAGGCCGGGCCCCCCCACCTGCGGCCAGTGCGTGGGGTCGCCACAGCAGAAACCCCGATAGCGCGAAGAAGACGGCCACTGCCAGGTCGAAGCGGCCCAGGATGCGGCCGTCCACGCCACCGGTGTGGCCCGTCTGGAAGGCGGTATGCGTAACGACAACGCCCATCGCAGCGCAGGCGCGCATGCCCTCCAGCGCGGGTACAAAGCCCCGCGCATGGACGGCCGGAGCCGATGCTGGCGCTGCGCTCACCCAGCCGAGGGTACGGTTCTAAGCCGATCCGACGACATTCGACCGGACCAGGACCTGCGAATCCGTACGATCGCGAATGACCACCTAACGGCCGCGACTGTTAGGGTCAGACAGATTTGCCCTGGGCATGGTGTGTCATCCGGCTACCGCCGGAACCGGGGCTACCGCACGTTAAGGAGGGTTCGTCCACAGTGAACCGCGGGGTCATGATGCGTATCGCAGCGTGCGGGCTGCTGGGGCTCGGTTCGGCGCTCATCATCGCTGCACTGTTGCTCAGCACGTACACCAGCAACCGGCTTGCAAAGATTCCGCTCGACTGGGACGCCACGTTGGTCAGCGAGGGCAAGGGCCGCGCGCTAGACCCAGCTTCGCTATCCGGCCAGAAGTTCATTGCCGACCCGGACAGGCCGCTGGCGCTGCAGGAACAGATCAGCACGGTCAGTCCTGCCGATGCCACCAAGGTCGGCCTGCAGGCGGGCATCACTCTGCGCCGGACCGACAAGCAGGGTGACGCGGGCTTGGTCCTTGCCACGGTCGACACCGTCACCGTGGACCGGCATTCGGCCGAGGCGATCTCCAGCGACGACAACCCGGGCGGCAGCGTGCAAAAGCCGCGTGCCATCGAAGACGAGACGCCGCCGACGACGATCGCACTCAAGCACGAGGGGTTGAGCTACCGGTTCCCCTTCGACACCGAGAAGAAGACGTACCAGTACTTCGACGTTGTCGCCCAGCGCGCCTTCGACGCCAACTACACCGGCGAAGAGGACGTCAACGGGCTCACCGCCTACCACTTCACCCAGAACGTCGGCTACGACGCGAACGGAAAGCTGGTGGAGCCCGTCGCCTACCCCTCGTTGTATGACAAGGATGAGGACTCCAAGGTGACAGCCCGTGCCCAGCAGTGGGGTGTGGAGGCCGAACACGAGGACGATGAGATCACTATGACGCGCTACTACGCGGCACAGCGCGAGTTTTGGGTCGACCCGGTCAGCGGCATCATCGTCAAGAGCAAAGAGCATGCACTGCACTACTACTCGCGTGACGCGCTCAAGCCCGAGGTCCCCATGGTGGACTACACCGTGCAGTCCAACGACGAGACCGTCGAGAAGCAGGTGAAGGCCGCGCGCGACACCCGCGACAGTCTCGCCATCTGGTCCAACATCCTGCCGATCACCTTCGCCGCCCTGGGCGTCGTCGCACTGGTCGGTGGCGGACTGCTGGGGTCGTTTAGCCTGCGGGCCGAATCGGCGCTGATCGATCCTGGGCTGGACACCGTGGATCACGGGTTCTTTGGTCGTCGCGGGCCGGAGAAACCGCCCGCCAGCGAAGCCGACACCGACAAATTCCCGTCGCCCCGAAACCACCTCTAGCCGGGACGTCTTGCGCCGCATAGGCCTTATCCCCCCGCTCTACGCACTGGCTTTGGCGGCGGCCGTCACCGCCCCGCTGGCTGCCCCCGGCTATCTGCTGATTCGCGATGCCGTCTCGACGCCGCGGTCGTATGTGACCGATGCCGCACTGGGTGTCGGTGAAGCCGCCCCGCGTGCCGTCCCTCAAGACTTCTTCATTGCGGTCATGACGGTGCTGGTCGACGGTGGAGTCCTGGTCAAGATGCTTCTCGCGCTGGGATTATGGCTTGGCGGATGGGGCGCGGCACGTCTTGCCGCCCAACTGGTGCCGGCCGCGGGTATTCCGGGAGAACTGGTGGCGGCCACCATCGCCATCTGGAATCCCTATGTGGCCGAGCGGCTTCTACAAGGACACTGGAGCCTGCTGGTCGGCTATGGCTGTCTACCGTGGATCGCGCTGACCGTCATCCGGCTGCGCACGGCAACCAATCTTGGCGCTTGGTGTCCACTCGCGTTCTGGATCGCGGTGGCCGGACTCACGCCAACGGGGACGGTGTTGGCGCTGATAGTCGGGCTTGCCGCGGCAACGGATCGCCGGTCAAGGGTTGGTGTGCTGGCGATTTCGGTGCTCGCCGCGATGCCGTGGCTGGTGGCATCGGGGCTGGGAGCCGCCGTACCGGCCGGGGACGCGGCGGGGGTCCACGCGTTCGCGGCACGGGCCGAGCCGGGACTGGGCACCCTCGGCAGTCTGGCCTCATTGGGCGGCATGTGGAACGCGTCGGCGGTGCCCGCCTCACGCACGACCTTGTTCGCGCTGGTGTTCTCGGTGGTGCTGCTTATCGTGGTCGCGGTCGGCGCGGCGGTATTGTGGCGCGCGCGCAAGGCTCTCGGATTGCTGGGCATAGCCGTTGCAGCCGTGATTATTCCGGCCCTGCTGGCGACCGGGCCCGGGTTGACACTGACCACCTGGCTCATCACCGAGGTGCCGGGGCTAGGTATCCTGCGCGACGGCCAGAAATGGGTGGCGTTGGCGATGCCCGCGTACGCAGTGGCGGGTGCCGCCGCCGTCATCGCGGTGCGCGAGCGCTCTTCGCAGTACCTTGCAGCCGGACTTGCTTGTGCGGCATTGATATTCACCCTCCCAGACTTGGCATGGGGCGTCGGCGGCCGGATGACGGCGGTGAAATATCCGTCTGGATGGAACGCTGTCGCGGCCCACATCAATGCCGATCCACATCCGGTGGCGGTGCTACCGCCGGAGACCATGCGCCAGTACCCGTGGGGGCCGTCGTCGATTCCAGTGCTGGATCCATTTCCTCGCTGGATTCGCGCCGACACGGTGAGCAGCGGCGACTTGCGTGTCGACGGGCACGATGTGCGCGGCGACGGTACTCGCGGGCGCCAGGTCGAGGAACTGCTGCGTGCCGGAGCCGCGCCGCGGGAACTAGCGGCGCACGGCGTCGGCTGGGTTGTCGTGCAGGCAGACACCCCTGGCCAACAAGCGGTTTCGTCGAAAACACTGGCACAACTCGACACGGCCTACCGCGACGGCGATATCGCGCTGTACCGGGTGCCCGGCCCGTGGAACCCCATCGCGGCACCCCCGGGCCGGCGGGCCGCCGTCATCGCGGCGCACCTGGTGTGGATCGCGTTGCTCGCGGGGGCGGGGTCGCCGTGCTTCGCCGCCAGCACGCGCGGCAGGTGGGGTCGGGTGGCACCCAGGATCCCAAGATCTGTACACCTGATTGAGCCACATCCAGCGCAACCAAGAGCGGCTGCGCCACAGCCCAATTGCCCGGCACAAAGTGATCGGCCCAAGCGTGAAAGCCCGCCTATCCGATGGATGCGTCTACGGGGGGCTTGGCCGCCGACGCGGCCGCCGCGCCAGAGGTAAAGCTGTAGTCGTCCAGTTCAAGCGTTCGCAGTTGGCGCGCGAACTGAGTGGCGAACCCCGGGAACATGGTGGTGTTCTTGCCGTCCTCGGTCAGATACCAGCTCTGGCAGCCCGAATTCCAGGTGGTCTTACCCAGCCGCCGCTGAATGTCTTCGTTGAACCGGTCCTGCCGGTCCTTGCGGACGTCGAGCGTCAACAGGTCCTTGGCCCGCACGATGCCGATCGCCTGTACGATGTAGTCGATCTGCGCCTCCATGTACACCAACGCGGAATTGTGCCCGGGCCCCGAGTTGGGGCCGAACGTGAAGAACAGATTCGGGTACCCCGAAACATTCACGCTCTTGTACGCGTAGGCGCCACCCGACCATTCGTCGGCAAGCTTCCTACCATCAAGCCCTGCGATGGGGAACGGGGTACCGGCCTTACACACGTCGAACCCGGTCGCGAACACAATGCAATCCACATCGTGTTCGATGCCGTCTGCCGTGCGAATCCCGTTGGGCGACAACGTCGCGATCGGCCACGTGATCAGCTTGCAGTTGTCCTTCTCCAGCGCCGCGTAGTAGTCGCTGGTCATCAACATCCGCTTGCACCCCGCACGGAAATCCGGGGTCAATTGACGGCGGACCCACGGATCGCTGATCTGCCGACGCAGGTTCGCCTTCGCGATCCATTGGATGAGCGTGGTGACCGGGGTATCCCAGACCATACCCACCGCAGCAGCCTCGTGCGTCCAGTACCAGGCCTGACGGGCCAAATTCTGAACCGCTGGACTACTACCGAAAACCCTTTGCGCCCAATCAGGATGCTGGAAGTCCAACCGCGGCAACACCCAGCCGGGCGTCCGCTGGAAGACCTTGACCCGGGCTGCCGTCTTGACCAGCTCCGGAATGATCTGTACGCCACTGGCTCCGGTACCGATCACCGCGACATGCTTACCGCTCATCTCGTAGTCATGGTCCCAGCGCGCACTGTGAATCTTGTGCCCGGTGTAGCTGTCGAGCCCACGGATATCGGGCCAGCTGACATTGGCCAGCGGTCCGGCTGCCATCACGGCGCAACGCCCGGTGAAGATCTCACCGGCGGCGGTATCGGCGGTCCACATCCCGGTGCTGTCGTCGAATGTCAGCCCGGTGACATCGACACCGAATTTGATGAAGCGTCGCAGCTGGTGTTTGTCGACCATGCGCTGGATATAGCCGAGGATCTCCGAGCCGCCCGAGTACGCCCTGGACCATTGCGGGTTCTGTTCGAAGGAATACGAGTAGAGCAGCGACGGGATATCGCAGGCTGCTCCGGGGTAGGAGTTGTCGCGCCAGGTGCCGCCGACATCGTCGCCGCGCTCCAGGATGACAAAATCCTCGATTCCCTTCTCCAGTAGGCGAATAGCAGTGCCCAGACCGGCGAAGCCCGCACCGACGATCAGTACCTCGGTCATCGCGACACCGGCTCGTAGGTCAGTTCCTGCGACCACGTCGGGGTCTTGCCCAGCACCTTGATCGGGAACAGGTCAATGGCCTTACCCATGGATTCGGAGACAAACTGGAATGGTTGGGTCTGGTTGATGGCGATACGTGCGTGGTACTTGATGAGGTGATACGCCGGCAACCTACGGGTGTTCTCGCTACGCTCGCCGACGTTCTCGTACCTCTTGATCGCGTTGTACAGCTTTTCTTCGGAAAGACCCATCGCCGAGATGTTGGTGACCATCCGGGTAAGCAGGGGCGAGTAGACCAACAGTCCCAACATCACCGACGGTTTGACGAAGGTACCGACGGTTTCGATGATGAGCTGGCGCATGGAGCTGGCCCCCAGCATGTCCAAGACTTGGAATCCCACTGCCAGATGCCGGGATTCGTCACTGTTGATGTGACGAAACACCTCGTGGCATACCGGGTCGTCGACCTCGTCGAGCAGGAACTTGACCAACGCCCCGTCCAGGGCGGTCTCCAGCGAAGGAATCACCGTGCCCAACGACGCCAACGACAGGCTGTCGCTGTAACGATCGAGCCATTCGATGACAAGCCGGATGTTCTTGTTGGGCACCGGCATTTCGCCTTCTTCGATCATTCCCCAACGGCGCATGAGAGCCAGTTCGGCGTTGGCGTGCCGCTGCTCCTCGGCATGAAAGTAAGTGTAGATTTGCTTGAGATCTTCGTCGGGCGCCTTCTTGGCCAGTGCCGCGAACCCGCGCGCACCCACGTTCTCGATCCACACCAGGTCGGACATGAACTCCTTGAGCGTGGGGCGTTGCTCCTCGGTGACTTGGTCAGCACCTGGTGCGTCCCAGTCGATGTCGGCCAGTGCCCACTGCTTGTCCTTGATGGTCGCAAGAATGCTGTCGAGTGCGATTGCCATCGTTCTTCCTTCCTGGTCAGTTTCCGCGCTGGCGGGAGAATCGTTCGGCGATGCCGAGTGCCTTGGTATAGGTGTCAGGGGCCAGGCGCTTGGCCTGCCACATGAACCGGGCGTCGAACTGCGGGAGCACGTAGAGCTGGCCCCTGTCATGTGCGTCGAGGCACCCACGAGCCACCGAGTCTGCCGAAACACCAGTCCATTTCATGGCGGTAGCGGCCAGACGGGCTGCGGACTCCTCGATGATGCCGCTGTCTACGATGTTGGTCTTGACAAAGGTCGGGCACAGGACCGTCACGGCCACACCGGTACCGCTGAGCTCGGCGGCAAGCGTCTCCGAGAGCGCCAGTACGCCGGCCTTACTGACGTTGTAGGCCCCCATGCGCGGTGCGGCCGCGAAGCTCGCCGCCGAGGCGACGTTGATGATCCCGCCACGTCCCAGCGCCCGCAGACGCGGCGCGAAAACGTGGCTACCGTGGATGACACCCCATAGGTTCACCCCGAGTGTCTTCTGCCAATCGGCAAGCGGGGCCGCGCCGACAACCTGACCGCCCGCACCGATGCCCGCGTTGTTGATCACCAGATCAGTGGGTTTCCCAAACCATTCCTCGGCGGTGTCGGCCAGGGCTTCCACCTCGTCGAACACCGATACATCACAGGCGGCCTCGATGGCACGCTCCCCGATCAGCGCGGCGGTCTCCTTCGCGCCGGGCAGGTCCACATCGGCGCACACCACCCGTCCGCCTCGGCGAGCCAGTTCCACAGCGAATGCCCGGCCGATACCGCTGGCCGCACCGGTGACCACCGCATCCACCTTGCGCGTGCGGCGCTCGCCACGCCCGAACCCCAAAAGGCTCACCACGAGGCCACCTCAGCACACTTTGGTGGCACCTGCCATAACTGACTGCACATGCCACCACTTTGACCTACGGTGCGCGCGGCTGTCAACATGGGGCGATGGCGGCATCACCGGGTTTATGGGGCGGACGTACCGCGGCGCAGCGCCGTGCTGAACGCCGAGAGCGACTGGTCGGCGCCGCCCAGGAAATCTGGATCGAACAGGGCTGGGCCGCCGTCACCATGCGGGGCGTGTGCGCCCGAACCTCATTGAACGACCGGTACTTCTATGAGGACTTCGCCGATCGCGAGGATCTGCTTGCCGCCGTCTGGGACGGCGTGCGCGACGAACTCATCGCACAGATCTCTGCCATCGTCGCGGAGGACCCCGACCGCCCCCCACTGGACACCCTCCGCAAGACAATCACCCTTGTGGTCGAACGGGTTTCCGGCGACCCGGGTTGGGCAGACATCATCTTTGTCCGGCACGTCGGTAGCGCCGTGCTGGAGCAGCGGCGGATAGATCTGCTGCATCAAGCCACCGCCGTTCTGATCGCCGCCGCCGAACCCTATCTGGTGAAGAACATCGATCGAACCGGCTTCCGGATGGACACCCTGGTCGGCATCGGCGGGTTCAGTGAGCTGGTCAACGCTTGGCGCTCTGGGCTTCTCGATGTCAGCGCCGATGAGCTGATCGAGCACAGTACCCGGATCGGGGCCACGCTAGCTTCGCGGTATCTCGCGGCCAGCTAGACGAAATCAGGCCGGAATCTCAACCTGCGGGGCAATCTCCGGTTCGGCACCGATGATGCCCGAGATCGGAGCCCCATCCATTGCCGCCTTGAGCACGGCCGAGACGCCGGCCGCGCTGCGCCGCCATGAGAGGTCGGCACAGCGAGCTCGTGCCGCTTCACCCATGCGGTAACGAAGCTTGTTGTCTGCCAACAGAGTCGCGGTATGCCGGACAAACTCATCCTGATCACGGCACAAAAGACCCGTGATGCCATCGGTGACCGAGTCGGTGAGCCCGCCGGAGGATCGATAGCCGACCGTGGGCACTCCGTGCTGCGCGGCCTCGGTGACGGCCAGGCCCCAACCCTCCTTGCGGGACGGCATCAGGTGCACCCAGGCGCGCTGCAGCACCTGATGCTTCGATTCCTCGTCAAGGTACCCATGGAAAGTCACCGCATCGGAAACTCCAAGTCGGGCAGCATGTTCCACCAGAGGATCCATCCACCAACCATCGCCGACCACATCGAGATGCACGTCGGGCACGTGGTCACGCAACACCGCCAGGGTTGTCAGCGCGTGCTCGATCTGCTTGTGCGGTACCAGCCGCGAGAGCACCACGGCACGGGGGGTCTCACTGCGCACGTTCATCGCGTCACCGGCGATGCGGGGATCGATCTGGTCGACGCCGTTGCGCACCACCGCTATCCGGCCGGCTTCCACGCCCAGGGCCACCAGATCCGACGCGGACGGCTGCGAGACCGTCAGATACTGATTGCGCCGGTGCATCCGAGGAGACAAACGCGATTCCAGCCACCAGCCCAGCCTGCCGACGAGCGGTCCTGCCACCGGCCACTGTTCCCGATGGCAGTGGTGCACCAGCACCACCACCGGCGCGGGCGCAACCGTGCTCGCGAAGAAGGGGATGCCGTTTTGCGTGTCGATAACGACGTCAGGGCGCACATCACGCAGCGCGCCCAAACCCAGACGACTGGCCAACAACGACAGCAGCGCCCGTGGGTACACCGTGAAACGGCCGCCGGCCCGCGAGATATGGACCCCGTCCACCACCTCGCGGCGGGGTGCGCCCGGGTGGGCGGCACATCGCAAGGTCACCTTGACCCCGGATGCGGCCAGCTCCGCGCCAATGCGTTGCAGGTATGTCTCACTGCCGCCGCCCTGCGGATGGGCAGTGTCTCGCCAACACAGCATGAGGACCTCCCGTGGGAGGTCCTGCTGATCTGACAGTTCGCTAAACACCGTTAAGCACCCTAGGCCGTTAGGGTGGGCCTCCAGAAATTTCTGTCATCGTCAAGAGGAACCGAGCAGGACGGGAGCCCGTGCCGGATATCACCGATTTGTTTGCCCAGCGGGCTACACTTCGACGTTCCACCAGCCTGCTGACGGCTTTTCGCTTTGAGCAGAGTGCGCCAGAGCGCTTTTACGGCACGCTCGCGCAAGACACTGTTCACCTGATCACAGACCTATGGCAGCAGGCAGAAGGCGTCGCATTGCGGGGCCGCACGGTGCTGGATGTCGGCGGCGGACCGGGCTACTTCGCGTCCGCATTCGCCGATGCCGGAGCACGGTACATCGGCGTCGAACCCGATCCCCGCGAGATGCACGCAGCCCCCCAAGGACACCGCGGCATTCAAGACCCCCGCACGACATACCTGCGCGCATCCGGGATGGCGCTGCCCCTGGCCGACAACAGCGTGGACATCTGCCTGTCGTCGAATGTCGCCGAACATGTACCGCAGCCCTGGCGGCTGGGCGAGGAGATGTTGCGCGTCACCCGGCCCGGCGGACTGGCGATCTTGTCGTACACCGTTTGGCTGGGCCCGTTCGGAGGCCACGAAATGGGCCTGACGCACTATTTCGGGGGTGCCCGCGCAGCTCGCTGGTACACCCGCAAGCATGGGCATCCACCCAAGAACAACTACGGGTCGTCACTTTTCCCCGTGTCGGTGCGCGACGGGCTCCGGTGGGCCCGCGACACGGGCACGCTGACGGCCGCATTTCCTCGCTACCACCCAAAATGGGCATGGTGGATCACCAAAATTCCCGCTCTGCGGGAGGTTCTGGTGAGCAATTTGGTGCTTGTCCTGCGCCCCCGCTGAATCCTGAATTGCAACAGGTTCCACTTCCCCTGACTGCCCGGTAGTGTTGCGTGCGTCACGCAACGAGGCGGACAGAAACGGAAGTCACGACACCTTGACTGAGCAGACAGCGACGCACGAGGACGTCGCACGTCCCGCGGAATCTCAACGAGATCCGGAAACCTTGCGCGGCGCCCTTACCGACTGGATATCCGGCCAGCTGCCGGCCGATGCCGCGCTCAGCGTGGATCACGCCGAACTACCGAGCGCCAACGGGATGTCCAGCGAGACGATCCTGGCCGACGCCCAATGGACCGAGAACGGCCAACGCACCGCCCATCGTCTGGTGATCAGGACCGCACCTCAGCCCGACTCGAGCCCGGTGTTCCCGAGCTACGACATGCGCCGCCAGTTCGACGTCATGGACACCCTGGGCCGTCATTCCTCCGCCGTGGTTCCGCCGGTGCGTTGGTACTGCGACGACACCGCGGTGCTCGGCGGTGAATTTTTCGTGATGGATCGGGTGGACGGCGATGTCCCCCCGGACCGCATGCCGTACACGTTCGGCTCATGGGTGACCGAAGCCTCCGAGGCCGACCGCCGCAAGATGCAACGACTCACCGTCGATCAACTCGCGCGCATCCACGCCGCACCCGTCGAGCGCTTCGCGTTCCTCAACGACGCCCGCGAGGGCGAGACCGGCCTGGACGCCCATGTGCGCCGCACCCACGAGTTCTACGAATGGGTGCGCGGCGACGGGCCGACGATCCCGTTGATCGACCGCGGCTTTGAGTGGCTGCGCGAGAACTGGCCCGAGGAGTCTCTGTCGGGCGTGGGACGCCCAATAGACGTCGTCAGCTGGGGCGACTCGCGTCCGGGCAATGTCATCTACCGTGATTTCGAACCGGTGGCGCTGCTGGACTGGGAGATGGCGAGCGTCGGGCCCCGCGAACTGGATTTGGGCTGGATCATTTTCCTGCACCGCTTCTTCCAGGATTTGGCCGAGGTCGCCACCCTGCCGGGCCTGCCGGACTTCTGCAAACGCGAGGACATCGCCGCCGAATACGCCGCCCTTACCGGGCACCACGCCGCCGACCTGGACTTCTACACCGCGTACGCGGCATTGCAGCACGCCGTCATCATGGCGCGGATCCAGATGCGCGCCATGGCCTTCGGGCAGGCGCAGATGCCGGACGACCCCGATGACCTGATCCTGCACCGGGCCACGCTGGAGAAGATGCTGAACGGTACCTACTGGGCGGGGGTCAAGGCATGAGTCTGTCCCCCTTCGACGACTACCCGATCCACCAGATCGCCGACGTGGTCCGCCATGTCGGCACCTCGGACCGGAACTTCTACGACCGCTACTACTTTGGCTGTCACGGTGGCCGTGCCGACCTGCCGTATCTGATCACCGGGCTGGGCGTCTATCCGAACTTGGGTGTCACCGACGCCTTTGCATCGGTGCGCAATGGCGACGACATCGTGGTGTTCCGGGCCTCTCGTGCGCTGGGCGACGACCGCGCCGATCTGACTGTCGGGCCGTACCGGATCGAGGTCGTCGAGGGCCTCAAGAAGGTGCGGGTCATCCTGGAGCCGGGCTGGCACGATGCCACCTACGACATCAGCTTTGATCTCACCTACACCGGCGAAATACCGGCGTCCCTGGAGCCCGGTCATTACCAGCGCCAGCTCGGTCGTGTCATGTTCGACACCTCCCGGTTTGCCCAAACAGGTACCTGGACAGGACAACTGACGATCGACGGCACCACCCACGAGCTGGACGGCGTCAACTGGTCGGGTAACCGCGATCGATCCTGGGGTATCCGCCCTGTCGGTGAGGGTGAGCCCGCCGGGCGGCGTGCCACGCTGGCCGGCGGCTTCTTCTGGCTCTACAACGTGATCTCGTTCCCCGAGTACTCGATCGTGTTCATCAATCAGGAGGATGAGCACGGCAACAAGGTGGTCAGCGGCGCGCGGCGAGTGTGGCGCGATCCGTCGAAGGGGATCGAGGAGCTCGGCCCCATCGCACACGACATCACCCTGATCCCCGGCACGCGCGAAGCGCGTTCGGCGGTGGTCACGTTGGGCGACATCACCATAACGGCCGACATCGTGCTGCCGCACTATTTCGGCTTCGGCACCGGATACGGCCTGGATCCGGACTGGCGCCACGGCATGTGGCAGGGCGACCTCGTCGTGCAGGGCAAGCGCTACAAGACCGCCGAGCTTGACGCGACGCTCAAACTGCTGTGCCCCGTAGACAATCTCGCAACGTTCCGGCTCATCGAGAACGGCGTCGAGACCCACGGCAGTGGACTGTTCGAGTTCGGGCCGATAGGCCCGCATAAACCCTCCGGCTTCACCGGATTCGTTGATACACATCAGGAAAGAGACAGCGATTCATGACGAACTACGACAAACTCTTCATCGGTGGCGTTTGGACCGAGCCCGCCACCGACCAGGTGATCGAGGTCATCTCGCCCGCCACCGGCCAAAAGGTGGGCCAGTGTCCGCTGGCCTCCCCGGCCGACGTCGACGCCGCCGTGAGCGCCGCCCGCCGTGCGTTCGACAACGGCCCGTGGCCCAGACTGACCCCGCACGAGCGTCAGGCCGTGCTGCAGAAGGCGGTGTCGCTGCTCGAATCTCGCAAGGACGAGATCTGCAAGGCCATCGCCGACGAAACCGGCGCTCCCCCGATGGTTATCGAGACACTGCAGTGGATGGGTGGCTTTGGCGCCATTCAGTACTACGCCAACGCCGCGGATGCGGTGAAGTGGAAGGAACTGCGCAACGGCGCCTACGGCCAGACACTGGTAACCCGCGAACCCGCCGGTGTGGTGGCGGCCATCGCGGCCTGGAATGTGCCGCTGTTCCTGGCGCTCAACAAGATCGGTCCCGCGTTCCTCGCTGGGTGCACCGTGGTGCTCAAGCCCGCCGCCGAAACACCGCTGTCCAGCTTCATCCTGGCGGAGGTGTTCGCCGAGGCGGGTGTGCCCGAGGGCGTGCTGTCGGTGGTACCTGGCGGCGCCGAGACGGGCCGGGCACTGACCAATAACCCCGGCGTCGACGTATTCAGCTTCACCGGCAGCACCGCCGTCGGCAAGGAGATTGCCGAGATCGCCGCGAAGAACCTCAAAAAGGTAACGCTGGAGCTGGGTGGCAAGTCCGCTGCCATCGTGCTGGAGGACGCGGACCTGGCGGCCGCGCTGCCGATGCTGGTGTTCTCCGGGCTGATGAACGCCGGCCAGGGCTGCGTCAACCAGACCCGGGTGCTGGCGCCACGGTCACGGTACGACGAGGTGGTCGACGGCATCGTCGGCATGGTTTCGCTGATGGGCGTCGGATTGCCCGACGATCCGGCCACCCAGGTCGGTCCGCTGATCACGGAGAAGCAGCGCACTCGGGTCGAGGGCTACATCGCCAAGGGCATCGCAGAGGGTGCACGACTGGCCTACGGCGGCAAGCGCCCCGAGGGCTTGGATGGCGGATACTTTGTGCAGCCCACGATTTTTGCCGATGTCGACAACTCGATGACCATCGCACAAGAGGAAATCTTCGGCCCGGTGTTGTCGATCATCGCCTACGACTCGGTGGACGAGGCGGTCAAGATCGCCAATGACTCGAATTACGGGCTGGCGGGCAGTGTGTGGACCACCGATGTGCAGAAGGGCCTGGAGGTCGCCGCGCAGATCCGCACCGGCACCTACGGCATCAACTGGTATGCCTTCGATCCGAGCTGCCCGTTCGGCGGCTACAAGCAGTCGGGTATCGGCCGCGAGAACGGGCCCGAGGGCATCGAGGAGTACTGCGAGCTCAAGAGCGTACTGCTGCCGATGGGTTACACCCTCGAATCGATTTAGCCATCGAGTGCGAGCCTCGCGCGGAAATCTCGCCTGAAAACCGCGTGAGGCTCGCACTCGACGCTAGGGTTCGGCTGTGTCCACCACAGCCGAGGCCGACGCTGCTCCATCGGGTCTGCGCAGGGTCGTCGCGGCCTCGATGGCCGGCACCGTCGTCGAGTGGTACGAGTTCTTTCTCTACGCCGCCGCCGCGACACTCGTCTTCAACAAGGTCTTCTTCCCCGCTGTGCAGGCCGGGGGAAACGACCTCGACAACATCATCAAGGCATTTCTCACCTACGCGGTCGGTTTCGTCGCCCGCCCCATCGGCGGAATCGTTTTCGGGCACTTCGGGGATCGGTACGGGCGCAAGCACCTCCTGCAGATCGCGATCGTGCTGGTTGGCGTCGCCACCTTCCTGATGGGCTGTCTGCCGACCTTTGCCCAGGTCGGCTATGCCGCACCGATGCTGTTGGTAGGCCTGCGGTTCCTACAGGGTTTCGCGGTGGGTGGGGAATGGGGCGGTGCGGTGCTGTTGGTGGCCGAGCACTCCCCCGACTCGCAACGCGGGTTCTGGGCGAGCTGGCCGCAGGCGGCGGTGCCGTTGGGCAACCTGCTGGCCACTCTGGTGCTGCTCACCTTGTCCTGGACGCTCTCCGATTCTGCGTTCATGGCCTGGGGCTGGCGGGTGGGCTTCTGGCTGTCGGTGATCATCGTGGCAATCGGGTACTACATCCGCACCCGCATATCCGACGCGCCTATCTTCCACGAGGCCCGCAAGGAGATCGAGCGGAACAAAGCCAGCTCCTATGGCGTCATCGAGGTGTTCCGCCGGTATCCACGCGGGGTATTCACTGCCATGGGTCTGCGGGTGGCAGAGAACATCCTCTACTACATGGTGGTCACCTTCTCCATCACGTATCTCAAGACCCAGCTGCACATGGATACCCGGCGAATCCTGTTACTGCTGCTGATTGCTCACGTGTTTCAGGCGATCGCCCTACCGATCGTGGGCCGCTACACCGATATTGCGGGGCGGCGGGCACCGTACGCGCTGGGGGCGCTGCTGTCCGCGGGCTGGGGCTTTATCGCCTTCCCGATGTTCAATACCCGGAACGAGTGGGTGATCTTGACGGCCATCGTGATCGGGCTGCTGGTGCACTCACTGATGTTCGCGGGACAGCCGGCGATCATGGCAGAGATGTTCCCCACCCGGATGCGCTATTCCGGAGTGTCGGTGGGCTATCAAGTGACCTCGATCTTCGCCGGGTCGCTGGCTCCGGTCATCGGCACCGCCCTGCTCGGCAGGTACCACAGTTGGGTGCCGGTCGCGGTCTATCTGGCGGCCGTCGCCCCCATCACACTGTTCGCGGTGTGGTCGCTGCCGGAAACCAGAGGCAGCTCGCTACATGAGCTCGATGCCGCCGACAGGGCGCGCACCTAACGCTAGGTTGGTCTGATGGCGACCTATGGCTGGATCGGTTTGGGAAACATGGGCGGCCCGATGGCCGCCAATCTGGTGGCGGCCGGGCACACCGTGCGTGGTTTCGACCTCTCGGGTGACGCACTGGCCGCGGCGGAGACGACGGGCGTCACCGTAGTGGAGGAGATCGCCGAAGTGCTGGCCGGCGCCGAGGTCGTGTTCACGATGCTGCCCAAGGGCGAGCACGTCCGCTCGGTGTTCGAAGGCCCCTACGGAATCTGGGAAAACGCCTCGCCGTCAACACTTCTGGTGGACAGTTCCACCGTCGACATCGAAACCTCGCGATACTGTCACGCCGAATCGGCGCGCCGGGGTTTCCGATTCGTCGATGCCCCGGTGTCCGGCGGGATCAGTGGCGCGCAGGCCGCCACGCTGTGCTTCATGCTCGGCGGCGAACTGGAAAATGTGGGCGCAGCAACCGATTACATCAAGCCGATGGCTGGGCGTGTCATTCATGCGGGTGACGGCGGAGCCGGTGTGGCCGCCAAGATCTGCAACAACATGATGCTGTTCATCGACATGATGGCCAACTCCGAGGGTTCCCAGCTGGCCGAACGTCTGGGCTTGGACCCCCAGGTGTTCTGGGAAATCTGTTCGGTGTCATCGGCCCGTTCCTGGGCCCAGCAGACCTGGTACCCGGTACCGGGCATCATTGAATCCGCCGCCGCCAACCGCAATTTCGACGCCACCTTCACCGTCGATCTGGCGCACAAGGACGCCCGTCTGGCACTGGCCGCCGGGGAGGCCACCGGAGTCAATCTGCCCGCCGCGACAATGGTCACCGAGCAGTTCCAGCAGCTCATCGACGAAGGGCTTGGCGGCAAGGACTGCTCGCTGATCGTCAAGTATGCAACGCCTGACGGGTCGCCACGCGGCTACACGCCCTAACGGGGCCCGAATTCCTGGTAGATATCGGGAAGGAATGTGGCCAGATGGTTGAATTCGGTTTGATCGTGGACGAGCTGTTCATACGCCTGCCGTTCCCCGCTGAATCCGGGCACCGTGGTCAACTGCGCGATGCCGGCTACCGGATCGTGCCGAGGCTCGGCGCGATCCGCGATCCAGTAGCGCGACCGCAGTTCAAAGCCGTCATCGGTGATCCGGGCCAGGTGCACCATGGTGGCCAGCCGCATATGCGAACCCTTCATCAGGACGCTCCCGCAAGCGTGCGCGCCGATCCCGGCGGCCGCGAACCCATCGGTGTCAAAACCCCACCGCGCCGGGTCAATGAAGGTGATCTCGATGTCCAGCGGATCCTGCCCGATGTACTCGTTGATGTGGTGCGTGGACCCGACATAACGCTGTTCATCAGTGAGATTGGGCGCGGTCTCGGTTTCCGGGTCTGTGCGCCAGATATCGGCGTGGCACCAGGGGTGCCACAGTGAATAGCGTTCAGGTTCAAAGGAATGCCACCAGAACCACCAGCGAAACATCTCCGGCGTGGCCCCGGGGAATCGCACCAGGCTCGACGTGTAGCCCGCCCCGTCCGGCAGCCCGCAGTACCCTGTCTCGCCCTCCAGGTAGCCCGGTTCCAACAAACGGTTGAGTTCGGTGCTCGAGGTACCCAGCACCTGCTCGGGCTCGAGCGGAGCCTTCAACGCCGCAAACACCTCCTCGGGCACGGCGACGTCCGGATTGAAGTAGTGCGCGTACGGTTTGTGCCGGATCCGCTCGGCATTGCTTCTGACCAACCGCTGGGTGTCAACGGGATAGTAGGTGATGGGGTGCACAGCGTGTCTCCTTGTCTTTGCCTGCTGCATGTCTTGCCGGTTAGATGCCGTCCCAGCTGGTCGGTCCGGCATCGAGATCAATCTCGAGCGTTTCCAGTAGCCGGGCGGTCAACATGTAATGGCCCACCAACAAGATGACTGTGGCCAACCCCTGTTCGCCCAGTGCCCGCAACGCGGCGTCGAAGGTCACCGTCGCCTTCGGCGAGGCGACCAGCTCGTCGACAAACCTCAGGATCGCCCTCTCGTTGGGGGCCAGCTCATCGAATCGGCCCGAGTCGACCGCGGCGATCTCCGCGTCGCTAAGACCAACGGATCGCGCGATGCCGAGGTGCTGCATCCGTTCGTATGCGCTACCGCTGAGTGTGCCGACCCGCAGGATCACCATCTCCCGAATCCCGCGATCCAGTGGCGATGCCGACAGCGCGCCGCCCAGATCCAAGTAGCCGTCGGCGATCTCGGGTGTCGCCCGCAGCAGTCCCAATACCAAATTCGCCGGAAACCGTTGGTATACCGCTTGTTCTAATCCCGACAGGGTCGCGGGATCGGCGAGTGGGATACGTGCCATGGTGTGCGCCTCCTTGTTCTTTCTAGCCCACCGGGCCGGTATTGCGAGGGTGAAGCAGGCGAACAAGGTGACCCTCGAGCCTGTTGTTCATCTCCGCGATATCCGCTGGGCTCCAGCGCCGGAACCCCTCGCCCGTTTTGCACCCGAGCATCCCCCGGGCCACCTTGTCGACCAGCACCGGATTGGGGCCGCCTTGACAATCGAGTGCCGGTACCACCACCCGGTGGATATCCAAGGTCAGATCGAGCCCGACCAGATCTGCGTTCTCCAACGGCCCCAGCACGGCAAGCCGCAACCCGAAGCTGTTCTTGACCACGTCGTCCACCGTTGTCGCGTCACACACCCCCTCCTGGACCAGCGCGATCGCTTCGCGCCAGAGCGCATGTTGCAGCCGGTTCCCCACAAAGCCGGGCACCTCCTTGCGCACGTGCATGGGCTTCTTCCCTATAGCGGCGAGTAACTTCATTGTCCGAGAGACGGTCTCGACTGACGTACCCGTTGCCTGAACCACTTCCACCAGCGGGATGAGCGGGGCGGGATTCCACCAGTGCGTGCCCACAATCCGGTCTATTGCGGGCGAGCCCGCCGCGATCTCCGAGATGGGGATCACCGAAGTGTTGGAGGCCAAGATGGCATCGTGAGGTGCCGCCGCGGCAATTCCTGCGAACACCTCGCGTTTGAGCTCGAGCTTCTCGCCGACGGCCTCGGTCACGAAGCAGGCGTCGGCGACCGCGGCCGACAGGTCATCCGTGATGATGATCCGATCTGCCACCGCCACATCCAGTTCCGCACAAGCAAGGCTCTCCCGCACGCGATCCACGACCGAGGTTCGTACCTGTTCGTTTATCTCGTAGACGAACACCGTGAAGCCTGCCGACGCGAATACTTGGCTGATGCCGGCTCCCATGCGTCCTCCGCCGACGACGCAAACCGGCCTGATGTCGTTTGTCATCCGGCTGTGTACCCCCCATCCGGGTAGACGACGTGACCGGTGAGGAAATCTGACGCCGGTGCGCTCAGGAACAGAATGGGTCCGGCAAGATCCTCGGGTTCACCGAGACGCCCCAACGGGATACGCGACAGGAAGTTCTCCCTAGTAGCTTGAGCAGCAGGCTCATCGGTGAACATCCAGCTTGTCAACGGGCTGCGGAACACCGTGGGCGCCAAGCCATTCACGGTGATCCCATACTTGCCCCATTCGCACCCGAATGAACGGACCAGTCCGTCCACAGCGGCCTTGGACGCACAGTACGCGGTGTACCCCGCGGGATGGCCCAGCTTTCCCCGGGCCGACGAGGTCAGGATGATCTTGCCGCCGCGGCCGCGTTCGATCATGGCTCGCCCTGCCGAGCGGACCGCCAACCAGGTACTCGTCACATTCGCGTCCAGCACCGCCTCAAATCGCGCCGGCTGCATGTCCACCGCGGGTGCCACCTCGTTGACACCGGCCGCAACCACCAGGATGTCCACGCCACCGAAGGCTTCGATCGTCTCCTTGACGATCGCGTCGCTGGCTGATTCGGAATCTGGCCTTCGCGCGATGGGCACGATACATCCGGGAGCCGCGGCCAATTCATCGCGGAGGTCGCTCAGCGCGTCCTCTCGCGAACCACATATCGCCACATTTGCGCCGGCACCGGCCAGCGCACGGCTAGCTATCTGTCCTAACGAACCCGTCGCCCCAATGACGATTGCGGACTTTCCTGCTATATCGAACAACGCTCGTGGGTCGTCAAACATGGTGGGACTCTCTCTCGGAACCGGTGGCGAAAGTGATGACGAGCATGGTTGCCACCTCATGGCTCAGATTGGCGATCGCGCGCATCTCACCCGGTTCGATGAGACAGCTGTCGAACATCCTCAGTACCTCTTCGGTGCCCCCGGAGAGGGAAACTCGCACGCTTCCCGAGAGCACCACGTAGATCTTTTCCGAATCTGAGACGTCCATTTCAGCCCCACCACCAGGCAGGAACCTAGACAAGCCGATACGCGCGCGGGCCGACGGAGAGCCCTGCAGACGAAGTGCGTGCATATCGAAATGCTTGGGCGCCTCATACAGGACAGCGTCCTCAAACTTGGTGACCTTCATGGGATCAGCCAGCAGTTCCGGTTTCGATCCGATACTCGCCGGTCGGGTCGGTGATGGCGACCAACCGCACGATGCAGCCGTCGCCCTTCTTCCAACGCCACGGGAAGGCCGCGAAGGTGACGCGCTTGCCGGTGACCTTGTCGATGTCACCGCCGACGTTCTCGAAGCCCAAAATGCCGTTGGACAAGATCGCGTTGTGGCACGGTTCCCAATACGGGAAGTCCTCGATCACCTTCCGGCCCGTCAGCTGCTCATATTCGAGATTGACTTGTGGGATAAGGCCATTCGGAGCACCGGTGCCGTGCGGACCGATCGCGGTACCCAGCGGGTGGTCGAGAGCCTGGGTGTCGGAGCCGACCATCTTCACCTTGCGTTCGACGAACCACTCCCCGGCATCCTTGTAGAAGCCAGGAGCGTAGGCGTAGTAGTGACGGTTGTCTCCGTAATAGCGGTGCCAGCCCGTGTTCACGATGACGATGTCGCCCTCACGGATCTGTGGGCGTGCGTTTTCCAGGTCCTCGGCGGTGATGACTTCCCACTTCTTTTTCGGGATCGACACGACCACCCCGGTGCCGAAGAAGTTGGGCAGCGGCACCTCTTCGAGGAACGGCGTGCCCGGAACGACATGCGCGGGCGCGTCGATGTGGGTTCCGGAATGCATCACCGTGGTGATCTTCTGCGTCAGTACCCCGGATCTGGCCATGTTGTGGAGCCGCTCGATCTTGACGTCCTCGAAATAGGGCCAACACGGCGTCCCCAAACCCCACGGATGACTCAAGTCATAGAACTGAAGCCCCATGGCGTTCTTGTCATTTGACTCGGTAAACTTGCACAGATCTTCATTTCGCCAATCGGCGTCTTCCCAACCGGGCATCTCGATTCACTCCTTCATCTGTTGTATTGCCGAAATTCGGGCTGCGAGTTCGCGCTATGCTGTTGCATCGCAACGATGTACGGCCGTCTAGCGGCGGCGTGGTCGGGGGAATGAGGTGATCCGGCATGTCCGTTCTGACTCGCGCGGCACAGATTCTTGACGCACTCGCCGAATCCAATTCGGGACTCTCCGTACGTGAGCTGGCCGAGGCCACCGGGCTGCCGAAGTCCTCGGTGCACCGCATCGTCCAAGAACTCACCGTGAGTCAGTACGTCATGGCCGGCGGTCGCGGCGGGAGCTACCAACTGGGCCCCGGCCTGCTCAAGCTGGGGCTGAACAACCGCCGGCAGTTCGTGGCACCCATGCGCAAAGCCATCGCCACCGTGGCTCGCGAAGTCAACGAAAATATCGATCTGGCAATGCTCAGCGGCGGAGAGCTGGTGATCATCGAACAGATTGCGACGGTCAGGAACCTCCCAACGGTGACTGTGGTCGGCAGGACATTCGCCCTGCACGCGAGTTCCATCGGTAAGGCGTTGCTGTCGCAGCTTCCACCGGATCAGGTGCGGAATATGCTGCCCGCCGACCTGGAAGTGTTCACCACGAACACCATTACCGATGTCACTGCCCTGTTGCGCGAGCTGGACGACGTGCGCAGCACCGGAGTGGCATTCGACCACGAAGAGCACGATGTCGGGATCAGCTCCGTGGCCGTTCCCTTGCCGCATCCCGCAGCGATCCCACAGGCCATGGCCATCGTGGCGCCGACACCTCGCTTCGCCCAGCGAAAGACCAAATATGTTGCGGCCCTGGACTCCCTGACCAAGCGCGCCAACTCCACGTAAGCCGGCGACCGACTTCCGTAACAATCTTTCGCATTGGCGCATGCACCGAGGCTATGGCCGCCAGTCAGCATCCCCACAGAAATTGTCCCGTATTACGGGACAGTCAAGGACCAGGCCCCGCCACCCCGCACAGGTTCTAGGGGTTCAGATCCGTCGTATCTCCGTGTAATTGCCGCAAAAACCGGTTATACGAAGCCAATTCGTCCTCCTGTCGGGCATTGTCGGCTTCCCGCTCCTCGGTCTCCGCCTGCTCCTCGCGCCGCCACCTGACGGCGAAGATCAACGTGGTGGCCAGCGCTATCGGTTCGCCGTACGACCATGCCAGGGCGCCCGCCACCGCCTGGTCCCGCACCGGGTCGACGGACCATTGCGCGGGCGGGTTGGCGAAGATCCCGATCAACGGCCTAGGCGCCATCATCAGGACAACACCGATGAACACGTGCAGTGGCATCTCCACGAAGATGTCGAACATTCGGCCAAGGTTGGTCTGCCGGATCGGCAAGGGGTCGGTGGACAAGATCGGAATCACAAACAGCAGGCCCGTGGCCAGGAAAAAGACTTCTAATGCGGTGTGCCCCAACCACGTAGCGGCGATGGTGTCGAACAGTTGCGACAGATACAGACCGTAGTAGCTGAATAGGAACAACGGGATGGTGACCGCCGGGTGCAACAACAACGCACCGGCACGGCTGCGCAGGCCGGCCAAGGCTGCAGCCAGCATCCATCTGCCCGGGCCATGATGTGGAGTTGATCGCAACAACAAGCGCCCCGGTGAGCCCAGCACCAGCAGCGGCGGCACCAGGATCGACAGTGTCAACTGCTGAAACATGAACGCGCTGAACAGGCGGAACCCGTAACGCTCGATCGACAATCCCATGACCGCACCCAGGATCACGCACCCAGACAGAAAACACACCGTCGACCACCACGGCCAGCTTCGCCCCATCCTGCGCAGCCGCAGCACGCTCACTACATACCAACCGGCCAGCAGAACCGCGATAACCGGCAGTACCGGGATGGTCGGCGGGTTCCATTCCAGCAGGGACCAGGCGGACGGCGGTTCGGCCGGAATGCTGGTTAACCCGCGAGAAAAATCCTCGTTCATTGATTGCATTATGCGCATATTTGAATGATCAGGCCACCGCCGCACCCAACCCGGGCGTTCACCTGCAATTTGGATCGCCGATAGCCAAAGGGCTCTGGTTCACAGCTTCAGCCACTAGCCTGCGCCACGGGCGGGGCAAACCAGAGGAGGAATCATGGCCATATCAGTGAATCTGGAGAAGGCGCTCGACAAGGCCTACGAGAACAAGGACCTCAAGGACGTCCTCGATGCGCCCCCGTCGGCTCTGGCCGGTCTCACCGAGAAGCACGACGCCGCCCTGAAGGAAGCCCTGAACATCTCGACCGTCCGCGAGCTGGGTACCAACAAGTACATCGCGGTCGCCGCCGCGCTGGCGGCACTGGAATCCAAGACCGGTTAAATCGTTGGCAGAGAGGGTATCTACGCGATCGTTCACGCTTAGATACCCTCTCGCCGTCAACCGCGAAGTGCCTGTGCCAGCGGCTCGAGCACGGCCGGGTCATATGGCGGCGGCAGATAGATGATCGCCAGATCAAGGCCCTCGGCACCCAAGGAGGCCGCTTCGTCCACGACTCTTGCGTAATCGCGATCCGCGCCCAGACGAATGTGAGCCGACAGGGTGATCTCCTTGGGATCACGTCCGATGTCCGCGCAGTGCGCGGCCAGCACTTCACGTTTACGGGCAAATTCTTCGGGCGGCCCGCCCACGAAGTTCCAATGCTGGGCGTACCTGGCGGTGATGCGCAATGTTCGTTTCTCCCCGCTGCCGCCGATGCAGATCGGCGGATGTGGCTTCTGTGGCCCCTTCGGCTCGTTACGAGCATCCTTGAGCTGATAGAACTTGCCGTCGAAGTTCGTCGTCTCTCGGCTGAGCAGTCCGGTGAGCACCTCACAGGCCTCTTCGAATCGGTCGAAACGCTCCTTGATACTGCCCAGCTCGATCCCGTAGGCGCCGGACTCCTCCTCGTTCCAGCCGGCGCCGATGCCGAGTTCCAGACGCCCACCGGAAACGATGTCCAGCGCCGAGGCCATGTTGGCCAGCACCGCCGGGTGCCGGTAATGGATACCCGTCACCAGCACTCCGACACGCAACCGTTGGGTGGCCTGTGCGAGCGCTGTGAGGGTTACCCAGCCCTCCAGACACGGGCCGGTGGGATCGGAGAAGATCGGATAGAAGTGGTCGAAGGTCCAGCCGGATTCGAAGACCTCGATGTCGTCGGCCACTTTCCAGATGGCCAGCATGTCGTCCCAGGTGGTGTTCTGCGGAGATGTCTTGAATGCAAAGCGCATTGCACCACCCTATGCGCCCCGTACCTGGAGCGTCGACCAGGAAGTTCAGCCGGCCGTGTGGACCGCCCCCGACATCAATGGCGGCCAGCATGGATGACAACTCCGGTACAGGAAGTCCAGCCTTGAAGGTGATCAATGCTGTGCCCGATTGGGGCGTGACGGGAAGGACGAATATGCAACGGCGCTACCTCGTTTCCGGACTACTGGCCAGCGGGGTGGTGTGCGCACTCGCCACCGCTTCGCCCGCCATCGCGAATGGCGGTGGACAGAACTGCGTCACCGTACCCAACGCCAATACCGTCTGCTCGTCGCCGGGTAATGTTCAAATCACCAGTGCCACACCGATATATGAGGGCCCGCCGCCATCGATATATCCGCCGTACTATCCCTTTGGGATCGGCGGATACACGGTCATGCATGGACACAGTGGCGAATAAGACCACTCAACAGCGAGGTTCACGCCTGATACGTGACTCACCGATGGGTGAGAAACGCCAGTACCGCGAGTACCCGACGGTGATACTCGTCGGCGTGTCCCAGGTCCAGTCTGCGCATGACGCTGTGGACATGTTTTTCGACGGTGCTCTCGGTAATCCACAGCCGCCCAGCGATTCCGGAATTGGACAGGCCCTGGGCCATCAGCTCCAGCACTTCGAGCTCACGCTGGGACAAGGCCGATAACGGATCGTCCTTGCGCCGTGCGGACAACAGCTCGCGCACCAGCTCTGGATCGACGATCGAACCGCCGCCGGCAACACGCGTGCAGGCGTCAGCGAACTCTCCGACATCCCCAATCCGGCTCTTCAAGAGATAACCCACCCCGTCGCCCGAGGTGATCAACTCCGCCGCGTATTCGACCTCGACGTGCGCCGACAGCACCAGCACACCGATGCCGGGATGCTCGCCCCTGATCTTCTGGGCCGCTTCCAGCCCCTCGGTGGTATGGGTCGGTGGCATCCGAATATCGACGACGACGAGATTAGGGCTCTCCGTTCGAACCAGTTCCAGCAGCGCCGTGGCATCCCCCGCGCGACCTACCACCTCGAAGCCGGCCTTTTCCAGAACACTCGCCACGCCCTCCCGTAGCAACGTGTCGTCATCGGCCACCAGAACCCGTATCGCGGACATCTCGCCAGGTTACCGCCGCCACGCAGGCTCGAGATCAGCCTCACCGCCGATACTATTGATTGGTGAACGAGCCGCACGGCGGTTCACAGGCAGTGAGTAGAGCCCGATAGATATGCAGCAAGCAGCGCAAGCCTCGTCGCCGCGGCCAATACTAATGCCGGATTACATTTCCGGATGGCGCACACAGCTATTCGGATCCACGCCGCCATCGGCCCGCCTCGGCATCGTGGCGGCAGTGGTGCTGCTGGTGGCCGAGTCGATGCTCACCATCTTTCTGCGCACCATTGCGCCGACTGAGCATCTGGCCGCGGTCTATCTGATCGGCATCCTCGTCATCTCGGTGATCTGGCGGCTGCGGCTAGCCCTTGCCATGTCGATCGCCAGCGCGATCGTCTTCGACTGTATTCGCAACTGGCCCAAGGCCAATCCACTGTCCACAGAGAGTCATAATCTCATCACGCATCTGAGTTTCCTGGCTGTGACGCTGACGGCCAGCGCACTGGCCGCACTCGCCCGCGCCGGCACCATCGAGGCCGAACGCCGCCGACGCGAGGCCGCCGCCATCGCGCAGCAACAGGCCGCACTCAGGCGCACCGCGACTTTGGTCGCAAGCAATGTCTCACCCGTCGAGCTCTACGCGAAGGTGGTCGAGGAAGCCGCGCGCTGTTTCGCCTCACCCACCGCGGTGCTGGTTCAACTGATGCCTGGGGACGAAGGAACCATCGTGGCTGGTCACGGCACGGAGGAATCTCGAACACCGCCAGCGGGCAAGCGTTTTCCCTTGTTGGACTCCAACAACGTTGCCCGGGAACTGCGGCTGACCCCCGCTGTCTGCGCACCCATTGTCGTGGACGCGAAACACTGGGGAACACTCATCGTCGGTAGCCATACTCCCGCGCAGCGCGACCAGGACATCCGCGCCGGGGTACGCGACTTCGCGGACCTAGTGGCGACCGCTATCGCCAATGCCGCTACCAGGGAAGAGCTTGCGGCCTCCCGCGCCCGGATCGTCTCCGCCTCCGATACCGCACGCCGCAGACTCGAACGGGACCTACATGACGGAGCACAACAGCGGCTGGCGTACCTCAGGCTCAAGCTCGGAATGGTCAGAGCCGCCGTACCCGCGACAGATGCCGAACTCACGCAAGAGCTCAACAACCTCGACACCGACCTCACCGCCGTCACGCGAGAGCTCCAGGAGTTCTCTCGTGGCCTGCATCCCGCCATCTTGTCGAAAGGCCTGGCACCCGCATTACGCACCCTGGCCCGGCGTTCACTCATTCCGGTGCGTACCGAGCTGGAACTTGACCAAAAGTACGGCGAATCCATCGAGATCGCTGCCTATTACGTGGTGGCCGAGGCCCTCGCCAATACCGCTAAACACTCACAGGCCAGTGAAGTTGTCATCCGTGCTCACGAAGCCGACGACCAGATCCACATCACCATCAGTGATGATGGCATCGGGGGAGCCAAGCCACGCAAGGGCACCGGGCTGATCGGGCTGACGGATCGGGTCACGGCCCTCGGCGGTCGCCTTGATGTTCACAGCGCATCGGGCCGCGGCACGACGATGACAGCGATCATCCCGTTACATCAGTCTGATTAGACGGTGCTGCGGCAGTTTTCGTCACGCTCTGGCCGCCAGCACCTCATCGATTCCAAGCAGCACACGAGCCTCGGCGCGCTCCATCGGTGTCAACGCGCCCCACACTCCATGGCGCTCACCCACACTCACCGCATAGGTGCCGCATTGGCGCAGAACCGGACACGACTGGCAGACTCGTTTTGCCCGCGTCTCACGGACAAGTCGCGAACGCCCCCGATCGCCATCGGGTACAAAGAACATCTCGGTCGGTAAACCGCGGCAGCGAGCCCGGCTCCACCATTCATCCATATTGTCGACGGCGGTCGCACCTGCCGCAACGAGCTCGCATTCCGCAACTGGCACAAGTTCTCTACCCATCATCACGACGCCCTTCGGTCCTATTCCATCGGTTCCCAAGGAACCGATGCGGACCATATCCAGGCGCCTGTTAACAACTCCCCCGCCGATGGTTAACGATTCACAAACCCAATTACATTGCCCTGCAATGCAATAAAAACTGAGGCTACCTTCCATTTCCGCCCTCCGGAATAGCCCCATGACGTATGGAGGCCAGCCACCAACCCCGCATCAGGTAGCACCCGCAGCAATCCCATCGCCCTTAACGGTTGTCTCGATGGCGGTTTGCCGCTAGCGGCAACTGAGGTCCACCAGAAACTGCGCTGGGCACCAGCCCCGACGACAACAACGCGACGCTCCGCGACGCTTGTACGAGAACAACCCAACGTAGAGCTCTGGCTGCGCCGGCGAACCGCCCGGCACCACAAGGCTTCACCGCGCGATCCCGTGCGCAGGACAGATAGGCCATACGATGCTTCTTAGCCCGCCAACCGCGCCGGCACCACCTCGTGCCGAGCGTGGCCGCTGGTATGCACTCTCCGTTGCCTGCCTGATCGAGATGCTGCTGGTGATCAACAGCAGCATCGTTGCGGCCGCGCTGCCGGCTACACAGGCCGCGCTGCGGTTCACCAACAGTGATCGGCAATGGCTGATCACGGCGTACGTGCTGACCCTGGGCGGTCTATTACTGCTGGGCGGTCGAGTCGCCGACATGGTGGGGTTGCGGAGCGCGATGATCATCGGGTTGAGCGGCTTTGCCATCGCATCGTTCGTGGGCGGCTCTGCCACAAACTTTGGCGAGCTGGTGGCATCACGAATCTCTCAGGGCGTATTCGGGGCTCTGCTCGCACCGGCTGCAATGTCATTGGTGGCCAATAGCTTCCGCGGATCGACAGCGGAGCGGCATGCATTCGGCATCTTCGGCGCGGTGATCGGAGCCGCAAGTACCGCCGGCTTGCTGGTGGGTGGCGTTCTCACCCAATTACTCGTCTGGCGCTGGGTTATGTATATCAGCGTACTCATGACGATGACCGCACTGGCCGGCACGTTGGCATTCGTCAGGAAATACCCAGTCGGCCAACGTAGCAAACTCGATCTTTTCGGCTCGTTGACGGTCACCCTTGGGCTTTTCGCCATCGTGTTCGGCTTCTCCCGCGCAGAGGTTCGTGGATGGACCGCGAGCATCGCCATCCTTTCCTTCATCACCGGGCTGACGCTGATCGGGGTGTTCATCAGGCATCAGCAGCGCAGCAAGAATCCTTTGTTGCCGTTGCGTGTGGTATGCGACCGCACGCGCGGCGCGGCGTTTCTGGCCATGTTCTTCGCCAGCGCCGGACTTTTCGGCGTGGTGCTCTCACTCCTCTACTACTTGCAACGGTGCCTACATCTGGCGCCGCTGTGGGCAGGGGTGGCCTTTCTCCCCTTCTCCGCTACTGTCGTGTTCGCCTCGACGCTCGGCAACAGTTTCATATTGCCGCGGCTGGACGGCCGCACAGTGCTCATTGCCGGTGGCGTGACATCGGCCTTCGGTCTGCTGATGCTGAGCCATATCGACTCGCACGCAAACTATTACACAGCGATACTGCCCGGACTTGTCATTGGCGGGTTCGGCAAGGGCCTCATCTTCGGGGCCTCCACCCACGGTGCCGCCACCGGCATACGCCCGGAGGAGTCTGGGATTGCCTCTGCCACAGTCAATGTGATGCATCACGTGGGCGGCTCGCTGGGCGCCGCCCTACTGAGCAGCGTGGTGGCGTCAACGGCCACATTCTTTCTTGCCCGCCACGCGTCGAGCGACCAAGCGGCGGCGGCCGGTTACTCTGCGGCATTTTGGGTGTCGGCCGCCAGCTGTCTGGCTGCCGCCGCGATCGCACTGGTTATCAGGCCCGCCGACGGCAACTCGAGAACAGCGCCCGTACTACGTGGAAAGTGCTGCACGGCACGGGACTAAGACGAGGATTCGGCAGCTAGGAGGCTGTGCTGCCGCAGATCACACCCGGGTTCTCACATTCGGCACCAGTCTGGTCTGGCATCTGAACCCATTCGGAGCGGCCACCCTCGTCCTGGCTGCCCTGCCGCTGCAGGTTGTCGGGGTACCAGATTCCCGTGTCACAGACGACCCCGCGGTCCATGCATTGCGCGCCTGTGGCTCCGCGATGCTCCACCCACCCCCCGGCGTCGTCTCTCGGCTGCTGCGCTTCGGACGGCGCATTGCCGCCACCGAGCAACTGCCCCACATGATCGCCGGGTCCGGGTGTCGGCGCCACCGGCGAGGCGTTCGCGGCGGCGGGCGGCACTATCACCAAGGACGCGCCGACAGCTCCGAAAATAAACGCTCGCAACATCTTTGACTGCCTCTCGTCCGCACCAACGGCTCCGGTCGGAGCCGGGCGCCTGGCGCGCCATCCACATAGTGCGGCCTGCCCGCGACGGAAGCATCGATGCGAACATCCACGTGGCCATGGCGGAAACCCGCCATGGCCACATGGATGCGAAATTCGACTTAGGAGCTGAGCCGCTGCTTGAGGGCTTCGAACTCGTCCTTGACACCGGTCGGCAGCTTGTCGCCGATGAATTGGAACCATTCTTCGATGAGCGGAAGTTCCGCCTGCCACTCTTCGTTGTTCACCGCGAGCGCCTCGGCCACGTCGGCCGCCTCGACGTCCAGGCCCGACAGATCAAGATCCTCGACGCCCGGCACGGTGCCGATCGGGGTGGACACACCGTTGGCGCGGTGCTCGATCCGGTCGACGATCCACTTGAGCACGCGGCTGTTCTCGCCGAAGCCGGGCCACAGGAATCGGCCGTCGTCGCCGCGACGGAACCAGTTGACGAAGAACACCTTGGGTAGCTTCGACTCATCGGCCTGCTTGCCCACATTGATCCAGTGGTTCAGGTAGTCACCCACGTGGTAACCCATGAAGGGCAGCATGGCCATCGGGTCACGCCGTACCGTGCCGACCTTGCCCTCGGCGGCGGCCGTCTGCTCCGAACCCAGGGTGCCGCCGATGAACACGCCGTGCTGCCAGTCCCGGGCCTCGGTCACCAGCGGCACCGTTGTCTTGCGACGGCCGCCGAACAGGATTGCCGAGATCGGCACACCCTGTGGGTCATCCCATTCGGGAGCCAGGATGGGGCACTGCGACATCGGGGTGCAGTACCGCGAATTCGGGTGCGCCGCTTTGGTCTCGGTCTCCCGCAGGACCCAATCCTGGCCCTTCCAGTCGATCAAGTGCTCCGGCTCGCCCTCCAGTCCTTCCCACCACACGTCGTTGTCGTCGGTACGCGCGACGTTGGTGAAGACGGTGTTGCCGGCTTCGATGGTCTTCATGGCGTTCGGGTTCGAGCTCCAGTTGGTGCCCGGTGCCACACCGAAGAAGCCGAACTCCGGGTTGACCGCGTACAGACGGCCGTCCTTGCCAAAACGCATCCAGGCGATGTCGTCACCCAAAGTCTCTGCGCGCCAACCGGGAATGGTCGGCTGGATCATGGCGAGGTTGGTCTTGCCGCAGGCTGAGGGAAACGCCGCGGCCACGTAGTACGCCTTGTTTTCCGGCGAGATGAGCTTGAGAATCAGCATGTGCTCGGCGAGCCAGCCCTCGTCGTGGGCCATCGCCGAGGCGATACGCAGTGAATAGCACTTCTTACCCAGCAACGCGTTACCGCCGTAACCCGATCCATAGGACCAGATCTCGCGGGTCTCCGGGAAGTGAGTGATGTACTTGGTGTCGTTGCAGGGCCACGGCACGTCTTCCTGGCCGGGCTCCAGGGGCGCACCGATCGAATGCAGAGCCTTGACGAAGAATCCGTCGTCGCCCAGCTTCTCCAACGCGGCGGCGCCCATACGCGTCATCACCCGCATCGAGGCAACCACGTATTCCGAGTCGGTGATCTCCACGCCGAGCTTGGGGTCGTCGGCCCCGAGGGGGCCCATGCAGAACGGCACCACCCACATGGTGCGTCCGCGCATGCTGCCGCGGTACAGCTCGGTCATGGTCGCGCGCATCTCGGTGGGATCCACCCAATTGTTGGTTGGGCCGGCATCCTCTTCACGCTCGGAGCAGATGTAGGTCCGCGATTCCACGCGCGCGACATCCGACGGGTCCGACAGCGCCAGGAATGAATTGGGGTGCTTGTCGGGGTTCAAGCGCACGAAGGTACCCGCGTCAACGAGCTGCTGAGAAACCCGCGCGAATTCCTCATCCGAGCCATCAGCAAACACCACACGATCAGGTTGGGTCAGCTCAGCGATCTCGCGAACCCAGGCGAGCAAGCCCGCGTGTTTCGTCGGAGCATTGTCAAGACCGGGAATGGTCGCTGCTGTCATCGAGAGCATCTCCTCTGTGGGTACACAGGGCCGCACGGGCACTGGTCGGCACCTAGATATATGAGGTTAGCGCTGGTGTCCTTCAGCGTGAAACGGGGTCACGGACAGTCCGTCATAGGGCTTGACACGATCTGTCCACACAACGAACAGATCGCCGACAAGATTCCGGGGCGCTAGGGACTCCGGGACTCGCACGTTGCCGTATTACTTAATTACTTATTACTTGCCGCCGACGCGGCCGTGCTCGATGAGCTCCCAGTGCGCGCCGGTTCCGCGGGCCCAGGTCTCATACGTGCCATCCGCCCCGAACGTAGTCACCTTGTCGGCGATGCCGTCCTCGTCGATATCGGAGACCACGGAGAGTCCGGTCGAGCCGTCCGAGGGATGCAGTGTGACGGTGTCGCCGATTCCGTCGTGGTCGGTGTCGATGAGATCGGTGCCCAGATCCACCAACCCACCGTCGGTGGGCAGGTACATGTGGTGATCGACGTGCAGGTCAGGACTGAGGGCATGCCCCGGCTCGGGCATTCCTTCCTCCAGCCCCCCAAGGCCTCCACCGAAACCCTGGTCAAAACCTTCGATCATGACGTCATATTCTCGTCGCTTGCGGCGATCGCGTCCAGCCGTTCGGTGACTTTGGTTAGCGCCTTGTGCACTGACGGCAGGTCACGGTTACGCAGCGCCGTTGCCCGCGCGGTATTCATAGCCGCCTCGCGCAGCTCGGAATCGATTTGGCCGACCCGCGCGGCAAGCTTGTCGTTCTCGCGTTCGTCGATCTCCACCAGATCGGCGTTGAGCCGGGTCTCCACCTCGAGTACTCGGGCCGCCACCCATTGCTCCAAGTACGCGCGCAGCTCGCCCATGGTGTCGCCCAACCAGCGATCCAGCACCGTCCGGTCGTGCAGCAGACCCCGCACCGCCACCAACCACACCGCGATCACCGCGCCGGCCACCAAGCCGACGGCCAAACCCACCGGAGCCAGGCCCGGTCGCGCATACGCCACCAGTCGCGACACCGTCAAGGCCGCGCCCAGACCGAAGAAGATCCCGAACAACGCCATCATCCGGGTCTCTAGCCGGCGTGATCGCACCGGAGGATCGCCGGCCTCGGGTGGCACCGGGCGATTGGCGCTCGGGCGCGGCGCCACCCAGTGCTGGGTCACCTCGGCCGAAATCTCGGCCAGGTGCTCCTCGGTACCCTGCTCAACCTCGGCGACGATGTCGGCCACGCGGCGCCGTACCCGATCACCGAATCCGGCGACATCGCGGCGCTTCAGTTCGGCGATGTCCTCACGGAGTTCACCACCTACCGAACCCACTCGCTTGCGGGCGAAGTACAGCAGCGTCATTCGCGCCTGAGCGATGCGGTTGCGCAATGCCAGGGTCCGCTCCGATTTGCTTGACCGTGTGCGCCGCACTGCCGCCTGCCGCTGATTACGCAACTCGTCGGCGCGCGCGCCCTCACCGGCTTCGGGTGGCACATTGAGCATGCCCTGTAGTCGAGTCACCCAGGCGCGCAGCCTGTTTCGCTCGGCTAGATCCGGCTTCCCGCGGATTTTACGTACGGCACTCGCCAGCTCGTCAAGGCCCGGCGCGGCACCGCGCGTCGACACACCCAACCAGGTGATATCCCGGAAGCGGGAGTCGTGCTGCGCCAGAATCTCCCGGTTTCGTTCCATCACCTCCCGCCAGGACTGGTGGACGTCAATCTTCGAGACCACCGCGATGAGCGCATCGGTGTTGGCCGCGGCCAATTGGATCAAGCCGCAGTCCGACGGAGTCAACGGCGCTGTCCCGCTGCACACGAAAACGACTGCCGCCGGCGACTGCCCATGCCGCAGGTCCTCGGGTTCGACAATGCGTGTCCCCGGCATACGCGACTTCAGCCCTGTCGCCAGGGTGCTCGCACCGGCCAGCCAACTGCCGGTCACCATCACGGCGTCCTGTGGCTCCACACCCAGCGGGCCGAGCGCGGGATCCACGGCCAGCACCAGCTGATCGACCTGTTTGTCCGCCGGGGTGCTCATGCGCGTCCCCCGGCCCGGCGCCACAGCCGCAGCGAGCCACGCGCAATATCGGTCCCCAACGCGGCATACGTGGAGTTCACCGGCCCTTCAGCGAAGCGCTGCCAACGCTCGGCGCGGTAACGGTGATCTTCTGGGTGGTCGCTGAGGTCCACCGGGATGCCTGCCGCCGTGGCGGCGTCCACCGCGCACCGCATCGCGGCGACCACGACGTCATCGCTGTTCACAAAGGAATCGATCTGCATCGGCAGCACACCCGTCACCCCGATCTTGCGGAGCTCGGCCAGTACCACGCGCATCCGGCGGTACCAGCCTTGCGCGATGGCCTCGCGAATCGCGCTGACCACCGCGTCGATGCCGGACAGATCACGCAGCAAGGAGGTCAAACCCGGCGCCGCGAGGCTGGGAACCTGGCGGAGCGCGCCGATCGCACATCCCATGGGATATAGGTCCAGTTCATGCAGAATCCGTTGGCGCATCGCCACCGGCACATCGTGGGTGCAGGTGACGAAGGCGTCGACGGAACTGGTGTCGGCCGGATTCTCGACCATCAGCTTGAGCGCCTCGACCATGCCGTCATCGAGGCTGACCAACGGGACGTGCGCGGACAACGGCAGCGTCGGGACCCTGGTCTCCGCGCGATATTCCGCGCACCGCGACACCGCCGCGGTCCACGGCCCACGGGCGGCACCAGGATCGGTCAGGTCCGCCTTGTTGAGAATCAGCACCTTGGGTGCGATGGATGCCTCCAGAACCGCACGATCCTCGGGTTTGAGCGCCTCCGCGAAAACCACCACATCCACATCCGCAACCAACGGTTCTGGATCTGCTCCGGCGATCGGCACCTCGATAAGCGCATGGCCCGGGCCCTCATCGGCCGGCAAGGTGAGCCCCAGCGCCCCGATCACGCTGGTCACGCCGACCCCGGCGCGGCCCCGTACGGCCACCCGCAACGGGTCCCCCGCCCGCACCACCACGTCGTGAATGCGCTGGCCGCCATGGATCTGACGAATCTCCGGACGCGTCGCGAATCGCTCGAGCGTCGCCCGGAAGACCTCAAACCCCCGCGTCATCGTTGCCTTTCAGACCCAATCTCGTCGCTCGCCTGCCAAATGCTCACATTGTCACCTCATCAGGTGGAGGGTTGCACCCTGGTAGGCATCTGTTGAGTATCGATACGCGCCGGGATTATGGGATCTGCCGCCTATGGGTGACCATGGGGATATGCGTTGTGACGGCCAGGAACGGGGCTGCGCGGAGGCTGGGTCAGCCACCGACGAGCTCCCGGGAACCGTCGGCGCCGCCTCCTCGGGCCGGACGGATAGCCAGAACCACCATCCACGCCGGGTTTCGAGCTTCAGATCACGCGGTTCGTCGTTGTCCGAAGGGCAGCAGAAGGCATGGGATCGATCCTGGCCCACGTATGGCCGTCTCGCCCGGGAGGCCGACGGCAGCTGCCCGCCACTGGACCCAGCCACCTGGTTTGGGCGCACCGCCCCCCTGATACTTGAAATCGGTTGTGGCACTGGGACATCTACTGCTGCGATGGCATTGCAGGAGCCCGATTTCGATGTGCTCGCGGTGGAGGTCTATCGCAAGGGCCTGGCCCAGCTGTTGTCGGCGATCGACCGCGAGGGCATCGAGAATATTCGGCTGATCCGCGGCGACGCCCTGGATGTGCTCGAGCACCTGCTGCCGTCGGGATCGCTGACCGCGGCCCGGGTGTTTTTCCCGGACCCCTGGCCCAAGGCCCGCCATCACAAGCGGCGGTTGCTGCAGCCGGGCACCGTGGCGCTGCTGTCCGACCGTCTGCGCCCGGGCGGCACTCTGCATGTGGCCACCGATCACGCGAATTACGCCGAGCACATCGCCGAGGTCGGCGACGGTGAACCGACGCTGCGGCGCCTCAGGCTCGATGATCCGCGCATCCCGGTCTCGGTGAACCGGCCCACGACCAAGTTCGAGGGCAAGGCCCACACCGTCGGCAGCGTCATCAACGACTTCGTCTGGGAGCGATTGTGAGCCTGGCCATGGAAGGCGCCGCCTGCAGCACCTCGGCCGTGGAGGAATCCAACCGCCGGCGTCGGGTGCTACGGGTACTGCTGGTGTGGGACGCACCGAACCTCGACATGGGACTGGGAGCCATCCTCGGCGGCCGGCCCTCCGCGGAGAACCGGCCACGCTTCGACGCGCTGGGCCGTTGGCTGCTCGAGCGCACCGCCGCTTATTCGGCGGACCATGCCGACTGCCTCGTCGAACCCGAGGCCACCGTCTTTACCAATATCGCGCCGGGGAGTGCCGAAGTGGTGCGCCCGTGGGTCGAGGCGCTGCGCAATGTTGGGTTTGCGGTATTCGCCAAACCCAAGATCGACGAGGACAGCGACGTCGACGTCGACATGCTTGCTCATATCGAGCTGCGGTCCACCGAGGGCCTGGCCGGGGTGCTTGTGGCCTCGGCGGATGGTCAGGCTTTCCGCGAACCGCTGGAAATAATCGCCGGTGACGGGGTGCCCGTCGGTGTGCTGGGATTTCGCGAACATGCGAGTTGGGCGCTAACCTCGGATATTCTGGAGTTCGTCGATCTCGAGGACATACCCGGAGTTTTCCCCCGAGCCTTGCCTCGGGTGGGTCTAGATTCGCTCCCCGACGAAGGCGCCTGGTTGCAGCCGTTCCGACCGTTGTCGGCATTGCTTACGTCCAGGACATGAAAACTCAGCGCGTGAGAGACGCTAGTTAGGAGATTCTGTGTTCGCCTGGTGGGGCCGAATGGTGTACCGGTATCGGTTCATCGTCGTTGCCGCGTTCGTCACGGTTTGCCTGGGTTCTGGGCTTTTCGGGATCACGCTCGGCGACCATGTGACGCAGAGCGGTTTCTTCGCCGACAACAGTGAGTCAGTCAAGGCCTCGGTCATGGCCGACGACGCGCTGGGGCGTGACCGCACCACCCATGTGGTTGCCGTCATCGCCGCCCCGGAAGGCAAGACGGTAGACGACCCGGCCTTCCAGAAGAAGGTCATCGACCACTTCGATCAGCTCCAGAAAGACAACCCCGACGAGGTTTACGGGTGGGCCGGCTGGCTACGCGCCCCCACCACCACCGACCCCACTGTCAAGCGCATGGTGACGGAGGACCGCAAGCACACCTTCGTGTCGGTCAGCCTCAAGGGCGACGACGACGACACCATCCTCAACAACTACAAGGCCCTGTCGAACCCCGACAAGGACGACGACCCCGCCAAGAACAAATTCTTGATGGACGGTGTCGACATCCAGCTCGCCGGTCTACAGCCCGTGGCCAGCGAGCTGACCGGAACCATCGGCAAGGACCAGCAGCGCATGGAGGTTCTGTCGCTGCCGGTCATGGCTGTCGTGTTGTTCTTCGTCTTCGGCGGTGTGATCGCGGCCGGCCTGCCGCTGATGGTCGGTGGTCTTACCATCGCCGGCGCCCTGGGCATCATGCGGTTGGTCACGCTCTTCGCCCCCGTGCACTTCTTCGCCCAGCCCGTGGTCACGCTGATCGGCCTCGGTATTGCCATCGACTATTCGCTGTTCATCGTGAGCCGGTTCCGCGAAGAGATCGCGGAAGGCTACGACACCGAAACCGCGGTGCGTCGCACCGTGATCACCTCCGGCCGCACCGTCATGTTCTCGGCGACCCTGATCGCCGCGGCCCTGATGCCGATGCTGATCGTGCCGCAGCAGTTCCTGCGGTCACTGACCTATGCGGGTATCGCCTCGGTGCTGCTGGCCGCGATCTTGGCGGTCACCGTGCTGCCCGCGTGCCTCGGTGTCCTCGGGCGCCACGTCGATGCATTGAGTATCAAGCGGTTCAGTCGCACCAAATCGCGCGAAGAGCTGGAGAACGGCTTCTGGGGACGCACCGTCGTGTACGTCATGCAGCGTCCGCTCGTGTTCGCCGTGCCGATCGTCATCGTGATGCTGCTGCTCATCATTCCGCTGGGCAACCTCAAGCTCGGCGGGTTCAGTGAAAAGTACCTGCCGCCAACCAATTCCGTGCGTCAGGCACAGGAGAACTTCGACTCGCTCTTCCCCGGCTTCCGCACCGAGACCATCACCATCGTCACCAAGGGCGCCACCGACTCACAGCTCAACCAGATTCGCGCCGATGCGATGAAGGTCCCGGGCTTCGTGGAGCCCGGCGGGGACAAGACTCAGATGTGGCAGCGACGCCAGGCCGTCAAGACCGACGGAGACACCAGCGTCAAGGTCATCCAGAACGCCCTGGTCGACAGGAACACCGCCGGGGCGAAGGTCAAACAGCTTCGCGAGATTCCGGTGCCCAAGGGCGTCACGATGTATGTCGGTGGCACGCCCGCCCTGGAGCAGGACTCCATCGACACCGTCTTCGACAAACTCCCCTTCGTGATCGTGGTCTTGATCAGCGTCACCACGATCCTGATGTTCCTGGCGTTCGGCTCGCTCGTGCTACCCATCAAGGCGGCCGTCATGAGCGCCCTGGGTCTGGGTTCCACGATGGGCATCCTGACGTGGATATTCGTCGACGGACACTTCTCGAAATGGCTGAATTTCACCCCGACACCGCTGACGGCACCGGTCATCGTGCTGATCATCGTCGTGATCTACGGCCTGTCCAGTGACTACGAGGTCTTCCTGATGTCGCGCATGATCGAGGCGCGTCATCAAGGGCTCTCGACCACCGAAGCCGTGCGCGTGGGTACCGCCAACACCGGCCGGATCATCACCGCCGCCGCCTTGATCCTGATCGTGGTGGCCGGTGGTTTCGCCTTCTCCGATCTGGTGATGATGAAGTACCTGGCATTCGGCCTTATCGCCGCCCTCATCCTCGACGCCACCGTGGTCCGCATGCTGCTCATCCCGGCGGTCATGAAGCTGCTCGGGGACGACTGCTGGTGGGCTCCGGCGTGGATGAAGCGAATCCAGGTCAAACTCGGCCTCGGCGAGGTCACCCTGCCCGACGAGCGCAAGCGTCCGACCGGTCGCGAGCAGGCCATCGCCGCGGCCTCGTCTCCGGTCGGGTCCAACGCGCGCACCACCAAGTTGCCGATCGCCTCCGAGCGCACCCGGCTGCCGTCGACACCGACGCCACGCCAGCACGATCCGTCGGCTCCGGCGCGGCCCACTCCGCCCCCGCCCGCTCCGCCGACCGCCCCGGTCAATCTGGCCGGCAACGACAGCGGGGACGCGCCCGCCACGACGCGCATGGCCGTGCCCGGCAAGAATGTAGCTCCCACCGATGCGCCCACCACGCGCGTACCGGGCGGAAACCCGGCCGGACCGGATGCTCCCACCACGCGCAGCAGCGTCGCGGGCACGCACCGCCCGGACCGCCGGAATGCAGACCGTGAGATCGAGTCCTGGCTCGGCGAGCTTCGTGGGCCCAAGCAGCCCGGCGCAGCCGCGGGTACCGAGGCGGGCGACGCCACCACCGCGATTCCGGTTTCCAAGCCACAGTCCACACCGCGACCGGCTCAGCCCAACCGCGCCAGTGGCACACCCGGTGAGGACGCGACGACTGCCATGCCGATCGCCAAGCCGGAGGTGCAGCGGCCGGGCCCGCCACGGGCGCAGCGGCCTCAACCCGAGCAGCAACAGCCTGCCAAGCCCTCCACTGATGCGACGGAGGCCCTGCCCGCGCCGGGGCAGAACCGCACCCCGCAACAGCAGCAGGAGGTCGATGAGGCCACCCGCCGCAGCCGTGGCGGCAGCGTCAGCGCCCAAGATCTGCTGCGCCGCGAGGGACGCCGCATCTAACGACGCGGGATGCTGTCGTCGTCTCGGCTTGTTCGGCCGAGAGGACATTCAGGTACGGCACTACTCGGCCGTCGCGTTCGTCGATGTCCTCTCGACTCGGGTGGCGATCTTGGTTTGCCCCAATTAGGGTTTCGCCATACCCAGGGGAGGCTGACGAACCATGCTCATTGACAGCGACGACCTGCATATCACCGCCACTGTCGTCCGTGCGATGGCCGATGCGTCTAAGAAAGGTTGGCAAGCCCTCGACAGTGCGGCGTCCGTCTTGAAGGAGGGGTGGCTAGGTAATCGCGCCGAAGAATTCGATGACCAGTACGAGGCTCTGGTATCGCAGGCAGAGAAGATCTTGAAGCATCTAGACGAAATACCTCAGAAAATCACGAACAATGTCGAGGCGTATCTCGCTCAAGAGCAGGCAAACGCCGCAGGGATCTCCGGCGTCCACGGACAGATCGACACATGAGCGACAGGCTCGTGTTCGACAGAGAGCATATGGACAACACATCCAAGACTCTGACCGAGTATGCCGATCAAGTCGCCGAGGCAGTGCACAAGGTCTCAGCCGAGGTCGACAGGTCTGAGCATTCTTTCCAAGGCCTGGCCGGAGACCAGTTCCGCGAGAACACAAGGGAATGGATAAGGGCAGCAACAGAACTGAAAGATGTACTCGGCGAGATGTCGAAATGGCTGACCGGAGTGGGCCTGGCATATGACGATGCTCGCGGGGTTAACAGATCGATGTTCGACTGATGCCCACCGAGATCGTCTACCGAAACTATTTCAGTATCGCACGCGATACTGACGACGCCTCGAAATTTCTGGCCCAGGGCGCCAGTGCGCTCACACTTGCTCTCGAAGGTACCGATTCGATGGCTGGCAGCGATGTCGCCGGAAAGCAGTGGGGCGCTGAGTATGACGAAGCCGCCAAAAGCATCATCGAAGGCATCAACAGCACCACTGCAGCACTTGTCAGCTTTTCCGCGCGAGTAAAGCAAACCGCATACAACTGGGGCGAGGCCGACGGCATCCAAGGCTCCCTCCCGGGCGAAGAGCGCGCCGACGAAGGACAGCCGACGATGGTCCAAGCCGCGGCACCGCCATCATCGATCGGCGATTCGGGAACTGGTCTACAAGGCGTAATCGATCTTGTGGGAGAAATCGGCATTCCAATCCCCAACGGGGATACGGGGAAGCTCGAAACCGCACAGTCCGCCTGGAAGAACTTCGCCAACAACGATCTCCGCTCGGCAATCGATGTCTTGGCAGCGGGACGAGACACCATCGTCGAAGACAAAAGTCCCGAGATCGACCTTATCGAAGCCGAGTTCGCTGAAATTCAAAACTCCGTCATCGAGATCGGCAAGGCTGTAGACGTCGTCGGCCCGAGCTGCGGCGACTTTAAGGCCACGCTCGATAAACTGCGCCAAGATATCAAAGACGCCGTCGAGCAGATGCTCATCGAGCAAGCTGCTTCTGTAGCTGTGGGAATCGCGTTGTCGTTTGTCACTGCAGGGATCGCTAGTGCTGCTGGCGCGGGTGTTGCCGCTTGGCGCGTTACAAAGACCGCGGAGCGCATAAAGAATTTTATTGAGACAGTTACCACTGCAGCCAGGCTCTCAAAGACCGGCCGCCTCGCGGCCGAAGGGGTCACGGCACTCAAGAGCGGGATGGAAACGCTGGCTTCAAAGCTGCCCAAGGCCTTACGTCCAGGCAAGACTAAAACACCACAACCTCCAAAACTGCAGGTCACATACCGAAAGAGTAACCTAGACAAAAAATTTGATTCACATGCCAGGGACGTGTTCGGAATTGAGGGAAACCGAAACAAAGAAAACTTGGAAAAATTCCAGAAATCAATTGAGGGATTTCTTGGCGATCCCGCGAATAAGAGAATCAGCGTGCCCGACTACCATGGGCAAGGACCAGCGGTGGTTACCTACAATCCAGTCACGCGAAAGATGGTTATGCAGCGGCCGAATGGCGAGTTTTGGTCATGTTGGGAAATGACCCCCCAACAATACCAAGGATTACTTAGCGGCGGGAGGTTTTGGTGATATGACTCAAGAAGCTCAGCACACCCAGGACGCCGCGTTTTTTACAGCTTTAGGAAAACTGATCGGGCAATACCTCGGCGGCACGATCACGGCAAGAATCTATGCTCGGGACTTCATGTCTCTGCGGTCTCGTTTCATCACCGACGCGGCCGTGGACGACCCGACGGCACGGGACATGTTCACGGATCTTGAAGACTACGTGCCTGCATATCAGCCGCCCGACCCGACCGAAGTACACGCGATTTCCGAGGCCGAGATGCGTCGCCGTTTGATCGAGGAGCGAGTTCCGGCTCTGGAAGAGCGCTACGGCAAGATCGTCGCTCTCGTCTCACCAGATCCTGAATATCTCACCAAACAGCGCGATTTGGCGTGCAGGATCAACGACCTCTCGTCCGCATACGCCCACGGCACGATCTCTGGGGAAGACTTCATCGCAGGTATTTACGGCGTCCAAGACATTGGCGATCAATGGCAGATATTCCACGATCTCTTCGACACCTCGTACGCGGACGCCGCGGAACTAGAGATGGGTTCCCCTGACATCGGCAGTGACGCATATGGACGCGACGCCCGGGTGCTTGCTGCAGATCGGTCGCAGGCCTTGGAAAGCGCCTTCGGCTTGACTTCCGATTGACGCCCCCGGCCGAGCGGCCCCTCGATTACGTGACGGGCCTCTCGGCAGTGGGTTCTTCACTGCGGGTCGCGTACTCACGCGCATAGAGCGTGCCTCCACCCAAGAGCAGCAAGCCGGTGACGATGAACGCACCGATCCGTGCCACACCGTCCAGCGTCGCGAGGTCAAACAGGAACAACTTGGCCACAGCCATCGCGGCCAGCACGAATCCTGTTCTGGTAACCCAGCTCCGGCCGCGGTAGCGGCGTAAACCGGCCAGCAGCAGCGCCACCGAAACGGCCATCCACGACACCGTCGCCAGGCCGTGGCCGAGCAGGAAGCCATCGTTATTGCCAAGCAGCGCAGTACCCGAGAGCACCACCGCCGCCGTACCGGAGTACAGCATCGAGACGCCCGCCAGCACGGCACGCGTGGGAGCGGATTGCGGGCTCGCCCACCCCACCCGCGCCATGGTCGCCAACACCATGCCAACCGTCGCCGCCATGAGCACGCTGGCGATGACCAGCAGCGGTCCCGCATACAGCACGGCACTTGCCGAGTCGGTCAGCAGTTCCGGCCGCACGTACGCGAGGTAGACGGCGGCGCCCAGCCCACCGAACACCTGCCCCAACACCAGCGCAACACGATCGCGCAGTTGGTATCCGATAGCGCAGCAAGATAGCGCGATCGCCAACAGCACCACTGCCAGCAGTGCGTCCCGGGCACCATCGACCGAGGCCTGCAATAAGGCCACCCCCGCCACCGCCGCCACGGTTATGCGCGCGTGCACCGGAAGAGCACCGACGAGCAGCAGCACCGCGCCCATCACCACAGCGACACCCACCGGAACCAGCACGCCCAGCGGCCACACCGGGAAGAAGAGCGCACCGTAGAGAACCGGGGACGACGCGACCGCGATCATCACCGACGAGGTGATGTCATCGTGCTCACCGGTGAGCAACCAGAGCGAACCAACCAGAGTGACCAGCAAGGCCATCACCGACATCGCGAGCAGGGCAAGTGACGCCGTGTAGCTCACGTGAATCGCCGTCAGCAGCGTCATACTGACCCCCACAGTGCGGAAGGCATGCAGCACAGGCCAATTCCGGCCGACCTGAGCGGTGAGACTCGCGATGAGCAGTGTCAGCGCGAAGGCGGCGAGTTCGACGGTGAACCCATCGGTCAGGAATGGCGCCAGCACCGTGATCGCGGCAACCACACCCGACGCAAAGGGTTGCGAGTTCCAGTGCCGCGCCAGCACCAGGCCGACACCCGCGATGCCTAAACCGAGTACCAGCCCCGCCACCACCGGAATCCTGTCGTAGATGACGGTAAGCGCCAATACGTCGAAGAATGCGGCCGCGAATCCTGTTGCTGCCGTGGCGATACCACCAACACGCCCGCCCGGACGTGAGTACACCCGAATACCCAGGGCTACTAGCCCACCGGCGAGGGCGGCCCCGGACACCATACGCGGTACCGGACCGAAGTACCCGCTCTTGGCGGCCAGCACCAGCAGCATGACCACACCAGCCAATGTCACCACCGCACCCGCCAACGCCATCGCCTTGCTCGCGAATCCTTCGCGCATCCACCACGGTTCCAGCTGGGGAGGCGACGGATGAGGGGCACGCGCTGGTACCGGCATCCGCGCAGGTGGCATCACCGCGGGGGCGGGTGCGACGGCTTGCGCGACGCCCTGGGCACGTCGGTAATCGTCCCAATACCGCTGGGCCTTCAGGTATTCGGCCTGGGTCCATTCGACCATCCGGCCTCGTAACGCATCGACCTCGGCGCGCAGCGCACGTTCACGCCCATCGAGTTCGTCCAGCGTCGCGGTCATCTGCTGCAACTGTGGATCTGACATACCTCTCAGCGTGCTGGCCGTGCGATGCGAGGTGAACACGTAGACCTACCAATGCCGGTAGGGGTTTCTCACGGCGCTAGGTATCTCTACTTACCGTCTCCGTCAGCGCTCTCCGGTCCGGCAGTCATAACCTGCCCCAGATAGGCGGCGCGCAGTGTCCGGGATGCGAACGACTCCTGTTCGCCCCACGGCAGGTACGGCCTGGTCACCAGCAGCGAGGCCACGCCATGGGTGGTCGCCCACAACTGCAGGGCCGACCCGAGGGTATTACCGCGGGGAAAACGCTCCTCGTCAACCAGCTCTTGAACGATGTCCCGCAAATGCAGAAAGGCTGAGCTGCTGAGTATTTCATCGGATTCCGCCCCGAGGCGTGGAGGATTGGCCGTCGCGAAGCGGTACCACAGCGGATGCTCCGCAGCATGACGCACATAGGCCAGTCCGAGTGCGTGCAGGCGCTCCAGCGCCGTGGACACGTTGACCGTAGCCCGCTGCAATGCCTCCCCCAGCTGTTCGAAATACCTCGCGCACAAGGCATCAGCCAACTCATCGGTGCTGGAGAAGTGCCGGTACAGCGACGGCGCGGTGATCCCCAACGCACGCGTCAATTCACGCGCCGACGGGGCCCTCGCCTCTCCAGAACTGAGGATGAGATCCATCGCGGTGTCGATGATCTGTTGTCGCAACTGCCAGCCCTGCCCCCTGGGCAGACGCTTTCGCGCGGTCGTGTCGTTTTCGTCATCCATCTGCCACTCCAACCGCGTGTCTCGATCACCGCGGAGGTTCGATGGGCAGTGTCGGACCACCCGGGGGCGTCGGAATCGTGAACCTGCCCTTGGGCGTGGGGTCAGTCTTCTTCCCGAGATCGGCTCCCGGTGGTGGACCAGCCGTGTCATCGCCGGCGGGTCGCGGCGCATTCTTCGCGCCGCGAATAAGCACCGCCGGGTCATCATCTGCGCAGTAGGTGTACACGGGCGGCTCGGGGAAATCGGCCGAAGACGGCGGGACTCTCGGGGTGCCGTAGTCACACGCATACCGTGGATACAGGTCAGCGGTGACCCAGATACCGTTGTCACGCATGGTATCTGCGATCGCGCCGAAGGTAGATCCGCGGTAGTTGGGGAAGAACGCATTGATCGCAGGTGTACGCACGTAGAGCATCTGCGACGTGGTGGCCAGGCTCGCGAGCAGCTGCACCATGGTGTCCGAGTTGTCGCTGAAGAGGTTGTCGATGGCGCTCAGGGTTTTCGGCGTCCGATCGATCAGGGTGCGGTAGCCGTTCTGCATCTTCTCCACACCGCGCAGCGTCCGCCCCAGACCGTCCGCAGTTGCCTTGATCCCCGCGTTCTTGTCGGCGGCCAGGGTCAACACCACGCGGCTGTTCTTGAGAATGCTGGTGGTCTCGGGCAGCACCGAGTCGAGCGTGCTCAGCAAGAAAGTGCCGCCGTCGATGATCTCGGTCAGCTTGCGTGGGCCCTCCTTGGTCAGACCCAGCTCCTTCTTGATCAGCTCAAGCTTCTTGGGATCCACCTGGGCCAGCACGCCGTCCGCATCGGCCAGCAGCTTGGCCAGCGTCACCGGTACCTGTACCCCTTCGGCAATCACACTGCCGTCGCTAAGATAGGGGCCGTGCTGGCCCGGTGTGCCTTCGAAGTTGATGTACTGCTCACCAGCCGGCGAGAGACCGGCAACGCGCACCTTGGCCGCGGCAGGGATCTTGTACTTCGACAGAATTTCGGCGGTCGCTTCGACTCCCTGTGGAGTGATCCGCAGCGACTGCACGGTGCCGATCTTGACGCCACGCAGCGCGACATCCTGACGCGGCAGCAGGCCACCCGACTCACTCAGTTTCACCGTGACTCGATATGTGGACGCAAAGGGGTTGGCGCGCAGCGCCCCGACGCACAGATACGTCACCGCCAGTACCAGGGTGAGTACCAATGCCAATGTCGACAACATGGACTTCTGGCGATGGCCGGCGCGCACCGCAGCCACTACAGCATTAGCGACGGCGTCGATCATCGCCCGGGCCCCGGAGCGGGCGGGACGGGTTCGATCACGCCAGGCTCGGTGGGACTCGGCCCCACCGGAGCTTCTTGGCCGAAAGCCCCCTTACCGACCACGCGTTCCTGCAGCCGCCACAACGTGTACTTGACCGAGCCGGCCAGCTGCGCCCAGTTGTAGCGTTTGGGCCCGTGCAGACCGACATCGGCGTAGGACCCCACGTCCGGTATCGAACCGAGTACCAGCTGGTCCAGCGAGGCGTGCAGCGAAAGCGAGTTTCCCGCAGTCGCTTTGATGGCCGTGGGAAAGATACGGTTGAATGCCGCCAGGCTGGTGTCGGGGTCTACCGCTACGTCATTCCAGGCCTTGGCAATCGTGTTCGCATCGGCAATGATGCTGCGGCCGCTGGTATCGGTGCCGGCGATCGACGGGAACTTCTGCAGCTGGCGCGTCGTGTCACCCATCATGAGAAGTAGTTCGGACAGCTGCGCGGTATTGGAGGCCAGTGTCTCTGTTGCCGGTCCGGCCGCCGTCACGATATCGGTGACTACCTGGTTCTTGGCGTCTAGCTGATCAGCCAGTTGCGAGGTCTGCGTGAGCGCCTCGGAGATCTGAACCGAGCGTGAGTTCAGCGCTCCCAGTAGCCTGTTGGAGTCGTTGATCAGGTCACCGAAGGCTTGTCCCTGGTCACCGGTGGCCTTGCCGAAGCCATTGACGACATTGGTGAGATTGCGCACCGCGCCGCCATTTGAGGCCAACGCAGCCGAGCTGAGCACGGACTCCACGGTCGCGGCGGCAGTCGTGGAGTCCAGGCCGATTGTGTCCCCGTCCGTGAGCAACGGACCGTCGGTGGAGGCCCCCGCCGGGGGACGAATCGACACAAAGACATCGCCGAGCGGTGTGGCTGAGCGCAATTCAGCGGTACTTCCCTTGGGCAGTCGGACACCGTCGAGGATCCGGAGTGTGGTGACGGCCGTGAAGTTGCGCACGTGCATCTCGTCGACCTGCCCCACATCGGCGCCGGCCAACTTCACCTTCGCACTATCGGGCAGGTTCAGGACATTCGAGAAAAGTGCGGTGAGACGGTAACCCCCACTGCCGATACCGGGCGCCGGCAACGGCAGATCACCCAGCCCATTGGTGGCACACCCGCTGAGGACCGTGGCGGTCATCAACGTCGCCACTGCCGCCCGTACCGTCCGTGCCACCCGAGCCGCCATTATTTCTGCCCCATCGCCGCAAGGCCGTCCAGGACATAGGTCAACCCGAAATCGGGCCCGTAATCCTGTAATGTGCCTGTGCTGCAGCCTAATTGGCGCAGCCCCATCATATTGCAGATTTCCTTGTCCATCTGGCTCTCGAACACCAGCCGATCTGTCATGAACCGGACACGCAACCGCTTGTTGTCATGGTCTACCGCGTTGTACATGTTGTCCCACGCCAGCGGCTGGACGTCGATCCACTCAGAGATCTCGCGCTGGTTGTCGACCACCGCTTTGAGGGCGGTATTCGAATTCAAGATGGTCTGTTTGAGATGATCACGATTCGCCTCGACGATGTCACCGGCCTGCTTGACCAGTTCGTTGAACCTGCGGCCGGTGGAACCGGTACCCAATGCCTCCTCGTCGAGGATCTGGCTCAGTTGGTGCACCGTGGAGGCGAATTCACGCAGCTTGCCGTCGTTGGCAGCTGCCGCGTCGAATAGTGAACTGACGTTCTTGACAATGGCCGTCAACTGCTCGCGGGTTGTCGCACCCCCCTCCGAGCTCAGGCGCAGGGCCTTGGACAGTTCGCCAAGCCCGGCCTTGATCTTCTCTCCATTGCCATCGGCGATACCCGCGACAGGGTTGATGACGTCGGCCACCGGCCCCTGCCCCTTCCCGTCTCCCTTGAGGGACAGCGAAAGCCGGTCCAACATGCCCAACACCCGGTCGAACTCCACCGGTGTCTTGGTGTGGTCCAACCCGATGGTGTCGCCGTCCTTCAACGCGGGGCCACCACGGAACGGAGGAGAAAGCTCTATCTGACGGTCGGTCAGGATCGACGTCGATAGCGTGACCGCCTGCGCGTCGACGGGTACCCGCACGTTCTTGTCGACGGTGAACTGCACCTCGACGTAGCCCGGCATGGGCGTGATCTTGGTAACCCTGCCCACCGGCATACCCAGCACGGCAACCACATTGGATTCATAAAGACCCGACGCGCTCTCGAATTGAGCGGTCAGGGTGATGTGGTCGGTCGCGGACCTCACCCAATACGCGCCCGCGCCAACGACGGCAGCAACCAATAGCGCCAGTGCACCGATGGCCGCGATCAATCGCCTTCTGCTGTGGCCGCTCTTGCTCATCACTTGCAGTCCTTGAAGTACGGGATCATTCCGAATTGCTTGGCGCGCCCGCTGATCGCGCACATCCACGAATCGACCAGCAAGCCGTTCGTCAGATTGATATCGATGGCATTACCGGTGCCGGTGGAGTTGGCGATACCGCGTATCAACACCGGCGCGATCGGGTAGAGGCTACGAAGCAGGTCGTCGTGTTTGCCCAGCATGTCCGAGAGCTCGTGCGCCGTCTTGAGCATCGCGTTGAGCTGTGCGCGGTCCTGGACGACAACCTTGCTCAGCTGCTCCACCAGATTGGTGAATGACTGCAACATGGCGTGAAAAGTGTTCCGGCGCGTCACGATTTCCTCAAGGATGTCCTGTCCCTGATTGATCAGGACACCGATTCCCGACTGCTGCCGCCGCAGTGTGCTGGTCACCTTCTCGGTACTCTTGAGCAGTGTGCCCAGTTGGTCACGCCGATCGGCGATGACCGAAGACAGCGATTGGATGTTCTCCATTGCCCGCGGCACGACGTCGGGCAATCCCTGCAGCTGTGTGCCCAGCACGCTGAGGGACTGCGCCACCTTGTCGAAATCGACCTGCTCAAAGGTGTTGGTCGCCCCTGCCAGCGCGGCCTGCAGATCATAGGGAACCTCGGTGTGCGCGAGATCAATTGTCTTGCCCGGCAGCGCTGCTGACCCGCGGGGACGCAGGTCCAGATAGCGAGACCCCAAGATGGTGGTGACCCTGATCGAGGCCTTGGTGTCCTTGCCGAGACGGATGTCGTCGCGAACCTTCAGTCCGGCTTCAACGTGGTCTCCCACCAGCTTCATGCTCGTGACGTTGCCCACGGGGATGCCCGCCACGGTGATCGGCTGCCCCGGACGTAACGAGGCCGCCTGGACGAACTCGGCGGTGTAGCTCGTGTAGCCCAGGCCAAGTGCCTTTATCAGCAGCATCGCCCCGATAAGACTCGCGATCACAGCGATCGCGATAAAGCCCAGCCAGGTTTTGTTGTAGGTCTCGATCGGCCGGTTCTTGATCTTCTGCCACCTGGATCGCTCAGCCATTGGCCATGTTCCTGCATCGCGGGGTGTACTGCGCGACGTTCCCGGGGGTCGCCGCATTGACGATGATCGGTATCACGTCGTTCAGGCCGGGAAAGAAGCCGGTGAGATTCAGATCGCACATGTAAACGTTGATGAAAGCGCCCTCGGAGTAGAAGCGCGACAGGCCCTTCAGCACGATCGGTAGGTTGTCTCCGAGAAAGGCGTACTGAGGTTCGATGCCCACCACGTGATTGGTGAATCCCGGCTGGCGGGTGATGATCTCCTCCAGCGAGGGAAACACGTCGTTGGTGATCTTCGAAAGACGGCGCATGGTCTGCGCCAGCGAACCCGCCGAGGACACCAGCTCGGGGCGCCGGCTATCCAAATCCGACACCATCTGACGCGTCTGGGTGAGCACCTTGTCCAGGCTGGCGTTCTGCTGCGCGAGATTTCCGGTGACGGTGTTGAGGCTGGTGATCGCACTACCCAGCGCCTGGTCACGTCCTGCGAATGCCTTTGTCAGCGTGGAGGTTTGACTAACCAAAGTGACGATGGACGCGTTGTCTCCCTGCAGCGACTGGATGACGCCCTTGGTGAGGTTGTCTGCCTGCTCCGGCGAGAGCGTGCTGAACAGCGGCTCATAGCCGTTGAGCAGGGTGGTGACGTCGAAGGACGGATCGGTGCGTTCCACCGGGATCGTCGCTCCCGCGGCCAGCACCGTGTCGCCGGCGGGCCCGCCGGACTTACCCGGTGACAGTCCGACATAGCGCTGGCCCACGATGTTCTGGTACGTCACCGAGGCAATCGTGTTGCCGTACAGCTTTTGATCGTTCTGGACCACGAAGTCGACCCGCGCCCGCTCGTTGTCGACAAGCTCGATCTTCTGCACACGCCCGACCCGTACGCCGGCCATGCGCACATCGTCGCCTTCACGCAATCCGTACACATCGGTGAAAATTGCCGAGTAGGCGGTGGTGCTGCCTGATACCTCGCGCAGCAGGGTGGCGTAGACCAACCACCCCAGGGTCAGGGCCACGGTCATGAAGACCGTCAGACCGATCAATGGACCACGGAATCTCATGAGGGCCCTTCCTTGACGAACGACACCGCGCTCCCCCTGGCCACCGGGCCGAGCAGCAATTGAGTCGCGGGGGTCGCTGAGCCCCCAGCGATCACACGCAGTTGATCCCGCTCACCGCGGCTGCCGACCGGGCCGACGTTTCCGCCGTACGACGCGGGTGCGACGGCAGGCCTGCCTGCTCCGTTGATCCCACCGGGAGCCACCGGCGCGGGTGGTATCGGTGGTGTGGCCGGTGGCGGCGGCGGCTCCAGATCGTCGGGGTCGGAGGTACCCGGTACACGAGGCATGGGGTACGGCTGCCATGGCGGTAGCGGCGGGTTGGGATCAATAAGGTTCGGTCCGCCCGGGGGCACGACTCTCGGAGGGCCGACCGCGACCAGATTTCCATTGGGGCCGATCACCGTTCCGGCGGGTGGAGCCAGATCGGCCGGCGGCTTGTAGTTCTGCGGCAAGAGTGTCTCGGGGAGATCCGGACGCACCACCTGCTCGGGGGCGGTGAAACAGCTCGGCCCCTTCACGTCTCCGTACCGGGGGCAATCGGCGCGGGTGTAGGTATAGCTCGGCGCCAAGGTGACCGCGATCGGCATATTGGGGACGTCTCGGTCCGCCATCCACATGTGCTCAAACCAGTTGCGGGACAACTTGTTGATGTTCCGGAAGATCGGAACGAATTTGTCGGCGTTCTTCGCGAAGACGCCGATGGGCGGGGTGAGTCCGGTGGTGATGCCGATGAGCTGGTCCGTGTGGTTGTCAAAGGCTTGCTTGTTGGTACCCACCGTGGTCAGCCCGGCGTGCACGAGTGCCGTTAGTTGCTCGCGCTTCTCGGCGAGGGTCTGCATGGGCCGCACCGCCTGGTGCAGCGAGTCCAGCAGGTCGGGCGCGCTTTGTTTCAGGCCCTCCGTGGCATTGAGCAGTGCCGAGACCGTGGACGGTCCGGTATCGGTGGCGACAATCGCGTTCAGCTCGTTGATAAGCCGGTTGAGCTGGGCGCCGCCTGCGAGCAGCTTGGCACGACGGCTGTCGGTGGCAGCTCCTACCGCGGCCAGGATGCCCACCGAATTGTCGTCGCGGCCACGGCCAGTGGCGTTGAGCAGATCACGCAACTTGCTCACGGTGGTCTGGAACAACACCGTGGGCAGCTCGTGATCTTCGGCAATGTGGGCGCCGTCGCGGATGGGCGCTCCGGGACCGCGATCCACGAGTTGTACCGAGGACACCGCGAACACATTGCTCGGTACCACGCGAGCGGTGGCCGACGACGGGATTGTCTTGGCGTACTCCGGTTTGAGATTGATATATACGAAGTTCGGCTCGCTGCCGGTCGCGGGAGTCACGTCGTCGACCTCGCCGACGAGCACACCGTGGTACTTGACATCCGACTTCTGCGGCAGGCCGTCACCGACGTTCGTCAGATCGGCGACTACACGCACGTAGTCATTAAGTCGCCCGGCAGACTTCAACAACATGGCACCGGTGAGTGCGACGATGGCCACGAGGGTGACGACAGCGAGCGTCAACAGTTGGTTACCGGACGGACCACGCCCGTCCACCTCGAAGGGATTCGGCATCTAGCCACCCAGCCTGGCGCCGGCGTCCACGCTCCACAGCGCCATGGTCAGCAGCATGTTGACCATCACGACGACGGTGATGGCCGCCCGCATGGCGTGCCCGGCCGCGATGCCGACACCCTCGGGACCGCCACTGGCGTAAAAGCCGTAGTAGCACTGGACCGTTGAGGCGATCCAGACGAAGACAACGGTCTTGATGATCGAGTACACGATGTCGATGCCGCTGACCCCGATGCCGAAGTAATGCAGATACGACCCCACCGAGCCACCGCTGAGAATCCCCACCATGACCTGACAGGACACGTAGCTGATCGCGAGGCAGGCCAGGTACAACGGGATCACCGCGATGATCGCTGCCATCAACCGCGTGGTCACCAGGAACGGAATCGGCCGAATGGCAACCGAATCCATGGCGTCGATCTCCTCGGCGATCCGCATCGACCCCAGCTGCGCGGTGAAGCGGCAACCTGCCTGCATCGCGAACGCCAGCGAGGCCATGATCGGCGCCAGCTCTCGCGTACTGGCCAGCGAGCTGATGATGCCGGTGGCGGGCCCCAAACCGAGAAGGTCCAGGAAGTTGTACGACTCGATGGCTACCAGGGCTCCCGCGGTTACCCCCAACACCAGCGCGACTCCGGCGGTGCCACCGCCAACCACCAGTGAGCCGTTGCCCCATGCGATATCGGACAAGTGCCGCAGGAATTCCTTGGAATACTGACGCAGCACCACCGGGATGCCACTCAGGGCGCGGAAGAAGAAGGCCACCATGTGGCCGAACCGCATCAGTGGGCGGCGAATCCTGTTGTAGGCCAGTATGAAGGGGCGGCGCCCTGGCGACAGATAGCTGGATACGGTCATCTCACAGCCCCGTCCGCGGGAACATCATGATGTACAGCTGGCTGATGGCGACATTCACGACCATCAACAGCAGGATCGACTCGACCACCGCGGCGTTCACGGAGTTCGCGACACCAATGGGGCCTCCCTTGGTGGACAGACCCTTCTGACACGACACCACGGCCACGATCGCGCCGTAAATGATGGCCTTCAGCACCGCCAGCACCATGTCGTCGGGGGTGGCGAAAGATGCGAAGGTGGAAACGAAACTGCCTGGTGCACCGCCCTGCCAATACACATTGAACAGATAGGCACCCAGGAATCCGACAAAGCACACCACCGCGGTCAGCGCGACGGCGATCATGATCGCCGCCGCGAATCGCGGGACCACCAGCCGCCGAATCACCGAGACGCCCATGACCTCCATGGCGTCCGTCTCTTCACGCATGGTGCGCGAGCCGAGATCGGCGGTGATCGCCGAACCGACGGCCGAGGCCATCAGCACCGCAGCCACCAGGGAGGCGGCCTGCCGGATGATCGCGATGCCGCTGGCCGCGCCCGCCAGTGACGTGGCACCCACTTGGCCGGCAAGCAGAGCGAACTGGATCGACAAGGTGACACCGATGGGCAGGGTCACCAAGATGACCGGCATCACGGCGGTCGCAGCCTGGAAGGCACCCTGTCTGACGAACTCCTGCCATTGGAACTGACCGGTGAACAGGTCCACGAAGAACCACTGGAGGGTGCGAACCCCGAGCATGAACTGTTCCCCGACGGTGCTCAGGGATTCGAGCGGGTGGCGCTTGACGTAGCCGGTGGCCCAATCCTGGATTGCCGCGGCGCCGTCTTCGGTCGCTACTCGTCCGCCGGGAGTGGTCACGACGCACCCAGTCTCAGCGCACGACGCATTCCAGACTCCTCAGTGAACCGGCATTCGCTGGCGCACTATGGGCTGCGGCGCCAATGAGCGTTGACGATAAATGATCAATCGTTAATTGAATAGTCGGTCATATTCTAAATCACACCGATCGGTATACTGTGCCCTGCGTCACACACCACGGGTGGTGTCGTCCGGTCCGCATCTCTACCTGGTGCTTCCGCCCCGAATCGTGCAGTAAACAACTGGTTTTGAGACTAGTTACGGTGCGTGGGTACCTCCGGGCGCGGCCTCACCGCATCATCGTGCCCGCATTCCCGAAGACCACCACTGTCCCTGTTTCCGGGGTGCCACCACCACGGCAACAGTCGCCGCCCCTCGGCGCCACCGTGCGCCCAGACGTCAGAATTGTTTGCTATACGAGTGCGCCCAAATAGCCTGCGTTGTCGCCGTCTATTCGTCGAGCCCGTGCTCTATCGCGTAGCGCGTCAGCTCGACACGATTTCCCAATTGCAGCTTCCGCAGCGTCGACTGCACATGGTTCTCGACAGTCCGGTGGCTCAGCGAAAGCCGGGTGGCGATCTGCTTGGCACTCAGCCCCTTTGCAACGAGCCGCAGTACCTCGGTTTCCCGATCGGAGAGCCGCGGAGTTTCATCGGCATCGGCAGCGGGCGCGCTCGACATGCGCCGAAATTCACCGAGCACCAGCCCTGCCAGGCCCGGCGTGAACACCGCCTGCCCCTTGGCTGTGGCCCGTACCGCGTCGATAAGTTCTGCGGCCGAGGCACTTTTGACCAGATACCCAGTCGCGCCGGCCTTCACCGCCTCCAGCACATCCTCGCGTTCCGCGGAGGCGGAGAGCACCAAGATATGGCTGTGCGGGGACGCCGACAACACCGCGGCGGTGGCCTGCGCACCATCGCCATCGGTCAGCTGCATATCCATCAGCACCACATCTGGTTTCACCGTCGCGGCGATTCGACCGGACGAGGCAACACCGTCTGCGGTTGCCACCACCCGTAACCCGGCGGCCTGCAGATCACGCGACACTCCGTCGCGCCACATGGGGTGGTCATCGACCACCATCACCGAAATCTGTTCGCTGTCAGTATTTCCTGTCATGCCCCCACCTCCTGAGACTTGGGGACCGTGATCTCCCACTCGGTGCCCGCCCCGGGGCCCGTCTCCAACAGGACCGCCCCTCCCAGGTCCGCGACCCGGCCCAGGATGGACCGGGACACCCCCATCCGCCCCTCTCGCTCGGCCTGATCCAAACGGCCGTCTGCGATCCCGCTCCCGTCATCACGCACCGTCACCACCACCGAGTCCACCAGATCCTCGATCAACACGTACGCGTGCGCCTGGGGTCCCGCGTGCAATGCCACATTGGACAGTGCACTGCGCACTACGGCCGCCAGCTCGCTGGCCATGTGCTGACCAATCAGTACCGGTGCGCCTGGGGCAGAGACCGACACGGTGGTACTGGCTTGGGTACGCAGCAGCGGGCGAAGATCGACCAACTCGTCATCGGCAAGCGTGGTCTGTGTCGCACCGGAGATGAGCTCCCGCAGCGCGATCTCCTGCTCACCCGCAATGGCCGCCAATTCGGCTGTGGGACCGCCTATCTCGGTGCCCCTGCGCTTGACATATGACAGCACCTGCAGCACTCCGTCATGTACTTGACGGGAGAGCCGTTCGCGCTCGATCGCGGCCGCCGCAGCACGCTCGGCACGCCGCAGCTCATGGAAGGTGCGCTTCGCGGTGGTCGATGCCGCCCCGATCGCGAGCCCCACCACCACCAAGGCCGGCATCGTCGCGTCGAGCCACAGCGCGCTGACCGGCAGACCACGCGCGGCGATGCTGACCGCGGCGAGCACGAAACCGGAGATGACTCCGGCGAGCTGACCGCGCAGCAGACCCATGGACACCACCGCGTTGGCCACCCATAACGTTGTCGGGAGGGTTTGGTGCCCGCTGTACCACTGGACATCGACCACCAGCCGCCCGGCCAGCATCAGCGCGATCACAATCGCCTGATCGCACAACACCAGCTGCCAACGGCGAAACCAGTTGCGTGACAGCGCGACCGCCGCGAACCCGGTCCACATCGCCATGACGGCATACAGCGCCCAGCTCAGCCCCTGTCGTTCGTAATTGGTGTACGACGCCAACTGCGATGCCAACAGGGCATACCCAAAACTGGCCAATCGGAACACTTGGGCGGCACGCCACAGCGACGCCGTCGGGTCACTACCGCTCATCCATCGTGGGACGGTTCCGTTTTTGGATCCCATCGGAATACGTCAGTCCTTGGGCGGTGCCGGACCGAGCTCTGGTACCCCGTTGCCCGGCTTGGCGCCGAGCGCGGATGGTCCGCCGTCGGGCACCATCTCCGGGTCAAGAACCTCTGCTTCCTCTTCTCCTTCACGCAGATACGGGTCGTCGGCGTCGAAGGGTTCGATGAGCGCCCGGATGGCGGTATTGAGTACCGCGACCGTCGGTACCGCGAGGAGCGCGCCGATGATTCCGCCCAATACACCGCCCGCGGCGATGGCCAGCACCACGGCGAGCGCATGGATCTGGACGGCATGCCCCATGATGAGTGGCTGCAGCACATGGCCTTCCACCTGCATCACCACGATGACGATGACCAAGATCATGGCCGCGGTGAAGGCACCTTTGGTGATGAGCGCGATGAATACCGCGACGAATCCGGAGATCGCCGCACCGATGATCGGGATGAACGCACCCAGGAACACCAGCGAGGCCAGGGGAAGCGCCAGCGGCACACTGAAAGCCGCCAGACCCACGCCGATACCGATGGCGTCTACCAGTGCCACCGCAACGGTGGCGCGCACATAACCGATCAGCGATCCGAAGCCGAGGACTCCGGCACGACGCACCCGCGGGCGCACCGCCGTCGGGAAGATCCTGGTGACAAATTCCCAGATCTCCTTGCCGCCGTAAAGGAAGAAGATGGTGGTGAACAAGGTCAGCACGGCACCGGTGATGATCTCGGTGACGGTGGTGGCTGTGGCCAGCGCCCCGCTGGTGACCCTGCCCTGGTTGTCCTTGATGGTGTTCACCAGCGCATCACCGGCCTTGCCGATCTGGTCCTCGCTGATGTGGAACCTGCTGTGAATTGCCCAGTTCTTGAGCGACTCGATGCTGTTGGTCAGCTGAGCCGACAAGTCCGGGAGACCCTTGATGAACTGGTCCACCACAAACGTCAGGATTCCGACGATCGCCGCGGTACCGGTGAGCAGCACCACGACCACCGCCAACGAGCGCGGAATCTTATGCCGCTGAAGGAAGTTGACCGTCGGCACCAGCAGCGCCGAGCCCATGAGAGCCAACAGCAGCGGGATGGTGATGGTCTTGAGGTGCCAGAACAACCACAGAACCGTCAACCCAAAGGCAAGCAGCACCAGCAGGCGCCAAGCCCACGCGGCCCCCTTGCGCACATACGGATGAACCGACTCGGCTGCGTCAGCGTGCGTCATGCGCTGAGCCTAACGGCGATGAGCCGCTCGCGCGAAGAACCTGGCAATCAGCAACTATCCCTACGGCGCGGGCTCGGCCAGTACCTCCGAGAGCCACTTCACGACCAACTCGGGCTGCTCGTCGACGATGAAGTGACCGCAGTTGGGCACTTCGGTGATGTTCAGGTCATCCGCATGGTCCTTGAAACCATCGAGCAAGGACGGATGCACAGCCACGTCATCGAGACCGAACAGCACGCGCACGGGCATGGTCAGCTTCTGGTCGTCATAGGGGCCCCGCGCGAGGTTGGCGAACTCCTTGCCGACCATGGACCGATAGATCTTGGACCCCGCCACCCGACGGTCACGATCCCGGAAACAGCTACGGAAGAAGTCCACCGACTCCTTGGGCATGCCGCTGCGGCGAATGAACCACCACAACGTCGGCGACAGATGTGAAAGAGGCCCGACCACCGGGGCCCCGACGACGAGTTGGTAGGCCAGCTTGTGCGCGTACCGGGCGACGCGGCCCGGCTGCTGCCACACCGGAGGAATGTTGAGCACAACCAGCCGCCGAATGCGTGACTGCGCCTTCAACGCGACCAGCTGCGCGGTCCATCCACCCCAGTCGTGGCCGACCAGGTCGAACGATTCGAGCCCCAGTGCGTCGGCCGCGGCCAGCACGTCGGAGGCGAACTGCTCTTTCTCGTAACCCGCCGGAGCCACCTCGCTCCAGCCCGCTCCGCGCAGATCCATGGCATGCACGCGGTATCCGGCGGCCGCCAGGGCTGGGATCACCTTGTGCCACATCCACCAGTTCTCGGGCCAGCCATGTAACAACACCACCGCTCGTCCGTCCTGCGGCCCGGCGACCGCGACATGGATTTTCACGTCGCCTGCTTGTACGTATTGGTGCTCGACACCATCGAGAACGGGCATGCTGCGCTGCGTCATGGACCGAACCCTACCGCGCAGTAGGTTCCGTGGCACTACCGTCCCTGGGCCACAACACCAGCCCGGCCTGCGTATACGCATCCTCTGGCGCAAGAAGAACTGGCATGCTTCGTCATGTCGTGGAATTCGGAGTACAACGGGAGTAGACCGATCGGAATACCTGGGTGATGGAACGGCTGCGCGAATGGTTTCGGGCCATGCATGTACTGGGCCCCCGTTGGAGCGTGTTCGTGGCGTCCATGGTCGGCATCAACGCCGCCACTCTCCTGTTGTTGTTCTACTTCTTGCGCCACTGGATGCCGTTCAAACGGCCTGCCGGAGACTGGGTCTTTGAAAACGGGCCTCCACTGTTCTGGCTTCTGTTCGGGATCATGATCGTCACCAGCGTCGGCTGGGCGCTGCATATGGAACACCGGTTGGCCCGCTGGTACTGCCGGGGCGGGCCGCCCACCGCGCTGGAATTACGCACCGCGCTGACCGCACCCCTGCAACAGTCGCTACTGCACCTCGGCGGCTGGGCCATCGGCGCGACAGTCTTCATCGCGGCGGGTGCCATGCACGACTCCAAGTGGACTCTGGCCACCATCATCGGGTGCGTGCAATCAGCGACCGCCAGCTTCGGCATCACCTACCTGCTCGGCGAGCGCATTCTGCGCCCCATCGCGGCCAAAGCGTTGAGCGCCAGCGAGTTTCACGGACGATTCGCACCCTCTGTGTTTGTGCGCGTACGCCTGAGCTGGTGGATCGGCACCTTGGCACCTGCGATCGGGATCATCGCGCTGTGCGGCATGGCCCTCTGGAAGCCGGAGGACCTGACCTCGACACGCGACCTTGCCCTCACCGTCCTGCTCATCGTTTCGACCACCCTGGTCGGCAGCTACGGACTCGCCCTACTGACCGCCGGGCAGCTCGCCGACCCCGTGCGCCAGCTGCGCACCGCCATCAGCGATGTGGCACAAGGCGACTTCAACGCGCGCGTCGAGGTCTATGACGGCAGCGAGCTCGGCGTACTGCAGGCGGGCTTCAACCGGATGATGCAGGTCGGCGAGGAGCGGCGTCAGCTGCGCGAACTGTTCGGCAAGCATGTGGGCGCCGACGTCGCCAGCCAGGCGCTGCAACTGGGAACCAACCTTGGTGGCGAGAATCGTTATGTCGCAGTGTTCTTCGTCGACATGATCGGGTCAACGTCCATGGCCGCGGACCGCGACCCCGAAGAGGTTCTCACGATCCTCAACGACTTCTTCCGCATCGTGGTGGAGGTGGTCGACAGTCGCGGCGGGTTCGTCAACAAATTCGTCGGCGACGAGGCCCTGTCGGTGTTCGGTGCGCCCCTGCACCGCCCGGACGCCACCACGGCGTGCCTGGCGGCCGCACGTGAACTGCGCGACCGGCTCAATGAGGACTTCCCGCATCCATTCGAGTTCGCGATCGGGGTATCCGCGGGACTCGCGGTCGCCGGGAATGTGGGAGCCACCGCGCGCTATGAGTACTCGGTGATCGGCGACCCGGTGAACGAGGCCTCACGACTCACCGAACTCGCCAAACACCGCCCGAGCCGGCTACTGGCATCCACCAACGCGCTGTATTTCGCCGACCCGGACGAACAGAAACACTGGGAACACGGTGACTCTGTGCTGCTCCGGGGCCGTACCAGGGCGACACACCTAGCGTGGCCTGCGGGAACCTAAAAGAAGTGACCAGCCTGCGCCGTTACTGTGGTGCCCGTGCCCCCGTCCGACGACCGAGACCCTGACCGTCTGGAAGGCGGCTGTACGCCGCCCGACCCGAACGGCCCGGACTCGTGCCCGGACGACCCCGAGGCGGACACCGCTCCCCAACCCGTCATCAAGCGCCGGGGGAAGTACTGGTGGATTCGCTGGGCAATTCTCATCGTGCTGGCGATCGTGCTCGCGGTGGAGATCGGGTTTGTCTCCGACCAGCTGGACCGGGCCTGGCGCAGCCTGAAGACCGCCAACCCCTGGTGGGTGCTGGCGGCGGCGCTGGCCGCGATGGCATCGATGCACAGCTTCGCCCAGATCCAGCGGACGCTGCTGCGCTCGGCAGGGGTGAAGATCCGTCAGTGGCGTTCCGAGGCCGCCTTCTATGCGGGTAACGCGTTGAGCACCACCTTGCCCGGCGGCCCGGTGCTGTCGGCCACCTTTATCTATCGACAACAGCGGCTGTGGGGAGCCACCCCGGTGGTGGCGTCCTGGCAGCTGGTGATGTCCGGGGTGCTGCAGGCGGTGGGCCTGGCAATCCTGGGCCTCGGTGGCGCATTCCTCTTGGGGGCAAAGACCAACCCCTTTTCCTTGGTCTTCAGCGTCGGCGGCTTGCTGGCCATCCTGCTCCTCGCCCAGGCAGTCGCCTCCCGCCCGGAGATGCTCGACGGTATCGGGGTCCGGGTGTTGCGCTGGGTGAACGATCTGCGCGGCAAGCCACCCATGATGGGCGTGGCCCGCTGGCGCGAAATCCTCAAGCAGATGGAAGCGGTGACGCTGACCCGCCGCGCCCTCGGGGAAGCCTTCGGTTGGTCATTGTTCAACTGGATCGCCGACGTGGCCTGCCTGGCCTTCGCCGCGTATGCGGTGGGCAGCCGCCCGTCGCTGGTGGGTGTGATGGTGGCCTATGCCGCGGCGCGCGCCGCGGGATCGGTCCCGCTGATGCCCGGCGGACTCTTGGTGGTCGAAGCATTCCTGGTTCCCGGTCTGGTGTCGTCCGGGATGACGCTCCCGGACGCGATCTCGGCGATGCTCATCTACCGCGCGGTCAGCTGGGTCTTCATCTCCGCGATCGGCTGGGTCATCTTCTTCTTCCTGTTCCGCGACGAGAGCCAGATCGACCCGGATGCGACGCCCGCGGCGGCCAAAGACCCCGACGCCACCCCGGGCGCGCCCCCGGCCAACCCGCCAAAAAATTCTTCCGATCCGCCGAAATAAAGCGGACCACAGTCCGGTTACCATGAGTGTCCGACCCCAAACTTGAGGAGCACTCATGACTACCACCAATCCTGTTCTCGCCGCCGGCACCTGGACCATCGACCCGGTCCACTCGGATATCACCTTCTCGGTTCGCCACCTGGGTGTCTCGAAGGTTCGTGGCTCATTTACCGACTTCAGCGGCGAGATCACCGTCGCCGAAGACGGCACCCCGTCGGTATCGGCCACCATCGACGTGGCCTCGGTAGACACCCGCAATGACCAGCGCGACACGCACCTACGCTCGGCCGACTTCTTCGACACCGACAATCACTCCAAGGCCACCTACCGGTCCACCGCGGTCCGTCCGGAAGGCGACGACTACCTCGTCGAGGGCGAGCTGACGCTGCGCGGCGTCACCCGGCCCGTCGCGCTCAGCCTTTCCCTGGAGGGTGTGGGCGCCGGTGTGCAGGGCGGCTCCGTCGCGGGCTTCGAGGCCAGCGCCGAGATCAACCGCAGCGACTTCGGTATCACCGGCGGCGCCGGACTTGTCGGCGAGAAGGTCACGCTGACCTTCAACATCGAGGCAGGGCACCCGGAGGCACCCTCCAACTAATCCACGTGCGGCACCCGCTACGGTCGGGGAATGCCCAGCGCGCAACCGAATTCACTCACGAAGAAGCCGGCGACATCTGTACTGCTTGCACTGGTACTGGATGTCGTCGGCATCTTCGTGTTCTGCACCATCGGTCGCCGCAGCCATGCCGAGGGCATCACGCTGCTCGGTGTGTGGCAGACCGCCTGGCCGTTCCTGTCGGGCGGCGCTATCGGATGGGTGCTGAGCCGCGGCTGGTCGCGTCCCACCTCGATAACACCCACGGGCATTGCGGTATGGGTCTGCACCGTGCTGTTCGGGATGGTCCTGCGCCGGCTGAGTAACCAAGGGGTGGCAGTGAGCTTCGTGGTGGTCGCGTCCCTGGTGACCGCGCTGTTCCTGCTGGGGTGGCGTGCCGTCGCCAACCGCGTCTCAAAAAGCTGACCGGAGCCGTCAGGATCTCGTCAACACGCTTGGATTGGCGCGCCCGGTACACGCAAGCTGGCGGTATGGAAGGTCTCGCCGCTGTGCTGGTGCCCCTCGCCGGTTATGCCGCGGTACTGCTGTCTGTGCGGTACCTCAATCGTCACGACGATGTCGCCCCGGCGGCCGGTCGCGAAGCCCTACCCCACTAGTACCCCCCCAAACGCCGAGTGCGAGCCCAGCGCGGAAATCTCACTGAGATCCCGCGCCAGACTCGCACTCGATCGGCGTATGCGGCCTAGACGCGCGGCCCGGGCGCCGGGCCGGTTCCCACCGGACCTGCCGGAGCCGCGGGTTGCACCGGCTGCGCCGGGCCGGGGGCCGGCCCGGGACCCTGCGGGAAGGTGGCAGCGGGAGCCGGGTTCTGGATGGCGGCCTGCACCGCCGGGTTCTGCACGAGCGCCTGAGCTGCCGGGTTCTGTGCCACCTGTTGCGCGGCCGGGTTCTGCGACAGTGCGGTCAGCAGAGCCGGGTTGACCCCCATAGCGGCCGGATTCAGGCCACCACCGTTGACGACCTGGGCCAGATCCAGCGGCAGACCGCACTTGGTGCGCAGCTCATTCAGCGGTGCCGCGATGCCTCCCAGCGAAGCCGCGACATCGGGCCGCGACACCAGGTAGCTCTGCGTCTTGGTGGCAATCTGGTCCTGCGGAGCCGCCTTGATCTCGGTGAAGGCCGCGTCGACATCCGGATGCTGCTCCAAGTAGCTCGCCGCGTTCTGTACGACGTTGCCGACCGTCTTGGTCATCTTGCTGGCCTGGCACCCGTCCGGGGTGGGTGTGGCCGGAGTCACCGTAGCGGCGGCCGGGGCGGCAGCGTTGGCGACGGGTGTGGGCGCGGCGGGAGCCGCCGGAGCCGGGGCGGGAGTCGGGGGGACTGGCTCGGCCGCGGCAATCGGTGCCAGGGCGCTCAGCGCGAGCCCGCCAGCTAGAACACCTGCGCTCAGCAAGCCATAGGCTGCGCGCCGCGAGGTTGTGGCTGACATGACATTCCTCCTACTTGTTGCGGGATTACAGCCAACGTATCGAAATCCAGCGCCATTTCGAAACACAGGCGCGCGCCGTCACCAGAGAGTTACCGAGTCTTTATCGTCGGCGAGATTCTGATTTTCACGGCCCCTTTTCTGATCCGACACAACGTTGCCAGGGAGCACGAAGAGCACGTCCAGCCACCACTCGTTTTTCGCCAAGGCAGGCTGTTAATAAACACGTCACCGCAGGTTGCCGCGATATATACAGACAGGGGGCGAGGTTGGTCGCGTTGCTGTAGCATCACGACCACGCCACGCCGAGACTGCGTGCGTCACACCGAACGACAGGAATCACCGTGCAGTCAGTCATGATGCGCACCAGCGACTACCTCCGTAGGTACCGATGGTTGACCGTCGCTGTCTGGCTGATTCTTATTGTCGCCGCGGTGGGGCTGGTGGCAGGCCGGGGCGAGAAACTCACCGGCGGTGGTTTCGAGGTCGCCGGATCACAATCACTGAAGGTCCACGACGCGATGGAGACCGGTTTCCGGGAACAGGGCGCGTCGCCCCTGGCGTTGGTCGCCGCGCCCCGCCCTGATGCGACGGTCTCCGACATGGCGGCCGCCGTCGATTACCTCAAGCAGGTGGCGGCCCAAATCCCCCAAGTTTCCGTCGAGCCCATTCCCCCACAGCTGACCCCGCAACCGGACCGCCCGTTCGTTGTCACGCTGCGGATCGGCTTCGACAACACCGGCGCCACCGATATCGCCAAGAGCCTTCGCAAAAAGATAGGTGTGCACGGCGGTCAGCCCGGACAGATCGCCGGCGGCCGGGTGTCGCTGTATGTCATCGGCCAGGGCGCGCTGGGCGCAGCGATGACCGAGCAGATCGCCGGTGACATCAAGAAGGCCGAGAAGTGGAACATTCCGGTCATTCTCATCGTGTTGATCGCGGCGTTCGGCTCGCTTGCCGCCGCGTCGCTGCCCCTGTTACTCGGTGTCTGCACCGTTGCCCTGAGCGTGGCGATAGTCCTGGCGCTGTCGAATATCACCACCATCTCGGTTTTCGCACTGCCAACGGTGACCATGATCGGTCTCGCCGTAGCGGTGGACTACTCCCTCTTCATTCTCATGCGTTACCGCGAGGAACTGAACTCGGGAAAGAACCGGCAGGAGGCCATCGCGGGGGCCATGGCCACGTCGGGGCTCACCGTGACGTTCTCGGGTCTGACGGTGATTGCCGCGCTCGCCGGCATTTACCTGATCGGGACACCGGCACTGGCGTCGATGGCCTCCGGCGCCATCATCGTCGTCGCCATCGCTGTCCTTACCTCCACCACGCTGATGCCGGCACTGCTGGCCATCTTCGGCAAGGCCGCCGCCAACCAATCACGGTTCCTGCGCGTTTCGCCGCTGCGCAAGCATTCAATCCCATTCTGGCGCAAGTGGACCCAGCAGGTAATGCGCCGGCCATGGCTTTCGGCGCTGGGTGCTTCGATATTCCTACTGGCGCTGGCCGCACCGAGCCTGCAGATGCATGTCTCCAATAGCATGCTGCGCCAGTTCGATTCATCACACGAGATCCGACGGGGCATAGATGCCGCAGCCGTCGCGATGGGCCCGGGTGCACTCGGACCGGTACAGGTGTTGCTCACTTTCAAGGACAGCCCGGCCCACGCCCACGCCCAGGCTCTCGAGACCGCCAAGGAAACGATCGCGCAGGCCCCCAATATCGCGCGGGTTTCCGATGTGTCCTTCTCCACCGACGGTCATGACGCCTTGATCTCGGCGGTGCTGTCCGTGGATCCCGAAGCCAACGCGGCACGCGACACCGTCAGCTGGTTGCGCGCAAATGTGCCCGACGCGCTCGAGAACTCGGGTGCCGATATCAATGTGGGCGGGCCGACGGCCCTGCTGTTCGACTACGACACTCGAGTCGAACACTCATTGCTGGGCGTATTCGCCTTTGTCTGCGTGTTGGCGTTCGTGATGCTGCTGGCCACACTGCGTTCACCGGTGCTGGCCCTCAAGGGTGTGGTGATGACGGTGCTCTCGGTCGCCGCCGCGTACGGCAGCCTGGTGATCGTCTTCCAGTGGGGATGGCTGGAATTCCTCGGCTTCCACAAGGCCAACATCGACAGCAGCATCCCGCCACTGGCGCTGGCGCTGACCTTCGGTCTCACCATGGACTACGAGATCTTCCTGCTGGCACGGGTGCGCGAGCGGTATCTGCGAACCGGCGATTGCGGCGACGCCGTCTCATATGGGGTCCGCACCAGCGCACGCACTATCACCAGCGCCGCGCTGATCATGATCGCGGTGTTCATCGGATTCGCTTTCGTTGGAATGCCGCTGGTGGCGCAACTCGGTGTCGCCTGCGCGGTCGCGATCGCCGTTGACGCAACAGTGGTGCGCCTTGTGCTGGTACCCGCACTGATGGCGATGTTCGACAAGAGGAACTGGTGGCTGCCCGGGTGGCTGGACCACGTGCTTCCCACCGTGGACTTCGAAACCCCCTGCGTCGATGAGCTTCCCGGGCCACACTCGGAGAGCGCGCTGCGGCTTCAGGGGTCCGGGTTCGAAGAACCGCGCATCGATTACCACGCCATCGCCGTCTCTGCCGCACGTCTCAAGCGTCTCGCCGACGGCGGCACCATCACCGCACCCGACACGCAGGCCGTGCTCGCCGATCGCTGGCGCGACAACTTGACTGTGGCCCTCGAGGCCTTGCAGACGAGCAAAAACGGAACAGACACCGACACAGTCGAAATGCCCGGCCCTCTGTCTCGGGTGACGCCGGTGGAAATCACCCAGGTGAAGCTGCCGACAGGGCAGAAATGCGTGGTGCCCACCGACGCCGAGGCCCTGCGCATGCAGGGACTGTTGTTGATGCGCCGCAACGCCGAACGCGATTACACCGAGTTCGCCCGGCTCGCTTCAGCGATGGAGCCACGGATGGCCGCGAAGGTCCTCGCCGGGATCGATCAGCATTACTGTGTACAGTCCAATCAGAGGTGGGTTTCCAGCCAGCTGGTGCGCCGGCTCGCTGACCCGAAGCCCGGTGATGGTGCGATGGAATGCCCCACGGTGCGCAGGCAGTGCCTGTCGGTGGCGGTGGCGATGTTGGAGGATGCGAGGTGACGGTCACGAGCGACGCGCCAGCCGTTTCCCCCGAAGTGCCCGACGAGCCTTCGGGTTCCGGCGCCAGCGGCTCCACTTCTGCTCCGCCCGGACGCGGTGACAAGCCAGTCACCCATTGGACCACCGCGGAGATACTCGGCGCCCTGCAAAGCGGTGATCTCTCCGATTGGCAGGCGATCGTTCACGCGCTCAAGCGCGATCCGTTCGGCAGAACAGCCCGTCAGGTCGAAGAAGTAGTCAGCGCCGATGAGCTCTACGGCATTTCGACCGCTCTGCAAGAAGTTCTCATCCGGGCCCGTGACGATCTTGCCGCGGCAGAGCGTCGAGAGGCCGCCAATGAGATCAACCTGCTGTTCGAGGCCTCCGGCCTGCGCGAGGCCGAGTTTGCCTCGCGCATAGGAGTTTCAGGTAGTGAGCTCTCCGCGTATCTCGCGGGAAGCACCATCCCGTCGGTCGCGATGTTGGTTCGGATGCGACGAGTGGCCCGCCGGTTCGGCCGGACCCGGCCCCGCGGATAGGCGCGGCGTAGATCCGCCGGTTACATCGGGGTACCTGCGTACCCAGTGTCAGTTCCCTGGGAGCATCCCGAACGTTATGGCAGGCGGCCTGAAATCGGCCTAACCTCGGTCCCATGAGCGACGAGACGAAATCCGACGAACCCACCGGCGCCATCACAACGCCCACTCCCCCACCCCCGCCCGCACCGGCATCCGTCACAGGGCCACCGAAGCCTCCACCGACCAATGTCGGCTGGGCGGTGGCCTCCGTTATCTTCTTCTGGCCGTTGGCGTTCAGCGCGTTCACCAACGCGTTGAACGTCACCCAATTCTGGCTCACCGGCCAGTACGACCGCGCGCAGGAATCCTCGGACCGCGCCAAGCTGCTCGGCAAGATTGCCCTGCTCACCGGCCTGGTGCTGTTGTTCCTGTTCATCACCCTGCGCATCGCCTGCGCCATCTGGTGGCACAGCCATGGTGGCGGCTGGGGACACCACGGCGGCTGGCACCGTAGCTGGGATGACGGCGGATGGGACGGCCCGGGCCCGATAGGCCCCATGGGCCGCCCCGGTCGCGACAACTAGAAGTCGTCGGGCGCACTGGGTGCGACGGGCCAGCCAAACGCGGTGGCGGCCCGTTGCACCGCGCCTGCACGCAGTTCGGTGACCAATCCGGCGCTGGCCAGCACCTGCAGGCTCACCCCGCCCATGTAGACCGACCCGAGATCACGCACGGTCAACGCGATATCCGCGTCATCCGTGGTGATTTCACAGCTGGCATGGTCCAGCCCGCCGCGCAGCCGATAGCGTCCCGAGTTCTCCGGAAGAAAGTCGTCGGTCACCTCCAGCACCACATCCACGTCAGCGGCGTATCGGCGCTGGGCCAGAGCTCGCGGAATGTCCACCAGACGCACCTGGATCGCATCGCTCACAACACATTCCAGAGACGGATGGTTAGCCACCAGGTAGCGCAGTTCCTCCTGCACCGAGGCGCCGTGATACTTGATCTTGCGGACCAGATCCATATCCAGCAGGTATCGCCACGTCCGGGCGTAGGACCGCGGATTCGTCCCCAGCACCTCTTGCACATGAAGCTCGGCGTTCGGGCCGGCATCGCCCCACCCTGGCTTCGGCCGGTAGATGGCGAAACCACTGGCCGTGCCGTCGGATTCGTAGTGCAGGACGAAGCGGACCTTGCCGGATTCCTTCTGCAGTTCCTCACTGTCCAGAGTCCAGGACGCCCACCATTCGGGGGTGCGCGACATCTGCCCCGGCAGCCCAGGGATGACGGCGTCATAGATCGCCGGCGCCGATGCCAGGAAGGTCTCCGCGCTCACCTCCTCCAACGTGCCGTCGCCCAAATCCACGGTGGGCCGGAAGGCCAGCTCTCGTACCTGTCCCGACAACTCGGCGGACTCCGTGGCAACTCCGTAGCCAAATCGGCCATAGATCAAGGCTTCCGAGGCGAACAGCATGGCGAGGGATTCACCCCGCGAGCGAATATCCGCCAATTGGTGGCGCATCATCGTGGTCAACAGCCCCCGGCGCCGATGCGTCGGCGACACCGTGACGGCCGTGACGGCGGCCACCGGCACGACGGCACCGCCGGGCAGCACGACATGACGGCTGAACGCACCCGTGGTCGCCACCCACTTTTTCCCGTCGTGGAAGCCGATCATCCGGTCCAGCTCGGTGAATTTGCGGTTGACCTCGATCTCATCCTTCTGCGGGTCCCGCAGGAACACGGAGTACGCCGAGGCCATGTACGACTCGTAGTCGTCCTCGTCGGCAATGGTGCGTAGGGTCAGCTCAGACACATACCCATGTCTACCGTCCGGTGCCAGCGCTTGTCACCCGAGTTTTCGGGTGCGGCCAGGGCAGGAAAGGAACAACTGTGTGGACCGCCCCCGATGACGCGACCATCGCTCAGATACTGCGCGATACCAAGACCATTGCCATTGTGGGAGTTTCGGCCAACCCAGACCGGCCGAGCCACGGGGTCTACCGCTATCTGGCCGAGCACAGCCCCTATCGCATCTTCCTGGTGAATCCCACGATCTCCGAGCTCGACGGCAAGACCGTCTACCCGAGCCTTGACGCGCTTCCGGAGACTCCCGATGTGGTTGACGTCTTCCGCCGCCCCGAGGAGCTGGCCGGCATTGCTCAAGAGGCCATCGACATCGGCGCGCGCACACTGTGGTTCCAGCTCGACCTCGTCGACCTCGACGCCGCTAACAAGGCCACGGAGGCCGGCCTACAGGTTGTGATGGACCGATGCACCGAAATCGAATTCGGCCGCCTGGGGCCGCATTAGTTCTTAGGCACCTGCGCACCGATCCGATCGATCGGGGCGATGTTGTCCACGAGCCAGCGCCCGTCGCGTTTGGTGAGCGTGAGCCGCAGTGCGAGCACGGATTGCTCGGGGCGCGTCTTGGCGGCGACACTGGTGCGCCGGACCAGCGTGGCCATCACCGCGTCCCCAGGACCGAGAGCCTCGATGCCCACCGAGACGATCTCCCCTTGCTGAGAAATGCCCTTGGCCTTCAATTCCGCGGTGGCGCGGCCGAAATCACGTGTAAAGGACTGCCCCTGTGTCGCCGTCATGTGCTCGGTGGCCTGACGCACCGAGGTGTCCGGGTTGTCCGGGGCAAAGTTCACCACTGCCTCGGACACTGTCGCCGCGACATCGGTCACGGCCGCCCGGTCCGCGTTCCCTTCTCGGTCTGGCAGCGTCCAACGCGCATATCCGACCACGGCCACGGCCAGCACCGAGGCCGTGGCCAAGGCGACGATTCCGGTCCGTAGAGCCGGACCATCGTCGTCGGTCCCGACAGTCACCGAATCTCGCCGGGCCAGATAGGCATTCACCGCCATACCTTCGACGATGAGCACACAAACCGCCGTGCACACCACCACCCACCAGACGGGCCAGCGCAGTATCACGCCGAGTTCCACGATCGCCAGCACCGTGACCACCGGTGCCAATAGGTCAAAAAGAATGACGCGCAGCATATTTCGGCTCATCGGAGCAGCTCCAGACCAGTGATGGACAGCTGGTCACCCACCTTCGACACCGCAAGGCGCATATGCCACTGGTTCACCTTCGGGGCTGCGTTGACATCGCGCGTCACCGAGGTGGCCACCACCATGACGCGATCTATTCGCTCCACCGCGGGAAGCCCCACATCCTCACCGGGAATACTGGCACCACGCCTATCGATCGCCACCGAATCGATCTCGCCCGCCGCGTCCGCATCCACCGTCCGGGCCAGCTTCACCACACCCGCGATCAGCTCGCCCAGGTGGTCGCTGAGCTGGCCGGCGGTACCGTCCTGCAGGGTCTGCACGCTGGCGTCGAGATTGCTCTTCTTCATGTTGATCAGGGTGTTTACCCATGTCACCGCGGTGTCGAGCACTCGGGCGTCATAGCGGTCACGGGCAACCTGACTGCGATGTCCCGTCGTGATAAGCACCGAAAGCACCAGCGCGACAACCGTGATCACCCCAAGAACTGCTGACAGTACGCCGTACCGAGAGAAGACGGGGCCATTCTCGGATGCGGAGGCGTCTTTGCTCACGGGCCTCACCCTAGTCACCCGTGCCACCATGGACGGGTGACGACAGAATCCGTGCTGCCAAAATCCGGTATCGACCTGAGCCATCGCGACGAATCCATCCGCCCACAGGACGACCTGTTCGGCCACGTCAACGGGCGCTGGCTCGCCGAATACGCCATCCCGGCCGACCGCGCGGTCGATGGCGCGTTCCGGACTTTGTTCGACCGTGCCGAGGAGCAAGTCCGCGAGATCATCACCGAGGCGGCCGACTCGAACGCCGCCGAGGGAACCGAGTCACAGAAGATCGGCGATCTGTTCGCGAGCTTCATGGACACCGAGACCGTGTCCGGCCTCGGCCTGACGCCACTACAACAGGAGCTTGACCTGATCGCCTCGGCGTCCGACACCACCGCCTTGTCCGCGGTGATGGGTGTGCTGCAGCGCGCCGGAGTGGGTAGCGGTGTGGGCTGCTATGTCGATACCGATGCCAAAGATTCCTCTCGCTATCTCCTACACGTCAGCCAGTCCGGGCTGGGTCTGCCCGACGAGTCCTACTACCGGGAGGAGCAGCACGCGGCTACCCGGGATGCGTACCGCACCCATATCGCCGCGATGTTCACGTTGGTATACGGCGACGGCGACCATGCTGATACCGCCGGAAAGATCGTGGCCCTGGAAACCAAGATCGCGGCGGCTCATTGGGATGTGGTCAAGCGCCGGGACGCGGAGCTGAGCTACAACCTGCTGCGATTCGCCGACCTGGAGCAGACCGCGCCCGGATTTGATTGGTCCGGATGGCTTTCCGCGCTGGGAGCCGGCGCCGGCCAGGTGACCGAGCTGGTGGTGCGCCAGCCAGATTATCTGACCACCTTCGGCCGGCTCTGGGCCACCGAGCCGCTGAGTGACTGGAAGCTGTGGGCAAGCTGGCGGCTCATCTGCGCCCGAGCGCCATATCTCACCGATCCGCTGGTGAACGAAAACTTCGATTTCTACGGCCGCACGCTCTCGGGTACCGAGCAGATCCGCGATCGCTGGAAGCGCGGGGTCGCGGTGGTCGAGTCACTACTCGGCGAGGCCGTGGGGCAGCTTTACGTGGCACGCCACTTCCCTCCGAATGCCAAGGCGCGCATGGAGATTCTCGTCGACAACCTGCGTGAAGCATACCGGGTGAGCATCACCGATCTGGAATGGATGACACCGCAGACCCGCGAACGGGCCCTGCAGAAGCTCGACAAATTCACCCCCAAGATCGGCTACCCGGCCACGTGGCGCGACTACTCGACGATCACCATTCGCCGCGACGATCTGCTGGGCAATGTCCGGCGCGCCACCGCCGCCGAATGCGATCGGGGACTGGCCAAACTAGCCGGACCCGTCGATCGCGACGAATGGTTCATGACTCCGCAGACGGTGAATGCGTACTACAACCCGGGCATGAACGAAATCGTCTTTCCCGCGGCAATTTTGCAACCCCCATTCTTCGACGCGGATGCCGACGACGCCGCCAACTACGGTGGGATCGGAGCCGTCATCGGACACGAGATCGGCCACGGCTTCGATGATCAGGGTTCCAAGTACGACGGCGACGGCAACCTGGTCAACTGGTGGACCGACACGGACCGTGACGAATTCGGGGTTCGCACCAAGGCATTGATCAAGCAGTACGACGAGTTCATCCCCCGCGAGCTCTCCGATCAGCATGTGAACGGCGCCTTCACGGTGGGCGAGAACATCGGCGATCTGGGCGGGCTCTCGATCGCATTGCTGGCCTACGAGATCTCGCTGGGCGGCGGCGCGGGGCCGGTTATCGACGGATTGACGGGTGTGCAACGCGTCTTCTACGGCTGGGCACAGGTATGGCGCACCAAAGCCCGTGAGGCCGAGGCAATCCGGCGCCTTTCCGTCGATCCACATTCGCCTCCGGAGTTCCGGTGCAATGGTGTGGTGCGCAATATCGACGCGTTCTACGAGGCCTTCGGGCTCACCACGGAAGACGAGCTGTTCCTGGAAGCCGATCAGCGGGTGCGCATCTGGAGCTGACGACAGCACCGCAACGAGAAAGCCCCCGGCCGTTCAGGCCGGGGGCTTTCTCGTCTTGCTGGAACGCTAGAAACGCTGCCAGTCGTCGTAGCCGTCGTAATCCTTGTACGGACCGCCCGGCGAGTTCTTCACGATCACCGGATCACCGGGGTGGGACTGGTTGAAGAACCAGGTGGCGTTATCGGTATTGACGTTGATGCAGCCATGGCTGGTATCGCTCTTACCCTGCGCTCCCACCGACCATGGCGCGGCGTGGACGAAGATGCCCGAATTCGACAACCGGGTCGCCCAATACACGTCGAGCTTGTATCCCTCGGCCGAGTTGACCGGCACCCCGTACGTTGACGAGTCCATCACCATCTTCTGGAACTTCTCGCTGACGTAGTACGTGCCGTTCTTGGTCTCATGCTTCTTGTCGTGCTTGCCCATCGAAATCGGCATGGTGCGCTCGACAACACCGTTTCGGGTCACGGTCATCGTGTAGGTCGCGTCATCGACGGTCGACACGAACGCGTCGCCTACCTTGAAGCTCCACTTCGTGCCACCGGCATTGACGTTCACATCGGTGTTCGCCGGCCAGAACTGCGTGGGCTTCCACCGCAGCTGCTGATCGGTGTACCAGTAGAAGTACCCCGGTGCCGGCTTCGATGTCGTGATCTTCACGGCGGCCTCGGCGGCCTTCTTATCCGTCACCGGAGCCGCGAACACGATGGTGATCGGCTGGGCCACACCGACGACGTCGCCATTGTTGGGCGAGTTCTTGAGCAGACCCACCGGCAGCGGTGGCACATCACCGGTCGGGGGCGCCCCCGGCGGCGGGGTGGTCGGCACGGGAGCCGGCACCGGCGGAACCTCCGCAGGCGGCGGCGCATCGGGTGCCGGCGGCGGGGGTGGCGGCGGCAACTCCCACGGCAACGGCGGGGGCGGCGGGGGCCCCGGCTCTTCGATACCCGGATCAGGCGGGTCACCCGGATCGGCGAGTGCAGGAACTACCCCGGCACCCAGCAGTCCTGCGACACAGACACCGCTGACGAGGGCGCGCCGGAACCAACGAGTTAAGACAAGCATGCTCACTCCTGTAGACACGACACATCCAGTGTGTCATAGGGAAGGTCGCCACCAGGCAACACGATGTTTCACCCACCCAAGGAAATAGCCCTTGAGCAGGCATAATCGCCGTTGATTAGAAAAGGTCACATTCATAACCCCGTAGGGGTATCGGATGCGAAACACGCTATCGGGGCGCCGAGCGGCAGCTCGGGAGCACCCGTCCAGCTAAGTACTCCCGATAGATTAGCGGGTCAGCGCCCGGGCAATGAGCATCAGCTGTACCTCGCTCGTGCCCTCGCCGATCTCCAGGATCTTGCTGTCGCGATACTGACGAGCGACCGGCGATTCGTTCATGAATCCCGCGCCGCCGAAGATCTGGGTGGCGTCACGGGCGTTGTCCATGGCCGCCTCACTGGCGATCAGCTTGGCGATTGAGGCCTCGGTCTTGAACGGCTTTCCGGCCAACAGCAGGGCCGCGGCGTGGTAGTAGGCCAGCCGGGCGGTATGCGCACGCGCCTGCATCCGGGCGATCTTGAACGAGACGGATTGATAGTCGATGATCGCGCTGCCAAAGGCCGGGCGGCTACGCGCATATCGCAGGCTCTCGTCAACGCACCCCTGCGCGGCACCGGTGGCCACGGCCGCGATGGCGATTCGCCCCTCGTCAAGGATGCGCAGGAATCCCGCGTACCCACGGCCACGTTCACCCAGCAGGTTCTCGTACGGAACCCGAACATCGTCAAAGCTCAGCGGATGGGTGTCCGAAGCATGCCAGCCAACCTTGTCATAACCGGGCTCCACAGTGAAACCTGGTGTACCAGAAGGTACATGGATGACAGAGATTTCCGGTGAGCCATCCGCGGAGCGTCCGGTCACCGCCGCGACTCCTACCACAGCGGTGATATCGGTACCGGAGTTGGTGATGAATGCCTTGGCGCCGTTGATGACCCAGGTGCCGTTGTCCTCGACCGCCCGGGTACGAATCGATCCAGGAATGTCGGTACCACCCCCCGGCTCGGTCAAACCGAAGGCAGCCAAAGATTTTCCGGAGGCGAGCTCGGGGAGCCAGCGTTGCTTTTGCTCTTCGCTCCCGTATCGATAGACCGGCATGGCACCCAGCGAAACGGCCGCCTCAAGGGTGATGGCCACGCTCTGGTCCGCCCTGGCCAATTCTTCCAGTGTCAGACAGAGGGCGAAGTAGTCGCCGCCCATACCGCCGTACTCCTCGGGGAATGGCAGACCGAAAAGCCCCATTTCACCCATCTGCGCCACCACCGCGTACGGAAACGTCTTGGTGGCGTCATGGTGCGCGGCAGCGGGAGCCACTACCGAATGCGCAAACTCCTCAACGGTTTTGCGCAGCGATTCATATTCGTCGGGTAGTTCCGCCGTGCTGAAGGTCATGGCTTTCCCTCCTCGGGGTTGGTATTCGGATGAATGGTGGCCAGGAGTTGATCGACGGCCACCTGGTCTCCGACGGCCACAGAAACGGTCGCGGTTCCGGCGATCGGTGCGCGCAGCGTGTGCTCCATCTTCATGGCCTCGACCACCACCACGGCGGCCTCGCGCTCGACAGCGGCTCCGGTACTCACCAAAACCACACGCACAACCCCGGGCATGGAGCTACGGATTTCTCCGTCCTCGTCGTCACCGTCGAGGTGTCGCAGGCGGGGCTCGGGCGCGATGTCGGCGTGCCAGGTGCCGTCCCCGGTCGCGACCCATGCCGCAGCGTCTGATCGGACCGCGTCGGCTCGGTGTAGCTGGCCCGCGAACTCGACGCTGACTTCCGCTGTCGCACAGTGCACTCGGCTTGGCGTCCGGCCTCCCTCGCCGATGCTGACCTCGGTGACCGGGTCGCCCCACAACCGCACCAGTTCGGTCGAATCTCCGATACGTAGCCGATGTGCACGTGGCGCATGGGCACCGACACGCCATCCGGACTTTCCCTCCCAGAGGGTACCGGCGCCGGATTGGCCGTCCAGCAAGGCGGACGCCGCCACCCACACCCACGGGGGTGCGGCGGGCGGGTGGTACTCGGCCGCTATCTTGTCAAGCAGCGCCGTGTCGATTTCTCCCGACATCACAACAGGATTGGTTACCAATGCGCGCAGAAAATCGATGTTGGTGCCCACCCCGAGTATCCGCGTCTCCGCGAGCGCTCGATCCACCTCGGCGAGCGCGGTGTCGCGGTCGGCCGCATGCACGATGACCTTGGCCAGCATCGGGTCGAATCGCGAACCCACCACCGATCCCGTGGCCAATGCCGTATCGGTGCGTGCAGTGCCCGAAAAGCGCGCCAGCGCCACCGTTCCGCCGGTAGGCAGAAACTCCCGGGCGGGATCCTCGGCATACACCCGGGCCTCCACCGCATGACCGGTCAGCACGATCTGCTCCTGGGACAATGGGAGCCGTTCACCCGCGGCGACAAGGATCTGCCACTGCACCAGGTCAATGCCGGTCACCATCTCGGTGACCGGATGCTCTACTTGGAGCCGGGTATTCATCTCCATGAAGTAGTAAGACTCGGGTGCGTCGCTGTCGAGGATGAATTCGACCGTGCCGGCGCCGAAATATCCCACACTGCGCGCGATCTGACACGCTGTCTGGCCCATAGCGGCCCGCAGTTGCGGGGTCAGCAGCGCCGAAGGAGCCTCTTCGATGACCTTCTGATGCCGGCGCTGCAGGCTGCACTCGCGCTCGCCCAGGTGCACCACGTTGCCGTGGGTGTCGCCGAATACCTGAACCTCGATATGCCTGGGGCGAGCAAGATAGCGCTCCACCAGCAGGGTGTCATCGCCGAAGAGGGCGGCAGCCTCGCGCCGCGATGCGACCAATGCGTCCGAAATTCCGCCCAGGTCGTGTACCACCCGCATGCCCTTACCGCCACCGCCCGCGGAGGGTTTGATGATCAGCGGGGCCCCGATCTTCTCCGCGGTGAAAACCAGCTCGGCATCGGAGAGCGCTCCGACACTGCCGGGCACCACGGGTTCGCCGGCCGCGGCCACCGTGCCCTTGGCCCTGATCTTGTCGCCCATCGCGTCCATGGCTTCGGCAGGAGGCCCCACGAAGACAATCCCCGCGGCCTGACACGCACGGACGAAATCTGCATTCTCCGAAACGAATCCATACCCCGGGTGAATAGCCTGTGCCCCGGTCTGTTTGGCAGCGCTGATGATGGCATCGATGTCGAGATAGCACGAGGAATCGGCACCGAGGCGCACGGCGGTATCGCAGGACCCCAGGTGATCGGTGTCGCCGTCGGTATACACAGCGATGGAACGAATCCCCATGGCCCGCAGTGTCGACGCGATGCGGACCGCGATCTCGCCGCGGTTTGCGATTAAGACACTCTGCAATGTCACGTGGTCACATCCTGAAGACGCCGTAGGAAACCGGTTCAAGGGGTGCGTTGGCGCAAATACCCAGCGCCAAACCGAGCACGGTGCGGGTATCGGCAGGGTCGATGACTCCGTCGTCCCAGAGACGCGCCGTCGAGTAATACGGGTTGCCTTGTTGCTCATACTGTTCGCGTATCGGCGCCTTGAAGGCTTCTTGCTCGGCCTCGGTGAACTTCTTGCCCGACGCCGCGCTCTGATCCGCGCGCACCGTGGCCAACACCGAGGCGGCCTGCTCACCGCCCATCACCGAAATGCGGGCATTCGGCCACATCCAGAGGAATCGCGGTGAATACGCGCGGCCACACATCGAGTAGTTACCCGCCCCATAGGAGCCACCGATGACCACGGTCAGCTTGGGCACCCGCGCACAGGCCACGGCGGTAACCATCTTGGCCCCGTGCTTGGCGATTCCGGCGGCCTCGTAGTCGCGGCCCACCATGAATCCGGAGATGTTCTGCAGGAACAGCAGCGGTATGCGCCGCTGATCGCAGAGCTCGATGAAATGTGCAGCTTTCATAGCACTTTCAGCGAACAACACACCGTTGTTCGCAATGATGCCCACTGGATGCCCATGTAGTCGCGCCGTGCCGGTGACCACCGACTTGCCGTACTCTGCCTTGAATTCGGTGAAGGTACCCCCGTCGACGAGCCGCACAATCACTTCATGTACGTCGTATGGGATACGCGGGTCGGTAGGCACCACGTCGTACAGCGTGCCCGGATCACGTTCCGGAGCAATCGCTTCCACGACCGGCCAGGGCGACTCTGTCCTGGGCGCCAGGGTCGACACAATCCGGCGCACGATGCGCAGCGCGTCCTTGTCGTCGGCGGCCAGATGGTCGGTCACGCCCGAGGTACGCGAGTGTAGGTCACCACCACCGAGCTCCTCCGCGGTCACCACCTCGCCGGTGGCGGCCTTCACCAGCGGAGGGCCGCCCAGGAAGATGGTGCCCTGCTTGCGCACGATGACGGCCTCGTCGCTCATCGCGGGCACATACGCACCACCGGCGGTGCAGCTGCCCAGCACCGCGGCAATCTGCGGAATTCCCTTGGCGCTCATGGTGGCCTGGTTGTAGAAAATTCTGCCGAAGTGTTCGCGATCCGGGAAAACCTCGTCCTGCTTGGGCAGGAACGCGCCGCCGGAATCCACCAAATAGATACAAGGCAGCCGGTTCTGCAACGCGACTTCCTGTGCGCGTAGGTGCTTCTTGACCGTCATCGGGTAGTAGGTGCCGCCCTTGACCGTCGCGTCATTGGCGGCGATCACGCACTCGCGACCCGCGACGCGGCCGATACCCGCGATCATGCTGGCCCCGGGGGCGTCGTCGTCGTACATACCGTTGGCCGCCAGCGGCGACAACTCCAGAAACGGGCTGCCCGGGTCGAGCAGCGCGTCGACCCGGTCGCGTGGCAGCAGCTTGCCCCGGTCTACGTGTCGTTGCCTGGACTGTTCATTGCCACCGAGCGCCGCATGTGCGAGCCGCTCCCGCAGCTCGGCGACCAGCCGGGCGTGCTCCGCCCTGTTCTGCTCACCAACCAGAGTCATACCCAGCTCCGAAGTTTGAGTTCAGTTAATGACGATTAACTAGGTTTAGGCTAATCTCGATTAACTGTTTTGTCTATAGCGGGCCATGGCGGAGGTTTGATGACCAACCTGATACCCGAGTCGGAAACCCCGAACAAGCGCGAACGCGCCAAGGCCGACCGGCGCGACCAGTTGCTGCGGGCCGCCGCCCGCCTGTTGGCCATGCGCGGCTACGCGCGCGTGCGACTGGAGGACCTGGGCTCCGCGGTAGGCATCAGCGGGCCCGCGATCTACCGGCACTTTCCCAACAAGGAAGCACTCTTGGTGGACCTGCTCACCGACGTCAGCCGTCGACTCTTAGAAGGCGGTATGACCGTCGCCGAGGCGGCGAGCAGCCCGGCAGAGGCCCTCGATGGCCTCATCGATTTTCATCTCGATTTCGCGCTCAACGAGAGCGACCTGATCCGGGTGCAAGACCGTGACCTGGATTCGCTGCCGGAGAACGCGCGTCGCCAGGTACGCCAGTATCAGCGACGTTATGTCGAGGCCTGGGTACAGGTGCTATGCCGCAGCCAGCAAGGCCTTGACGAGTCCGATGCCCGGATCAAGGCACACGCGGCCTTCGGCCTGATGAACTCGACCCCCTACAGCGCGGGCCGGTCGGCGCCCTCACAGACCCGAACGGTGTTGCGGCAGATGGTGGTTGCCGCACTGCGCTCCTAGCTGCGCACCAAGCGGGCGATCGCCGCCGAGGCCTCCGCCAGCTTCTCGTCGGCGTCCGCACCCCCGGAAGCGACGGCGTTGGTGACGCAATGACCGAGGTGCTCATCGAGTAACCCGAGGGCGACGGACCGCAGCGCGCTCTGCGCGGCGCTGATCTGGGTCAGCACGTCGATGCAGTACTTGTCCTCGTCGATCATCTTCGCGATGCCGCGCACCTGTCCCTCGATGCGCAAGAGCCGCTTGGCGTAGTCATCCTTTTTCAGCGAGTAACCGTGTCCGGTCGAAGTCTTGGTGCTCATGTCCCTTTACCCCTTGAGAAGGCCCTGCATCGTGTCGATCTCAGGCTGCTGATTATCGATGATCTGTTGCGCCAACTGCTTTGCTGCAGGGTACTGGCCCCCGGAGAGTTCCGCATTCGACATTGCTATGGCGCCCTGGTGGTGAGCGATCATCGACTGCAGCCACAGCTGGTCGAAGACCTCGCCGTTGAGGGTCTTCATCCGGTCTAGCACCGGTGCGTCCACCATGCCAGGCATGTGCCCCGCCGGGTCGTGTCCCTCAGGCATCAAAGGCTGGTTCCACTGCTTGAGCCACCCGGTAAAGGTGTCGATCTCCGGCTGCTGTGCCGTCTCGATGTTCTTCGCCAGATCCAGTACCGCGGGATTAGCGGTGCGGCCCTCCGTCAGCTTCGACATCTCGACCGCCTGCTGGTGGTGCATGATCATCTGCTGCGCGAACGTCACATCGGCGTCATTGTGGTCCGACACCGGGGCCGCGGCATTGGTATCGAGCGTCGTCGTCATGCCCGACATGCCGGAATGACCCGAATGCTCAGACTTCGCGTCATCGCCCTTGTTGTCCGAGCTACAAGCCGACAGAATCAGCACGGCGGCGGCAGCGCCCGCCAGGATGGCAGTCCGGGTTCGGTTTCGCATGCCACCATGGTAGCCCAGATACCCCCGTAGGGTACGAGGCCCCGCGCGATATACCCCGCGCGGGTACGCCGCCTAGGCGACGGACTCCTCCAACTGCGTCAGTGCGTCCTCCAGGTGCGCGAGGATGCGCTGCAGATGCGGCACGCTCGTGCGGCATCCGGTCAGCCCGAAGTGCATCGATGATCCACTGCTGGTGCACGTGATATTCAACGCCACTCCATCGATCGGAATGGATGCGGGATAGCACCCGTCCATCTCGAACCCGTTCCAGAACATGTCGGTGCGCGGGCCGGGGACGTTAGAAATGATCACGTTGAACGCGGGTGCGGTCCGATCCACCAAGCCAGGAACGGCACCGGTCAACACCGGCGCACCATTGAGAGCTCCCACCAGCATCCGTTGCAGCGGCGTCATCTCCGACAACACCGACTTGGCGGCTTGTACCGAATCCCTGATCGCGCTGAATCGCTCCAGGGGATCGGGCTTATCGGTCGCCAGGTTCGCCAGCAGCGCGGTGATCGAGTTCCCTGCGTTCTGGTCGCCCTCAGCCCGGATCGACACCGGACACATCGCGACCAGCGGCTTGTCGGGCAGTGCGTTCTGTTCCTCGAGATAGGTGCGCAAGGCGCCCCCGCACATGGCCAGCACCACATCGTTGACGGTGCCGCCCAATGCCTTGCCGGCTTCCTTGATCCGCGCCATCGACCAGGTTTGCGCCGCGAACCGTCGCGCCCCTCCGATCGAGACGTTCAACATCGTGTGCGGCGCCGAAAGCGGCTTGACCAGCTGGGGGTCCGAAAGCGCGTGACGCCCGTACTTGAGCAGACCGGGCGGAATCGACACGACCTGTCGCACCGCCCCGGCCGCCCCCTTGACCAAGTCGATGGCCGAGGTGTTGGTCGTACTCACGATGCTGCTCTTGGCGCGCCTCTTGGCCGGGGCCCACACGGCTTGACAGTCGCGTGCGTCGGGGTCGTCCGACAGTGAGCGCATCATCATCCGCAAGGCCCCTACACCGTCGATCACCGCATGGTGCATTTTGGTGTAGACGGCCAGGCGGCCATCTGAAAGCCCTTCCACCACATGCATTTCCCACAGCGGACGGTGCCGGTCCAGCGGCGAGCTATGCCACCGGGAGGTGACGGTCAGCAGCTCACGCACCCGGGCCGGGCGCGGCAGCGCCGAGCGGCGCACGTGGTACTCCCAGTCAACCTCGTCGTCGACGATCCAGGTGAGATTTCCCATCACCGCCAGCGGCTGCCCCGGACGTTTGCGGAAGTCCGATGACACTTCGGTGGTGGACATCAGCTGTTCGTAGAACACCTCGGCATAGTCGGGACCGGCGTCGACGGGCGGTTTGAACAGCTGTAGGCCACCGACGTGGAAGGGATGTTCCCGCGTTTCCCCGATGAGAAACATCGAGTCGCTGACCGGCATGAATGGCATACCGGCCATCATTGCTGCCGACTCACTGTTTTGCGGCGGTTTCGTCACGCCTCTTTTCGCCAGGAAAGGACTGGTCGACGCCTGCGCGATCCGGTTTGCACCGGCGAGGGATACTTAACCCCATGTCAGCCCCGCACAAGCCTGATTCTCTTCGCGCAAGCGGCTCATCGCAGCCCGATATCAAGCCCCGTAGCCGCGACGTCACCGACGGCCTGGAGAAGACCGCCGCCCGCGGAATGCTGCGCGCGGTAGGCATGGGCGACGACGACTGGGTCAAACCGCAGATCGGTGTCGGCTCGTCCTGGAACGAAATCACGCCGTGCAACATGTCGCTGCAACGGCTGGCGCATTCGGTGAAGGACGGCGTGCACGAGGCCGGTGGCTATCCGCTGGAGTTCGGCACCATCTCGGTGTCCGACGGCATCTCCATGGGGCACGAGGGCATGCACTTCTCGCTGGTTTCACGCGAAGTCATCGCCGACAGCGTCGAGACCGTGATGCAGGCCGAGCGCCTCGATGGATCCGTGCTGCTGGCCGGATGCGATAAGTCAATACCCGGAATGCTCATGGCCGCAGCACGTTTGGACTTGGCCTCGGTGTTCTTGTACAACGGCTCGATCATGCCGGGCAAGGCCAAGTTGACCGACGGTACTGAGAAGGAAGTCACCATCATCGACGCCTTCGAGGCGGTCGGCGCCTGCGCGCGCGGGCTGATGTCACGCGAGGACGTTGACATCATCGAACGCGCCATCTGTCCGGGTGAGGGCGCCTGCGGCGGCATGTACACCGCCAACACCATGGCCAGCGCCGCCGAGGCGCTGGGAATGTCCTTGCCGGGCAGCGCCTCTCCGGTCGCCGTCGACAAGCGCCGCGAGGAGTACGCACGCAAGTCCGGCGAGGCTGTCGTCGAGATGCTGCGCCGCGGGATCACCGCGCGCGACATCCTCACCAAGGAGGCCTTCGAGAACGCCATCGCCGTGGTGATGGCGTTCGGCGGCTCCACCAACGCGGTGCTGCATCTGCTGGCCATCGCCAAAGAGGCTGAGGTCGAACTGTCGCTGGCCGACTTCACTCGCATCGGCAATAAGGTGCCGCATCTGGCAGACGTCAAACCCTTTGGCCGCCACGTGATGAAGGATGTCGACGAGATCGGGGGCGTGCCCGTGGTGATGCGCGCGCTCTTGGATGCCGGCCTGCTGCACGGCGATTGCCTGACCGTCACCGGCAAGACAATGGCCGAGAACCTGGCGCATATCGCCCCACCGGACCCGGACGGCAAGGTGCTACGTGCCATGAACGACCCGATCCACCCGACCGGCGGCATCACCATCCTGCACGGTTCATTGGCTCCCGAGGGAGCCGTGGTGAAGTCGGCCGGCTTCGAATCCGACGTCTTCGAGGGCACCGCAAGGGTTTTCGAGCGCGAACGAGCGGCCCTGGACGCGCTCGAGGACGGCACCATCACTCATGGCGACGTCGTCGTGATCCGCTATGAAGGCCCCAAGGGCGGCCCCGGCATGCGCGAGATGCTGGCGATCACCGGAGCCATCAAGGGCGCCGGCCTGGGCAAGGATGTGCTGCTGATGACCGACGGGCGCTTCTCCGGCGGGACCACCGGCCTCTGCGTCGGGCATATCGCTCCAGAAGCCGTGGACGGCGGACCCATCGCCTTTGTCCGGGACGGTGACCGGATCCGCCTCGATGTCGCGAACGGCAAGCTCGACCTGCTGGTCGACGAGGCCGAGATCGCCGAGCGCCGTAAGGGGTTCGAACCGCTACCGCCGCGCTACAAGACGGGCGTGCTGGCCAAGTACACCAAGCTGGTGCAGTCGGCGGCGGTCGGCGCGGTCTGCGGCTAACGCAACCGCGACGGATCGCGGTAGCTGTCGGCCGTCCGGGCGATCTCGTCCGGCGGCGGCAGCGGCTCGTTCGGGTTCACGTAAATACCCTCCGCGCGCAGGGTGTCGTCGAGTAGCAGCCAGATCCACCGGACCTGATCGGCGATGAGGCGCTCCTGCGAGGTGGTTCCCGGATTGTCCAACCAATGGCTGGTCGCGGTTTCCACCATGCCCACGATTCCCATCGCGAGGATGTCGGATTCGACTCCGGCGCCGAAGGCCCCAAGGTACAGCGCGAAGACCTGCCCCAAATGGGTACCGACCGCCAGCTTGATGTCGGTGATCGCATCGGGTCCGTCGGAATTCTCTGCCATGGAGCAATGCGCCAGGTAGCGGTAGAGGTTGCGGTGCCCGACGAGGAAACGCGCGTGCGCGCCGACTCCGGCCTCGATGATCTGCGCCATCGACCCGTCCGGTTCCCAAAGCGGCGCCAGGTCTGCGATCAGCATGTCGCTGGCCCGCTGCGCTACGGCCCGTTGTAGGTCCGCCGCGTCGGTGAAGTGCCGGTAGAGCTTGGTGCGGGTGACCCCGAGGTGTACCGCGATTTGTTCGGTCGATGTCTGTGGGCCGTGCTCGGCGATGGCCGCCAGCGCGGCGTCCACGAATTCTGCGCGCCGACGTTCGCGCTGACCGCTCCACCGGCCAGCTGCGCACTCTTGGACGCCGGGCTGCACGAAGCTCACTCTAGCAATGGTGTGGTACGTCACGTACCATGTGACCCACCGAACATATCGGCACCTGACTTCTACCAGAGCGCGAGCTGAAATTCATGACCGACGTACAGATCGAATCCCCCGTCGACCAGGCACTGCAGGATTTGGCAGACGGCGAGAAAACTTGGGCCAAAACATCTTTGGCGGATCGACTGCGGCTGCTGGCGGACACACGCCAGCGCGTGATCGACAACGCCCCGCAGTGGGTGCAGGCGGCAGCGTTCGACATCAAAAAGCTCGACCCGCAATCTCCGCTGGTCGGCGAGGAATGGATCTCGGGCCCCTACGCCGTCGCGGGCGCCATCGCCGCTCTCATCGCCAGCCTGGAGCAGCTCCAAGCCGGACACAGCCCGCTGCGCGATGCCAAGTTCGGTGTCACCCCCGGGGGCCGCACCACGGTCTCGGTATTGCCGCTCAACATCTTCGACAGCCTGTTGCTGTCCGGGTTCAGCGCCGAACTCTGGCTGCAACCCGGCGTGGACCAGTCCGAGGCACTGCGCACCGCGGGTCTGGCGCAACGCGATCCCAGCCACACGCACGGAGTCGGCGCGGTGCTTGGTGCCGGAAACATCACGTCGATCGCGCCGCTGGACACCCTGTACGAGTTGTTCGCCAACAACCGCGTGGTGGCGCTCAAGCTCAATCCCATCACCGATCCCCTGCTGCCCGTGTTCACCAAGGTCTTGCAGCCATTCATTGAAATCGGCGCGGTGCGAATCCTGACCGGCGGCGCCGACGTCGGCACTTACCTGGTGCACCACCAACTGGTCGACCACGTCCACATGACCGGCAGCTCGATCACCCATGACGCGATCGTCTTCGGCACCGGCGAGGAGGGTGCCCGGCGCAAGGCCGCCAACCAGCCCGTCCTGGACAAGGCCATCACCAGCGAACTGGGCGGCGTCTCACCGACCATCGTGGTACCCGGCAGATGGAGCTCGTCCGATATCGAGTTCCAGACCCGCCACATCGCCACCCAGCGCCTGCACAACAACGGCTACAACTGCATCGCTTCGCAGGTCGTAGTGATCTCGAAGGCGTGGCCGCAGCGTGAGGAATTCCTGGCCGCGCTGCGCAAAGCCGTCGACGAAGCACCGTCCCGTCCCGCCTACTACCCAGGTTCGGACGACCGGGTGGCCGGCGCACAGCAGTCCTATCCCGATGCCGAACGCCACGGGCAAAACGGCGCACGAGTGCTCATTGTCGACCCACAGGACCGTACGGCGCTGCTGCGCACCGAATACTTCGGGCCTGTCCTCGGCGTCATCGAACTGGATTCCGACGGAGCCGAGTTCGTGCGGGAGGCCGCCCGGGTCGCCAACGACGAATTCGTCGGGACCCTCGGCGTCAACGTGCTCGCGCACCCCGACACCATCAAGGCGCTGGGCTCGGAATTCGACACCCTGATCGAAGACCTGCGGTACGGCACCGTGGCTATCAACGCCTGGACCGGCGTGGGCTACCTGACTCCCGCCGCTACCTGGGGCGCGTTCCCCGGCCATGTCATCAATGACGTACAGAGTGGAATCGGCGTGGTGCACAACGGCTTCCTGGTCGAGAAGCCGGAGCGCACCGTGGTGCGCGGGCCTTTCCGTCCGTTCCCCCGGTCCGTGGTGCACGGAGAATGGGCGCTGTCTCCCAAGCCGCCGTGGTTCGTGAGCAATGCCACAGCGGCGAGCACCGGCGAACTGCTGGTCGATTTCGCCAGTAAGCCCAGCCTGCGGAAGGTGCCCCGGATCTTCATCTCCGCGCTACGGGGCTGACGCGAATCACCTTGTGCGCCACGGTCTCGATGCGGCGTAGTGTCGGGTCATGGCCGACGCAGACACCCGCTGGATAAAGATCGACGACTACCTGGAGCGCACCGTCGCCACCGATGCTGCCGAGTTGAATCCCATTCGGCAGGCTCAGGAGGACGGTGGCCTACCGGATATCGCGGTATCGGCGACACAAGGCAAGTTCCTGTATCTGCTGGCGACGATCGCCAAGGCTCGGCGCGTGCTGGAGATCGGAACTCTCGGCGGTTATAGCACCGCGTGGCTCGCCAAGGCGGTCGGTCCCGAGGGCGCGGTGGTGACCCTCGAGTTCGACCCCAAACACGCCGCCGTCGCGCAGGCCAGCCTGGTCGAGGCGGGTCTGGGCGACCGGGTTCAGGTTCTGGTGGGCGCCGCCCTGGAATCGCTGCCTGCCGTCGAGGGCCCGTTCGATCTGGTGTTCATCGACGCCGACAAGTCCAACAACCCGGGCTATCTGGACTGGGCACTGCGGCTCACCGAGCCGGGAGCAGTCATCGTGGTGGATAACGTCATTCGCTGGATCGGGGAAGAGGGCCCCAACGCCGAGGGCACCCGGGCGGCACTGGAGCGGCTGGGATCCGATCCCCGCCTTGATGCCACCGCGCTGCAGACCGTGGGCGTCAAGGGCTGGGACGGGCTGGCGATCGCCGTGGTGCGCTAACGCGCACCCTCGCGGGCGTAGACGGTTCGCAGCACGAATTCAACCTCCGGCCCCATTGCCAGTCCCGCTAGTTCGGGGTACAGGACGACAAAGTCGTGTCCGTGCGCCGGGCCGTCCTGCGGGCACAAGTGATGCGCCAACTCGTGCAGGATCACCAATTCGCGCATCGCCCAAGCACTTCCACTCCGGTCATCGGGGACGGCGATGGCCGCTCGGTCCCCGTCGCGTTCGTAGTGCGCCGCCGTCGCACCACGCCGGGCACGCACCGTGACGGGTCCGGCGGGCCACCTACCGTGCACGAGAGCCAGCACATCGTCGACGTAGCGCTGCACCGAGGCGACCGACGCGAAGCGCGCCTCCGGCGGTAGCGTCAGCCGGGTGCCGAAGAAGTCGATGTCACGCCGACTGTGACCGGCCGCCCGCTCGAAGATGGTGCGCACGAATTCCTCGGCCGCGTAGACCTTGGCGCGCTGTGCGTCCCGGGGACGCGGCTGGTCGCTCAGTTCTTGTCCAATGCTGCGCGGGCACCAGCCAACTCGGGGCTCGCGCCCAACCTGGCTCGCCGGCCGGCACGGTCACCGGCGCGCCGGGCATGCGACGAATAACCGGCTTGCGCGCTCACCGCGCGCCACCGGCCCCGCGCCGTCGAGGTGCCCTTATAAAAGTCGCGTAGCTCGATTTCCTTGTCGCGTAGTACCAGTTCGGTTCCGGTTCCCCGCTTCTCGGTCTTGACGGCCTCGGCTCGTGCCTCTTGACGGGCGTCGGTCAGCCGCTGCCCCACCCTGGTGCCGAACGCCAACTGGAAGTTCAGTCGGGCGGTAATCGTGGGAGTGGGGCGATGCGCCCCGGAACTGATATACGCGTCCGAAGCTCGGACCATCTGCACCACCAGACTCGCGTACAGCGCGTGCACGGCATCGATGTCCTCAGCGAAGCCATAGGCGTAGACATAGGTGGAGTTCGAGGCGACATCGCAGGTGACATCGTTGGCGCCCGCTATGAGTGCGAACAGGTTGACGTAGGTGCGTAGGCCGCGGGTGCCCGCCTCGCCGATGGTGATGGTGCGCTGCGTGGGCCGCGCCTGGGCATCGCGTTTGGCCGAGTGCGCCCGCGCCACCGCCAGGTCGATCGACGTTGCGGTGGCGAGCCGCTGCGCCGCAGCCATGAAGGCCTCGGCCTCGTGCGTGTTGTCGGTGCCCTCGGCCTGACGGAGCAGGGCGGCGATCCGCGAGAGCTGCTTGTCCTCTGTCACGAAGGCCAGGTTAGGCGAGACCAGCGACATGGCGCCGACACGCCGTCTATTGACGCGTTCGTCGAGCAATCGGCGCAAAACACGGCGTGTCGGTGCCGGGGATGCTCAGAGCCGGGCGTCGATCCAGCCCACGACCTCGTCGAGCACGAGTTCCTTTTCGAACTCGTTGAAGATCTCGTGATACAGACCGTTCCAGATCTTCAGCGTCGCATCGGGCGCCGATTCGGACAGCCAGCGGCTTCCCTCGGGCGCCGTGAGCCGGTCATCGCTGCCGTGCATGGTCAGCACCGGGCGCTTCAAGCCGGCCGCCCGCTGCCGCATCGTCTTGCCCACACCCAGCAGCGCCCGGCCGATGCCCGCGGGCACCCGGCCGTGATGCACCAGCGGGTCGGCGTTGTACGCGGCGATGATCGCCGGATCATGCGAGATCGCGTTGACATCGAGCTTCTGCACCGGCAGCCCGGGCGCCAGCCGCCCCACCACCGGAGCCACCAACGTCAGCACGTACGGCAGCCCCACTTGCGCGGCGATCGCCGGGCCGGACAGCACCATCAGGTCGTAGCGATCCTGGTGGTCCACCCCGTAGGCGAAGACGATCCCACCGCCCATGCTGTGGCCCAGCACGATCCGCTTCAGGTCGGGATGCTCGCGCGCCGCGATGTCCACCAGCGTGCCGAAGTCATCGGTGTACTCCGAGATGTCTCGCAGGTAGACGCGCTTGCCGCCCGACCTGCCATGGCCGCGGTGATCCAGGGCGTACACCAGGTATCCGGCCTCGTTGAATCGCCGGGCCACGTGGTCGTACCGGCGCGCGTGTTCACCGAATCCGTGGGAAAGCACCACCACCGCGCGCGGCGTTCCCGCCGGTGTCCAGGTGTCATAGACGATCCGCACATCATCGGCACCGTCGAAGGCGCGCTGCACCCGGCTCGATGCTCTTCGCTGACGCTCATCGCTAGATCCGCTCACGCTGGAAACTTTACGGAACCGTCGAACCGGCCAACATCAACTAGAACACGTTCTAGTGTGTGCGCATGGGATTCCTCAAGCCCACGCTGCCCGTCGTCGATGTCGCCGAATGGGGCAAGGGCACTCGCGCCGAGAAGATCCGTCCGATGGCCCGGCACTGGGCGGAGGTGGGCTTTGGCACGCCCGTGGCCCTGCACCTGTTCTATGTGCTGAAGATCGCCCTCTACATCCTCGGCGGCTGGTTGTTCGCCATGGTGACAACCGAAGGAATCGACCGATGGACTGATTTTTCCCTGCCCATCGTGTTCCAGAAGGTCGTGCTCTACACCATGCTGTTCGAGGTCGTCGGCCTGGGCTGCGGGTTCGGCCCACTCAACAACAGGTTCTTCCCTCCTCTGGGCTCGATCTTGTATTGGCTGCGCCCCAACACCATTCGACTACCTCCGTGGCCGCGTATCCCGCTCACCAAGGGCTCGGCGCGCACTGCGGTCGATATCGCGCTCTACGCCGCCTTCCTGGGCATGGTCTTGGTCGCGCTGTTGTCACAGCCCACCGCCGCCGGGCTGCTACCCACCTGGCAGACGGCGGCCATCCTCGGGCTGCTGGTCATCACCGGCCTGCGTGACAAGGTGATCTTCCTGGCGGCCCGGGGCGAGGTGTACGGCGCGCTCACCGTCACTTTCCTGTTCACCGGGGCCGACATGATCATGGCTGCCAAGCTCATCTTCATGGTCATCTGGATCGGTGCGGCAACCTCGAAGCTCAACCGCCACTTCCCCTTTGTCATCTCCACCATGATGTCCAACAACCCGCTCATCCGTGCGCGACGGCTCAAGCGCGCGTTCTTCGAGAAGTTCCCCGACGATCTGCGGCCGGGACGGTTGTCCCGCGTCGTCGCGCACGTGAGCACCGCGGTCGAGGGACTGGTTCCCTTCGCACTGTTCTTCAGCCACGGCGGCTGGGTCACCACCGTCGCCGCCGGCGTCATGGTGTGCTTTCACCTAGGCATCCTGACCGCCATCCCGATGGGGGTACCCCTGGAATGGAACGTCTTCATGATCTTCGGTGTGCTGGCGCTGTTCGTCTCGCACGCGAACGTCGGCCTCAGCGATATGCAACACCCGGCACCGGTGCTGTTGTTGTTGGCTGTCAGCGCCGGTGTAGTGGCAACCGGAAACTTGTTGCCCCGCAAGGTTTCCTTCCTGCCCGGTATGCGCTACTACGCGGGCAACTGGGACACCACGCTGTGGTGCATCAAACCGTCGGCCAGCGCGAAGATCGAGAAGGGCATCGTCGCCATCGCGAGCATGCCGCAGGCACAGATGGAGCGCTACTACGGCAGTAAAGACGCAGCACAGATCTATATGTACATCGGCTACGCGTTCCGGGCCATGAACACGCACGGACGCGCCGTGTTCACGCTGGCGCACCGGGCGATGGCCGGCCAGGACGAAAGCGAGTACGTCATCACCGACGGCGAGCGCATCTGCAGCACCGCCATCGGCTGGAACTTCGGTGACGGTCACATGCACAACGAGCAGCTCATCGCCGCGATGCAGGAGCGCTGCCACTTCGAACCGGGTGAGGTTCGCATCGTGTTACTCGACGCCCAGCCCATCCATCGACAGACCCAGCGATACCGGCTTGTCGACGCTGCCACCGGCGAATTCGAAAGCGGCTACGTGCGTGTGGCCGACATGGTCAACCGTCAACCCTGGGACGACGAGCTGCCCGTGCAGGTAAACAGCTGACATTTGTCACAGGCCACGACTATTCTCGCGCCCGTGACGGCACACGCCATCGAGGATGAGTTTCTTTCTCACACCGAACAATATCGGCGTGAGATTCTGGCCCATTGCTATCGGATGACGGGTTCCATCCATGACGCCGAGGATCTGGTGCAGGAGACCTACCTGCGCGGATGGAAGGCCTACGCACGGTTCGAGGGAAAGTCGTCGGTGCGCACCTGGCTGTACCGGATCGCCACCAATACCTGTCTGACGGCGTTGGAGGGCAAGCAGCGCCGGCCGCTGCCGACGGGACTGGGTGGCCCGAGCGCCGACCCGCTCGATGAATTGGACGAGCGCAGCGAGATCCCGTGGCTCGAGCCGCTGCCGGACGACGCCACCGATCCCGCCAGCATCGTGGGCGCACGGGAGTCAGTGCGCTTGGCGTTTGTGGCGGCGTTGCAGCACCTTCCCGCCAAGCAGCGCGCGGTACTGGTGCTGCGCGAGGTACTGCAGTGGAAGGCCCAGGAGGTCGCCGAGGCCATCGGCTCCACCACCGCAGCGGTGAACAGCCTGCTGCAGCGCGCCCGCGCGCAACTGCACGAGGTGTCGCCCCACGAAGAAACCCTGCTGGAGCCCGAGGACCCGATGCTGCGCGAGCAGCTGCGTCAGTACATCAACGCCTTCGAGCGCTATGACGTCGAAGCCATCGCCAAAATGTTTACCACCGAGGCTATTTGGGAGATGCCGCCGTTTACCGGTTGGTACCAGGGCGGGCCGAGCATCGCCGCACTCATCAAGGAGCAATGCCCCGCCGAGCATGCCGGCGACATGCGTCTTGTCGAGACGTCCGCCAACGGTCAACCGGCCATCGGCCTCTACATGCGCGAGGGCGACGGAGTGCACCGGCCATTCCAGATGCACGTCCTGGACGTCACCCAGGACGGCGTGGCACATGTGGTGTGCTTCTTCGATATCTCGTTGTTCGAGAAGTTCGGTCTCCCTGCCGAACTCACCGACTAACGCTGAGCCAGGCTCCCCGGGAAGAGGTACCGGTCCTCGGGTCGGGTCACACTGTGGAACCAGGCGGTGAAGAACCCCGACAGATCCTTGCCGGTCACCTTCTGCACATACGCCTCGAACTGCGGCCAGGTCGCGTTGCCCCACTTGTGCACGGACGGCCAGGAACGCAGGATCTCCAGAAACGCCTTATCCCCGATGGTGCGCCGCAGCGCATGCAGAGCCAGCGGTCCCTTGCCGTAGACCCCCAACGGGTTGAACACCTCATCCGCTGAGCATTCGGCACCCCCCGGGCACATGTCGTAGAGCAGGTTTCCCCACACCTTGTCGTCATCCCAGATCTTCTCGACGGTCTCGCGATAGTGCTTGTCGATCGACTTGCCTTCCTTTTCCTCTGACCACATCCATGGCAGATAGGAAGCGAAGCACTCATTGAGGCAGATGTCCCGCCACTGCTCAACCGACACCACATCGCCGTACCACTCGTGAGTGTTCTCGTGCACCACCACCGCAAGCCGCTTGTCGTCCTCGACGTCCCGGCTGAACGTGTAGTAGGGACGTGTCTGAGTTTCCAAGGCGCTGAACGCGATGTCCTCACGGATGGGATCGGCGAAGATGCCGCCGGCGGCCACGTGCGGGTACGTGCCAAGCTTGGATTCCAGGAAGGTCAGAATCTCGGGCAACCGCGCCTCGGCGTTGCCGGAGCCGGCGTCGGGCGCGAACGCGCTCACCACGGGCGTGCCGCTGGGCAGTGTGGACCGGAACACCGAGAAGTGGTCCACTGCGAAC